>JAABUN010000092.1_pt1 | contig 202086 bp, 207 predicted proteins | sample 5559311 | NCBI WGS metagenome assembly JAABUN01 (sample SAMN10711877, study PRJNA513370) | rock metagenome | isolation source: Antarctica rocks | place: Antarctica: Victoria Land, Siegfried Peak sud | reverse complement strand
TACTCCCCCACCCCCCTCTCCTATCCCCCCATATTTCCCTCTCCTATCCCCTCTCCCATCCTCGCCGCCCTGACACCTCCCCACTAATTATTCTACCTTATCTCGCCACTTCCTCTAATCTCAATATACTACGTAAGAGTAATAAAGGCTAGGGAAAGGAGTGAGTGTAAGATAGAGATGAAGATAGAGATAGGCTGGGATGGAGATGAAGATGGAGATGGGCTAGGGATGGGCATGGGCATGGGCATGGGCTAGGGATGGGCATGGGCATGGGCATGGGCATGGGCATGGGCATGGGCATGGGCATGGGCATGGGGAAGGGGATGATGTATTAGGAAGCGAGAGATATGTAGGAGGTGATGGGATAGGATGGGATAGAACATAATAGGATCGAACACTACCATCTCACCAAGCACCAGCATTAATAGGTAGGCAGCTAAACGTCGTCAAGGCGTAGGAGGTTTTGGTATATCAGCAACAATTGTGCATACATATGTTGTATATCAGGCGGATAGCGCTCGAGTACGAAGACTCACAGCTAACTATGTTGTATTAGAACTAACGAATTTACTGTACATAATGGAGGTCATGTGAAATAGGTGTATAAGAAGAATGGTAGTATGTTGTATATTTACAGCATGAAGACGCTGGCTATATATACCGCTGAATGAGGGGTTATAGAATGGAAAGGATGGATATAAGACGGTAAATTAGCCCATTCTCCATGCTCCATGCTCCTTAGCAACCCCCGTAGTTAGTAAGAAGACGATATCAGAAAGACGACAAGACGAAATCCTACCTTTCCATTTCTAGCGCTGTTTAGCGTACGTAAGGTTTGGCTGGAAATCCTGCTTCGTGATTGTTGAACTCGAATTTGCCTAGACGTTGTTCGAGTTTACTCAATATTACTTACTCCACACCACTCTGCCCCACTCAACCTTATCCCCCAAACCTCCCCATCCACTCATCCCCCAAAACATTCCCATCTACCCTACCTGCTCATTTCCCCCAAATGTCCCCGTCTCCCCACTCAACACGATTTCCACCCCCACCTCCGCTATCATCGGTACGGAAGCCAACGCTGATCACTGGGATAGCCATCCTGGTACCCCGAACCGAGATAGTCATCTTGTGGATGTGGACTGTAGCCGTGGGATGACCGCGCGTCATACCTTTGGACTTGCTGCTGGGTGGACGACTTGGTTCCTTTCTTGAAAACGGGTAGAAGTCGATGGTACCTCAGGGTATTTTCCACAATCTTCTTGCGGTACGGGTCCTTCTCGGGATGATTTGTGCCGATGAATACTTTGGGCTTGAAAAACTCAATCCATCTGATGAATCCGGCCATTCCTGAAACTTTCCACTCGCCGTCTTCTTTCTTGAAGATGAGTGTCATTTCCATCACAGCATTGGCACGGGCCTCGAATCTTGCGTTGGGGAATTCCGCCCCATACTGTTTGTTGGCATAACGTATTTGGTCAATCTTGGTCTGAAAGTGGGCATGCTTTTCTGAAGAGGAAACGGGTGTGACGAACGAAGCGCCGAGTTGATGAGACGTAACAAGACGACTGTCCTTGGTTCCGAGACCTTCTGAGCTTTTCAGATGCTCTACATATTCTGATGCGGGTTCCTCTGCAGAGTTGAAGTGGACCTTGTTACTGAGATTCGGAACTAATCTGCACTCGGTCTGCATTATGTTCTATTAGTAACATTACCACGTGATTTGGGTCGGAGCTCCCTCGTGCTGAGAGGAAATGGTCATAAGACCTGGTACCGCTTACCTTGGGTACTTTGATGCTTCGCGTCATCATTCCCAGCAGAGCGTCCCATTCCTTTTGTACAAAAGACAGTATTAGTCTATTGCAATTGTAATGCAACCTTGAAATCGGATTGTTCGAACCTTGTTGTCAAGATGGTCTATGAACACATATGCCCGTTGTCTGATGTCAAAGGCCTCTGTGATTATCACTTAGCATCGTGTTACCCATCCGATAGCAGACTGGAAGGGATGGCAGTATACCTTCAGCCTCAGAGCGCTTGATTGGGGTGGGCGTAGACGGAACAGACGGTGGCATGAAATGAGGGATCAAGCTCCTGACGTCCGACATAGAACGCGAGATGGCAGGCCGATGCTGGGAGATGCGACGCACGATATCTTCATATTGATTTTCTGAACTGTTACTCCGTGTGTTGTTGAGGAATGCCAACAATAGCCGACCAAAGTCCTCTAATGGTTGCTGCTGATGCCTTGTGCTTCCACTTCCATCTCTATCTGACATCGCAAAGGCAAAGAGGAGATATTGTGCAAGCTTTCTAAACAGCAACTGCGCGTGGTATTCGAAGGAACCTGAATTGCTGATGATCAAGGCATCTTTCGACAGAGATATTCCTCCCCTTTATGATATTTTCAGATCGGAATACATGTTGCGGCAACAGGATCTGGTCGGGAGTAGTGCAAGGTGAATTCGTGATGTGAGGAATTTCTGTGCAAATGCTGCATCAGCCACATGCATTTTCGTCCATTTGCCTGACCACCCGAGATTCGGAACAGCCAACCACACATCCACGGACTACCAGCACACAGATCTTAGCACCATGACCACCCGTCAAGTGATCTCAAAATCTTGCTCCCTCCGATATACGAAGATGGCTGGTTACCACATCTGCAAGGCTTGGTAGCCCAAAAGAAGGGAGTTGGGATGGCAATAGGTACTGGCTTCGGGTTCATGGCTACATCAACCTCCAAGTGAGAATACCCTGTGCTCTGGGCATCAAATTCCCGAGCCACCATGTATCCTTCTATGGTTCGTTATTGTTCCGGGGGTCGACAAATGCTGGAAAATCTCCATTACATGCTGCACTTCGTCATTAAATAGCCAACAAATCTCAGCTCGCATCTGATCATATCCCAGCGCCGCGGCGTCTGATAAATTGCATGTCCGTAGTGCGTATTCCTACCATGTACCATATCGCAAAACATCCGGTATATCTACAAGATATCTCTTCCAGTATTCGCATTGCCCGTGAAGAGGGAGAATGGGCCGACACATGCCACTAAATCAGGCCCAAGTGTGGCGACCTCATCGGTCAGTACATAGGCTACGAAAATCGTAACCGTGCTGCCTCGCTTGCTGAGAATGAAAGGCAAGAGTTATAGAGAACCGTACAGGCGAGTTCAGATCCAAAGAACCAATTGGCTTTTGATGTGAACTGTGTTCATGTCTTAGACGTTATCGAGAGTCCCGAGTTTCCATCTTTCCTCTCGGATGTAAGATTCATCTGGTAATCCAATAGCGCACAAGCTACTTGGCTATGGCAACCCTTAAGCTCCATTTAATTCCTTCTCGGTCTCTTTGAGCCAAATTGGGTGGTTGAAGATCCTGGTTGTTCCCTCGCCGAGAGAAAAGACCCTTGGTTGAGGTTAGGATAAGGAGAGAGCCAATGGAAGACTAGCTAGGTAAGTGGGAGGCCAGTCCACACGCTTAAGCCACATAGATCCTGCTTGTAGAGGTTCGTATACATTGTGAAGGCCGGAGCTGTGGATGATCTATAGCCAGGGCCCAAACAAACATTTGTAGCGGAACTACAATTGACATCATAAGGTGCGTTGAAGAGAAAGGGGTATCATCCTCTCGTCTTTTCGTTGTGTTGGGGTGGAGAGCTGACCAGCGACAATCTCAATCTCCAACTCTTTCGTAGACGATGAATACTGCATTGAATGAGCTAGGATCTGCAAAGAATACAACGCCATGATGAAAGCATGCCAATTCACATGCGCTGATGACCACTAATCCAACGGTCTGGTGCTTATGCCGGACCAAATGCGCAGAAACAAAAACGAGAGAATGACCGATGCCATTTCGAATGAAGTCGATCTATGTAATTCGGGTATCGCTCTCTTTATATTAATTCTCTCGTCTGAGTACACGCTTTTAAAAAGACCTGCTGCTTCGAAAGACGGTATAGTACTCCTAGCATATCTGATGTGTGTTGATCAAAGACGTCAATGCCATGGCGATGGATCTCGTTCAATCAGCCATCCCGGATATTCCTCTACTCATCTCAGGAAGACAGTGGGCCGGCGTACATGAATAAAATGCACGAGACCAGAGACTCCGCATTTATTGCGTCGATCAGTGCGCGTGAAGCGGCAATTTCGATAGAAATCTCGCTATCAGCTTCAGGTACTAATTGTTGAATAGCGTCAGTCGTGGTGTAAGGGTTAGTTTCAATAGGTGATCCGATCTTGCTGGCCGCCTTCAAAGTCAAAGAATGTGACTTGGCATCGAATTACAATTCATTACTCCTTGGGACTTCTGATATGGCGAATCATTATGAGTTGGGACGTGTCATCGCCTAAGCAGAGTGACATGGTGAGGGAGAGAGCACGCTGTTGGCTGATACAAGGCAAACGATGGTCAAACTGCTAGTCGTACACGCTAGTCGTACACGCTAGTCGTACACGTTGCCTATTTGTATCTAGTCTATTCTATGCTCGGCGTAGATTATCTGGGATAGGGCTGAGGCTGAGTTCCAACACAGGCCTAGCTCCCGCCCTAGTATTCTAGGGTCTGACGAGGTCAGACATCAGCCGGTACTTTATATCACGGTTTTCACCCACGGCTGCAGCCAATCAATGCTTACTGCTCGCAGAGAGGAAGGTCTCGACGGTTCGAAAATGTAAGCATGCACGATCGTGTGCACTTTGTAAAGCTGGTTATTAAGTAATTACATTCCCGGATGCATCAATAGCCGTGCCCGCTCGGGACGGGACTGAGATGGAGCTAGTTCGAGCTCGGCAGTGAGCAAGTGACCGAGCAGCGAGCTTCGCCTTGTAAGGAATCCTGGACAACAATGGAAGGATTTCTCATCGTTCAGCTGAAGAATCCTAAGCTACTGAATCCGCTCCATAATATCAACTTGTGGCTTACAAAGGAACGACGTTCGTTAACCAGATAAATGAAAGCAGACTCTCCTTGAACAGTGTGCATTTCACCACTTCTCTCCTCAACGTTGCCCTACTATCACTACCATCAGCCAACATGTCTCAATCCACACACAATATTGTCATCTTGGGTGGCTCCTATGGCGGCATTGGCGTCGCTCATGGCATCCTCAAAGCTCTATCTGGGCTCAAGGCCTCGACGGGGAAAAACTACAAGGTCACCATCCTCTCCAACAGCACCCACTTTTGGTGGTCAGTCGGCGCCCCTCGCGCCATGCTAAAGCCGTATCCCCACGACAATATGGATTCCTTCATCCCCATAACGAAAGGCTTCACCTCCTACCCCGCCGAGGCCTTCCAATTCGTGCACGCCGAGATCACAGGTGTCGAGACAGGTAACCGGGAGGTCTCATACAAGCTCAAAGACGAGAAAGAGAACCTGGCCTCCGATACCAAGACGATGAAATACGATACTTTGGTGATCGCGACGGGCTCCACGGGTCAGAGCCCACTGTACGCGTTGCAGGGTTCCCACGTCCCAACGCTCAAAGCCTACGAAGACGTCCAAGCACGCCTACCAGCAGCGAAGACCATCTGGATCATCGGTGGTGGATCCGCTGGCGTCGAGACAGCGGGCGAACTGGGAGAAATGCACGGGAAGAAAAGCGCGTCACCAAAAGATATCCACATACTTAGCGGTGGCGAGCGTCTCCTAACGGGTCTACGGCCATCCATCGGAGCACGAGCACAGGAAATGCTCGAAGGCATGGGCGTCAAAATCGAGCACAACCTGCGTCTCAAAGACTCGAAGCAGACCGCCGACGGCAAAACCGAGATCGTCCTCAGCGACGGATCCACACGAACCATCGACCTCCTCCTCGTCGCCACCGGCCGCACCCCCGCCTCCTCCTGCCTCCCCTCCTCCATCCTCGACAAAGAAGGCAAAGTCATCGTCGACGACTACCAACGCATCCCCAGCGCCACCTCCGCCTACGCCGTCGGCGACGTCACGACATCGTCTGCAAACCCCGGTGGTATCATTCATCTCCAAACCGCTATTCCAATAACGGTAGGCAACATCATCGCCGACCTAAGCGGCAAGGGTAATGGCAAAGTGCACAAGCCGATGACGACGAAGGAAATGCAGATGGTGCCCGTGGGACCGAATGGTGGTGTCGGCGCCGTGTTCGGATGGTGGGCACCCAGCATCATGGTCAAGATGATCAAGAGCAAGACCTTCATGTTTCCCAAAGCGGAACAAACGGTGATGGGAACGGCGTGAGTTGGCTTTTGTTTGAGGATCTCTCTCTGGAGAAACGGATGCTCGTCGTATGCATGGCGGTTTTTCATGAGCTTGCGCGCTCTGGGATTCCGGGTGTGGGTTTTCCCTGAGGGGGTTCTAGCATCTTTTTCCGTTGCGAAAGGAGGGAAGGGAAGGGAAGGCTGCCAATACCCAGTCGTTGTTTTTCTGTAAAATTCGAAGCTTTACCATTTAAAATGACAGAGTCCGCATTGATCGATCATGTCTACTCAAATTGAAAAATTCAAGTCCAGAATGCACCCAGTCGGGAATCCCAGGCTATGCCTGATGCAAGGGAGTGCAATCGTCCTCCCTGTTCCGAATTATGCGAGTAGCATAAGATATACTTTTCAGACCGCGGAGATTGTATAAGCGGGTAGATTTGAAATGGATATCGTGTTATCATCTCATGTGCTCATAGCTACATCATCTATCATAAAGGATACAAACGTATGAAGACCTACTTCATCCCCGATTCACCGTCAGGTACCAACTTCCCCACCTCCGCCGCAGCTTTGGCACCCCAGGTCCAGAAGCTATACCCACCAGCAGCAGGCTTCCCCTCCTTCTGGCCCTTCAAGTCCTCCTTCCCTATCTCGTCGAATTCCGCTTCGCTCTTGCTTTTCTTCAGTCCCTCGCTCAGCTGCTGGCCCGTCATGCGTTTCTCGACGTCTCGCTCGATGGCGGCTTCGGGACCTAAATCGTTGGCTTCTTTGTCCAGCGCTGAGATCAACACCCTGAGTTTCTCCCGTTGCGTGGAGAGGAACGTCATTTTCTCCGCGGCGCTGGTCATGCCTTGTGGTATGAGCTTTGCAGATTTGGTCAGGTCGTCAGCCTGCACTTCCCTACTCGCGCCACTTGTGGTATTGATACCGCCAGCAGCGGCGCTCAGGAGACCGTAGAAATCGCCTGCGGGTGCGGCAAGTCCTTGTCGTGCACTGGGCAGATTGAACCTTGACAGTAGGTTCTGTGCGTAGTTTGCACCTTGGGGATACGAGTCTGCAGATCTAGCCTTTGGCTGTATACCGAGCACATTGTGTTTCACGAATTCGATGGCGCGTTTGATATAGGCCAATCCTGCGGCCTTGGCGCGATCGTGTGCTGAGGTGATGAGTTTGTCGATGTCGTGTTCGTGGTGGGCGAGGAAGGGGTGGATGTAGGTTTGGTAGATGAGCTTGGCGCCCTGGGTTTGGGGGAGGACGAGGTAGGATAGGATGAAGAGGCGGAAGTATGCGTAGAAGGGGAGCCTGTTATGTCAGTAGTCATTAGGAATGTGGTGGGGAAGGTGGATCACCATGCGAGTAGGAACCATGTCCACGATTCAACGAGGGAAAAGCAAGACAAGACAACCCAGTACATGAGCCATGGCGTCAGCTGCGCTGGGTCTGAGGTTCGGAGGGCTTTGTAGGAAGCGAAGATGGGGAAGAGGAAGGTGATGATCGATCTATTACGGACGTGCTGTTAGCAGATGCTCTTGATGGGAGCTGCTGGAACGAGTGGTGTAGATAGGTAGCCGATTGAGGGGCTTGGGGGGTTAACGTTAGGTGGAGCAACATACGAAAGGATGTTTGGGATGATATCGAACATGGCCGGGATATATGTCGTCCAGAGAATTTCTATTCAACAGAGCGACTTATGATATGTTGTAGAGTAGAGGTCGATTGACAGAGACGGAAGAGCTCAACATGGGTGCATTAGCTTATCGGGTCAGCTGATAAGAGCCGGCGCTAGATTAGCGCCAGGCTTTCTCTGCAAAAGGGGCTAAATTATATGTACATCCCTCAAAGTATCTTTCAAAGTGCTACCGACGGAGTATACTTGAAGACAGAAAGAGAGAATCGTTCACTACAGTCGTCTCTCAGACCCATCGAACGTGACTTGTACTTCGTCTCCATTCCATGGCCATACACCTCGGCAGCGTACAATACCTTCATCCTGATCTCAACCAAACCTCAGGCAACTTCACGTTTGCATGTCATGCTTAAGCGACCACTTTGCCTACAGCAGTAGATATCGAGGTACCCGTTGATGTCTTCTGCTTGTCTCGAGACATCATGTGTATCGCCCTAATCTCGACCGCTCACCCAGACTATGCGTTGGTCCTGATCAACAACCGTGATGTATACCCGCCACTTTCGGCTCCTTGGCGAGACTGAGTCCATTTCAGGAGTTTTTGAGTCGTCCCACGGCACCAGCGAATTGGTGGGGGGCACCTAATGGGAATGTCCTCGGAGGCCGCGATCTATTGCGCAAAGAGCAGGGCACATGGCTCGGTGTGACTAAACAAGGTCGCATCGCCGTGTTGACAAACTTTCGAGAAGAGGGTGCCATTCAGCTGGAGGCGAGGAGTAGAGGTGCTATGGTCAATGCCTTCCTCTCCCAGCCTGCAAACAGTCCAGATGGTACTGAGAACTTTATCGAGAGCCTTGTGAAGGGTGAGGGCTTGAAGGGGGTCGGGGGCTTCAGTCTTGTGTGTGGTAGAGTGGGAGAGCCTCTTGCAGTGATATCCAACCGTACGCCTAGTGTCGAGCGCGTCACTTGGATCGCCGGAGATCAAGAGAAGACAATCGGCTTGAGTAATGCCGCCTTCGCAGATAGGTCATGGCCGAAAGTACTCGATGGGGAGAAATTACTGTCCTCTGCTATTAGGGAGAGTATTGCAAGCCACGCCTCCAAGGCCAGCTTCATTGAAGACATGTTCAAGCTTTTAAGTGTTGACACCCTTCCAACGAGGTCGAGCGGTATGGGCTGGAACAGCCATGTGAAGGAGCTGCGCAACAGCATATTCATACCAGCGATTGGTGGTGATGTAGCAGACGTGAGCGCTGAAGACCTAGCAGCTGCAAGAAGCGATCAGCATATGACTACGACCGATGAGCTGAGGAAAGAAAACAGTGAAGACCATCAGAGCGGCGTCTATGGAACGCAGAAGCAGACCGTTGTGTTGGTGGATCATCGAGGAAGAATAACCTTCGTGGAGAGAACTCTGCATGACGCGACCGGCAGATCAATGACACCAGAGGATCGCGATCGACTCTTTGAATTTGATGTCGAGGGATGGAGCAGGTGAAAGGCTAGATGAAGCGTCTAAGGTGAGCCAGATCTAATGCATGTGTTCTTTATCTGAGTTGAGAACCTCGTCGATTGTAAGTGCGAAGATACCGACATTCCAATCTTCGTGAATTATATATCAAAATAAGGGCTAACCTCTCGTCTCTAAACAGCGTTATCAAATCTGCACTGAAACTGCTTGTCTAACTCGGCTATCAACCTAGCGTCACCGCACTGCCTAAAGGGGTCGAGATTCAACGCACGCGGGCGCAACCTAGGGCAATTTTTGGGCCATATACAATATACTGATCCGTCGGTAAATCCCTGTTGTATACTTCTTTTTTTTCTCCCGTCAAAGAGAGCATTCTAGACAGAGGAGAGGGAGTTTTCGATGCTGTGTTGATGTTTTGATAGCGCGCTAACCCCTTTGGTTAACGAACGTGACCAGTTCGAACCAGAGCATGGTAATATTTTCTTCGTGAATTATTGAGGCGTTTGTTCATGAATTGAGGTCAAAGAGGCCATCTCCTTCCACGCAAAAATGATCTTCCTTTCTTTATACAACATCCCAGAAAGAGCAAAGCAAATACGACGCCTCACTGTCTAGGCTTTCTTATGTGGTTCTCATTTGTGACTCTATCGCTGCTGCGAACGATCGCCCTCGTACTGAAGCTGCCTCTTGTAGCGTTCCCCTCCTGCTATCACCAACCGACAACGCTGCGTCTCTGCAATGATAACGGACACAACCCGTCCAATCCCACATGATCAAGCTCGGACCTCATCCCTCGTCAGGCCTATACATAAGCATTTTTCATTCTTAAAAGCCGAGCTCTGCACCAAAGACTACTCCCTCCTACACAATCGACCCTGCAGCATCCGCACACACTCTCCATAAATTTCCAACTCAAAAGACCATAAGTAACAACTACAACAGCTACCTAGTACCCACCACCACAGTTCCATCCCAACTAAAACTTCCACATCCACACGCCCCGGCGCAAACAACACACCTATCCCATACCAAAAACGCAATCAGCAAACCCAAATACCCATCCATCATACGGCGTATACCACACAGTCCCATCCTACCAAAGGACAACATATACCTACACACGCTTCTGTCTTGAACGAGGTACTTGAATTCACCGTGAGTATAGTATGTGTCTTAGGTATTGGGACATAAGTTTAGTGTTTGGTCAAGGCTTGCTTGGTTGTGGGAGTGTTGGTTTTTAAGAGGGGAGGGAGGGGAGAGGGGGGGGGGGATAGGAAGAGTGTGGTGGTGGTGGGTGTGGGTGATAGGAAGGGTATGTGGTGTGGTATAGGGTTTGATACTCTTTGTCGTACTTGGGGTGGGGCGTGTCCAAACGATTTGGGTAATGTAGGGGGTTCTATTCCATGGTTTGGGTTCCGTAGGGGCGGTATGAAGGTGGATGGAACTTGGAATTTGGAACTTGAAACCTGGGGTTCAATGGTGGGCTTCAGTTTGGAGATGGTATGGAAGGGAGGAAGAGGTCATGAGGGGAGGGTGGTTGTTGATATGGAATAAAGTAAAGACTCATAATTCATCCTACAGAAGCTCCCTTGTGGTCGTGGGAAAGCTTGACAGAGGAGGCGAACGTTCGCAATGAGGTTGGTGATCGAACAGGAATGTTGGCTAGGAGACAAGTATGTTTCTCGTCACGTCCCGATCGAGTCGCTATTGCTATTGCTCTTGCTCATACTTAACCTGACCGATTTCACTCCCGAGCCAATAACCCCGCCGTTGTTGCAGCTGTGGTGAAGACAGATGGTATAGTTCCTCCATTGTTGATATTGGACTTTCAGACCAAGGACAACGCAAACCACCCATTGACATTTCAAACTCTCAGTTCCACACCCCCTATGAACCCATCAGCAAGTGCTCATCACCCACCGGTGCCAACTCCGCCCTCACAATCCCCACTCCACACCAAAATCTCCACAACTAGCCAAGCCAAGTAGAAAGCAGCACCAAACCCTCAGTACAAATAGTCAATAATCAAAAGCATAATCTTCAAAGGCAGGGCCTTCCCAACGAGTACTATCATGAACCACCTGTAACGCCCGGATCGATACATCAGTGTATGCTCAGGTGGAATAAAATCCAATTTCGTACCAAAGAAATTTTAGAACCGCAATTCCCTCCTTCTCGCGCAGTTTCGCCTGTTGCTTGGACAGAAGAGCCATCCTTCCATCGATGCATCCGGCTCTGTACCAGGCATCCCTTCCCATGATCCATTGCGGGTGCGACGATATATTGTCCTTCAGCAGCTCGACTTCTTGTCGTACTTCGCGTTGCGTTGCCCGAAGGTTGGCAAGTTTGCGACCGTAATGGTTGACTTGGAACTGAGCTCCAGAGCGATTAGTATTACCCTTGGAGGCCCAGGCGGGTGGGTGATGGAACGACGCACCTGGGCTGTGAGGGGTGTCTTTTTGCCACGGCCTGGCTCCATCGTATGAATGGGGACTGAAGGTAGGGACGGATGGCGATCAAAGAGCTTGTGGTGGTCTGACAACGGCTATGTAGGAGGCGTTGACGATGTAACGTTAGGTTGAGATAACAGCATGGCCGTATAATGAGCTGGTTGGGATGTTTGAAATTCCCATATCAGTCTAGTGCGCGTGAAGCAAATTAGTTGGTTGAGACTGAGATGTCCGATGCAAGATATTTCGGTGAAGTGAATATAACGAAGTGTTAAAAAGAAATGAAGTTCAGAACATTAGCCGTTGGTCTCCGGCGATAAATGATTTGAATCGTATTCAAATATATGCGGAATGCTTCTGAAGGTGCTCCCTCTCCCGACAAAGCCGTGAGCAAAGACCTCTCAGTCTACGTCGTCGACATTTTGCGTCGTGGTCTTCTACCTGTAGAGTGGACTGTCTCCACGCGTCTTAAGCAATTCGTCCATCCGAGAGGCAAGGACAGAATTGTGGTCAATCTCAGAACAGTAAAGTGGGCACTGGACAAATGACAGCACCAGCCAGCGCACGAAGCAACGTCCGGCTCTTCACGAGATCTATGCTCGCGTATCTTGGAAACACATTCACGCCGGCGGCCTGCATGGGGGCAGTCCCGTAATTCCGGAAAGAAATCTAGGCTGCAGTTAGAGCCTTCAAAGTTTCGATAATATTACTGCCCAAGGTAATTTGCTTTGCCGCTGTCGTGAAATGTCCACGCTTGCCTTGGTTGATCTCTTTTCAAAAGTCATTGAACTTCATCCATATAAAGGTTAGACACGCAAGCGCTCTGGATATCTTGTGCCCTTCTGAACGGATAACCAGGCGAGCGTGATCCATCCTTGCACAAGTATTGCAGCATTCGCAGCTCCTGATGTCGACTACTTCCGGCTACGAGGGTGGTAGAAGAAGCTATACTCTTTGCCGACGATTGATACTGACTTCAACAAATCAGACGATGAACGGCCAGAGGGCAATCTGTCCAACCGGTCATATATCCGTGGACCACCACCTCCATACCTTTGGCCAATCGAACCGATCGTGGGTGGTTACCCCGTGCCCGTGCTCGGTCCCGCGCCCATACAGCTCGAGGGCGAACCTTTCAGAAACGGCATTCTGAGATCAGATCCTTCCATCAACAACTGGTACCGCCCTTACGACCCTTTCGTAGGGAATCCTCCAGAGGATGATTGTGTTGGCGGCGACGCTATTTCGCTATTCAGGGGACGGCATCAGCATTCGAACCTGGACAAGAAGTGGAAGATTGTATGGCCGAGGGACCAAAACCCACGACATGGTCGGTGGGGTTACCGAGACAGAATCAAGGATCTGGCCACTGGTAAGGGTCCTGACATATGGATCGAAGGATTGCACGGCAATGGTCCTCATCATCCACTATGGAGGGGCTGGAAGACCGCAGGCTACCAACATCCAGCTGACACGCGAGCACGATGGACGAACCTTGGGTTTGAGTTCAGGCAAGATCACGAATGGCTTTCTCCCATCAAAGCGGCCAGGCGCGAGGATGGGAAGAAGTATGACCATCGGACCCGGAGGTATCGAACGCCCCAACCAGGAATGTGGAGTGATGTGGTATGGAGTGTTGATAATGACGGCGGACCGTGGTACTTCCGCGATGAGACTGGACGGGAATGGGTGAATCCCCGAATAGATGGAGGTCGTTTTAACGCTGGTTGGGGCGCAAATCCTTTCTTCGGTAATCTCCCTTAAGTGAGCCAGCTGGGTTGGCCACATACATGATGGGTGAAAACAAGTATGCATCGTACCGCAGGTGGTCATCTCACTTGCAAGCTGCATGGAGAGCCTCCCATTGATCCGAATATTGTCCGTTGGCCTGCTTCATCCGTCTCCTCGATCTACCAACAGGGAATTGAGCATTTCGATCTAGAACCCGAGCGCACTTCACACAGGGCCTAGATTTGATGTCCACATAAGATGCCAGCATCTCCTAACACATGATCAGTGAGCACAGGTCACGTTCCGTATGGTGATGACGTACGAGAAGAGTACCCAGTGCTTTGGGCTTTGGTCGTGTCGAGATTGCTTCCAGAATCGCGCGATGGAGCTTCGTCTTCTCCTTGCTATGAACTTCGTAATCGCCCTCGCTTTCGCTACTTGGTCGGATTTCAAAATGAATGTGGGCTGGTGGAGGTAGATAGACCTAGCAATATAAGTGGGGATCTCTCGGTTTCTTAATAATCCATACCCTGATAGTACTCCTGGTGCCCTCCAACAATACCTCAATACCGGGATGCGACTCCTTGAATTTCTCCAATACTGCTTCAGTACTTTCAGAGGTACTGTCTGTGGTGAAGACCATAGCATCAGAGGCCTCCACCTCTATGTAATCATCCTCGCTTGCACCGTCGAGTTTCATATCGAGCCAATCTTCGTGATCGGCGACGAGCCAACCTGTGATATCCTCCCCATTCTTTGCTTTACTATCCTTTGCCTTCTCCATGGCATCTTTGCTACGAGTATCCTCCATCGTCTGTGCAAAGCTCTTTATTTCTCCAGCAGCGCCTGCAGCTGCCTGAATGAAATGCGAGTGAAGCTGTTCTGGTGGTATAGGATCCACGAGGACGGACTCTAAGACTCGAGGTATAGTGTCTCGGAGACATCGAAGCTGTAGTCGATATCAGAACTGTCAGCTGTGCCCTGGATTTTGGAGAATGCGTGTTGGGCATACGGCGATGTGCATCTCTTGCAAACGGGCCAAAGCACATATAATGCTCCTTTCATCCATTTCTGAGTCGAACGCCGATCCAGGCTCAAACAAGGGGGTTGCGGTGGCCATGACGGTGTATATGCTCATAGTTCAAGAAACACTCCGTTTGGACGGTGTCGTTAAGGAAGCTAGAACTAGTCTTCGAGTAAATTACGGCTAGTGATGCAAGATCATACTCATTGTCACTCCTCCCATTGTAACGGATAATCGAACCGCATTCACATGGGCTAAAACAGTAGTACCTGAGGCGAATAGCCTTGGCCTTGCTGGGTTGTTCACATTGTCGCTCGTATCTGAACGAGTACCTCTCCCTCCACCTTTCCAGTCCACCTATTCTACCATAATGTCCCTGCTGACGTTGCTAGCTATTTTAACCAATGCTCGCAGACGTCCATTGAATGGGCCCTGCCCTGTTATTTACTTCCAATTCTCAGAGCTGTTTACTAAGTCTTACTGTTCGATTCGATGGTATCATCGAGCCTATTCAAACTTTGTCTCAACGCTAGTTATACGTTTCTGAAAACGCATACAATCGTATCCCTCAATTGAATTGTTCGAGTCTCCTCGACTCATCAGAGCATAGATTCTAGAGTTGACTTCGGCGCTCTCACTGCGCGACTGGAACTGTCCGCTCGCTGCGATTTCCCAAGTCAAGTTTATGCAGTTGACAAAGCCGCTGATAGATTCCAACTTTGGTTAGACCCAGCATCCCATCAATATCTCTTCGAGTCGTTCGTGAATGTAAGTATTCTTTTCTCCCACTCCGCCATAGCCACTTCCGCAATAGTCTCAGCTAGTTCTGCACCATCCTCGCCGGATGTTCCCGATATTTCAATCTAAGGCGTGAATACTCGTGTCCTCAACCGCCTTAGCTCTCGAACCGCCTGAAAGCATTTGGATCTCTGCCCAGTGGCACTGGACAAATGCCATACTATATTCTTCCTAGTAAGGGTAATCGGGGCCCTCCCAGTCGCTCAGCCTCCTGTTAGAGATACTGTTCTTCCCATTAGCGAAATATGCCGTCAGCAGTCGTTATTCTAGATCAACTTGCTCAATTCTCCTGAGTAGCATTCAGTCGCATATACATGCCAAAACATCTTCCACACCTCCGGCTCAGTAATTGAAAATTCCGAGCCTGCCTTGAGTTCCGGGTGTCATTCCAAAACATGGCGAATCGGGGCTGCTCTCTAATTGTGTATCTATCAAGACAAATGGTAAAATTATTAAAGGCCACCCAAAAACAATCGACCATCTCAGGGCTGCCAACACGAGCTTCGAGACCAAGTCCCCTGAGGCAGATCATACCCCCTGCGCCGCGAATCTGGACTTCCTACACCATAGATAAGCTGCACAGACTTCGTTCTTTTGCCTTACCTGTTGCACGAGTTTTGTGAGAACACGTCTCGAATCGAGACCTTGGTAAACGCGGTCCTCTCATTGAGATGGCCAAGAGTAAAGCTCCAAGCGTTGCCTTATTGGAAGAAGAAATCTTTCGACGGAAGTGGTGGAGACCGACTGGTCTATCTTTTCAAAGCCTCCTTTTGCAGGCGTAGGAGTCAAGGCAATCGGCAACATTTGTATGTAGAATTAGCCTCAGATCTAGTCAGACATGGCTTTTGATGGCTATAGTAGACTAAGGCTAAGGGATGACCAAATGGTATTCCTCTAGAGTTGGCTATGACATATTGGAAAGTTCATCACAGAGCCTGCTAGCATCCATCCCCTTTGCATTGCCCAGAGCTCAAGCATCAGCCAATGAGGCAAACGCAACGGCCGAGACCTTCAAACGCCTCGCTACACTCAGGGATACACAAGAGTCCGACCTTGAAAGTCGCTAAGTAAAGGCAGATGATTTTGTTGACGAAGAGGATTTCGCCCCCAAGGTAGGGCAAATATGGCACACTTATCATCGGAATCCGCGACCACGAGGCCGCGGATACATGTTATCGCTGTGTAGACGATAATCCTGGCCGCCCTCCGTGTTTCTGTCGAAGTATGACCTCCCTCTGCCTCCGTCTCGCGGAGCATCGTAGCGGGCATCTCGGCGATCGTCACGGCGGTCACGATCGCGGTTTTCTCGGCGGTCGGTGCGAGGGCGTGTGTAATCTTTACGGGCATTGTCAGTGTCAATGTTGTTTGGCACTGAAGCTTCAGTGTCGATTTCCATCTCGTCCGGCTTGGCCTCAAAACCATAACTGCCATCTTGAAACTCAGGATTTGCGCGTCTTTGGCGATCGGGCTGCTCTCTATCGGTGTTGAACGACGTTGGTGGCTCATTGCGAGTCAAGTCAATGCTTGGTTCCTTAGGCTCGATGGCTATCCTGCCTGCTGAGACTTTGTTAGGACCAGGCGAGGGTCCTCCTGTCTTCATATAAACATGCAGGATACGGCCGTCAGCCTGAATTTATGTCAGCATACAATCAAAATAACCCCATATCGCCCGTACCTTCTTGTTATTGAAGGTCGAGATCACGCTCTCAGCGTTGTTCTTTTCGCTAAAAACCATCTCTGCAATCACCGTGGGCGTGGATGTTATAATCCTACAGCTCTCCATCTCGCCACCACTTGGTATCATAGCAGACTCGATATCTGCTGCCGTAGTCCCAGGAGCGAAATTACTGCCAATGACAACATACGGTCCTGCGGTACCTCGTATGCTTATCTCCTCGCCAAAGCCACGTGCATTGCCATTCCGCGGTGAATGAATAACAGCAGCGTCGTAAAGAAGATCCTTCTTCACTTGACGAACGATGGGATTGTCTCGAGCTGGACGAGTGACTCGTGGGCCCTTTGGGGTGTGAAGGTCATGGCCCCATGCAGCATCAATGTCAGGCTTCGGCTTTGGCGTATTTGAAACTGAGCGTTGAGACGCCTTCAGAACACGTTAGTGATCTAGATTCTATGCGTAACTGAGTCGCGTCCTTATACCTTTGTTATCCCAACTCTGCTGGCCAGACTATTGCCACCGGGCTTGCGAATGCCATTGTTATGAATGTCTGCTTTTCGGCTTCCGCCGAATATCTGGTCTGCAAGTCTCTGTTTCTCTCTGCGCCCCTGCCCCAACAAGTCATGCGCAAGCTTTTCTTTTTCTTTCTGCTCACGGCCTTGGGAGTAGTGAGCCACTTGTGAAAGGCCAAGCACTCGATAGCGGTAGCTCACCTCTCTGGATAATATCGTCAAAAGAGACGGTCTCTTTTTGAGGTGCCATGGGTATTTTCAGTCAGGAAGTGATCACCCCTCACATCGCGATTTCCGCGAATGGTGAATGAAAAGAAATTGGGCACACATATAATAGTTGTCGGCGCGAAGACTATACAGTAATGCTAGGAGCAAAAAAAGATTTGAAGCTCGAAACCCTCAAAGGCGGAAGTAGCGTTCCGCGCTTGTTTTAGCGCGTGTTTACTTTACCATGTCGATACCGGACTTTCCTCGACTACGATTTCCTTTTACATTATACACTTCTTCTATCAAGGCTTTCGTAGGGTTTCTTTCTGCATCGCTCGTGGAGTTTTTCTGGCGTTTTGGTCTGCCTGATTGTGCGATACAATGGCATCACTCCGTAAAAGGTTTAGTAAATGGACATTGGGCGAGCAGCCATTACCTTCATCCAATGATATCAACATCGAAGACTCTGCCAAAGCTTCCCCAAAGAAATTGCACAAAGCTCTGTCGACCACATTCAATTACCTAGCCAATACTGTCCGTCAAGGAGCTACGTACATTTACCACGAGCCCGAGACAGAGGGCCTAAGCCAAAACTCAGATGGCGGTCCACCTGAAGAGACACCGAAAAAGCATAGGCGTCAAGTATCTTTCTATGCTTCAGTCAGAACTCGTAAACATCTGCCCAGAGGGCAGAACAGTGCTGTTCGTTCGCCCTCTAGGTGTATGACTTCTAGCCCCAACGGACAGGACGGTGAGGCTCGATCTCCTGAAAGGCAATCTATCCGGACAAGTGAATCCTCTGACAACGCCCCGACGCTGGTGCGGAGCCGCGAAGCATCTGATTGTCCGACGTTGATATGTGTGAATGATGAGACAGCACCGACTCTCAACGTGCAGCTTCCGGAGGCGTCCTGGCCTGTCAAGCCGGCAATTGACGTAACATCTCCTTCTGAGATAACGGTGCATAGATTATCTCTACCTTTTGGGAACCAGACCGACGATCCACTGATGGAAGATCCGTTCATCAGCCGAGACGGTCTATCTCCTCAATTATGCAACTTCCTAAGCCTCGATTGTCCAAATGCAAAGGCACAATCAGGCGAAGACACTGGCTACGTTGCCGAGAGTGAAAGCGGAGCAGATCAGTCTGGGATAGACGATTTCTCTCCAGCTTGTCTGAGATATGTCGCTCCAGGATCACCACAGGCTGAAGCAAGCAAGGCCTGCAACCGCCCACATCGGAGCGCACACGTTCATTCTACTGAGAATTGCGGATCCCCAGTGATTATTCCCCATCGTGGATCATCTGCAACTGCCGTGAAGCCAACAAGCCAATCATTCGTGGGCATTGTCCAGTCGCCGGCTCGTCAGGATCTTTTACGATTACCCTCAGAGGTTTACGAGGCCGATGCTGAGTTGTCAGAAACAGGTCCCGAAGTCACCCCAAGCATGGGCTCTCGCACCATGTTTGAGCATGGTCTAGCCGATCGCAGCCGTCGATATCTGGCGGTCATAGGCCAAAATACCGGATCGGATGATAACACATCAACAAAAGGTCAATGTTCTAGATCTTCGAGGGTGGAATCATTGTCGTTAATGTTATCGAAGCGTCTCACAGATGATGATATCATGACTCTAGGGACAAGTGACATGGACTATCAGGATATACAACTGATGTCCTCTAATTCGGACACAGATGTCTCGGGCAGTTCTCCTCTCAGGCATGCAGCTCTTCTGACGCAAGAAGACGCTTATGGAGCTGGTTTAAGGGCTGCAGGGATTGTGTCCCCATCCTCGAGGCAGCCAGCCTCTCCTGTGTCAGAACAAGCTGGACGTAACCTGTCCAAAACATTGGCAAAGCTTGTATCGCTTCCGGCGGGTCACTGGAGGACAGTATCTAATAATGGTGACATGAAGACCGCTAGCTGCGCTATTGCAACGAGCAGTTCTTCGTGCGAGGCTGCTCCGCCGTTCCCAATCCTCCATGAGCTTTCCGAGCCCGCACGTCCGAGCATGAGTGCTGACGATATTGCCCTCAATGCCACAGAAAACGTCAAGATCCCTGTTGTAAGGCCTGCAAACACTGAGATCCATCTCTCATCACCGGCCACTCCTGGGGAAACGAATGCGACGAATACGCCCGTATCAGACAGCAGTCCCCACAGGGTGTTCAACGCGGCCAGGTTACCAAGCTTCGGCTCACCATCCAATTGCAGTCTGCCCAAGAGTAAACGTGCGCTTCGGCAACAGAAGAAGGCCAAGAGAAAGGTAGCCTTCACAAGTCCCACTGAAGTGGACACCATGGAAAGCCCAAGCCTTGGAGGAGGTAACCGTCAACCGTTGTTCAGCATCAAGCACTTCGAGCCGACTAAGGGCGAGCCCCACCCTTACGCCGGTCATGAATTGGATGCTATCCACAATGTTCTGCAACCAAAGACCAATTGTCTTCCCCAGGTTCGTGAGGTGAAGGTAGTATCTTTTGCCGAGAAAGAAGAGATTGTCGGGACGAGTGTTACTGTCAGGAGACTCTCGCCAGCATCGAGTCTGCGATGAGAAGACGTTTTCAATATTTGCATATGAATTAACGCAGTGAAACGGAAGAACGTACGAGTATTATGAAAATGGCGGCCGAACAAGCCCACGCCGGAAACGAACAGGCCGATTGACGATGAGGTCCGTCGTGTATGAGGTAGCATAGCGTTATGGAGCGAGCCTATTAGACATGGAACGCAATAGAATAGATTACCAATACCACGCAGTCGTTGGGGTTAACCGTTCCAGTATCGCCTACATGTGCCTACCCGCCATTGCAGTCGGTACGGATCATGCAATAGGTATATAATTCATCGAAGTACAGCCAGCCAGCATCCACGGAACGTAACCTCTCCACCATGTTGGTCACTTATAGATTACCCTTCCTTCTAGCAAACCAAAACAAACACATTACTCCCTTAAATCTTCTCTATCGTACACCTTCTACTCCTTCTACATCTTCTACACATATCATCTCCCAAACCTCTACCTCAACATAAACCTTAATTCTCAATTCTCAGTCCTCAAATCGGAAAAATAGAACCTCTATGTTGTATATCGTGATTGATACTACGACCCCTAAACCTCTAATCTCCCTGTTTGTTTAGTGCAGATCCAGATTATTGAAGATTTAAAGGGAACTGGTTCAATTTTTGGGGGTGTAATGGTATGGATGTGGTGTATGGTATGGAGGGGTGGTATGGGTGTGGTGTATGGTATGGGAGCAGCCTGAGTTGTGAGTTTGTGAGAGTGAGGATGGAGCTGTGTTCTGTTCTGTTCTGTTGTTAGCGGGTAAGGGATAGAATAGGTAGAATAGGTAGGATACAACATTAAACATAGGCTGGAAGGCGTTTCTCATTCGTTGGGTTTAGTGTTCTAATTTGGGTTGGGTTGGTTTGCTTTGCTTTGCTTTGCTTTGTTTATTTGAGGGTTGCAGAAGCTGATGTGATATGATGTGATATGATGTGTTGTCGTGGATATGATATGATTAACTAGAAGTTCCTAATGATTTGTAGAAAGGAGTTGTAGACGGGAATATGGCACAACCAACCACCATTAGATGAGCATTGGATCAGGCCTAATAAGAAAGGAGGAAATCGAACCCTTTTGAGAAGTAGGTATATTGTATGATTCTCCCGGCAATCAGGAAAAGGGATGGATAGATAGACGTGGGGCGCTTTATACTCGTTCGAACGTTTGCAGTATTCTGTGGCACGACAACAGCCTCGAGTGAATTCAACAAAGAGTATGGATTGAACCTCTTGGATTTGATCTTATTCTCTACAAACACGACGCCAAACAGATGGCAAAATGACAAACCATTAAAAAAAGGAGTACTAAGCCTGTTTGTTGTATGACATGCATGAAGAGAGGAACCACCGAATCCGCAATATACCATTGCTCGCATCGCAAAACGATCATCGCCAAAGCCAAACCAACCCCCTTGCTATGCCTCCCGTGCATGCGTATGTTGTCCTGTGCTTTTGCCAGGTCACCAAGCCATCGTCGTCATCCCCACGAGCAGGTAAGCTGGAGAGCGAGCGGGCCGTCGAAAGGCGCTATAAGGTAAGTTTCGAGGCCGTCCTGCCGGCTCGTTGTCGGATCCAAGTGAAAATGTGAATGAAAGCTGAGAGCTGAAAGCTTGAAGCGCTGACAAGCCCAGCCAAGGACCTGTACCATTGCAGTATGCAAGCCACCTTCCCGGTCTATGTCATCCATTTTTGCGCCTGTGAACAACATCCGTGGGATTTCTAGGAAAGAAGGTAGTATTTTGGTAAGACAGTCCGATGGAAGTAGAGCAAATGCTGGCATCATTGGATTGCAGCGTTCTCGAAATGGTCGGCCGAATATTGCGGCAAGTACAATATTGCGTGGCGGGATTAGATGTTGTGGCCACTGGGCTTGCCACTTTCTCGATCGTTGTAAGATTGTGAAGATTAGTGTAACGGGGCCCTCTCATGAGGTTTCGTCGGGCTTGCCGTCACTGTTGCCTTCTGATCCTTTGTCTTTAGGCGAGTGTGATCGTTTACGCTCTACTGGTTTGGACTTGGCAACTGGGGGCGACGTAGATGGGGAAGAGGCCGGACCATCTTGAGATTCTAATCCTGCGAGAGCGCTTGTGTGTATTAGTATGCGCCAACAACCATGTCAATACTAGAAAAGCTCACCTGAAAGTGTTGGTTCGAGATGCAGCTTCCTTTTCTTCCTTCTCCTTCTTCTCCTTTTGAGCCGGAGGCGTACCTGTGCGGCTCGAAGCACCAGAGTCATCTTTTTGGGTGGAACCTATGATTGGCCTCCGTGTATTTGATCCTCGCGGACCACTGAACATGGATGTAGGACCAAAGGTAGGTGCGTGCCCTTGAGAGCTGACCTGCCGGGAGCCACCTTTACTGCCAAGCCTCCGCAGATCGTCCATGCCCACGGTGTTCTTATGGTAATCTGGTGGTGGCATCATACCGTATTGGCCTCCGCCAGAGAAATTACGAGCATCACCGCGACCAACAGGTGGACGGCCGCCACCGCCTCCGCCTCTTCGTGAGTTCTCGGCCTGACGCTCAATGTCTTTTTGTCGCTCCGCAGCTTGAGCCTAGGACGAATTAGAGAGATAACAGGAAACGAGCAGAATAAACTTACTTGAACTCGGACTTCGTCGAGCGTGGTAGGCCCCTTGAGGACACCCCCTTTGCCTGCCCAGTTCTTCTTTCGGAGATCTACGATATCCTAGAAGGCCGTTAGTGACCAACAAAACCAGTGCAGGGATTCTTCGTAATACCATGAGCATGAATCTAAGTCGGCTTGGTAGACCATCGATCACTACCATCTCATTGATCTTTGTAAAGTAGGCGTCCATCATCTTAGGTCCCTTCTCGGTATGATCCAAAGGCTGGCCGATAGTCTTGAGCAGACTTGTCAGTGATTCCACCTCGGCATCGTCTGGAATGCCCTCGTAGTCAACGAGTTTTTTGACACACTCGTGCATGATACGCTCTGTGAGCATGCCGAGCTTGTATAGCTCTCCTATAAATCGTACGAGACCCAAACCACGTCGCTTGGCGGCGGCTTCAATGTAGTACTGATCCGACAGCATAGTTGCCTCCTCAGTCTCGCCCTCCGGCTTGTCGCCAAGGTTCATCTTCCAGCCGCGTTCAAACTCCTCCTGACAACGGTTGAGCAGGTATTTACGGAAAAGAGCACCTCCATGGACAACATCGCCTTTCTTGTCGCGGATGTTCTCATCCTTGATCTCGGGACTCATCGATTCGAGCATCCGCTTGCAGAACTGTGCATACATCTCGGCCCAGTGTGCTTCGTCGGTTGCTTTCTCAAAAGTAAGCTGAATTACTTGCCTCAAGGTCCGGCCATCATTCTCGTCCTTCGACTGAGCACTTATATCCAGAATCTGGATTGTGATTTTGTCAAAATTGTTCGGCGTCATCTTGTTGAGATTTGACTTGACTTTGCGCTGTACAACATCAGGAGCCATGTGACCGTCACCACCTGGTGCCGGACCAGCCATGCCAGTAGCGTTGGCACCCACAGATCGAGGCTTCCATCCGGTGGCAGTCACCTCGATAGGTTTGAGATTTTGGCCGGCAGTGATAGGCATCGATTTGTTGTCCTTGGGATCTTCTCTTCGTCCAACTGCTCTGCTACCACGTTGAGATCCGCCGCGCTGACTAGCGTTACGAGGCGAGTTCGGATGATTGAACGATGTGGAGGATGGTGTTCGGTCCATTTTGATGCCCGTAGCACCGGGCTGGGGAAACCCACCACGACCAGCGCCAGAGACAAAGGGCTCCAAGGGATTATTCATTGTAGGTCTCGCCGGTGCAACACTTCTACCTTGTGCCGCTGCTTCGTAGCGTTGCTGTGATGTGGTCCCCGGGGGAAGTGTCCTCCCACCTTGAGCAAAAGACCCCATAGCAGGGATGGGTGCTCTATTGGATGGCTGTCGTCCGGTCATCATAGAACCCCCAGCGCTACCGCGTGCAGGAGTGGCGCGGGCAGATGAGGGTTCTGAGGTGTCCCCGACAGTTTCCCTAACTCTCGCGTCCCAGTTTTCTGAGGGTTTCTCCCTAAATGCCTTCTCGAATTGCATCAAGAAATTTCTATCATATCGGAATTTCCCCATAGGCGCTGAGGTGTTGAGAGCTGGGTTGGGAGATGCCACGGTAGGAGGATAGGACACTTCGCTGATAGACAAGAGCGGACGAGCGGATCGAAGAGCCAGGAGTTGTGGCGTGGGTTGGGCAGGCTCGACAGCTTTGGTCGTCTCCAATTTTAGGGCCGCAGGCTTTTGCTTGCCAGACCCTCCCTTGGGTGGTGCCATGGTAGCAGGAGCATCAGATGCGGGGGTAACGTGACCGCTAGCGACTGGGGTATCTTCTGCAGGTGGTGTTTCATGGGATGAAGAGGCAGCCCCATCTTTCTTAAGAGCAGCGAACATATCCACTCGCTCTTTCTGTGAGTCCTTGCCCTCGCTCTTCTCTAGCTCCTTCAACCTGGCCTCCTCGAGTGCTTCAGCTTCGGCTTCAGCTTTCTTCATTTCTTCATCTGCCATCTTGAGCCTCTCAGCTTCCTTGCGAGCAGTTTCTTCTGCCTCGACCTTCTTCTTTTCCTGATACGCGGCTTCACGCTCCTGTTCTAAACGCTCCATCTCGGCGTATTCCTTTTCGATTCGATCGATTTCTTCCTCATCCTCTTTCGCCTTCCGAACCTTCTCTTCAGCCTCGTCGGCTTCCTCTTTGGCCTTTGCAGCAGCCTTCTCAGCCTCCTCAGCTTCGGCCTTCTCTTTCTTTGCTGCTTCGTCGGCCTTCATCTGAGCCTCGGCAGCCTCTTGTTGCTTCTTGTCAGCATCAGCCTTATCTTGGAGAATCTTGTCCTCGGCATCCTTCTTCTCTTGAGCCGCCTTGGACTCTTCTTCGCTGTGCTTGCGTTGCTCTTCCGCTTTGTCCGCTGCCATCTTCCTGGCAATAGCCTCCCTCATCTCACTCCTCTTTTCTTCGTCGGTCTTGACGCTCTTGCTCTCAGTCCGAGAGTCATGGGTATCGCTGTGACTTGGTACACGAGGTGGGGGGGTGGGGGTTGATGCAACAGCAGGAGTCTGAGATTTGCTTGAGGGTGCAGGCGATGAAGCTGGTTTATCAAAAGTGACAACGTCTCCGGTATTAGGGTTTTTGATAACCAAACCGGCACTCTTTTTCTTTGGTGGAATCTGAAAGCTACTAGTAGGTTTTGGTGCTGGGCTGTTTGCTGCTTGACGGCTAGCAGCCGCTGTGTTGTGCACTGCAGGAGTAGTGCTTGTATGCGGCGGCCTACCCATGCCTGAGCTGGGCCGTTCGGTATGAGAGATTGCGGAGGATGTTCGAGACATAGGCGATGGTTGGCCTTGCTGATTGTATTGGCCAGGAAGATATTGCGGCTGTTGAGGACCAGATGTCATCTGGTTAGGAGGACGAGGAGAGCTCGGTGGCATCATACCCGGATACATGCCAGGGTATTGGCTGTAATATTGGGGGTAATTTGGATCATACCCTTGGGGTACGCCGTAATAAGCCTGGTTTCTCGATGTCAGATATTGATCAAAATTACCACTCGCGGGAGAGAGGTCGATCGTCTGCCGAGCATAGGACCTGCTCGAGGGTGCAGAGTATAGATCTGCATGCGGTACCATAGGAGAAGGATGTTTTGGGGACGAAGAAGATTTGGGATTTACTTGTGGTGCACCCATGTTCTGGGCATATCCGCTATACGGTGGGTGTCCATATGGCCCTGGGACCATTTGCGGGCTCGCCATGGGAACCTGGCCAGGCTGCGGGTGAGCCAGCTGCGCATTCGCCAGAGCTGGGCTTCGAGCGGCTGGGTGAGGCGAGTTCGGGTACGGTGCAAGACCGCGATTTTGTCCTTGATAGGAGCCCATGTTCGAGCCACCACGTGGCTGACTCGGAGGTGGCCTAGAATTAGATCCACTGAAGTAACCGCCCTGCTGAGGATAGGCGCCTTGATAATTACCCCTTCCTCGGCCTCCTTGGGCAGAATACCCACTTCTGCCTGAATTAGGGCCCATGCCATGGCTGCTCATATCACTGTGTTGAGATTGTGATGATTCGCGACGAAGATGACTCGACTGTGGGCCTGGCGCCAGGGGACCTTGTGGTACGCTGGGAGGTCTCACCTGCAATGGTTCTAAATCAATGAAAAGTTCTTCAAACGGATCGCTCAAACTTACGTTTCCTTCAATACCACTAAAGTTGCCAAAGCTCACGCTGTTGCTGTTTCCATGTAGACTAGACGGAGGTCGGCCGCCACCACTTGCAGCTGGCTGTGGAATCGGTGATGGCGAAGTCTGAGGCGATGTAACGCGTGGGTTTGAAGGGGTTTTGACAGCCAATGAGTTGGTTGATGGATTCGATTGTGGTGTAGCATTCGTCGCTTGTGGCGAGCCCTCCAGAAGGGCCCCAAATTGGATATCTCTTCCGCCCTTCGGTTTCCCTGCTACAGGTCCGCCATTCAGCATCTGTCCAGAGGTACCAGCGGCGCTGATGGTGACCGATGATCTTCGGTTGTGTTCACCTGGCCCTGAGGTCGAGCTTGTGGGTGTGTTGCCATTGACCATCGATGGCGTACCGACAGTCGGGATAGCGGGTGGTATTGAAATCTTGCCGTTCACCGGTAAGATAGCGTCGGCCTTGCCATGTTGTGAGACGCCGGCCGCCGCCGACGGAGTTGACGTTCCTGAAGTGGAGGTGGGAGCAGAGGCCTTGTTGGTCGCGTTGGCGTAGCTAGTTTTGGCTGTAGCAGAAGCCGTACCAGCGGCTTGAGACGGTGCCCTAGCGCTGGCTGAAGCGGACGGCGAATGCGCTGGCGCAATAGCCTGTGATGCGTTTGATGGTGCTTGCGGTGCGAGGACAGGCTGAGAAATGCTGGTCATCGAGAATTTGGTTGATTTTCTTCCTAATGAATTGTGGAGTGGGCCAAGGAATTCGGGCAATAGACACTTGAAGGAAGAGCACGAATATCAAATCCGAGACTTGTCGAAGAAGATGGAGTGGAGATTTCTGGAGTGTTGTCGACTACTGAGATGGGTGTCGCAATTTGAGTCAAGAGGAAGTATTGACTGGTCGAGGTTCTTCAATCCAGTCGCACAAGGCTTTGGGCCTCGTACCTTACGTGAATGAATGTGGGTCCAACAATCTTGAGTGGTAGTATTAGAAGAAAGCGTTAGTATGTCCCAAGAACCTGCGTCAGCCTCATGGACTGGCAGATGGTTGTATAATGGGTGGTGGTTTGATCGTGTGTAAGTCGTTGAGAGGAAAGAAGTTTCAAAAAACTTCGTAGCAGGGACGAAATTGCGCTCTAGCCGCATCAGGCCTTTAGTGGCTCAGGCAAAGAAGGGTCGAATTAAACGGTTCAAAGTTACAAGCGTCATCTTCCTCACCCTCCAAGCATTTCTGCACTGTTGATATCTGTGACTCTACATGATAAGACTCATCTTCATGCTCTATTCGAATTCTTCTTCAACCTGTCGTTGGAATCACCACGTCCTCCACCAGCCACTGAGTGATTTTCGGCAAGCCGGGACTGAAAAAGTGCTCGTGCTGATAGCCCATTAAGGCGACGGAACTATCATCTCTACCCTTGAGCGCGAGCTTCTCTCGTCAGCTCTGCGTCTTGGGTTGAAGTAGCATAGGCAAAGTGTTCGCCCCCTGTTCTACCCAGTCCGCTCACCCGGCCTGTCTCGTTTCTGGCGTTGTTGAGTCACTCTTATTCTCTGCCTGGATTTGCCCGTACAAGTGTTCACGTAGGATGTAGCTTTATCTCAGCCTTTAGTCTCGAAGGATTAAAAGACCGGAGAAAGAGTCACAGTGCAGTTGGTAAGCGAGCAACATGCAGGTGACGTGCAGCTTGCTTTATCGAGGGACATGATTAGCAACACCACTTCGTGATTCGTCGTACTACCCCAATATATTGTAACAACCCGCATACAAACTTCCTAAATCCCCAATTCCCGATATCTCCAGTCGATTCCCCAAAGCACATGGATCACAGAAGAAAGAACTGCGAAAATCCAAAGTTAACAACCCCAACCAATTTCTCTGGTTTGAGATATCCACCTTTTTTCGCGACCCGCGTGCGCACGCGATCCCCATCGGAAAATATCATTTCAGAATTAGAAATGATATCATAACAAGTGTATGCGCTACCAATAATTTGATATATTTGTTTCGAATTTAAAAATTGTGGATTATCACAGTTGCCGGAACATCGTTGCTTTCTCATAATCTCTACAAGATACAATGTGCATCCTATGTTTGGCTTAGGTTCAATCGAATCGTGAGGCTATATATGATTGTTATGCGGAGGCACGAAGGCCCATAGATACACTCACGGGTTAAACAATCAATTCGGTGGAGTTCGTACATGCTTTGAACATACATTGGATACCCAAATATAGCTCTTTCAATGTCCCGTCGTCGCATGGAAGCGTGAAAGAGCCCCAATCAGCTAGGGATCTTCATACTTCATGATGCCTTCGTCCAAAGCCTTGATCTGTAGAGCCAGCATCCGGGAGAAGTACCTGCACAATGCCAGGTTCCCACCGAAGAACCAGAATCCAGGGTGGCCTGTTCGGCGCCACATCGTGCGCAACTCCCCTTCCTCGTCAAAGCCCCAAACGTCCTTGACTTTATCCGCGATTTCGTCGCCAAAGATTTTCCTGGCGGTCCCACGCATGTTCTGATAGCCAGTTGCAAAGACAATCTCATCGGCCTCTAATTCTGTACCGTCCGCGAACAACAAACCGTGCGGCTTGACCTCGGTGATCTCCTGGCCTTGCTTGACCTTTACCTTTCCGTCGATGATTAGCTGGCTGGCCCCAACGTCAATGTAGTAACCTCCCCCACGTTGGAAGTATTTCATGAAGAACCCTGAATCATCAGGTCCATTGTCTAATTTGAACCCCGCCTTCTCCAAACCGGCCAGGAGGTCAGCATCCCTTCGGGCAATCTCCTTGGTCGCATCGACGTGCATGCTCTTAAGCATGGCATTTGGAACACTCATAAACATGAGATCGGCGTCTTCGGTATCAGGGCCGCCTTCCTCGTATAAACCAGCCAAGAGTACGTCAAGACCAGCCTTTGAGGACATCACATAGGTAGATGATCGCTGAACGATTGTGACATCGTACCCTTTTTCGTAGAAGTCCTGGGAGATATCATGGCCCGAATTGCAGCACCCGACAACAATTCCTTTTTTACCCTTTGAATCCGATCTTGCACCCCTGAATTGACTGGAATGACAAAGGCGATCACCCTTGAAATCTTCTATGCCCTTTATCTGTGGCATGGACATCTCGCCGCTATGTCCAGTGGCTTGAATGACATGGCGTGGGTGTAAAGTGCGTTTCTCTACTGTCCCATCTGGCTTCTTGCGCTCGATTTCGACGGTCCACTGCCGCTTTCCTTCGTCCCACTGTGCTGACTCAAGATTTGCTTGAGTCCATACGTTGAGCTCAAGAAGCTTTGCATACGACTCGAACCACTCTGCGAGCTTATCCTTGGGTGTAAAGACAGGCCAGTGGGAGGGAAAGGGGATATAAGGGAGGTGGTCGTACCTGTATGATCTCACGTTAGCCTTCGACTCGATCGACTCAAGAGATTGGATTAGAAGACGACATTAAGGGATGGAACGGTTTCAGACACGACTCAATATCCATGAGCGAGTCCCGAAAGGAGAAGGGATCAGAAAGTAATATAACGTACCAGACCGGATCATGGAGGACGAGCTGATGATACCTGGCTATCGATTAGACAGTAACTCAAGATAACAGCGGTGGAGTCTCACCTGTTCCGCCAGTTGTCCCCAATACGAGGATTACGGTCAATGATAAGAGTCGGGACTCCTAATTGCTGGAGGCGGGCTGCAGATGTTAAGCCACCTTGGCCGGCTCCCAGGATGAGCACTGTGGGTTCAGCATCCCCTTCGAAATTTTCCGTGGCTGTCCTCCGTTCCTGCCAATTCTTCCGACCAGGGTTTCCACCATGTACTACTCCGTGCGGCCTGTTGCCTCGGACCGTCTCTTCATGGCCTTTCAATTCATGCATAGCCGTGAAAAGTGTGAAAGCCTTCCACTTGCCATCCTTATCTTGCATCAGCCTGACGATACCGGGTCCTCTTCCAACGTCCGTCTCAATGGTGAGAAAGGACATGACACCATTGACTTTGCCGTTGAAGTCGGCTGCAGAGATGTTGGGCGAATGTAGGGTGCTGCTATCGTCCACTTGGATTGACTTGATCCGGCTGCCATGAGGACTGGACTTGAGGAACGAAATGATCTTTTCGGGACCATTGAAGGTGTGGTAATCCCAAGAAAGGCCCAGCTGATCTCTCCAGCAGGACTCAGACAAGAACAAACGGTTGATGGCTTCATAGTCTTCGCTGCGAAGAGCCTTGTTCAAGGAGTCTACCCATTCGGTAGCAATGTTATGGACATCTGCCTTGGGTGGGGCATCCGATTTGGGATACGCCGCCGCGACCAAATGACTTGATCCGGGCTCGACTCTGTTGTATGATGGGATCTGTACTGCTGCTGTAGCCATGGTGAATAGGTCAATGAAATGGATAAAATCTGTATGTTGCAATTGGTAAGGAGTGAAGAAAAGACCAACACTTATCACGTTCACATCCAAGACATCCAATGGCTAAGCGGACGCGGGCCAAAGGGGCTGCAGATAATCTTCCTTCTGTTGGACGTATGTATCCAGAAGTGACCAACCATAGCTATCTTTCCCCGCAATCCTCCTGCAAATCAGTAGCCCCGCAATCACAGAAGGTCTAGAGAAGCGCAGTCCAAGAAGTCCGGGCCATCCTTATTCCCGCACAAGACCACCATTGTCTTTCTCCACCGATGTTATATTCGACGTGGCCAATCAGTAATTGAAGTGGAACACCCAGAGTACTTTCTATGACACATTTCAACCAGCGATACTGAGCTGCAAGACTCTCTCGCTGGATCAGCACAGCCTGAAAATACCCGCAGATGCTTAGAATTAAGCCTGGGTGACTTGGAGACGGCGTGAGCTGCGAGGGCTATGTACTCCTTGGGCTCAATCCCACAAGATTGGTGCTGGCAGACGTCTTACTCGTGGCGAACAGTATGTACATGAACGGCTGTAGTAAGACCTTCCTAGCAACGGCTGAGACTCTAAAGGTCAACAGCTGGGCTACCTAGCCTCTGCAACGTAGACTTGAAGGAGGTGCAGTCTCATTCTCATAGCATAGCCGTTGCAAGGAGTGACTTGTCACTGGCAAAACGGCAAATGGGTCAAAAGGGTCTCCCAGCCAAGGCTTAGATCTAGATCCTAGCGCCCTGGACCCCTTCCCCTTTTCCCACCAAGAGAGAGGCCAGATCTTGCCGATTGATCTGTGGCTTCTCCCCACTACTATATGCTGTATTTACTATTTTTAGAATAGGTACAACATCAAGTACCTTACTCCGTAAGCGAGTGGACTTTTCACGATGTACATACTTCTACCGCAACAGGTAGCGTACCCACATTACATTCGACGCTCTAGCTATTGCGGCCATACAATGTCGACCTATCTCACAGTATTGTGACTTGCAATATATTTCAATGAGTTACCCTCAATATCCATCCCCATATTTATGTACAATTGACCAACTTTACCGGATCTATTCCCATGCCCAAGCATAATAACCACCATCAGCCTTCTACTACCATCAATGAATCGCAATCATCAAGGAGAAGTTCTCGGCCGGACTATCCCTACAGTGCGCGGATCAGCCCTTGCGAGCCGTTCTGTCATTCCGGGGCCTTCCGAGCCTTCCTAGAAACCAACATCAGATACTTTATAGCGCCATCAAATCCAGTCTGACAGTAGCACTCGGCCGCAAGGCTTTCTCCCACTTGCCCAATGCTCGTCCATTAGGAATAGTACGGCCAATGAATAACCATATGCTCCTCATAGCAAACAGCATTCGAGATGTCGAGGTTGAATGGTCCTGGAAGCCATGAAAGAGTGGTAGCCATAACGAACATACGGGCGTCATGGTGCTACATGTAGCTCGCCAAAGATCTTGTCAATTTTCTGTAAATTTCATACTGAGTGTCGTCCAACAGCGGTACATGAATTTCTCCACACCGGTCGATTGCGTTCTCATTACGGCAAACTCCCTATGTATGGGATCTATTGAGTCTCTGTATTTAGCAAATCCCTTGGTACAGCATGTGTGTTTCCAGGTAGGGTCCAAGCCCGTGGCGTATTCAAGCATCAAACCATTTCCTGTGGGATCAATGGACGCGGTGTGACGGATACGAACGACCTACGGACAGGCTTCGTTCTCACTGCATCTCGTTGCATTTGCCATAATGCGTGCTTTGTGTGCCATCATAGAATTTGCGCCTCTTAGAGCTAGGATGGAAACGTTGATACGCCTCCATCCTGCAACGTCTTCGCTTCTTTTTCGTCCAGCTCATTTATCCATAGTCCATGACCTTACACCACGATGGCATTTATGCCACCATCAACTGCTCCACTACCACCTGACGATAGTCGTGGACCTCAGATTCTGATCGTGAATTGGGTGTTCCTATCCCTAGCGTTGATCATTGCGATCATACGATTCATCACCCGAGGTGTTCTTCGCAAGACTTTCGGTCGAGATGATTGGACGATCCTGGTTGCTCTAGTTAGTTATTCTTTCGCTGCCGACTAAAAGGAAATGTTCAATTGATACCGATGATAAGGCCTTTTCTATTTGCGAGAGTATCCTTGCTATATTTCTAGTCAAGAATGGACAAGGACGACATATTCATTACCTAAAGCCCATAGAGCTGCAGACTACCATCAAGTATCTCTTGGTAGCTATCACATTAAATGTGAGTGACTTCCTGGAGCCAGCCTTCCCAATCACAGGCAGATTATCAGAAAGAAGGCATACTGCATCAGTATTGCTGACGAAAAGTCCCGCAGACTATTGGCACATTCTTCGTCAGAATATCGGTGTGTTTCTTTGTCTTGCGCTTAATTCCGTCCACATACAGAGTTGTCTATCGATGGACATGGGGACTCATGGCATTCTTTGCACTTGTTACGGCAGCAAATGTCCTGGCTTTGTGTCTCCAGTGTATACCACTTCGGAGCCTCTGGGACAAGTCTGTGAAAGCGCAGTGTACTTCGGCCAAGAATACAAATATCATCATCCAGGTCAAGGGCGGTAGGTGCCTTCCGAGTTGTATGTGCGGCAGCATGGCTAACGTATATAGCCGTCTCTATTTTCATGGATGTGCTATGCGTTCTTCTACCCATGTTTTTCCTACGAAACCTCAATGCAAGTTTCCGAGACAAGGCTTGGCTATATGCGATATTGGCACTTGGGCTTTGGTAGGTGCGAATCGTTTTCACGGTACGGCGACCCCATATTTGCCATCGCTAATAACGTTAGTACTGCTGGGACTGCTGTTGCGAGGACAGCCACAATCAAACGAAACAGCCGAGATCTTACCTGTGCGTATTCGATTTTGTGTTCACATTTCAACATTTAGTTGTCTAATTAGTGTAAACTAGGGGACACCGCACCTGGTGCTACCTGGGCAAGGTATATCTTTCCACCCGACCGAGCCCTTCATACCTGTCCACTGTTTTAAGATTTTATGGAACTGATCTATTCTGCCAGCCTTGAACAAAACATCGGTATCATTGTCGCATCTCTGCCCGCTCTTCGGCAATTCTTCATGGTCGTCAGCCAAGAAGATGAAGGCAAACACTGTCCAGCAGAGAATACATGCCGCTACCGCAGGCCCCAGCCACACTTAAGATCACGGACAAAGAGATTCATCAGTAATGCAGACGTTGAAAAGGCGACGAGTCCCCGGGTGAGCCCTCAATGGAGTACCAAGAGCCCTCGAACGAGCGCAGGAGCCAGTACGTTAGTGCAATCTGAGGGTGGGAAAAGGAGGAGTGACCCAGGTATCTCTCTGATAAGTCGCGCGAAGAGTCCTCGGGCGGGCCCGAAGGAAGTCCCGGAAGGGCTCAACTATGGCACATACAAGTGCACTATATCAGGTGGTTTGAGCGAGCCCGAGCATCACAAAAGTGTACGAGCTTGGCCTGGGCGTTCTTCGGAGCCGTCAAGTTATAGGAAAGCCAGTAGTGTGGGCTTAGGTAGCCTGCCATAGGCGACGATCCTAGTAATCAGATTCGAGGGCAGGGAAGTCCTCTTTTGATCAACAGGTGATGTGGACAACGGACTGATACTGCGGCTTGTGGTTGAGTAGATTGTACGAGTGGTGAGGATAGGATTTTCTGCGCAGATCCAGAGGAGACGGCCTCTTACCTTCAGCCAAATGCCATCCTCTTGAGCAGTAAGAGGGCAATGCATCAGGCATGCTTGTAGAATTAGCCGCACCTTGACGCTATACGTTGTACAAACTTCGAGCTATCGCTGTTTTCGGGATGTTTGATGCCGTACATTTACAGTACTACCTGACCCACAGTAGTGATGCCGAATGAGCGACTATGAAAGCACATGCATGCCGTTCACTGTACGTGACAAGCTTTCCGAGTGCTCAGATGAATGGTAAGTAGATAGGTAAGTCGGGACCAGCGAAACGGACTATAAACGGTAACACTAATATATTACTCATGGTTCACAGAGAGATGGGTCATGGTTGTAGTTGGCCTTGTCCATTGGGAGCCTCCATCCACTTTCTCACGCTAATTCCAATGGGACTAAGGTAGATATTTTAGTTCTATTCTAGCGCCGACGACTGCGATAATATAAGGTAACTTTGGGAATGGGAACCACGCCCATCGTTGTGATCATTCATTTTTAACACCTATACTTATCAACGACACCCCTCCCTCAGCACTCTCGATTACCGAATGTCTTCTGCTCTTTCCTCCTTAACTGCCGTCTTCCAGAATCAAGAATTCATCAGCTCCATCGTTTGCTCCGGCAGCCTAAACATTCCAGATGCGCCTCAACGACACAATGATGTCGCCGTTGCCGCGTACCACTCCTCCCATGCGCGTTCAGCTATGACACCCAAGACAGTACAGTGAGGACTGCAAATCCGCTGGCTGATGCGGGAGAGGAGGTGCTGGTATATTGGAAGCAGAAGGCTAAGGAGGAGCAGGACTAGGATAATTACGAGACACCCCTTGGAAAGGGTGTGGTGTTTGCTATGATATGGATAAGCGCTACAATCCATCGGGATTGGGATGAGAGATTCACTTGCAGCACTGTAGACGGGATTGGGAGGGATATTGGGAAGATATTGGAGAAAGAGTGATTTGGTCTGGAAGACTACGTTTACGGGTCTAAATCCGTCGCGAATAGATACGCCACTTTGTCTGCGTTGGAGAAGGTCAAAATATGACAGTGGAATGTTGGGCAAGCAGACGTTGGGATGGGCGTTCGGGTAGGGAAGAGGAGAATGAAGAGTGGCTTCAATCACGGGGCTTCCATGCTGTTCGAGCGAAACATGCTATGTAGGGAGCCAGCGAACCTCATTTTTTGGGAATGACATGATATGAAGGGTCGTGAGCAGAGACGAGACAGGTTTGTGAGGGCTGCTACGAAACAACGGGAGAGGCATGTGAAAGTGTGTTGATAGCTATCAGGTATTTGAACTATAGGAGCCTTCTGTCCAATTGACCTCATTTAAGAAGCTGACCGTTACTGCAGAAATTCATTGAAGCTACCAGCCTGGAGGACTTGCACATCGAAACGCTCTGCTCGTGAGCTGATATCGTGATTCCAGGAACTAACACCGATCTTGACTAGTGCAATCCTAATCTAGAGTCACGCTTTGAGTAGCGCGATTTATGATTCGCGCTCGCAACGCGCTTCCGCGACGTGCCAGTACTTCAACATCCTAGTTCTGTACATTGTTTATTGTCAAATGGTGTTGTCATGCATCTTACTCCACAATAACAATACAATTATCTCAGAGAGTCATGTCCAAAGCTCGGGCTCGTCTTGCAGAGCTTAGAGCTCTTCGAGCATCCGGAAAAACCCGCCTTTCCACATATCACATTGAGGAAGAAGAGAACCTTTATGATGAAGTTGATGAGGAAGGGTACAAGAAACTTGTTAGGAATAGACTTGATCAGGATGACTTTATCGTCGACGATAATGGAGAGGGTTACGCCGACGATGGGCGCGAAGAATGGATGGGCGAGAGAAGATACGAGAGCGCTAGTGGAAGTGAGGAGGAATTGCCATTGAAGGGCAAGGCCGGTATATGACTTGATCTGATATGTCATGCTAGCTTCGCTGATATGGCATAGCCAAGAGGAAGCGCGAGGAAGATAAAGAGAAAGTCGAGAGAGCGAACAACAGTATCAACAAGTATTTCAGTAATGGGCCCGTCGCTGCTGCCCCGAAGTCTAAGGTTCGGTGTTGGCTACTCATGTACATACAGCCTGCTGATCTTATAAACAGCCTGTTGCCACTATTGAAGACGCGGCCTTCATGGCAGATCTACTCGGCGAAGTGGATGTTAACATACCTTCTCGCCTTCCTCCCAAGACTGTCAAAACAGCAAACCGCCGCAAGACTCGTGTACTCTCTCCTCCAATATCCCATGACATGAAGGTTTCCCTTCCAAACCTCGCTAATGTGGACCATGCTGCCACTTTGCTTAATACTCCACCATTGGACCCAGTCCACGGCGATGACGTTGACTATATGGGAGGTATGGCTGAAGACGATTTTCCTCCAAGTGACCCAGTACCGTCATCTCCAACCACTAATGCGGTAGACCGTAAGAGCCAGCATCAGTTCAAGGTTGAAGAAGATGATGAAGACATGATGGAGATAGCTCAGGTCATTGGGGACCACAAAGTCAAGTCTGAAAGGGTCAATATTTCGGGTTCTCGTCCTATTCACAAGCCGTCCAAACCTCCAGCATATCCATCTCCAGCAAGCTCTTCCCCAACTCGGCCACCAGCCGAGGTTGTCGATGCTTCTGCATGGAACGATGTCACATCAAAGCTCAATGTCTTGAGTAGTCAAGAGACACAGACCACTACCTCCGGCAAGCTAAAGATCCAAGACGCGACCGAGGATGACGGGAGCTTACGTTTCTTCTGGACGGATTATACTGAGGTCAATGGTAGCTTGTGTCTCTTCGGCAAGGTCAAAAATAGAAATTCTGGGGCGTTCGTTAGTGCATTCGTGAAGATTGACAGCATCCTTAGGAAATTATATTTCTTGCCCAGGACCTATCGTCAAAAGCACGGTCGAGACACTTCTACGGAAGTGGGAATGGACGACGTCTATGAGGAGGTTGACGAGATCATGACAAAGCTTCGAGTTGGCATGCATAAGATCAAGCCTTGTTCCAGGAAATACGCTTTCGAGCTTCAGGATATACCAAAAGAGGCAGATTACCTCAAGCTGATGTATCCTTACGACAGTGAGTTAAAATGTTCCACCGCAAGCCTGGCGCTGACATATTCTGTAGAACCACCACTGCCGGCGGAGATGAAAGGAGATACGTTTTCCCATGTCTTCGGCACTACCACTGCGCTCTTCGAACAATTCGTTCTTTGGAAAAGTATTATGGGTCCTTGTTGGCTTAACATTGATGGCGCAGCGATGTCTCAGATGAACAATGCATCTTGGTGCAAGTGCGAGCTCCAAGTAGCTTCTCCGAAGGCAATCACTGTCCTTAAGGAATCCGATGCTCAAGACGCACCACCCCTCACTTTCATGAGCATTGCGCTACGAACAACATGGAACGTGAAAGAGAACAAGCAAGAGATTCTTGTTGCAAGTGCGCGTGTTTACGAAGATCTATCTCTGACTGAGACGAGAAATGCGGAAGACTTGCCCTGCAAAACATACACCATCATGCGTCCTGTAGGGGCATCCTTCCCAACAGGTTTCGACGCGCTTTGCAAGAAGCAGCGTGGCACTATCATGCTCGAAAAGACCGAGAACATGTTGTTATCGAGATTCTTGGCGTTACTCGAGAGGGCTGATCCAGACGTATTGCTGGGTCACCAGTTGCAAGACGTTGACTACCCCGTGCTGCTTAGCCGGTTCAGAGAGAAGAAGACACCAGGCTGGCACCGGATTGGTAGACTGAGGCGATCTGACTGGCCGAAAAATATGGGGAAGGGTGGAACCAGTTTCTTTGCAGAACGACAGCTGGTATCTGGTCGCTTGCTCTGCGACGTTGCCAACGACATGGGCAGGGTATGTTTCTGCACTGTTTGCTTTACCAGATCAGCTAAAATTTCACTAGTCATTGATGACCAAGTGCCAATCTTGGACACTGACAGAGATGTGCGAAATCTACTTGGGCGAGGGGAATCTACGCCGCGAAATCGACAATGATGCTGCACTCAAGACTTGGGCCACGTCCAGAGATGGCCTCTTAAATTACGTTAATCATTGCGAAGCTGATACGTACTTCGCCGCTGCTATCGCTCTTAAAGTCCAGATTCTGCCGTTGAGCAAGACACTCACCAATCTTGCGGGCAATTCCTGGGGAAGAACTTTAGCTGGTACCAGAGCCGAACGCAACGAGTACATTCTGCTTCATGAGTTCAACAAGAACAAATATATATGTCCCGACAAGATATACGGGAAGGGCAAGCCTCGTATCGAGGAGGAGACGCCTGAAGGTGAAGAAGGTGTCGATGTAAAGAAGAAGGACAAGTTTAAGGGCGGTTTGGTGTTTGAACCCGAGAAGGGGCTGTATGACAAATTCATTCTCGTCATGGACTTCAACAGTTTGTATCCCAGTATTATACAGGAGTACAACATCTGTTTTACTACCGTAGACAGATCGGAGAAGGTGAGCACACAGTCATCTTTCTACAGCGTCGAACTTGGCTGACAATCCATAGTCCGAGGACGAAGAGAAAGTTCCCGATGTTCCAGTGGATCAAAACCTGGGTATCCTGCCCAGGCTTATTGCAACCCTCGTCAGCCGACGAAGACAGGTCAAAAGTCTAATGAAGGACAAGAAAGCTACTGCTGCACAGATCGCCACCTGGGACATCAAACAATTTGCACTCAAGCTGACTGCTAATTCTATGTACGGCTGTCTTGGTTATACGCAGTCGAGGTTCTATGCCCGGCCCCTCGCTATGCTCACGACATTTAAAGGTCGAGAAATCCTTCGAAATACGAAAGACCTTGCCGAAAGCACGCAGTTGCGTGTCATCTACGGAGATACCGACTCTGTCATGATAAATACTAACGCTGACAATGTGGAAGAAGCACTTAAAGTTGGCCATGAGTTCAAGCGATCGGTCAACGAAAAGTACAAGCTTCTGGAGATTGATATCGACAATATTTTCCGAAGGCTTCTGCTTCATGCTAAGAAAAAGTATGCCGCCATCAATATGGTCGAGGTCGACGGCAAGTATGTCGACAAGCTTGAGGTCAAGGGACTTGATATGAAACGGAGAGAGTACTGTGCGCTTTCAAAGGAGGCATCATCACGTCTGCTCAACCTCATCTTGTCTGGTGAAGAGTCCGAAGTGGTGGTTGGCAAGGTTCATGAGTACCTTCGCGAGCTTGCGGAGAGAATGAGAGAGGAGAAGGTCCCGGCACAAAAGTACATCATCTTCACTGTAAGCTTACAGCCTCCATACTCCTTTTAAGCCCAAGTATTCAGATGCTGACCTCCACAGAAACTCGGCAAGAATCCTAAAGACTACCCTAACCCGGACAGCATGCCTCAAGTCCAGGTCGCCCTTCGCGCTCTCGCCCAAGGCAAGACTGTCCGCGTCAACGACGTAATTTCCTACATCATGACCGCCGCTGCCCCCAGCACTGCTGCAGCACCTCACGAATCCACCGCCAAACGCGCCTATGCCCCTGCGGATGTCACGTCGGCCTCAAGCACACTGAAGCCCGACGTCGAATGGTACCTCTACAAGCAGATATTCCCGCCCATCGAACGTCTCTGCGCGCCCATACCAGGCACAGACGCAGTCCATCTCGCCGAATGTCTGGGCCTGGACACGAAAAAATATTCCATCGCCTCTTCCACGTCAAGAGACCAAACAACCGAGATATCGCCCCTGGAAAGCCAAATCCCGGACAGTATCCGCTTCAAAGACTGCGCTCGTCTGACGCTCACATGTCGCTATTGCAAGCACACCTTCCCCTTCGAAGGCATAGCCGCATCGATCGCCAACGTCACACCCGAAGGCATCAAATGCAACAACGCCGACTGCAAACGTCTCTTCCCCACTCTAACTCTGGTCGCGCAATTGGAACACGCCATCCGCCTGCAAACGAGCCGCTACTACGACGGCTACCTCACCTGCGACGACAGCGCCTGCGGCAACCGCACGCGGCAAATGAGCGTGTACGGGCATCGCTGCTTGGGGCCGAGGGGCCGCGCGGAGGGATGTCTGGGCCGCATGAGGTATGAGATCGGAGAGCGGGAGCTGTATAATCAGTTGCTGTACTTTCGCGGTTTGTGGGATGTGGAGGGGAAGGAGGGGAAGGATGGCGCGGCGAAGGGTGGGGAGGAGGGGGAGAAGGTGAGGGCGGTGAAGGAGTGGAATCGGGAGAGGTTTGGGACTTGTAGGGGGGTTGTGGAGGGGTATTTGAGGAGGTGTGGGAGGGTGTGGGTGCAGATGGATGGGCTGTTTGCGTTTGCGTTGGGGAGGTAGGGGTGGAGTGGGGTGAGGGGGGTTGGAGATGGTGGGTTTGGATATGCGGGAAAGTGTGTGGTTGTTAGCGTGGATAGATTGAGCATTTTATGGCTGGTTAAATGGGAGAAAGTTCCCTTCTGAGAGGCCCCTTTTGGATTTTTGGTTGTTTATTGAGTGAAGTATTTCAAAGTGACAAGATCGTATTTGATAGGGACCCAATCCTATCTAAGCAGGGTAGCGGTATTGTAGCCTCCGTGTAGCTTTCTTCACAGCAATCGAAGTGCGTTGCTGGAACATAGTACAAAAGAACATCGCTGTTACCATAAGCCAAGGTATAATACATGGATGGTTGAAGACGTGTCTGAATTTCTTATCACCTTGGCTAGTCTGTAAACATGCTAGCTGAAACGCATGTATCTGCGTAGGCTTCGCTGCCTTTCGTCCGCCAACTTTTCCTCACCAGTACCCGATGGCTCAACCAACGAATCTAATTCATCTGCTTAACGAGAGCATTGATCTTCTCCTCCCGATTCCCCAGATCACCACCTTCAACGAAGTGCTTGAATTTCCTCGTCCGGAATCCGCCTGTGGGGTTTGAGAGCTTGAATGGCCTGGCCTCGGTGTCAGTGTTTTTCCTGAGTGAGAGGGTGTGATACTGGGAGACCTACCAGAGGAAGTTGCTGCAACGCAAAGTAATTGTCAGTATAGCTTAACAAATATAGTTCGCTTGAGAGGCTTGGCTTCTCGCGTGGACAGCTCAGTCCCGAAAGATGGTTAACGTAAAGACGACATCGACCCGGAGGTCTAGTCATACATTTGGTATGAATCATCATCACTGTCCACAGCTTGCCCCACCTGGAGGGTATAGGTTAGACGAAGAGTGGGCTCACCTTGCTTGCTTAAAGTTTGGTCCGACGGTTACGATCTCGTGGATCAGATCCTCCATACAGATGATGCCAAATTTGCCCAGCTGCTCCTCAATGATCTGGTTATCGGTCAAGGCAATACGCTGCTTATCAATCTTGCCGCTGCAATCATGAGTCAGAAGTTTGGGCTGAGAATTGCTTGACCTGAGGTTTGACTTACTATCCGCGCTTGTAGATGAGGTCACGGACAGTCTTGACTGAGGGATAGCCCTGTGAAGTATTAGATTAGGTAGTAACAATGAACAAAAGGGGTCCTGAAACTTACATAAGCTATATATGGTTCGACGATTTTAAGCATCTCAGTGGTGGCCTTCGTTATTTTAACAAAAACCCCGTTGTTAATCTGAAGAAGGCGTAAGAGCTGAAGAATTTTCCGTGGCTTGGGGGCGATTTTGTTGATGCTGTCAGGTATCAGTTGAGGCTAGACAGAGCTACGAGGTGGAAAGAAGCGCTTACCCCTTGATACGAATGACGAATGCAAGCTTGGACTCATCCTCCACGTAGAAAGTGCCTTCTTGCTTGCTGAGACGGGAGAGACGTATTTTTTCACGTTCGTTGTCTCTGTACTCCTTCACGTAGCTCTCGGCACGTTTAAAGATGACTCCACGTTTTTCTTTCCGTTCCTATGTGACAGAGACATGTCAGCATGCTCGGGATAGACTTCCGCAACTTATCTCCGCCAAGTAGCCTGGCTGCTAGAGGTTCAAGCTCACCTTCTTCTTCTTTTCGAGTTCAGCCTGACGTTCCTCGCGCGCCTTCTCCTGACTCTTGCGCTTCTTTAGGAGTGTCTCGGGAACAAGAATCTCATCCTCGGTCGGCACGGACCTGTATTCACCCAAAGCACACCAAGGTCAGCATAGTCTGTCCGCGAATGTATATGGATGAACACGCCGAGTGAAGAAGTGCAGCTGGAGCGGCATTCTTGGACTGAGGCAAGACTCGACGGTATGGATTTAATCGGTGAGAAGGACCCTTCCGCTACTGAGCTACCTCTAGTAAAAGAGGCAAACGTCTCGCAGGATGGGTAACCGCTTCTCAAACGACAAGACCTCAAGCAGGGCTCGAGAATTCTGCGCACACGTAATCCGAGTCTTCATTGACGAACAGGTAGCCTGAGAGTCCAAGACCGAGTGCGGCACTAGATTTCAAGGAGAAGATGTTCTTCAACCTCAATACCCCATCATTATCCCTCAACAAGATGATCGTGAGATCACTCTCAGTGAGCGTGAACGGCGGGACTGGTCGAGCTGGTGCTGACAAGAAGTGTCGTGAAAGCAAAGCCAGCCAAGGAGCGAACAGCTATTGCAGAACCATGGGCGAGCGTTTCACGAGGAAGAGGATCGAAGAATGTGCGTACGTCTTGACCTGCGCTTCATGCTTCTTAGGCGCCATTTTGTCAGCTTGCCGAAGGTCAAGAAAGTTTTGAATTTGGGAGGTGTCGTGGTTTATCAAGCAACGGAAGTTCGCGATTCGGTATTGTGGAAAATCTCGCTACGGCTAGAATACGCTAATACTTTCCAGGCTAGCCGTATTCCAGGCCTCTACAGAGTGTCCTGGTTGAGCGGTTGTAAAGAATATGTACCAGTGTAGAGTCAAATGGTGATGTCTGCCCGCCGTGGCGTTGGCCTTTCTGCGTTTCAAAATCGTTCGTCTCTCTCTTCATACTACGCCACCCATGGCGCCTCTCTTCGCAGCACCCAAGAATCCTCCCTCAAAGCCCAACTCTCCGTCTTCCAGGAGTTGCTCCACAGTTTCGCCCTGCAACATGCCGACACCATCAAGTCCAATCCAACATTTCGCGCCGAGTTCGCCCGCATGTGTAATGCGATCGATGTGGATCCTTTGGCTGGAAGCAATGCCAAAGGTGCCAAAGGCAAAGGAGGGACCATCGAGAGGTTACTGGCGAAGGTTATAGGCGGAGATGTGAATGATTTCTACTTCGAACTCGCAGTCAAGGTGGTCGATATTTGTAGGGGAAGTAGAGGGGAGAATGGGGGATTGTTGGGGGTGGAGGAGTGCCAGGAGAGGATCAAGAAGGGGAAGGGAATTGGCGGCGGAATGAACGTTACTGACGACGACATTCTACGAGCTGTAAAGTCTTTGAAGCCTCTAGGGTCGGGCTTCTCAGTCATCACAGTCGGAAGAAAACAAATGATACGATCGGTGCCCAAAGAGCTGAACACCGATCAATCCAAGGTGCTGGAAGCGATTCAAGTCCTTGGCTATATTACGTGCTCGATGTTGGAAGACAACCTAGGCTGGGAGCATGCGAGAGCAGAAACAGTTATTGAAGACCTTGTGGGAGATTCACTGGTATGGGTTGATATGCAGGCTCCTGAGAAGGAGTACTGGTCGCCAGCTTTCATGAATGATTTCGAGGACTGAACGCATGACCCGGAATGAATCGGTGTTTGGTGTTGACTATTCTAATAGCATCTATTGATACCCCTTATTTTATGCATAGGATAGTGCCAGTGAAATGATATACAAAGATCCTTCGCGATCGTTGAGCGAACAAAAGCAGACATAACACCATGCGTTCATGCCTTGATAGCACTCCCGAGAGCACCACCTCCGAACTGTTGCCCGCCACGTTGCCTTGAACCGCCGCGGTCGCCTCTCTGGCCCCCTCCCCTGCCTCGGCCCCCACCTCCACCTCGACCGCCTCGACCACCTTGTCGTTCGAATGCGTTGGCAGTGCCCTGAGTTCTCTGCTCCAGCGTTCGCTCATTGGCCTCAATGAGACCGCTAGCTTTGTCGCTTAGTGTGAGCGCCAGGCTCTGAAGTCTGGATAACTCGACACCCTTCCTGAAAATGATGGCACTGTTGACTTGATCCAATGCAGCCGCAAGTTCTTCATGCGAGATCATCTTGCTGATGACCGCTGCCACTTTCCTCTCGGATAGCTCAAACATCGAGGCAAGAGTACTGACCGCAAGTGTGTCGTAAAATGGAGCGTATGTGAAGAGATAGGTCCTCAAACCTTCCTCTTGTATCTGCGCGGAAAGCATGGCTTTGATCTTTTCAGAATCTGCCATTAATTCCCAGATCTTGATTGAATTGATCAAATCCGCTGATTTCTTCCATTCGCCAGCAGCCAAAGCCCTCGAGGCTTGCATTACATGGTCTCGAGTGTTTTCCGGAGGCCCTGTGAAGATTTGACGCTCATGAAACTCTAAGAGTCGTCGGTAGGTCTTGCTAATGATTCGCTTCTTAATGTCAGGTGACGAGCCTGTTTGTGCGAGGAGTGGGATCTCAAGGAGCATAGAGCATGTGAGATAAACGCATTCAAGAAGCTCGAGATTGATGTGCATATGAAAAGGTAATTGCCGTTGTCTCTCCAGTCGTTCCTGTTCAGGGGAGACTTGCGAGTACCTTTGAATCATGACGCCTTGGGCTAGAAGCTCCTTCTGCCTACCACTACCACAGATTTCCTGCAGCGTATTTTGTGACTCGTACACGAGATTTGCTCTGAATGCGCAAAGGCCGACCTGGACAAGAGTACGATTGAACAGAATTTGGGTGTTCACTGGGAAGTTGCCGATGGTCTCCTGCAAGTGAGACATCAAAAGCATGTCACGAGCTATGTGGTATTGGTCATGAAGCGCAAGATAGTAGACTTGGCAGAGATAAGCCCTCGCTCGGATGATGTCGGCGCTCTGCTTGAAGAGATGGGTACTGAGCGTCTGAACAAGAGAATCTATATCTAAGTCGTCCGCGCGAGGTGTTATTTCCGAGTTTAGCTTGGACGGTATCGTTTTCCAAGCGGTCTCTTCGAGAACATAAACTACTTGTGCAGGCTAGTAGGGCAGTCAGTATTGTTACATAGTTCCAGTATAGAAGACAAACTTTGAAGTAAACATGCTCCAACCTCCTCATCACCACGCGATTCGCACCATCTTCGGATTGATCTAGCTTGGTATCCTTCTTCATGTTCTCAACATAGAGAAGAGCTCGCAAGATGTTATTGTAGAGAGCCTGCTCGTCTCTCAGCCGTTCGATATACTCAGCTGTGTGAGGATCGATATGCTGCAATGATCGAGTCAGCTCGTCATCGAGTCGCTCCACCACAGACACGACGCTGCCAGGTATCTTGAGAGTTTCGCCAGGAGCAGGCTGAGGTGGTTTCTCATCATCTTCCCATTCTTCAGCATTCTCAACGACAACCATGTTGCGGTTAGCTTCCAGCGTCTCGAGAAGTTTGCTGAACTCGTGCTCCGCCGATTTCCAATTCTCTTGGGCCATGAATGTTGCAGTAGACCCAGTCGTCAGGTCGAAGCGGGTAGATATTAACGTGAGCAGAACGCGGATCTCTCGATATGGGGTGTCGGCGACTTCGAGTAGCTTTTCCATGATCCTGATCTGCTCTGCACGATCTGTGTTCTTCTTCCCTCGAGATTCGACGATTGACCGTAGATGCTTGAGGATACTTTCAGGGGTGTATTGTAAGGTTTTGCCTCCGCGGCCAACAGTTGAGAAACCTTCATCATCGCCAGCGTCGAGACCCTCGAAATACACGGCCTTAGGCTTCTTGAGCTTTGGAACGGGCTCAGTTTCTTCCTCTTCCTCTGACATGAGGTATTCGAACTTATCTTCCCGGTATTTATCGATCTCGGTTTGGTGATCTCTATTGTTCCTCTTGATCTTTTGTTTCATTGCGTTCAAACCCCTGGCATTTGTGGCGTTCATTTTCTTCGTGGAGACCTTTTGTTTTGCGATCGCTTCGTTCATAAACTCCTCGAGATCAGAGATGGTCTTGATATACTGTTTCGGTGCCTTGTCCTTAATCTTCTCGACCTGTCTGTTGAGCTTGTCGAATTCTAAGTACCCACATTAGCCTTGTTTGTAGGGTATTCCATAGGCTTGTCAACCATACCCGTAGATATTGAACTCCAGTCATTGATCTTGATAGCGTTCTCGATGACTCTGACGACAGCTTCGAGCTCCTGTAACCTCTTGTCTTTAGCACTCTTCACGACCGTAACTTTATCTTCGTCTTCGCTATCATCGCTCGAGGCAGCTTCTTTCAAGAACTTTGATGCACCAGACTTTCCCCCTTCGTCCGATGAAGATGAACCCTCCTCATCAGAAGCCTCTCCCTCCTCGCTGGATTCTTCTTCGGACTTTTCGCCGCCTTCCTGATCGCTGTAAAGCTCTTCTTCGTCGGATGAACTCTCGCTGGAGCTATCGCCTTGTGTGAAGAACCGAGACATGATGCTTAGTGAACTTTGTAGTCAAATAATCTAGGGAACGGTATTATGTGCTAATTCTGGATCACGCGTTTTGGAGGCATTCGTATTGGTGTCATTCCATTTTTAAATCATTCGTAGATGTGTTGAATTTCCGTGCGCGCACAAGCGCCAAGGCTGGCTACGCTAGTTCCACATGAACATCAGGCTCTAACCCGATAAGGGGCTAGCATTCACGTTTGGGAATTTCGACGCCTAACATGTCAAAGGATTTTAATCTCCACCATGGCTCAGACACTAGACACGGTGTATAGTCAATACCATCGGGGGATCTTCCATTATACTTCGCAGCGGGCTTATATCTTACAGTAGGTTTGATCTGACCCTCGGTTAGGGAAGTAGGTGTGAATTCTTACTCGATCCAGACGATATATGGATCGATTCAAATGTTTAAAGTAGAATATACTACAAGTCTCTTCGGTCTTACGAGAGTACGTGTTTGGATGTTTTTATCAACATGGAGAGCACGCCTGCAGCCTCCTGGCAAGTCAGGTCAATATGTTTCATCAAGATTACAGAGATCATCTTTTCAAGCAGTCGTTCATGCGCGGAAGGATTTTGGATGTGAGTATGAATCCGTACTAGTCAAGCCAACCCTTTTCGACTGAGGAGAGCAGGAAACGCAACGGCGAACATTCTGCTATGGGTATGGGACTGTAACGAGACGAGTGCCCAGGTGTATCGACCCAAGCACGCATATCGCCATGTAAACTCCGACTCTTCCAGCACAAAAAACGCGCATGTAAAACAACCTATGCTGAACAAGTAACACCAGTGGAAGATTTACTCTTCAACCCCCTAACGTACAACCGCTATCCTCCTTGCTTGCAACCTAGATTCCTCAGCCTTTGACCAGACGCCTTCGAAAGAGACAGGATGAGTAAAAACAGGAAAGCGGAAGCCAACTCGAAAGGCCTTTTACCCCTTCGGACATCATTCTTTCTTTGAAGGTCCCAAAGCTACAAGTTGCCACTGAACACAGCCATTGATTCCCTACAGCCGGTGTCAGTATGAGGAATCCGATTCAACGACGTCAAAAGGTTTACATACCGAGCTAACCAAACTTCCGCCCCTCTTCTGCTGTCCCGGCCCCGTATCACCGTTATTAACAATCTTGTCCGCCAAGATCCTATGACAATCCGGCCCGCCCGTCTTGAAAGAATTATCCTTCGGCGTGTCTGGATCCTTACACCCACCAGGGAACGTGACCTGGATAGTGATCCCATTCTGCCAACCGCCTCTCGCAACTCCCTTTGGCCATTTCCCGAACTGGGAAAAGCCACCTGTTTCGTCCTTTACGGACGGGTCCGCAAAGGAGGTCCTGGCCGCAAAAGTCATTGATAGCTTTGAGAGCGGAGTCAGCGTCGAAGGTTCTCGTGCCGGCGCGCTAGGCATCGGTGTAGCGGGGATCGGAGGCGCAAATGAGTCCTTCGCGGGACGTGGGTGTGAGAGAGTAGGTGGCACATTGGTCAATCACGGTGCCGCCGGCTTTGAAGGTAGGTTTGTCTTTGTTGCAGTCGTTTATAGACTGGGTCAAGAAGCGCTTACATGCTGCCTGTGTTTCAAGAAATTTTCCGGGGTTAGCTCGTTGGGCTTGGGAAGGTGAGGGTGGGGTTTCTCTTGCCTCGTTAATGGTATAATCTTTACTATTGCAGCCTGTGTTCTGAGATGCCCAATTCACCTTGATCGTGTTCAGATTCCCGCCCGTCTTTTGAAAATATCCCTCCTTCTTCTCATTGTCGCTTTGACTGATCTTCTTACCATCGTACTTCTTGCAGAACGTGGCGATGTTGTCCGTGGCCTCAGCTTGCTGGAGACCGACGGTTGGATTTGTCGGGCACGTCAGGACTCCGACATATGTGTACGGGCTGATGGAGAAAACGCCCGTACCTACGGTGTAGGTACCACCGACGCTTAATTTGTTGTCACCGTTGGACTGACATTTCGCGATCTCGGCGAAAGCTGAGTTGCATGCGTCCCTAGTCGATTGTATTAGTCGAGGTGATCAGGGCCAAAGCTGGGCACCCAAAAGTTCGACTTACTTTTTGACAGTGTATATGGCTCCTTGGCCACGATCACCAGTATACGTTACCTGCAGTACTGCTTGCATTCGGTTTTCGACCTGGTCATAAGTCCTCAAGATGCCTAAGTTAGGGCTAGCCGTTGTGCCATCATGGTCATTACAGTAGCTCTGGATGTTTTTCTGTCACAATGTTAGCGCATAGACCTGGACTCAACGACTTCGGACCTCATTTCCGAAACGTACTTGGACTTCGGAAACTTGTAACACTCCCTTCGATCCGTCCGTAGCACACTTTGCCTTTGTATTTGAACCAGGCTTTTCTGCATCATCTATATGAAGCAGCGATCGACCTGAAGGACCACTTCATACCTTTTCCAGGCGACAGAGATAGAGGGGGGTGTGATGCAGATACCAACAAATTGCAACAGGGCTACAAGGAAGCTCACCAACTCGTCGATAAAGCTTTGGAATCCATGGCTAAGCTCAACAAACCAAGGCCTCATGTCAACGCCGACAAGACAAAATTGAGCGACTCTGACAAGAAGGATTGGGATGATTGGGACCGACAAGCTAGGCTTCTGAAGACCCTGTTCGCCATCGACACCGACCCGGGGGCAGGGATAGCGCATGGTCCGAGTCAAACACGCTTCGAACAGGTCGAAGGTGAGTTTACAATGAAGAGTCGAAAGGTTTTCATTAATTCCCTACCATAGGAGTATTCAATGACATGAAAAATGATGTTTTCGGGAAACAGAACACGAAATGGCTTGTCTACTGTACACACAACTTTATGACGTACATTAAATACGGCCAACCCACTCCTTGGGGAGACCCGTACGATGTGGACACCGGTGGATTCTTGGGCGCTTTCGTGTGGAAGGCGTTCCCACCAACCCATCCGGAGAACCAAATGCGAGATCGCAAGCAGGGGGAGCCTGAGGACGTAGAAGAAACCTTTTGTCCTCCGGGCGTCTCTCAAGCATCAACAAGGCCTTACGATCGCCACATATACGTATGTGCGGAGGGGCTGTCTAGGGACGCAGTAATGGGCGCCGATTATAAGATCACAGAGGGCCAGGGTCCACCTTTCACGCTCAGCTATGTCTTGCTCCATGAACTCGTTCATGTCAACAGAAACGAGAGTAAGCCGTCGACTCCGTTCATATCTATGTGGGCATGCTGATCCTATCGCAGTCGACGATGTGCCAAGGGCAGACAAAGATCCTAAGAGTGGCAAGGTAGTACGACGCGCGAAATGTTATGGATATGAAGCATGCTCCAATCTTGCCTTCCACGTTCCAGACGACACTGTGCAGACCGCGGACACCTTTGCTCTATTCGCCCTTGTAAGTGATCCAATGTACTCAGTTGTCCCTATACTTATCGATCTCCAAGGGCGTCTGGCTGGAGAAATGGGACTATACAGTTGCGGACAAAATAGGAAAAGCGGTAGCAGTGAAGAGTTCCTGATCGGTGGTGCGAGGGTATGATGGGGATCGCGGAGTCTCGGACGTGCAATCCACGAAAAGACTTCCAATCACAACACCGCCGACGTGATTATTACCCAGAGTGTGAAGCTATGAGCGATCAAGAAGCCAATAAAGTAAAAACATCGACAACGAAACTGCCGAGTTTGTGGGATACTGCTATTCAAGAAGGAATAGTCGGAGTTCGGGGATCAATGGCATGGATCATTTATTGTGTAAGGCCAAGTAGGAAGCGAGCCTTGCATCTTTTCGAATTCAATCCCATTGACTTAACTCTTCCTTTTGGTGTCTCGGGCGACAGAGCTTTTGCACCTCCAGTATGTAGAGTACGGCGACGGAGTTGTTTATGTTATATTGCAAAACGTCTGACAACAAGTACTATAACGATCTGCATGATTAACTTTGTATCACGCAATCGAAGATATCAATATTTCGCCTTTTGATTTAAATGTCTGGCGGATGACACCAAAAGTCTTGAGCATGCGCTAACGGGAGACGCACCAAACTCCTAAGGGTCAGCGCCACTGTCGCCCCGGAAGCCGCACCCGAGCTCACCAGAACTAGTCCCTAACTCTTAGTGCCCTGGTCCCTGTAGCTTCCGCGCTTGCTCAAGGCTTCTGGTGTCATCCTCCGTATGGTGATTGATTATCCAGGTAGGGTGGCCCACGAGATTGTGTTCGCCCGCCCAGTGCGGTTAGTCAGCTGCCGCCACCCTACCTCAGACGTGCCATTGGCCAGCAAGTAGTTCGCTAAGCCCCTTCAGGTTAGCAGCGCTGACTACGCAACAAGAATGCCGGCTGCGTAGTCAGCATCGCCAACCCGAAGGGGCTTGGCGCCCGGCTTGGAACACGTCTGAGGGACGCAAACCCACCACGCACCTTCGCTGCACCCTCCGCTCACTTCACCTCATCTCCACTCACCCACTACGGTGGCCCCGCTCCCTCTAGCTCTCTAGATACTCTGTCCAGGTGGACTTTTGGTGTATCCTGCCAGCTCAAACTCGTCCACTTTAAACGGCGAATCCCAGCACGATAGAGGGGTGCTAGAGCTAGCTCCCTGGCGCACAGAAAGGGATACAGAGCCTGCGCCATGCCCTCTCCCCCAATATTTACGTATAAACCATCGTCTGCTGCCCCGTCCTTTCTATTTCTTCCTACCTACCTGTCTATCTCTCTACCTTAGTCACGTCGTTCTGCTATTCGTCTCACTATACGCCTTCAGTGCGCCTTCTTTGCTTCTCGCGAGATATACGTCTCCGATACCTAGTCGCTCTCTATTCATCAATCTCTTTCTTCTCCGGCCTCTTCCTTACGTATACTCTTCGCTTCGTCGAAACTGCTCCCCTAGTATCAGCAATGCCGAAGAAGAAGTCCCCGGTGAATTTCTTACAGCGAGCTCGAGAGAAGGGTTGTAACATTAACAGAGCGATTATCGGTAGGACTCAAAGGATCATGCATCGCATTACGCAAACCGGTTTTTGAAGCTGGAATTCACAATGTCTTCAAAGCGGAAGGCGACCTACTTAGTCAAGGGCGCCACCAAGGCAGGCAGAGCTTCTCAGATTTCAATTCCAGGGCCAGCGACGCCGCGCAACGTTGTCATTGACGACTCTTACGAGCCGAGCGAAGTACCCGACGAACTCAACAAGGTGATCGGCCGGAACGTGCAGAAATTTGATATCAGCTCCTTCCCATACACGCTCTCGCCCGGTATCATAGACACGGCCTCGAGATACTTCCAGCCTGAGCAGGAGCGAGACTTTACCGCCCTCTCGCTAAAGCCCGACCACCACAATCGGCCGCTATGGATCGATGGTTGGGGAAAGCTCTATTTTGAGACCTTCCATCCGATAGCGCCTCAGGTTCAGGACTTCCTGATTACGATTGCTGAGCCAACGTCACGACCAAGATTCTTGCATGAATATAGGCTCACGACCCAAAGTCTGTACGCGGCGGTTTCGGTTGGCCTGGATTCGAAGGATATTATAAAGACTCTCGATCGGTTCTTGAAGAATAAGATGCCGCCCAATGTTATTGAATACATTACTTACTGTGGCAAGAGCTATGGCAAAGTGAAGATAGTAGTGAGGAACAACAAATATTTCGTGGAGACTGGGGATCCGATAGTACTACAGATACTGCGGAAGGATCCTGAAATCGGTCCATGCCAAGTAGAGGGCGAGGAAGTGCTCACTATAAGCGCTCCGACGATGGCTGGACTCGCGATCGCCGGAACGAAGGACGCTGTATTTGTGCGCGAGGCCGAGGGACGAGATAAAAGCAGATCGGACCCGGATCAGACTGGACAAACCCCAACAGCAGAGGAGGTATATACTGCACTCAACGATGAGGATAACGACGATGAACAAGATATTGTTTATACATTCCAGATCAAAGATGACAAAATAAGCAAGGTCGCGCAGCGGTGTCTGGTTTTACACTACCCTGCGCTTGAGGAGTACGATTTCAGGAATGACCACATCAACCCTAACCTCGAGATGGATCTGCGACCAGCAACTCTGATCCGGCCATACCAGGAACGGTGTTTAAGCAAGATGTTCGGTAACGGTCGTGCAAAGAGTGGCATTATTGTTCTGCCCTGTGGAGCTGGCAAGAGTCTGGTCGGCGTTACAGCTGCTTGCACGATTAAAAAGGGAGTTGTCGTCCTAGCTAATAGTAACATCTCTGCACTCCAGTGGCGTAATGAGTTCCAAAAATGGTCAAACATAAACCCAGATGATATCGCTATTTTCTCATCTGTAAACAAGTCTGTGTTTACTGGAAATACCGGGATCATCATCACAACCTACTCAATGGTAACAAACACGCGAAAGCGTGCTCACGAATCAGCTAAGATGATGCATTTCCTTCAGAATCGGGAGTGGGGCCTTATGCTTTTGGACGAAGTACACGTCGTCCCTGCACAGATGTTCCGAAATGTTATCGGTTCTATTAAATCTCATTCGAAGCTAGGCTTGACAGCCACTCTTCTTCGAGAAGATGACAAGATTGAGGATCTGAATTTCCTAATTGGACCGAAGTTATATGAGGCTAATTGGATGGAACTGGCACAGCAAGGTCATATTGCAAGAGTCCAGTGTGCCGAGGTCTGGTGCCCTATGTCGGTTGAGTTCTATGAGCAGTATATGCAGGCTAACGTGCGGGATCGGTCATTATTCTGCGCTATGAACCGTGTAAGTTTCAGGCTTGCCAGTACTTGATCAAATATCATGAAAAACGTGGCGATAAGATTATCGTCTTCTCAGACAATGTATACGCCCTCGAAGCTTATGCAAAGAAATTGATGAAACCATACCTTTTCGGTGGCACTAGTAACACCGAGCGCCAGGAGGTCCTAGATTATTTCAGCAATTCATCAGAATGTAGTACCCTCTTCCTCTCTAAAATCGGCGATACATCCCTCGATATCCCCGAAGCGAACTGTCTTATTCAAATCTCCGCTCAATACGGCTCACGTCGTCAGGAAGCTCAGCGCCTCGGCCGCATCCTACGGGCTAAGCGGCGAAACGAGGAGAGCTTCAACGCCTTCTTCTATTCGCTCGTGTCTAAAGACACGGTGGAGATGGTCTTCTCGTCTAAGCGGCAGAGTTTCCTTGTTGACCAGGGCTATGCCTTCAAGGTGATCACGCAGCTGAAGGATATCAAGAACACACCCGACCTAGCCTTCGACACCCCCGAGTCTAGGCGCGAGCTTCTAGCAAATATCCTCCTAGAGGTCGAGAGCAAGTCGTGGAAACGCGAGGAGGAAAGGGAGAGCGCCGGCCTCTTAGCGGACGGGAATATGTTCTATGGTCCGGACGGTAAGCCGTTGCGGAAGGCGCCGAAGAGGAACAAGGCGTCAGTGGCGAGGAGGACAGCGGGCGCGCTCAAGGATCTCAGCGGTGGACAGGATATGGCTTACATTGAGCCGAACCAAAGCGCAAACAAAGCAATCGTGGAAAAGAAGGGCCCGCACAGCGATTTCTTCAAGTCGATGATGAAGCAGAATGAGAGGCGGAGGAGGATGGCTCAGCAGTCTTTTGCGTCATAGCATTATATTGAATCACCATGTTGAGAGCTGATCCAGATGGCCGATACCTACGACTCGCTCGGCGACCCTATTTGCACTACCTCCGCTGTCTTCTTAGCCCACGGATAATAGCTATACTCCATATCCCTCACTGCCCACTCGGCGCCACTTTTCTCCATAAATAGCTCCTATATGAAGGGCCGCAAAACCTGGTCGAGGGTGCTGCGTAAGAAGGTTAGCCTGCTATCGAAATCGGCTTCCGGCCACGTTTGCGGCGGTGCGGGGGATCCGAAAGCAAAGAGAGCATAGGTTTGCGTGGAGGTCTCGAGCGTAGTAAAGAGCAGGGGGGGGATATCGTTGAAGAACATATTATAGAAGCTGCTGACTTTATAGAGACCTTCGGACGGCTATGGAGGTAACTTTAGAAGGTAGAGGGACTTTAGATAGGACCATTTTCCCCCTTGTTTTTAGATATTTCTCTTCTATTTTGATTTCCTTTTTTGTTCTTCTTCTTTCAATTGGAAAGGATGGATGGATGGATGGATGGATGGATGGATGCAACGAGGAGAATAAACACTCGTTTCAGGGTTACTCTTACCTAGTAACTTAAAAGAGTATGAGGTAATGTGAGATTATATACGCAAGGACATCTACTGTATTTATAGTAAGACTAATTACTAAGGAAGAGTACTGGCGCAGCGCGCAAGCGAAGCATTCATGGAGCGCAGCCGTCAGCGCTCAGGTACCGCTCAGGGCCGCTCACCCCCCAGCTCACCTTAAAGCAGCCGCTGCGCACCCCCGAGGCTAGAAGCGGAAGGGGCAGAACTTTCTCGTGATCATATCTAGAGAGGTAGGAAGACACGTTGTACAACGTTAAGTCTGATATATATGCCAAGCCGCTAAGAAATCTTAGCTGTACGACGCTGGCCGCAATTCAGGAGACGACAGCGGACGGGACTTTTTGACCGACCGATTCAACCGTACCGATGTATACCTAGCCACGACCGAGCAGGACAACATGACCTTACTACCAGGTACCGGTCTGGGCTTGTAGTGGTCTGACCATGTTTGTCATAGGATCACTGGCTAGTGAGGGGATGGGGCTGTGTGCTGACAATCCTTCCTTTCACCATCCATAAAATAACCAACCCACCATATTCTATCATTCCGTGAGAACGGTAGTCGACTCTGAAGATGGTAGATTTCACGCACTCCTTCACCAGGAATTCTTCCATGATCCCCCCTTTTGATAAATGGCCTCAACCGCCAGCCTCATCTCCCATCACCACAATCGTGTGCTTGCAGATCAAGGAGAAGGTCTGTGGACCGTCAACGACGTGGGATGATCACTTAGCCGATACGCCTGCTGCCTATGCCTTCAAGGACTTTCTGCGAGCGATCGCGAAGGAACCGGGATATAAGGCGGTTGGCTGGGGCCGGAATCTACAAGAAGATAATGCTGTCACGATGTTCATATGTAAGTCATAATACTTTACTTCCGTCGTCTTTTGCATCGTTCATGGACGTGGCTACAAGATCATCTGCATATGAATCATCGTATCTATACGTGTAGCGCCCTTTTAGTTTGATTTGGACTGAGTGTTACCTACAGCATGGCACGAGGATTCCCCAGCATCCTTTAAATCGTCCCATGACTTCACACATATCCCCCCTACCTCTCCCCTTGCCTCCTTCCACAGATATCACATCTCCCCACCAATCATTTACAACGTGACCTTCCAGAATCCCAGCTTCCCTGCCTCTCCATTCAGGCCGGTCTACTACGAACTCATCATATGGCATATCCCCGTCCAGCTCGACCCGACGTACCATCAAGAGCATGCAAAAGAATTCGATACGTTGCGAAAGTGGCTTTTGAGGGTTGAAGGGGATGATGAATTCGATACTTCTCTGTGGGGGGACTTGAGGAGAGATTACAGAGGGTGGGCCCTCACAGGAAACAACAACGTGATGAACAATAACGCCACGACCCATCCATCCAAACCTATACATAGCAGCAATGAGCCCGCAAACAACAACGACAATCAACCCCTTGTTCCCACAGAACCTTCTGCATCCCATGATCCTCAAACTGGTGAATCCCAACCCGTGGACACAGCCGATCGCCCCGTCGAGAGCACACACATTTTCGTACTGTGGTGGAAAGACCAAGAAGCTGCGATCCGGTTCAAGGATCCCGAGCAAGTAGGTATCAAGGGTGGGAAGATAGAGCTGAACCCTTTGACGTGGAAGACTGGTTTTGAAGACTTGCAGGAAAGGTGGGTTGGTGAAGGGATGAGGGTAGAGAACTATCCTTTGATGGTGATGGGTTGGTATGACGGGTCGAAATGAGATGTGTATTCTCGGTTTCTGATGGAGTTGTGTATTTGGACACTTCGGGTCTTGGAATATCTCATGCGTACGAGGGTCATGTGTCATGCCTTGCATCAAAGTGGACATTCGAAACAATACGCCATCCAGGATGTTGCCGTTTCCAATGTCAACACTGCCACAGGCTTTCTGTTGTATATTGATGAGTCTTGGGGGTCGATATCCTCTTTGGCTGTATCTTGTCTACCAGATCTCCTCACAACCCATTAGCGGAGGAATATAACCCAAGCATTCCTAATCCTTCACCAAATAAATCGTCCAAGGCCCTGCCTCGTCCCAAAACAATCTAGTCTGCAAGCCTACATCGCGACGCTCCTATTATCAATCAACGGTAGTACTAACACCAAGCTCACGCACAAAACCTAGCAATCGGCGTGCATTTGTTGAAGACAACCGAGGACTAGAGCTAAAGAATTACTCCTTTGATGGCAGACGGTGGTTTATACGACTATGTATCATATATGTTGTAGAAGTGAAGGTTTGGGCATTATTTCATGGCGAAGCATATGATGTTTTGCGTACGGGATATGATGTTGCTTATCTGCAGGCTATATACGAGAGGATAGAGGTCGATGTTGGGGCAGGAGAAAAAGGCAACAAAGGAGTCGTTGATACGCTGGTTTATAACATTGTTCTGGTGTACTTAGCCGCTCAACGGACTGTACCTATCTAATGTGAGAATACGGAGTATACTCCTCTCCGTGCCGCTCATCTTGCACCGCACAAAAAGAAGCATACTAATGTTCAAAGAAGAACATACCTAAACATAGGACCACACTTCGCCATCTTCATTCATCAGAAAACCCTCGGTAGAAGACAGTACGACATTCCTCTCACACTATACCTAGAACCTCGCACACCTTCCACCCTTCACCTTGCTCGAAGACAACATCGATAGTATCCTAGAAACCGTACGAACTTTCCTCTAATCCAGCGATTGAGGAAAAGGAGAGGGAAGGGAAGTTATGTATTCAAAAGATAGATACGGAATTTCATCGAGGAAGAAGATTAAAGGGAAGACGATTGGGGAGAGAGACGTGTCATGATCTTGCGAGATCTGGGATTTGATATTAAGGCAGGGCTGGAAGGGTTGGAAGGGTTGGAAGAAGTAGGTGATGGGTGGGAAGTCGGTATTGCTTCTTAGTCACCCCTTGCGCACCGACACCCCCAATTCAGACGTATTGAAGTTATAAATTCCTGGTAACGGAGAGTATCTTTGCTTGCGAGAGTTCCCACAAAGGGTGTCAAGCGAGGACTCGATAGGATGTGGCTATCTATGAGACCCTCGTCCCCTACCCGGTACCAGTCACGAATGTTCCGAGGCTTCCACAAGGTTTTCGGCAAGGATAGAAGATGAAAATGCACACGTCTCGAACGTTCAATCGACTCTGCCGCATCTACAATCATCTCTCTCCCCTTTCAACCCCTGCAGGCTCATATCCATCCAAACGCCCCCACCTCATCATCCCATCCACCCAATACTCATACACTTAGCGAGACCGGTCGCTCCAATGGTGACAAATGAGATGTTTTCGGCGCTTCAAAGCACCAGGGGCTTCCCGCGCTCATGGGTGAACGGAGGGAGCGTGGGCTATGAGCGGGATATCTTCCAAGCTGCGCCAGGTTTGAGGCTGACACGACGCTGCAGAAAGGCGTTTGGCTTGATTGTTGATCAATTGAGTCGCAAGACCAGAACATAAGCTTGGTCGCTAGAATATCGACGACTGTGTCGGGCCAGGGGTATCTATGCATTCCAGCTAAGTATGTGGTCATGATGGTCATGCTTCTCCAAAACGTGGTCTTAGGGTTGCCACGGCGTCACGGGTAGCTGTCTGATATCAATGGTGCCCTGATCCGGGGGATTTTTTGGTCTTCTAGACAACACACTTCGAATCCCTTCTCAGTGCCACTGCGACTGGTTCACAAAACCTTCCTCCATCGTCCTATCTTCCAAGGTCTGTATGAAGTTCCTGTTTCGGCCACTGGCTGCCCTACTGCCTCTTCTCCTGGCATTGGCAGCTGCATTTGGATCAACGAACCCTTCGGGCGGAGGAGGGTAATATGCTGGACTCGGCTGCAATCTTATCGGTGCATTCGGGTCAAGGTGACTCGCCACTCTTTGGATGGATTGGGGTATCCCGCCTTGTTGCTGCTCCATAGTCGAGGCCCGTTGCCGACCTGCTCTTGTTGTGGCTTGCGCATAAAGGTTCTGCTGGGGAGCGTACTGTGCTGCAGCCAATTGGCTAGGAACCTGTTGTATCATACCCATTTGATGACCGTAGCCAGCTGGCTGGGTAGGATACGGTGGAGGCGCCGCTTGTTGATGAGGAGTGTACATGTTGTTGTATACTGGTGGCGTCTGGGCAAGCCCGCTTGGGCCGTATTGGCCCATCTGGACATTTGCAGCGTATGCATTTTGTGCTGCAGACTGATGAGCCTGTGCTTGCGCCGCTTGCACCTGAGCTTGCACCTGCGCTTGAGCGGCATGAGCTCGCTGCTTACTAACAAGCTCGGCTTCTTGTTGTTGCCGAACACCAGGAGCGGGCGATTTAGTAGATGACGATGTCTTGAGATGCATCGGTGGCACGAAGGGGCCTGTGAATTTCTGCTGCGTAATGAAAGGGTGGAGCTTCGCTTGCTGAGGTGACCAGCGTTCGAGCGGATTTATGTTGAGCAAGCCGCGAACAAAGTCAATGAACGCCAGGCGGTTGGTCATTTCTGATTTCTGTCAGCTACCAATCCACATCTAGGTGTCAAGCTGCTGACCTCGATCAATTTCCGATTGCTTCATATTTTTCCTCGGCATTGCATAGCTTCTAATGATCTCGGGTAAGGTTGTTGCCTGAAAGTACTTCTTGCTCGGCTGCTCCTTTGAGCCATGCTCTCTCGAGTACTGCTCCATCGACTTGAGTCTATAGCTCCGTCTGCCATATTCGTCATGAGTCTTTTCGAAAAATTCTCCCGACTGCTTTCCCATCTCGAGCATCCAAGTTGGTGCCAAGCCAAGCATTTCAGTGATCCTCGACACTTGATTGTACTCCGAAGATCCAGGGAAAAGGGGTAGTCCTAAGAAGAGCTCCACTACAATACAGCCCAATGACCACATATCAATGGCGGAAGAATAGCTAAGTTGGTTAGGGTCATGGATAGTCTCGGCAATTGAAGTGACTTACGGGAGACCCAGAAGGACTTCTGGCGACCGATAGAATCGAGACTGAATGTAAGTATACACTGTCTGTCTTTCGTCACAGGCGGAGCCAAAATCGATAATCTTGATGACTGGGCTTTCCAAGCTGAATTTACAATGAGTACCAGAGACGTCTAGCATTGGGGCTAGGGCTTACTTTTTCAGGAGAATGTTCTCCGGTTTCAAATCGCAGTGAATAAGCCTTGCTTTGTTGAGAAGGCCCAGACCATTCAACAACTGCTGTGCGAATACACGCACCAAAGTCGTACTCAAACCTCGAAACTGATTCTGCTTTATCAACTCGTACAAATTTACGCTAAGAAGCTCGAATACTAAGCAAAGATGCTGCCGATGAATGAAGGTGTCCTTCAGTCGTAAAAGGTGATGGTCGTCGTTCTTGTCCAGCTTTCCGTTAAGCAAATCCAGTACAGAGACTTCCATCATGCTCTGGTTGAAGTATGCGGTTCGGTTCTTGACTACCTTGACTGCAACCACCTCTTGAGTCTTCAGGTTTTGACATTTGACAACTTGACCAAAGGTACCTTGGCCGAGAACATCAAGGATGAGGTATCTATTCTTGTGTCCATTCTCTTCATTACCAAGTATGTCGTTGACAAACAATATGTAATCACTGTCTTCATTGTCATATCCGTCGTTCTTTACTCCCTTACTTGGCTTCGTAAGAACCCGTCTTGGGTTCCGGGATGACTCGTATTTGAAGGCTGGATTGCAGATGCGATAAGTCGAGGGTAGATGGGTTGTCAGTGCTTGTAGTGGCTACAATAGGACGATTAGTGAAGTTGATTCAATTACATCAACGCGCAAACTGACACTGATGAAGCCGCCTTCGGGATTCGCTCGCCGGAGGGCAGGCTGTGGGTTTATCCTTGGCTGAAGATCTTGAAGTGAGTCTAAGTTTTTGAACCTCGGCGCTGGACCTCGAGTCGCTTCCGCCGTGCCCGGGTTCTGAATGGGCCGCATCTGTCGCGGCGATTTTGCTTCACGACCGAAGACTGCATTGAGATGGGCGGTGGCCGAATTAGGATAATATTGGTCAAACCCAGAATCGCCAGGCTGTATTGGAGGGAGATGGAGGGGGGGTTGCCTGGACGTCGCTAATAATGTTGTTAGCATCGATCCTAAATTCCCTCAATGCTAGGTTGGAGTAGGCTATCTAACTTACTCGGCGAAGCGTAGCTTGATTGAGGTGGTGTCGAGTAATGAGATGACCTGGTAGGTGACTGCCGTGCTGGTGTATTCTGGGAAGGGTACTGGCCGTATGGGCTCTGGCTGGGTTGCTGGGGTGCGTAGGGCGACACAGGCGTAGCCTTCATGGGGGAGTACTTCCTTGCAGCTAGAGAGTCTTCCTGATTTAGATATTGCCCAGATGTTCGATGTTGGTGACTCGGCCTCGACGGGTATTTCATCTTGTTGTATGGATCTGCATCCTCCATGGCCACATCGCCGTCCCCAGAAGCGTAACCACGTGCATGTGGGGTTCCAATAGGTGAGACTGCCATTGACTGTGGCTGAGAAGGTATAGAGGGCGTTTGATAGGGGTCATAGCCATATCCAGAGTGGGGCTGAGGTTGCTGGGCTGAGCCATTTGACGGTTGCTGTGGTGTTGACTTGGAGTATCGCGGCTGGCGGTCACCGTACCCTTGCCAATTCTGGTCCATCGAGGCGCGTTTTATCGGTCAACGTCGGATACTACGAGTGCAATTCTTCGTGCTCTGTTCGACGGGTATAGAGGACCCTTTCCAGTCGACCGCGACTTTGATCGCAAGATGGTATTCTCGTACGATCTCACTAGCTGTCGCTATATGTCTCAATAGCGGTCGAGGGTCACAAGTCTCCAAGAGATAGGGTGTATCGACTTGCTGCGAGTCTTGGTCTCCAAGGTGGAAGCATGAGCGCCTGAGGCTTCGAAGTCCAGCTGCCCGATCCCCAATAGCGTCCAGGGTCAAGCGGCTAAAGCCTTTAGAGCTTTATCCTAGCAAGTAGCAACCGACCCGTATGTTGAGGCGGTTGAAGACTCTGATGAGATCCATAGGTAAGTCGAAGTTCGGATTATGGGGTGTCAAAATAGCATTGTAGGAGTATTTGGTGCGTTTGACACGGCCTAACAATGAAGTGACTGAAGTAGACGGCTTTGTGCTTTAGGCGCGCTCTAGTTCTAGGGAGCTCCCGCCCTGCAAGGATATTACGTAGCCGGCATGATCCATGAGCCTACTCTATTACTCACTAACGAATAGCAACCATCCGAATCTCTGAATCTGCACCCTCGCTGGCAGAGTGGTAGCAACTGTAAGAGATACATACCATCAAAACGGTATTATGATAGCCAAGCCCTCATCAGCGAGGCTCACCCGAGTCACCTATGATGCTGGAGTGAAGGACAAGACAAAGCCCGTGTAGACCATCTAGCGCGTTATTGAACGAGCAACACTCACCGTACACGACAGCTCCAGGCATTAGGCAGGATGATGCTCATGATCATGGAATCTACGAAAACAACAGATTGCCCAGCATAGGCTAGTATGGACGCATCAGTGCCACCACCCGAGGACGGTAATAGTCTTGTAGACGATGATAATGCTAAAATGCCTCCACCTAGCTTCGCCCATGGCGATACTCTGGGCGAGGAAGAAGCTGCTCGCTTGAAAGACCTTGCTACAGAAGTCCGGGATCAAGATGACCTTGAGCGGGATATTGGTCGGCAGGCTGACCAACTATTGACCGAGCAGGCTAATGAGCGGGACAAGAAACGGTTAGAAAAAACACAGGCAGACAAGGGCAAGCTCGAAAGTCAGGTCCGAAACCTTCAGGAACGCCTGAGGCACCATACCGGAGGACCGACTACTGCAGCTCGTTTGAACGCAGAGATAGAGCACCTTGAAGCAAGCATCAGGACATGGGAGACCGATCTTCAGCAGATACAGGAGCGCATTGATCAGAGGCATGAGGACGAAGGCAAAGCTAGTGGACACGCTGAGGAGGGAACCAACAATCGAAGGATGCAAGGCGAGAGCCAACGGGATTTTCTTATTCGAATCGGCAAGATCACGCCGTTTTCTAAGGTCCCAGGGCTAACCCTCAATCGTTCCGACTCCACGTTACAGGAAGCGCTTTTAGATGCGGAAGAGGACAAAGCAGAGACAGAACCCATCGTCAACGAAACCCCTGCTCCTGAAACACTCTCGCATCGCAACCTGGTACAGCCAGGGTTCGCGGACGTTGAGGATGGGCTTACAAGCTTCGATGCCGCCGAAGAATCGGACAGGCCCAAGAAACGGCGTCGTTTACATGAGAATAGAGTCTTGAAGTCGGAAGATCCCGAAGGTGACACAGGAACATGTTCTGAAGGGACCAGGAGCACGGAGGAAGATGTTTCTGACGTCGAGAAAAGCATGTACCGGCCAGGCACGGATGATTCTGAGATGGCATATGCTGCCGAATCCGAAGAGAAGTCAGGCGATGAGGACACCACTTTCCTTGATATGAATCCGACCCGCCGGGTTGGGAAGAAAAGAGGTGATAATCACACTGTTGAAAGCCAAAATGTCGACTTGGCTGGCCTTGATGATGGCAATGAGAGGTTATATCAAGATAGGCTGCATAGCTGGATTGAGCGGCGCAGTGCAGCAAGAGCAAAAGCCAATGCAAAGATAGAAACATCGATAGATGAATCTGAAGACGACCCAGATCAATACAGCATGAATGGCACAATCGCAAATCAGCAGTCACCAGTGGATCAGTCCTCAGAAGATGAATGGCACCAACCGCACCCTGTACGGCCAGATGCTGTGTTTGAAGGTGGCTACAAAATTCCTGGGGATATCTATCCGTCGCTTTTTGACTATCAGAAGACTGGCGTTCAATGGTTGTGGGAGCTATACTCGCAACAGGTGGGCGGAATTGTAGGGGATGAAATGGGGCTCGGCAAGACCATCCAAGTCATAGCATTCTTAGCTGGGTTGCATTACAGTAAGAAGATTACAAGACCAATAATCGTCGTCGCACCCGCTACAGTCATGAGGCAGTGGGTCAACGAGTTTCATACCTGGTGGCCGCCCTTTCGAGTATCAATACTACATACATCGGGTAGTGGTATGATTGATGTGGGTCGAGAGTCTCGCTATGAGGATGAACTGATGTCAGCCCTTCCTAAATCAGCTACCCAGAAGCCGGTGACGAAAACACAGCGGTCGGCAAAGAAAATTGTCGAACGTGTTGCTGAAGAAGGACATATTCTTGTTACCACCTACTCTGGATTGCAAACGTACGCTGATCTGCTTATACCGATGGAATGGGAATATGCGGTCCTTGATGAAGGGCACAAGATTCGAAATCCAAATACTGCGATTACAATATATTGCAAGGAGTTGAGAACCGCCAACCGTATCATACTTTCTGGAACGCCTATGCAAAACAATTTGATAGAATTGTGGTCTCTCTTCGATTACATCTTTCCGATGCGCCTCGGTACATTAGTCAATTTCCGACAACAATTCGAGTTCCCTATACGTCAGGGTGGTTATGCAAACGCCTCTAATCTTCAAGTCCAGACCGCGATGAAGTGTGCAGAAACTTTGAAGGATGCAATCTCTCCTTACTTGTTGCAGAGGTTCAAGGCTGACGTGGCATCTGACCTGCCCAAGAAGAGCGAGCAAGTCCTCTTTTGCAAATTGACAAAGATTCAGCGAGACGCTTACGAGGGCTTCCTTGGCTCAGATGAACTGAAGGCAATCATGAATGGTAAACGTCAGGTCCTTTACGGTGTTGACATTCTTCGCAAAATATGCAATCATCCTGATTTACAAGATCACAGGACGCTCGCTACGAAGGTAGGCTATAACTACGGGAACGGCTCCAAGTCTGGAAAGATGCAGGTTGTAAGAGCATTATTAGAGCTCTGGAAGGAACAAGGACATAAAACACTGCTGTTCGCTCAGCATCGGATCATGCTTGACATTCTTGAAAAATTTATCAGGCACATAGGAGGCTTCAACTACCGACGTATGGATGGCACTACACCCATCCACACTCGCCAAGGCTTAGTCGACGAATTCAATAATAATCTCGACGCTCATGTCTTCCTTCTGACTACAAAGGTTGGAGGACTTGGTATCAACCTGACTGGTGCTGATCGGGTCATCATATACGATCCGGATTGGAATCCCTCAACAGATGTCCAAGCGCGGGAGAGAGCTTGGCGCTTGGGTCAGAAGCGAGAGGTGATCATCTATCGATTGATGACGGCTGGTACCATCGAAGAGAAGATCTACCATCGCCAGCTCTTCAAGCAATTCCTGATCAACAAAATCTTGAGAGATCCAAAGCAACGACAGACGTTTCAGATGAAGGACTTGCATGATTTGTTTACGCTTGGTGGATCGGATGAAGCGGCTACGGAGACTAGCACATTGTTCAAAGGCACTGAAGTGCGGTTTGACAACTGTGACATAATCGCCCAACCAGAAGCAGTATCCAGCGGCAAGCAAACAGGAGACATGTCGATCAGCACGACCGCCAGCGGTGATAATGTCCGCAATCTGACTGGCGTAGCCTCCATGGAGCGATTCCATGGCGAAGAAGAGGAGGAACGCAAGGCTAACTTGGGACATGGCAAGAACTCGGAAGCCCGTGTCATGGAAGGCATCTTTGCGCGGTCCGGGGTACAGGCCGCGCTCGAACATGATCAAATTATCAGTGGAAAGAAGGTACTCACAGCTGATCCGAAAATGATCGAACAAGAAGCGAAAAGAGTTGCGGCTGCGGCCGCCAAGGAGCTCAAGAAAGCAGAGGAAGCTGCAAGAAACGTACCTGTGGGCACGCCAACTTGGACTGGTCAATTCGGATCCACTGGAAGACCAGTGCAGCAGCAGCGAGGACTAGGCCGAGGCCGCGGGGGCCCCGCCTCGTCGAGCATCCTAGCGGGCTTACAACACCGGCAGGGTGCGAATGCTTATGCGTATGGCTTGCGAGCGAGTGGATTGAATAGCAATGGCTCAGGCGCGAAGGGCGTGGACTTTATGAAGATGATTCGCGATTATCTTACTACCCATGGGGGCCAGGTTCACACCCAGATGTTGATTGACCACTTCAACCGATACTGCAACACGCCAACAAAAACGGCCGAATTCAAGGCTATGCTCACGGAAATAGCAACGTTGGAGAAGGGGAGTCGAGGAAGGGGAAAATGGGTATTGAAAGAAGAGTACAGCGCGAAAATTTAGCATCGGATGGTTAGGATTATATCAGTTGGCAGATGATGATACCCATAGACCGTGATATCTTATATAGTTTGGTAGGATTTTGCCACTCGTAGTTCTGACTTACGTTGGAACGAAATCATTTTATCTACGAGAAGTAGGGTCCGTGGCAGGTTTCTATCGACCCCTTAACAGACATTCGTGATGGCAGACCTCGTATTGTAAGGTAAAGTATTGTTACTAGGATGGAATACGGACTAGTGGCGGATCGTTTCCTAGAATAGCCAGAGAACATCAACATTCAGGTTGGCTTCGATATTGTCAACGATACAATACTCCCACACTTCGTCCGCCGTCAGAGGATACGGCAGGCAAACGCTCGTTTATCGCCTGGCCGCTCTCTCTCTCCATCCTTTGGTCTACTCACTTCTTATTCTCGGCATCTGCCAGGGGTCGCAGCATTAGGGACCATTAACAGCGTTTGAAGCAAGAAAACGGCCTGATTACTACATGGTATTGGGAGACACATAACGTCTAGCTTTGGTCGAAGGGCGACAAATAGCAAGATCCATTCGTTCAATCAAACGCAACCATGATTCAAAGATTTCGACTCAGCAACATCGTCGTCGTACTTTTCCTCTTCACATCCCTTACATCGGCATGGCCGTGGCCACCATCATTCAAACACATCAATATAGAAGGCTTGATTGTCAGGCGGCAGCAGAATGCGCAGAGTGGTGAGTGGTGTCCCCCATGGTCTCGTCATACAATGACAACAGTGTAAAGCGCTGAGATTCACTATTCTATACAGACACCAGCACTTCAGGATCGAAGACCGCTGCAGCAACCTCAAAGACTGCTTCGCCAGCATCTACCGCCAAAACAGCCACAGCTACAGACATGGCCAGTGGCACACCGAACACCAGCGGAACAGCGCAAGCCAGTGAGACAGCCACAAGTGGCGGGACAGCAGCTGCATCAACAGGAGGAACAGCAACCATAAGCGTTAATCCTGTTCTTCCACCGGGCGGCGTCAACATGATTACCCCCTCAGCCCTCGCGCAATCAACATACTACAAAATTGGCGACCAGCTTACATTTGCCTGGAACTACACTTCGCTCTCAATCACACCCTCCAAAATCGATGTCATGGTATTCTGCAACGCGAACAGCGCCACATACACAATCTCAAATAATGCAAGCTTCGCAAAGACTGGAAGTGTAGTGTGGGACACATTGCCAGACGTGACTGGGACAGCGCCTTTGTTGACCGAAACATATACGCTAGTCATCTACGATGCTGCAGAGGCTGTCACAGCAGTAGCCGCAGCTGGCGAACTAGGAGTCAGCAAGGATTTCAGATTCGGAATGTACATCCCGCAGAAGTACACGCCTTACGCCGGTAAGCTGCTGGTTCTGGAACGCAAATCATATCCCTAGGTTTACTAACAGGACGTACAGATTGGAAGTGTGCGGTGTGCAGTGCCGCCCTTTCGGATGCAGAGCGGCAAGCATTGAAGTTCATGTTCGGCATGTGTGTGGTTACTGTGCTGTCATTCACATGGTTCGTCAGCGGACTCTGGTAGGCTCCTGCGGCTCTCTTCATTGTCAACCTCGGCACAAGCAGGCAAGAGAATCTGTGCAACAGCCCTGTGAAGGAAAAATTAGGCGTCATCGTAATCTGCATCACGGTCGCTTCGGACGGTTTGGGCGTTGTGCATAATCTGGAGGTGGAGCGCATCGGGTACCGGAGTGATATATTGGGTATATAATGGTGATGATGGACAAGGATCAAGTACGTACGAAACAAAAGCTTACTAATGTAATATTCTTTGTTCTTGCATGTTCCGGCATGATCTTGCAAATCGTTTTCCTTCCGTGAAGAACATGCTCCTTCTGCCCTTGTTCTACCCGTTTTCTAGCCGGCGTGTGTCTGCATGTTCCTTGGGCTGCAGGAACCCATCAACAGCCGTCACTGCCACGAGGCATGCTATATATATGGTCTTGTCCTGATCGGGTATGCATACCCGGTCCTCTCTACCACTGATTCCTCATTGATCTTCATACAATACTCATTCTATTCTATCGGACTCCTGCAGCGTGTCAAACATAGCAATCACGGTCTCCTCGTTAGGCTTCGATGATGCCTCTTCGTTCTCCTGTGGAGACTTCAGGAATCACGCAGACGTTCTCAATTACGAAACGACTCTGTGACGGCAACATGGAGTTTGGGGGATACCAGCCGATCAAACATGTCCTTCATTTTCCTGAGGTCAGGTTCAGTATAAGAGGGCCTCACCACAGCTTGGCGAGGCATGGTTTCATTCAGCACCCAGACAGAATCCAGTTCAACACGAGGACCCCATTCAACACGAAGACCAGCAATGTCAATTGAATTTTAGCAAGGACCCCGCAGCGAATCTATCAACATCGACACAAGTGTTCACTATCAGCGACCATTGATATCGGAAACAACTTTCTCATCCACTCCCTCGACCTCTATCATCACCATAATCATAACCCTGGCTCAGAACTCCACTATAACTAGTACCACCATCACCAATAACAACCAGCACCACCATCACCAATAACAACCAGCACCACCACCACCACCACCACCACCAAAAACAACCTCCTCATCCATTCCTCCAAACGAACCACCCACCAAAATGCCAGCCCCAGCACCAACCCCCCACACATCCCGCTCCTCCACCCCACACAAAACGCAATCCCAAAAACCACCAGCCTGGACGGCAGCAATGACGCGTTTCCTCCGGCAGAAACTGACTGATGGCGAGGATGCGACTAGCGCGATTATTTTGACGGAGACGGAGTTTCCGGTTGTGAGGGATCAGATTGGGGTGGGGTTTGTGGAGGAGGTTAGGGGGGGGAGGGTGTGAGGGTAAAGTGGGGAGGGGATGAGGGATGGAGGAGGGAGGGAGGGAGAGGGAGGAGGGAGAGGGAAGGGAGAGGGGGGGGTGGCTAAATTTTCATTTGATAGAGATGAAGATACAACTTTTTCTGAAGGAAGGATTCATGGTGATGGGAATGTAGCTTCTTCAGAAACAGGTCTCTGTGATTTTGGAAAGTTGACTTATGCTAGTGTTTTCATGTTTTGTTTTATCGACAGGAAGTAGGATTAAGCTCCTCTGCTTCTCTTGCGGTAAGCCTATGCCTAGATATGGAAAATGCAATATGCAGAGTGGTAGCGCATCAAGCTCGCGTGACATTTCATGACACGTCAACATCTCGGGCACAAGAGATGATAAATGGTCCTCCTTTCTTTTCTAATAAGTACGCGCCAGATTCCTCAAATACCAATCCACCAACCTCCGCCCCACCTTCGCCTCGCTCACATGGATCAAATCGCCCTGCATCGCATAATCCAAATCACTCCCATTGACCACCTCCCCATCCAGCAACGCCCCCTCCGCCCACCTCACCTGCCGGCTCCGCTGTTTATTAACCAACAGCCAGCTCCTCAGCCGCTCCGGCTCGACCTCCAAGAACCCGGCCAGTTTTTTGAGGTCCATGGTCGTGTAGAGTTTCAGGTAGGAGCGGACGGTTGGGGAGGACATGGTGTTGCGGACCTCGGCCATGAAGATGGAGCAGTGGTGGTCGACGGGGTCGACGTTTAGGTCTGGGACGTCGAAGTCGGGCGGGGTGGGGGAGATGAATTTGGGGCAGGCGGTGCGGAAGAGGTCTTCGAAGAGGGGGAGGGATTCGGGCCCACCGCGCTGCAGGCGGACGAGCTGGTCGCCGTATTTTTCGCGGAGGGCGGTGTGGATGGTGTCGTCGAGTTTTGTGGGGCTGAAGGCGACGCAGATGGCGACGAGGGCGTACATCTGGTCGTTTTTCTTGCTCACGCTGTCGTACTGCGCGTTCTTCTGAAAGTTCTTCGTGCGCGAGACGTAGACGAGGATGTGGCTGAACATGCGGATGGCGTCGGCGTAGCGGCGCATCATCATGTAGCTGAAGCCGACGTAGTAGTAGGTCGTGAAGTGGGCGGCCATGACGCGGGCGAACATGGCTTTTTTGTTCAGTTCGATGTCGTCGAGGGTCTTCAGGGCCAGGGAGAAGTCGCCGAGCAAGCAGTGCACCCGCAGTAGACCGATTATCGAGAAGTAGCCTAGCATGCGGTATAGAGGCCTGGTGCCGTACTCGCCCGCTACCTGATTGGGGTCTTCGTTCCGCTTCATGGCTTCGAGTTGCTCGTTGATTTGGCTACGCTGGATCAAGCTGTAGAGGACGTTGAGGACGGAGTAGCAGCCCCAGGTATTGGGGTTGTCGCGCAGGAGCTGTGCGTCGTCGGAGGTGGGTTCGGTGCGAGCGATGCGGTTTCGGTAGCGGCAGAAGGATTCGAATTGGTAGATGAACTCGTCTATTACGTCCCAGGCCCAGTAGTACTACTCCGTCCAATCAGCCATCCAACGCTCCCTGTGCGAGATGGGTCAGGACAGGCTTACCGTAGGCACCTCCAGATCGACCGGCCCCTCGGAGTTCAGTATAAAATGGAAAAGGCTGCAATAATTGTCGTAACTGGCGAATTTCGTATCAAGCGCTGCACCATACTCCAATGGCGTCGCAGCAGCGGCCAACTGAGCCTGCATATCCTGCGGTCCTCCTACCCCCGCTGATCCATTCCTGTCGAGCTCGCTCATGCCATCGTCGAACTGAACTTGCTCTTTGTAATCGCCAGCCATGGCTTCCTCTTCCTGGTCGGACTCATCCTGCACGACTTTCGAAGCGTCGGCCGTCGTGTAGGGAGCGCGTTGATAGAGAGCCATACTGGCAGCTGAGATGGATGTAGTCGTGTAGTGTGCGCGCTGATGTCCGCAAAGACAGTAAATGTCTTAGCGTTGATCGCTTAGATATGATCGTTATCAGATGTGATCGCCGCAGGGATCATCCAGAACTACTATAACGAAGGTTGGAGGTGGGGGAAATGGAATACCCAAGGTAAGTAAAACCTCTGAAGTCGCTCTTTCTTACATATCCAAAGCAGGTACTCAGATACTGACTGACTGACTGATGCACTATGGCTCCCACCTACAAGATAGCCCTCATCCAACTCCATCCCCAGGTATCGAACCCTCTACCCTTTCCACCGCGAACCCCTCCCTGACAGTTCCGCGCAGCCCCTCCAGCCAGAAAAGAACTTTGCCAAAGCAGCCGAATTCATCATCACCGCCGCTCTGAAAGGCGCACATCTCGCTGTACTCCCGGAATACCACCTAACCAATTGGATCCCCGACGACCCCCAATTCTTCGATCTATGCGCGCAATGGGAGATCTACCTGAACAAGTACAAAGCGCTAGCGAAGAAGCATAAAATTTGTATAGTGCCAGGAACGATTGTTGAAACGTTCAGGCATGTGGCGAATGGAGAAGACCAGTTGCATAACGTAGCATACTTTATCGATGACAAGGGGGAAGTTCTTGGTCGCTATCAGAAGAAAAATCTATGGTATTCCATATCATTTCCTACATTTTCCAAACAACCACCCTTTGTATGCTCGTAGGATAGGATCGCTGAGCCAATTTCGTTCCTCCGTGGTGAAGGCATCCAGAACGACCCCACCTAACCTCCTCGACCAACGCTCCCCACACCACAATCAACACCCCCGTAGGCCCAGTCGGCCTGCTCATATGCTGGGATCTCGCGTTCCCTGAAGCTTTCCGTGAGCTCATCGCCTCCGGCTCCAAGATGATCATCATTCCCACATTCTGGACCCATTCGGATTGCTCCCAGTACGGCTTGGATCAAAATCCAATGTCGGAGAGGTTGTTTCTGGAATCCACATTGACAGCCAGGGCGTTCGAGAATACTTGTGCTGTCGTGTTCGTCAATGCCGGAGCACCGTCGGGTGATCCGGGGTCGACCTATGCTGGACTCAGCAGGGTAACTGTGCCTTTTGTGGGTGCATTAGGTGACGAGACCAAAGAGACCCCCGTCGAGGGTATGAGCATTGTGGATGTTGACATGACACACGTTGAAGAAGCCGAGAAAAACTACAAAATTAGGCAGGATTTAGGCGGCGAGAGTTGGCATTATACTTATCGGCATCAGGCAGGAGAAGTGAACTCGTAGGCGTGCAGATCGGAAAATATGATCTTGGCCCTTTTGGTGTCAATCTTATGATACCTAGATAGTCTGAAGTGCCCAATTGGTGTCTCCGGTAGCACAGCGCCTTTGTGAGACACAAAAGCTACGAGATGGGATACGTTTCAACGCAAATATTTTCGATTGCTTTGTACTATAACTTCTCAAATAAGCCGTGTATACTCGAAGTGCTAGCATTATGCGGATAGGGGTATATTCGTAAAAGTCTGCAAGGAGCGAAAGCAACGCAGTGAAGGGAACATGTAGTACGCAATGAATGAAACTGTGTCCACGAGCGCCCCTTGCGCTATTCATTATCGTACCCGTGCTGTATGCCTGGCTTCAGCATTGGTGTCGTCCGGACGACAGTGATGACTTTCGCAGCACAGATATCGAACATGATTGAGAGCCTGTAGAGCTGAATCTGAGAGCCGGAAATTGGAAGATCAGGCTGCAACGGTCGGAATATTCCAATGCAAGCGATGGTCGATGTGTATGAATGGGGGATCGGAAAGTACGGGAATCTCGTTGCCTTCTTCTTCGGATCCATCTTCGGTCCCATCTCCATCCAAATTGAGCATCTGGAAACGGTTCATCAAAGCACTGGCTCGTTTCGACGGCGGGGGTGCCCTATCCTGCTTCTTCGGAACGTGTTGAGTCTTTGGCAGAGGCTGAGCACATTCATCCGGGTACCACTCGATTCTCATGCCTTTATATGTGACGCGAGACATCATACAAGTCCTTGCGAAGAGAGAATTGTGGATGGAATTGAGCTGGAGATAAGCATCATTATTCTTGAATGATATGTCAACAACGATAAGGTTGTGGATATGGTCCAGGTCCTCACGGAGGCGTTCTTCAGTGATATTTGGATGGACGTTGCGGATGACCAGGTTTCGAGTCGCGCCGATGCCTATCTTGTTGGCAACATGACCTGGTAATATAAACTGACGGTCGTTCCAGACGAATTCAAGCTGCGACGCGATCAGCCCGCGTCCAGCGTGCTTGGTACTTTATTAAACCTACCCTCTTGCCATGAACATAGATATCATTACGTTTGGCATAATTCATGAAGTCATGAGCAGCCGAACCCTCAAGGAATGAGATGCTGGCGCTACGGTCATTTGATCGGAGATATATGTCCAAGATAAGGCCACCACGAACAAAATCAGTAATGTCTTTGTGCGTTACACGATCCGATAGATTCTTGGCCAGGATAGTCCGCTGTTCTTCTCTAGCGTATCGCTTCTTCTCGATACGTGGTACTGAAAGGAAACCATCGTCCTTGTCGAGCTCAGGATCCCAGGATACATCATCCTCCTGGGTGTAGCTATTATGACGACTAGGATCTCCGAGTTTAGCTTTCGAATAACCTTGAAATCCATTGCCAGTATTCTTTGGCGGCCAATCAGTGCCTGCATTACTGTACGAGGGAGTCAGCCTCGCTATTGAATTAGACTGTGCTCGATAAATATGACAATTCGGCCGATCCCTAGATAACAATCTATTGAAAGAGAATCCTGGCAACCCTGCGAAAGCATGGTCCTACGCCAAGGTTTATAGCAGAAATAATTAGAGGCTTAGTGGTACGTACCTCCACGATGAAGCCGAGGGTCGAGACATCGTCACTCGCGCTTTAGAAGGCCGACTGAATACGTTCACGCCCCTTTGAGATGTTCATAGTCAGCAAGCTATCAAAGAGCCACAAGGCACGTTGCGAAGGGCCGTCCGGCAGCCGTGTCCCAATGTCCCAGAATTCTTGCATCGGCACTGCCGCGGGAAATCGCATACCCAGTCTCCAATTCATCATCGGCCGCCAAGGCATCGACAGAAGCTATTTGACCAATACTACCACCCCGAATGAGGATCTAGAGGGATTCAGTGTGTTCGGCTCTATCCCCGATACCATTAACATACCTCTAGGGTTTCCGGCTCTATACCTCCATCATGTAATGACTCCCGGAGGCTCGCTGGTCGAGATCAGCGACGCGTCTAGTGTGCGGACATGAAATTGAGAGGCTGCTCGGGATACCATATTCTTGAGCCATGCGGAGCTTTTAGACGTGCTTGCATGAGCCATTGATTGAGCTCCAGAGATAGGCAAGGCCAATTCCATACCAGGTTGTCATGATCGATCTTCGGTATGCTGACCGTAGGTATATCGACAGGCGTAGACAAGTCCCGCCCATTGATGTGCTGATCGCTCAATCAGCCCCATCCAGAAAACACCGTCCGGTGGTGTGACCAACGAACTCAGCTCTATCTCCGATTAGACCATACGTTTGCAGATACCAAGACTGGAGGGTAGATTGAACCTACCGTCGGAGCAGCGTCTCGAAGTATGCTTTATCTATAGTCACAGTGGCCGCCATGGTCGCTCTCGTTGTCACACGTCACATGCAAAGACGAGGATTGTGGAAATTCATCGAAAGGGCCTGCCACTTTGAGAGCGCGTTTCCTTGGCGCTGATTATTCTGATAGCCGGGTTTCAAGGCGTAGCCCCTGTTTACTTACTTACTTAAGTAAGGTAGCCATTTCGGGGCCAAGGCCCGTAGCGGGATCTAGCGCCCGTCTTCTTAGCCGAAGATCTTGTCCAGAGACGGAAGTTGTAACTAAAGCACTCCGTAGAGGTCTCGGAATGACGGTCTCTAAGAATCATTGGGAGGCATGTTGCAGGGTAATGCTATGTAGAACAGCTATGTCAGTCACAATTGAACACGCGGAAAGGGTCTAAGCTTACTGATCTATGCTTACTCAATACAACATACTCCTCAACAAGATATGTAGCCGTAAGGGATCATTCCATCGCTCCGTGATTCCATGTTCAAACATTTCATCTAAGCTCATAGCCAGACAATATCTATCAACCAGAACGCAGCACCAACTCAAACGCCAGGTATAATTCAATTCAATCCTACCCGACTGCCACTTCCTGCAAAAGATCGGCGGTTTATCAGTAGGTGGATAATCATCGATACATCGTGTAGAAGTTCCCTAAAATGCCCAAGGTCCACATCCAAGCGTTTAGTAGTACTCCTGCCAAATCATCAAGCAGTCCCATTCTCTCCATACCTCTCAGGATTCTTGTACATGCCAGCATCGCTCTTTCCAAGCGCCTTCCCTCCTGTCTCGCCGACAGGACCTCTCGATCCTATGTGACTCCAAACCATTACAGCAAGCCAACTTAGCCACATCACACCAGCGACGACTCCGTATGCGATCTCGCCCTTGACAGTGTTATCAGCGAGCATCAGCCCTAATCCGCCATTTATGATTCCCAATGTCACAATGATACGGCCCCACCAGACGTGTGTGATGGCCCAGAGCGTACGCTTGCCGTTTTTTTTGTAAATTTGGTGGTGAAGTAAGCCCAGTATAGGCTGAAAGATGAGAGCACTAACGACGATTATGCCGATAACCGGGTGACCATTACTAGCCTTGAGCTGCAGATCGTGAAAGTATCAGCGTGGGTTCGTAGTAGCCCATGTGAAAGGAGAGAAATTACCTGCGAATCGGGGTATATTGCGATGTAGACCCCTAGGCCAAGCCCTACCACCGCTAGAATGTATGCAAAGATCTGGATCGCGGCATGCACCCATACAAGGCCGCGAAAGGAAAGTGTGCGCATGATGATGGCACCCAATGGAAACAGAAAGGCAAAGGCGAGGCCCATGACGGTTCCATGGGTGATTTGAGCACTTTTTCGGTTAGGATTGACATCTCCTTCTCCGCCAGATTGCGCAGAAGCTGTACCTGCTTGGCTACCGGTCAGCACCAAGCGTTACAATCGTGACCTCGGGCACTTACCAAGCAGCAGGGCCAATGCGATGACAAAACGCCTTGCACAAAAAAACATGATGGGGTATTGTTGATATGCGTTAACTTCTACCAATGTAGAGCAAATAATAAAGGTCGTCTCTCAAACGTTGGACCCCAGAAAGTCAAGAAGGATGAAGCAGAATGAAGAGACGCCAAAAAAGAGCCCGAAGTGCAAATGCTTCTTATTGACTTTAGAAGGGAAATATATGCACGCAGTTGACAAGGATGGGACCGGAGGTGAAGAAGTCCGATTGCGTAGTACAGTTGACGATCATGGCCATGACGAGCTCGGCCAAGATAGGAAAGGTATCCTGTAATGGTGACACTTCCAATCTTAAATTATGAGACTAACCAGTAAAGGAACTGCGCCGAGTCTTGATGTCATTCATCTATTCTGTGATACAACCTTCCCATAACGGTCTCAGTATGCCGACTGGTCTTGCGAACACTTTATCAGCACGCGCTCTGAATTTATCGATACGGAGTCTGGCCAGGGCGCAACATACAGAAGGATGCGTCTCGCATATGCCGGATCTGGATCTTCGGTTGCCAAGCCACAGTGCCTGCTTGAAATGTTTTGGATGTTTCAGCTTGAAACGCTCTAGCGCCATCTTATGCCGTCAGCTTGCATCCTAGTGTACTAAACCCTAAATCAAGCTTAAATGATGAGTAGATCAGCTCATCAGGTTGTGACCAATAGCAGAGATGAAGGAATTGGAAAATCTGAATTCCGGAATCAAGGTGGGAAGATAATGGAAACATATAGACAAGACATTATGCGAATTTCCCAATCCTTCAAACACTACCTCGAAATCTTGACTGAACTCAACTTCTCGATCGTGGCGCTAGGGCAGCAAAGAGCATCCGTACAGCGTAATAAAGGTACCTACTTTACGAGACTACATTTTAGTGAGCAGGGATAGCTAAATGGCATAGTGTGTCGTTGCCAGTTGGGGCAGATACAGTACCTTGCATCATGAATGAACTCACCTGAATCAAGGTGAATTACCTGGCATCTTTCTCTTCAATGATCGTTGGGCTGTATATTCATGTCTTCTCCAATATCGCGTTGATCATCTCGTTACCAAGACGTGTGGCTTCAGGAAACCGAGGCTCGAAGTATGTTGAGATGCGTTCAAATCGGTCCTGGTAGGATGCGAAGTTGCCAAAGGAAACGCACTCTGACCATCCCTATTCTAGCGGTTAACATCAAGCAAGATGAAGTATACTGCTTCGACTTACTCGAGCGGCGAATGTGAATTCGAGGTCGTCGGAGCGGAAGGTATTGTCATTGATTGCGACGTCAATGACTTCGTTAAGGAGATGAGGTTTGCGGAAGAGGTACTCGGTCACCCCGAGCCAAAGCCGAAAAGGCTGTGGGACGACATCGAATGACAATTAGAGAGCATGCCACAAGGTTTCCTAGGCAAGAGGACGTACCGGTGTCGAGCAGATCATATGATCATACGGCACAATGCCCAGCTTCCACCAACAATCAACCATACCCAGCAGGCTTAAATGGTTATTGGGTGTCTTCTCCTTCGGTACATTCCCTAGTGAGTAGCGATCCAGCACGTCATCCCTCAGGAGCAGATCTCTTTCGTCACCCGCGCTCCCAAAGACTGCGTGGCCTGCAGTCTTGATGCGTTTCTCAAATTCCTCTCGATGGCCGCCAAGCATTAGCTTGAAGAGCTCAGTGACGGATTCGGCATACTGCCTGATTTGTTCTTTTGCACAGGAGTTGAGAATGGCGAGACCGGCATAAACGTGCCATCTGTTGGAATAGATACGTAGCATAATATTGCATTTGACATTTTCGATACCACCAACGTAGCGGTCGATTTCCCAAGGAAACTGATTGTTCGAGAACCAAGCGGTGCCCATGCTCAAGAACGCAGCGTGTGTTACAGCCTGCGTGTCTGCTGTGATCCGATCATGCTCTTCGGCTGTAAGCCGCACATAGTTAGACCCAAGGCAAGACAGGATTTTCTTGACAATTTCGAAACTCTCTTCAGATGCTCGTTCCTTAACAAGAACAAGGGGCTGGCCTTTGGGGTTGACATTAGGTCCATGCAAAGAATGACAAGATACGATCTGAATGTCTTCGGGTAGATGCTTTTTGAACGCGGCTATCTCGATCTCTTTGCAGGAGGTTTGTCCGCCAACGATTGCACCTTGCTTGGTTGCTACTTGATATTAGTGCCGACCTAGCTGATCCAAGGTTCTAAGTACGAGAGGCATACAGGGACCGAACTCGCTCACGACGCGGTCAATGGCCGCAGCTTCCACGCTATAGAGGATGAAATCGCTTGATCTGGAGACGAGACGGCCATCAGAAAATATGTGTACATTGCTCTATCATGCACTTAGCTACTATGTACAAAGACTGCAAAGAAACCATTCACATTATCTTCGAACTCGTTCCTCAAAGACTCGTATTTCTCTTTAGTGTCGCAAGCATGTACCCTGTGAAGAGGGTTGATCAGTGATATGTATAATATTGCTCGAGCTTCACTGATGTGACTTGTGTGCTTAATCTGCAAGGGTGTACGTCAGCTTCTGCTCAAACACGTTGCCATGGTACGGTGGAGACGCTATGGTAATTGCTCAGACAATATAATATTAGGTAGCTGAGATGTTACATCAGTGACAGCATGCCAGCTCACCAGAGCACCAGAATGGCGCCCTAGCTCACCAACAAGCCATACTCGAGCCAAATGCACTCAAGTCATCATTGCAGTGAAAGTACTAGGAAGGGGAGCACTCACGTTGTACGTTGATGCTACACATGGTTTCGAGCGATGATCCTTACCTCCAGTGAGTACTGATGAACCTAGCATACATCTTGCCCATATCGCCCATCCCGATAATACCCACCGTCATCCTGCTTTCAGAGTCCATTGGCTTTGTAATCGCCAGCGTTGTTGAACACGACATGATGCTTGCTAAGGAGAGTCCCGAAATCGGCTACAGGTTGATGTGTACGATATTAGATGCAGGTGTACGATATGGACCGTGTGACGGTGTTATATCCTAATATATCCAGTAAAGAAAGAGACCGAAATGCCCAATATCCAGATCACGCCAGGGAGCTACACATCATGCATCCAACTGATCAATTAAGCCAGAGCCTTGGACCGTTGGAACGCGGCATCGAATGGAGATGTGAAATGAAGGTGGAGATGTTGAAGGAAGGAAGTACGTTGAAGGCATGCAGAAAATCCTTGCAAGGCTGACTTCGCTTAAGTGCCAAGCGGCACACGGCGCTAGTGAACCCCCCATTGCCTCAATTCTGATGGTAGTCTTCAATTATAGTCTTCAGTATACAAAGCTCAACTTCCCACCATGCCTCCCAAGAAGAAAGTCGAGCGTGCGGCTACCGAGAATATCTCCCTCGGTCCTCAAGTCCGCGAGGGTAAGTCAGCTTGCCAGCCCGATACATCTCCGGGGCGATCTCCTATGAACCCCCAATTCTACGTTAGACTATGCTGACATCCTTTTTCTTCAGGTGAACTTGTTTTCGGAGTTGCGTAAGTCCCGCATCTACCTCATTTGTCCTCAGCCAAATGTTCCGTTACTCGCGCCGTTGCTACAAACATATCCCACGACTGAAGCCTATGCTTCTCAACAAAGATGCTAACTCTAACCCTCCAGACGTATCTTCGCCTCCTTCAATGACACCTTCGTCCACGTCACCGACCTCTCGTGAGTACCGCCGTCGAATCAGACGAGAGACACAACTCAAAGGCTTACAACCTGGGTGATTCCAGTGGCCGCGAGACAATTTCCCGAGTGACCGGAGGAATGAAAGTGAAGGCGGACCGCGACGAATCCTCCCCTTACGCCGCCATGTTGGCCGCTCAGGACGTCGCTGCGAGATGCAAGGAATTGGGCATCAACGCGCTGCATATAAAGATCCGCGCTACTGGAGGTAAAGCATGCAGGATTCTCACTTTTGTTGATGTGCTATGTTGACGGCGATATTCTAGGTAACGGCACCAAAACTCCCGGCCCTGGCGCTCAATCGGCCCTGCGTGCGCTCGCTCGTTCCGGGATGAAGATTGGGAGGATTGAGGATGTGACGCCTACGCCTTCGGACTCTACACGTCGTAAGGGTGGTAGGAGAGGTCGTCGTCTATGAGCAAGCTATGTGGATGGTTGTGCTCGTGGGTCATGCAGTGTAGTCATAGCCAACAGAACGAGAAGGACGGCTTGTGCCTGGTCTTCGAGCAATTCAATGTTCCAATTTTTGTTTCCATGCTCGCCTGGAATATCTACGACATCAGGCTATCTGTCCACATCGGAGATGCTGCCCATCACAGCTCCTGATAGAAGGTGCTCAATAAGTGAAGATCCCTGATGAAGGTACCTCCGATAACCTCAAGTGGATGGGTCAGGATTTTCTGACCAACGAGATTATTCTGGACATTGATCTATTCGTTTATTTTGGTCGCAAGCCCTACAAGTATGTTTCATAGCTGGCCCGACACTCTTATCTCGTCTATGTCAACTATGACCGGAGCATACTCTCCCGTCTCGTCCTGGCCATCCATATCCTCCACCTCCACATAGATCTGTTCCCCATCTTCCAGATCTACCATTCCACTTCTGACAAATTCATCTCCAAGCTCCCAACCGTACTCTTTCTTTAGAAAAGCTTCTAATGCTTCCAATTCCTCCTTGATCTCATCACCCTCGTTTTCATCAAATACCTGATCTAATGTCATCTTGAAACCCTTCAACCATTTCTTGAGCTGTCCGCCTGCGTCATCACTCATGTCAAATAAACCTCCCTCCACATCCTCACACCGCTCTAACTGTTTCCTTAGTAGTACCAACAGCGAGGCGAACCAGTCTTCCCTCTCCCTCAAGGCACGCTTGCACGTCAAGACCAGGCCCACCACTCTCTTCCACTCTTCGAGGCAAGAGTAGTTGGCAACGGTCAAGACCATCAGAAAGCAAGCTTCCATCTGGCCCAGCACCACGTCGCCACTGGTCCACGCCTTCTCCTCCTCTGAGCTTTGTTTTTGCCACTTATCAATCACATCGCCTAAAGCCCAGCTCCGATCCAGCGCCCCTTCCGTTCGCTCCCTCCCTGTAGCGCCTTGCCTCCATGTCTTCCTCAAATCAATGCCCAGTACACCTAGTTCCATTTCTTCTCCAACCTCCTCGGCCGTTAGGCCAGGAATATCATCTCGATCCTGCTTGGCCGAGCTTGTAGAAGTAATCCTCCAATCGTCACTCTGCATCAGATGTGAAAGTAAGCACGGCATTATGTGTTGCGTCAGCGCTGGCCAGTCACCTGCTTCGGGCTTCCCGTCTTTACTGGCCGATTGCCGGTATGGTGATAGGTTCTTCTCCCATAATCCCGGTAGCTGAGAACGGTACCCCTGGGGATCCTCACAGGAACGTAGAGAGGCAGTCGAAGGATCCCATTTTCGGACGAGTAGCGTAGGCAAAGATGAAGTAGGCGCTGAGGGAAAATGGAACCAGAAGCCGTCACGTATGGAGTGGGAGGTCGTTTCACTGGTGAATATGAAATGCCAGCCAGGTGGAATATCTTTGATGCCGTGGAAGTGAGTGGAAGTCGTGAATGAAAGCAAGTCGATACCGCAAAGTATACCAGCAGGAAGATTGAGGAGGAGGGCCGTAGCAGTCAAACTTGATGAGGTCGACAGGGTTGTGTCCATAGTTGGGTTCGAATACACTCTGCTGGGTCTGGTGCCTGGACTACCGCAGCTGCCGTGGCATGACGCTGATTAAGGTCGCAGTTCAGACCGGTTCTTCTGGAAAACTATGGAAACGTAAAAGCCCCAAGACAGAGAACCCGGACGCCATGATGTCTCTGCCCTTCAATTTAGGGCGCTGGCAATAACATCAAGCTCTGAAGCCTTGGAAATGCCGTGTATAAAGGCAGGTACCGCTTTCATATAGCTACTCGACTTCGTGACTGTATGAACGGGAGCTTGAACGCTGAACTCGGCTTAGCAAATGAAGGCGACAAAAGTCTGCCCCCAGTTAAGGAGACCAACCCTCCATAGCACACCACGTCGCTGCTCGGAAATCTCCATAATCGGTTCCTCAAAAGAAAATTAGTCGATTCAATCAACTTTACAATCCGTACTCAAATTGCATTGACTGAGCTGGTGTATCACTAAAGATCAAGAGTCAAGCTTGGCCTATCGAAACGAAATTGTAGAAGTTCTAGAACGTAGAATAGGGCAAATTGTGGTCAATTTGTGGTCAATTTGTGCGTACAATTTGCGGTAATACTATTGTGTAGAAATGATACAGCCAGACCTGGGCCTTCTGCACTGTTTGTGCAAGACAATTCCAGATCGCAATTAGATTTGGTTTGGAATAGTTATATACACACATAGTGGCGCATTATTATAACAACAGCGGCGATAGCTCAGTTGGGAGAGCGCCAGGTACGTGGTTTCATCTCTAGGGGTGTTTGCCATACTAACAATTCGTAGACTGAAGTCGACTTCGGTAACAGTGGGTTAAATCTGGAGGCCGAGCGTCCCCTTCCCCCCCCTCCCTTCCCTCCTCCCCCCCTCCCCTCTCCCCCTCCCCATCCCGAACCGCTCTCGCCGCATGTAAGATTGTTCTTTTTACACATCCCAGATCTTGGTGAAATGACCAGATTAGGTATCTCTTCATCTACTTGCTGCAAGGCCAAACCCGATCAAGAAGATGATAAGCGAGTGTACTGAATTCAGGTTGAGGAACTCTCTTGGTCTACAGGCTGTAATCCTCACCATATTTCCCAGCCTAGCATTATTACAGGCTTGCCTTGCAGTAATGAGGGTGATATGCCCAGGATATCGGATCCTATTAGAGACTTAGATTGCCCAAACAATGTTCAAGCCGTAAAGAGTACGAACTGTCGAAAGAAGATTTGACATCGAGCTATAAGCCTTAGAATTTTGGCTTTCGGAGGACCGTAATGTTCGATACCTGTGGGGATCATACCGTTAAGTTGCTAATTGTTCATGAACGCTGGTGCGTAGAGAAAATCAAAACTCTTGACATCAAGCTCAGTACGACCGCTGTATTAAACTGTTATACTACGTATGCACAACACCAAAGTTAATCCAGTCAGGAATCGGCTCTGATCCTCGAGACCCCTTCAGTCCACTTTCTTGCACAAAGAACCCGCTTTCAGGTTGGCATACGTCCAGGCAAACATCCAATGATGTAAGATCACATCATCATGCAGATACATGTCGTGCTCTAGCTGAAAGTCCACTGTCTGTGCAGTCATGATCAGCTTGGTACAACTGTTCAGTACCTGCGTACCTTGAGTGTAGCCATAGACAACCAGCTTCACCTTGGGACATTGGGTTTTGGATCGACGAGGCCCATGAAGTGAAAGCAGGCGCGGGTAATCAAGATTGAAATCACATGCTGCTGAAGAAAAGCTGAAGTAATCGTTGAAGTAACGACTACTCAAGGGGATGCTTCTGACAGAGAAAGAGCAGGATTCAGGCCTCATGAAACCAAAAAGAAGGAGAATTACCATTTAACGTAAGGGAACCTGATGATCTCGACATGAGGGTACTGTCCTTTCATCTCACAGATCAGTCTACAAGAGTGACTGAAAACATCGGTGCCTATTTGAACTGCAGCTTGATACTTGGTTGTGTAGTTTCAGCTGGTACCGTTGTAGCTTTGATGGTTTGGTGCAACCGTTATCGAAGGGGACACAATCGTGTCCGAGCAAGGGGGCCAGACCGTGAATCTATAAGAAAAAGGAGCATGAGCAGGACTAGAAATGCCGAGCATGTCGCATGCAGAACGTCAAAGGATCACCAAAGGACGTTTATATGGGCATAAAGCAATAGAATGTAATCAGACTTTAGCCAAGTAGATCGCTATTGATACTTTCCTCCACAGTCTTCGGGATTTTGATTGTACCAGGTGTCAAGGGTCGATGTCCAGTTGTGCAAGGGTCATCCCCGCTCCGTCTCGAACAGGACGTGACCAAGGGGGTATATCATCAGATAGAGCGCTGTGATATAAACTTGATGATGCGAACAAGGACCTGTGTAATGAGATAGCCACGTGTTTTAATGGACCTCTCCGCATCGAGGCGTGCAGCGTTTCAGAACCAGCAATCGATCTTGAGTGGTATCCAATTCATGAAAGGCACGGTTCTGAGTCAGTACGTTCGAGGAACGAGGGCAAACTATTGGCCTGAAAAGGTGCAATCACGTTTGGAAGCATTGTAGCGCCTAGTAGCATTACGTCTTGCAAGAAATCAGGAGGAAGCTACCAAGAAGCCGACTGAACAACGTGTGGCTAAATACTCTATTTCTCGCGCTAGGGTTGAGAAGACGAAGGTGCGGAAATCTTCCATAAAGCAGAGTCCATTTACAAAAGAGACGTGGAATTGTGACTAGCTGCGAGCGGAGCCTGCAGGCACGTATTCTTGGATAATCGGTGAAGAGCATTCATCGAAAGCGGTCACGTTGTTGAGATTTCTCGCGGCTAGACGAGCACCAAGTCGCTTCCACACAGATTGTGAAGCACGGACAGCTTAATCGTCTTCATCGGTACCTCATCCATATCAAGCTAATGCAGAATCCATCACATCCACCGACCAACTCCACAATATGCTTAACGGTATGATTTTTGATATCTCGCTCTTGCTCCAGGTCCTAAGCAACGTATTAGCCCCCACCCATCCATTTATCCTCATCTCAGACAACATACCTCCAAACTTCTTGGGCTCACACCGTCTGTTATCTGCAACCAGCAGTGTGCGATCATAGGCCACGAGCGCCTGCTTGAGCTGGTTCTTCTGATACTCGTCGACGTATTTCTGGTAGTAGGCGACGATGGATTTCGCAATGGCTTGCCGAATAGCGTATATCTGAGAGGTGTGACCACCACCGGAGACGCGAACACGGATGTCGACGTTGGCGAACTTATCAAGACCGACTATGAGGAGGGGTTCGTAGACCTGTGAAGGGAGACGGGCGTTAGGAAGCGTTGGGCTCTCCTCTTAAGAACGGAGCCAGGATTGTGGGTATAAGAGTACCTTGAAACGGAGGATTTCAGGCTGGGTGAGGGAAAGAGGTTTGCCATTGACTTTCACGAGGCCTTTGCCAGCCTTGTAGAGATGTCAGCTTTGCTGTCGCGATAGTGAAGCGTCGAGGTAAGCTACCTTGCAATGTGCGACAGCTGTTGCTGTTACATTTATATTAGCCATTCATACATTCCGATGCAGGAAGATATTATTTACCAGTCTTCTTCTTGCCAAAGCACTGCACGCTCTGTGTTGCCGCCATGATCAATGCTGATGTTTAGTAGTTGTCGCTGATAGTTCGAGATCGCTTAGCGTAGTGGGCTTCCATTTGCCTAAGCGATCATTTTCTACAGGGCTGAGGCTTGGCGCTATCTCTTCTACCAATTACCTTATGCTGCTACGTACTGTCGTAGATTATACGACTACAATGCGGCTGTACGCGTTTGGATCAAATGGGTCCGGACAATTGGGTATCGGTCACACGTCTGACACGAACATCCCACAGGTCTGTCCGCTCCCAGACCATTTGCCAGGCTTGCCAAAGAGCATTGTAGCTGGGGGGAACCATACATTACTTCTCTTCAACGATGGTACAATGTTCTACTCTGGATCTTCGCGGGATGGTAGCATGCAAACTGAGTTCGCTCCATCGGCAGCACATACCTTTCAGAGAGCATATATCTCAACTCTGAACAAGGATGTGAAGTTATGCTCGGCTTGGTGGGATGGGTCAGTCTTCGTTGATACTAGTGATAGCGTATATACAGCTGGCCCTGGTTCCAAAGGCGAACAGGGTATTAAAGGATCACCAAATTCGACTGGACTGCAGGAACTTCAAAACTTTCCTCCGGCTGAAAGCCAGCAAATAGGCACAATTGTAGATGTTAACAGCAGTGTCGACCACACAGTGGTTGTTCTTGCCGATGGAACGGTATGGGGCTGGGGAAATGGTCGTAAAGGTCAGCTTACTGGTTCTCGAGCGATCACTTGGGCACCACGTAGATTCGAGCATTCGAAACAATCGGTTGCTCGTGCTGTTTGTGGTCGGGACTTCACTTTTTTGATGTACAAGAATGGCACTCATGAAGTTCTCAACACCAACAAATGGGCTCTCCAGGAGGACGCTCCAGAGCCGACCTCGGACTGGAAAGATGTTAGCGCGAGCTGGGGAAGTATTTTCATCTTGAAAGAGGATGGAAAGGTTGAGTCTTGGGGCCGCAATGATCATGGACAACTTGCTCCGCCTGGTTTGCCCGACATTGAGCAGCTTGCTGTTGGGAGCGAGCATGTTGTGGCGCTGACGAAAGATGGTCGAGTAGTCAGCTGGGGGTGGGGGAAACACGGCAATTGTGGAGTCGACATTGATGAGAACGGGGACGTGAACGGAAAGTGGAACGAAGTTCCCGTGGATCAATCTGACATAGTTCTTGGAGTAGGAGCAGGGTGCGCCACGAGCTTCTTCTGGACGAAGACTTTGGTTACACCAATCGAAAGGCTTGATACGGACACAAATTGACTTATTTGCCTTCCTCCAAAAGGCCTTTCGACTCAGCAAGAGGAGCCTCGTTACGTATTTGATATTTTCATCTTATCTGCGTGGGTCCTTAGGTTCCCTAGTCAGTAGTTCGGTCCACTTCCCTAAGCGGAGGTCAGCTTCCGAAATAAGTAGCCATTTGGCACATGGGTTTACCATTCGACTCCCCGCCACATCAAAGATAATACGCCATCGAATGTTTCCTCAGATCGGTTGCTCGCAACGCGAAGGTACGAATTTCGAAGGTTCCGAAAGTACGAATAGTGATTTGCCCACCGGGAAATGACACTCATGCCATTTAGAGGGTTACGGTCTGTGGCAGAGTCTGTTCGGATGAACTAAGTGCAGGCTCAAAAAAGCCCTTGACTCCTCAATCATCGAACATGGTTGGGACCTAGAAGGTAATTAGCCTATTCCCTTGTGAATTTGGCCGGTCGTCATACTTGGGATAGCCTCTGCGTTGGGCCTATACGAGCGAACTCATCTTCGGACCAAGAAGGTTGATACGGCTTCAATCTTGAAGTATTTGCAGCGAGTCCTCGAGCGTTATCGGGACTCTGAGTCTACAATTCATCATCAGCACAAGACACCCAGGAACTACAACGGAATTACTTTGTCCGCGCTCGCATCCCATCCGAGTCTGTCCTGGTCGTCATCATAGTTTCTTTCACCCCATACACGGTCTTCGTCTTCCTCCATGGGAACGAAAAGGCTCTCTGTAGCCAAACTCGCTCGTGGTGGCGGGGGAGAGGGTCTTTGCGTTCTCTGGCTTTGAGGCTCCTTGGTGAAGCTGCGTGATGCAGGTTGACTTGGAGGCGGCATCATTGGCACCCTTGTTACTGCAGAAGCTTGGGCGGGAGACTGACGTGGTGCTGGTTTCTCACCCGGTGCGGTGGTTTCTGGTCGTAGGGCAGCAGAGGCAGGCGTGACCGAGCCCCCACGGTAATCGCCAATAGTCATCAGGGTGAAATCGCATTGTAAGCCATGCTCGCGGTAGCTGAGCTGCATAGGCCGGGTGGGAAAAGAATACAAGGCGATGATGCTGGTTTTGAGCGTTTCGGCATGAGTCACAATGGCTTTGAAGTCCTTGACACTGATTCCTATGTGAAGCTGCTCTTCAACAGTGAAGTATTCGAAATCGAGGTTATCAATTGTGACAGATGTTTGCAATGGTTGTTTCAGCACATCTGAGTCTCGTCAACAAATACCGTCTCAATGTGATTTTGGAGGCCGTGTACCTTGCCCATTCGTGACCTTCTCTGTGTAGCTCATGAAAGTAGTACGCCCGTTCTCCGAGTAGATGTCCAGCTGCTCAGCGTTGGACCCGAAGTACTCGGTGAACGATCTCAGTGTAGAGGCATCGATTTTCCAAGTATTCTTCGCAGCGTTCTTGTTGAATAATGCATGCATTACCTCCACAGCCTCGTATGTAAGCTTGTAGGTCTTGATAACGCCTTCACATGCGGAGGCTTAGCACCTTGGACGCGAATAAAGATTCATCTACATACCGTGCCTACAGATCATCTTCACGACGAGACGACACTCAGTTTTATCAGGCTGATCTTGGATGTAGCACTCGCACCGTTCCACTGCGGTATCTTTATCCCGCACATCGCTGATACGACTCTTGAATACGGACAACAGTGCCTGCCACTGATCAATGCCAGCATTGAACCTGTGTGAAATCGCCATCTTTACCTTATTGTACAATTGACATGTAAAGCGTGCTTCGGAATCGTCATCAGTCTGTCGACTCTTCACTCCAGAAGCATTGAAAGTATATCTGTCAGAAAAGAAATTCTTGTCAAAAGAGAATGACGCGTATGCAGATTTAGAAGAGTTGAGGGCAGTGAGAGCCAGCTAAAGCACTCTATATCAGCTTTTGGTCAATTCGAGACCGCATGAATGCATTCCGCACTTTGTCTTCGCGTGCTTCCAAGGACACCACTTCACTGAATTTGGCGAGGCACAAAACAGCATCATGAATGCGGATTACGCCTTCGAGCGACAAGGTGAAGCTCAAAGTATGCATGTTGGATTTCGATCAATGGGCTTTACATACGTGGATCTCCTGCGGTTGAGACGCGCTTGGGTTTCGCGTCTTCCGCACTTCGACCGAGGGATCAAATGCATGGTGACGTTCATTTCCCACATGGCAATGTAGACCCTACGATTTGAGTTGATTCGTTATATTCACGCAAACACTGGCATTCTAATGAATCATGGCTGCATTACTGCCGGATGATATTCTGCACATCATCTGCGACCAGCTGTGGGAGCAGAGGGACTTCGATACACTCTATAGATGCACCTGCTCGGGCAAGCAGCTCGCCGTACCTGCGTTAGCGAGTATCTACCGGTATGATTCCCTTCAGGCTATCAGAACAAAGCTGAGTGATGACTTGATGCAGGATGCACGAGATGGCGCCCATAACCAGCGCTCGTAGCGATGAAATCGAGGAAGCTGCGCAGGGTAAGCCTCAGCAGCAGAGTAAGAATGAAATACTTCTGAAGCGGGTCGGCATGTGGAAAGCCATTGTTCTCTCCAGTATTGGCAAGACACTATTCCCCTATTCGAAATATATCCGTACCCTTCGCCTACAGGATTTGGAGGATCTGCTAGATCTGCTTGGAGATCCAAAGCTCCAGCACGTGAGCGCGTCAATGTTCCAGGATGAATTGAAAAACATTGAGAAAAAGAAGAGGGTCAAAATTCAGAAGAAAGAATACCTAGTTTTGGATGCTATACAAACGTCGAATCGACTTGCAAATCTCATCACCAAAGAAACTCCTATGCTGGAGGAGCTCTCTGGGAACATCTACCATAATACTTTGATAGGCTGCATTCCAAGGTTGCCTAAGTTACAGCATCTGACTATCTACGAAGGTGGAGCTTTGGAAGCCACAGGCAGTCTCATCAGTTCACATTGTCCCTTGTTCAGATCTCTCAAATATTATGGATGGCAAGATATCGATGCGGACGAAAAGTTCGCAACTTTTCTGAACGATATACGCCCCGATTCGCTAGAATCCTTCGAGATCATCAGCACTTCACAAATCGGGGCTAAAAGCTTCCTAGCGTTAAATCGTCAGCGAAATACTCTGAGCGAACTTAAGCTCGTTGGAATCAAAGCAGAGGCAATTCCATCGATCTCAATGCTGAAAGGATGCACCGAATTGACGTCTTTGTCTCTGGCAGAAAATGGTATTGGCACGCAGGATCTTGAGAAGAGACATAATGATGTGTTCCTAGAGATTATCGCCTGGCTTCGTGACTGCCACATGCTTCAAGCCATCTCCATGACCAAGATGTTGAGTGCGACTGGCCTTTTGACTCCAGTATTACTAGAGGATAAAATTAGGCTCACAAAATTGGAACTCGAGGGGTACTTCATGTCAGAGAGCGAAGACTTCCACCGTGCCCTGGCATCTCAGACCAGTCTGCAAGCTCTTTGGCTGAAAGGCGAAAGCAGCGACCTTGGTTCCGACGTGGATGTCCTGGTCGATTCTTTGAGCAAGCTCGAGAAGCTCACTGACCTGCGGTTGCGTGAAATATCTGACTACTTCCTGGACGGCCATATCAGCAAGCTGGCGCAATGCCTCCGTAGGCTAGAAACATGGTGGACGAGTGGCTACGGCATTACTGATGCTATATGGAGCGATATCGCTTCGCTACATTGCCTACGAGATCTGAGCTTAAGCGCTGTGACACGCTTCACAGCGGATGGCATCATGGGTTTCGTGCTAAGCCTTGGACCAGGTAATTCGGGCCTCATACTCAACGTAACGATGGGAGATGAGGATTTTCAGTTATCGGAAGACGAGCAATTACTGATACGGGAAGCAATAAGCTCGCAGGTCGGTGGGCGGTTTGACTTTATGTATTTTCGAGGTACGTTTTGGGTCTAAATTAACAAGATGTTTACTGAGATGGTTGCCAGATCCAGACGAGTCGAGTTTTGATGGCGACTCGGACTAATCTTCGCATGATTGGTAGGCCTTTTGCTGTCTGTACCCTCGGGCTCGCTGCCAGATCACGGCTAAATGACGTACATCTCGCTTGTACTCGGAGAAACCACGACAATTAAAGCATGACGGGCTTTTGGCCGAGAAGCTCATATACAGCATTGTAACTCACCAACGGTGGCACTGTAAAACGATACACGTCGTTCGGAATGAACACGCGACGTATACTGGTGATCGCGGGTTCAGACAGCTCTGGCGGGGCGTCAGTCCGCAGCCTTTGTCCAGACCACATTGCGATTGGCTAATGGAATCAGGGGACTGGAAGCCGATCAAAAGGTCATTGCTGCTCATCTGTGCTATGCCATGACAGCTACGACAGCGTTGACGGTCCAGAACACTCAGGGTGTGTCAGACATACATTACGTTCCTTCAGACTTCGTGGTGAAACAGATTGACGCATGTATCGATGATATTGGAGTCGACGTTGTCAAGATTGGGATGTTAGCCTCAGCGGAGACTGTCGACGCTGTAGCAGGTACGCTGCGAAAGCACGGAAATCCTCTCACAGTCCTTGACCCCGTCATGGTGTCGACGAGCGGAGCCCAGTTGCTACCTGACGAAGCCATCTGCAATCTTCGCGCTCACCTCCTACCCTTGACGACAATCCTTACACCTAATATCCCTGAAGCCAAACTACTGCTGGAGAACGCTGGGATCGAAGCTTCGGAGATTGCATCCGTCGATGACATTGTAAACATGGCCAGGCTCCTACAGCGTCTTGGCCCTACGTTTGTATTGATCAAAGGAGGCCACCTGCCCCTGACCAAAGATGGCCACGTCTCGCGAAGGGATGCCGACAGGCACACAGTCGTAGATGTCCTCTACAGTGCTGAAGGGCAGCACGGTGAAAGGGCAATACTGTATGAAACCAACTATCAACGCAGTGAGAACACACATGGGACTGGCTGCTCGCTAGCATGTAAGCTCACTCCCATGCTTGCTCCTCTTGAATGACATTACTGTCACGGGGCAAAATATTTGCAGGCCATGCTACCTCCAGCATGTTGTAGATTTGCCACTAGTGGTGCTCATTTGCATCGCCCGTGCCTTTCCTACCTTGGTGACACAGGACTGATACACGTACAGCAGCCATAGCTTGTGGTATCGCATTGTCTAAAAGCTCGACGCCGGCCGATGACATCCCAGATGCAGTGGAAATGGCCTGTCAATACATTGAAGCGGGCATCCATCTGAGCCCTGACCTTGGGCGTGGGAATGGGCCCATCGGCCACTTCCATTCGCTATCAATGCAATCGCCTCCGCCCTTCCACTCTTCACTCCGGAGAACACAGTATCGATGGAAGGCGTCGGACAGTGTAGGATTATGACAGTCCAGGAGAGCGCAGGATGGCTGGACGAGACGCCAGAGTCACGCGACTGGCTGATTCTTAGCAGCATGATGTCGGCAGCAGACGGTGTTTAGTATGAAACACGGCTGACACGTGTTATCAAGCCATTACAACAATCTTACCGTCTCTTGATGATCCCAGAAGAAGTCTAGCTAAGATCTAGAACTAATGAATGTGCTTGATGATCGTGGCGATAAGGATAGACCTACTGTTGTATGATGATTCCCATGTGCAAATGCCATGCACTCTCCATGGGGAAACGAAGCCTCTCACTCTTCAAATAGAATCCCCATCCATTCCCTTCTGCTCCTCTTGACTTCGATCACTTGTGGAGGAGGTGTGATAGCGATGGTGCTGTCGCTCCTACCGTTGGCTAGTGAGAATGTCTCGAGCTAATCTCTAGATTAGAGGCCGTTCTCGGCTCCTGGCGAATAAAGAAGTGTAGGGCAGGGACAAGGTGTGGCTCCCTCGATCAACTCGTCATGCATTTTGGCATTGTCACCGATGATTCGGTGGATCCATTCGAGACAACAACCACTGAGCGTAGACCACTATTTACGGCGTTGAACAGGGGAGACAATGCAACAGTAAACTAACAATATAGTTCAATAGCATAGGTGCATAATGAAAGTCGATCTACATGACCCTTCACCATGTCTTCTACGAGGCGGAATGTCACCAGGCATCCTTGACGACTCTCCACGCCATTGAAGACATCTGATATTGCCTTTACAATATCGTCTCTGAATCCAAAAGCTTACATGACACCCTGATTCGCATGTTCTGCCATACACCTAGAACTACTAAGCCTTTGCCCGTTCTTCATGGGCTCCTCAATCCAATCGCAGTCCTACTTTCTTTCATATACCCGGCCGAAGCTCCATTACTTGCAACAATCGAATAGTCTCCTCACATAAAGCGGAAGAAGAAAGGGTCCAGCACATATAATCTCCATCATTGAATACCATCTAAACCGCTCTAGCGACCCTGCATTTCGGAATCTTTTCAACGGAAGACTTCTTATGGAAACGGCTTTACCTCCCTGCACGACCTCACCACGTTTTGAAATTTACATGGAGGAAAGGAACCAAAATAGATGAGCCTCTTCGACAGCCAAGGTGCTCCAGCAGCACAAGCCTCCAATCATCCATCCGAACCACCTTCGCTTCTACACTCTACAGTCGCATCGATGAGTGATGCACCCAATGCACTGAACAACCCGACCAGCGCAATTGATCCCCACCACGATGCTCGCGCCATCGTCCGCCTCATACAATGCACGCAATGCTCCCTCCTTCTTCGAAATCCTCTTACGCTCCCATGCGGCAATTCTTTGTGCAAGACCTGCTTGCCAGAGCTTCACGTGAGACCCAGCATACAATTTCCTATGGGTATAACAAAAGAAGAAGGATTCATGTGCCCTTTCAAGACATGCGGCAAGGACCACTCGATCGACGACTGCAGTCAGGATGTGACCTTGGCTAAGGTCTTAGATCGGGTTAGTATCGAAGTTGCTCGATATCGGCCGCTTACTACGGACACACCGACCCTCCTAGATGAACGACCGCATTGGAAGAACATTATAGACAGCTCGAAAGAGCCCAGGTATCCGGCATCCAAGGTCCTCAACGGGGGACGGCTAGTGGCCACTTACACCATGGCTGAGACTGGCGAATTACAATACGATTCAGAAGTCGCTTACCAAACGATGTCACCGACTGGAGATAGGTACGAACATCTGGACACTGCTATGTTGACTTACCTCAAGGAAGCAACCAAAAGCGAGCTGGATTGCCACGTTTGCTACGGCTTGATGTTGGACCCATTGACGACCACCTGCGGCCACACGTTTTGTCGAAAATGCGTTGCCCGGGTTCTCGACCATTCAACTATGTGTCCAATATGTCGTCGAGTTCTACCCATGCCTCCACGACTTGATCAGGTGGCAAGCAATCAAACACTGAACAAATTGCTCGGAGGATTGTGTCCGGATCTAGTTGCAGCTCGACAAGAAGTTGCGAAGCAGGAAGAGGCTGCTTTGCTTGGGTCGAAGAACATGCCCCTCTTTGTCTGCTCGCTGGCTTATCCCTCCATGCCCTGCTTCCTACATATCTTCGAGCCTCGATATCGTCTCATGATCCGACGGGCGATAGAAAGTGGAGAAAGCAAATTTGGCATGATCATGTACAATCGGAGAAATGAGCCACAAGGGGAATTAGGAAATGTCAATTTCATGTTATATGGAACCTTGCTCTCTGTTCACAGTATGCAATTGATGCCTGATGGAAGGAGTCTCATTGAAACTCGTGGCCTTTCAAGGTTTCGGGTCAAAGATCATGGACTACTCGACGGATATATGGTTGGTGATATCGAACGCATTGACGATATCCCATGGGAGCAAGAGGAGCAGATTGAAGCATTGGAGACAAGCGGCCCTGCAGCGTTACCAACAGATAAACTCGGCCAATTGAATCAGATGCCCACACTTGAGCTGCTGAAAATCGGTACAGACTTCATCACCCGAATGCAAGCCGCTTCGGCACCATGGCTGCATGCCCGAGTCCTTCACTCCTACGGCCCACCTCCGACAGACCCCGCTCTATTTCCATATTGGTTCGCCAGCATTCTACCCATCGCAGACGACGAGAAATACAAATTGATACCCATGACATCTATCAGGCAGCGGTTGAAGCTTTGTGCTACCTGGGTCCGAAGGATAGAAGCCCAACGATGGTAATTCCTTCTCTTTTCTTTCCAAGTTCGCCCTTAGCCCTCTTGCACAATCGACTTTATGTTCTCAAGTCTGACCAGATGTTTATCCAAGGGTCAACGTGGAAGCCTCCGAGTCTGAAGACGAGGAATGTACCGAATCTGATGGGGCTCCCGGAACGGATGTGGCCGGTACGGTACAGCAATCGTAACTGACATTTACCAACGAGTAGGGCCTCACATACAACATCGTGCATCATGTTATGACTATATGGAAGCTTTGCCCTAGCTTGCGTGGCATACTATCTGGCCCAAATCTGCGATACCTACACGAACGGAGCATAGATTGCTCAACCCACAGAATATCATTGCGAAATGGGAAAACTCAACCATGGAAAGCTGCAATGCTATTATGCAAGGCGTTGGGGCTTTGGAGATTGGTTGCTTGATCGTGGCGATTTCAGTATGGCCCCCCGGCGTCAACAATATTCAGGACACACCTTATTAGCTGCTACACAAGCCAGGGCTTCACCGAGACTGTCGCATGCTAGACTTGACCCATAGCTACGAAGTACCTTGTAGAAATTTGTACATAATACCTCAAAACCGCACGTACCGTATGTCTCTCAACGCCCTGAGTTATAATTGGGGCGCACTGAATAATACCCCCAAGCTTGACTATTCTACATCTGATCCACCTCCTACCTACAGACAGCTATGAGGAGATCATAGTCAATCTTCTCGGGACCTCTTGACTAACCTTTATCCACAAAAGTTTCACAACTCCGATATATTTGAAAGCAGTTCTGCTGTTAGATGAGATGGGAACGATGTTCGGAAGACATAGTTTATTACTATTTCCATGTCCAAGCAAAGACCGGACACCCAGCGGAAACCCCTTCGCGCCTGTCCATAATGCACAAACACGCATCTCATCTCATCTCATACAATTCCATCATAATTCGTGAATAAACGGGATATCCGATCAAACGACCTCCACAACCCAAACCTCCATCTTCCCCATCTCCACCCCCTCCCCTCCCGCCTCCTTCTTCGCCGCCGTGACGGCCATATCCCAATCGTCTCCGTCGCCCATGGTGATCAGATCACCCTCGTCCCTGACTCTCAATTTGAACCCACTCTTCAAGCCCAATTTCTCTCGGACTCGATCGACAAACTCCAAGAACTGCACGTCCGGTGCCAGCATGATGTACCGCGTATCGTCGCCGTAGTGGACTTTGACACGCATGTTCTTGAGTTCGGACGGCCGCCGAGAGTGGGACGTACCGCGTCGACTGCTCGATCGGGCCCGTGGTGGGGGGAGAGGCCGCGACAGACCGCCGCCGGCGTTGTGTAGGATCTCATACTCGTCCATTGAGGAGCCGGTCGATGCCGTGCCCGCATCTTCCGACGGCTCTTCGTCGATGCTAAAGTGCTGTCTCCGTTGGCGACTCCGTGAGCGATTCCGAGTGCGAGAGCTTGGGCGGCGCTGGCTGTAGCCATTTGATGAGGAGTGATGCGTCGATCGCGCCCTCGTGCGAGGGTATGGCTGGGAGACCTCGTCCGGATGCTCATCGATGTCCGCTTCGGTGCCATTGGAGTGTGGACGGATGGGCGTGGTCTCCATGAAAAGGCGACGCGAGGGAGGCTGGTCGCGAGAGGTGTAGTTGCGGTAAGCGTTCGAAGGACCACGGGGCTCGGAGGCAGTCCGAGTCGTCCCTACGCGCGGCTTTCCTTGAGTTATCTGTTCGAGGTTCAGTGGCTCCGGGCGGAGAGGCTTCGACGGGACCTTTGGTGGCGGGCTGTTGGGTGAGTAGGTTTGGCTGGACAAAGTGGGCACATTGGCTGGTGGGGAGGTGGATGCTGGGACGAATGCTGGACGCACGGGGTCTTTGTCCGGGGGAGGTGTTGGCGGAAACATGTTGCGATTGACCGGAGGTTCTGATTGCTGTCTCGATCTGCTGTGTAACCCTGGCTTGACGAGATTGGTGGCACCAAAGGATATAGATTCGGGAGGTCGATCATCTACGCTCTTGTTGAGGGCGGCTGCATTGGCTTGTGATTCAGCACTGGCGGAGCCGGCGAATGCTTTCCTTGAATCGGATGCCGCTATCAACCTAGCCTTGCCCAGATAGTTCTGGCTTTTCAAATTCTTCACCTTCGCAGCGTTGGGCCTATATACTGTTCCAACAGGAATTGAGAACACAGTATATCCCTACTAATCGTTATGCATAACCTCGCTTTCTAGACCTCAGAAGGACTCACCTCAGCCTCCTCTCTGATCGCTTCGTCGATCACATCGTGAGTCTCGGGTGTTACCTTCTCCTTGGCCGCGTACATCAAATCATCCATCCCCGCCTCTTTCTGTTGCAGATAGATGTAACATAATCCTCTATTGAAGAGCACTTCGCAAGCGAATAATCTGAATTTTAGTCCTAACTGATCGTAGTTGATGTATCTATTTCCTCTTAAGTATATCAGCGTGTCGTTGAAATTGGCCAGAGCTTCCTCGAAGTCGCCAACCAGAAAGTTCGAGACGCCTTGCTGAAAGTATGCGACGGCAAGGTAGTTGTCCCGCTTTATGGCCCGTTGGTAGCATTCAACCTGGTGACTATCAGTCCTTCATCCTCACCTCGAGATATACCGGATGCTTACAGCTTTATCGTGCTCACCCAAGGTCGCATGTATGACTCCACAATTGAATAGTATCTTCGAGGTATCCGAGATGCCATCGAACGTCTTCAGAGACTCCTCGAATTCTTGATTGTCGTACTGCGCAACAGCTTGAACCCAGATCTCGATCTCCTACATGATCACATTGTCAGCGTTGACCTCTAGCTATACGACCACCTAAGCGCACCTGCTTCAATGACATTCCTGCTTGCGAAAGCTATTAGAGCGCCGGGTGTTTAGGTGTTGGAGCAGCGTTGTCGGTGAGCTTCCCCAAGTAGGCCCGTTATCCTATTGCTTCAAGTACCAGTCAAGATACCCTCTCTAAGATCGCAATTGGACAGCCACGTTCCTCCCTTTGAGAGATCGGATTCCTCCAAGAAATGCTCGCAATTGGCAAGTGAAGAAGATGTTGTTGCAGTAGCTAGGCCAAAACGAGCGATACTCAAGGTAATGCTATTGTGCGCAACCAAATAGCGACAGTGATTAGTTCTGGTCACAATAGGAATGCCACACAAAGTGGGAAATAGGGAGATGTCATGGAATCTTCAATCCAGACCAAAGCGCTGGGTCCACACTTTGCCGACGCTGCAAAGGACGGACTAAGGAGTAGTAACTCTCGTACGAGAGGAAGGATAAAGGGTTGGGCCAGGAACAAGCGAAGACAGCCACGAAGGGCCAGCGCGTAGAGAGACATTCTCGCATCCTGAATGCCTGATTTACATGGCTTTGGTAGGCTAGCCATGCACGATGCACATTTTAAGAGCTTGCATGAAGAAAGCCAGTCGTGCCAGTCTAGCCTGAAGAGCTTCAGAGTGCTGTTTTACTTTTGAGTGGGCGAGAGCGGGTTGGATAGAAGATGGCGTCCCAAGCGAGAGAAATGGTAGTTCACCGATTGGTTGAAGGTTGATGGGCTAGCCGCCAGGATTACAACATACGGGGTAGGTACTGTACGGAGTACGACGCAGTAACGTACTACATAGTACTTTGCGCACGAGCACCACGGCAACATGAGTGATCATCATCTTCTGAATCAGGCGAGCATTGCTCTTCATGCAGCGTCCCGTGTTTCAATCATCTCGCCCCAGAAGGTAGCATCTATGTGCATGCCCCTAATCCTCCGTGTAGCGGCTTCGAAACCCATCGACTCTGCCTTCGCCTGCAGACCAAGGTGACCAAACTCATTTGATGGCGGCCCAGCCCTTATCTTCGTCTCCCTTGAGACCCACGGTTTCATGACTGTCATTGCTCAGGCCTGCTTGCGCTCTCAAACATGCTGCATTGAAAATTTTGGCGAAATGCCAGACCTCTTCAAAGGAGTTGTATAGGGGAGCTGGAGCCACCCGAATCACATCCGGTTTCCGTTCATCCACAATGACACTGGCATCTTCCAAGTCCTTCATGACTCCTTCAAGGAGTCCGGGCCGTAGTAGAACACTCAATTGAGCACCTCGTTCCGCTGGGTCTTGCGGGGTTATAAGCCTGTAAGGCAGCTCCTCCTCGTCGCCATTGTGATGCAAAGGTGGATGTAGCAATAGCTCTTCAAGATACCCAGTCAAAGTCACCGATTTGGCCCGGATAGTCGTCATTGATGTCAACGCGAAGATTTCTAAGGAGGCAATGACCGCCGTAAGTGCCAAGGTCGAAGGATTGCCCACTTGAAAGCCCGCGGCACCCTCTATGGGAACGAAATCTGAAGCGAAATTAACATGCCAACTAAGCAGATGACTGTGCTCCAACCGCTGATCGGAGTTATGGTAACTCACCCTTTCCCATTTGAAATCTTATCGATTTATCACCTCCCCACCAGCCACTTAACCTAGGTCGAAAACCAGTCCTAGAATCCACCTTGCTATGTCTCGAATTGATGAAGAGTCCGCCAATAGCACCAGGACCGGAATTGACATATTTGTAATTACACCAGGCGGCGAAGTCAACATCCCACCGGGCAAGCTCTAGAACTACATTACCAACAGCGTGAGCGAGATCCCACCCTATCAAGACACCAAGAGCGTGTGCTTTGGCCGTTATCTGAGCGATGTCCAAGAACTGACCAGTATAATATTGGATGCCAGGCAGAAGGATCAGAGCTGTGGACGTGGCATGTTCTTCGATGACATTCAGGATATGGCCTGTGGATAGGGTTCCTAGGTCTGCATTCTGTGGCTCAATGATGACCAAGGCCTCCTTAGGATCGAATCCATGATGCCGGATCTGAGACTCCACAGCGTACTAGACAGACATTTGTCAGATCGAATATAAGTAAGGCGCCGACAACAGGACAGCGTACATGATCACTTGGAAAAGCCTTTCCCTCAATGATGATCTTGTACCTTTCCTTTGTAGGTTGATAGAAGCTAGCCATCAAAAAGTGGAGATTGGCCGTCAAAGTCTCCATAACCGCAACCTCTTCGGCCTTTGCACCAACAAGTGGAGCCATGAACCTTGCAGCGGTATCATCAATGTGAAGAAAAGGAGGGAGAGTAGAGTCTTCATGCTCTGTGAAGTGGCCGAGAACGCCTTTCTTCGCCCATGCAGCTAGATGGGATGATACACGCTCAGATGTTCTCCGGGGTTGTAGACCTAAAGAATTCCCACAGAAATAGATACAGGACTCCTCGCCATCCGTGCTGTGTGCAGCTGCCAATGAGTACCATGAAAGACCCAGGTTACCACAAAGAAGCTGTCTCACCATGTTGACCCAGAGTTTTACTCTTGAGGTCATTTTTGGACGGAATGATAAACTCTTGTCGTAGATGTTTCAGCCCATCTAACTCATCCAGATGAACAGCATATTCAAGCGTTCGATCTTTGGCTAACTGAGTGGAATACATTCTACCACTTCTTGGATGTAATAGGGAAGTAAGCAAAGTTGACCGAGGCCTTATTGGAGCAAACATCCGCGGGAGAGTTCCGCTGCCGCGTTGTAGATAATTGTGGCAATACAGAACTTAATTCCGCTAAATAGTCCTACATCCCTGAGGAACACGATGAATAACGAGCTCTTCACCTGTTCATTGACCTGCTTGATAAGGCATGAGATCAGAACTGCCATGGCAGCGAAAAGACCATCCCTCTATACCCAGCGCCGCCTTTTCACTCCCAGGCCCGTTGCCCATGTCCCCTGCGTCCCCGACTTCCGCATACCATTATTGACGAAACGATGTGTTGCTCCCACATCGAGCTCGTCATCTCAGGCACATCAATCTGCATTACGAAATGTCTTTGAGCGAGAGCAGCGTCATCTGCAGCAACGTCGTACTTTCTCAACTTCGCCTGCCGCAAAAGCAGTGGTCATTACAGCAAATCCTCGAAAAGATGAAGGTGGTAATGAGATGCTCATAGATATCACTGATCGTGCAGCAAATGTACTAGGTACCAGCCCTCTATCTCAGTGCTTCATTCCCTAATAAATGGGCCAGCGTCTTAAAGAAATAATGGCCAAAGATTCCAATTTAAGCCTCGCCCTTCGAGTCCGCGTCGAGTCAGGCGGATGCCATGGCTTTCAGTATCTCATGTCCCTCGTCAATATTGACGCAGTATCTCGTGAGGATGATACGATTTTCGAGGCGGATGATGGATCTGGAGCAAAAGTGGTCATGGATGAGCCAAGTCTAGAGCTGCTGAAAGGAAGCAAGGTCGACTTCACAATGGAATTGATTGGCAGCCAATTTAAGATCGTTGGCAACCCTGCTGCTAGTAGCAGCTGCGGTTGTGGGACGAGTTTCGACATCAAACCGTGAGATGAAATTACGGATGGGGACGATCATATGATATCAACGCTTCTACATTCAATGAGCTTCCTCCTATGAAAGCTAAGAGCGATGTCGGAAGTTCCTCCGAAGACTATGAAGTTTACAGTTGGTACGCAAATTGAGTCCGGTGGAAGAAAGAGGGTGGCTTGGCCTATGGTAATACTTGGGACATTACCAGTCATTTTCTCACATTTGACTTCATTGAGTTGGGCAATACATTATTGAGTGTAGCGGGAGATTATCGAGTGAAGTTAAAGAACGAGTATGAATCAAGGTATGTTAACATTGATGTCTTGTCAGAGAAGGCAAGAGGATATCCTCCAAGGACACATAGATACCTACAATTATACTGGATATCAACCATGATGAAAGAATAAACATAGGAACATTTACCCGACGGTGTAGACGTCCCGCTAAAATTAGGCTTCACTGGGTTATGTAAGCACGCTAAATTCGGGTTGTGCCTGATCAAATTTTGTTCGCGACGAACATTATCAAGTTTCACCTTTACATATACTCCAAACACCCTGCACGCACTCTTTTCCACCTCTTTCTCACTTCATCCGAATCCCTCCATTAGAGAATTTGAATTATCATCAACTCCATCAGACGAAGTTACCACAACATGTCCTACGGAGGAGGAGGATACGGCGGTAGCCGTGGTGGTGGTGGTGGTGGAGGAGGAGGATACTCAAATGGGTACGATGACTATTCTAGCCGTAACATTGGCGGACAGTCAGCAGGTCGAGACTATTCTACAGCCTATTCCAACGGGTATGGCTATCCAAGGTCTAGAAGTTGCAGTCTAAGTTATCCCCGCATGACATTTCTTTGCCGATGTTGTATCCTAATACCGACTTGCCTCATCATTTCACAACCTCCACGAATCTCGCTAACGCATTCTAAGCTACAGTGGCTCGAACGGGTACTCAGGAGGTGGCAGTAACGGCTACTCCAATGGCTTCTCGAATGGTGGTGGCTACGGGGCCTCTACCAACAATTACTCTGGCGGAGGCGGAGGCTATGGTGGTGGTGGGAGTTTCGGTGGTGCTGGGGGAGATAAAATGTCCCAGCTCGGAGCCAATCTCAAGGTCCAGCAATTCGGTATGCTGTTTTTCCTCAGGAAAAGTCTAATATCCATTTGCTGATATGGGTAAAGATCTGTCCCAAATGCCGAAATTCGAAAAATCGTTCTATAAAGAAGACCCAGGAGTCTCAGCTCGCTCCGAGCGCGAGGTCGCCGATTATCGTAAAGTCAAGGAGATATCCATTCAGGGTACCAACGTCCCCAAACCCGTGCATACCTTCGATGAGGCTGGGTTCCCCAAATATGTTATGGACGAGGTAAAAGCTCAAGGATTCGCTGCTCCTACGGCAATTCAGTCTCAAGGCTGGCCCATGGCCCTTTCTGGACGTGATGTTGTCGGTATTGCGGAGACTGGATCTGGAAAGACGCTCACGTACTGCTTGCCAGGAATAGTTCATATTAACGCTCAACCTCTCCTTGCACCAGGTGATGGACCTATCGTACTTGTCCTGGCACCAACTCGTGAGTTAGCAGTTCAAATTCAACAAGAGATGACCAAATTTGGGAAATCTTCTCGCATCCGTAATACCTGTGTTTATGGTGGTGTTCCGAAGGGTGGCCAAATACGTGATCTCGCTAAGGGAGTGGAAGTCTGCATTGCTACTCCCGGTCGTCTTATTGATATGCTGGAATCTGGGAAGACTAACCTTCGTCGTGTAACATACCTTGTTCTTGACGAGGCCGACCGCATGTTGGATATGGGTTTCGAGCCGCAGATTCGAAAGATTCTTGGGCAGATCCGACCTGATCGTCAAACCTGCATGTGGTCTGCTACGTGGCCCAAAGACGTCCGACAATTGGCTTCGGACTACCTCCAGGATTTTATCCAGGTCAACATAGGGTCAATGGATCTATCAGCTAACCACCGGATTACCCAAGTTGTCGAGATCGTGTCCGAGTTTGAGAAGCGTGAGAAGATGACCAAGCATCTTGAGCGTATAATGGAAGACCGTGACGCCAAGATTCTTCTCTTCACAGGTACTAAGCGTGTAGCGGACGAGATCACTAGGTTCCTGCGCCAGGATGGCTGGCCAGCGCTGTGTAAGCTCAACAACTCCTACATGTATATGCTCGGCTGACCTTTTACTAGCCATCCATGGTGACAAGCAGCAGAATGAGCGTGACTGGGTCCTGAACGAGTTCAAGACAGGGAAAAGCCCCATCATGGTTGCTACTGACGTGGCCTCACGTGGTATTGGTATGATTGAACGCCGACCTGCACTCCCCTTCCCTTCCCAATCCCCTCAATTAACGTCGTGTGGCATTATTGTGTGAAGCTCCGCTCTCTGCAGCCACGCCCTCTGCAGCTGCTATTGTCCGGTCCAGGCTCCTCATGACTTCTTTTGGCTTCCAAGCCAAGAGTCCTTGGATATCCGTTGCAGTGTGGCTTGCTACATCTTTCATTCCGTCTATGTACCGTCAGGGTACCGAGGCGGATTGAATTTCTCTTGACTTGTTCAAGATGCATCCCCAGGATTATCCAGGACCACGTTATGTTGCCACGCTTGGACCAGGATATTACCAGATATGATCTCCATGCAGAGAGCTATGCTGAGAGTTTTGCCAATGCATACTGCCTCACGACCATGATTGGGATCGTTCTGCTTCCATCACGTTTGTTGAATGCTAACCCTGTGAAAGATGTCAAGAACATTACTCATGTCTTCAACTATGATTATCCCAATAATTCAGAAGATTACGTGCATCGTATTGGACGTACCGGCCGTGCTGGCACGACAGGCACAGCTATCACTTTGTTCACGACTGAAAGTATGTATACTACCCACGCTGCCACCTTACAGTTCAAGTGCTGACTCGGTTTCACTAGACTCCAAGCAAGTTCGTATATTCCTGCTCGTACTTTTCCGTCCAACACTGACATGGTGACTCTAGGCACGCGACCTAGTTGCTGTTCTCACTGAATCAAAGCAGCAAATTGATCCCCGTCTCCACGAGATGGCTCGTTATAGCGGTGGCGGCGGAGGCGGTCGTTACGGTGGTGGTCGAGGACGTGGTGGAGGACGTGGTGGGGGTGGGTTTACAAGTTCCAACGCCGCACCTATGGGCGGAAGTCGTCGGTGGTAAATGTTCTCTTGAACAATCGATCATCGAGCTCCCCCTTTCGGTACCTTGGTCATCCAGCGCCCCGATTTCGATCCAAAAGTATCTCGGCATTCTTCGTGCTAGTCCTCTTGATCAGCCCTCCGATCCTGGCCTTGAGCCCTTAGATTTCATCCTTTCATCCACGACACTCGGCTGCTTCAGAAAACCATATACCATTCACAGACGGGATGGACAAATATCGCACGAAGTGTGCACGAAGTGGAAGCTCGCCGGAGTGGGTATCATGCGGCTCATCTGGCGTTCATCGTAGGCGGAAGCCGACAACATAAATTACTACTACTATAGAGTTTTGTACGTATTCTAGAGAAACAATAAGACGATCCGGAAGTAGAATGGAATATATGCCTGCGACGATGGACGTTTCATGCATCAGTCTCCATTCATCAAACGACGGTTCAAGAATCGCTTGAAACCACACCTTGGGAACAGGCTTTACGGCCACCCATCTTTCGCCATATGCTAGCCATGAATCCATCATATCGAGACGCATTGACAAGACTGCACAATTGATGAGACAGTCACACGGCGCATTGAGGGACTGCTCTGGTCGTCATCTTCGTGCAGGCTGATGAAGAGAAGGTAAGTGGTGTCATTGTCGGTACGTACTGTGAAAGGAGTGCTGAGGAGGTTCAGGCATAGCGCCCAGCACCCTTAGTCCTAGCCTCAGCCTTTGCCCTTGATGGATCTAGGTGACCCGACGAGGCCCTAGAAGCTCTAGAAAAAGCAAAGACCAGAGTGCTGGGTCGTTAGCTGCCGTCAAGGCCACGTTCTGGCGAACTATGAAGAGCTTGAATATAAATTCAATTTGCACGACACTCCATACCATCTTGAACGTCTTCTCTCCAATCTCGTTGTATCCGTAGCAACGATACCGCTGTGGTCGGTCTCGATGACTTGTCATCACCATCCTTACTGGTATGAAGACTCCCGACGATGGCAGCCCCCGGATCCCACCGGGGTTCTTCACAATCTTGCGAATGAGAGCGACCTTTTCTCCAATCTGGCTATTGCATCCTGGACTTTACGATTACAGCTCTCTTTTACGTAGTCTGTTCGACATCCCTTGCAATTACTGAGATAGCAAAGCGAGCACGAGGCAGTCTGAATGGTGGGCTTCTGTGATCTCCTATCAACAACCGCAGATGAGATGCAGGCTGAGCACAGTCCAAGCTCGGAAGGCGCATAAGTGGCATTCATCATCGTGCTTCCACACGGAGCAGCGGCCAATCGAAGTATGTTCATCCTTTCAAGCGCATGCCAATCGGCACTAGGATTACGTGCCGAGCGAGGAAATTCCAGCCCCGCCTTTCCAGTGCTCGACAGAGTATGATTCCCACTCTCTCTCTTGCAGTGGGCCAGGAGGTAATGGCGATACCGAATCACCATGCACTAGTGACACACGCCCACGGCCCACCGCTTCTTTGCATCCTACCATGAACATTCGGGGCGCGGCACGCCGTAAACAGAAGGTGATTACGGAGTACTGGGGTTCGTCTTTTCATGCGCCAGCCAAAATTGGAGTGACTACGCCACTTACTCGACCATCCGTTGAGGCAATCATCTCTTCAAGCACTGACGCGCCATTCTCATTCGATCTTACTCAGAGCATGAAAAATTGAATTCCGTTCGTGATCGTGAATCTACCTTTGTTTGGTCCACCACTCCAGTGAGCACGTTTCTTGACCATGCCACATTCACGGAGTATAATTCTAGTGGCGGGTAGAATATAATCATTACTTTAGTCGAAATCTACTTGACGTATCACCCTAGTCTTTCACTGCCACGTGAGGCTTCTTACTTTACCTTATGCATGGAAAGATTGGAGTATCAGTAGGCGAAGGTGTACTACTAATTACGAAGCTCCTCGGAAATTCAACCGAGAGGCTTGCCTCCTTGCCAGGGTGAAGGGTGAGAAAGCGTCCAAAGCTTGAAAGTGAGATCTGGCCTAGAACCGAGGTGCCAAGGCGCTAAAGTGGCGACCGTGTCCAAGACCCGCCCTCCTGCCAAAATTCCCAATTTTTTCCCACCTTCAAGTTCCAACACCAACAAACCATCACATCTCCGTCACGCTAGTCGATAGCCTCAACAGTAGCGTCCTAGCTGCAGTCCACTAGCCTATACCAAATTGAGTATCACCAGATTGAGCTGCACATTCGAGAGGGTATCAAACCAACCAGGAAACGGTCGCTGCTTCCCACGGTACCGTCGACGCAAAGCAAAGATCGCGTCCCATCGCCGGGCCAGAAGCGCAATTGTTCAAGGTGAAGCTGCGACTATCAAGAACCCAAAACATTGCAATCGAGGGCTGAAACCCAGAGATCAACGTAAGAATCTGTCGTCGTAGATACGGGACACCACTGTTTCTGATCGTTGCTGACGGCAGTGGAAGGTCATCCTGACAAACAGATTGCCCCCCTCGGCGCGTCCCACTCACTCATCCCCCCCAGCTTCGAAATTACTTTGGGGCCATATCGAACAACCCCCCGGGTCTGTTCTCCATCTCATCCATAATTTGCGGGGAAGTGCACACACTATCTGTACAACTCAGAGCGCCTAGCCGGCACCGTTTCGAGGGAGCCAGTGGAGTAGCCGTGTTGACGCTTGCCCCGTCACTAATCTAAGTATCCTTCGGCCAGCCAAGCTCAGTGTGCGCCTTACCATTCTGGCATTCAAAAGTGTTGAGCGAAAACTGCTCAGTAGGATTGCGACGATCTTTGTCGATCGCGGACTGACTAACTTCAAATTTGCATCTTCAACACGCCCAAGAAAATCTTCCTCACGGAAATCTGTATCAGCCAAAGAAGAACGCCAAAGCTCATAAATTGCCCCACGAATAATACCCCTTAGCTCACACGTTGGCGTGGCGGTCAAAGCTTTTGCCTTCGGAGCCATAGTCGAACTGATCGCTCTCTCACTTGAATCGCTTCCCTGCCACCACTCGTTGACACATAGTGCCCGCGCCTCGTCATCAACCACAAAAGCTTCATTCGTCCTCCAAATCCGGACTACTACGTGCGAAATCTGGGGCTCTTGATAACTCCCGTCCTTGGGCTCAGCGCTATTCATACCGTCTGACCAGCTAAGGTCTCTAGCCTTGAAGCTACTTCAGACTCGAACATTAAAGTACTTTACTGTTTACGGCGCTTTACGCCATCTTCCTTGCAACACAAGGGGAACGGTGCTCGTCGAGCCGGAGCTCCTAGCACGAGCGACATCGCTTACGCGGTTCACTCCTCGTGAATCCAAGAGCTACACTTGTTGCTGGCTTGTTGCTACTTCAAGTTCGTACGCTCGTCGCGTGCTTTCTAGTGCTGTCGTTGAATACTTTGACACCTTACCTAAACATCGTCTACGCTTAGCTGGAGGCTAGACTCAGAAGCGTTCCACGATTGCGATACTGTGAGTTGAACCCAATCCTCAGTTGACAGCAATGTGCTCTGCAGCAGGACTGCGCTGATGGAAGTATGGCGACAGTCGCGATTGATGGACAGAGGTGCACCCGAGCAATACTCGCAGCCAGGTTCGCACATACGTCTACTCTGAGCGTTGGTCGCCAAGTGTCTCCATCCTAAGAAACTGCCCCAGATCCAGCATCTACTGCGCAGTACACACCTCAACAAGAACCTAGGCCGTCGAATTACGCTCCAAGCCAAACTCCTGCCTCTGAGTATCCATCTTCGGCGCGTCAAGCACCTCAAGATTACGTCGCGCGACAACAACAACAACAACAACAGCACCACTACACTCCACAACAGCATAGTCACGGTCATACAGGAAGTATGGCTCAAGCAACAAGTCCGTCAATGTCCTTGCAAGATGGACACCAGAATGACCATCATCATCCCCAAAATATCAAGTCTAATGCCGATGTACCTGTAGATCCAAACATAGCCGCGTCGAGTCCCACCTACCCTCCCTATTCGCCCTACGCGCCCCACGACATGTCTCACTTTCAGGGTCACGCGCCTCCACCGGGATACCCTCAACAATGGCCGCAACACTACGCTGGTCATCCACACGCTATGCCAGGACCATACAGCTCGCCCGGGACAGGGGCGTCGGCCCAAGGCACGCCATCTAGTGCCGGACCTCGCTCTGGTCAGGTAAGCCATGCATATTCACCCCATGCTATTTCTTTTACTTAATACTTTGAACAGCAACCTCATCCACTCTCGCAGGTCTACTCCTTCGTTCCCATCCCGGGCGCGCAGCAGAATAAACGTCCTCGACGTCGTTTCGAAGAGATTGAGCGCATGTACAAGTGCGGTTGGCAAGGATGTGAGAAGGCGTATGGTACTTTGAATCATCTCAACGCGCACGTCACCATGCAATCGCACGGACAGAAGCGGACTCCAGAAGGTATGTTGATGACCTTACTTTGTGATTTGTCGCAAACTCGCGTTTTGGGTTAGATCATGAAGAAACCCGGCGTTGTGGTCCTACCTTCACTAGTGTCACGAAAGCTGGGCCTTGGTTTTTGGCGTCGGCACTATGTTGCATGTAGCCCTACGCTCCTCACGCCCCAAATTCTTTGGGCCCGCTTAAGATGCTAGTCTAGCGCCAACTAACATGTACATGCAGAGTTCAAGGAAATCCGAAAAGAATGGAAGCAGCGCAAAAAGGAAGAAGAGAACCAGCGAAAGGTTGAAGACGAGCGAGCACGCGCTGCAAATGGAGGTGGCGAGCCACCGGCCGGTCAAGACGGACAGGCTCAGGGACAAAACTACACTCCTGGCCCACGGCCGCAACTACCACCGATTGGATACGCTCCTGCTGGTGGTCAAGTCCCAGCCCAGTACCCTGCAGGTGTTGACCAGATGTACCAAGCTCAGGGTAATGGTCAGGTGTATCCAGGGTACCCACACTCGCCCTACGGCCAAGGCCAACAAATGTACGACGTTGTATCCGTGCTGACAGTCACTGATGACATTGCTGACGGTCCTTCTTAGTAATTGATACCCCTCATAGCTATATTCGGGGGATTACTGGCTTGCTGTGCTCAAGATTCGCCTTTTTCTCAGTAATCCGCGCATGATTTGAAAAAGGGTTGGTCAACAGCATATAGGTGGGAGTGGAGGAAACGAGAATCAAAGGTGGCGGCTGTCTGCAAATATAGCCTACGGGGTCAAGCATGCATCGGTGGGAATGGCGGTGAACTAGTGTTGTCTTCGTCATGCGTTGAGTCGACGAGCACGAGTAATGATTTCCTTGTCTCTTTGCGATGGTACTCACTTTCTCGCTGGCATCACGGGCATGGACATGCCATTGGCCACGCACACCCCCGAGGCACGTGGCATCTCCAACACGTCTTCAGATGGGTACGTTCTGGTTCTCTTAGCAGCATACGTGGCGGGCGGAGGCTATTGTCCTTTTGTTTCAATCGTTCACTGGTACTTGATTGGCGGAGAAAGATGGGAACCAGACCCTACGGACAATATCTGGCAACGGAGGTATAGCTTGCGACATGCTTCGACTTACGATGGCAATTCTCTTGTGTACGTGGTGTGGCTGCAGTAGGCGCGCAATTAGATTGAATAGCTTATATTGACTGACAGTTTATCTTATGATTGATAGAATGCACCCCGAATGTCTGAACTTATGTTTCGTTGAAATAACGGGCAACAAGCACGCTTTAAAGCCTTACGATTGTTACGCAGCTAGATAAGTTCTTAGGGCCCTACCTTACTACTGCACCTTGGCATGGCTAAGGGATTTTAGCATCTCGTATGATGACCCGAGTACCTGGTTCGGTGTGATGCTTTCAAAGGCCCAAAGTATCACTGCGGCTTGGGAAGGAACTGCGTTAACCAGATGTGACTATGGAAGATCGGGGGATCTAGCGGGTCCATGTTGACTAGAGGGAGGTCTATATTAGGGTCCGCATGTCTATTGTGATTTGTGTGTCCATGAGTTACCGACGGTGTGGTTCAGACTAGGTCACCTTTATCCTCCTTTGGCTACTACCTACCAAGGTACCTTACCTAGTCGTCGTTGTGAGGCTGAGTAGAATTGGGCTATCCTAAAGTAGACCAAGTCTATGTATATGTTCTAGCTCCGCTTAAAAACACAATCGGGTACAGAAGCTTCGATATCACGACTCATGCTTGAATGTCATGCTTGTATGCGCAGATGTATCAGCACCATCTTTGCTGACGCCTTGCATATCCATCGACCACCTGGGCGGCTTCTGTTTCCCAGACACTCCACGCAGACGATATCACGACGTCGACAAGGCTACGCCACAGAAGCACTTCAACTCGAAAATGTCCAAATCTCTGATCCGGGCCTTGATGTCGGGATTCGAAAGCCATACCTCCCCAATCGTACTCCTCCGCAACAGCAAGACGAGCCTTTCAGCAGGACCAGTCTGGAACACGAGATACGATGGCTTCGAGATCCATTGAAGCTTGGGGATCATGTTGTCAAGTTGCTGAAGCAGGATGAGTTTCAGAAAGCGCTGGCTCTTGTGAGGTTGGGGAGCAGGGATATCGAATGTACGGTTAGCTGGAACTACCTCATAGATTACTACATGAGTAAAGCGAGGGTGTCGGATGCCGTCAAACTATACAATGAGGTTGGTCTATGTTTCCTGCTGCACTATGCGCGTGGATCGGAGGCTGATTATGGATGCAGATGAAAAAGCGTGCTCAGCTACCAGACGCCCACACGTTTACCACCCTCTTCCGTGGGTTTTCATGGCATCCCAAATTCCCCCTCTCCGTCTCCCGCGCGCTCTCGATATACCATTCGATGTATGCGGACAATTCTCCCGTCAGACCCTCCATCATCCATACCAATGCAGTACTCAAAGTCTGCGCACTGGCTGGCGATATGGACGCTTTACTAGGTGTTGCAGCGAGACTACCGCCTCGTGGCAATGCTGCTCCAAATAATCTTACATTCACCACAATCTTGAACGCTATTCGTAGCGACGCTTTCGAAGCCGAGAAGGGGGAGAGGAGGACACCAGTGAAGGTGGAAAAGCAGATGAGAGCCGTGGCCCAGGGGAGAAAGCTCTGGGAGGAGATCAGAGAGCGTTGGGCAAGGGGGGACATATATATTGACGAAGAGCTGGTCTGCGCAATGGGAAGGTTGCTACTGATTAGTAGCGCCGAAGAGGAATGCGATGACATCCTTTCACTTCTTGAGCAAACCATGGGGATACCAAGGCAAGTGCCTCGTATGGGAGAGCTGGGTCGGAGAGTTGCTCGACGCAACGGCCAAATGTTCGATGTACCTGAAGATGACCTTCCTTCGCTGGAAGAATTGCTCCCGGTGCCTCAAGAAGAGATCTCCGAGTCTGAAGACGGCTCGCTTCCAGAGAGCGATCCATTCGCTCTTTTACCTCATGGACCTCCAAGCTCTCAAGCAGCGGTGCGACCCGGTTGCAATACCCTGTCACTAATACTCGATGCTTGTGTCCGGGTGCGTATGGTACGTGCTGCTCAAAACTACTGGGGCCTCCTCACCGACTCGGCCGGCGCCTACAAAGTATCACCAGACACCGAAAATTACCACATGTACCTCCGTCTCCTCCGGGTGCAGCGAGCGTCAAATTTGGCAGTAGCACTCGTTGACGATATACGCCAGGGCACCCTCGGCCCCAGAGTAGCATTGCAGATCAAGACCTTTCGCATCGCCTTATCATGCTGTGTCCGAGACAAAAAGAACAGAAACTCCATCGCTCATGCCGCGAAGCTAGTCCGCATGATGAACGACGCGCTGTCTCACCCGGACGCTCGCGCGCTCGGGATGTATCTCAACCTCGCTCAATCACAGCAACCGCTGGAGTGGCGCACCCTCCTGGGCGTAACCAAAGACGTTCAACGCGGCATCGCCAACCTGAGGAGTTTACTGGCTTACGATCTCGAAGCGGGGAAACAGCATCAAGCCGATTTGCACGATCTGGTGAAAGTCACCATCGGAGCTATTGATACCGTTCTGGATCTAGGTAACGAGGACTTGCCGCAGGAGGAAAAGAGAAGGCTACGGGAGTCGAGGAATGCGCTGCAAGCGTGGCTGACGCGCATGATGAATAGAGGAAAGAGTGTCCATGAGGGCGGAGGAGGGGTGAAGAGTGCTCTGCGCGGTCGCGAGAATAGGGGTATGGCGGGCTCTAGGAGTAATGAAGCGGGGAGGGTAAGTGAGGTTGTTCCTGTTGAGGGAGCTGGGGATCTGGTGCGACTTGTCAATAATCCTGAGGAGAGGAGGAGGGCGGCAAGGAAGACGAAGTGGAAGAAGACGGTGGATAAGAGGGTGGCGGCTGCTTGGTCGAGGCTGGCTGAGGAATAAGGAACAGATGGAATCGGTGGAGAAGGAGGGGGGATGGGGGATTCTATTGGGGATAGTGTGGGGTTTGTGGAGATGGTGGAGATGGTGGATGGATTTTGTACATATTTTGTATATATACCCGTTGTAACTTTAGATACCCATTGTATCTCACCGTTGATGGAAACAGACGCTGATCACCTTAATCCCCCTCATCTCTTGTCTCTCATTTGTTGTCAAAGAAACCCCAAAAAGGGGAAAGAGGTCTACGTGACTTTTCTATCAGGGGAGATAGGTTAATAACGCCGCATTGAGACCTTGTCGTGCATATATGCTACTACTTTCCATATCGACCTGATCACGATACCGTTACCACACAGTGTGAATCACTACTTTATACCCACACCAACGCACATCCCAACCTTACTACCTATATCCTTCCCCTGACACCCTCTACCCTTTACCCTACCCATCCCTATCCTATCCTACCCTATCCCATCCAAAAGAACCACCCCCCCCTCCCTCCCTCCACCCAACTCCTCACGCTCATCCCAATCCCCTTATACCAATCCCCCCATCTAATTTCCAACCACCCTCTCATCCATATCCTCCCCCCCCTCCCAGCGAAGAAAACACAAGACGTCTAGATCGGGTCAGTATTCGGATTGGTATTTAGGAATGAATAGCGATATCTGTAGCGATGGGGATGAGATGGGTGATGGCTCGTTCCGGGGCTATAGGTAGGAGGTGGTGTGGGCTTTTTGGGATGGAGGGTTGGGGATGTGGTTTGTTGGCTGGGGTTTTAGGATGAGGATGAGGACGGACGGGGTTGGGGACGGGGAGGATGGATAGGTGGTATTTGTTGGGTGTGGTTGAGATGTAATAAGTTGTTGGTATTCGTGATGGATTTTGTGTGTATGTGTGTATGAAGGGACTCGGCCTCGTAGGTATGGATGTAAGAGGGAATGAATGTTGATTAAGGTGTAGTCCTTGTTTGAATCATTGCCTCGGCTGCTATACTTATGAGCTTGGTAACGGTCGTTGCTTCTGGCGATGGCGGGACAGGGCGGACCTTGGAAAGAAGATGATTCGTTGAAAGGGGAAAGGGAGGAGGCGACTTTTAGAGCATTCCCCTCGACACCTGCTCCTCCCTCTCCTCCCACACCGTCATCCCACTGCACCCACAAACCACCTTCTCGTTCTCCCACGCCCCCGCACTCCGAGCCACGACGCCCATCACAACCTCCTCTCCACCATCTCCACCATCGACCTCCCGCACCACCATAATCCCCCTCCCCACCATCTCCCACACCCTCCACTCGATCTCTCCCACCAACGCGCCCCTACCCTTGCCATCAACCTCTAACCTTCCTAGCTCCCCGTTCCTGTTCGCTTCCAGCCCAGTAAAAACATTCCCCATCGACAGAGCACCTTGCGATATATCGCCCGTCTGCCGTAGAGTTGCCACGTAGGTGCCCTTTGGCAGGCCCGTCAGTGTCATGTCCAGTAGCGTGATCTTGTCAGATAGTTCTATCAACCGCGCCAGTCCACGTACGGGCGAAGGCTGTGGCGTCGAGGACGGTGTGAGCGGTGGTGGTGGTGGTGTCTCCAAAATGCAGACAGCAGCACTATTGCTGTTTCCGGAGCCGCGGAGAATGGCCGGGCGCCCGGTCGATTGGATGGCGGAGATTATACTTGAAGGGGGTGCGGTTGCTTTTGTGGTTAGGAGTTGTTTGGAGAGAGAAAAGGAGGTGTGTTGTATGCCTTCTAGCTTCGAGAGTGCCCGAGATATATCGGTGATGCAGGAATCGCAGTGCATGGGTATGGCGAAGGTAGCTTCGTATTGTGGTCCCATCTTCCTGATGTTGGGTTTGGCGAGGGTGTAGTGGAGAGATTGGGTTGAGGGGAAAACAGCGCCTGTGTGACGTGTTATGTTGAGCAATGGACTGCTCGTAGCATGAGATCAGGGAGGACGATGATGAAGATTGGAAGGCTCCAGGTATAGAAGATGGAGAAATATGAGCTCCATGGTGAAGATATGGAATGGTGGATTTGTCATTGAAAGTCGGAGGTTGTCTAGTCCTAAAACTGTTTTCTAGCGGAGGAAGCATTTTGACCGCATCACAGCGACCATCAATTTTATACCATCAACTCTTTACTAATTATTAGATGAGAACAACTCATTGCTTCTTTCCAGCCTTCAACCCATGCAACCTAATCTACAACCCGTCTCAATGCAACGGTGACATATAGCCCACCATGTCGCAGACTGTAGGCAGAGTATGTGGCTCCATCCTTCCCTAGAGATCCAAGTAGTAAATCTTCCCCAGACACGTCTAGCCTACTCTCGAGCATGGCACCACGTCTCCGTCTCCAGCCCCGGTACACCCCCCCTGGGTCGCCTCGCCTCCCAAATCGCCATCATTCTCATGGGCAAGCACAAACCCATCTGGGACCCGTCTACGGATTGCGGCGATTACGTTGTCGCAACCGGATGTACCGACGTCTACGCCACGGGTAAAAAGATGCAGCAGAAATTGTACTACAAGCAGACTACGCGGCCGGGAGCGCTGAAATCATTGAATATGGAGAGTATGATGAGGAAATGGGGAGGAGGAGAGGTATTGAAGAGGGCGGTCAGTGGGATGTTACCGAAGAACAGACTCAGGAAGCCAAGGTTGGAGAGATTGAAAGGTGAATCTGACTGGTGAGGCATTAGATTGGGACGTATTGCTAATATGTCAAAGTTTTCGAAGGAGAGGCGCATCCGTATCGAGAGAATTTCATCAAATTCGATGGGCAGATACGACGGAGAGAGCCAGAGATAAAGTTGGAATCACCCAAGCAGAGATCGATTTAGCGTTACATGAATGGACTAGGGTCGGAGCACTGCATGAATGTACTGGGCTTCCAAATGCCCGATTCGTATGTATATTCCAAAATTGAATACGTTCCTAGCAAGAAGCAAATATGCTATGATTCGATAGCGAATTTGCAAATGCATTCTTGGCTCTTGCAAGTCCCATCTCTGACAAAGAGCTTCATCGACTCACAGTGCACTGGATCAGTCCATTAGGATCTGATTGTGGTGCGTACACTTCAGCGTCTTTGCCGGTGTTCTTGAGACCTCCGTACCAGCTCAGATCTACAATTGCATTAGCAACTGGAGAAGAGCCGACAAGGAAGATAACTGACCAATCTCAAAATAGTGCTTGTTCGGCAATGAATAATCTACAGACCTGACCCCAGGCACAGAAGCCAAGATATGCTCGCACATTTTGTACAATGTATTCTGTACACTCGGGCTGCTTTCCGTTGCGAAAGTCTCAAGAGTGACCTTGCGAGCCTCCGCCCATGCGTCATCGAATGTTGGTACAGCTGTCTGCACGTCTGCGAGGGCACTAAACGTACTCCAGGTCCACCCACAGTCCACTTCAGTACTCAGAATCCGGTCCATAACGTCGGGCAGTGTGGTGAACTCGTCACGGTAAAAATCGTGGAAGGCTGATCCGGTGCTCTTAAGGACTAAGAGGCCTGCAATGGCAGATCGGACCGTGATACCTCTGCCTTCGTCCGTGGTAGCTTCAACGTTCCTGGTCTCGGAGCCATCACGCATGAAGGAGTGCGGGTGGGGCTTTCCATCGACCGTCATCCGTGTCCATCGATGGGTCTTGACCTTGACCACGGCGGAGTGAATATGTTTGTACTTTTCGACAAAATGGTTGGACACGATCGATGCAAACAGCTCCGGTGGTGTGACCGGATGTTGCTTCGCCATGATATAGACTGTGTTTTTCATGGTGTCGGTAGCCACAACCACGCTGTTATCAGCTTTGGTGTAGCTTTATGAATCAGCTATACTTGGTTGATGGACTATCGATGGCCACTTACGAAGTTTCGATGTCACCTTGCAAAAGCACACATACTGTCATTTCTACGACTGTCTGGATACCAGTCTTCTCATCCTTGTGCACCTTATATACTCTAATGTTATCTTTGCCATATTGAGCTGCAGAGACGTTGGGCATGATGTTGTAAAGTAGATGAAGGGATGGCAGCTTTTGAGTGTCTTGGTCCTTGATATGCAGAACAGAAAAGTGAGCACTGTGCAAACGGAAAGCTCGACTTGACTTGCGGTATGAGGGCTCATGAGAGCCACCTCTTTTATACGTAGTACGAGCTGTAGGGAACAAGCTGGCGTGGCTGGACCCCGTCCGATAGTGTAACCCTAAACCTATACCGTCAGGCGGCGAGCTCCGACGTGGGAGTCAAGCAATAGCCTTTTCAGATTATGTATCTTCCACCACAAGCGTTATCATTTGGCTGGTCAATTAGCAAAACCCTGCTCCTCAGACAACCTCCCCTCAAAAGACAACGGGCAATTGCGCATGGTGTTATACCTTACCCATATGGATAGGGACATATGCATTGCGGTATTGGCACTAGTGCAGAAGTATTCTAGTGCTCCCGGCAATAGTCTGACCCCCCATCTCCATATGAGGTTGGTCCCTCATATTGTCAATTGTACCTCCAATCCATCCGGCAGAGCTCCAGCAGCTATCGCCCGAACTATTGTATCCATGGAGGCTTGTATCAGATCTGTTCGCTAGCCTCAAAGTAGGCATTGTCCTGGAATTGCCACGTTTCGCAAAGATCTTGGGCAGGCACATAATTGGACTTCACCCCCAGTCTACCTGGGCGTTCGAGTGCATTGGTCAATTCGAAATCCATGGGCGTAACTCAAATGGTTGAGGAGCTAATGGATAGACCTGATGAGGAGAGTAGTGCAGTACGAAGGCGACTCATGCGGCAGCATTAGGTTGACATATAAGTGATGAGCCAAATTGCAGGACTTGCGGCCTCTGTGACGCCGACGCAAGCCAATATCTTCAGGCATGGTCGTTCCCTTTCGCACCAAGGCTCTGGAGAAATACATGGAGCAAGAGATGGGTCCTACGGCCAGAAAAAGGAAGCTCAAGATAGCCGATCGCTCGCTAACAACTTGCAATTCGGTCCTCGTGGTACCTCACTTGCAGCGTCAACCCAGCTACCGGGTAGCTTCAGCTCAGATCTAAAGACTGTCACACTCCCCAGGACTGGTACGCCGAGAGCGGACCTTGGCACCTTTGCGAATGGGGGGAATAGCTTTGGTGCAGAAGGTGCAGCAAACTCCGAGCAGCGACAAAAGGAGCTTAGAGACAAGATCAACAAGGAAATCAAAATAAAGATTGGCTCGGAGAACTTGCTGGAAGCCCTGATATCCAAGAACGCGAAACAGACAAGGGATCAGCGGCAGAAAGTGGAGTCAGAGCTCACATCGTCTAATCGTAAGCTGCTCGAGCTGAATTCTCGTCTAGAGGATGAAATCGAGCATGCCAAACGTCCCACCACGCCGAGTAGAGACCGTCTATCGGGGTTATTCCAAGGCAGTCCGATAACGTCACCTATGAGAGATAGCCTTTCACAAGAACAACTTTTCTTAGTCGATCAAGAATCAGAGTCTCCAACATATTTACTCGCTGAGATACTTCAAGCGTTGGAGGTAGAAGGCATGCAACCTGATTACTATATCGAGCGTGCGAATCATCTAGTCGACTTGTTCAAGAGGTATCCAAACTTAAAGTACGACTTGGCCTGGCCAAGCTTTGGTCTCAGAGTCCAGACAATGCTGCTGAGTGAAAGTCGTGAGGTTATCGCTGCCGGTTACAGAGTCACGAGGCACGCGATCGCAGATAGGAAATCCCTGCAGACGATTCGTGACTTAAATACGGACAGCCTCGTAATCTTGTCATTGATAAAAGAAAACAAGGCCAGCATCGAACGAGAGCAAGCCCTCAAATTCGTCCGAGCATTTCTGGACGTCAAAGATGGTATTCAAGAAATCTCCAATGCTGTCGTGCGTACCGTTGTCGCTGTTGCGGAGCATCACGAAGATCGCCTTCGAAACATGAGTCTTATGACGATTTCGGAGATTCTTCTACGGGAGCCTATGCTCGTGGTAAATGCTGGCGGCATAGGTCCACTTGCCGATGCTCTGGTTGATGGATCATACCATGGGCCGGAAAGCTTGGCTATGACCTTCTTACACCTTTTAGACAAGCCAAAACAACGCATCTACCTGCAGTCAGGCTACGAGCTAGACTCTGCCTACACACCATTCACCGACCCATCCACAGCCCATGAAAATGAGGGGAAGCTCAGGTCAAGTGCACGGCTAATCGCTGCCATTCTGAAGACCTGGCCAGGTTTCTTTAGCGCTGCGAGTCGGAATTTCCAAGCTATCAAGTCGCTGTTGCAATCCTTGCAATACCCAAATCCCCTTGCCAGAGACCTGATATTGGACCTTTTGTTCGATGTATTACATATACTACCGCCTTCGTGGACCTCCTCATTTCTCGCTGGACGAAGACTGACCACATACGGTCGCGTTGCCAATTTCAAGACAGAGAGCAATAGCCTCGGTCCCAATGCAGACGCTGAGGAAGAAGTCAAGTTCAATCTAATGGATCACTTTACGACTCTACTATTAGCGTCTTTTATGCATTGTGGATTAGTACAGGTTGGGAACAGGCCCTCAGAACAACTTTGCTTTCAAGGCTAACGTCATGATAGGCTCTTTCGAATTTTGTTGAAGACGTTAGTGAGCCAATGCTGAAAAGGAAAGGTACATTGCTGCTGGGCGAAGTCCTTAAGCTAGCGGATCATTGCCTGCCTACTTCTGCCAATGCCAATATCCAGGTCCTACATGAGTTGCTCGCAGAATCTATCGAAGGGGGGTTCGAGGATGGCGCCCTGGCTTCGGGAGTTATCTATCAAATAGACAGCGTCAACCGCACTCTGCAACGATCAGGTCATCTAGCAAAAGTTCAACAGTCACTCTCGTCGGGTACCACGAACCAGAATCCCAATAACTTCTCTCGGCCAAGCGGACCCATCAAGAGCAAACTGGGCGTTGACATGGACGAAATTCAGTTCCGGGCTCTGCTCTTGGAGACCCAGGTACTCACAACAGCCAACCATCTGAAGTGGAAATGGGATCTTATCAACGACCTCATTGAAGGCCCGTTGTGCAACCCTAAACGATTGGAAGAATCAATCAAAGCGAGTAAATTCATGAAAAGACTTGTCGCTTTCTACCGACCTTTCAAGTATAAATTCTCTGAAGCACGGAATACTAAACCTAACCAACGCTATGTTCGCGTAGGCTGTGCTTTGGTGAAAACGCTCTTACAAAACCCTGAAGGTATTGCGTACTTGTCAGAGAGTAAACTCTTGAGGCAGCTTGCAGAGTGTCTCGCCCAGCTCGATAGGCAAAGCGGCTTAACGTCGACGTCGCCACTCTTCTCTCCATATAAAGTTTCCGAGACACTTACCGGAGGGTATTTCGCAATTCTTGGTGCTTTGAGCAGTGATCCACATGGTCTTCAAATGATCGAACGTTGGCGGATGGTCAATATGTTCTACCATATCATGGAATTGGACACGCGGGAGGATCTAATTCGAGCACTACTCTGCAATATGGACTTTTCCTTGGACAGTCATCTGCGGGTCATGCTGTCCAAGGCACTTACCGCTTGCCCGAAAAGCATCCGTGCCTATGCTACAAGATTACTCCGGAAGTACGCAACATCTCAGCAACTCGAGAATGATAGTCCTCAAAACGGTGCAAACGGTACTCAATGGGCTATCCGTATCTTGGTCACCCAGCTCTACGATCCGGAAGTACAGGTCTGCGAGATTGCAGTTGAGATCCTGGAAGAAGTCTGCAATCGGAAAGAACAGCTTGAGTATGTTGTAAGATGCCGCCCAGCGCTAGATCACCTCGGCGCCATCGGTGCTCCCCTACTGTTGCGGTTTCTTTCTACGTCTCTGGGCTATCAGTACCTTGACGGCCTGGATTACATCAATCATGAAATGGATGATTGGTTCCTGGGTCGGAACGATAGCTATGTCATGCTGGTAGAAGCATCGCTGTCTCGAGCATTGATGGTGCTTCCGGAGCGGCCGAAAACTAACAGTGACGAGCAGATCAGGAGCCGTGAATATGGGACTGTACCTCCTCACTTCTACAGAGAGCTGACGCGCACGGTCGAAGGCTGCCAGCTCTTACGGAAGTCACGACATTTTAATGAGTTTGTAGCAAACATTCAAGACTCGTGGTCTGATCATGATGAACCCGAGACAATGATTAAGCTTAAGGGGTCTCTATGGGCTGTCGGTAATGTAGGCTCCGTGGAGCTTGGAGCTCCATTCTTAGAAGAGACCGATGTGGTCGACTGCATCATCAAGATTGCAATGTCATCCGAGGTCATGACAATGCGAGGTACAGCATTCTTTGTCCTGGGCTTGATCTCCCGAAGTCTCCACGGCATGGAGATTCTTACAGAGTACGGATGGACTGCTGCTACAGACCATCTTGGACGGTCACTCGGTTATTGTCTCCCTCCTAACCTGGAAGAACTGACTTCCATGGCCTCCCAAAATTTAAAAAGCCCTCCGCAGCGAGTGCCACCACCTGTGCCAACAGGTGCTGTTGATGGCACCGCCGAGCCTGACAATGCCCTCCCGAGTCGCATAATTGTGCTGATCGTGGAAGCCGGTAACCCTGTGATTACAATGGGAAAGTGTCGAGAGCTCCAAGCGTAAGTTAGCATCCTGTACCTATCCAACTACTAATTGAGCCATACAGCATCAAAGCCAAATACCCCGAGGCGTTTACTTGCGTGGCATTGTTTCGCAAAGTCATGCTTATTCTCGAGAAGCATACCTACAGCCTGCGGACCAGACGTTTCATCATGTAAGCAATTCTCCATACAATATTAGACTATATGCCAATCCTGTCATACAGTGATCTCTTCGACAAGTCTGTCATGAGGAAAATCGTACTCGACGATGACTCCGGTGACGACAGTCCAGTTGACCCCAGAGGCGATGGACGAGAGCGGACTACAAGCGATACCCGGAGCGCAAGGGCCTGAGACAACGGAACTGTCCAGGCCAGAAGCGAGGGAGAGAAGGGGAGTGGGGGAGGTTGCATGACTTGAATGTCCGTCCATACGCATAGCGTCGGTGTTATTGGCATTGGTGCACATTATACCCCGGGTTCACGATCTATGTTTTGATGCAGATGTTGGCGTTGGCGTTGGAAAAGTAGCAAATGGGCTACCCGTTATCTTCAATGCCCAATGGTCTCAGATGGACTGTACAATATCCGTTGTTTCATACTGTGTATATCGAGTTCTAAGAGCCATATATTTTATACAAAAGTAGGCTTCCATGGTAGATATCGCTGGCGAGCTTGGTAGAAAATAACAGCATTCAGCGCTGTCATCAACAAAAGACTTCCTTGCTGCACGCATGTTTTCGAATAGATGGAATATCTGGATTGATAGATAGATAAAATTCTGCTGGCATACCTTTCATATTCTACCGTAGATGAGTTGGTCAGCTCCAAATACATCCGTTGAAATCTACTATTAACGAAAGACATGGCGCTAAGAGGTCCTACGGCTTTACTTGATTCCTTTAGTGTTACAGTCTGACGGTCTTTATGAGCAGTAAATAGGGGAGGTCGTGATCTTTCCTTGCGCTTCTGGATGTTGGACGTGGGCCCTCTTGCATTTTGTATTGTATATTGATATGTAACTATAGTAAGTAACGTAAAAAGTGGTTGCTTTAGTAGAGGCATATCATATCAGCTTCAACGCAAATCCTCCGCCCACTTCCTCCTCATTCCTATTAGCAAAGATCCCACTAAAGTCCGCCGCTTCGCCCGCGATCCTCGGCGCTTCTTCCCCCCTCTTCGGTGCACTGGGCGTAACCACCCTCCTCCTCTTCTCCTGCCCAGCCTTCGACGGAAAAGTGGGGAACATGGCTGTCGATTTCGGTCGGGGATCTTCTTTGAAGTAGGGATGTGTAAGGACTTCGCTGGCGGTGGGTCGGCTGGCTGGGTTCAGACTGAGGAGGGAGGTTAGGAGGGAGGTTCCGGCGTTTGTGAGGAGGGGGAATTTGGCGCGGATGACGGCGCCGGTGGTCTGGGAGGTGGTGGGGAGGCGGAGGGAGCGGGCGTTTGGTAGACGTTTGAAGTTGGGCCAGGTTGCTTCTGTGGGGATACCGCATAATTCGAAGATCTAGGGGTGTGGTTAGCGGGGCGGAACTTGGAGTACGTTGGAGGTGGTTTCGAAGCGCACCTTGGAGAGCTCATCGACCTCGTTCTTTCCTTGTAGGAGCGGCTCTTTTCTCAGGAGCTCGCCGAATATACAGCCTACACTCCACATGTCTATCTCTGGCCCGTACTTCTCTGCACCCAACAGGAGCTCGGGAGCGCGGTACCACAGCGTGACGACCAATTGCGTGAGTTTGGGAGGTGGATCGCCAAAGTACCTTGCCATGCCGAAGTCTGCAACCTTCAATTGCCCTCTATTGTTCATGAGCAGGTTCGATGTCTTCAAGTCTCGATGCAGTATCCAGTTACTGTGAAGGTAGTCGACGGCCGAGGTGAGCTGTAGCAGCAACGCTTTGATCTCGGAAGGGGAGAAGGTGTCAAGCATGTCTTCTTGTAATGTCCTGAGGTCGTGTTCGAGGAAGTCCATGACGAGGAAAACACTGGTCTTGAAGATCAGCTCAAGTAGACAGCAAGAACAGCAGGAGCCCGGTGACTCACTCGTCCAGCTTGTCTCCCATGACGACTTCTCTCAGAGCGACGATGTTCGTGTGCCTCGACGCCATCAGCGTCTGGATCTCTCGTAGACCTGTGACCGGGAAGCCATCATTCGCATTGTCCATCTTGAGCTTTTTCAAAGCAACCACATCCCCAGTGGCGGTCTCTCTTGCTCGTGATACCCATCCGTAGGAGCCCTCCTCGATGTGATTTAGTTTCTCGAAGTTATCGACATGCCGGCAGGGTCCCCATTCTAGGGCAGGGAAGCGCAAGAGTTTCGGTGCAGGAAGTTCATCAATAATGGTAGCATATTCGGGAGACAGCCTCCTTCGCTTTGCTGGACGTTCAGAGTCTCCATTAGCTGCCTTGGCTTCTGTGTGGCCATTCGTGCCTATCGCTGCCTCTTGATCTGGTAGTGTTTCGTCCTCTTCAATTCTCCGTTGTCTCTCTGCCTTTGCTTTCTTCTTCAACTCCTTCTCACGCTTGCGTTGGGCGTCGACCGCTTTGTCTTCCTCGTCGTCAGCCCATCGTGACTTAGCAAGATTCGCCATTTCCGAGTCCAGATGAGTATCACCAAGGATTGGTATGAAGCTGTTGCGCCTCGACTTTAAGATCCAACGGTCAACATCCCGCACCCATCAACCATGTTCACCATGAGCTCGATCTCGGGCAATCTATTATGACCACCTTGACCATGAGCTTGAGTGGGCAGAATCTTACAGCCATTAAGGGTTGTGAAAAATGAGCAGGAAAATTGGCGCAAGACTTTCGGGGTACTTGCGTCCATTGCTGAAAGCACAATTACCAGCGAAGCCGTCGACAGGTTTTCGATGGTCCAGTTCCTCAACCACTCGGCAGTGGTCTACACCATTGGCAAAAAATCTCGCCGAAGTTATCGCTGTAGATATGCAACTCAGTGTTCTCTCTATACTGCTAATGGACTCTCCAGACTACTGGTCCAATATCAATAGCAGCGTATATGCGCCAATGCCTCACATCTCCTGACGGTGGTTACTACACTACGCAGACCGAAGACCAAGATCCATTCGGCCGGAAGGGAGACTTCATTACCTCGCCCGAGATCTCACAGATATTTGGAGAGCTACTGGGGATATGGCTCGTAGCAGAATGGATGGCTCAAGGGAAGATCAGCAGTGGAGTGGAGATCATAGAGGTTGGACCAGGAAGAGGGACGTTAATGGATGATATGCTGCGGGTATGGTATGAAGGGTTTCTTACGACGAGGGCCTATATCTGACGAGGTAGTAGACTATCAGCAACTTTCAACCATTAGCCTCGAGCATTGAATCTGTGTACCTTGTGGAGGCCAGCCCAGCACTAAGGGACAAGCAGAAGCATTTGCTTTGCGGTGATACGCCCCTATCAGAAATTGATATCGGCTTCCGGAGCACTAGCAAATACTCGAACATCCCAATCACATGGTGTGAGGACATACGTTTTGTCCCCAATGGTAGATCCTCCTCCGAGTTGAAAGCCCTTGGCCTGACTAACCAGAATGTTAGAGGCCTCTAAGACTCCCTACATCTTTGCTCATGAGTTCTTCGACGCGCTCCCATTCCATGCCTTTCAATCCGTGGCTCCAAATCCAAACGAGGTCACTCAGACCCTCACAACCCCTACCGGGCCAGTTCCACTACCCAAGCCATCCCCTCAGTCTAAGACACCGCAGTGGAGGGAATTCGTGGTCACACCTACACCAAACCCTCCTACAAGTACGGACACAGAATCAAACTCCACCAACGCAAAGGCGCCACCCGATTTTCAGCTCTCGCTAGCCAAAGCCTCTACTCCGCCCTCCCTTTTCCTCCCCACACTCTCTGAGCGCTACAAATCACTCCTGCCCACTCCCGGCTCTGTGATCGAGATCTCGCCCGAATCGCAGTCCTATGCCGCAGATTTCGCGCGCCGCATCGGTGGCTCCCGTCCAAAGTCGCCCGCTACATCGAAGTCCTACTCTAACAACCAAACTACAACTCCACCAGTATCCAAACCAAGACCCAGCGGCGCAGCACTGATCCTAGACTACGGCCCCGCCTCCACGATCCCCACCTCTACCCTCCGTGGCATACGCGCCCACAAGCCCGTCTCGCCTTTCAGCTCCCCAGGCCTCATCGACATCTCGGCGGATGTCGATTTCACCGCGCTGGCGGAATCGGCGCTGGAGGCGAGCCCCAGCGTGGAGGTCCATGGACCGGTAGAGCAGGGGGTGTGGTTGGAGACGATGGGGATTAGGCAGAGGGGAGATATGCTTTGTGAACGGTTGGAGAAGGATGGAGGTGTGGAGATTGAAGAGGCGAAGAGGAGGATCAAGGGGGCGATTGAGCGGTTGGTGGAGAGGGGGGGTGGGGGGATGGGGAAGATTTATAAGGTCTTGGCTATTGTGCCGGAGAGGGGGGGGAGGAGGCCTGTGGGATTTGGAGGGAGGGTAGAGTAGGTGATTGTTCCGGTCAAATCTCAATTGGTATCATATCGCTTCCGTCAAGCCTACCTCAGCTTTCCCCCACCCTCATTCGCAATACCTACTGTCAATCTTATGCCCGCCCCTTCAGAGCCAGTAATTGCACCTACCTTACCCTTCTATCATCCCTTCCCCTCGCTCTCTTATCCAATAATCTCTACAGGAATCGTCCCGTCATAGATCCGTATTGCCAGGCGGCGTCTTCTTCTTGTGCAGCTGCTATGGATACATCTGTTGGTTTCTGCGGCTTCTGGTGGGTATATATGAAGGACAGGATTGAGTTTTTTGGGTGGGTGCTAAATGGTATTTGGGAAGGGGGGTTTAGGTGTAGTCAAGTACCTTATGCAATTGGTTAATGGGTGTGGGGTATGTTCTGGTTTTGGTTTGGTTGGTGGGTTTGGTGGGAGGCGAGTGGTGGATGGAGATGGAGGAGGAGGAGGAGGGGGTTGTTGGGTTGGGTTTTAGACAATGCTTGTGTTTGACGGTGATGTAGGAGGGGAATCATTGGATGGCAATGGGTTTACTTGCTGGGTGGAGGTTTGGTGGTGGAGGGCGAGAGATTTCCGTTGTGGTCATATTGAATGAATCATGTGAAAGTTTTAATAGTGTACCTTGTTTAACGGGCTGATTCTGATAGATGCTGATGGATGGGTCCGTAGCAGATATCCCTGGCGCGTGAGCAGGTAGGGTAACATTGAATGAATCATGTTTGATCAGTCAGTATGTGCAGCGAGAGGTTGCGCAGCTTTGGATAGAGAGGTGACATTCCACGTGGTAAGGGTTCTACTTTCCTAATGAGGGTTGATGTGGGAGTCAGACTGTAAGCGAAGGGCTGTGTGAGTGGGATGGAAGGCCGCTAGAAGTTTCAGCGGTCTGCTTAGCTGGTGAGGGATTGATTGGGGGTCTTACCGAGTACATGTGAGTGAGATTGTGGTTCTGTGTGAGTCGACGTGAGTCAGGTCGTGTACCCGAGATATGATCATCGAAGATTAATCGCAAAGGTTTTGAGATGATTGTAAAGCAGGATGGTTGGTTCGTTAGGGAAAGTACATAACGTTTCATCGTGATTTGGTACGAGATATGATATGATGATAGGTAAGCAAACAAGATCAATGTCGAAATGACAGTGTTCTAGATTAACCAGAAGTTGTGAATCTTGATTACCATTTCTGGGGTTTGCTTGGGATGACAAAGAACACGGAGGGGTCGTGGAGGAGACAAATCCCCGCATGAGGCTTGGTCGATTGCTCCATCGAAAGGAAAGGCCACGCGACATGGTGCAACATTAAGTTGTGATTGAAAGCTTGATGCCAACGGAGCCTCCGACAGCTTACGACAGGCCAAGAGTCAGGCTCCAGGCCGCAACATTTGCGACCTCTCGCGTGCGAACTGCGCAGACCTCAAAAGTTACTTGATAGGGTTAGCACTTCGCACATGCGTACACTGCGTTCGTGGTCTCATGTCGTTTCATCTCACAGTCATCCTCCCGGCTTAGCGTAACTGGTGCTTGCGTAAGCTTCGAGGATGGTTGTCTGTCGTAGGATAAAGTGTAACATATCTGAAGGAGGGGTGACTGACAATGGCGCGAATGGATCTTCTATCGCGTGCATAGTAATCCGCAATCGTACTCGTAGGAGTCACAGTCGTCATTCTGGGGAGCACTAAAGCATTTCAAATCCGAAAGTCCGAAACACATGGCCAAGCCAAGGATGCGGTAATCTAATCGGATTAATCACCCATTCTGACGCCAGAACTAGTTCTAGCACTTTACCGAGGGTACACGGCAAGAAGTCTCAGAAGTCAACAACGCAGATTGCGCGACGGTGAGGAAGGCTTGTGGAATAGCCGAAGCCGTAGCAGCAGGCATCAGGAAGCGTCTCAAGACTGCGGCATGGCTTGGGAGCGTGGGATCCGATGGACAGCAGCGGTTTGCACAAAAATGAATGCCTGAAGGACTGTGAAAAGTGACCGTCGGGGCTTCAGTCGGTGTCGGTGTGGAAAGGAATGCTGCCAAGATGCTCGCTGTGTGACTCAGCCGAAAGCCTTGCACCTTTACTCTCTAGCCGCATGTTAGTCTTGTTAGATGAAGTGCAGGGAGAATTGCGATTCGTCGGCTCGTGCTTCATAAGCTGACAAGCCCGACTTGCGGTCAAAAAGGATGCCGAACGGATTTTAGTCTTTTAGCCTTTTGGCACAACAATGTCTCCGCTTGGCTTAGCGTCTAACTCGGAGCAGACAGCTTGGTAAGACCGCGCTCGCGTGGGTCGGACTTTGTTCCCACCTCCAGCCGGAAGGGATTGGTCTTTATCATACCGAAAGACACAATATGTTGGTGCATAAAGGAATCGTCCTGCCCCATTCAATCCACAAACAAACTCTCCTCTTGCACTCCCACTACAAACACACTAGAACAAAGACTACTTTTCCTCCACTTCGAAGAAAACTTATCAACTTGACATACCTCCGCAAGCCGCCTTGACCTTATTGGACAATTACCCTACTGCCTAGTCATATCAGGCACTGACTCACCCCCAACAATTCCAAACCCAATTCACACGTATACAAGATGCCTTCTTCGCTCAGATACCAGTTGTCTCCATCCACCACACCAGCATCTCCAATCGCCCGAATCATCAGTCAATCACCGCCGGCAAAGAAGCAGAAGATGTCTCTCACTCAAACCTACTACCTCGCCCACACTGCTCGCGGCAAGCTCTCCAAGGAGGCTGGCCGCGGGGACCACGATCTCCGCCTCCTAGTCGGCCACGCCAACCTTCTTGACGGCTTGATGCTCGACCTGGCCCACGCTGAGCAACAGCAGGAGAGCTGGTTCAACAAGACCGTCAAGAGCAACACCAAGCCATCCGAAGTGCCCGCTCACATCCAATGGGAAGACACCATACCCGAAGAGGTTCCTGAGGCAGTAGAGGATGAGTTCTATGCGGAGAGCTCAGAGAGCGACTCAGAGTCAGATGATGAGGAGGAACCTCAATACATTCAACCAACGCCTATTCGCAAAGCATCACAACAACAGACTACCGTCGTCGTCTCTGCTATGGTCGGAGATGAGGACGAGGATGAGGATGAGGAGATGGAGGATGAGGATTTTGAGGAGGGACTGGCTCTCCGACGCACATCATCCATGCACCCACCAGAGCTACTCCACGAAGGTTCAGACTCAGACTCAGAGGACGAGTCAATGCCACCTTCACCGCCATCGACCGAGATACTCTTTTCAGAAAAGCAAAGACAAGCGATCGCCACAACATCATTCTACCAATCACTACCAGCCAAGTCACAGTCGCCGTCTCAAATACCGGAGTCAGATCAAGCAGGCTTCTTCGACGAGGGTTACTACCTTCCTCAACGGCAAACAGTCATCGCAGCCTTCTAGACACCTGACTTTGACAAATGATTGGATTATGATAGCGATTTAGCGCAATACCCTGTTCATACATTCAAGCGGCGCCTTGATGGAACCTATTTTTTTATTACGATTGTGACATGACTCTACTCAGATAGCTACTGGTTGATGGAAACAATGGACGAGGAAGCTTAGCTATAGCTATCGCTATCCATTCTCAAAATTCTACATATACTCAAATGAATGTGAAAGCAGCCAATTCCATCGCACCTGCATTGATTTCCACGTCTGTCAACTGACTGCAATCGCATGTTTACCTCTGACAGTCAGTACATGATCGTATTCGCATAGCTTCAACTTGGAGACCATTTCACTCTATACATATCCCGCCGTTGTGATGACAGCACCATGAACACCTCAAACACATTACCTTGCGTGGGACGACTCGTGCGTAATCGTACTGCGTACTTACGTGCCTACATAGCTTAACGCCGAAACGATGATGCCTAGTGGTCCCGCATCTTCACTCGGCGCCCGCAACGTGCGCGATCGCGCGGAAAGTTATCAGCGTCCGAGCCGAAGGACGCTTGGAATCAATAAGGCTGAAGGAGCGACGGAGAGAGCGGAGGAATCATTGTCCGAATGGCAGCGGACACTTCTTGCGTAGGTGGTTTTTGGTTGAAGGATTTGAATGCTGAGACGCCACATGCTCAATGTCTTGACGGGTATCTCCATGATGGTCGGAGAAGGGAGCGGTCTGGCACACAGGCTTTTTCGATTCAAGACAAAGAAGAACGTATGTCGGATGTTTGTGCTAAAACTAAGTCTCCATCGGGTTAGCACTTGCTGACTACGCAGTTTTGCGGCTAGTCTGAAAGGGCTTGGGTGACTGCTTGGCACTTTGCAGCGACATTGGACCGCCAAGCAAACAACGATCCTTCCCTACCTTTACATTCTCATGTGCGCTCTGCAATGGCGTCGCTGTTGCTGTCCTAACATTCTGTACATTGAGATATAATGAAATATCATTTCGGTCTCGAGCCATAGGGAACATGCCTTTGCAACCGCAATTTTCGTGCGTCAGGAGCTTTTAATCTGACGTCCTCCAATACGCCTTCAGAATTACGACAATCGCATCATTATTATCAGACAGGGAAAAGAACGAGTTGACCGCTTTCCTATCCCATATCATTCTGGCCCCTTGTCAAATGGCATCGCTGTCACCTTCTCGGTTAGTCTGATGCCTGCTCAAGGATACGGAGTACCAGTCAACGAGATGTCACAATCACAGTCACCGTCACCGTCACCGACCGCCTCCCCCTCATCGCAAATACCCGCGTCACACTCCGAGATTGAGACCGTCTCTAATCGGCCTACTTCCGAACCTGCAGAGACATCCGATAATTTACCCAGACCAAGCATTTCCTTCCCTGGTGCGGCTACTTCAAAAGATGGACGATGTCCCTCCATTCAATTCCATCCGAGCGCTGATACCGCTGTGCGTACCACGGAGCCCAAGATGCCTGCTCCAAAGGCCCAGAAGAGGATGTCCTCACCTCCACCTCCCACGTAAGCCCTTGGGTCTTGGCTTCGCTCAGTCTCGCTCGTCTTTGATACGTCGTGCTTGCTCTCCTGTGTTAAATCCCATTTGCTCCTACCGCTCTTTATAGGCCTAAGCTGAAAATGCAGTATGGTTTGTGGTAATCTTCACTCTATTGCACATAGGAGCTTGGATTTGCATCTCTCATGTTTGTCCTGCCAAGCCCTCCCAGAGCACTCACACAAAGGCCCATCATGTAAGGGACGCCAAGTCTGTTCCTGGATATATCATAAATTTCCTACTCAAAAAAACTCAAGGCTTTTCTCATTACTACATAATATTACTGTAGACGCCACTGCAGAAGCTTATTCAAACTGGCAGTACCTATGAGACCCGTATCTCCTTCAACACCTTTGACAATAAGGACACTACCGATATCAGCTTCACTCTCGTCTCGAAGCATAAGAACTTCGTATCAACACGACGTTCTCGCACTTTTCTCTGCGGTGCGTATGGCTCCCATCCTCGGTCACGGCCTATCGGGTAATCGTGAAGCTGCAAATTATACCACATAATATCCCCCTACATCTACTAACCGCGATTATGTTCACCCGGCTTTTGTGAGATGTGAGTAGCACTGATCGAATTCCCATCAGGCACCGATCAGAACGATTATTCGGAGTTCGCTCTGGAGTGGCTTATCGAGGAACTGGTGGAAGACGGCGATGAGATCGTCTGCCTTCGCGTTGTCGACAAAGACAGCCAGATCGCTAGTGATCCAAGTGTTGAGCAGGGTCTTTACAAGGAAGAGGCTCGTTCCTTACTCAAATCGGTGCAAAAGAAGAATGAGGATGGTAAGGCAATCCGCTTAATCCTCGAATTGGCAATGGGCAAGGTCCCAGAAACCATCCAACGCATGGTCAGTCAAATTTGATTGTCCATATGTTTTCCATACGTCCTCCTTTCACTTGGTGGAGCTCCGCCGATCCTGAGTGAGTTTCTTACCCATGTGACAGATCCACATATACGCACCGACCTCTCTCATTGTCGGCACGCGCGGTCGTTCCCTCGGCGGCATCACCGGCCTCCTCCCCGGCAGCGTCAGCAAATACTGCCTGCAAAATTCCCCTGTCCCTGTCGTTGTCGTCCGTCCTGAAGACATGCGCGCCAAGAAGAAAGCCAAACGTCTCGCCAACCCCACGCGTAACGGGTACAGCTCCATACTCGACAACGCCACCGCGAGTGGCAGTGGAGACTTTCATACGCTTGCCAGGAAAGCACTGGGAGAGGCTGATGGCGGGGAAGCAATGGCGGTAGCGAGAGCTATTGGATTGAATCAGAACGCTTTTGGTGAGCGGAGGGCGTTGGAGAGGGAAAGCGAGGGGGTGCCACTCGCAAGGATGAAAGCCGTCAAGAGCTACATCGATATTGAAGATAGCCCTAGCCCCGATGGGCCGCTCGCTATGGACGATGTGGAACTTGAGGAGCTGCCCGATCAGATGGAAGCGTGGGGCACCCCGGAAATCAGTACCGCTGGTGACGACATAGAGAAGAGCGAATCTGTAGGCGAGACGGAGACGGAGATGGAAACGAAGATGGAGAAATTGGATTTGGCTGATTGAGGGGCATGGCACTTTTGATTTGCTTTCCTTGCCAATGCATAGCGTTCACGATACCCAAGGAGGCTTGGGACAGTCGGGCAAAGACACGTCTTGTAGGTTTTTGGTGTTACATGTTTGACGACCCATATATTTATTGAAACTTGAGCATGAAGTTTACCATTCCATGCTTTTCACAAAAGATTCTTGACGTTATATACGAGTTTTTTGCTACCTATTTCCTATCCACCATCCGATATGGATCGGATTACCGGTGGCAACTGGATGCTCATAGCATTTTAATGATAACGGGTGTGTTTTTGGAAAGTAGGGTGGGGAAAGGACGACTCTTATGAGGGTGTCGGTGTTGAGAGCTGCCAGCATATGTTGTATTCAATTCGTAGCGGGTTTTTGTAGTGTGGACCAAGGTAAGCTGGGTGGAGAATAGGATAGGGGGTGAGACTACGTGGGAGGAGGGTGTTTCATACGTAGAGTTTAGGGGGGTGTTTGGGGTATTGTTCTGTTTTGTGTCTGTTGGGGCTGTGGGGGCTGTGGAGGGGTTGGATGTTGGATGTTGGATGTTGGATGTTTGATATGGTAATTTACTATATTGGTATTTGTTTTTTTTTAGGGATTTAAGGGGTACATTTTTATGTTGTGATTACGTTGGAAGGTAATGGGTGGAGGGAGAGGGAGAGGGAGAGGGAGAGATGTAATGTCGGTGTTTAGTGCCTGTGGTACTGAAATTTTCGGTGGATGGAACGTACTGTGCAGAGTTACACCTGAAGCTTCCGAAAGTTGGGGATGGTATTGATTGTCACGGGCTTATGACTGGGTATATATATATCATTGTCCTGCTCATACGGACTACTGTAGACCTATATCCAACAGCTCCGTATTCCGTATAATTAGAATACAACTGTGATAAATGTCCGAGCTGGAAATCAAAAGGCTTTGAGATCTTTCAATGCACCCGCTAACCGCTTGTAATCTCTCAGCAGTTCCGCAACGTCGCCAATCTTCAATTCTTCGGTTGTAGAAACATCCATGAAGCGCTGAACGGGCGGTGCGATTTTACCCATCGGATCCTCGGACGAAACGTCTCTGATCTCCTGGGCCTTTTCCACAGACGCGAGCGTCGGCGTCGGCGTAGAGGTTGGGCCGCCAGATGAGTTGCGGACGCCGAAGCCGCGCATGGATAGGCTTCCGAAGCCTTTGAGAGGGTTCAGGCTGTTGCCGATGCTGAGCATCGATTCCACAGCTGCGTTGCCATGATGGGTCGAGGGTGGAGTTGCTGCTGCGGTTCTCTCGACCGCAAACACCACTTTTCTGCCACTGCCGGAGCTTTGCGCGCTGTCAACGCTACGATCCCGAGTTTGTTTGCGGCCGGCAAAGGCGCTGAGTAAGCTATCTTCGGACTTTAGGGTACTTGATGTTTGGTCGTCGGAATGGTTGGGGAGGGGGGTCCCCGATGGCGTACATTCTTCTTCGTCTTCGGATTTGGGCTCAACAAGCTTGCGGGCGTCGTCGAGAGTCTTGGGGAGTATGATGGTTCCATCTACGTCGGCGGCATCCCCTGCAATTTTCTGTTCCTTCAGGCGGCCGAAGAGGAGCTTGAAGCTATTATCGAGCGTGTTGCCTATGGTTTTGAAGCCCTGGTCTGCAGTCGTCCGCACCGCATCACCAGCAGCCTCAAAGGCGCTGGCAGGTGGCTGAAAGAGGTCACTTAGTTTTCGGTGATGACTTGGAAAGGTTGGTCCGGGTGGCTGGAGTGGACGATCGAACATCGGCGGCTGAGAGGTGATGTTGACGGGGGTAGGGGAGGGCGGAGATATAGAGGCCGAACTTGGCTTCCCTAGCAGCGACTTGGGGCGTGAATCGTCGTGCGGCGTTGATGGCCGGCTTACTGACTTTGGTGGCCCTTCCAGTGGTTCATCGGAACGAAGACTGGCCAAATCAACGGTTTCCAGGAACGTAATGGCGGCTTCCAAATTTACCAAGCAATAGGCTGTTTCTCCATCGACTTTGCTGGCGGCTCGGAAGCGTTGTATGAAGTGGAGATTACTGATAACATTGATGCCTTCGGGGGGTGTGGTGATGAGCGTATAAATCAAAGTGGGGAGGATTTCATCCGCCGAGGAAGAGGACTGGCGTAGGGCCGTGAGTAGGTCGACGATCGATTTGTGAGCTGCAGCCAATTGCTGAATCTTTCCCAAAGGATGCTTTGCATAATTCATCCTCAGCAGGCCATCCCTGGCTTTTGATATCCAGTCCTCTATCACGATGTCCTCGATCTCCGATTGGGGTGTGATAAATTCGATCCCCAGATCTTTCAAGCCAATCCCCACCAATGCCAGCGCCGCTGTTCTCGAACGAAGCTTCTCGTCCCTGACCTCGTCCAGTGTGCTCCGGTGGCGCCATATTCGATGGTATACCCGCTCGCAAACTCTTTCCTCGACAGCCTCTTCCAATGCAATACCCTTGCGGGTAAGCAAGCGTCGGGCCCTCCTTCTGTTTGATATCTCCTGTGGAGTGAGCATCTGCTGCTCGGGACTCGCGCCATTCAATGATCCTAGCGTATCTCTCGATGCTTTTGAAGATATTGACGGATTCGGGGAATTACCACGGAATTGATGCGTAGAAAGAGCACTGATGTGTGTGGCGATGTGTGCTTCAGCCTTGAGATAGAAGTCTTGGAAGATATCTGAGAGCTTCTCAATCGACGGCGGCGTATTGTGTACTTTGGCACCCAACGATTCAATGAATCTATCGATCAAGCTGATAAGCTCGATGGGAAGTTCGCCAAAGTCTGCCGGAGTATCTTGCGGCGAGTCCAGCTCAGCAGCATCTCTTACGGTCCCGTTTACACCACTCACTGGGGTATCTTTTTCAAATATATCGTCCTGTTCATGCGGCCTATTCTCGTCCAACGGGGACGCCGTTAGCTCGAGATGCATCGTTCCAGCTTTGGTGCCATTTTGGACGGTACTGGCACGACTTCTTGCGAGGGGCGATCGGGGAGATTCAAGGGGGTTGGAAGAGAGCGATTTGTGAGGAGTAGAGGGTCTATGCCCTTCCATGGCTGTGGGGCCAGGCATTGGTGCCTTTTGAAGTGTTCAACGAAATGCCTGCCTCTGGAGCTACGGACGTGAGATGTTCCAAAGCATACCGCGATATGTGAAACAATATAAGGAAAGAAAAGGCGAGATGCTTTCTATAACGGACATTGGCGACGGCGCAAGCTCGATAGCCAGGCTCCTGTCCTTGGTTCTCTTAACAATTAGATGAAGCCTTCACGTGACGCGTCCAGACAGCAATAGTTCTATGGTGATATATGAGAGACATCCATTGATCATGCTCATCAAAGAGCAGCCTGATCAGGCACATCCCATGATGGTCGAGATAGCTGGCAAAGCTTGCACAAATGACGCTGCTCACGGTCTCGGATCTATAGTAGGACTAGCCACCCAAAGTGCCAAGGTGCCAAGATCCCCGCTAAAGTTGCCCGCAGATGATCGTCGCCGTCACCATCACAACGACTGCCTAATCCCCAGTACGGTTCTGAAGCTCTGTTTATTCCTCTCGTTTTGTAGATCTCCACCATGGAGACTCGGAGACCAAGCACAAGGATGTGTCATTCCGCCGGCCGAGTGACTGCAAAGCTTTTATTCTCGTGGCTAGCCGCCTCGTCCATCCCAGCACAAGCATCGGCATCCTGGGCTGATGGCTTGTTCAACGGGGCGAACCAAGTGCCTCTGGCTCCGTCCCCTCTGCCCTCACCTTACATAAGTCAAACCCCCTCTCAGCTTCTTAACCAGGAGCATGAGTTCTCCCTTAGGCACATATTTGATCATGGCCTCTACGAGTACCAGCATCGACACAGGCGGTTGGATATACACCAGAACGATGTCGTCTGGGTCGCGGCGGACGGGCAAAACAATAGAAGTGCTCTAGCACCGCTGCATGCCAAATCAGTGCATACTCAGATCGAGAGACTTTCCGATCGCAGGGTGTCGACAGTGCAGTCAATGTACCACACTGCAAGGCTGACTGGTAGTCCTGCCGCACTCGACGCGTCGGCATGGACCATAGACGAAGTGTCCGCGCCCAATATTACCGACAAAGAAACCGTGTTGGCTTTGGCCAGGATGTCGTGGGACGCCTATACTGCGGAGCCCGGCACTGGTGAATGGCAAGACGCGACTGGTAAATTCAACAATTCGCAAGGCTTCGGGTGGGAAGGCGATAGTCTGAGGGGTCACATCTTTGCGGACAAGAATAATTCCACCATCATCGTATCTATAAAGGGGACCTCGCCAGGTAGGGATTAAATCTACTCATCTAGACTATGCTGACGGAAGGCCAATTTCAGCAGTCTTTGACGGAGCTGAGACGACCACCAACGACAAAATCAACGACAATCTGTTTTTCGGCTGTTGCTGTGGTCAAGGCGGCCACTACCTGTGGCACCAGGTCTGTGACTGTATGACGGCAGCGTTCACCTGTAACGAGACCTGCCTCATCAAAGCTATCAGGGAGGAGAACCGATATTATTCGGCAGGGATCGAACTCTATGGAAATGTGACTGAGATATACCCGAACTCAAGCGTATGGCTCCTTGGCCATTCTTTGGGGGGATCGACAAGTGCTCTTTTGGGCTTGACCTTTGGCGTACCAGCTACGACCTTCGAGGCCCCTGGTGAGGCGCTTGCAGCGAAGAGATTGGGCTTGGTTTCGCCACCAGGCGCAGAGCCAAACGCTCCACAGACAAGGAAGCGCACCGGTGCAGTTCATTTCGGGCATACGGCTGATCCTATCTTTATGGGAAGCTGCAACGCGGCAACTTCTGCATGCACTCTAGGAGGCTATGCAATGCAGACTGAATGTCACACTGGCTGCGTTGCACGATACGATACTGTTGAAGACAAGGGGTGGCGCGTCGGAGCCAGTTATCATAGGATCGGAAGCGTCATCCACGATGTCATTGAGGTTTACGATGACGTGCCCGCATGTATTCCAGACGAGGAGTGTGTCGACTGTTTCAATTGGAAATACTTCTCTAGCAATGGTTCCGAGGGAACAACATCAAGCAGCAGCAGTTCCTCAACGGCGTCTCCGACCAGGACCGAAACATGCAAGACGCCTGGATGGTGGGGTATGTGATCCTTTTCAGTTAATTGTTTTTTTACAGACATTGACGATTGTAGGATGTCTTGACGAAACGTCGACGACCACAACATCCACAAGCTCTACAGAATCTTCAACGTCGACATCCGAAGCACCCACGACATCTTGCGTAAAGTATGGCTGGTTTGGAGGATGTCTTGAGACGACAACATTGTCTCCAACCACTGCACCGAAGACTGGTACCCCAGCGCGAGGTCCTACCATAACAACAACGAGACCGTTGGTGAAAAGTCATCCCATCACCTCGCCAATAGCCTCCCAAACATCTCTTTGACGGGGCAGTCGTCCATCATGAAGACCCTGTGGCTGTTTCTCTTCTCACATGTGGTCGGAATTTAGCGAGTCGGTACAGATCCCTGAACATTGTGAGGGAATCCGCATATGCATTTCAAAGGGGGAATTGGGAGAACGGAATGTTTGCATTGCACATTGGCGTTGGAGCATCAACAGCATTTGGGAGTGGGAACATGGAAATGGTGAGACGAATGAACGTATTGGGTCCACATGAGGTGTGTGAGTATGTTCTCGTTGTCAATATGCATAAATGCCACGATTTGAACGCTAAAGAATTTGAGTGCCACGAATTCAATCGGAATTCTACATAGCAAAGATCTTTCATCTCTGTCTAGCATGATGCTCTTTGACTCGACATGGCCTTAGTATGGTCTTCTTAATGCCGTTTACCTCCCTCTAATCCGCCCCCCTCATCAAAATCATCTTCGTCCCACTCGGCATTTCCGCCGACCTTTCTCCCCACCCAGATCCCTACGGTAGTGATTATAACACCTCCGAGAAACCACCTTTCGAACCATCCATCTACCCAGCTCACACTGTCTTTCCCACCAAGCGCTCCAAGTCCTTCCCCTACTACAGCCCGGGGCATCATACCACGGAGCATCAACGCCGCGCTGATGACATACGTTGCGCAGACTTGTGCGACCACCAACGCCAGATTCGCTTGTATGGTTTTCAGAAGCGAAGGCAGAAAACGAGCGAAAAGGTGGAAGGTTTGCATGACTGAGGAAAAGGAGGCGAAGAGGATGATGCCGGAAAGGAGAAAGGATATTTGCCGAGCCCAGGCGGCTTGGTCAAGCTGCGGGTCGTAGTGTTTTGCCAGGAGAGCGAGAATATTATCTACAGGATCGGAGGTGGTGAAAGTCTCAGAGGTATATCTGTGTGACGACAGTGAGCGGCGGACGAAAGTCAGGGTAGTGGTGGCTATTCGGTAGAGGCAGAATAGCGAGAAGACGTATGAAGTGATGATCAGAAGACGGCCTGTGGGGGTGCGAGCGCGGTGTTGCAGCTGTAAGCGAGACTGAAGAGTGGCATGAGCAGATGTGAGGGAGACGGCCATGGTCTCCAGGCCGGAAATTTCGAGGAGGAGGGTCTGTCGTTCCGTAGCATCGGCATTGCCCCGTATCGAGCCGACAGCTCTCTGAAAGAAAGACTCTGTGGGTGCGGCGGAGATCTTTTGTTCAATCGCACGGAGCCGAGAGCGCTTGGCGGAGAGCATGTCCTGTGTTGCTTCAAGTCCGGCCGCCTTGCGAGCAATGGAGGCTTCAGTGACTGGTTTCGGACGGGAAAAGAAGTTTTGCCACGGCGAACTGACAGAGGCAAAACCGGAAAGAAGAGACATTACAGAGATTCCGAGGACGCCTATGCGCTCCAGAGATGCCTCGCTGAAGCTTTGCGGGCTCTTGGTCGCTGCTGTCTGGCCCAGCCTGCCTAATAGCCAATCCCCACTCCACCAGAACCCTAGTAGCCATGTTGTAAACCCGACCGCCTGCAATAACCATGCCAACCTAAGCCTGCCTTTACCACTTCCAGCGAAGTCGTATCCCGCTGCGGATATGGTTGAATGGATCTCGAGAAAAGGTATGGCGATTATCAAGAAGAAGAGCAGTAAGGTGACGGTAATACGAAAGGCAAGCCCACGAGCAGCTGGATTGATGGTGTTTGATATCTCGCACAGTATTAATTCTACAAGCACGGTAGCAAGTGCAACGGTTGAAGAAAATGTCAGCGCTGACAGACGTTTGATTGTTGGTCGAGTCCGTCCGCCGGTGGAGGAGAATGGCCTGGCGTACGAGCTTGTCTTCAAGGAACCAGCCTCACCAGACAGAAACGGAAATAGCTTTTGGAGGACCAAACTCGAGACGAAGAGAAAAGAGACGACGAAGGGAAGGGAAGAAAGGATTATCGCAGTGGGAGTAGGCATCCCTCCGGGCCTACACTCATCGCAGTCGCTGTCCTTGGGAAGCATAGGCGAATGAGAGGTCTGGAGGACCGCTATGTGGGCGTCTAAGTTGCATCGGCGCTCGAAGTCACCAGCAAGCCTTCTTGAACACGGTGGTGGGATGGATGAGGTTAACGGAAGCTCGCCATGCCTCCACTAACCCTAACCCTAGATCGGTCATTGGGGTTGCCGACTTCTGCCTCTGCCACAGTGAACTTACCTATGTATCGGTCTAGAGCGTAAAGACGCTTTGATCCGGGAGGATTATGATGTGGAAGCTACACAAGTCTTGAGATCTACCCGAAACTATAGGCCTTTGGTGGTGGGAAGACGCTCTGTCAATAGATCGACTTCAAAGTCTCAAGAGATGCTCAATGCAAAAACATTCCCATCAAATGACCGAAAGGCTGTTCTATCCTACGACATGTCAAGACCCGACGGCAATGAATTAGGAGAATTATGAATAGGGTGAAGGCTTTCCGTATCGTCGACGACTCTTTTACTAAATGGACCCTGAATATAAAAGTGCGATTAGATATAGATTAATTTCATGCTAAGGAACCAAGTGCTTTTCCAGATGTCATGATTGGCCAGTACATGTTGGACCCCTCTTCACCATGTGCGATAGTGCGGGGATGGCGTGACTATTACACCGAAAATCAAGTGTTTCCCAACGGTCACCGCCACATGTCTTTGCTCTACATATTGCGCTCATCATCTACAAGTATCGAAATCCTTTCGCATGTATATGCGACAGTCGCGAACCCAGGTTGATACTGATCACCGATCTTGCTGATTGCCCTTCACTCGACACTCAACATGGTTGCGAACGACCAGCCTGCGGGCACGCTTCGCTACGAGGAAAAGCCCGTTTATACCACCTCTAATGGCTGTCCCATCAACGATCCGGAATCCAGTCAGCGAGTTGGGCAAAACGGCCCCCTCTTGCTCCAGGACTTCCATTTGATCGACCTGCTGGCCCATTTTGATCGCGAGCGTATCCCCGAGCGAGTCGTTCATGCTAAAGGTGCCGGTGCATATGGCGAATTCGAACTAACTCACGATAGCAGCGATTTGGTAAGCTACCGAGTGCCGGTATTCATATTACATAGGCGTTGACGTAGACAGACCTCCTTAGATATGCTCTCGGGTGTTGGGAAGAAGACTAAATGTGTAGCTAGATTCAGCACGGTTGGGGGAGAAAAGGGATCCCCTGATTCGGCCAGGGATCCTCGAGGGTTTTCTGTCAAGTTTTACACAGAAGAAGGGAACTGGGACTGGGTGTTCAATAATACCCCAATCTTCTTCCTCCGTGATCCTTCGAAATTTCCAATCTTCATTCATACACAGAAGCGCAACCCTCAGACCAATCTCAAGGACGCGACTATGTATGTTTGAGTTCGTTCACCACCGTGAATTAGATCAATCATATTGACCCAATCCAGGTTTTGGGACTATTTGTCCACTCATCAAGAATCAGCTCACCAGGTCATGCATCTTTTCTCCGATCGTGGTACGCCCTATTCGTACCGCCATATGAACGGCTACTCCGGCCATACCTATAAGCTCACCAAACCGGACGGCACGTTCAATTATGTCCAGATCCACTGTAAGACGGACCAAGGTAGCAAGACCTTTACCAATGCCGAGGCGGGCAACATGGCATCGGAGAATCCTGACTGGCACACGCAAGATCTCTTCAACTCCATACAGGATGGTGAATACCCGAGCTGGACATGCTACCTCCAAGTCCTCAGTCCTGAACAAGCTGAAAAGTTCCGCTGGAACATCTTCGACTTGACCAAGGTTTGGCCTCAAAAAGAAGTTCCACTTCGGCCTTTCGGAAAATTCACCTTGAACAAGAACGTGGAAAATTACTTTGCTGAGATTGAACAAGTTGCTTTTTCTCCGAGCCAGTAGGTGTCCCCGAGCTGATATTTTCCTACTCGATTCCTGATCTCGAGTCTCGAGACATGTCATGGGGATGTTGACCCCTCAAGACTCGGAATACTCCCTTGACTAATGATTCACTGACTGTGGGATGTATTGTTAGCATGGTTCCCGGCGTCGAACCCTCCGCAGATCCTGTCCTTCAGTCACGTCTCTTCTCCTACCCAGATACCCACCGTCATCGTCTCGGCGTCAACTACCAACAAATACCGGTCAATCAACCCCTGCGTGCTTTCAATCCCTACCAGCGCGACGGCATAATGGCTGTGAACGGGAATTATGGCGCCAATCCCAACTATCCCTCCACTTACCGTACTATGACTTACAAGCCCGTCAAGCCAAGTCAAGAACACGAGAAGTGGGCCGGTGCAGCGGTGGCGCAACAATTGCCCGTGACCGAGGAAGATTTTGTGCAGCCGGCTATGCTGTGGGAAGTGCTGGGCAAGCAGCCCGGACAGCAGGATAACTTCGTGGGCAACGTTGCTGGTCATTTGAGTGCAGCGAAGCCAGCTGTGAGGAAAAGGACTTATGAGATGTTCGCCAGAATCAATAAGGATTTGGGAAGGAGGATCGAGCAAGAGACCGAACCATTGGCACCGCATCCCCAGAGCCAGGCAGCCGGAAACGCACAAGCGCGACTGTAGGGACAACAAAGTGCTTGAATGATCTGGTGAAGAATTGGATTGAGGCACTGACGACTAGTGTACTCCGACTCGCGATGTAAATAGAAGCATCCGCTCAGTCCTTAAGTGGTTAGCTCAGAAGATATACTAATTCGATCATTCCGGCTGCGGTTGCTTATTCCTGCAGGATACTAAGGAAGCCATGGAGATGCCAGAATTTAAGGAATGAGTAATTATGACTAGCCGGGAGTCGATATATTTGGGGAAAGGGTCCTTAAGGATCTGTCCTAGGAAGCTCTGCAGCAGCTCCGGCCACTAATTCTTATGTACATCTCTTAAATTTGACAGAAAACTATGCCTGATTTCTCATTGCCACCCCATCTATCGGTGAAGCCCGAGTACGCCGTTACGCAAAAAATATTCCTCCGGTCTTCAGATCCTTGCTTGCATCATTGCCTCCACTTCTGCACAATTACAAGCTGGGAAGCGTTTTTCCCGTGTCCCATGTGTAAGGACATACGAGGATGTCTTTTCTGGAATTGCCACAAGCGGATACCCACTCAATGGCCACTTCGCTGGTTGTATTTTGCTTTGCCGAACGTGAAGGGAACGTAGCGGTATTTGATCATGTGCTGTATTTGTCTCCGCATGGTGAGACTGAACAGAATTATGACTGAGCCATTTTGTTAGACACAGCCCGTTTTGGAGGTATCATTGGAGCTTACAATAGATCACCAATACCGGCCAGAATACCGGCACATTGAACACTCCCCACCAAGAGCAGAAGAATGCGATGGCGATCGCCCTCGTACTCGAATGCCAGAACTTGAACTCCGGTAACCGTCGAATGAAGGGGCGGAATTCCTCGTCTTGCTTGGTAGGCAGCGTTGGTTGCGAGGAGTCACCGTCCTCGATACCTTCGTCTTGAGTGAGAGAGGGGTCAAATTTAGGTTGAAGAAAGGCCAGGAATAAGTTGAGCAAGTATATTCCTAGGGAATAGCACACTAATTGAGATAACGTTAGCATTGAGTGTTGGAGGTGTGTTTATCTATTGAGGATCGAGTGCCGGTGATTCACATGGAGTCGAGAATCGTACCTATATACCAGCCTTGCGCTACCAGTATCCGCATAAAAAAGAGGGAGAGCAGGACAGCGGTTCCAATCCAGCGATATATTGTGTAAGGTGTTGCCTTGTCGAGGTATGATTGATAAATCTGGAGTAGAGAGTATGGTCAGCACGTTGGATAATAAGATCTGACTCTCGGTCTGTGACGAGGAGTAAGGTTGGCTTACCCTTCCTATCCTCGACGTTTGCGCGCTGACTGCTGCAAAAGGGGTGGACTCTGGCTCTGGGGCGTCCATGAGTAGCTGGTGATGGCGCTGGGCGCCTGTCTCTGATGGTGACTATCGCTCGATGGTTCGAACACAAAGTCGTGTACGCGCGACAAGAAGGACACTCTAGAACTAAACGATTGCGATTTTTTGCTTATTGGCATCTGGCATCTGAAAGAGGTTAAGAGTCGGGTCGATATTCGTGATCGACAGCTAGCCCCAGTGTGGATAAGGCGCTGATCAGGGCCGCTCTCCGCAAATGACGAGTGGAGTCGTGCGGAGCCCTTCTTGTAAAGAGTGTTTTGATTTAACGACTTCCTCAGATCATGGCTACCAAGCTCTTAATCAGACCATGCGCTTCAGTCCGTTTCATATCATCATTTCCTAAGCTGGTACGTCGGCCTTACTCTCAGCCAGCGACAGCGCAATATGAGAACCTTCTCTTGTCAACGCCCAAGTCCGGCGTTGGTCTTGGTATCCTCACTCCGTTTCTCGACTCCACTTCATTAGATCTGGCTGACGTTTCAGGATTCGGATAGTCACGCTTAATCGTCCTCGAGCCTTGAATGCCTTATCAGCCTCCCTCTTCGATGAGTTGAATGATGCTCTACAGACTCTTGACAATGACGGGAGCATCGGCGCAATTGTCCTTACTGGCAGTGAGAAGGCGTTCGCAGGTACGTGACAGAGATCCTATATCTGCTAAGGTAATGTTTCTGAACGGTCTTTGGCCCTCCAGCGGGTGCCGACATAAAGGAGATGAAGGACATCACATTCAGCAAAGCTACAAACACCAATTTCATAGCGTCTTGGTCGTCCACAATTCCGAACATCCGTAAACCGATCATTGCAGCAGTCAATGGCCATGCACTCGGTGGGGGCTGTGAATTGGCCTTAATGGCCGACATCATCTACTGCTCCTCTTCCGCCAAATTTGGCCAGCCAGAAATCAAGCTCGGGATAACACCAGGAGCAGGTGGCAGTCAAAGACTTACGGCAGCCGTTGGAAAAAGCAGGGCAATGGAACTAATCTTGACGGGAAATAACTTTACAGGCACGCAGGCTGCGGAATGGGGTGTGGCGGCTAAAGTTTTTGAGACCGCTGAGGAGTGCGTAGAGGGAGCACTGCAGACTGCGGTAACCATTGCAGGAATGTCCAGAGTATCAGTGCGAGCGGCGAAGGAAGTGGTGAACAAAAGCCAAGAAGTTGGACTGCGGGATGGGTTGGACTATGAGAGGAAGGTTTTCCACGGTTTGTTTGGGAGTAAGGATCAGAAAATAGGTAATCCACTGATAGAGACTGTAGAATGACACGCGTGCTGACTCAATTACTTAGGTATGACGGCTTTCATAGAGAAAAGGAAGCCGGACTGGTTGAATGAATAGAGATATACGGAGACTCAGATCACCCTGACCCGTCAAACCATGCTTGTGGAATGGCTTACCTCTCCTCTTCAGGTTCATAACAGTATGGAAAATTGCTTGGAGCGTCAACGCTCATACATAGCATACGATACTCGTATTTGAGTGACAGTAATTATTAGATGATGTCTTGGCACACTCTCGGCTGTTAGGATCGGACTTAAGCTGTGCGTCATCGACGCGTGAATCGACTACTTGTTTGACCAAGGTTTTCTATGCGTTCACTCACGTCTTGCGTCGGAATCTGATTGACCTTGAGCGTCGCTGCGCTGAGATGGACTCACAGGCATCGCAAACCATCGCTGGTATCAATCTCAAGCAGGATTTCGGCTATGGACTATCAACCAAGACCAAGGTGCCTCAGGGCCCTAATGGAGAGCTCAAGGCGCAACAATCGCCGGCGTCGCGAGCGCTGAGCCTGGCTGGTTATTTCGTGTCGGGATGCATGGCGTAAGTGCCGACTTGGGACTGTATAACATACTGATCAAATCTCTGTACTGATGTATCGTAGTATCAATGCATCACAGTTCCTGGGCGCTCCTCTTTACCTGGTTAATGAAGAGTGGTACAACTCTTGGATAGCATTCACCAAACAATCATGGGGTGTCCTCACAATGACCATGACCCAGTGGTGGGCACCGACCATTGTACGAGTTAGTGGAGACAGTACTATGCGGGGACAATTATTACAAACCAAGGATGGTCAACTTGTCTGCAACTTTCCCGAAAGAATGATATTGATAGCCAATCATCAAATCTACACCGACTGGCTGTATTTGTGGTGGATTGGCTACGCAGCTGGTATGCATGGTCGTATCTACGTCGTGCTCAAAGAGTCGCTCAAGCGGATTCCCGTTATCGGCTGGGGCATGCAATTCTCCCAATTCATTTTCCTCAAGAGAAAATGGGAGCAAGACAAGCCCCGAATGGCAGCTCATCTCCAGAAATTCAATAATCCAAAGGATCCAATGTGGCTTATGTTATTTCCGGAAGGGACCAATTTGGCAGATAGCACGAGGGAAGCAAGTAAGGCATGGGCGGAGAAGAATGGGATCCACGACATGCAGCATACTCTTTTACCACGAAGCACTGGACTTCAATTCATCCTGCAGGAATTGAGAGATAGTGTCGAATACGTCTATGATTGCACCATAGCATATGAAGGTGTATCTCGCGGAGAGTTCGCTCAAGACATCTTCACCGTAGGTGCCTCTTACTTTGGAGGGCGTCCGCCAAAGTCTGTCAACATGTATTGGCGACGCTTTCATGTCCCGAGTATACCCTTAGACGACCCAACGAATTTTGAATTATGGCTCCGACAACGGTGGATGGAGAAAGACAAGTTTATCGAAGACTACCTTCGCACAGGACGATTCCCAGCTGACAAAGGTTCCGGTAAAGATAGCAAAGGGCAAACCATTACCGGTGCTGGCCACATCGAAGCCGAAATCAAGCCAAAGTATTGGTATGAGTTTCTGCAAGTCTTTGCACCAATCGGACTTTTCGCTCTCGTCCTGTACATGTTTTATGGTGCCCTACCCACCGAAGTGTTGAACAAGATCAAGTCCATAGATCAACGAACCGTAGTGAAGAAAATCGCTGCCTACCAAAGGGGTGAAATCAAGATTCCCGATCAGGAGATGTTGAAGGTTGAAGCCACGAAGGCGTTACAGGCCCAGAAGAGGCTTGGAGGTAGCCAAATCAGAAACGCAGCCGTGGCCCATGGGCTCCTAACATTGAATGGGAAGCCCTTAGCAGACTATCCCGTGGAAGAAATCAAAGGTCAGACTGGCAAAGAAGTAACAAAGCCAAAGGGACTCCCGCCTAAGAAGAAAATCACCCCGACGGCTGCGGCGAAGCCTAAACCTGTCACGCTTAATGGCAAGCCTTTGAATGATTTTCCCATGAAAGGACTCGATGGGCAGATAGGCAAGAGAATAGCTAAGCCGAAGAAACTTGCGCCTAAGGCCACGACAACTTCAAAAGCTATAGCAAAGCCTACAGCTGTCACGCTTAACGGGAAGCCTCTGAAAGATTTTCCTGCTAAAGGACTCGAACAAGTGGCTGCTTTATCCGAGGCATCGGCAACGACATCAAAGGAGGTAACGCACAATGACACTCTCAGCGCATCAGCGGCAGTGGCCACCATACCAAAGCCATCGGCAAAGGCTCACACTTCACGAGATTCATCGGTGAAAAGCGCGGAGAGCAAAAAGCCGCTATCGGAAAAGGCAAAGGTGGTGCAAGCAACTGACATGTCAAAGTCAACAGCCACGAAGCAGATAACTAAGCCCGAATCGAAGCCAACAGGCGACACGCCAAAGTCAACTCCCATCCTAAAGAACCCAGAACCAAAGAAACCAACAGTAAAGCCTCGTGCAGATGCTGGGTCAAGGAAGCCAGCAACGAAATCGAAGCCACCCTCTGCTATTTCGACAACTATCCCTCCAGAAAATGCAGAGAACCACGTTGAAAGTGCAGAGGTAAGAAGAGCTCGAAAGAAGCTGGAGCTTCAAGGCAAGCAGCAACCGAAAAGGAAGACCCGTCGAGCGCTTGAAGGCTCGGTTCCGGTGTCATAGCATACCTTAGTTGTGTCCAGGACACCATTCGCCCATGTACATCATACTACAGTCTTTGTCATTTATACTGTGGATCATGGCCTACTTAATGTTCGATCGAGTCACTGCTCATACCTCTTTTTCCTATCTCTGCCCATTTTCAACTCAGTTCTTGCAGTGAGCCTAACAACAAGTGCCGACCGCTCTCTCAGTATCTGATGCGCCCTTCAAAGTCTACCTAGAGTCCACCTCTGCGGTCTTGGCCTGGCCCGATTTCGACTCGCTACGAGAGCGGCGTATACCATGTCCTAGCGACTTTGACCCTCGTCTCGGTTATACCACGGTGAAAACCCCCTGAAAGGATTGCCTTGCCCGGATTATATATATATAGAACTCACAGTCTTGCATGACTTGTCCCCGAGGTATTGGTGCGTACAAGATTCTGCTCGGAAGGGGCACGGAACGCAAAGGATCCTTCGGAGTGATTTACAAGCTTCCATCCGGTGCAATCGGGCACTGATATCCTCGAGGATGACTTCTCACTCTGACAGCCAAGATGACTTCCACCCCTCATGGGGGCCATGAGGAACGAGAGGGGGGGTTGTGAACGGCAAGTAGGTGGCGATCAGGGCTAGTAGAGCAGGAAGGAGCAATCAGGCACAGGTCGCTATTAGGCCTATAGCATTATAAATCTTACATAGCTAAGAATCAAGACTGTTATGACGATGATACCATGTGCCACAGGCAAGACGTGAGACAGCTACTACATTGAACGTTGCCCCCATGGAGTAGTATCGGAGTGATTGCTTCTACAGCTCGAGGCAAGTATCACGAGGCTCAATCCTGTCACCCTATACATGTGACTATATTCAAAAGATTTAATCCTGACCTACAAACTTCGATTATCTAATTGCCATTCTGTACCATATTATCCGCATTCTATGACTGTGCCCTCTGATATCCCGTCATCCCGATGTCCTTCATACATGCCATCCCGATGATTCAAGACAGGCCCAAGGGGTTCTGAGCACTCTCCTTGTTCCCACCTCCTGTGGCACCTCCAGCTGTGTTCGAGACGCTAGAGGTCGTATCGGAGACGGCCCCTCCTGCGCCCTTGGCGGCTCCGCCCGCGGTGTCGGTGACGCCCTTCGCCTGGAAAAGGATCGGAAATCAGCATGACGTCCTTGATCTGGCATTGGGGTTGCGTGAGCGGTCTAGAGACCAGACAAGAGTTCAAGCGGGGTTGCTGCTCCCAAACCACGTCTTATGAATCGAAACATTGCCTGGGCTGAGGAAGAATGCGAAGAGACGTACGGTATCTCCAACAGTGTTGCCGACGCCGCCGACTAGGAGAGCATCAGTAAAGGTTAGCGAGAGGAAGAGTGGGGAAACCCACCAGCATCACCGGCTGTGTTTGTGACACCACCAGCAGTCTTGCCGACTGTGTCGGTCACTCCACCGAGGATACCAGACATGTTGATTGGTAGTAGGGTAGTTTTAGATTTGCTAAAGAGGAGATCAGTCTGATGTTTGTAATGTGCAAGACAGTACGTGCACCAACGTTGATTGGAAGATTCGGAACGAGACTGGTATGAGTCCTCAATTGCACGGCATGTCGTGGGAAAAGGCCAGTATGTATAGTAAACAGCACCTTAGTGCAAAGGACCCCACATGACGTTTGATGAAACCACCATCTATATCAACCCCACCAAGCGTCCAGGCCAGCCCCACCATTCAAACAGCGCCTTGGACCAGTACCAACAAATGTCATGTCTCCATCGTCGGCCAAATCCTGTTTTGGGCGTGGAGATTGGAGCTTATATCATACATGCTTTTGATGGCGACAGCCACAGGGTCTTCCGATGTCGCCATGGCCACGGTCTAGAGCCCCGGATTTTCCTGGTACACCACTCCGAGACCTTAAGAATATCGACGTTTGATTGGTCAGAGTAAGCTCTAGATATGTTGTACGTGCCATGGGTGATTGTCTTGTTGGCTACCTAATCAGGCTCAGTAGCGAACAGTATCGTTACTGATTCCGTCTTCGTGGATCTCTTCTCCACCAGCAGCAGTTGCGATGAATGTTCCTGTGGATCACTTGACAAACACGGATGAGCGTCTTGACTGCGGTCGTACTCGTCGCTGCTGTGATCGATTTGTATGCATGAGGAATGAGCCTATCGTGCCAGACACATGGCGTTCGATGAGCCACGAGCCACGAGGAGCCACGAGGCCACGAGTTTAGCATGCAGGCGGCGCTTGGCCTCGTAACGTAAATAAGTAAAGTATATGAGAATGTGCGGGCCTCGGCATGAAAGAAGAATCACTTGGTGGACAACCAGGACTGCATTATCACCAATTCGAAACAGTATAACAATTCAAGTATGTAGACGATTGGCGATCTGTCCAAGATGAAAAAACTTAGATGTCAGCAGCAATATCTAACTTTAGCTATCATCAAACCATACCTAACAAAGCTGGTCGCTGAATGGCTGCTTCCTTGATTTCTGTCAGCCCTATTCTATTGATGATGAGCGTCATCGCCAAGGACCCCAAGGAGGAGCCGCAAGCTCCTTCTCACGCGACTTTTCTAACTTGGCACTTCCCAAACAACCGTCAACGTTCCTACGCAACCAGACAGTCTACCAGATGGACATCGCAAACCAACTCTTTTCGCTTACGCTCGGCGTCGAGCCCAACAAACATACCCTACAAAGCCTCGCAAGCACCCTCAACAGCGCAGGCAAGTACTCCAGCCCTTTTTGCATCAGTGTTATTTGTTGAACACCAAAGCTAATTGCCTATTACCCTCCAGTACTTTCCCTTGCCGACAAACAGAAGGCTCTTGAGCAATTCGCAGACACCGCCGAAGCCCAGAAATTCGTCTCCCAAGCACCTATCCCCAATCAGCAACAACAACTCACACAACCCCAAATCCAATACATCCAAGCAGCGCCAACACCTCAAGCACAACAAGCACGCAGAGCCAAGGTTCTTCGGAACCCGGTCGTATGGCAGGTCACCGAGCAGCAACTGAAGGAGTTGCAGTGGAAGCGGAAGCAGTTGCTACAGGCTCAAAAAGCTGAGCTGGAGCGCAAGAAAGCGGCGAGGGCGAGGAGACCTCCTGCACCGAAATTGGGACCGTCCAAAAACGCATCGAGGGCTGGGTCAGTAGTTGCGTCATCGAACAAGGCGCCACAAGCAAAGGTACACCATCCAAAGCCCCCACGAATATAATGGTTCTTCTCAAGCCTTCGGAAACTAACGATGCACAGAAAGCACCAGCGAAGCCTACCCCCAAGGCCCCGCAAGCTGGGAAAGCATCTGCGAACAAGTAGGCTACGACGGAACGACCCAAAAGAAGTGCATGTACATGGAAAGCACGTGACGGTCAGCCGGCGGGCGAGCTGCCGGATTTGTATGATATGATGTTTGACCAAAGGTGATGGAGCTTGCTTGCAATTCTGAATCGATCACATCTAGCCTTCAGCGAGATTAGTTGACCAGCATGTAGATATCTGTGGATTACGGTATTGTTCACATATTTCATCCCATGAGCCCCATCTGCGCTTTTCTTCTTTTCTACTTCATTGTATTGCAGAGCAGCATCCTGGAGTACTCATGCTATCTAGAAGTGGATTCGTCACTCGGTGGACGATCTACCTCAAATAGTTGAATTTGGTATCTTTGGGACTCCTGCTCCAATCATAGACAGCGACCCTGGCGCATCGTGGAACATCCTAGAGGCCATTGTTCGCGGCCACTATCTTGTGACGCGAGCTTCCTTGCCCCTATCACTCGAAAGAAAAAAGACCAGGTTGTCTATACGGCCAGTCTGCAGAATTCTCAGGCTGCGAGCTCTTCTCCTGGTCTACACATCCCCTCGGCGTAGCGATATATCCACCTATTAGTCCCTCCATCGCTATCGATCATAACATTAATTTCAGGGACGCCTCGACGTCAAACCGAACATTGAGTCTTGACCAATTCCGCATCTATGCCCGTAGTTGGTAACAGAAAGTTCGCCGATGTATGTCAACAACTCCTGGCGCAATCATTGCCCACATCCACGGACGTGGGTTCCGTTTAAAACTCCAACGATATCCTCCTGTGGTTTCTGGAGGAGGGCTAAATGTGGCTATCTGTCTGAAAATGCACCTGAGGAGTGCCAATTGACCCCAACAATCTTTCCACAGAGCCCTTGTAGTCGTGTTCGGATGGGTAGGACGTTGACGCACCTCTGATATCGTCACATCTCTCGCAACGCCGCTGCTGTAATTATGGTTGAGGATCGTGAGGTGAAATATCGACTTCAGCTGAAGCGTCTTGCGTTATACGCCTGTGGCTACTTCCGTTACCTCGTGTCCTCTTTCAGTAAGACGATGGCTACTACCTGACGCTCCGCGACCGCAAAGTCTTCTTTGCTAGACAAGCGTCGCGGTCGATCAACAGCAAGTTAACACTCGCACAAATGACCCTTTTTATACCACTTTACCAGCACACGTCTCTTACTATTTGCTACAGCAGTCATCTACCGCCCAGCCTCCAAGCCCAAGGTTGAAAGACTTGTTGAACTTATCCTGCGAGTATTTCACGGCTGCTCAGTCATTGTGCTATGTACAGGTAATCGCAGATACGTTCGTAGCACACGATTGTTGGGCTCCTAAAGTACCAGCTTCTAGAGGCAGAGGCTTAACGAGGCACGAAGGCTTTATCATCGTCTAGAATGAGATTACCAACGTCCGTATTATGTTGGTACCTTCTCTCTCTGGGAAGCTGGACTCGTACGATGAAACAGGAAGTTGGCAGAGAAATCTGGATGTTGGAAGAAATGATGACTATGACATATATCTCATTGTGCTCCCTTTGAAAGCACGAGAGCAGCCTGTAAGCTAGGACCCGTAGACCCCAGTCATTTAGTCATGTACCGCTGATGAAGCAGCCTGTTCAATTAGAGTGAGATAGAACAAGCTCACTGGAGCCCAAAAGCACTAGAGCTGCTTTGACGTACTGAAGTAGGTGCCTGAAACGGTGGTTCTCGGCCGCCTGGAAGCTTCCCACACATCACAACATCATTACCTAAAGGCTGCCACTTCACGTCTTGGAACCTTACAGCTGGTTGAGGTCTTCCCATTGGATCGTGACTAGGAGCAGGACTGACCTCAACACCACCCTTCCCAAAATAAGTTGGAGCGATAGTCACAACAACAGAGCTGATGAAGTTGGCATTCTCTGGCTGCAACAAGTCATTGATGACCATACCACCACCTTCAATCATGACGCTCTTGATACCTTCAGCTGCGAGTGCTTTCAATATTGCCTCCCATCTTAGCCGCCATTTCTTGTCGAATTCAGTCAGACCCAGATATTTCCCACCATGATATTTGAGAAGTTCCAATCGCATTGGGTCCATGGCGATTCCAGGCGCCATAATCACCCATGGTCCTCTCCCTTTACTGCTTCGAACAGTCTGTAACACCTTTGACTGTGGAGTTATCATCCATCTCGCTGCAGGATCAATGATGACGGGCCGAGGTTGTCCCTCCCATCCTAAGCCGCCGAACCCTCCGACGCCTTCTAAGCGGCAATTTAGTGCTGGATCATCTGCAATCGCCGTACCAACACCAACGATGATCGCATCATGCTTGGAACGGAGATAATGTGTCATAGCTTTGGATTGAGGACCAGAGAGTATGGTCTGCATACCTGGGGCGAGAGTCAAAGATGAGTCCATAGACGTGGCGTATGTAAGGGTAACATGAGGGAAGCCGCTGTCATTGATGATGGGATGCGGAGGCGGTAAGTAAGGCTCAAGGAAGGCACGAGAGGATTCAGGGAATCGGATTGTACCAGGAGGTAGAGGAAGGCTATCATCGAGTGACGGATCGATCATTTGCATATCACTAATGATTTGGGTGCCAGCTGGCAGTCCATCATGCCTGACGATGCCATTGCCATGATCGTATTTGTACCCCTGATGGACACGAAGTTCCTCGCGATGCTGCGTTCGCCAGTGCTGTGAAGCATTTCGAACATCATTGCGGTTTAGATGCTGTCCTCCAGCGGCAAGCAACTTTTCCATGTCCACATTCATGACAGTGAAGACAGATGCTGGCATGTAGCCTTTCATCACCTCAGACCTAGCAATCTCCATCAGCACACTCGTTCTCTTGATCTTGTCAATGTGATCCAGATCATGGCTATGCTGGGTTTCGTCCCCAACTCTGATGATAGTGTAGCCAGTATAGCCACCTTCATACCGAATGGTCTTTAGCCTCATCTGACAGGTTCCCCCTTCTCTGATCTGCTTTTTCCGCGTCGGCTGGCCCTCACGTCTGGGAGTGTCTACAGCCTTGGGCGTGTAGGTGGGTCGCTGTAATCGGCACGCATAGTAGTCTGTAATAACCCTGCCGGTCTTGTCGGTACCAGCCTTGTGCTGCCTCACCCATACATTGTCAATATATGGCCAGTAGCGATCAAACTCGTGGACTTGGAGCTCAATTTTGTCCTTGACTTCAAAGAGGCGCTGCCGCATGAGAGCTAAATCGCGCGGCGGGTTCAGTAGATCCCTCAAAGTCCTGGTCGGCATCGACATCTGATCCTGGTTTGCTACCGCCGAATTCGCATCCGTCGGCAGATCTGTATATCCAAGCCCCGGATGAATTCCATGGTTGGATGACATTTCGTTTGCCATCGAATTTGGTAAACTGAGAGTGAACGGTACACCCGGGACAAGCTCTCGTTCGCACTCGAACAGAGCTCGGTGGCCGGGCCTCAGCGATTTTGATCACAGTGGCAGGGTGGGCTCGACAAGCGAAACGCTTCGCAGACCATATTCTATGGGGAGCCATGTTAGTTGCCCTACGTTCGGTCATGAGCATTGTGAGTAAGATACCTTGAGGGAAGAAATCAATCCTTAGTGAACATGGATGAAATGGACGAGCTTAGTTTTTAGTGTGTGTGCGGTCTACAAGTCTCACATCCTGCGCTAAGGTATTATCTAAAGTGCCGGGCTCGGGGGCTTAGATAAGACCCCGTGCTTATGTTCATTACAAATTTACAACATTTTCACAATAAGGTGCAGTGTTTGTTGAGGGAAGCTCGAGGACAATGTCTTCCCAGAACATATTATCCAGTTGGATCGCTTAAATGGGGTATCGAAACCAAGCCTTTCGCAATGCTCGCTACAATAACATATTGTGATGACCTTCAATGGCACATCGTTAAAAACAAAATCGCTGTGGAACAGGTAATCCAAAGCCGAAATCATGTCTCTCCACTAGGATGATCCCAATGCTCGGCTTCCAGCTGGTCACGGTGCAATGCGCGGCCGGCTATCTCCTCCTCTTCTGGCTCGCGCACAGTCACGTTTATCCAATCGATCTTTGGCAATTCTTCGTCAACAGCTTGGCTCGCCAATCCGAGCTGAGCCAGGTTCTTGTTGCGGTGAGGTTTCAGTTGCATCTTGGTAGCAATGGGATAGTAGTAGGCTCCTTTATCTTGGCTATCAGTGGCGTCATTGCCAGGATCATGGAGTGACAATGCAACCTCTTTGTAGTGTTGGCCTGGTGTCTCGGTCCTCCGACCCTTATCGTAGGTGCGAAGATAGCTGTACTTGAAATTACCAGAGTTGTCATTGGCTTTGTGTGTATACAACTCAGGGTCGTCTCTGTCCGAATTGTAAACATCGAACTTTCTCTTGAAGTTGCTTGCGGTGGACTCATCGGCAGGCAGGAACAAATCCCAATCCTGTCTTCCGGATTCATGATCACGCGGATACAATATTCCAATGTCCATACGCGAGTCACGAGCTGCTGTTGCCGCGGTAGGGTTCCCCACAAACTTAGTGACCAAATAAGATCCTGAATCAGTAATAGCCTCGAGATCTGGCTTGAGTGGATAAGCATCGAGAAGCTTGACATCAGATTTCGATGGATGCTTGGGATTTTTCCAAGCCTCTATTTCTGCAGGCGTGGGAACGGCCCCGCGAATGTTTGAATTGCTGTCAGAGCCAGTGTATGCATCCTCCGGATAAGCTATATCGAAACCTTTGACTACAGAACGCAGCATGTGTATAGGATCATCCTTCACGGTGTCTGTAGGCTTCCGAGCTTTGGCTGCAGCAGGAGTTTTCGCGCTAGCCCTTGCAGCATGGGCATTAGCTTCCGCTCGTGCTTTTGTTTCCGAGGAGATGTATTCAGTCCGACGCAAAAAGCTATAGCCACCAGCAACTGATGCTGGCTTTCCAAGCTCAGAGACAGGGCGCAAAAGGTTTTTATCCTTGGGGTTGATGGGAGGTGTGGCCAGTGGCGCTTGTATGCCTTACATAGTGTCAGTCAAACACGTTTCTAGTGAGATTGTATTACATCGCACAACTTACAGCTCTCATCACCATCGAAAATCCCCGGGACACCCACAAGATCGATAGGCATACCAAGCTCAGCATCTGCTTCAATATTCAGAGGCTGCTGTCTGGCGAGGCGGGATGAGAAGTTCGCGGAAGTAAAGTAGTTCAGGCCTTCTGTAGGAATATTTAAGAGCTTTGGGGGCCCTGGGGGAGGGGGAAGAACGTTCTCATAGCGTATCCGAGCGATGTAGTCCTGATGATACCCGCGCTCCGGTGGACGAGCTGCTGGAGTGGCCATGTCTGCAGCGGGAACCAAAGACTGACCAAGAAAGGACCCAGTATGTAAATCGGGAAAAGAATAATTAATCACGGTTCAGCGTCAGTCGCACGTTTGAATGACAATTTCTATCCACAACCTGTAGTCAAGGTCCAGCGAACTCGTTTCAGTAAATAGTGGAGTAGGACCGATGTGTCGATAGTGTCCTGTCTGAAGCCCAACGAGGGACACAGTACCGGTTGGGGGTGCCGTGGTCTCTTCTTCGCCTAAGCTTCCATTCTCATGAAGCCAACAGTAATGTCGCCGGAGGATGATGGACGCTCTCGCTGAATCACCATTGGTCAGCTTATTCAATATTTCAGGCTTTTCGGTAATAGAAGTCTTTGGGCGCAAGAGGTCGTTCAAAGTCGGCCATTGTCTTGGCACCTTGGCAACGTAAACTGGTCGCTCGAACCTGTCACCTGTATCCAAAGTCTTGCACCTCCCCACTCAGTGCAGGTTCGATCAACAAAGTCGTGTCTTTTTCGGAGCCGGGTGATATCTAATTATGGAGATGGATGTGAGAACTTTTGGGGGACTAAACATGATCAAATCAAGTATTTTGCTAAGTTATAGGCATTCCTACGTGCTTCTAAATGCTTCCTTTAAAGCCCGGCACCCTAGGAGTGCTGTCAGATCCAAGCCATAAGCAGGTTTGGTATTACTGTTTATCTTCCGAAGAAGTTTTGCTGGGACTCGAACTCCTGTAAAGTAGGATGGTTCAACTTGTGGCAGGGTGCTAAGTATATTACACCTAGAGCACCTGAGTGAGTGATGATGCCTTGATAAGAAGGGATAATAGATGTCGTTTGGTCCCATGAAATGGACTCCCGATTGGTCAAGGGAGACTCTCTGACCAGACACATTATTATATCCATCGAATTGGACCCAGCGCCCTATAATTATCCCTTAGGCGCAAGCTGATCGTTATGGGTACTATTCTAGGTGACTCGCAATGCTACTGGTTGGAGGTGAATATCCTATCTTAGGCATCATCATTGGCTCAGATCATTAGAGGCAGATCTAGTTTACGAGCTCACATTGTGAGCTCCATCGAGGCAAAAATAAGTTGAAGGCAGTTTGCGCAAAATTGACATTAACATGGCAACTTGGGGAGGAGACACCGAGTTTACCATAGAGCCAAGCTACTCAGGTTGTTCTAGGGCGCTCTGTGGTTCACCAGGCCCACATACATTTGTATGCCAGAAGCCTGGCGCCCAATCGATCGTATTCCATCCTTCCAATCCAGCTATCATTCGTTCCTCTAAGTTTCCCAAAGACATTCCCGCCTTTCCAAGTCGTACTTTGCGGATCCATCTCCCTTGGCGGGGTTCCAATGATAATGTCCTTGACATATTCTGGCCTTAGACCTTTCAATCTCTCTTCCAGAAAATTATTGAAGCCCGGAATTCGAGCCCCACCACCCACAACCATGATACTTGAGAGGAAATCTTTCATCTTACGATCATCATTGCGAGCTCCATGGGCAATTGATGTCAATATGGCGGTATCCAGTGATATCACTGGTAGCACATCATCTCGCACAGAAGTTGCGAGCACATTCGTTGCTGTGTTACTCTCACCAAGTGGTACAGGAGTGCCATCATCATCAGGTGCGGGAGAATCAGCTGCTGATATTGATATACGATCCGACTGGTTGACTCTTTGTAACAAGTTCGATCCAAGCTTAGCTAAAACACTCGGTGTGTTCCCGGCTGTCCCTTCGCCGCCATCGGTTTCGCCGTTCGCCGGAATCGATGGACTTATCAACGAGATGACGGCAGACTGCGCAGAGGAGACAGGATCGTTGGGTCCACCTTCGTAAATGTCGTAGGAACGATCCAGAACTTTCCGTCGCCCATTGAGCTTCTCCGAGTTGTCAAAGATCGATGGCTGAAAATAGCCCTGGGGTGCCAACAAGACCTCGTCATAAGTTTTGAACGTGTATTTGCGGGTGTCTTGGCCCGAAGCTCTGAGATGAAACTCGAACAGCTGGGGGCTGATATCACCCTCGTTCATGGTACAGAACTTGGTCTTGAGTTCTTCAGCGAGGAGAAAGTCATATCGTCTTCTCAAGTTTATCTCCTCATATGGGAAGTGATCATGCAGCATCATCCTAATGAAAGTCTCCGTGACATCTGCTCCGCCAAATTTGAGGTTAATCCGAGAATTCTCGGTACACATGCCCTCTTCAACACAACATATTGAAGTCTTCTGTGCTCCGACGTCAACAATACAGGAAACAGAGTATCCCGCACCAAAAGTAGCAGCAAGACTTTCCTGAATAAAGCAAACCTTTCCAAAGCCGAAATCTCGCATCAGCATTTCTAATGTCTGAGATATGTAGTGCCGCTCATACAGGTCAGGTACAATGAAGACACAACCATACTGTACCCAGTCTCTCTTTCGCCGCAAATTCAACTGCGATTTAATTGCTTCCTCTATGATGGTCGCGATATTACCAAACAAATCTTTCTTTTCGGGATATTGAGACTCATTGTACCAGCCGTGTTGCAGTGGCCAAAATAGCTTGTACCGTGGATATGAGTTGTCTGGGATTCTAAGTGCCTCGTGCCCCGTGAAGTAACCTGGTGCCTTTTTTGGATTCGCGGGGATCTCGGTCCAGTCTACACGAAGAGGGTCATTGTGCTCCGAAATAGTTTCGGGGGGGACCCGCTTGTTGTAATTGACAATCAATTCCTTTGAATTGGGCAAAACCCTCCGCTTGTTGGCACGCATGTGGATCTTCAAATCGGCGCACATCCTAGCATACTGGGTACTGAAATCCTCGCCGAACATCTTCTCTGGCTCCATTTGAGTGACGCCGTCTAACTTTCTTCTCTTCGGGCTCGGCTCGCCTTCATATTCCTCAGACTCGCTCGTCTTCCATTGCCTTGCAATTGCCATAGGCACAGTCTTAGGTAGAGCGTCGCTTGCTAGTCCGATTCGTAGATTCTGGCTTCCGGGATGTATGACCATCACTTTCGACCCCAGGGCATCTTGACCTGTCAGGAGTTCTCCTCCATCCTCCAAGCCTGCATCGTCGTCTATATCAATGTCCACCCCACTTGGCGCAGGATCATTGATATTCACTCCTGCGAGCTCCCGGTCCCTATCCTTAGCTTTGGCTATCATGCGAGTTCGACGGTCTTCTTGCAGAAGACGTAGAGGCAGTATCTGATCATCTCGCTTGAGGTACTCTGTATAATAGTTCTTCTGATTTATCATGTTGACTTGAGGCCATGTGCTGAGGTCCATGTTGTTGTCTGTCTTCTCGAGACCTGCAAACTTATCAGTTGTGAGCATGCCTTTCTCGACAAATGTAAATCATTCACCTTCTTCCCGAAGAAGGGCCTTTCCAGATCTTTTGCCGACCATCTTTGCAATTTGGCAGACCTAGTATGGCGACGAGGTCTACGGTATCAGCGCATGGGTTTTGATTCTTCCCCAAGCAATCCGCGGACAGCGGAACTACCCCGCGTTGACTTGCTGATCTGATATAAGCTTGAATCAGATCAGTCCAGCTCAGCTAAAGTATACTTGAGCTTCCTAACAAGCATATACCCGGGTCTTCCGAGCTTCTAGCCACCGCGGACGGGTTATTTGACGATCAGATAGCGCTGTGTCTGATATGGGGGGCTCCTTCTCTCGAATGTTCTCTCTCCTCTGGTCAAAACAAGAAATAAGAATCTTGATATTAGGATTAGTATGCCTCTCAGTATTAGGGCAATCTTCATATGCTCAGACTGAACAGGACAACGCCGGCAAGACTACTCTTCTGTACAGATTAAAGGTATGCAACTGCTCTCGTAAGCATATGGTAGACGTACTGCGCTGACAACTCTGAAGATTGGGGAGGTTGTCACGACAATACCTACCATCGGCTTTAACGTGGAATCTGTAGTATACAAGAACCTTAACTTCAACGTTTGGGTAAGGTCCCACATCACCAAGGGCTAGCATATTGCCGTGCTGAAAGCATGAATGCAGGATCTGGGTGGTCAGACATCCATAAGACCATACTGGCGATGTTATTACGCGAATACAGCGGCCGTCGTCTTCGTGATCGACTCAACAGACATAGAACGGCTAAGCACTGCGGCCGAGGAGCTGTCGGCTATGTTAAATGAAGAGGAGTTGCGGGAGGCGTCATTATTGGTATTCGCAAATAAGCAAGATCAGCCTGGGGCGAAGGGTGCAGGTGAAATATCAGAGACATTACGCTTAGGGGAATTGCGCGACAGGAATTGGAGCATAGTGGCTTGTTCCGCAATAGATGGTTCAGGAGTCACCGAGGGGATGGACTGGCTAGTTGTGAGCACCAAAGTTTTCAGGTTTGTGTTGAATTACGCTTCGCTAACTCTGCAAGTAGCAAACAATAAACTCAGATTCATGAAATTCGTAGAGGTACCCTTCATTTCTTTCCAGATTCAAGGAGTAATGTCTAACAGAATCTTGGTAAGACGGCGAACTAGAAAACTGTCAAAACGATGGCAACATCATACGGGATCACTATACATGTCTTCGAGAGCAAACGACTTAAATCCTCTAAGTGTCCGAAAAGAAAAAAGTCCTTAGATGTGAGCAAGCCTGAAGCATCTACTTTCGGGTTACCCAATCCCATCAAATCGATCACTTCCAGGGGTCCCGAAATCAAGAAAGTGACTCAACTGAGCTTTAGCAAGCTTGAAATTCAGCTTGCAGTCGCTGTTGCAGAAGAGGCTGTTTATAGCCCACGAAAATGGTCAGAAAGCGCACTCGGTAGCCCCGGAAGCTTTTCGATGTCATCTTAGCTACAGCCGAGATAGCCATCACTTTTCGAGCTCTTGCCCTTGGCTTTTCCCGGATCCAGCTCCACCACACAAAGAAGATTATTGTAACGTCTTGCCAGGGTCGGGGAAACCCATCTACAGCTGCCAAAAAGTGAGCCGCTAGCCCCTTAGCTGATCCTCGACCCTCAGGCCGCTGTCGCATGCTGTAAAACATCGCCAAGCTACTTCTATATCGGTGACTTGCCGTTCAGAAGATAACCCAATCGTTTACTGGGCTAGCATATCAGTAACTTTTATAAGGGAACCAGACTTAGTTACCTTGCAACAGCTCCTGGCACCTTTCAGACCTCGCTGCGGAGTGATAACAAAGAATGGCTGGTGACTAATCTACCTACAATGCTCGGGACGAGTCTCCCAGTCAACAACGTCTCCAATCAGAAACCTCAGCCGAGAAGGAGAATATTATACAGATGCCACTGCTTTTGCGTGGTTTTCGGGCTAGTCAGCCTTTCAGATAACCGCCGAGCACAAGATGGGTCCCCTTAACGCCAACGTTCAAAACGTGGCTGATCTCTAGCAAAGGCGGAAAAGTCCTCCTATATCCACACGAAGACACCTTCGCTTTGCTCTACACCTTCAAGATCAGGTACTTTAAATACCTGTCCCTCCCCTTCGTCTCAGAAGGCCCATCAAATGCTACAGTGTTTCCCAAGTGGATGATGAGGATATCACCACACCTGATCTTGACCCCCATTGCTCTGGCGAGAGCTTTAGGCTGTTGGAGCGGTATGGGGGCGGTTCTAGATGACTGATGAGCTGTATTGTACACAGTTTGGGAAGCGTGAACGTCCAGGGGAACGCTACGAGCAGCTATTCCTCTCTCTGACTATGCTGGAATGTTTGATCAAGTTGAGCGAAGGCAGCATTCTTCACAAAATGAACCTACCATAGATGCTATCAATGTTCATCTGCGGCTTATGTCATTCAAAGTGACTGTTATCACATATACTCTTCACACAGTTCAGCGAATTGCCGCACACCATCCCTTTTATCATGTTTCATCAGTATCTCCATCGGGAGATAATAAAGGATCCTGTCAGGCATGTTGAGTTGAGCTCTGCATGGTCAGCGTCCAGACATCCTTGTTGACAGTCTAGACTGATTTTTACAAAATTGATTATGGAATGGGCTTCGACCAAATGAGAGCTTGGACGGAGCGTCAAGAGGCCAGTTGGCCGGAAAAAAAAATCTACATTGGTCCGGGGTCGTTGATTTGCCATACCCATGCATCTGACACCTGTCTGGGTTGTATTCCTGGCAGTCCGCTTCACCTGATCTAGTCGAGCGTGGTTCCCGTATAGACCCTACGCGATGTGGCTAAAGTCATATAAAGTGCAGCTAAGCAAGGGAACTTAGTTACAATTGTTAGTACTGAAGCAAATGGAGGATCAAGCCCACTATCATATTGGCTCACCTAGACCTAGTGTCTCAGATGGTCTAGCTTCGAACGGAAAAGTCTTCTATGAACTAGGACATCACAGTGCAAGCTACCAAGGGACAGACGTTTGGATGCAGGGGATATTGACTCCTCTGGTCCTGCCGAACGAGCAAAGACGGTTACCAAAAGGAATTTTGCCATCCAACGAAGTTTGAATGATACAAAAGTAGGTTAGAGGAATTTCCCAGGTCTAGCTTAACGTACGCATGGTATCAGGTCATATTGGAATTGGTTTCCTCCATACAAGCTTATATGCTGCTTAGCTGGAGGAGAGCAATCCACATCAATCTCGATACAACGAGGAAAAACGAGGAAAAACGATGCAGAGGAACAACACCCCCAATGAATTCGATCAGGGTTGAGACGGGCCATCGACTTCCCCTTCCACAACTCCATTTACTAGCAAAAAGATATAGCTAGTCGTAGACCTCTTACATCAAAACAATTGTCTTTGTTACTCAGGCATATCTAGCAATCGAGCGATTCCCAATCAAGTGATGTAGGACAAGGTATCATCTCATGTCCTCTCAAATGACTGCTACCAACGTTCACAAGCTGCCGTGCCCCTCTAAACTTCATCCAAAGTCATCATTCTGAGGAACGCCTCTGCCTAGAGCCACCATAAGCCGACAAACTGCACACGCTTGGGACTACTGATCGCATCAGACTCGCGTAATGCCTTTCATGTGTACCATCGAAATGAAAAACTGTGAGCATGTCTCGTTGATTAAGTTGTAATACAACGTAAATGTTGAATGATGAGGTGAATATAAAGTACGTACGGCTCCATTGATTCTAAGCGCGCTAGACGCTTGCAGGGGTTCGCGGGAATATTTTGTTCGACAATCAACATAAGGTATGAAATAAGTTACTTTTACTTACATACCCTTCGAACACGATTCCTTATTTGTTCCCTTCTTTTCTTTGACGCTAACTTTGAAATCTCTCTCTCCACAAACATCTTACGCAAATTTCACCTCACATTGATGATGGCGAGTGCCAAATTGTCCACCAAGTCAAAAGCGGCACCAAAGACTACTCAAAATGCTGCTGTTCCAACAGCCAGAGCATCCAGGAAGCGCAAACCAGAGGAGGACGAGAGCAAGCCTGCGTCGCCTCCAGCCAAAAAGCCTCGACCAGCAGCTAAGACGGCCACAGAATCGACGACAGTCACTAGGACAAAAGCGACCCCAAGGCTAAAAGCTGTTGCGAAGCGGACAGTGGCCAAGCCCAAGGTCGTGATCAATAGTGTTCCGACTCAGATACTCGATGTATACGTTTTCGGCGAAGGTTCATCTTCTGAGCTTGGACTGGGGACTGCTAAGACAGCAATAGATGTGAAACGTCCTCGCCTGAATCCTCTACTATCATCAAAGGATGTTGGAGTCGTGCACGTTGCCTGCGGAGGCATGCACGTTGCTGTGTTGACCCACGACAACAAGGTCTTGACATGGGGGGTGAATGATCAAGGGGCTTTGGGGCGTCACACTTCATGGGAGGGTGGAATGAAAGACATGGATGATAACGCGAGCGACGACAGTGAGAAGAGCGACAGTGGTCTGAACCCACTAGAGAGCAGTCCGACCGCAGTCCCCGCTTCAAGCTTTCCAGAAGGCACTAGATTTGTCAAGCTCTCCGCTGGTGACAGCCATACTCTGGCTCTTACCGATGAAGGGCTGGTTTACGGATGGGGATGTTTCAGAGTGAGCACACAAAATTTCCACTCCAAAACTTTGTGGGGAGTATCTGACCCACGATCATAGAAAACGGATGGGGTCTTAGGCTTTTTGCCAGACTCGAAAGTCGAGATCGAAAATAGACCGGTACGTATAACTGGGCTGAAAAACATTATCCACATCGCCAGTGGTGCCAACCACGCAATGGCGCTGGATAATAAGGGTGCAATCTTCATTTGGGGCTCAGGGGAGCAGAATCAACTTGGGTATCACATTGTCCAACGGACCGGTAGTGAAGGCAAGAAGACGACCCTCAAACCTCAACCTCTTCGTACGAAAGGTAAAAAGTACAAGGCAATATACAACGGTTCGGATCACTCATTCGCCATCGACGAGGAAGATCGGGTGTGGGCATGGGGTGTCAACAGCTTCGGTGGCTGCGGTATCCTTGAAGGAGCAGGCAACGACAACGCCGTTGTTTACACTCCCTCAGAGGTGAAGAGTCTACATCTCGAAGATGATAGCATTGTTCACATGGAAGGCGGTCACCATCACACTGTTGCAGTCACAAGAACCGGCAAAACCCTCATCTGGGGCAGAGTGGATGGGTACCAGGTCGGTCTCGATATGGCAACTATACCAAGCAGTTCCGTTATCAGGGACGACAAAGACAAGCCGCGCATTGTCATCGTTCCCACAGCCATCCCGAATTTGGGCAAAGCCACTTGGGCTTCCGCCGGCACAGACCATACCATCGTTCTGAACGCTGAGGGCAAAGCTTATGCTTGGGGCCTGAGTGCAACCTACCAGACCGGACTTGCGACTACGAATGATGTCGAAATGCCCACCCATATTGACAATACGGCTGTACGGGGAAAGCGGTTGTCCTGGGCAGGGTGTGGCGGACAGTATTCGATGTTAGCCGCTCCCGCCAACATGGCGAATGGGGTATGAAGGAAAGCCTACGAGAAGGGACGAGTATGGCTCTGTAAATGAATAGGGCTATGAAGGTCTGAGGGAGTACCCGGGGTTACTGAGGTTTGGGTGTGTACCTTAGACGTGGTGTGCTAGTCGTACCCGACAGTATGCCAATTATTGTATCGCTCACAGTACGGCATAGCGAGGCGCATATCGGTATCAAGGTGTTCTTCGAAATCGGTGGTGGCGCTTTGTAATAGCATTGCCCCTGCTCCCGGAAAAACAGGCCCTTTTGACTTGACAGGTATTTTGTTCGTCGTAGACTGCGATTGATATCGATTTTGCAACTTTATCACGAACACGCTGCACGATGAAGTAAAATTAGTCCAAAACTGTTATGTTCATGCATGCATCCCTGGTCTACACAAATGTGTAGAGCTCCCCCATATATAAGGTCTTTCATATCATCGCTCATATCGTCGCTCAGGATCAAATATCATTATCCGAAAATTTACGCCAGTGTAATATCCACAATCACCGATAGTCAAGCCGCTTGCTGGGCGATTGCCCTTCCGGCTGATAGTCTCTTGGGTCTGCACCCACACCACGCATCCCGACGTAATTCTGATAGGGCGTGTAATAGTGCTGGTTTGGCATTTGCCAGTCCATCGGCTCATGAGGCAGAGGTCGTGCGTGAGGAGTATGTAGGTGTGGTGCCGGCGGTTGATGGGGTTTGGCTCTCCACAGTCCGAAAGTGAGGTTGTTGACCGCGAAGCAACCGATGATCACGGTCAGGCTGACAATCTAATGCATTTTGTTAGTCCCTCAGTTTGAATACACGACAAGGTATTGGTGGGAGCGTACTATAGCCTTCAAGGAAATTGGTTCGATGAAACCGTTGAAGATCTCCGCAAACATCCCAGCACTGAGCCGTGACCTGCCCACCTTGAGAGGATCGCGCTGCATGCATTTCTCCCAATTGTTGCATACTGTCTCCATAGCTGGCACACGGCTATCCCTATCGCATCTGTTTTCCTTGAACTCGTGCGCACAAGCCGCCATTTCCGCCAGGATATCCGATGACTCCATCATGGCTCTCTCCTCGATATCGTGGCATATTGTTGAATAGAATCCGTAGAGAACGTACATCATGCAGAAGGCGAAGAAGCAATTGAGCAGGAATTGAACGTAGAAAGACAGTGTATTTGGCAGACTTGGATGTGCGTCTATGAAGGTGAGGACCGAAGGAACGAATCCCATGGGCTGGACAGATCGACCTTTTTGATGGGGACCTTCGCTGCTGCTGGGCCGCTCTTCGAAATCCGAATCGTTACTCGACCGTCTTGGCGCTAGCTGTACATCTTTGTCTGCGTCACGTCGTCGGCGCTTCAACACTCGGCGATGAGCCCCATCTGGGAAATTTTTGCGGGTGATTTCTCCCCTTCCGGACTTGAAAGATTTGCCGTCCATGCACCCTGACGACATGTCCTTCTCTGACTTGAAGCGTACCATGGCGCGACTAGCCTTGGACAGTACGCTTCGCGCTGGTGCATCGGGTGTGGCCTCACTGTCTGCGTTTGCGGGAGAGGACATATCAGGTCCCGAGGAGAAGTCCGCCTCGATCGATTTCTGAGGTGTAGTGAAGGACATGTCGCGGAAAGGCTTGCCCGAAGGCTTTGCAGAGAAAAGGTAAGTCTGGTTTTCTGGATCGCGTAGGGCAGGCAACGATGGCTTTGTGGGTGAGTCCAAGTCTTGGGCAGGCCCTTCAGAGCATCGCACGTTAGTCTTATGGTCCTGTTTCACGAATGCAGATACTGTTCTCTTACGCTTAAAACCGGCAAAGGTATTGGCTTTCCAACCTTGGGCGGCGCTTTGGACGAAGGGCGAATCATGTTCAACTGGCCCTTGATTATTATCCCACTTGAAATCCATCGGACTCTCTTCCGACCTGAACCCTGAATTAAGTCGAGCCATTGTGGTTGATAATGTAGGATGCTGGAGGATGTCGATCCGGAGTAAACAGCAAGAGCCACTAGTGGCCGCTAGGAATACCCGGGGAGATTCCGCTAACACGATCCGAGCTTGAGTACGGAGTATGATGCGTTATTCAGAATCATTGGTAAAAGGGTAAGTTCTGCTGACTGTATAGATGTCACAGCAGACCATTACTGAGCTATTGTTCAGTGAATATTGAATTAAGCAAGAAAAAACCGAAGGCAATATGTGGAGTCTGAGCCACCATTTGTCATCACGATTTCGCAAAAGGTATACCCTCGAACGCGCTCAATGTTCACGAATCATGCCTCTCCACTGCAGTGGCACGAGTAGTCAAGCTACGTAGTCCATAACACCATATATTCCCCAGCAACGGAAGCCATGCCAAATCGCCAGGGCTACAGACAACGGGGGTTTAGCTCCTGAGCCAGTCCTTAGACAAGCTCAAAATCATCGTCGTCCGCAGCGTAGCCTGTGTGGGTCTCTTCCTTCTCCGGGGAGACGACCTCGTACTCGTCGTTGACCAGCTTCTCGGTTGCCTTGGTCTCAAATTTCTCGACTGCCTTCGCTAGCGCCATACCAAGGATCTGGCTGCCTTTGCCGGGTCCACGTGGAGCATCATAGGAGTAGGTGTAGCCGGCATCGGGTTCAGGGGCCGCAGAGGCTTCTTTGACATCGTCCTCGGCAGATGTATCAGAGGCGGAGTTGTCCGTGTCAAACACAGGATCGCGCTTGCGAGACATCTTCGCATTGTGAACAGCCTTGTTCTGCGGGAACACAAGCTCGCGCCTCACTGCTTTGGTGTAGCTGGAGAGGCTCCGGTTAGAAGTGAGATATTTGCCATAGGATACACGTACTCACCCCGTGGCGTAGGGTTTTGCAGGTCGCTTGCTCGAATGTCCAGGGGTGACAGGCCCTTCCCCCAAAGCCCACTTATGCTTGTGGTCCATCTCGCGCTTGTAGTCCTGTTCGAGTTTGTGCTCCTTGGCGAGATCCTTGAGACCGCTGTCGACCGACATGAGTGCTTGGTGCCCTGGGGGTGGAGCTGGCTTGAAAGGCTTGACCCAGCGAAGAGTGAAGCCGATGAAGGTGTGCGGCAAATGAAAGATAGAGATAGATACTACCAACAGTCGTGAGGGGTATGTTGATATGATAAGCAAGTACAACAACAAGCAGAGGGGGATGGATAGGATGAGTGAGGTGGGTGATTATATGAGAAGAGTATGAGGAAGATGAATACGAAGATGAAGGAGAGGCACGTGGGGATGGAGCTGATGATATGCCGAAGGGGAGCAGCAGAGGATGAGGATGAGGATGAGGATGACTGTCTTTGTTGCACGAAACGCGTCTGAGTCACATGGGGAAATGGGAAGGGACAAGGGGTAATGCCGTGACTAGGTATGAGTAAGAATGAGAACAAGTAGCAGGAGTGGCTGCAATCCGATAAAGTAAAGTAGGTCACTGAGGGAGCTCATGCGCGAGAGGCGAGAGCGACCAAAGCAGGTCTGCAGCTTGCAGCTTGCAGCTTGAGCTGTCTCCGTTCTTGTCCGGCTGATGATACCGACCAAAAGTGGGGGGGGGGCCGATAAGGGAGAAGCACATGCTAAAGTAACTATTCTACGTTGCCTGCCTCCCTGCTCAACTAGATTGGCGCTGCGACGGATGCGTAAATACCAACAATATGACACCGTCAGCACCTGGCCTGAAATTACGACATGACCTTCAGGAACCATCATATCGAGAGATTCACCACCAGCCTTCGCCGGTGCCAGCATGTCTTAAATGACTTGCGTCATTGCATAACCTTGGATCCTGAGAGTGGTGTATTGCATTGCATGACTTTGGAGCTTGAGAGAGAACTACGTCTTCAGATCGTTCACCTCATTGGCGACGCCGCACTGAGTCGTGCTTATCCTGCTTCGACACCACACCTGCAAACCTCCAGGACATGGCTGTTAGTCTAATCCGGTCGCAAACTACCCTTGTTTCCAGATCGCACCAACTTCTCTCGATGGCTTTACATAGGCCCCGGCCGAAGGAGCATACAGTTCTCAGAGTCTCACTTAGATCTCGTGGGCAGGTCATAATCAGCCGCTGTCTACGCCTTCTGACTCACTACTGGTCTCCGCCCCCTCACTAGGTAAGGTACCAGGAAACCATCCAAAAGTTCCGAGATCGACTGTCAATTCCCCAAGATGGCCTGTATTGACAGTGACTCCCTCTTGTCGAAGCGCAGCAGCTTGTCGTGCAGCACCGCCTGGACCCCTATGTGATGAGTCAACTCATGGACCTTCGTCCACACATATTCCGTGCTGACCTCGGTGAGATAACACCTTTCGCATTTATAACTCTTTGCCAGGGAACATTGCCATCGTGGAAATGATGCCTATCAACGGGTGAAGCAGTAGGAAGATGCTTCAGACAGATCCCAACTTGTCTACTGCCGGGGTCAACTGCTTTCTCTTCATATGTAACCTAGCAAACACTGACCGAGGCCGCTCGGCTTTGTCGGAAGTCAGGAACATCTCAATCGAGCATTGCAATAGAATTATCGCAGAGCAACCCCACTTACGTTTTCCAAGCAGAGTAGCAACATGTCCATAGCTCGTAACTTTGCCGTGTGGTATTTCCTGAACGGCAGCGTAGACGGCATTGAACCACCACTCTGCTTCATCACTGCGTGTCATTCTGGTGTTCACCCGAAGAGGAACGACTCAAGTTCAGAGATAAATAATGTAAAGCAGAAATGGAACTTGATACTCACTACTTTACGTACTATACAAGCGCGGCTCATGCAGGGCGTCTAGCGCGATTACGAGGGCATACCGTATGAAGTAGAATAAGTTACTTTCCTTGTGCATGTGAGTTTTTCGTTCCATCCTTCACTCGCCCTGCATCTCCACCATGTCTCTCGCTGACTATTTAGCCAAGAATTACCTCACCGCCGACGCAAAATTGGAGAAGAGGTCCAAGAAGCGCAAGAGAAATGGTGGCACAGCCTCCGGTCTTATCATCGCCGACGACGATGCTTTAGGCTGGGACCGTAACGGAACTGGAAACGCGGATGATGACGGACCCCTCACAGTGAACGCAAATAGCGCAGAGTTTCGAAAGGCAAAGAAGAATGCATGGCACACGATCGGAGCACCCGCTCCTTCCTCTGCAGATCAAGCCGCCGCGGATGCCATCCTCTCCTCGGCAGCCGCTGAATCTCACGCCCGTGCTTTCGCCGACGACGATGTCCCAGTCGTGGATGACTCTGCCATGAAAATGGAGTCGGGCGCTCATGCAGGTTTGCAGACTGCCGACCAAGTGACCGCCCAGCTGAAAAGGAAGGAAGCCGAAGAGCGGCGACGATTCCTCCAAGACGGAGACGAGCACAGCGGGAAGGGCAAGGAAACGATATATCGAGACGCCAGCGGCCGCATCATCAATGTGCAAATGAAACGGGCTGAAGCCCGCAGAAAGGCAGAGGAAGAGGCGTCCAAAGCTGCCGCTGAGCTCGAGGCTCAGAAAGGTGACGTCCAGCGTGCTCAGAAGGAGAGACGAAAGGAGCAGCTGCAGGATGCCAAACTTATGCCTGTCGCGCGATATGCGGATGATACGGCGCTGAATGAAGAATTGAAGGGGAGGGAGCGGTGGAATGATCCTGCGGCAGGATTTCTGGAGAAGAAGAAAGAGGGGAAGAGCGTCGGTGGGAGACCGCTGTACAAGGGAGCGGCGGCGCCAAACCGGTACGGAATCAGACCAGGATATAGATGGGACGGGGTGGATAGGGGGATAGGGTTCGAGAAAGATTATTTCTCGGCGAGGAATCGACGGGAGAATCTAAAGAATTTAGACTATGCATGGCAGACGGATGAGTGAAGAAATGAAACATAAAATTCCTGATAGGTTTGCATAGCGGCGAGTGAGTCGGCTGGTGGGAGAATATCAATTGGTCGGCGTGTTGCACTCAAATCAAATTGTTCATTGCAATCTGGATATTGGGACTAAACGCTACGGGAAACGCACGCAAGAACGCTTAAGACCGAACTTTCAAATAGCATACCTTCTCGACTTCACTGTTGCTTCTTGCCCTCAGTTGGTGCCATCCGTTCAATCAAACCAGCTCCTATCTTGGCAGATTCCTCCCAACTCCGCTGCCGGTTCCAGAAGTGATCCTGAGGTCCACTAGCTCTCATACTACCCAGCCGAGCTTCTTCCTCCAACGACGCCCGGGTGATACTCTCGCGTTCCATAGGTGGCGGTAACTCCATCGCATCCTCGCCAAAGGACTCTTGGAAGTATCGCTTGCGAACCATGAACCGTTCTGCTCTCTCTTTCTGCATCCCCGGAGAATCCATCTTTGATATTACCAGACGCACAGCTAGGCGGACTGCAAGGTAGATGTGCTCGGAGAGAAAGATTGTCAGAAGTAAAGCCCATCCTTTGATGTCCTTTGGCGTACCATCTGGGCCTAGGCCATCATTGCTGAAGAGGTAGACCAGAGCCGCGCTTGAAATGCTACCGATCCACGTAAGAAAGCCCAAGCTGTCAAGCCATGGACCGATGCTGTCTGCACGATATGGCGTAGGTCGCTGCATCTCTACGCAGATTTTGACGGCATCTGAGCGGAGCTCGACCCAGTTATTGATAAGGAATGATACTGGTGTAAGCGGCCACACAACCGAGAATAAAGCTAGATATCCAAACTGGACGACCATCTCTCTGAGGTCGTTGCTCACATCATACACATCCAGCTCTGCCTCCTTACGGACTCTAGCAAGGAATTCAGCCTCCTCGGGGATGTCGTTGACCTTTAGATCAGCTCCACCTTTTTTCATTGCTCTCTCGGTCTTGATTTCCTGGTACTTGGAAAACCCTCGGCGCTTGAGATAAGGCACAATGGTTTCCATCGCAAAGTTGACGATCTGCGCGGTGACTGTGAAGTAGATGACTTGCTTTCGAAGTCGTGACGGATTGATCGCAAATCCAGCCTTAGGTACCGCAAGCTGCTTCTCATTTTGTGCAAAGGGTCTCACTGTCAATTGAAAGACGTCCAGATATGGTACGATCAGACTGCCAAAGGGCACATATACGAAAGCAGTCAAGAATATTCCAAGGTAAGACGTGATGAAATTCAAGATAAACAGCTTCTGAGTCATGGCATTATCGTAAGCGTCGGTTGTCTCCCAGTTCTCATATTCATTCAGACGAGTAGCGATTTCTGTTAGTACCGTTGTAATTGTTGGCACTAATCCGGTGAGGAGGACTGTGGGGAGGTACACCTACGAAAGTCGTCAGATCCTGACCCCATAATAAATCTTGACACGTGACATACCAGATAACTCGCGAAGGGTCCATTATACACTTCGGACAAGAAGATCTCAATCCCGAAACAGGTGGCAATAATTGTTCCCAGGGCCAAGGATGCGAAGATGGCAAACGGCAGCTGAAGGAGCTGTCTACTAAGCCTCGATGTCGCGGGAAAAATTTGAACAGTCTCTCCAGTTATTGGATCCTTGACTTCCTTTTCATGTTTGAAATCTCTTCGCTTCTCTTGGACCGCCGATACACCTTTCACTCCCCAACGAACGGCAAGATCTACCTCTTGATGCTTCCAGTACTCCACGAACGTGACGCACCATAGGCAGTTGACTATTGCATAAATGGGCGAGAAGTGACCAAGCAAGACCCATGCGGAGAACCCAAAGGCCGCCGGAAAGAGTAGGAATGCAAAGTAGGATTGCGTGAACGCAAAGTAAAAGGCGATCTTTTCCCCAAAACGATTCCGGATGTCATCTAAATCCTCAATCTTGAGAAATGTTGTTGTGGCCCATGTCTTGATCCATTGTTTGTTGAAGGTATGGTCATGTAGCGGGAAGATGGATTCTACCTCCTTCCACTGACCATGTTTGGGCGTGATTCCAGCGCCGCCTTCTTCCCTTGGGCTTGTGATCATATGATGTACTATGCGGTACCGTTCGGCTTCGGTGAGAGGTTGGCTGGTTATGAGGTTTTGTGTTTCTCGATCGGGCTGAGCTGCTCGGATGCCATAAAGCCAGTCTTTGACTCTACGAGAATTATCAACTAAGCCTATTGCTACTCGGGCAAGGGTATCTTTACCTAGACCTATACACAGCATTGTTAAAGCGCTCATCCGTAGCCACCTTGACAAAGACAAGCAGAGAGCAATTCTCTCCATTTCTAACCTCAATCGCCAGCCCAACCCTTGCAAGAGCTTGTACCAGATTTTGAAAGCTTTTTGATGCTTCTACCTTGGCTGTGAGCGACAGTTGTCAGCTAGAACCTGGTTATACCACGGGGGCACCTTACTAGTGTCATGGAATCTGTAAGTAATTACATAGTCCACACCGAAATTGGAATAAAGCCCGTTGGAGTGATGAGCCATAGCTAGGCGAGGTGCAGACGCTCGCTCCAAAGGACTGTGCGCGCTGCGTGTCTCGAAGGAGTAGAGAATGGAAAGAAGACGAATTGATTGCAAGCTTACTTGGCGCTTGTCAGAGACGTCACCGTGCAGGTTAATCGGCGCCCCACTAGGGTAAGTACCAGCCTAGGTATGTATTCGGACTCCACCGCAGCTTTGATATGTCGCGGAAAATACAAGCCCGCAACCATGGCTTCTCTGTTCAAACCTCCGTCATCCCCGTTCGAACCTCCCTCTATCCCCTACCGTATCCTTAATTCCCCTCTTAGGTTTCTTGTCCAAACAGTCTATGCCTTCTTTCTCCTGCTACGCGGTTCTATCGTACATAAGCCTCCATCTACCTCCGCAATTCGCATCATCTGTATCTCGGACACTCATACCCATAAGTCTCAGAATCTTCCACCGGGCGATGTCCTCATCCACGCTGGTGATATAACAAACGATGGTACACTGGCGGAGGTTCAGGCCCAAATTGATTGGCTATCATCTCTGCCTTATGACCATAAGATACTGATTTGCGGCAACCACGACAGCTTCTTCGACCCTAAATCTAGGCGGAGGGATGACCTGAGAAGAGACGTTGAATGGAGGGACGTGCATTATCTGCAGCACTCGAGCCTCGAACTAAAGTTTACGAAAAGGGAGAATCGCCAGTTGACCTTTTTTGGTGCCCCGCAAATACCACAATGTGGAGGCAAAAATTTTGCTTTTCAGTATCGGCGGACTGATGACGCCTGGTCGGGTACAATACCTCCGGAAACCGATGTCTTGATCACGCATACGCCGCCGAGGCACCATCTAGACCTACCAACAGGATTGGGCTGCGATTACTTGTTAAGAGAAGTCTGGAAGGTCAGACCTAGCCTCCATGTCTTTGGCCATGTGCATGCGGGGAATGGAAAGGAAGAGGTAGGTTGGGATGAAACACAGAGACTTTTCGAGAAGCTATGCGCTAGAAGCGAAAGAGGACTGCTCATGGATATTATCGATGTGAGGGCCTGGATAGACTTAGGGCAATTAATCATTCATGGAATGCTGGGAATATTCTGGAGTCGAGTCTGGGGCGGAGATGTTGGTGGAAGCATCTTAGTAAATGCAGCCCTTATGTATGGATCGTCAGGTCAGCTAGGAAATCCTTCACATGTTGTCGAGATCTAAAGGCCTTGACGGATGTTCTGGGAATGAGCAATGGTCGTACACAGAAGAGGATGCCAGACCCTTTTAGATACCAACGACTGAGCTGGAGCAGCACGCTTGTACATTGACTACACTCTGACATGTCTAAAACAACACTATGTAAGTTTAAAATGGGCAAGTTCCCTACTCGAAAGTACACGAAAGTTCCTGCTTTCGGTCTCTGCTTAATTTGAGGGACAAGAGTCTTCAACTTGAAGTCTTCCCAAATCAGCTACCGTGATGCTGACGCTGAGAAATAAAGGTCTAGTCCTCATCGCTCCATACGCGATGCTATCGATCATCCTGAAGTACAATCGACTTAATACAGAGTCAATACATTGGAGGAAATAGCTACCAAAAGATTCATGATTAGAAGTGACAGGATCCCGTTTGGGTGGAGAGCAGACATAGATTCCTGACGGAAACCACGAGCGCCACCATTTAGGACTGGCCAATCGCGTGGCGGGAGCTTTGAAATGGAATTGGGTAATATAGGCTGAGCAAAACGCGGTATCGAGGGCATTATAACAGCGCCGGGACCTGGTAGCTGCAGCCATACAGATGCAAGATCAGCTTATAAATCAGGCGTCAAGATGATCCAGAATCTTAAGCACAAATAGAAAGACAGAAAACTCGTTTCCACCTTGTGCCAGATCATTCATTGGCGAATTGCGAATTCAATAAGGAGTGAACGATCGGTGGCGGAGGATACAGGAATGGTGCGTAGGGGAAGGATACAGAAGGAAATTGGAGCTCGTGACTAAGATGTGCACACGAAACATGAACATAGCTATCTTACACAGCACATTCAGCAATGTGCATTTAAGGCCTTGCATAGCTTACGGTCCCTCCTTGCAGGTGACTTCGACATTTTTGAATATGTACAATGTGAATACTCGCCAAACGTGACACGACCTGGGTCAGCCCGTTCTTGCCGTATGACTCGGTCATAATTTCGCTTTCTCCTGAGGGCTGACCAGCGCATCATACACTGAGAGCCCCAGAGTATCGACAGGCACAGACGTGCTATGTATATGCAATCCTCTCGTGTCCACAAGCGTTGGGTTGAGCTGGTCTACGCTCGAGCATCCAATCAGTCTCATGTTCATCTCCATCTCATCCTTGAGGAGCTGCATTGCACGATCCACACCGGGCAATCCATAAGCGCTCATTGCGTACAGGAATGGACGGCCGATACCAACACCTTTGGCACCCAGGCAAAGAGCCTTGATGATATCTGTGGCGCGGCGTACCCCACCGTCCACGTATATCTCAATCCGATCCTGCAAATTGGCGTCACGCAAAACTGGCATAACCTCCGCAAGCACCTGGATGGTTCTGGAGTCAGCGCTTCTTCATTGAGGTATGAGTCTTGCATATCACGCGTGTCCAACGCGTAATCTCTCCTGAAAGTTGTGTTTCGACTCCCAACAATACCATATTTCAGCGGAAACCGAGCAGGAAATACAAACTTACCTCTATACCTGACCGAGCAAAATCGAGCTGCCGACCGCCGTGGTTGGATAGAACAACACCTTGGACCCCGACTTCGATGGCTCTAAGGACGTCCTCAACCCTTTGGACCCCTTTGAGAATAATCGGCATTTTCGTAATGCTTAGGAACCATGGGATGTCTTTCCAGCTGAGGGAAGGATCGATGAAGCTTGATATAGCACGAGCAGCTCCTTGGGAATTGTCGGTTTTGTCGCCAGCCTGGACATTACTCCCTACATCAGAGAACTTACTCCTCATATCCTTTTCTCGTCGACCTAGCTGAGGTGCATCGACGGTAATGAAGAGCCCTTTGCATCCTCGCTTCTCTGCATGCTTGACAATACGTTCTGTGATGGCACGATCCTTATTGACGTAAAGTTGCAGCCATTGGCATTGGTCTCCTTCACTGGCATCAATGATTTCGTCAAACGAGCAACTGGCTAGGGTGGGGATCATCCTACGTGCAACTCGGAGTTAGCATTATCCAACAAGGAATCCAATAGTGCCATGAGACAGCGCTGCGCAGCAAAAGAGGCCCCAAGGGATGAGACTGCTCCTGAAAACCGGACCAACAATTGAGGCTGCAAAAGTAATAAAGTGCTCAGACAAGGTGACATGCCGACACGATGTTATCCAGCCAATAACGCCAGTAGCACAGAAGGCTGAATGGAAGTGCGTATGCCCAGCGATTATCTTGCATCCCATGGGGGACAATTCCAAAACGGGCCTTACTGTATTACGCCATGTTTCTTCGCGCCTTTCGTGAGTAACACCTCGCCTTCTGGATTCCCAAGTTTGCCCAACGCAGTAGCGGTGACATAGAACGGAATAGCGACTTTGGTGCCAAGCATTTTCGTAGACAGATCTATGCTCTCCACATCGTGCAGGATCCTAGGTCGAAACCTAATCGTTTACGAAGTCAGCACTCCCTTAACCACGCTGTAGTCTTATCCAGTAGACGACTCCAGGAGCAATTTTGCTTGTCTTAAGACTCGCAACCTTGTCTGTAAGGGCAATGAATTTAGACCGGAAACATAATGTACCATATCTTGTGGTAGGCGGAGTGATTTTCCCTCATAGTCTGAAAGCAGATTAGGAACGGATGAAGTGAACAGAAGCAATAGCCTACTATCTCATCATCGGCCCCACTTGAGTAGTATGCCCAAGCTGTCTTTTTCATCACGCGTCGAGCGACAGCCTCGAAATCCATGAGATTATAGCATTGTTCAAGTATAGGCTGACGCTTGATCCTCTCCTGGCGCTCTTCCTCATAGGGGTCGAATTCCTTCTCTTGCTCGACTGAATCCATGTTCACCTCTCCTAGATGCTTGGATTTGTCCAGGAATTTGTCGAGGGTGTCGGGTGGATGTATTGGCTCGTAAATTTCAGTAGCATCTTTGCCAGCCCACTTAAGGATTATTGCCTTTCCTCCTGGATGCTCCTCTTTAAATTCGGTAACGTTATAAGCCCTACCGTGGATGATTACCCTACACAATTGATCGATCAGCTATAGTGGATGGCAGCAAGATAGCAGGAATGGGGAATAACCAGCAGTCTTTGTCATTGTTGTGTTTGGCCACTTCTTCGCCACTCCACTGTTGGTCCTTGGGCAATTTGTTTGGCTCATCGATGTTCATGTTGCTTAGCGTTTTTGTAGTAGACTCAGAAACCTACAAGTACAACTGTTCACTCATGATACATCGAGAAGAAAGACTGTTCTCCTACGATGATAACCCCAATCGCCCATAGTCAGTTTGACCAGTCAGGTCAGCTAGGCACATGGTACTTGGGGAGCGCGGAGAGACGCCGATCCAGGCGGGTGAATGGCGGAACAAACTGCAGCTGGCGGGGCGTGGTGGGGTATCTCGGTATTTTTCGTCTGTACTAAAGCATGTTAGTGCCTAGCGCGACAGGTATTTGTTTGGAGAGGACACCCCAGGATAATCCCTGTCGCGCTAACAATCAATACCCCGGCACCCCGGATACGTTGTACTGGTCGTACTAACCAGACACTCCAAATATACCTCCCGTGCCTCTCCCACCTCCGTTAGGTGGAACAGGGGCTACAGTCGGCAAAGCTCCTTTTGTACTGTGGATACGTAGTACTATGGTATCCGGCAGGTTAAATGTTAGCGCGACAGGGGTTTGATTGGTCAGAACTTTAAATCACCACCAAAAAATTGCCAAGACGCTAACATTTATCTACCTTTGAGACGTAGTATATCAAGGCCAAGTATTGACCAGCTTTGCACATTGGAAGATCGATTGGTAGCGATCGACATGCGAGAAAAGATGTCGAAGGCATACAATGCTGCGATTGTAGGTGCAAGACCCATGTCGCGAATAAGTCGAGTGACTCAAGTTCGACCACGGTCACCCTTGAATCATCTTTTGTTGTCTCAAGGGTCGAGAGACCCCAGTATTGAATGGGACCCAAAGCTTCATGGACCATTTAGGTTGGGTTAGAAAACATTTACCCATTAGAGGTACTCTACCGCATATAGGACTGTAATTGGGAGACGAGCTACCCTTCATCGAGACTTTAGAGGAGGAAGATAGGGCACAAGAACCATGCTCTTTAACGCATGCGAATGGTGAATAAGGCCGTTGTATGGATCCATGACTCTGATCTCTAAGCTTTGGGAGTCTTCTGGTGGCCCCAGCATACTTCCTGCCTGACAACAGTGAATACGCTCTTGCCACTTCAAAGATGTTTGTATGTGTCGTGTGGTAGTGTCTTTTGCGAGTCCGTATCCTTGAGCAAATCGGAGATCGAATTCCGCCAAAATCACCCTTAGTTATCGAAATCTTTTCTTCACCTCTAAGACGCTGGAATACGTCTGCTCACAGCGCTTCCACGGACGTTAAATAGCAACATTCGCGTCCCAGACCCCTGTACGTCATATTGCAGCGTTGCAATGGCCAACTACCTTTAGCCATTTGACAAGGTGATGATTGGTCGGAAGATCCTTGACAGTTTCGTACATTTGGACAATCGGTAGAAACGGGAGAGGTGGCTGCAGAAGACTGGATTTTCAAGATTATTCGAAGAGGTTTCGGGAAGATTGGATGATACTAAGGAATTTCTGATAGAGTGTAACTCATCATGACCGTTATCCAAATCGCTCAAATGGAACTACATAATGACACAACAAGAATTCTGCTGCTTCGCCTGTTTGTAAAACATCTTCGATTGAGCGCTTAAACCGTCGCTCTTCTCCACCAAACTATCAATCTTCTCCCCACGCTCCAATACGCTTTCAATGGTCTTGTGTAGTACGATCTTTGTCTCGTCTAGCTCCTTCTGTATTTTCATTATGCTATCGGCCTGTTGTGGATCTTGGTACTTATCGAGGTACTCCTTAAGCTGTGGAAAAGCAAGGGTAGGGCTTGAATCTGCAAAGGTGGAGCGTGGATGGCGCGAAAGGAACTCGTCGACGACCTTTGACAGCACTTGATGTGCGACTAGTGCAGGGTAGTCCGGGTCGCTGATTATAATGCCAGCGACACCTTCGGTGCGACCATATGCGTGAAATGTGTAAGCTAAAAGAGAACGTTAGTCTCTGAGATGGGGATTGGGGCACTGCGGGAGGGTCTTTGCAGGACATGGAGGGAATCTGAAGAGAGGGTGGGAGGTGTGAAGCAGCACATTTTTCTTCCACGTCTTGTCTCTGGCCGGGCTTCGTTCGCTCCGCGACCGTCTTGCTGAATAGGGACATAAACTGGCCATAGCTTAAAGGCAAACGAACTATCAGCGCAGGCTCCTCCTTCTCTAAGATCTCTCGTTCAACCGTACTTATCTCTCGTAAATCTCGAGTAACTGCTTAAGTTCTTCTCCACACACAACTCATGCGCTGGCTTGCTCTCATTTTTGAGAATCTTTCGTAGGCATCAGCCACGCCCTGACTTTACCAAGATAGGGAGCTTACACCGATGTAGAAAATCTGCATTTTAGGGAGAGTCTCGTCGTTCTTATGGAGGGTTTGGGGTGTGTGGCAAGAGGAACGACAATGGTGAGATAAAACAGTGATACCTCGTACGTGATGGGAACGGTTTGGCATGGAAGGATGAGGGTTAGGGTTGAAAGCCGCAACGATTGAAGCTTAGGTTTCGGGAGGGCGGCTATGACATCGGCATCTATATTAGTGCATCATTTATTCATCTCAATTCTCTTATACTTTTACGTCCATCACGTTTCATCCCTGATCTCCATCCCGTTCGCTTGATCGATATCGATTTTGGCTGCAGCCCGGATCAGCATGCTGCCGTCATATGAGGCAGCAGAGTCGCAATGGCGTTCTCAGCTCACAACCATGCGTCAAGCCATTGCAGAATTGAAATTGGATCAGACAAATGGGCAACCTCAAGCATATGGACAAGACATCTTTATCGATGACGGTAACCTCACAGGTAGCGGCTCCGATGATGATCTCTGGAATGTGTTCAGTGAAGAAGAGGATGGTGAATATAGCAGTGACATGCTCGACGGTGTTGCGGATTGTGGCTCTGAGCTGGAGCTTTACGGTCTTGACTATGGACCGGCATGGCTCAAGACCAAATGCATTGCCTTTGCCAGCCAAAATGCAGGCCTAGGTGCAGAAGAGCTACACCAACAGATATCTGCGATGCTGGTCTCAGATATGAAGGACGATGAGCTCCAGATGACTCTTGCTGACATAATAGGCTTCGAGGAACTAGACTTCGTGATAGAAATTATTGCGCATCGTGAGCAGATAACGTTACCACAATCTCAAGACGCCACAGCTACCAACGGAATGTTCGAACGCCTTCAGACAAAGCAACAACGGGAGCAAACCTTACAGCGTAGAGATAGTGAACACAAAAAAGCAGCACTAGCACCAGCACTAAATCGGGACGGATCTCAATACCCTCATGTATACAAAACTCACATTGCAGGAAACAGGTTAGCTGCCGGCGGCAGAAAATATGCGTTGCCAGAGGGAAGTCAACGAAAAGAGCACGAGAAGTATGAAGAGTACTCAATTCCAGCCGCAAAGGTGGGTACACTTGGGGTGGGTAGAAAATTGGTCGAAGTGGCAGAGATGGATGGGCTCTGTAAAAGAACTTTCAAAGGCTACAAGTCATTGAATCGTATGCAAAGCCTCGTGTTTCCTGTCGCGTACAAGACGAACGAGAACATGTTGATTTGTGCTCCCACGGGTGCTGGTAAAACGGATGCCGCCATGCTTGCGATCTTAAACGCAATCAGCCACAACCTTACCCCAAGTCCTGTGGAGGAACCAGAGGCTTCGGATTTTGTCGTCAAATTAGGAGATTTCAAGATCATTTATGTTGCTCCAATGAAGGCCTTGGCGGCTGAGATAACGGAGAAGCTGGGTAGAAGGCTTGCGTGGCTGGGCATCCAGGTGCGCGAATTCACTGGTGATCTGCACCTTACCAAGAAAGAGATTACCCAAACACAAATCATTGTGACCACGCCCGAGAAGTGGGATGTTGTCACACGTAAGAGTACCGGTGATACTGAGCTGGTCCAAAAGGTGCGTCTACTCATTATCGATGAAGTCCACATGCTTCATGATGAACGCGGTGCTGTGATCGAGTCTCTCGTGGCCCGCACGGAGAGACAAGTGGAAAGTACCCAATCTCTTATAAGGGTGGTAGGGCTTTCTGCAACTCTACCGAATTACATCGATGTTGCCGATTTCCTAAAGGTAAATCGCATGGCAGGTTTGTTCTATTTCGATGCTTCTTTTCGCCCTGTACCTCTAGAGCAACATTTTATTGGAGTAAAGGGTAAGGCAGGGACCAAATTATCAAGAGACAATATCGACCAGACAACATTTGAGAAGGTCAAGGACATGCTAGAGCAAGGTCACCAGATCATGGTCTTCGTGCACGGGAGAAAAGATACCGTCAATACAAGCAGGACCTTCATGCGGATGGCTCAGGAACAGCAATGCCAAGATCTCTTTGATTGCAGCAAGGTGGAAGGCTTTGCAAACGCTATCAAAGACCTCAAAAGTACTAAAGGCCGAGAATTGAGAGAGCTCGTCCCAAAAGGCTTTGCTACACATCATGCTGGGATGCCGAGATCTGATAGAAACAGAGTGGAACAGCTCTTCGCTCAAGGACATATAAACGTGCTTTGCTGTACAGCAACCCTCGCTTGGGGTGTCAACCTCCCGGCAGCCGCTGTGATCATCAAAGGTACTCAACTGTATAGCTCCCAAGAGGGCAAGTTTGTGGACCTTGGCATTTTGGACGTTCTCCAGATCTTCGGAAGAGCAGGTCGGCCCCAGTTTCAAGCCACTGGTATTGGGTTCATCTGTACCACACTCGACAGGCTAGATCATTATCTTTCTGCTGTAACTCAACAGCAGCCCATAGAGTCTAAATTCTCCAGGAAGTTGGGAGATAACTTAAACGCAGAAATCGCCTTGGGAACAGTCACTTCGATTCCAGAAGCGATCCAATGGTTAGGATATTCCTACCTGTTTGTCCGGATGCAGCGTAATCCGCTCACGTATGGCATCGACTGGGCTGAGATACGCGATGATCCCCAACTCGTCCAGAGGAGGCGTAAGTTAGCCATAGACGCAGCCCGCATACTGCAGCAGAGTCAAATGATTGTTTTCAATGAAATCACAGAGGAGCTACGAGCTAAAGACGTAGGCAGAATCGCAAGCCAGTATTATGTATTGCAAACGAGTGTCGAAATCTTCAATACCATGATGCGTCCACAAGCTACTGAGGCTGATGTACTCAAGATGATCAGCATGAGCGGCGAATTTGATAACATCCAGGCGCGCGAAAACGAGTCAAAGGAGCTCACCAAGCTTAAAGAGGAATCAACGCACTGTGATGTACAAGGTGGCACTGACGTTGCTTCTGTGAAGACGAATATCCTTCTCCAATCATACATTTCTCGAGCCCACCTTGAGGATTTTGCTCTGGTTTCTGACTCTGCGTACGTGGCACAGAATGCTGCAAGAATATGCCGAGCGTTGTTCATGATAGCCTTAAATAGAAGATGGGGCCACCAATGTCTGGTACTACTCTCTATGTGCAAATCGATCGAAAAACAAATTTGGCCGTTCGAGCATCCATTTCACCAGTTTGATCTACCACCGCCTATACTGAGAAATCTCGACGAGCGATCCCACATCTCTACCATTGAGTCACTGCGGGATATGGAGCCTGCGGAGATTGGCCAGCTAGTACACAACAATCGAATGGGTTACACGATATCAAAGCTCCTAGATAACTTCCCTACCCTGACCGTCGAAGCTGAGATTGCTCCGTTAAATCGGGACGTTCTTCGCATTCATCTGTACCTGACCGCTGATTTCCGTTGGAATGACAGGCACAACGGTACCTCGGAATCCTACTGGATATGGGTGGAAAATTCAGAAACTTCGGAGATCTATCACCATGAGTACTTTATCTTGACACGTAAAAAACTCTATGATGCCCATGAGCTCAACTTTACGATTCCGCTCTCAGACCCTATGCCAACGCAGATCTACGTCCGTGCTGTATCCGATCGCTGGCTTGGTGCGGAAACGGTGATACCAGTATCATTCCAACACCTCATCAGGCCCGATACAGAAAGTGTGTATACAGACTTGCTAGACCTCCAACCTCTTCCTATCAGTGCTCTCAGAAATCCTCTTCTAGAGGAGATATACGGACAAAGATTCCCGTTCTTCAATCCAATGCAAACGCAAATATTCCACACCCTGTATCATACACCGTCCAATGTACTGTTGGGTTCGCCAACGGGCAGTGGCAAGACTGTTGCTGCAGAGCTAGCTATGTGGTGGGCGTTCCGAGAGAAGCCCGGCTCCAAGGTCGTTTATATAGCCCCAATGAAAGCACTTGTGCGAGAGCGTGTACAAGACTGGGGCAAACGTTTGACGCGCCAGATGGGTCTCAAGCTTGTCGAGCTGACCGGTGACAATACGCCAGACACTCGCACCATTCGGGATGCCGACATCATCATCACTACGCCAGAAAAGTGGGATGGTATCAGTCGTAGCTGGCAAACCAGAGGCTACGTGAGGCAGGTCAGTTTGGTTATAATCGATGAAATCCATCTTCTTGGAGGAGATCGAGGTCCCATCCTCGAAATCATCGTCTCCCGTATGAACTACATTGCTTCTCAGTCGAAGGGCTCAGTAAGACTTGTAGGAATGTCGACCGCTTGTGCTAATGCTGTAGACCTAAGTAATTGGCTCGGGGTCAAGGAAGGCCTGTTCAATTTCCGTCATTCTGTCCGTCCTGTACCTTTGGAAATATTCATTGATGGTTTCCCTGAACAAAAGGGCTTCTGTCCACTAATGCAGAGCATGAATCGTCCCACATTCCTAGCCATCAAGACACACTCCCCAGAGAAGCCGGTCATTGTCTTCGTAGCCTCACGAAGGCAGACGCGGCTGACAGCGAAGGACTTGATCAACCTTTGTGGTATGGAAGACAATCCGCGGCGTTTTGTGCGCATGTCAGAGGAAGATTTGCAGGTCAATCTGTCGCGGGTCAAAGATGAGGCCCTCAGAGAGGCTTTAAGCTTTGGTATAGGGCTCCATCATGCAGGTCTGATGGAGGCTGACAGACAACTTTCCGAAGAGCTCTTCGCCAATAATAAGATCCAGATACTCGTAGCCACCAGTACTCTTGCATGGGGTGTAAATCTACCAGCGCATCTGGTAGTGGTCAAAGGGACCCAGTATTTCGATGCTAAGATCGAGGGATACAAAGACATGGACTTGACGGATGTTCTGCAAATGCTGGGCCGTGCGGGTCGTCCCCAGTTCGACTCCTCTGGAATTGCGCGTATCTTTACCCAGGACGCCAAAAAGGCCTTCTACAAGCATTTTCTTCATACGGGATTCCCCGTCGAATCGTCTCTCCACAATGTCCTTGACAATCATCTTGGAGCTGAGGTATCTGCAGGTACTATCGGTACCAAGCAAGACGCTTTGGACTATCTGACCTGGACGTTCTTTTTTCGTCGACTGCATAAGAACCCATCTTACTATGGCCTAGACATATCTGCCGAAGAGCACAATACCGTTGTGGCTCAGCAGCTAGCCAATGACTTCATGATCGAGATCGTGGACAAGTCCTTGAGTGAGCTTGCCGAATCAGGCTGTATTGCTCTACATTCGAATGGAGACGTGGATCCGACCCCATTTGGGAAGATCATGAGCTACTATTATCTGTCTCACACAACTATCCGTCAATTGGTGAAACATGCCAAAAGAAATGCGAGCTTCGAAGATGTCATGTCTTGGATGTGCGGCGCCACTGAGTTTGATGAGCTTCCGGTCAGGCACAACGAGGATCTCATCAATGCGGAGATGGCGAAGAACCTACCACTAAATGCTGATTGCCTTGGCCTCCCAATGTGGGATCCTCATGTGAAGGCGTTTCTATTGCTCCAGGCATACTTCTCCCGCATCGACTTGCCGATCTCCGATTACGTTGGTGATTTGACTTCAGTGCTGGACCAAAGCATCCGTATTGTGCAGGCTTCCATCGACGTTCTGACAGAGCTTGGCTACCTCTCGAGTTGCATGATGATGGTTACTCTTCTGCAGTGCGTCAAGTCAGCACGATGGCCCGATGATGGACCTTTGTCGATCCTTCCCGGCGTGGATACAGTCAAGGAGCGTGAGCGAGCCAAGACAGCCGGGTCTTATCCCCGAAATCTGACCCAGATCCACGAAATTTCGAAACCGGCTCTTTCCAAGCTATTGAAAGGCCTAGGTCTCGCGCAGGGCTTCCAGACTGAAGTTGACAGAGTTGTCAATACCCTGCCCAATCTCAAATTCAATGTCATGGACATCAACGCCCTTAGCTTGACCGTTGGAATTACTCGACTCAATCCAGCAGTTCAAAACGATTTTCGGATCTATGCGCCGAAGTACCCCAAGCCCCAATCCGAAGGGTTTTTCCTTGTAGTAGCGGACCCTGTAAAGGATGAAGTACTAGCTATGAAGCGTTTCAATTGGCCGCCGGTGGATAAGTTGCGAGGTCGCTCAAACAAGTCTACTTCGAGATCGGTTGTAAAGCTGAATCCTGAAAGTGCAGAAAGGAAGTTGGATGTGCTGATTCTCAGTGATGCTTATATTGGTATGGTATGGAGGGCGCAAGGCATCGAGATACCGGGTGCACCGTCCGCGGAAGATGATGACGGTAAGAAGAAGCCACAGGCTTGCCCATGAGGCTTTCTGTTCATAGCGTTATCAAGGCGCCCTAGCGTGGCATTTTCCCGTCAGCAAATATGTGCACATGGTTGGGTTCATAGATGGATGAACGTTCGAGCCGATTGCAACCTTTCGAGGACTGCAGCCATTACGTTGACAACCGTCGGTTCCCCTAAAACGTCTTTCGTACCAATGAAGGGGCAGGATTTACTTATTGTCAGTCCAGCTGGGGTCTCTCGATGTGAAGTACATGGCATAGTCGGATTGTTATGGAGATTGAGCATCGTCCAGTGTCGGGGAGGAGATGAACACCATCTGTGATACAGCACATATAATTCAGCATTATGATATTGACTATTATCAAAGGGGGAGTCAGAGCAATCACAATTGTGCACGTCCTGGATAGGCTTGAGCACACTGATGTTTCAGGAGCCGCTGCTCTGCGGCTCCATTGACTGTGTCCCCTGTCCTCATCTCAGCAGATACTATCATGATAGTCTTTCAGTATTGACATCAACGCTAGTGTATGCATATCTACAAGAGAAATAACAAGGTTATGCGAGAAAGAAAATTGGCGCTGCCAACGACCAATGCATAGCATTCGGTGACAAGGAGCCAAACCGCTGGAAGACTCAAACAAGACTTTCTCCACTCGAAGGCCTCAGCACCCAGTCATTCACCAGGCGTCCGGAGGCTCGGCCCGAATGATGGCACGATGTCTCCCACGCCTCGACTTGACCACTCATGGTAATCTCTTAGGAGCGTAAAGCCAACCATATCGACATTTCCTTCAAGCTTCCTCTAGCGTCAAATGATGTGACTTTCTAGCCGCCGGAGTGCTTATCCCATTCACAAAGCTTGGTCGCCTGGGCTGCCTAACAAGCTTAGGTGCTATCGGCACAAGTAGCTGACGCTGTCGGCGCGAGATTGAGATCTGTCTGGCAATGGAAACCTCCGCCAAGGTGCTCACTGAGCCACTCCGTGGAGGGTCGGGGAACGTGGGCTCTTCCAGCGGCAAAGACAGCTTCTTCATGCTGGATTTACGGGCTGGGAACGCTCGTTCGAGGAAAGCCTCTCTTGCACTCCTAGTGGTCGGTGTTGGAGGATCGATCTCTTCGGCTGAATGTGAATCATGTGGAAGCTCAGGACACTCGAGGAGACTGGCTTGGGTCGAATTAGCTGAGGGGCATAGCATATCCAAGCTACGATCTCGTCCGGAAATCGGGGTCGAGGGTAAATCTGCCGAACTGTGGACAACGACGAAGACGTGGTCCTGGCCATGAGACTTGCTCTTGTGGATCTGAGGTCGATCCGGAGGAGTGAGACCGTTAGGAGCGGTAGTCGAGCGGCTTAGTGGGCTTGGCTTGGACATGGGCTTGCATGCGGTATTGTTCGTTGGCTGACGAAGATTCGAGGTCGATGACGGAAAGAGAGAGAAAGACGGAGATTTGGCGGATCTGGACGAAGTGGAATCATCTCGTTGGTGGGGCCGCTTTTGCAATTCGTCGACTGGGGATTGATGAAGGTCCCTCGGATTAGGAACAGCTTGCAGCTCCTCATTTCGCCCTTGCCGCCGAGCCAAGAGAGATGACTGTATCGTGGGTTGCTGTTTTGGTTTCTGGCTGAATTCGAGCAGATCACCAAACATCACGCTGTACCGCTCTAGCTCCACGTTGGGAATTTCGACTTGTAGCAGAGATGCAAGAGGCTTCCGCAAGACTATTGGCGGCGGCAGTGGGGTGGGTCGGTGATCCTCAATTCCTGCACCTGCAGAAGAGGCGCTATGCACTCGAGGTGATTCGGCGTTGGTTTCTTTAATGATTCTCCGTCCTAGAACCCTCTTCCGCGAACCACTCGTCCGGAGCAAGCCACTGCTCTCTTGTCCGGTGGTGCTGTTGGGAGAATCTGTGCTTGTCTGGTTACTCCGACTCGATTCGACTCGCTTGCGACGAGGCACGTCCATCTCGGGGTGATCCTGAGCATGGTGGTGCTTTGCCGGTCCCTGCCTATTTACTCTGTCCAATTGATAAAACGATGAAGCCTCAGGGCTTTGATTTGCCGAGTCTTTCCGTCCGAAGAAGCTGCCAAATGTTTTCCACCTGCTATTCTTCCTCTTGATGCCTTGTGTCCCAGCATTGATCTCAGTGATTACCCCCAATGCGCTGGGTAGGTGTTCCGGCGAGGTACTAGTGTAAGTAACATCGAATTTTTGGCAGACATCGTCTCGGTCGTCGGGCGGCAGCGGGGGCAAGGGACTCTGCCCTGGACTGCCCAACGCAAGGCCAATCACTATCTCATCGGAATGCGATTTTCGTCCACCACGCAGCGGAAGAGGCTTGACGTTGGGTGTAGGGCCACTTGAGGTAACAGTTCCGCCATGGCCACCGACATCTGGTTCCCCCGGTTTCGTTCGTTTTGATCTCGACCTTGCCAAAGGTCCTGCCTTTGACATCGCTCACTATTCCAGATGTTTCCTAGGAGCGCTGCAACAGGCACCAGGCCAATATTACGACAAAGAGCAGAGCCGGTGAAATTGGAAAATATTGAAGTTGGCAAATAAGAGTGGAGTAAGAAAGAAGTGATTGAGTGTTTCAAGGAATTTAGGTGGTAAACGCTGTTTAGAACGAAACGTTGACGGCATTTGATGGCAGAATGAGAGGTTACTTTCTTTTGCCCACCAACCTTAGTGCCAGCTCGCCCGCCAGTCAGACGGTGGTCATATTGACTCAGCATACCTGAGCTGTATCATTGGTGCTAAAGTGGTGAAGTCTGCTGTCGCCAAGAGGAGCAGGCGGGATTGTGTAAAATTGCATGGCTTGACCCTGCTTTACCTGAAACGCTCCCATACCGGCAATATCATTGGTGACAAGATTAAGCCTCTCAACCTGAATCTGCCATTCTCCTCTCTCTGCTAAGATTGCTCTTTCTTATGAACAACTTGTGCTCAGCATCTCAGATGTCGAAGAGAACGACATTGTAATTGAATCGGAGATGATAGAAAGGACGCAACGGAGCGAGACAGTCAAGATTGAACTGTGTCTCACGGTGCATGCAAGATCAGGAGGCTTGTTTGAAACAAAAGCGAGACGCCAGATAAAGTACTGTGACGTTCCGTTTCATTGTCATACAACGCGCGCCTCTCCGTTGGTGCCATGCCTGCCAAGCGATGAATAGAATCAGCCTAAAGTAGACTAGAACTAGAACAACCCCAAGGAAACCCGGGAACGTTTTATTCTAGAGGCTTTGTTCCGCTCACATCCCCAGAATTAGAGTAGAAATTTTGGTGGGGCTTTGTTTCCTTGCTCCCCCCCACCTTGCCAGTGCTCGGCTGAACTGCATCCTTATTGCTGCACCTAGAATATCTCGTACCTGGCAAACATTCAGAATCCTTTTGCAGGCTCATCTGGATTGCGCTCCGACTGACACAGTACTTTGAATTTTCCCCTGGTGGTGTATAATGTCGTGGCAAGGTCAGACATCTAGTCACCCCTTCTCCATGTCGATTGCTGACTAAAGCGGGCACAATAGCATACGTCGATACCAGGTGCCTTGACTACCTTACATACACAAATTTCACGTCGTTGGCCACTGACCAGGGTCTAGTCTGGTGGGGACCGGGAACCTCGACAAAGCAGCCATCTTCAACAAGGAAGGAACCAGTGTATGGGCCACAACGCAAGGTTTCACTGTATGTTGCCATCTAGTAATCACTCACCTCTTTACCAGATGCAAATACACCAGGCTCCCTGAGGTAGTGCGAAGCGAGGGTTTGGGTTGGGCTGTGTGTATTATTGAGGAAGCTGACTGTGGGGCTACAGGTTTCGCCAACGGAGATAAAGAACATCATCGCTTCCTATACCGATACGTCAGATGTCAAGAAGATCCAGAGTGAAGGCTTTCGAGTTGCAGGCGAGAAGTATATGACCATCAAGGCCGATGAGAAGAGTGTGTATGGCAAAAAGGTGCATTGCATATCCAATTGCTTACGGAAAATGTGCGTTACGAGTATATATTGCTGATGCGGTTGCGATTGCAGGGGAAAGAAGGTGTGGTGGTAGTCATGACCCAGCAGGCCATCCTCATTACCCACTACCCGGACCATGTACAACCAGGGCAGGCAACTAATACTGTGGAGCAATTAGGTGATTATTTGGTTGGCGTTGGCTACTAGGCATCTGCACATTTATTTCCTCAATGCCTCAGGAACCTGTACCTTAGTTGCATTCCTCCTTGAGGACGGGGTCCACCTATAGACGGAGTACAATCCCCAACCACACATACCGTCAACTCTGTTCTACAAGTCTCATCATCCCGTCCATCGCAAGCAGTCGCCCGCAAGCTACTCTTTCTTCAAGCCCAGCGACCGTATCTTTCATGCCCCCAGGACTGAGGGAGCACACTCCCATATCCGCAGCCGGGCTGTGCGTCCTAAAATCGGCGCTTCGTCCATCAATTGTGTAACAAGAGCATCACAGCGCTCATACGGGCAGCTCTGCATTCCTACGCCCACCTCCTGCGCTGTTCAGTGCCTGCTGTATGTATGGTCCTACCACAGGTACGTTGCTGGCGAAACCACCAATTGTCGCAAAGAAGTCTCCAAAGAGAATCGGTATCCCGTACAGTTCAATAAGAAATCCAATCAGAGGCCAGCGCAGTAGTATAAGTACGATGCCTGTCACAAACGCAGCTGTGCCTTTCCATTTCTGCCGTCGAGCGAAGAAGACCGCCGTCTTTTGTGGGCCGATGATGAGGGTGAGACCAAGGAGGAAGAGTATCTGATGATAGCCAGCGGTTAGAAGAGCGCAGGACCTGACAAGAAGGTCTCTCGTACATTTCCCATTGCCAGCATGGCTCTATCCATGAACATCACTATCCCCCCAACGAAGAACATCCCACCTGTAACTCAGCGTTAGATCGTGCGAAAAGCTCCGGTGAGAATCGTAACCGTACCTACCACCGCTGCAGCAGGCAACTCCAACCTCTAGAATCAGATGAAGCGTTAGTGAATGTCACCACCGGGGGTTTTCTAGAACAGTCCCTATGTAAGCTGTGTAGGTTATTCAAACGACGTACTTTGCGAGTCTGTAAGCCAGAGTGTAAGCATGGCGAACGGGAGAGAACGAAGAAGGATGAGTATTTGATCGTGAGATGTGCACAACGGCTTGCGATATTGTTGTGTCTTTTAGACAATCCACTGGCGTCTCTTGGAATATGCTTGTTACAAACAAGTGCGCCCTAGATAGAACACGGCTTGGCGTAACAGATCTCTTAATATACGTAGCTTTAGAAAGTATTGCTATACAATAAGTAAGTGAGATGTTGATAAGCAATCAGCTGTAATAAAACATAGTAAAACCAATGGTCAGTTATTCGTCTCTAGAGACTTGTATATAAGTTTATAGCAAAATGATGCGGACACGTTCATTTTCTATCGGCCTGTGGCCGAATGCGGATTAGCGTGGACTTGCTCCGCACCTATCTTGCCTGCTGCAGGCAACTTGCCATATTCATCCACACTGCGAACACAATCCACGTCGTTGAACGGACATCCATTCCAGTCCCTAACAATACCAAAGTATCTAAATCATTGTGCTACCGAAATCAAAAAGTTCGTGTCCGGTGCCCTCTTCAAGATTGCGGCCAACCTCGGGCTTTTGCTTAGTTCTAGAAGCGACGGCCTCCTGCAGGTATGCTGGGGCTCAGCGTACCTAATGGCGAGCATCAAGAATCCTATATCCATAGCAATAGGCCTCTACTCTTTACTCTTCTTAGCGGGAGTAGTCGGCTCTCCTGCAATTGATGACATTCTCTAAGAAGCTCAGTTATTGGTGATGTTGCAAAAATCGGATAAATATCTTCAGAGAATTCCTCGAAATTCTTTTAGAGCTGCTGACAGCCAATCTAGAGTAGCCCCAGCTCCAGCCTAGGCAGTCATAGCGACTTGTGGGATGCCTACGTTTTGTGGGATATTTTTTCCTGAGAGGCTTGCAGTCCTGGTTGAACTGTACATTCTCCTACTTCATTGATCGCTGTGGCAACAGTCGTTTACGGATGCTGTAACTGGTTCCCAATTCTCTCCCATGGGCTCATCGGTATATTGTCCAACTCGCGTAGACAAAATTGGTCACGTTTAAGCCGGAGCGCCTTCTTGAAGCTTGTACCGAGAGGACCAAGCCGGGTAGGAGGGGTTTGACTACGGTCATACCGTACATTTTCTATTCCCTTTCTCATGTGTCCTTGGCGAAAGCAGCTTCATTAATTGGTATTTGAGCTTTGCATTTTAGATTGCCCCATAAAACCATATTGTGAGTGCAAGATCTGGACATGCAAACCATGAAGTGCAGGGGCTGCGACCAACATCACTTGAGCACGACGTGGGCCCCTCTGGCTTCTAGATACTTCTCTGCTGCTCCCTGATTCAAACCCCGAACGACATCAAACATCTGCTTGTTGTGGTAACGGAGCCTGGTTTTTGGATCCGTGTATGGAGCTGGTAAACCTGTGATGTCGCAATAATGCTTCTGGTGCGCGGGGTGAAATGATGGCGCAGATTCGATATTGGTATAAGTAGCAGTTGGCCCGGTCGATATTGAGGCTTGCAAATTTCTTTCGTGGACCATAGTAGAAAGATTCTGGGCAGCTTGCGAGATGTTGGATTGTGCGAATGCCCCATTCGTAAGCATAGGTGTCGCTGCCCCAGTGGCCAGGGCAGAGCTTTGAGGGTTGGGGGTAGAGAAGCCACTGTTGTCGTGAGTTGCATTGACCGATGCTTCCTTGCGTGCAGCTTCCGCAACGATCTGTTTGATGTTCTTATTCCGCCGTTGTGAGGGTTTCCACTTAGGATTGCGGAATGTTCGAGGCTTCAGTGTCAGGTCAAGCCGATCCAATAGCTGCTGGTGTGAATCATCTGCTGCTGGAGCTGCCGGAGCCATGGTCGTGCCACGTTAGAGCACAGAAGGACGAAATCCGACAATACCACGCGAACACATATAAATGTTAGCTCATGTTTTAGCACCCGTTGAGCTTATTCTAAGTACGGTGACAGGGATTATTTCGGAGAGGACACACCACAGTAGTCCCTGTCGCGCTAACAAATATTACGTTGTAGTAAGGCTTAACCGTCAGCCACGGGATATTTACGCTGATTATGTTTACAGTCGGGCATGATGGTATGAACTGGCAATCGATTGAAAGCACTCTACATGCTTGGGTTGACAAGTAGACCAGGAGTCACCGCATGAGTATCAGCAAAGCCTGCTCCTTACGCGTATCATCACTAACGTCGTGAGTAATTGAGCAATTCTTTCACATACGTTGGCGTATTGATCACCTAATCTAGGAAAAACTCAATGAAGCTGTAATGGTATTGAACAAGAATCTCCAAGTACCTGACCCACTTGATGGCATGGTTTCTTGGGGATGACACACTAATGCAGGTACCGTTTATTAGGAGATCAATGTTCAAAACATGAACGTCGAGCTAGTAGCGCAAATGTTTAAAAACTACCGGTCGAATGTTCTTTTTCACCTGGAAGGTAAGTGTCTTCCGAGCTCTACAATGGCTATTTTCTAGGAGAATAACGATATATCTTTGCAGCAACGGACAGCCTTCAGGAACCCTCATAAAGCAATACAAGAGCCATATCTGAATATCTCCATGAAGGCAACGGGTAATGACGACGATCCATTCATTGTGAACAGAATCACTGTGGCGCTTGTAGATCACATATGTAGACTATACTTAGTGGGGAAAAGTACATGATTTGAGAACCATTCCATGCCGACCTGTATCGATAACCTCCTACGTAATCTACATGATATAACATCAAGTAATGCAGATAGGACCAACCGTTTCATTCAACTGACCATGAGGTTCACTGCGACTCCTTGGTATTAGAAGTGGACATCACGTACGCAAGACTGTCAGCCATGACCATAACATCTACGCGCTACGTGGAGCCTGTCCTTGACTCCGGCGCCACAAACGGCAAGACGTCTCCAAAGCGTCCACCGCAAATCTGGACTGCCGTTGATTCTCCTTTCAGGGGCTACCAAAAAGCTCCTTCCGAGGGCTATCGAAAAAGCAGCGGTGAGACAGCAATAGTAATAGACAATGGTATGGCGGACTCGTAGCTTTAGACGCCAACCTGCTAACGGATGGCAAGGATCTAGTCTTGTACGAGCTGGCTGGTCTTTCGATGCAGCCCCGCGACTATCATTTCCCGCCGACGTGGCGCGATACCGAGATCGCAAGCTCAACAGGACAGTCTCCTACGTCGGCTACGATGCTTATGCCGATGCCACGACAAGGGGCCAAATCAGGAATGCTTTCGAGCAGGGCACCAGCATTGTTGGCAATTGGGACGTGATGGAGGGTATACTTGACCATGTCTTCGTGAACTTGGGTATTGATGCAGAGGATGGGGGTATTGGAAGACCTGTGCTTATGACGGAGCCTGTTGCCAACCTAGGCTACTCAAGGAAGAGTCAGTGTACAAGCTATCAAATGGACTTTACTGATCCACTGCAGCTATGAGTGAAATTCTATTTGAGTGCTATTCTGCCCCTTCAGTGGGTTACGGTATCGACTCGCTTTTTTCATACAAGTATAACAAAGGAAATAGTGGGCTTCTCATATCATCATCACACTCTTCGACTCACGTTATACCGGTGCTGAACTCTAAGCCAATCATGGCCAGTGCTTCGCGTCTAAATTGGGGAGGCTTTCAAGGAGCCGAATACCTTCTAAAGCTTCTAAGACTGAAGTATCCAAGCTTCCCGGGAAAGCTTACCGACTATCAGGCGCAGCACATGGTTCGCGAGCATTGCTACATCTCCCATGATTACGACAAAGAAATGAGTATGTTTCTGCACTGGAACGATTTAGAGAATAGGGAACACATTATTCAGTATCCTTACACAGAGCATGTTGAGGTCGAAAAGAGTGAAGAGGAGCTAGCGCGGATTGCAGAGCGGAAGAGAGAGGGCGGAAGAAGACTACAGGAACAAGCGGCCAAGATGAGATTGGAGAAGCTAGTTCAGAAGGAACAAGAGCTTGAGTACTATAAGGACCTACAACAGCGCCTCGTGGGACAGACGAAGAAGGAGACAAAACGCTTACTAGATGACGATGAGTTCAAAGACGAGGCTCAACTGGACAGGGTGGTCAAAGAGATGGAGAAGTCGGTTCGCAAGGCGAGGAACAAGGATCTCGGCGTCTCCGACAATGTGGAGGATGAGGAAGTAGCTACGTTTCCGCTGCTTGATATTTCAGATGATGAGCTTGACGAGGCAGGGTTAAAACAGAAACGGCACCAGCGATTGCTTAAGTCTGGGTTACAGGCTAGGGAGAGGGCTAAAGTCGAAAAGGAGCAAGAAAGAATTCGAATAGCTGAAGAAGCCAGACTCGATGATGAACGGCGCATTAATGATCTTGAAGGGTGGCTGGAAGACCGGAGGATTGCTCGATTGGTATGGGAAATTTGCACGGTCAAAGCCTGCCTGTTTTCTAACACTATTCTACGCAGGCTTTGCTCCAAAAGATCAAAGAGCGAGATCGACACAAGGCCGACCTCGGCAACCGTAAATCTCTTGCCAGCCAGATGCGAATGAAAACTCTTGCAAATTTGGCATCAGATGCCCCCAGCAAGAAGCGCCGACGCGGTGGTGACGATGACAATTTCGGTGCTAACGATGAAGACTGGGGAGTCTATCGCACTGTTGCAACGGGTGAGCAGAGCGAGGATGAGGATGAGGAAGATTTTGACGCAGAAATGAAGATTGTGGAGGAGCAGTTGCTCAAATTCGATCCAAGTTTCAGCGAAAGTAAAACCATGGCCGCTCAAAAGGACTGGACAAAGAGTCTTCTGCATGCCTTCTTACGTGGTCCGCGACCATTCGATTCGGAGAGCCAACAAGAGACGCATCAATTGCATCTGAACGTGGAAAGAATTCGTGTTCCCGAGGTCGTTTTCCAGCCCGCTATAGCAGGTCTTGACCAGGCTGGTATTGTCAACATCGCTGCTGACATGGCTAATCATGGTATGGGCAATCCCCAGGACCGCACCGAAATCTTGAAAGATGTTTTCCTTACAGGTGGCAACACTCTCTTCAGAGGTTTTGAAGAACGGCTTAGTAAGGAACTACGCACTGTACTCCCAATCAATGCCTCAATGCGTGTTCGACGAGCTGGCGATCCGTTGCTAGATGCATGGAAAGGCGCCGCCCAGTGGTCAAAAGAGTTGGCATTCAAGCAAGCTCGCGTGACTCGTGAAGAGTATCAGGAAAAAGGCCCCGAATACTTGAAGGTCAGTCTATGATTCATATGTGAAACAACCAATGATGGGAGGCCGCTTATAATTGAGTCTTAGGATCATAAGATGGGTAATTCAGTGACTTTCTGAATCTGGCGAAGGTTCGCGGTGATGAACGTCCAAGAAAGGAGATTTTGAAAACCTTGCATGATGATAAGGAGTTCAGCTCTGAAATTTGGTATCTTAACATCCCCATGTCGACATGATCCAATCAGCCGATGATATACTAAGTAGTAAGTGGTATACATTGCGGCTCCTACAAACCTCGCAATACCTACCCCTGAACGCCAAGAAGCTCGTGCGACATTATTCGTTCACCAACCTGCTGGTGTTTACCATTGCACAATCCTTTCGAGATCTCATCATGCTGCTGCTATTAAGCATTCTATGCAACGATTGGCCACTAGATATCCCTCGTGCAACACCAGTCAATGGCGGCTGAGGTGTCAAAGAAGCCTCAAGCAGCGAGCGACATATTATCCGCATGACTGGGGCTAGTATCGGGACGCACCTCCGAGTCATCCACATTACGAGGTCTCTTGGGTGGGGCGCTCCTGGAGTATGGGGACTCGTCGTTTTGACTTCTGTTACCACCCATGTCTGCTACTGCTTGGGCGGCTGAAGCTTGCAGCTGGTTTACCGCCGAGCTCCCCATCGGTGCAGTTGGTGCGGGGATTTGGGTAGGAGTATGGGATGATTGAGGATGAGGGATGTCGATATTAGACGGTGGTTGAGGGTATTCGCCTTGCGACTCGAGTAAGCGGGACTGCAGGCTGATAATATAATCCCGTAGCTGATAATTTTCCGATTGGAGGGATTTGAAGTTCTCATTAAGGTTGTTGAATTCCCTTACTTGGTTCTCGAGAGTCTTGATGTGGCCCTCTTTGCGTTGCCTGAACGCACGCTGTTGTTTAATAAGAATTTAGTAAGCTGCCTTTGTCACCCAGAAATAGGGGAACTCGTTTAAACTCTGAATTAAACCACTTCAGTCCACAATCACACCACAATCACATACCTGGGCAGCTCTGTTCTGCGCCGCGCGTTTTGAGGTCGACAATTCGCGCTTTCCGCCTTTTCGACCGTCACTACCATTATCATCGCCTCCACTATCGCCTGCGCCCGGGTTCATTATTCCTGTGCCCGCAATTGCAGGATCGATGTTGTGATGCTGTGGACTTCCAGCGGTGGACAGTTGATGCTCTGGTCTATGGGCGGGAATGAGGTGGTTCTGGACTTGGGCGGCGAGCAGTTGCTCTCGAAGAGCTGACGGCATGTATGTATCAGCAGACCTACAACAGGCTGGACAAGCTATCTCATTCGCCTCACCTCTGTCCTCGACATTTTCTTGCTATGTGGAGTTAGTAATTGCATTCTCATAGCTGTGAAACTGGCGTTTGATTCGCTTACCTGTCCAGGTGCCCGCAACGGATGCGGTGCTGGCGCAAGGGTTGGCTGCATTATGGAGATAGACTGGATAGCCTCGGCTGATTACAACTCAGCACAGGTCTAATTACACACCGAGAACATTGAGATAGGTATAGGGACACTGTTTGAAATCACCAGGCTCGCACCGGTGAGGAAGAAGCCCCTCGGGAAGGAACTCCAAGCCCCGAGCCGAATAGTTCCTTCCCTTAAATGACTACTGCCTCCTGGAGACTGTGATAGCCTAAGAGAGCCGACCGTTCCTATACAGAACCATCGGATTATGAAGGGCTATTCTATACCAACTGATTACAAATCCTAGTAAGCACGGCGAATAGAACAACGTTAGATTGTCGGGCGGTCGGATGCCGAGACCTTAGCGGCTGAAGCCCTGCGTTGAGATACTAAGGCTAGCCTTATCTTTAGGGAGGTATTACGGTTACACCGCCTCTGCCTATAATTACACCCCCTAAGTACCTATAGCTATACCCCCTAATATTAGGTTTAGACTAACTACGTTAGGTTAGTACTTTAAATTCAGGTCGGGTATCTATTAAACTCTTAGCGAGTTAATACTAAATCTCTAGCTTAAGTATTTAAGTTAATACTAATAATTAGTACTAAGTATTTAAGTTAATATAATAAAGTAGTTTTAAGTATTAACTTAACTTACTAAGACTTTAAATTTTCAAGACTTTAATTTTAATTAAAGTATTTTACTAAGATTATAATACTAAAAATTACTCCTTCATAATATAAATAGACTAACCGCGTCGGGTTAGTACTTTAACCTCGAGTTAGGTTCCTAACTCGACTCTTAGTAAGTTAATACTAAATTCCTAGCCTAAGTATTTAGGTTAGTACTAATAATTAGTACTAAGTATTTAAGTTAATACTATAAGGTAGTACTAAGTATTAGTACTTAAGTATTAACTTAACTTACTAAGACTTTAGTTTTAATAAGGGTATTTTACTAGACTATAATATTAGAAATACTTTATAATAATATAAAAGGGTAATATAATTATTTAATAGTCTTTAATAAATAGCCTATCTATTTATCTAGTCAGATATCTCTATAAACTTATATTTATAATTCTTTTATTTATTACTATCCTCCTTACTATTATTATACTTATTATTATTATCCTTACTACTACTATTAGTCTTACTAGTATCTTTTAACTTATATTTCCTATCCTCTTCTTTATCCTCTTTAATAGTATACTTAATTTTTTTTCCTATTAGTACTAAATTTAATTAAGATACCCTCCTTATCTTAATTCCTTTATATAAGGTTAAGTATAATATAATCCTTTATATTAAATATATTAATATACTCTTATATAAATTTAATATAAGTATTTATAATATTAGGGTCTTATATAGCTTTTAACTCCTTTAAACCCTTATAATATATAATCCTTTACTTAATAATTTATATAATTAGTAAATTAAATCTAGTAAATTCTAACTTAATAGTATTTATATCTTCCTTAGAAGTATTTTAAAAGTTAAGTTAATTAAAAGATAGGATTAAAGACTAATTATATATTTACCTCTTTTATAAAACTAGTTATATTATTTATAATTTATATATAATTTACTAGTTTATCTAGCTTAACTTATTCTTTAATAGCCTCTTTATTATCTTTAAGGTATAACTCTATCTTAAAATATTCTATTATATAGTATTAGCTATTTAGGAAGTATTATATTACCTAATTATATTATTATAAATCCCTCTTTTATATCTTTCCTCCTTTATAATATCTTTTACCTTAATTACTAGCTTTATATAATCCTCTTTAATAGCTATCTTTTATATATCTAATTCCTTTAACTTCTTAATCCTTTTTAATACTATTATATAGTTATTAGATACTTTTATATATAATAGCTTCTTATTATTATCCTAGTCTTTTACCTATTCTCTACTTATAATTAATTTAGGATTTTAGTTATAAGGACTTAATATTATTATAATATTATATTAACTTATCTATCTAGTAATATATTTAAGTAATATAATTAATAATAAATACTTATTATATATTAATAACCTATCTTATTATAATATCTTAAATATATAAAGATAGGAGGAGTTATAAAGAAGATTTTAAGGGGTAATTCTACTTATAATTATACTTATAATTACGCGGAATATTCTACCTAATATTATTTTACCTTATATTAAAACTTTTAAACCTTATATTCCTTCTTTTATCTATTATTATATATATTTAATAACTTTAATAATAGCTTATACTAAGTAGACTAGTAATATTATTTTATAATATATTTCTTACTCTATATATTAATAGGTAGATAGTATAAGGAGCTAATAAAATACTAAAATTACTAGTTAGAGGGGGTAAACTCTTATAAGGTAGGGGAGTAAATAAGCTATTATATAAGAAGGGAAAGGTAATATAAATAGGTAATATATTAAAATATAATTAGCTAATCCTTTATAATTAATAATACAAAAATTAATAATAAAAAAATAAAAGTATAAGGTTAACTTAAGTCTTAAAGCTTTAAAAGAGATAAGATAATATTAAAAGTCTATTAATAATCTTATCTTAAAGCTACTATTTAATTATATTATAAGGGAGGTTATAATAGATATTATAAGAGTTAATATAAACTTATATTAAATTTAAACTTTAACTTTAAAAGTATTATAAAATTTTATAAAAGTATTTATAATATCTTTTCTCTTAAGTAAGTATATTATTATTTTATATTACTATTTAATCCTTATAATAATTACTTATTAATATATCTTATAATATAGATTTAAATCTACTTTATATTTATATTAAATATATTATTATTATAAAGAGGGATTTATAACTTATAAAGGAATTAATAAAGAGCTTTAATATTATACTATTTAATACTTAAGGGTAGTAATAGTTTTATAGTATTAGGAGTAGAGGGTAGGTCTAAGATAATATAGCGCTCCTAGTATTATAACGCTCCTAGTATTATAGCGCTCCTAGTATTATAGCGCTCCTAGTATTATAATACTCCTAGTATTACGGCGTTCTTAATAAGATAAAGAATTATATTATCTTCTTATATTACCTTTATATTTTTATATAGAAATTAAACCTACTTTATAAATATATTACCTAATTATTAATTAACTTTAAAATTATAATTACTAATCTATTTATCTTAAGATATTTATTAATCTTAATTTAAAAGGATCTTTACTTTTATTAATACTTTAATTAGTATCTTCTTTCCTTTAAAGAATATCCTAGGGCTTAGTAAGAGCTTCTTTAAAGTCTAACCTTATAATATAATTATAATACTTTAGAAGTATTACTTATTTTATAAACTCTAGTTCTAATTATATATAATCTTATAAATATACTCTTTAAGTAAGATTAAAGACTCTCTTAATACTTATAAATAATATTAAGTATAAAAGGATATCCTTAGCTATTTATATTAGATTTAAATAAGCTAAAGTATTATCCTTCTAATACTCTTATATAAGAATATCCTCTAATAGACTTTTAAAATAAAAGTATTAAATAGCTTTACTTTATAATAAAGACCTATAATTTAGATATTAAAATAGACTTCTCTTTACTCTTATTAAAGGCTATTACTAGTTAATATAAATTTAAATATATTATTATATTATATTACCTTATTAATATTTTATATATCTTATATATTAGTCCTTTTAATAACTAGTAATATCTTATAATAC
>JAABUN010000091.1_pt1 | contig 202219 bp, 209 predicted proteins | sample 5559311 | NCBI WGS metagenome assembly JAABUN01 (sample SAMN10711877, study PRJNA513370) | rock metagenome | isolation source: Antarctica rocks | place: Antarctica: Victoria Land, Siegfried Peak sud | reverse complement strand
GCGGAGTAAGCTGATCTTGACTTCAGTCCCGCCCCTTCGGTCTGGTCGGCGCCGTTGACACGACTCCGCTGGTGACGGGGTCCTGCCGCCAGAGTTTGGCAACTCCCACTTGGCTCGATCTTAGCCCTCCAGAGGGTGTTTGGAAAGCCCTCACGCGGCGCCCGGGATGCTCAGTAAGTTGCTCAGGAGGACATCGGAGCCAGTGTTGTTCTGCAGGACCACGGGTACCGAGCTGCAGTCGGCGCGCCGACCGCGGTGACGGCCACGATGCCCGCGTCGCCCGCTGGGAGCGACGGCGGAGCGTCACCCGTGCGGCAAGGAGTCGCGCCGTTGCCTTCCACGACGCCATGACCAGGCTTGTTCATGGCTGAGCAATCAAGGCCGATGCGACGCTGGGGACTTGGTCGGATCGGGCCACGGAGGATTAGAGGCCACCTGACGACGGCGATCTGGCAGAGCGATGGCACCGGCTGGCGGCTCTTGGGACCGACCGGCTTCCCTGATGAGCAAGCGCTGCATGGCCTCGTTGAGGAGGCACCACAGATCCTGCCGCTTGCCAGCAGGCCGCGGCTCACCGTCGTTGGACGCGAGGTACTGTTCGGCGGCAACTACGCCGACCTCATCGCCGTCGAGCCATCCGGGCGAGTGGCGGTGATCGAGATCAAGCTCCGCCGCAACGCCGAGGCACGGCGTGCCGTCGTGGCGCAGGTGCTGACCTATGCTGCCTACCTGCGTGGCCTTGAGGTGGACAGGCTCGGTCCTCGGCGCCCAAGGCCGACCTGGTGAGCACCCTGCGGCGGCGGCTGGAGACGGGGCGGCTCACGTGGGCAGCACTCCCGGAGGCCACGATCCTGGAGCAGGAACTGCGGGACTTCCGGGTCAAGATCAGCCCCGCCCTCAACGAGCGGTTCGAGCACCGCACCGGTGCCCACGACGACCTGCTCTTGAGCGTGGCCGAGCGGTTGGGCTAGGTGGTGGCGAAGACAATCAAGCGACCACGCAAACCCCCACCCCCACCACCACCACCTGGTGACTGGCCACCCGGCTCCCCCGAGGCCCAGGCGGTCATCGCTCGGATACGCGACACCCTGCGGGGAGAGGAAGCCCGGAGGCGAGCGGTGCACCGAGGCGCTTCCCCATCGTGGGATACCCAGGAGCCAAGGCCCTGAGTGCCCCTGTATGAGTTTGTTCCGGGGTAGGGAGGGTACCCACACTCCAGGCCAGGGCGCAACGCCCGACAGCGGGGCACTGAGCGCGTCGTAGGGGCATGCCGCCCATGACCTTACGCTCCACCCCCACCCCCAGCCGCACCCACCCCGCGCAACGCATGACGGGTCCTTGCTTCGATGATGTACTCACGTTATACTGTGCATGAGGGGCGCATGGATGCCCACCACCCAGAAAGGCTCCACCATGCATGTCCCCAACCTGCGCAACGTGCGGCTCAAGCGCCTGCTCACCCAACGGGAGCTGGCGGCCCTGATCGGTATTACGCCCCCGGCATTGAGCCGATTGGAGAACGGCCACAACAGGGCCAAGATCAGCACGCTCCGCAAGCTGGCGGCGGCCCTGGAAGTGGCGGCCAGTGAGCTGCTCACCCTGCCCCGTGCCGACGGGTTTGGGGGGCACCCGGTGGGCGGGCGCCAGGGGAGCAACTACCCCGCCGACCCCACCTTCGATACCCGCACCGGGCAGGTGATGGAGCCGGAGACGGACCGATGAGCATCCCAGCCAAGCGCTGTGCCATTTACCTGCGGGTGTCGTCCAAGGGCCAGGCCAAGGACGATCGCTACGGGCTGCCCAACCAGCTCCGCGCCTGCCGAGCGTATGCCGCCACCCAGGGGTGGGCCGTGGTCGGCGTCTACGCCGAAAAGGGCCAGCAACGCTCCGAACTCCACCGCCGCCCGGAAATGACCCAACTGCGCGCTGCCGCCAAACGTGGTGAGCTGGATGTTGTGCTCTGTCTCACCATTGACCGCCTGAGCAGCAATGAGAACCACGTGGCGATCCTCGATGACGAGTTTGAGCGGGCTGGCGTGCAGCTCGATTTTGTTGATGACGACTTTGAGCGTTCGCCCATTGGTCGCATGATCCGCTCAGCCAAGGTGTTTGCCGCCGCCCTGGAGCACGAGAAGATTCGGGACCGCACTCAGGGCGGCCGCCGGCTCCGAGCTGAGAGTGGCAAACCCTTGGGCTGCGGACCCATCAAGTACGGGTTACGCTATCGCGACGCCGCCAAAACCGGCTACGACCCCGATCCCGCCACGGTGGGGGTGGTGCGGCGGGTGTTCGATTTGGCCGATGCGGGAGTAAGCATCCGGCAGATTGGGCTGCGCCTTCAGGCCGAGGGCCTGCTGCCGCCTCACCACGCCAAGACCGGCAACCCCACGTGGAGCAGCGCCAGTGTGCGGCGCATCCTCACCGAGACGGCCTACACCGGCACGGGCTATGCCTACCGTCACCACACCGAAAAGCTGCCCAACGGCACCACCCGCACCATCACGCTGCCGGTGGAACACCCCGACGTGGTGCCCCTGCCGGCGGGCGTCTACCCAGTGGTGATTGGGCGGGCGCAGTTTGAGCGGGTGCAGTGGCAGCTCGCCGCCAACGTGCGCGAGAGCCAGCGCCATGATCGTGATCCCGAGATTGGGCTGTTCCGGCGCGGGTTCATCGTCTGCGGGCACTGCGGGCACAGCGTGGTGGTCAAGGCGAGCAGGAGTGGTCCCACCTACACGTGCAATGGCAGCCACCGTTGGGGCTGTGGCAAAGCCGCGATGATGGTGCATCACCTGGACGCGGCCGTGTGGCCCGACATTGAGGAGGTGCTGAACCGGCCGGAGGTAGTGGAGCGGCGTCTGGCCCAGCTTGCCGAGCACGACACCACCGGCCCCGAGCTGGCGGCCATTGAGGAGCGCATTGCGGGCATTGAACAGCAGCAGACCATGCTGGCCAAGGGTATTGCCGCCCTGGGCGACGAGGATGCCGCCGCCCCCCTGCTAGCGAGGCTCACGCAACTGGCTCCGCTCAAGAAGCATGCGGAGGGCGAGCGGACCACCATCGTGGCCGATCGCGCCGCGCAGGCGCACAGCCGGGCACGGTTGCAACAGGCCATCGACTACACCGCTGAGGTGCGCCGGCAGGTCGCCGACGAGCATGCCACCCTCAGCTGGGACGCCAAACGCCATGCCCTGGCCAAGCTCCAGGTGCGGGTGGTGCTGTTTCCGGAGGGCCACGCACCCCGCTGGGCCGTGCGCATGCAGTGGGCGGACGCTGATGCGGCGACGGGGCAGCCGATGCCCAAGCGCCGGTTCCACATGGGGGATGGCGTATCGCCTCGGCTGGTGCCCGAGCCGGGCCGGCCCACGTTTGGGGCTGCCTACCTGACATTTGGGCGTACGTATAAGGAGTGGCAGGCAGCAGCCAGCCGCGCCCTAACCGCCCTCGATGCCGAGCCGGGCCAGGCCGACCATGGTAGCGACAACCTGAGCCAAGCCACGAGACCTTCGGTTGCGCCGGCACGATCGACGAGGCCAGCAGCCAGGGGCTGGCCGTGACGCTGATCACCGCGACCCGCGGCGAGGCCGGCAAGACGGGTGATCCTCGCCTCGACACGCCTGAGATCCTCGGCGCTGTTCGCGAGCAGGAGCTGCGCGCGGCGATGGCCGCGGTCGGCGTAACAGATGTCCGGTTTCTCGACTATCGCGACTCCGGCATGGAAGGAACCGCGGAGAACGACGATCCGCAGGCCCTGATCCGGGCTCGTGAGGAAGAGGTCGTCACCCGGATCGTCGTCCATCTACGGGCAATCCGACCCGCGATCCTCATCACCTTTGGTCCCGACGGTATTTATGGCCATCCCGACCACCTGTTCGTTCATCGCGCCGCCACCGCCGCCGTCCACGCCGCGGCCGATCCGGAGGTCCTTCCCGCGGTGGCGGCCCCATGGCACACACCCGCACTCTATTTCTCGACCGCCCCGAGGGAACGCATGGAGCAGATGGCGGCCCAGGCCGACGGCCCGCTGCGCGATGTCTCCGCCGAGCGCCGGGCGATGCTCGGGACGCCAAGCGCCGAGATCACGACCGTGATCGATGTCTCATCCCATCGCGAGGCGAAGGAGCGGGCCGTCGCCGCCCACCGAAGTCAGACCGGCGAGGGCGGGCCGATGAGCGAGATGCCGGCCCAGCGGCGGGAGTCCATTCTCATTCGGGAGCACTTCGTGCGCGTGCCACTCCCCTGGAGCAAGCCCGGTGACGGCGGCCACGACTGGCTGGCGCGTCTTGCCGCAGACCACGCGGTTCTGCCGGCCTGACGACGCCCGGTTGAGCTGACACCGCGACCCGCACCGTCGCACTGGTCAATACGCGCCTAGCGAGCTCAAGCGGGACCCCAAGGGGGTTCGCCCGCCTAATCTCAATCCGAGCTGGTTAGCTGCCGTGCCCAAAGACTGCGATCCTCCCTGTTGCTACCCTCAGGACTTCAGCATGTACCGCATCCGCCAATCTCGATGTCGACCAGCGTGAGAGATGCCGTGTCCCCTCGTTCTTCTCCTTCGTCGACGGGGCAGCCCACCGACGACCGTGTCCAGCAGGATGCACATCTCTTTGCCTGGCGTGACGATCGCATCGTCCTCTTGGTCGAGCGGGTTAGCACCGGCGAGGGATGGATCGTTGCGCGCGGCTGGCGGTCGGCCGATCGCCTGACGGACATTCGGCGCTGGAGCTACGCCGCCAGTGATCGCATGAGCGGTCAGGTTCGCCGCCTGGTCGGCGAAGCATCGGGCGACGCCCCGCTGGCGAGACGTGTCTCCACCGCGGTGATGGCCTGGGCCGCAAGCGACCAGACCACCATGTCAGGCGGTCCTCGCTAACACAACCCGTTCGCAGTACGAATGTCGAGTGCTCCGCCCCGCACGTCCGCGTCCGATCCTGCCGAGGAAACGCGCGGCCTTTCCCACCACATCATGTCGGCCTCGTGCCAACCGGATCGGTCACGTCACGGCACCGTTCGCTGGCACCGATCTGGACGAATGGTTCCACCGGTGACGGACGCGCTGGCGATTCCGCTCAAAACGACGGGAAGCGCCGGTGGGTGCGATACCGGCTGCTTCCCCATGGCGCGGTGATGCGGTCCGCTCATGGGGAGCTTGCTGCGCTGCGGTCTCGCCGGGTCTGGGCCCGACCGGCACGCGGGGCCACGACCTATCACACGACGCGAACCGGTCGTCACTCTTGAGATCGACCGTGACGAAGCGCGTCGGCGATAAGGTGGGCAGGCGTACCGGCGGCGCGCCGGCGGACCTCCGACCCATGGCCCTCTGATCACCCAAACCAGGGCCAATCGCAGGGTGGAGCGGGTCACGCCGGGCCAACACTTGGCGCGTCGGTGACCCACTCGTGGTAACGGTGTCAGCGGTACTTTTCACTTGCCTCAGCCGTTGGAATATGTGGCAATTTTATGTGAAACTATTATCAAGCACATTGGTGGAGAACGGTCCATCGCGAGGCGCGGCGTGGAGCTTTCGTCGTCCGCCGCGCCCCTACGAACGCCATCAATGACCGACGATGTTCATCGCTCGGCATCATCGGCACGCCGCTCATGCCATCGCGGCAGCGATCGCTAGGACCATCGCCGCGGTTCACGGCGCGCTGACTGGACCCGTCGATAGACTCGCCCGTGACTGGATTTGGGTGCGGAGTAGCGATCAACGACGATGGCGCGCAAGAGAGACGGCTCCATCCCAAAGCACGACCATGATGGCGCTTGTCTCGCCGAGACGAGCAGCGAGCACGTCATCGACCTGCCACCTCCCCTCAACGACGATTCGCTACAACGGCGAGCCGCCGCACTGCAGGGAGTTGTCTCGGACCTCAACCGAGAATACTCCCTCGCCGACCTGCTGCCGCCGCTCGCACGCCATGTCGCCGACGCCGCGGCGGCCGATCGGGTCGGAATCTTCATCTACAACGATGCGGCCGACGGCATGGTGCTTCACCACCGGCGTGGATTCGATCAGGACGAAGACCATCTGGTCTCGGAAATGGACTCGACGCCGCCGGTGATGATCGACGGTGAGCGACGGATGCTTGAGCTCCGTCGGTCCCTCGCGAACGAGGAGCTCGCAGGTTCGGCTCCCACCTTCCCTGGCGCTGCCGTGGCGCTCGTCCCGATCATGTCGGGCAGCGTGATTCGAGGCGCGCTCTGGGTCCTCCGCGTTGATGGCAACCGCCGATTCAGTCCCGACGATCTGGCGATGCTTGAGGCGATCGCCGGACAGGGCGCCGTGGCCGTCACACGGGCCCGACTGGTCGAAGAGGAACGGCGGCAGCGTCGCCGTGCCACTGCCCTATCCCAGGTCGCGATCGCGCTGAACGAGGCGCCGTCACTCGACGCGCTGATGCTGGCCATCGCGGAGGCGTCGGCCGGGGCGATCGGCGTCGATCGCGCCGAAGTTCACGCCTTTGATGAATCGCAGGTTGCGACGATCGCGTCCGGCTACTACGGGTTCACCTATTCCAGCCAGCATGCCGATACCGTCAACAAAGAGCCACCGGTCGCGATCCCGGCCGAGACCGAGGTCATTCGAACACGCCAGCCCCTGCTTCGTCACCGGGGCACCCCGTTCCGAAGCCCCTATCCCGTTGACGGCTGGATCTCGGACATCGTCATTCCGCTCGTCACCGCCGATACCACCCAGGGGGTTCTCTACGTCTGGGCCGACCATCGCGAACATCACTTCGCCGATGACGAGGTCGACCTGCTTCTGGCAATCGGCAATATGGCCGGCCTCGCCATTCTCCGTGCCCGGGATGCCGAGCTCGCCCGCCGTCGTGCCGATCATCTCGCGCTGCTCAATCAGGTTGGGCGGGCGGTCGGCGCCACCCTTGACGTCGATACCGCCTGCGCGGCGCTCCACGCCCAGGTCGGCCGCGTCCTCAGCGCCGACGCCTTCTTCGTGGCGCTGCTGGAGTCGGAGACCGGGGAGATATGGTTTCCGTACCTGTTTGACAGCGGAGAGCTGTACCTCGGCGAGAGCAAGCCTCCCCAAGACGGACCCACCAGCACCGTGGCGCGCACCCGCCAGTCGTACATCAAACGGCCGACCGCCGACCCGGTGTCCGACGCCGGCACCGCGTTCGGCGATCAGTCGCGGCGGTCCGCTTCGGCTCTCTATGTGCCGATGCTCCATGGCGATGATCTGATCGGGGTCCTCTCGGTCCAGAGTTATCTCGCGAAGGGATACACCGACGACGATCTGCGGACACTGGAGACGATTGGCGGGCAGGCGGCGGCCGCGCTGGCACATGCCCGTCTCTATGCTGATGCGCAGACCCGGTCGAAGACCGCCGAGCGCCAGCGCGACCAGCTCCAGGCGGTCCTTGCCAGCACGCGAGCGATCACCGGGCAGGTCGAGCTTTCCCAGACACTCGCCGCGCTGGCCGATGATCTCCAGCGTCTTCTGCCGCACGATGTCCTGGCGATATGCCGCACCGACCGGGAAAACTGGCGATTCGCCCCGCTGCTGGCCAGGATTCACGGCAATGACTGGGCAGGACCCTGGGACTTCTCGCTGGACCAGGGGATCCTCGGCCGGGTGGCAGGCTCCGGCATCGCCGAGATAGTCAACGATGCCCACCTCGATCTGCAGAGCTTCTATCAGGAGGGGTATCCGGTACCAGAGGGCGCCGAGCATCTCTTAGTTGCGCCCCTGCGGGTTCGGGGCGAGGTGACCGCCACGATCATCCTGGCGAGAAGTAGTGACCAGCGTTTTAGTGACGATGATTTTGAGCTCTTTCAGGTCCTCGCGGGGCAGGCAAGTGTTGCTCTCCAGGCGTCACTGATTCTGGACGAGGAACAGCGACGGAGGCGCCATGCCACCACTCTCGTAGAGGTGGCTGCTGCCCTGAATCGGGCGGCAACGATCGAACAACTCTCCGAACAAATCGCCACCGCGGCTGCGCGGGCAGTCGGAGTCGACCGTAGCTCCCTGTATCTGTATGACGAGGAGGCGAGTCGGACGATCTCCTCGTGCCAGTTTGGTTTTCCTCGTACTGCCTCGAACGACATGCCACCACGCGATATAGACGTGGAGCGGGAGCTTATCGCCATTGGCCGGCTCCTTACCGGGGAGCGCCTGTCGGAACTGGTACGCCTGCAGCCCGAGGTGCATGGCACAGCGTATCGACGCGGGGCCGCGCTGCCGATTCTTCTTCATGGGCGCGTTCGCGGAACGCTCTATGTCTGGTCGGCCACTGGCGAACCAAACCAAGCGTTTGACGAGGAGGAGACTGCCCTCCTGGAAGCAATCGGCGACCAGGCGGCGGTGGCGATCGAGCGGACCTTACTGACCGGGGTCTCTGCCCGCCGGGTTGGCGAGCTGCGCCTGCTCGGCGAGGTCAACGCCGCCATCGCCCGCTCCTTGAATCTCAACGCGATCGTCGCCGGCACCTTTGCGTCGTTGGCGGAGATCATAGCCTTCAAGACGGGCGTGGTCACCACCTGGGATGCCAATACCGCCACGCTGTCTATTGCGGCGGCGTGGGGAGCCGATACCGCGGGTCTCGTCGGCATGGCGCTTCCAATCGATGCCAGCGTCAACGGAATGGTCTTTCGCCTCGGCACTCCTTTCTTCGGGACCAACGACCACGGTCCCATTTTCTACCGCCCAGAGGGCACGCCCGATGTCGGCGCTCACATCATGGCGATCCCGCTCCGGCTGGAAAAAGAGATCATCGGGACGTTCTTTGTCGCCCGCCACGAACCGGGTCCCTTCGCGGCTGAGGATCAGCAGCTGGCAACGCTGGTGGCCGGACAACTCGCCGTTGGTGTCGAGCGCGCCCGGATCCATGCGGTGGCCCTGACAGCGCGCGAGCGATCCGAGCGCCAGGCGGAAGGGCTCGCCCAGGTACTCACCACGAGTCAGACGCTGGCGCTCCAGCCCGATTTAGCTTCAACGCTGGAAGCCGTCGGTGCAGGAGTCGAACGTCTCGTTTCTTATAGCGCCTGCGCCGTTCTCCGCTTCGATGAGCAAAGCCAGGAACTGGTGCTCGCCTACAACCGGTCCCTGGACGGGTTTACCTTCCCGTACGAGCGCCTCCCTCTCGGGACGGGCTTCACCGGGATTGCCGCCCAGGAGCGCCGGGCGCTGCGGGTCAACCACGCTGAAGCCGATCCGCGACTGCCGCCAGGTCTACGCGTGACCGACGAGACAGGTGAATCCCCGGGCCCTTTCCACGTTATCAGCGTGCCACTCATCGTGGAAGGGGGATTAATCGGCTCGTTGACAATCATGCGTTCGGCTCACCCGCCCTTCAATGACGACGAGTTCGCGACGGTCCAGGTGTTCGCGGTTCAGGCGGCCGCAGCGCTGCAGAATGCGGAACTGCTCGCTCGCAACCGGGATCTGTACCTTGGCGGCGTCCGGGCACTTGCCTCCGCCGTCGACGCCAAAGACCCCTACACCCGGGGGCACTCCGAGCGGGTGGCGAAGCTGGGGGAAGAGATCGCCATCGCGATGGGACTCGATCGGCGGTCGGCGGAGACCATTGGGCTCGCCGGGTTGCTCCACGACATCGGCAAGATCGGGGTGCCAGACGCCATCCTCCAGAAACCGAGTGTCCTCTCCGACACGGAGCGGGCCGTGATGATGGGTCATGCGGCCCTTGGCGCCAGTATCATCTCAGACGCGAAATCGACAGCGCTGCAAGCGCTGGTCCCCCTCGTGCGCCATCACCACGAGTGGGTCGACGGGCGAGGCTATCCCGACGGCCTGGCCGGGGAGGAAATCCCGCACGGCGCGGCGATTCTCGCCGTCGCCGACGCCTTCGACACGATCGTGACCGACCGCCCCTATCGCGCCGGGCGGCCAGCGATGGACGAGTTGGCCGAGCTTCGTCGCGGCGCGGGACGTCAATTCCGCGATGATGTGGTCGAAGCCCTGGCCGGGCTCGACAGGGTCCAGGCGGCGATGATCGAGCCTGAGATGGGCGCCGCGGCACCCGGTCAACAGCGCGCGGTCACCTCGGGTCCGCTCGCCGCCGGACAGATGGGCGACACCCGGGCGCTCGGGCTGTTGGTCGAGTTGACGACCATCACGCACCACATCCCCGACCGGCCGCGGTTCCTGGCACAGGTCGCCGCCCTCGTCCGCCGCTACTTGCAGCTTGCGGATATCTTTCTGCTGCTCGTCGATCCGGATCGTGGCGATCTGGAACTCGTCGCGCACAGCGGGGTCCAGGGCGACATCGCGATCGGTTACCGGCAGCCGTTGGGAATCGGCATCAACGGTCATGTAGCCACGACCGGTCGGACTATGAACGTTCCGGATGTTACCCGCGAGCCGCTATTCGTCCAGAATGCAGGGTTGGCTTATTCGACCGGGTCAGAGCTGGTGGTGCCGTTGCTCGCCGATGACGGCGTGATCGGCTTGATTAATGTCAAGGATCGGCGGACGGCCGCATTTACGGCGGCAGATGAGACAGTGCTTGCCGCCGTTGCGGGACAGGTCGCGGCCGCGATCTACGTGTCCTCGCTCCACGAAGCAGCCACGTTCGCGGCGACGACGGACGGGCTGACCGGACTCTCCAATCATCGCGCCTTCTACGACGCCCTCGGGGCGGCGATCGCGGCACGGCCCGAGGTGCTCTCCGTGATTCTCTTCGATGTGGAGCGGCTGAAGCAGATCAATGACTCCTCCGGTCACCTGGCCGGTGATGCCGTGCTGCGCCATGTCGCGCAAGTGATGCGAACGCAGGTCCGCGCCGATGATGTCGTCGCCCGCTATGGCGGAGACGAGTTCGCGGTGATGATGAGTGGCGCCGATTACGCCGCGGCCACCCGGATCGCCAAACGGGTTCGCCGGGTTCTTCGTACCGAGCCAGTCTCGGGAGCTGCACCGAGCGCGACCGTCCGGTTCGGTGTTGCGACCCTTCCCGACGATGGTCTACGACCACCTGACCTCGTCGCCGTCGCCGATGCCCGCCTCTATGCCATGCACGCCGCTCCCACCCCACTGCGAGCTGCTCGGCGCACCGGGGATTGAGCCGCGACCACGGTGACGCGCTGGGGAGGATCGCCGGTCATTCCTGGCCAGGCGTCGCGCCATGGTCATCACCCCAGATGCAGCAGCAGCCGCGACCCGATCATTGGCGTGATGGGCAGTGGACGGACGATCGCCAGAAGCGAATCAAGGCGACCGGGATCGGAGAGGAAACGCTGGGCCCATGATTCTGCCCGCAGCCAGGGCAGATAGCGTCGATGGATCGCGAGCGCGTATGGCGCGAGCGCCGGGAAACACGCATCTCCAGCGGTCAGCGCGGCAGCGACCGTCTGTCCAGCCTCTTCACCAGAGGCAAGGGCGAAGGCGATTCCGGCGCCAGTCAGCGGCCCAACCAACGCCGCCGCTTCCCCCGCGACGACCAATCCATCGGCGATCAATCGTCGGCGGCGCGGTCCGAGATCGAGCGGCCAGGTGCGCGGTGGACCGGTCGGAACCGCGTTCTCCAGCCACGCCGCCACCGGTGACGAGCGATCATCGACGAAACGCTGATAGAGTCGATGGAGGTGCTCGGTCCCGTGCAAGCTATCCGACGCGGTCAGCGTGCCGACGCCGATATTGGCTGTCCCATCCGGCAGCGGAAACACCCACCCGTAGCCCGGGAGGATCCACCGATCGAGACTGAAGACGATCCGGTCCGGCGGGGACGTCACCCCCGCGACATAGCCACACATCGCGATCCCGCGCCTGGGCTCATCAACGGCGCGCCGGACCGGGGAGCCATCGGCACCGACCCGGCTGTCATACCCACCAGCGTTGATTACCACACGGCTCCGCAACTCGATCGCTCCGTCCTCCCCCTGTCCCGAGACCACTCGTCCGGAACCGTCCCACGGCCCGACATGTCGTACCGAGACCCGCCGCGCGCTCGCACCGGCCCGCTGGGCCGCCTCAACCATCGCCGCATCGAAGACGACCCGCGGAATAACCCGGGCGTCCGATGTCGCCAGGAAGCGCCGGCCCATCGCAGTCGCTGGCACCAGGTTCAATGCCGAGGCACCGGCCGAGAGGACAGCCCCCACGAGCGGGTGGTACGGTGCGATCACCCGCTCGTCGATACCGAGGCGTCGCGCCGCCGCCAGCGCGCGAGCGCCGATCAGGTCGCCACACGGCTTGTCCCGCGGAAACGCGGCTCGATCGAGGAGCAGCACCTCCCGGCCAGCGCGACCGAGCGCGATCGCCGCCGCGGCGCCAGCCGGACCGGCACCGACGACGATCACATCTGCATCCATCGACCGCTCCTCTCAGCGTGCCACCGTTGACGTACCACGGCTCGTCACGCGGGCCAACGGTACGCAAACACCACCAGGGTATCAACCGGATAATCCCTGCCCGAGCAACACTGGGTCGAGACCGCGCTAGACGTCTCGCTGTGAACCAGGGAATGATTACCTGATCATGGTCGGACCGGCGCCGGTTCCCTGCTACACTCGCTAACGGTGCCGCCCCGTGAAGGTCGAGTCAGTGGCGGGGCGGTCCGTGTCCTGGCAATCAACGAGACCGCGGAGACCGAGATGGACGTTGCGCTGTACCATGTCGTGAACGGGTTTGCCGGACGCGCGGACTGGCTCGATACCCTGCTCCGGTGGGGCGCAACCGACCTGCCGGTCGTGTTCCTGATCCTCCTGGGCACCACGTGGTTCTGGCCCGGCACTGCGGAGGAGCGCGGTTGCCGTGAACGCCTTGCCGCCTACGCCGTTGCGGCGGCGCTGCTCGGCCTCGGCTTTGCCCAGATCATCGCCCATCTCTGGCTGCGCGATCGCCCCTATGTTCACCACAGCGCCACACTGCTGGTCCCCATCTCGGGTGACCCGTCGTTCCCGAGCGATCACGCGGTTGGCAGCTTCGCGCTCGCCATCCCCTATCTTCTGGCCAAACGTCGCCTCGGTTGGCTTCTGCTTGGCACCGCCACCCTGCTCGCGATCGCCAGAGTCGCGGTCGGGACACACTATCCAAGCGATGTCGTAGGCGGCGCGCTGGTCGGTGCCGGCGCTGGCTGGCTGGTGTGGCAGCTTCGGGGGTTGCTCGAGCGCCCGCTCGTTCTTGGGCTATCCATTGCCCACCGCATCCACCTGGCCTAAAACGCTTCATTGCTTTGTGGCCAGGGCGACACCGCGACGGAGCATCGGGCAAGGGAAAGCGATGCCAAGCCGGCCGTCGCACGCAACCCGTCGGGTCCGCCTCGATCACGCAGCACCGCGCGTGGTGACTAAATCTGGGCCGATGACCGGCGGGATCATCGCGGCGCATGGCTTCTGCCCGGTGGCCTCCCAGACCTTGGCCAGCGTTTCGACTTGACCACGCTCAAGCGCATTCGCCGGCAGACCGTCTCAAGAGGATCCCTGTGAGCACGGAGTTTCTCATCATCACATTCATCATCGTCGCCACACCTGGCACCGGCGTGATCTATACGCTGGCGGCGGGTCTCACCCGAGGAGCCCGCGCGAGCGTCGTTGCCGCAATCGGATGCACCCTCGGCATCATTCCGCATATGGTCGCGGCCATCACCGGCCTCGCGGCCTTGATGCACACGAGCGCCGTCGCGTTCCAGACGCTGAAGTATCTGGGCGTGCTCTATCTCCTCTACATGGCGTGGAGCACTGCACGCGACACCGATGCGCTCACCCGGGACGAGGACACCGCCCCAGTTCCGACAGTCAAGGTGATCAGGTCCGGCATCCTGATCAACATTCTGAATCCGAAGCTGACCATTTTCTTCTTCGCGTTCTTGCCCCAGTTCGTGAGCAGCGATGAGCCAGGTGCGCTGCCGCGCATGTTGGCACTGAGCGCGGTGTTCATGCTCGTCACGTTCATCGTGTTCGTCGCCTACGGCGTCTTCGCCGCCTCAGTGCGACGCCAAGTGGTGTCACGTCCGCAGGTGACGACATGGATACGGCGATCATTCGCGGGTTCGTTTGTCGCGCTCAGTGCCAAACTGGCGCTGACCCATCGGTAGGGCCCTGGGCCGCGGTAGCGAGGCAACTACATGTATTTTCAGCATTCAGGTGAGATCTGGCGCGACTATCCGGAGCTTGTTGCCGGTGTCCTCTTCGCCGAGGGAATCGACAAGGACGTCTCTGTTGGCGATCGGGCGGCTAGGTTTCAGTTCATTGCAGCGGACCGGCTCGCATCCACCTCAGAAGCTGAGCTCGCCGAGATTCAGGCGTGGCGCCGCGCCTTTGCGCGGATGAGGCTGAAGCCGACCCAGTACCGCTGCGCCTCCGAATCGCTGTTGCGACGCTTCAAGCGAGAACAATCGCTCCCGCAGATTCACCCACTCGTCGATCTCTGCAATGCGATCTCGATGGCGTTCGCCATCCCGGTCGCCATTCTCGACGTGTCACACGTGACCGAAGGCATTGACGTTCGATATGCAATCGGCAGCGAACGCTATGAGACGTTCGCCGGTGACATCGAGCATCCGGCCGTGGATGAAGTGATCTTTGCCGACCGCACCGGGAACGCGCACGCCCGGCGCTGGACAAACCGACAGAGTGCCTCATCGGCGGTTCGGGACACGACGAACGCCGTCTTGATCGTGGTGGAAGCGATGCATGCATCAGCGCTGTCTGATGTCCAGCGACTGATCGCCACCATCGCTGACGAGATGCATGCCATCTGGGACATCACCCCAAAGACCGCCATGCTCAGCCCGTCCTCGTCACGGTTCGAGTTCTGAGGGCCGTCCGGTGGGGCTCGATCCATCGTCTCGTGGCCTGGGTCGGTTCTGGGAGGTGGTCCGCGCCAGCGAGCAGGAGCCAGGACCGGCGGTCCGGGTGCAGGTTGCCGTTGGGGACCAGACCCAATTCCTGGGGCACGCCGGTCACGGCGTGTCGAGCACTGGCACTAGAGCGGAGACGCAAAGTCGTGCCGGTTACAGGGCGTAGCCGGCGGCGCGATAGAAGGCACGGACACCGGCCGGGGTGATGGTCGCCAACGCCTGCCCGACCGCGGTGACGACGGCGTCGAAGGAGCGCGGGCCAATCCGGCGTAGCGCCTGCTTGCACTTGGCACAGGGGAGCTCAATTGGATTGAAGTCCGGGGAATAGGTGGGCAGGACGATGAGGCGAGACTCGACGCGCTCAATGACCGCCCGCGCCCGGAGGTTTTGGTGGACGCTGAGGTTATCCAGCACCACGACCTGTCCTGGGCGCAGGCTGGGCACCAGCCCCTGCTCGGCGAAGGTCTCGAAGGCGGCGCGATCGACGGCCCCCTCGAGCACGACACTCTCCCCGATCCCGTCAGGGGTGAGGGTGGCCAGCCAGGAGATGTCGGGGCGGTGACCACGCGGGAGGCGCCCAACGGCTCACTGCCCGCGCGGAGCCCGCGCTTGCAAAGGAGTGAGGGTGATCGGGGTGGCGGTCTCATCCAGACAGCTCAGATCGGCCGAATCCAGCGTGGTCAGCGCGGCGCGCCAGGCGGCGCGCGCGACCTCATCACGCTCGCGCTCAATCAGGGAATTTGTTTGCGCGTCCATCCCAGGCGCGCCGCATGCTCGCTCAACGTCGTGTCGGGCTGCTGGACAACGAGCGCGTGCAGGTGTGGGTCCTGGGCCAGCGCCAGTTTGGGGGGCCGCACCGACCGGGGCTGGTCCGTCAGGGCCTCGCCGGCCCCATGCCGCGCCAACCACCGTTCGGGCGTGCGCGGGGCGATGCGGTCGGCGCGAACGACCTCAGACCGGGGTACGCCGGAATCAACCGCGGCCACAGCCCGCTCACGGAGGTCGGCGCGATTGCGGGTGCCCATCCGGGTATCTTCTCAGTCCGCCAGGACTCGTGCACGCCACTCTCGGGCGCGGCAGCGCCGGTGTCTCCGTCCACGGTCACGTGCCCGTCAACAGATCAACTCCTGCGAGTCAATGGCAAGGTCCCTTAGGTGTCGCTGTCGACAGCGGCACCGTCAAGGGCGGTCATCCGTCTTGCCCGTGCTTCGAAGCACCATTCCACGGCGGCGCCGAGTGCCGGGCAAAGATCATCGCGGTAAGGAGGCGCCGCTGTGGGACGGACGGTTGCGAGGGAGCGCCGAAGGACGCCGTGCCCCGCGCCGGCACCATGTCGGTCTCCATTCGAGGCACCTGACGTAGCGCTGCCACCGGTTGAGAGATCGCGGTCAGCGATCGAGCGCCACCGGCTCCGCCGTCTTCTCGAGTTCCCTGAGCAACCCGTCGAGGTCGAGGCGGGCGAGCGTCATCGAGAGGGTCCCGTCAGCCTCGCGCGGCCAGTCGGCGGGATAGCGATCCCGGTAGATCTCGATGCCGTTGCCGTCCGGGTCGCGCAGATAGATCGCCTCGCTCACCCCATGATCAGACGCGCCATCGATCCCCGCGCCATGGTCGAGCAATCGCCGCAGCGCCCGGGCAAGTTCCTGGCGGTTCGGATAGAGGATCGCCAGATGGTAGAGCCCGGTTGTTCCCGGACCCGGCGGCCGGCCACCGGCTGATTCCCAGGTATTGAGCCCGATATGGTGATGGTAGCCACCGGCGGAGAGAAACGCCGCCTGATTCCCATAGTGTTGCATCAACTCGAAGCCGAGCGCGTCGCGGTAGAAGGCGATCGCTCGATCGAGGTCAGCGACCTTGAGATGCACGTGCCCAATACGGGTCTCGGGATGGATCGCAGGTTGATCGGTCATAGCTTCCTCATCAATCGTCAGGCTGTGCTCGGATCGTCCGGAACCCGGCATCCAGGTCACGCCGTGGTCACGTTCACCGGCTCTATCGCCCGACCGGCTCCGGCACGCGGAGCGGGGCCAATATCGGTTCGATCGCGGCGCGGGCGGACTGGAGATCGGGCGGCAGTCGTAATGTTCGGCCAAGGTCCGCCACCGGCTCATCGATATCGAACCCTGGACCGGCCGTGGCGATCTCGACAATGTGACCGTCCGGATCCTGGAAATAGATACTCTTGAAATAATAGCGATCCAGAATCGGCGTCGTCCGCACCCCGGCCGCGTTCAATCGCTCGTACCACGCTCGGTGAGCGTCATCGTCCGGGACAGACAGCGCGTAGTGATGGGTCATCCCGGCACCGATCTGTGCCCGTGGCAGCGAGCCAGGGGGGTAGATGAAATAGGTCACGACCGTCCCGGGCGCGCCCTCGCCAACGCCGAAGTAGAGATGCGGCGAAGAGGCGTCGTCGAAGTTCACCGTCCGCTTCAGCAGCCGCATCCCGAGTGTCTCGGTGAAGAACGCGGCCGTGCGCCCCGCATCCGACCCAATCGCCGTGATGTGGTGGAGCCGGTCGAGCCGCATCTCCAGCGTTGGCACCGCGACCGGTTCCGGCCACGTCTCAGCGGCGATCGTTCGTTCGTCGCGGCCACCACGCGTGGTCGACGCGGGAGGCAGATGAACGGTCGTCCCCAGTGCGTCGGCCGGTTCATCGACCGTCCAACCGGGTCCTCGGGTGGCGATCTCGACGATCAAGCCGTCGGGATCGGTGAAGTAGACGCGGTCATAGGGACCAGTCACCCGGAGCCCGCGGTCGGTCAGCCATCGCTTCCACTGGAGCAACGTGTCCCGGTCGCGCGTCTCAAGCGCCAGATGGTGCGTGTCGCCGATGCCGGTCCGGCCGGGGGGAAGGTCTTTCCACACGAAAAAGGTCAGCAGCGTCCCCGGGCTCGCCGCGTCGTCGCCGAAATAGAGGTGGTACGCCGACGGGTCGTCGAAGTTGACGGTTTGTTTGACCAGACGCAGGCCAAGGGTGCCCGTATAGAAGTCCACCGTTCGCTGCGCGTCGTGCGCGACCATGGTGATGTGATGAATGCCGGTGATGGTCATGGCAGCTCCGGTCCCTACCTCTCGCCGCCGTCAGCGGATACCGCGGTCCCTCTGGTGAGCTCAGCGGGGGGTCGCGTTCCCGCTCCGGTGACCGCCTCGGGCGCGCCGTCGAGGAGCGTCGTCAGCCAACCCGCCACGTCCGTGACTTCCTGATCGGAGATCTGGTGCCCGATCGGATACTCGCCATAGTCAAGCGAGGCGCCGGCCGAGGCGAGGAAATCGCGGCTCTCACGGCCGAAGGCAACCGGGATCACGTCATCACGTATGCCATGACGGACAAAGACCGGCTTGGCACGCACGCTGGCAGGGACGATGGCCAGTCCGGCGTGGAGCGGCAGATAGCCGCTGAGCAAGACCGCCCCGGCAACCGCCTCGGACCTTGTCAGCAACAGCGTCCCCGACATCATCGCGCCCTGACTGAACCCGAGCAGAAAGAGCCGTTCGGGGTCAATGCCGTACCCGTCGACGATCTCGCCAAGAAATCGACCAAGCAGATCGCGACTTCGCTCGAACGACCCCGGCTCCGGCCGACCGATCGCCAGCAAGTCGTACCAGTGGAAACCGGGACCGAGCGGGAAAGGCGCCCGAGCGGAAACGATCAGCAACCGCAGATCGAGCTCGGTGACGAGACCGAGCAGATCGCCTTCATCGGCGCCGCGGCCATGGAGCACGAGCAGACCAGGAGCCGGCCCATCGCTCGCGACCCGGGGCAATACGACGCGATGCGTCAGCGACGCATCGATGGTTTCTTGCTGCGAACGTCCGTCACTCATCACCGATCTCGATCCTATCTCCGTTGCCGGCAGGATATCTGCCTCTCGGGGCGGTTCCCGGTCGCGAGCAGCCACCCAGCCATCTTCACACGAATAGATGCCGGTGCCGCCAGCGACGGCCACCGGCGGCTGTCTACCGCGCACAGTTCTGGCCGGGCTTAGGCGGCCCGTTCTTCTCGTGGAAGGGACGATCCCTGCCCGACCTGCTCGATAAGATCGTCCAAAAACGCCGTCAGCTCAAGCTCCAGCTCGGATGCGTCGCCGTCCAGCGCGTCACCCGCCCGCGCCAGCAGCAGGCTGCGCGTGGGCAGCACGAGGGCGCCGGTATTCTCAAGGACCTGACGCAGCACCGGTTGTGCCCTGGCGGTTCCACCGGGACCCGGAGACGCACCGACGATCGCGACCGGCTTCGCTCGGAGGGATGCCGTAGCTCGTGGTCGCGACGCCCAGTCGATCGCGTTCTGGAGAACACCGGGGATCGTCCCATTGTATTCCGGCGTCGCGATCAATACGGCATCGGCGTCACGAACAGCGGTCTTCAACGCCCGAACTCCATCCGGATCGCCAGCGGCCTCGACATCACCATCATAGAACGGCACCTGGCGCAGATCGAAGAGGCTCAGCTCAACCTCATCAGGCACGAGACGCTGTGCCAGCTCCAGCAAACGTCGGTTGTAGGAATCGCCACGCAGGCTGCCGGCGATCCCGAGAATCTCAATACGGTCGGTCATGTGATATGGGTTCCTTATCAAGAATCAGTACGACGAGAAACGATTGACGCGGCTGTCGGCGTTGTGTCTGGCGAAACGGAAGATCAGCTGGGAAGCGCCTCGTGGTGCGGCGCCACCCCGGAACCCATACGACGACCGGCACGGTTGACGATGTCAACCGTGCCGGTCGTCGCCGTGCAAAGACTCCAGTGCCGATCAACCCTGGCGATAGCACCATCGTCGTCGGGTCCGGGCCGCATTACGCAGCGCGGGACGCCTCGACATCGATCTCGATCTTGACCTTCTCCGCGACCAGCATTCCGCCGGCCTCGAGGGCGGCGTTCCACTCCAGACCCCAGTCGTGCCGGTTGATCTCGGTAGACGCGCTGTAACCTGCGACCTCCTGACCCCATGGGTTCTTGCCGCTGCCGTTGAACGTTCCGTCGAGGACGACCTCGTGGCTGACGCCACGCATCGTGAGGTTGCCGGTGACCTTGAGGTTATTCCCACCAGTGCGCTCGACCTTCGTGCTTTCGAAGGTCATCGTCGGGAACTGCTCGACGTGAAAGAAATCTTCCGACTTCAGGTGCTGGTCGCGCTTCTCGTCGCGGGTGTCGATCGTGGAAGGGTCGATCTCCACCCGCACCGACGACTGCGCCGGATCGGCGCTATCGACGATTGTTCCGGAGACGCCCGAGAAGCGACCCTTGGCGGTCGCGAAGACCATGTGCTTGACGCTGAACTCGACGCTTGAGTGCGTCGGATCGATCTGCCAGGTCCCGGTGGCCGGCGTTGTCTGGGTGCTTGTGGATACCATTGGTGAGCTCCTCCCGCTCGATGTGTGTTGTGACCGCGGTTCGCGGTCGACCTCAGCCTCGTAACAGCCACGAGACTCCTGCTCATCGTGCCAACCGGCAGGACCGCCGTGGCACTTACGCTTCGTGAGTTACTATACCATGGTGAGCTTACCCTTGTCAAGAGGCTTACCTTGAGTAATACTACGGTCATCATGAGAGCAACCGTCGACTCACCAGCCACCACCGTCGTTCATGGCCACGTCACGGCATTCTGCCCGGCATATCGCCGGGCGATGGAGTTGATCGGGCGCCGCTGGACCGGGGCCATCCTCCGCGTCCTCCTCAGCGGCGCGACCCGCTTCAGCGACGTCACCGCCGCGGTGCCGGGTCTGAGCGACCGCCTCCTCTCGGAGCGGCTCAAGGAGCTGAAAGCCGAGGGCATCGTCACGCGCGACGTGACCCCGGCGATCCCGGTCCGCATCGATTACCGGCTCACCGAGAAGGGCCGGGCCCTCCACGAGGTGATCGTTGCCGTCTCGACCTGGGCTGAGACATGGCCGAGCGGCTCGTCCTCACCGACCGACCATGACTGTGCGTCGACCGACGAGAGCTCCCTTCGTCATCCATCCGGCGCCACCGAACGAGACCTCTGAGTGCGCCGGTCTGTGCACAACGGCGGCCCCGTCGTGCGCGTCAGCATGGCGTGAGGCACCATCCGCCGGCTCTCCGTGTCGCTCTGCATGTGGCTCGCAGCTCAATCTGCGAAAGACACGGCTCCGCGCGGGTAGGTGCAGGCCGCGTCAGGCCTGTAAGATTCCGGTCATCGCGGCGTGCCATCATGGGCTGACGCCGTCCAGTCGCGGGCATCGGCACGGTGAACCATGGACCAGCACCAGGAGCGCAGTCGCATTCTGCTTGTCGACGACGAGCCGATCGTGCGTGAAGTCGTCGAGCAGTATCTCCGCCAGGAAGGATTTCTCGTCGAAGTTGCCGCTGACGGCGCCGAGGCGCTGCGCCGCTTCGCCGAAGCGCGCCCAGACCTGGTCCTGCTCGACCTGATGCTCCCCGGGATCGACGGTCTGGAGGTCTGCCGCCGCATTCGAACGCAGAGCAATGTGCCGATCATCATGCTGACCGCCAAGAGTGATGAGATGGACACCGTGATTGGCTTGAGCGTTGGCGCTGACGATTACGTCGCCAAACCGTTCAGTCCGCGGGAGCTCGTGGCTCGGGTCAAGGCGGTCCTCCGCCGCGCCAGCACCCCGACGCCAACCGATGATGGCGACCCGCTGCACTATGGCGCCCTCACCATTCGACCGGACCGTCGCCAGGTCGACATCGCCGGCCGGCCGGTCGAGCTGACTGCCCGCGAGTTCGACTTGCTCGTCTTTCTCGCATCCCACCCGGGCCAGGTCTTCTCCCGCGATGAGCTCCTTGACAAAGTCTGGGATTGGGCATTCGCGAGTGATGGCGGCACCGTCACGGTGCATATCCGGCGACTTCGCCAAAAGATCGAGTCGGAGCCAGAGCGCCCCCGGTACGTCAAGACCGTCTGGGGTGTCGGCTACAAGTTCGAACCATGACGGCATCCCCCGTGTCGCTCCCACCGGTGCCGAATATCGGGCGGCTGGTCCTTGGGATCGCTGTCGCCGCGGCGCTGGCGATCGCCGGCGCCATGGCCGTCGCCCTGGCGGTTTTGGGTCTGCGCGGCGACGACGCTACCTTGATGTTGCAGCTCCTCGTGATCTCGGCGGTCGCCTCACTTGGCATTGGCACGGCGATCATCGGTCTGGTGCGCGGTCGCCGCTGGGACCGCCTGGCCACCCGCATCGCGACCGCTCAGGTCGTCGGTGCGCTCGTCGCCATCATCTGCGTCCTGCCGACGACGATCGTCATGTTTCTCTCCGCCCACGACCGGAATCTGGTCCTTCTCTGTCTCGCCTATTCCCTGACCATCGCCCTGATCTTCGCGGTTGCGGTGGGACGCACCCTGGGCGCGTCGGTGGAGACCATCCGGGCGGGCGCCAACCGGATGGCCGCCGGCGATCTGACGGTGCGGGTGCCGGTTCCCCGTGAGCGCGGGCTGGCTGAACTCGCCGTGGCTCTCAATACCATGGCCGAGCGCCTCGACGCCGCCTTTGCCCGGCAACGCGAGCTCGAGGAGGCTCGCCAGAGTTTGATCGCCGCGGTGTCGCACGACCTCCGCACCCCCCTTGCTTCGCTGCGGGTGATGGTGGAGGCGATCGCTGACGGCGTCGCCGACGACCCCGCGACAATCCGCCGCTACGTCGGGGCGATGGAGCGCGAAACGGTCAGTCTCGGCCGGCTCATCGACGACCTCTTCGAGATGGCGCGCCTCGATGCCGGCCAGCTTGCCCTCCGCCTCGCGCCGAGCCAGGTCGATCTCGTCATCACCGAGACGCTGGAGTTGATGGAAGCGCAGGCCGACAAACACCATGTCTCCCTGCGGGCCTGGGTCGACTCCGGCTTGCCGCTCGTGCTGATCGACCCGGATCGTATCCAGCGGGTCCTCACGAACCTGATCCAGAACGCGATCCGTCACACGCCGACCGACGGCTCGGTCACGGTCGATGTCGCCGACCTCGAAGGCGATGTCCAGGTCAATGTTCGCGACACGGGCGAAGGCATCTCCGAAGATGATCTCGCCCATGTCTTCGACCGCTTCTATCGCGGTGACAAGGCTCGCTCCCGGGATGCCGGGCGGGGAGGCGCCGGTCTCGGGTTGGCGATCGCGCGCCGCCTCGTCGAGGCGCACGGCGGCCGAATCTGGGTCGCCCAACCGCCCGGCGGAGGCTCGGTTTTCTCTTTCACCATTCCAAAGGCGAACGTCTCGTAGGTCGACCGCGTCCACCGAGATCGTCGGGTCGATCCCCGCGGTGTATCAGTGGGGACAACGCGGACGGGCACCGGAGCGCATACCATGAGCCCCTACCACGGAGGAGTGTTCATCAGCGGCATGGCACACAGGGACCGCGCCACGGTTTGCGGGGCTTGCGCAACCCGCACCGGCGGGCGCATGCCAGGCGCCCCTACCGCAGGGGCGTGATATAGCGGGGGATTCGGCGATGCCCAGGTCCGTTGGCTCTCCCGTGACCGGCTGGGCGAACGTCAATGTGGCGCACTGTCAGGGACCAGGCCGACCTCTGCCGAACGGTCGGGCCGTGGATCGCGACCCTCTCGTGGGAGAGGCGCTGCTTGCTGCGCCCGCCGGTGCGGGTCACCCAATCACCCTCAGCCACGGCCCGGATCATCCACCGCCTCCTCCCGTGTAGGAGCGCATGGCCTGCGCCCTGCTGCCCGGCCACGTCATGACGATTCGCCATCGGGCAGGGCGGTACATCGCGCGGGTCATCGTCGATCGCCACGTCGTCATCGTTGCGCGGTGTCCGTCACACGTTCCCGGCGATACCCGGCGACTCACGGCTCCGACCTGTCCACCGTAGCCTCAGCACGACACGATCGTGACGCGCCGGGTACGCTCCGCGAAGAATCGGGCTCTCGCGACCGCGGCCGGCGATACGCGGCGATCCTGCGGAGGATGATCATGGTCCACCGACCCCGTTCGCGCCAGTTCCTGGTCGCCTGTCTGATCGCGCTGCTCGGGATGGGACCGGTCGCCTCGTTGGCGCGGCAGGCGACGCCCGCGGCGACACCGGCTGCGGCGGCGGTCGAGACGGTCGCCACGGGGTTGGCGAATCCGCGCGGGTTGAGCTTCGCCGCCGATGGCACACTCCGCGTCGCGATCGTCGGCGCCGCTGGACGGAATGCCGGGGTGGTCGCGATCGACGAGGGTTGTCCCCGCGTCCTCCTTGGTGGCTTTCCGAACTCGCGCGTCGCCTTTGGGCTGGCGGGCGTCGCCGACGTCGCCTTCCGTGACGACACCCTCTACGCGCTGATGGCAGGGGGCAATATCGACGGTGGAGCGGAGCACAACGGGCTCTATCGCATCGAGTCCACGGGCGCCGCGACGCTCGTCGCCGACGTGAGCGCCTTCGTCCGCGACAACCCGGTCGGGGAGCGACCACCCGACTACGATACCGACGGCCAGCCCTACGCCCTGCTGCCGGTGAAGGACGGCTTCTGGGCGACCGAAGGAAACAGCGGCCAGCTCCTCAAGCTCGGGCTCGATGGATCGGTCAGCCGCGTCGCGGACCTTTCCGCCGGTCATCCGATCCCCACCGGGATCGCCCCCGCCCCGGACGGCGCCTATGTCGCGCTCTTTGGTCACGGTCCGTACGCCGAGGGCGCGTCCCGCGTGGTCCAGGTCGACGTCAGCGGTGGCGTCAGCGACGTCTGGACCGGATTGACCCTCGTGACATCCCTCGCGATTGGGCCGGACGGATCGCTCTACGCGCTGGAGATGGCAACTGGGATCGACGTCAATGACCCCGCCTCGATCAAGCCCGGCACCGGCAAGGTGGTCCGCCGGACACCTGACGGCCGCACCGGCGACGTGGTGACCGGACTCTCCTACCCAGTCGCGATGGACTTCGGGCCAACTGGCGCCCTGGACATCGTGGGACCATCGTTCGGAGCCGATCAGGGCGAGGGTCGCGTGATTCGCGTCGACCTGGCCGCCGCTCACCCCATCGACGCGACTTCCCCGACGCCTCCCGCCGCTTGTTCCGGGCCGTAAGGATCGCGTCATCGGCGTCCGGTGGATGAAACCCCTCGCCCGCACAATGGCGGGGTGCGGCTCGCGCACCATCACTCGCTCATTCCGGGCCGGCGCCGGATACCCCTCCCTCCCCTCGCCGGCCTCTTCCACTCTTCGGACAGCGCGCGATCGGGCGCCCTGCCTGAAGGGTCCGACACCACACGGTGCGACCTTTCTGCTGCTGCCGCCCTAGTCGCTGAGCGTCGAGAAGAGGTTGTTGACCGACTCCGCGAGTGACGGGTGGGCGAAGACGCCCTCGCGTAACGCGCTCGCGGTGACCTTGCCCATCATCGCCACCTGCAGTAGCGACATCACCTCTCCACCCTCAATGCCGAGAATGGCGCAGCCAAGGATCTGGTCGGTCTCCACATCGACGACCGCCTTCATCATGCCCCGTGACTCATCGGTCTCGAGCGCCCGCGCCACCGAGCTCATCGGCATCGTCGCGACCCGGATCTTTCGACCCGATGCCCGGGCTTCCTCCTCGCCAAGTCCGACCCGGCCCAGCTGGGGGTCGATGTAGACGACATAGGGCACCAACCGGCCAGTGGTGGACGCGGAGCCGCCCTCGATCAGGTTGGTCCGCAGAATCCGGAAATCGTCGTAGGAGATATGGGTAAAGGCCGGACCGCCGGTCACATCACCAGTCGCGTAGATGCCGGGCGCCGTCGTCCGGAGTTGGGCGTCGACGCGGATATAGCCCCGCTCATCAAGCTCGATACCACCCGCATCGGGGGCGAGCGCATCGGTGTTCGGCTGACGCCCGGTGGCCGCCAGCAGGTGCGACGCGTCGATCTGGCGGTTCCCCTCTTGGGTTGTGAGATGGAGGCGAACGCCGCCATCCGGGCCTGGCTCCACCGCCTCTGTCTCGGTCGAGAGGAGCAGCTCGATGCCGTCCCCCCGCAGCAGCTCGGCAACCGCGTAAGCCACATCGGCATCCTCGCGTCCGAGCAGACGGCTCCCTCGCTGGACCACGGTCACCGCCGCCCCAAAGCGCTGAAACATCTGGGCAAATTCCAACCCAACGTACCCTCCACCGAGGACGACGAGGTGTCGCGGCACCTCATCGAGTTCCATGATCGAGGTCGAGTTCAGCACAGGGACGCGGTCGATGCCATCGATCGGCGGCAGCGCCGGCCGGCCGCCGGTATTGATGACGATCAGGTCGGCCTCCAGCTCGACCCGCTCCCCGCTCTCCAGACCGACCTCGATCTGACGCTTGCCGGTGAAGCGGGCCTCACCGCGCAGCAGATCGAGCCGGTCATGGTTCGTCAGGCGGCGCTCACTGCCGGAGCGAAAGCTATCGACGATGTCGCGCTTCCGCTGCCGCACCCGGTCGAGGGCGACGCTGATGTCTCCGGTCTGGACTCCGTAGTCACTTGCCCGACGGGCGAGGTAGGCGACCCGCGCGCTGGCGACCATCGTCTTGGTCGGTGTACATCCCTCGTTGATACAGGTTCCACCGACGTGCGCGCGCTCAATGATCGCGGTCTGTTTCCCGGCGTCGGCCAGCGCCGAGGCGAGAGGGCCACCCGCCTGCCCCGCGCCAATCACGACCGCATCATATGAACGGCGGGAAATCGAACTGGGCAACGCGCACCATCCTTCTCAAGAGTCGAGAGAGACCGGGAGGAAGTCGGTCCACTGTCAGGTGGTCGTGGCAGCCTACTCGACCCCTGACTGCGGACGCCACGCCCTCTGCACGATCGTCCGGCGCCCGGTCCAACACTCGGGGTCGCAGCGCACCCAATCACCGTCTCCTGAACGGCATCGCGGATCTCCATTGTGGTGATGCACGGGACCGATCAGCACGACCGTGTCGCACTATCGTCGAGAGACCGAGCGGTCTCAGGCACGGGAATCCCCCACCCAGCGACGAAGCCGGGCGGGGGATTCCGTGTTTACACCGTTGCCTTCGCGATCTTGCGACCGTCTAGAGCAGGCGCATGGCCACGGCGCAGTCGATGAGGATCCCCGTCGAGCCGTAGTCCTTGCCTTCAGGACCGGTCATCCAGCCCTGCTTGACCAGACCAAGCATCTCGAACTCGTCGCGAACGCGGGCGCGATAGCCCTTGTCGATCGCTTCCTTCGTCCACTCACCGACGTTGGCATCCCAGAGCGGGCTGTAGTCGGTGGCGATGGTGGGGATGCCGCCAAAGACATTGAGCGGGCTCAACGGCATGTCCGGGTTAACACCCTTGTCGGTCAGGGCGCTGTTGAGACCCTGGCGCTGCGGGTTGTCGCCACCGGTCGGGCCATTGACAGTAATGAAGATCCGCTCGACGGCACTAAAAGCGCCGTCGTCGAGACCGACCTGCAGGTCCTTGAGACCGGGAGCGAAGGTCGCATCTTCGATCGCGGCGGTGACCGTATCGTTCGACTCCGTGCTCAGGTAGAGCACCGGCCGGCCGAAGCTGAAGCCAGTCGTCAATCGCATCGTCACGGTCATGTCCTTGGGGCAGATCTTGGCGACATGATCGTGGACCAGCTTGAAGTCCGGGCTGCCGTCACAGAAGGCGAGCTGATCGCTCTTCACGCCGTAGGCAACGACAGGGGCGTTGTAGATCTGGTTGCCGGTGTTGGTGATCTGCACGAGCGGGCTGTAGTCGTCATCGCCGACCGAGCCCGGAGTTGCCGTCTTCGGTGGGAAGGGCTTGTCGCCATCCCCAGGCTCAACAACATGCTCGGGCGAGAAGTCGACCGCGCCGGCGTCGAAGGTCAGCGTCGCGTCCTTCTCCAGGGTCGCCTTGCGGGCGGCCTTGCCGACGGCGGCATAGGCAAACTTGGCGGAGAAGTTGAGGCCGAGGGCCTCGGCGTTGCCCTTATCGTTGGTGTCGGTCAGGATGTACCAAACGTCCTTGCCATCCTTCATCTGACCGCGATAGAGCGGCAGGGTGATCGTCATGGCTTCCATGTCGATCTTGCCCGACTTCAGGAGCTGGTACGGACCGACCAGCTCCTTCTGCACCATCGAGGGCGGCGGCGCGAAATACGGCAACGTGACATCGGCGCCGATCGAGGGGGGTGGGGGAACGGAGTTATCCTGCTCTCCCTGTGTTGGCGTTGCGTCGTCCTGTGCAAGCACCGGACCCGCCGCTCCAAGCATCAGCATCAGCGCCACGCTGAAGAATGCCAGCAGCGATCGAAGGGGTAATCGTTTCGGTTTCATATGGTGCGTTCCTTTCATCGATGTGGAGAGGTCCCGGGGCGTCTTTGCCCCGGGAGGCGAGCAGGCGGTTCAACGCTGGCCTGCTCGCCGCTGAGGGATGTGACCGGCGCCCGCCGCGGGGATGTGCTCCCCGAGTAGTCGTGGTCATGTCCCTGAACCATGGTCGGACGAGGTCGATCCGGCATCACGCCATCCACACCCCCAGTTCTTGCTCCGGTGTCGACCGGTCGTGGTTCCCATGAGGAGCGCGGTCCGGGGCCGCGGGTTGACGCGGAACGGCCTACGCTTCTCTAAGGCATAGTCCGGTGGTGCGGAGATGCGTTACAGTAAAAAGAACGTGTGACGCGCGATTTTATTTTTGTTAGAAGTGCCACGTTGAGCCGTTAATGTGTCGCTCAGGGCGACCGCCGCCGAGACGATCTGGTAGAGGGACTGAACCATCCGACATCAGAGGACGTGCATCAGATGAACGGTGAACGCGCACTCGCTGCCGCGGCGACGGATGACGCCGATGAGACGGGAGGGCAGAAGGCAGATGAGGAGCGGCTCATCCTGGCGCTCCGCGCCGGTGACGACGCGGCATTCGCGGCGCTGCTCGACCGCCATCACGAATCGCTGGTGCGGCTGGCGATGACCTATGTGCCAAATCGCTCCGTTGCCGAGGAGGTCGCCCAGGAGGCCTGGATTGGCGTCATCAACGGCATCGTTCACTTCGCGGGCCGGTCGTCGCTCAAGACCTGGATTTTCCGCATCCTCGTCAACCGCGCCATGACCCGTGGCGCCAAGGAGCGGTGGACAATCCCGTTCTCCGTGCTGGAGGGTGATTCCGCCGGGCCCGCGGTCGACCCGGGCCGCTTTTTCCCGGCGGATCACGAGTGGGCCCGGCACTGGTCGTCGCCGCCACTGGAGTGGAGGGCCTCACCGGAGGAGCGTCTGCTCTCGTCGGAGACGCAGGCGATGCTGGCGGCAGCCATCACTGGCCTGCCAGGTTCTCAACGCGCCGTGATCCGGCTCCGTGACATCGAGGGATCGAGCGCCGGTGAGGTCTGCGACATGCTGGGGATCAGCGAAGCCAACCAGCGGGTGCTGCTGCATCGCGCACGAGCCAAGGTGCGAAGCGCGCTCGAAGCGTACTTAAATGGTGGATAGCCGATGATCGATCAGGAAGAGCTCGTCTGTCAGGAGTTCGTCGAACTTGTCGACTACTATCTCGGCGAGACCCTCACTGCCCAAACACGCCGGCGGTTCGAGGCGCACCTGGCGGAGTGTCCCTCCTGCGCGACCTACCTGGAGCAAATGCGACTGACGATCCACGCCGTCAGCTTCCTCACCCCGCCGACGACAACGTCACCGTCCAGAGACGAGTTGCTCCGCCTCTTTCGGGAGCGCCACCGCGACGCCACCATGTCGTAGAGGGGGCCCGTGCCCTCCCGCGTCGTTCCGTAGGGCCACAACCCAGGCGATGCGCCCCAAATGCAACGTGGAGGAGCCGCCGTCGACGGGCAGGAACGCTCGCACAAACATCTCCCAGGCGTTCGCAATGCACCGTGGTCGACCTTCGTTCGACGGGAGGGCACAAAGCCCTGCCTTACGGGGTGGGGGGGCGGAGCGTGCATCTTGTCACGCCGTCGGCGCCCGGTCGCGCACCGTCTATCATGTCGGATTCGGCCGTCCGTACCCGCGTAGGGGAGGGTCCTGTGCCCTCCCGTGGTCCGGTGGGGCGCCGTGGACCCGTGCCCTCCCGTCGGCCCCGTACTGTCCTATGGCCCCGTGCCGTCCTGCGACCCCGCACGGCTACTCTGTAGATGGTTCTGCTCTTGGCAAATGGAGCTCGATATCATTGAGCCCAGCCAGGCGAGCTGCACGGTGAGGCTATGTCCGCTAACCATGCTCTCCCGTGGCGCCAGTGTCATTTTGCTCCCTTCAAAGGACGCGACATCCATCCACGCTGACGCGCCACCCCGGCGCGGCGTCGTCCTAACGGGTGATGTCATTCGCCATAAGCGGTCACCACGTGCGAGTTCTCAACCGCCGCTAGTTCCTATCTTCCAGGGATCGGCGGCCCATGCTACGATGCAGCGCCGGTGTGACGGTCGATACCGTCTATCCGGCAACGAGTGGCGGCGGTGGCCCGCCACTGGCGGCGTCTCCACACTGGAGTGGGAAGGAGCATCATCAATGGTCAAATCACGACCGGTGGTCCTATCGGTTGCGCTCGTCGTGCTGCTGATCGGTCTCGCAACTGGACCGATGCTGAACAGCGCGCACGCCCAGGGAACGGTTGAGCTGCGCGTCTGGGACCAGTTCACCACGCCGACCGACTCGGACGTCGCCGACCAGATTTACGCCGCGTTCACCGAGAAGAATCCCAACATCAAAATCACCCGCGAGGCGGTCAGCAGCGACCAGATGCGCCAGACCATCAATACTGCGGTCTCCTCTGGCACCGGGCCGGACATCATCTTCTACGACGCCGGACCGGGCTACGCCGGGGTTCTCGCCAACGCGGGACTTCTCAGCCCACTGGATGATTATGCCGCGCAGTACGGCTGGACCGAGCGGATCGCCGCCCCCTCGATCGAGGCGACAACGATCGGCGGCAAGCTCTACGGGCTGCCGCTTCAGGTCGACCTGATTGGGATGTATTACAACAAGACCCTTCTCGACAAAGAAGGGCTGACCGTACCGAAAACCGTCGATGAGCTGATCGCGTTCTGTGGCCAGGCCAAGGAGAAGGGCTACACCCCGATCGCCTTCGCCAACAACCCCGGTTGGGAAGCCTTCCACCAGTTCTCGATGGCCAGCAACCAGATGATCGGTCCGGCCGCGATGCGCCAGCTCCTGTTTGACCATCAGGGGGATTGGAACCGGCCCGAGATCGTGACGGCGATCAAAACCTTCTTCGTTGATATGCGCGACGCCGGCTGCTTCACCGAGGATGCCAACGCCCTTACCTATGACGATGGCAACTCCCTCTTCTTCACTGGAGATGCACTGTTGCACACCACCGGCAGCTGGCTGGTCGGCGACATCGTCGAGAACATGCCCGACCAGGAGGTCGGCTTCGTGCAGTTCCCCCAGATCACCGGCGGTCAGGGCCCGGTCTGGGTCTCAGGGGTCGGCTCGGCGTACTACATCACCTCCAAGACAGAGCATCCAACGGAAGCCGCGATGTTCCTTGACTACCTCTTCTCGCCAGAAGTCGTCGCCCGCTGGGTCGGCGAGGCCCACTTCTTCGTCCCAGCCCAGTTCGATACCGCCAGCGTCGAGGTCACGCCGCTCGCCAAGTCGGTGCTCGATGTGTTGCAAACCGCGACAGCGCCGGGCACGCAGTTTGGCTACAACGTCGACGTCCTGGCGCCGCCGGAATTCAACGACGCAATGACGAACGGCTTCCAGGCGATGCTCGCGAGGGACAAGACTGCCGAGCAGCAAGCAGCCGATCTCCAGGCCGCCTGGGACGCCTGGCTGCAGGGCCAGGCAACGCCGCAACCGTAGCGCGAGGGCCCAGGGGACGGGATCTGGAACCCGTCCCCTGAGTCTAGCGCGGGCGCTCTTTGACGCTCCTGGATCGGCGAGGAGGGCTGAGCACGATGACCGACACTAGCCTGACGGCGCCGCAACCCTGGGCTGGCGCGTCGCGTACCAGCAGGCACTGGGCGAAATACCGCGCCGGCTATTTCTTCGTTCTGCCGGCGTTTCTCCTCTACGCCGTGTTTATGATCTATCCGTTCATCCAATCGGTCTATCTGAGCTTTACCTCCTGGAACGGAGCCGACCCGGTTAAGACCTGGGTAGGTCTCGCCAACTATCGCGAACTCTTCCGCGACCATCTGCTCTGGACAGCCCTCCGGCACAACGTGATCTGGGTCGTTCTCGGCACCATTGGCCCGATGGTGATCGGTCTCCTCCTCGCCGTCCTGCTCGGCACTCGACCGCGCGGCTTCACGCTCTTCCGAACGGTCTACTTCATGCCGCAGGTCCTCTCGGCGGTCGTCGTGGCGATTGTCTGGGGCTGGATCTACAACCCGATCTTCGGCATTCTCAACAAGTCGCTCGACGCGGTTGGTCTTGAGTCGGTCTCCCGTGGCTGGCTGGGCGATCCTACCGCCGCCCTCTACGCGGTCCTCGTGGCGGCGGTCTGGGCGGAGACCGGGTTCGTCTTCGTCGTCTTTCTCGCCGGCCTCCAAACGGTCAGCAAGGATCTGCTCGAAGCCGCCACCATCGACGGAGCCAACGCCTGGCAGCGGCTGCGGCATGTCACCGTGCCCCAGCTCGCCAACGTCATCAACGTCGTGACGGCGCTTCTTCTGATTGGTGGCTTCAACGTCTTCGACATCATCTTCGTGATGACCGGCGGCGGCCCCGCCAACGCGACCGAGGTCATCGCCACCGACACCTACAAGCAGGCCTTCACCCAGAATCGGATCGGCTACGCCACGACGCTGTCGCTCGTCATGACGGTCATCTCTCTAGTCGCGTCCATGACATTCATCCGCCTTCGCGAACGGAGGGAGGGGTAACGATGGCCACGTCGACCCTGGACGAACGCGCGGCTACCATCACGCACGCCTCCGATTGGGCGCGCACCCGCCGCCGTTTGACCGGGAGCATCCCGATCTACGTCGTCCTGCTGATTTTCCTGGCGGTCTTTCTCATCCCCTTTATCTGGATCTGGTTCTCGGCCTTCAAAACCTCGATCGAGATCGCCCGCGACCCGTTTGGGTTGCCGAGTGCGTTCCGCTGGCAAAACCTGCAGAAGGCCTGGACGGTCGGCCGCTTTTCCCATTACATCTGGAATAGCGTCATCTACGCCGTGGCGATCGTCAGCGGTGTCGTCGCGCTCTCCTGTCTGGCGGGCTATGCGCTCGCCCTGCTGCCCCTCCCCGGGCGGGCCGTCATCCTCATGCTCTTTCTGCTCGGGCTGATGGTGCCGTTCCAGTCGGTGATGATTCCCCTGTACTATCTGCTCCGCGATATCAAGCTGCTTGAAACGTACTGGGCCTTCATCGTGCCGGGGATTGCGCTCCGGTTGCCATTCGGTATCTTCCTGATGCGGGGATTCTTCCGTGGCCTGCCTCCCGAGTTGGGCGATGCGGCCAGGGTCGACGGCGCCAACGAGTGGCAGGTCTTCCAGCGGATCATGCTGCCGCTCTCTGTCCCCGGCCTGGCAACGCTTGTCCTCTTTCAGTTCATGTGGACCTGGAATCAGTTCGCGATGCCGCTCGTCTTCGTCCAGCGCGACGACCTGCGACCGGTCTCGCTCGGCACGATGTTCTTCTTCGGTCGCTTCACCGCCGATCGCGGCATGATCGCCGCCGGCGTCACCATCGCCATGCTCCCGGTCGTCGTCCTCTACCTGCTCCTCCAACGCCGCTTCATCGAAGGCATCACGGCCGGGGCGCTGAAGAGCTGACAGTAAAGGAGACCCTTTCAGACGACGACCCTGGTCTCCTTCCCATCGCCTCTCCTCCGCGCCTGCGCACCTGGATTGGCCCGTATTGGGCGTCACCCTGGTTAACAGTTCGCACGACCCCGAGAGCCATGGAGTAGTCGCCGGTGGCAGAGATCGTCGGGGACGCAGCGCCCATAGCACGGGTGACCGACCGCACCTGGCGCCACCTCACCATCAACCGCGAGAGGATGGCACCCTCCGTCGGGAGCGGGCGGCGTTCCTCCGGCAATGCAACAGGAGGTCTCTGCGGATTAGAGCTCCGTCACCACCGGTAGGATCATCGGACGGCTCTTGGAGCGGCGGTAGAGGGTCTTGCCGACGATCTCCTTGGCGCGCTGGACGAGGTAGCCGTACTGCGGCTCGCCCTTCGAGCGGCGCTCCAAGGTGCGCCGCAGGTCTTGCTCCGCCTCACGCAACGCGCCGTTCTGCAGCTCCGGTCGCAGCCCCTTGGCGACAAGATCGGGACCGGCGATCAGGGCTCCCGATTCCCGGTCGACGACGATCGTCACCACGACGACACCATCGTCGGCAAGATGCTCCCGGTCGCGGAGCAGCACCTGGCCGTTGTTTCGGTCTCCCAGGCGGTCGACGAGGATCGACCCGGATGGCACCCGACCGCGGTGGGCCGCACTGTCGCTGGTGAACTCGATCACACCACCGATCTCGGGCAGCAACACGCGGTCAGCCGTGATCCCCGCTTCCGCACAGAGCTCGCGGTAGAGCACCATATGGCGGAACTCGCCGTGGATCGGGATCGCGAACTTCGGTCGCAGCAGATCGATCATCTTCCGCAGCTCGTCCCGACCAGCATGCCCCGAGACATGGACGCCGCGGTCGACCGCGCTGTAGACCACCCTGGTGCCGCGCCGGAACAGGTTGTCGATCGTCCGGGTGACCGTCTCCTCGTTCCCCGGCACCGGTGTCGCCGAGACGAGCACGACATCGCCCCGGCCGACCCGGATCTTCGGATGCTCCGCCGCCGCAATCCGCGCCAGCGCCGCCGCCGCCTCACCCTGGCTGCCCGTGATGACAAGCACTCGCTTCTGCTTCGGCAGCTTCAAGACCTCGTCCAGCGGCAGGAGCAGACCGTCTGGCGGATCGAGATAGCCGAGTTCCAGCGCGACCCGCGAGTTCTGCTCCATGCTCCGGCCACTGACCGCCACCTTGCGGCCATACTTGCGCGCCGCCAGCAGCGCCATGTGTATCCGGCTGATGTTCGAGGCAAAGGTCGTTACGATCACCTGCCCCTGAGCCTCGCGAATCACGGCATCCATCGTTTCGAGCACCACCCGCTCCGATGGTGTGCTCCCCGCGTTCTCGACCCGGACCGTGTCCGAGAAGAGCGCCAGCACGCCCCGGTCGCCAAGCTGGCGGAGCAGTCGTTCGTCGGTTGGCCCACCCATTACCGGTGTCGGGTCGAACTTGAAGTCGGCCGTATCGATGATCGTTCCGACCGGCGAATGGACGGCGACCGCGTTTGTATCCGGGATCGAATGCGTAACATGGATGAACTGCACGCTCAGTTGCCCAAGCTGAACCTCATCGCCGGGTTGCACCGGACGCAGATCGACCAGCTTATCGAGTCGTTGCTCGTTTAGCTTACCGGCGATGAAGCCGAGCGCGAGCGGCGAGCCGTAGACGGGAATCGGAGCCCGGTCGGCGAGCTGGGGCAGGATGTAGGGCAACCCACCGATATGGTCCTCGTGCCCGTGGGTAATGACGATGCCTCGCAGCCCCGCCAGGCGATCTCGGAGGTAGCGCACGTCAGGGATGATCAGGTCGATCCCCCGCTGCTCCTCCTCCGGAAACTTCGCGCCGCAGTCGAGCAGCACGACATCGCGCTCGTACTCGACGAGCGTCATGTTCTTCCCGACTTCGCCGACTCCACCAAGCGGGATCACCCGCAACCGGCCTCGCGCCGCGGGCTGCGCCTGACCCGTCCGCGAACCGGACCGCGAATCGCGGCGCTGCCCGCCCGATCCTCCGCCCCCCTCAGGTGGGCGAGTCGCGCCCGGTCCCGCCGGGAGATGCCGCGCCCGATCGGTCTGCACCCGCTCGGGCGCTTCCTCATCCCGACGCGGTCGGCGCTGCTCCCGGGGAAGGGGTGGGCGCTGTCCGCGCCGGTCGGGACGCTCGCCGGGTGGCCGCTGTCCCTGGTTCCGGGCCGGTGGCTGGGTTCCACCTTGCTCCCGGCCGCCGACCGGACGCTCCCGGTTCACCCCGTCCGCGGGCGGACGACGCTGGTCGGTCCGGGGCTCCGGCGGTCGCGATTGTGGCCGCTGGTCGCCCGAGGCTGGTCCCCGGCCAGAGGTTGGCTGGTTCGGCTGAGTGGTCGTCCCGCCCTCACCGGCGCCCGTCGCGACTCCGTCACCCCGGGGTCGTCCCCGATGCGAGCCGCGTCGCCGACGGCGGCCAGTGCGGGCCGGTTGGTCCCCATCTGCTGGTCGTGGTTGGTTCGTTCCTACGTCTTCGGCGTCATTCGCCACAGAATGTCCTCTCAATCATCAATCGCTTTATCAGCTCGGCTGGAACAATTGCGGCGTCAGCCGCTATCGCTCGCGGGTCGTCATCTCATCTCGACCGGTCAGGCCGGTTCTCCGCCTCCAAAGAGCGGGTCAGGTCGTGTGTGCGGGGGCTCGGCCGGCTCGACATGGACGATTGCCTGCGCGAGCGGCCCCGCACCATCGCGCAGGCTTGCCTCGACCCCGGTCGCCACCTCATGGCCCTGCTTGATGCTGAGCCACGGATCAACGGTGACATGCACCTCGACCCAGAGGCGGCCGCCCAAGCTGCGGGCCCGCAGGTTGTGCGCCGTGATCACACCCGGCACGGCGACCACGGTCGCCATCAGCTGACGCGGGTCCGCGATCGACGCATCGGTCAGCACCAGCGACGCATCCCGGACAATCGTCCACGCCGCCCAGGCCATCATCGCCGCGATCACGACCGACATCACCGCGTCGGCCCCGGAGAGCCCAATCCGCTCCGCCGCCAGACCGACGATCACCGCCCCTGAGACGAAGACATCAGACGCCGTATGCTTGGAGTCGGCGACGAGCAGATCGCTTCCGACGCGGCGCCCCGCCCGTTGCTCCCAGAGCGAAACCCCACCATTGATCGCGATCGAGACCAGCAGCACCCCGAACGAAATGCCAGTGACCTCGGGTCGATCGCCGGAGCGCAACTGACCGAGCGCCGTCTGGATCACCTCGACCACGCCGATCGCGATCAGTCCAGCGATCGCCATCGATGCGAGCGTCTCGTACCGCTCGTGGCCATACTGGTGGTCCCGATCGGGTGGACGCGCCGCTATGGCGATCCCGATCAGACCAACGACATTGCCGACGCCATCAAGCAGCGACTGCACCCCATCGGCGCTCATCGCCACTGATCCGCTGCTGATGCCGTAGCCAAGCTTCCCGGCGGCGGCGATCAGGTTGAGCCCGAGAACGGCAATCAAGACCCGCCGGATGGCTCGCGTCCGATCGCTCCGCTGCCCGGGGGGTGCGAACAGCTGCTCCAGCCGCTCGTCCGGATCCGCTGACGCCTGGGTCGGCGCGGGCGGTGGCGCCATGCGCTCCAACTCCGTCACTCGCCTAGTGTAGCGCGCCGGGTGCGTCCAATGCCGGGCTGGAGCCACCACGGTGCCCAGGCTACCACTTTGTGGGCCAAGCCAGGCGCCGATGTACGCTCGCCGCGAGGCACCTACGACGCGGAGCCATCGGAGAGGATGAACTGGGTGCAGCGAAAGAGCGCGATGGTCTTGCCGGACGCCCCGGAACTCACGGTCGCATCCCAGACCTGAGTTGATTGCCCACCGTGGACGAGGGTGGCCTCACAGCTGACCCTTCCAGCGCGGGCCGTTCCCAGAAAGTTGGCCTTGAGCTCAATCGTCGTAAACCCACTCGCGCCCGATGGCAAGTTGACCCAGGCGACATAACCGCAGGTCGTATCGGCCAGGGCAATCACGGTGGCGGCATGAAGGTAGCCAATCGGCGCCAGAAGCTCCGCTCGAACCTCCAGCATGCTCGTCACCCGCGTCCCGTCGACCGCCACGACCTCCATCCCGATGAGCCCCGGCAACGAGCCGGCACTTAGCTGGTTGAAGTCGTCGACCGTTCGCGGGCTGTGCGATTCCCAGGCCATATCATCCCGAGCTGCAACGCGCGTCCTGCGCGTCCCGCCTGCGAGGCTCGACCCCTCTGTTTCGGGCAGGTCGCGCGGCTCCCCCCGCACCTCGCCTGGCCCCCCATCGCCCGCGGTCACAGCAGGCGTAGCACGACGAAGATCAGGATACCGACCGCGATCGCGGCGAAGGTGACCAGGGTGCAGCCGATCCCCAACGCACTCCCGGTCCCGACCGTGTCACTCTTCGCCACGCGCGCGAGGCGGCGTTCAGCCGGCGTCGGCGCTATAGGCTCCTCGGAGACCGGCTCTGTCACACGGCTAGCCGGCGAGGTCGAAGAGGAAGAAGGAGTCGAGGAGCCACCGTCCGTCCTCGAAGACAAACTTAAAGCGCAACGGCAGCTCATCTTCGCCAAGTTTGACGACGACATAGGCCGTCGCATGGGTATCGTCGCTGAACTTGATGTCGCCGACCCGCTCAAAGGTCAGCGGCGTGGTCATGACATCGGCGAGCTGCGCTTTGAACTCATCAAGTGGACCCTGTGAGGCGATCTCGTCGAGCACGTCCTGGCTATGCAGCGGCAGGAACTGATCCGGGTCACCGGTCGACCAGCAGCCGGTGGCCTGCTGCAGCAGATCATCGATCGCTTGCTCGACCGACGACTGGTCGTTGGCGGACTGATCCTTGTCGACCGCCTGAGGCGTTCCCTCATCGGTGCCGGTCTCCGGTGTCACAACTGCATCCGGGGTCGCATCGGCCCCGTTAGCAGACGGAGCGGTGTCGCAGGTCGCGGATCCGCCCAGCTCCCGCGTCGAGAACAGCACGCGACGGAGATCGCACTTCTCCTGGATCGGCGTGAGGGTGAGTGTGTCGCTGTCGACCTTGAACGCGTAGGTTGCCTCGACACTCTCCGCATCGGCGCCACCGCAGGCGAGGACCCCTTCCTCGTCGCTGAGCGTGATCGTTGCACCCTCGGTCGTGTAGTTGCCACTGACAACGACGCCAACGTCGACTCGATCGAAGGTGTACGTCCCATCGTTTCCAAACTCGATATGCCACTGACCGATCAGGTCGGGGCCACCGGCCAGGGAGGTTGGAACATCGTCTTTGGTGACGGTGATATCGAAGACCCCGACCGGGCTTTTAGGATCGGCGGCGGCGGAGGCGCGTGGACCAATAGACCACAGAAGAGTCGCCAGGATCACGACCAGGGCGGCAAGGCGCCCCGCGGCGGTTCGGGAGACGCGTCGGCCGCTGGGGAGGAAGAGGCTACGGCGCATGCTACTTGGCTCCTGATGGTGGGATCGACATCGGGTACAGTCGCGCAGACGATCCGGCGTCGTTAACGCGTCATCGTCCCGCACGACTCGACGGTGCACGACGTCATCGCCACCGTTCCCGCTCCGTCGCGCATGGTACGCTGCCATTTGACGCCGGGACCGGTGAAGTCTAGCATGCCCAAACCGATTTTCTCTGCGATCCGCCTCATCGTTATCACCCCCGGCGAGCCCCGGCACCGATGGCTTGGCAAGGGCCACCACTGACCACCATGCTCCAGCCTGTTGTCCAACGATCGCTCATCACGGAGGTGTCATGCGTAGGTCGATCGCACTCTTCCCCGGTCGGTGGACGCGGGGTCACTCCCGCCAGCGACGGGTCGCGTTCTCGGCGCTGCTCCTCGGCTTGCTGCTGCTTGCGCCGCTGCGCTCGGCGGCACAGGAAGCCGACGGCGGCGCGATCCCGATGGGCGACTTTCGTCTCCAGCAGCCCATCGAACGGTCGTTGAGCTCGTCCAGCTGGGTCATGTCACAGGGATTCGATCCCCGCCTCCTGGGCACGCCAGCGCGCAGCGCGGCGGGCGGGGTCGACTGGGGAGCGACATCGGCCGCGCCCAGCGGAGGCGCTCGCGGCGGTACATTCTTCGCGCCGCCGGTGCCGTTCCGGTCGGCCGCCCCGGCCTTTAGCCGTAACCAGATCGTGACCCGGCAGGTCGGTCTGTTCCCGATTCAGACCGAACCACACATCGCGGTCGATCCGTTCGATCCGGAGCACCTGGTTCTGGGGACCATCGACTACAACTTCCCATCGATGTCTTCCTACGTCAGCTTTGACGGCGGCGAGAGCTGGGACGGGCCGAATCAGGTCCGGTATTTCCAGGAGGACATCAGCGCCGCCGGCGACCCGGTTGTCGCGTTCGATCGCAACGGCAATGTCTATATGGTCTCGATCTCACTCGGTGTCGAGGAGTTTCGGATCGGCTCGCTGGTCTCGGAGACCGAGGTTTCCAGCATGGTCATCGCCAAGTCGACCGACGATGGCTACACCTGGAACGACGCCGTCTCGGCCGCGCGCTCGACCATTGAGACGAATTCCGCGCCCGACGAGGCGGGCCGTGAGCGAGGCGTGATCAAGAGCCAGTTCCTTGACAAGCCGTGGATCGCGGTCGGTCCCAGCCCGGACGATCCTGAGAGCGACGTGATCTACCTGACCTACACCGAGTTCGAGACCTCCTTCACCACCATCTATGCCGATGAGCTGCCGTTCCTCACCTCTCCCTCAACGGAGACGACGATCCGGATGGTCAAATCGGAGGACGGTGGCGGCACCTGGAGCGACCCCGCGGCCGTCAGCCCGACGGTGCTTCAAGCCCAAGGGGCCAGTGAGGAGCCGGGCGAAAAGGGAATCGGCCGGGGGGGTGCTGATGGCGCATCGACCCGCGCGAACGCGCCCGAGGCCGCGACCCAGCAGCAGAATACTCCTGGCACCGAAGGCAATCAGACCGTCCAGGGGTCGCAGCCAGCGGTGATGGCAGACGGCACGCTGGTCATGACCTACCTCGACACCACCAACGACGGAGTGCAGGAGGGTCTCTGCACGATCATGGTGGTGACATCGAAAGATGCCGGTGAGACCCTCTCCGATCCGGTTACGGCGGGCGTCTTCAAGGAGCTCCACTTCCAGCCGCGTAGCTCCACCTTCCGTTTTTGGGGAGCGGCTTTTCCGCAGCTCGCGGTCGGACCTAAGGGGGAAATTTATATCGCCACCACGGCCCGTCCACCGGACAAGGCAACGGATGACGGCGATATCTTCCTGATGCGCTCGATGGATCGGGGGAAAACCTGGAAGGAGCCGGTGCGTCTCAATCAGGACAATACTGATCGACTCCAGTTCTTCCCCTCACTCAGCGTCTCACCGAACGGCGTGCTCCACGCGATGTGGGGTGATATGCGCGACGATCCGGACGAGGTTCGCTACAACATCTACTACACCCGCTCGGGTGACAAGGGCGAGACCTTCGGTTTCAAGGACGACAGGCTCGGTATCAACGTCCCCGATACCCGGGTGACCGACTTTGCATCAAACTCGCTGCGGGGGTTCCCGGGCGGCCGCTTCATTGGCGACTACTTTTCGATCGCCGCCGCCGATGAAGATGTCTACATGGTCTGGGCCGATACCCGGCTCGGCGAGTTCGGCGGAGCTAATCAGCAGATCGGGTTTGCCCGTCAGACCTCGATCGCGCCACCGGAGCTCTTCCTCAACCCGGCATCGGGAGTCGCCGGACGCGACGTGACGATTCAGGGATTCCGCTTCCAACCCAACAGCGATATCGCGATCGATGTCGGTGGGATCGGCATCACGAACCTGCGGTCGAACGAGAAGGGCGAGTTCCAGACCAACGTTTACATGCCGGTCACCGGTGAAGGACCGCGAAACGTCGCCGCCTATGACGTGACGGGCAACGTGGCAACGGCCTCGTTCTTTACCGAGTTTGGCTTCGACTCGATCGCCCGCGAGATCGGCGCGCTCAAGGACGCGGTTGGACAGGGGGCCGCCGGCACGCCCGTTGCCCCGCCGCCCGCCCCGCTGCCGAGCCCGCCAGCTGACGTCGAGAACCCGTAGCGTCTGTTCGAGATGTCGTCGTCGGTCACTATGGAGCGGATAGCCATCGTCGGGCGCCATTCGCGCCGGTGGTCGACGAGTGACGCTGGCGTGTAATGACGGCTTACCGGCCGGAGGCCCCGTGATGGTGCGGGCACTCCCGGTCACGAAGCGCGGCGAATGCGCTTCCGAGGAGGAATCCCCATGACCGATAGCTCCCTTCCCGCCCTTGGCGAGGCCCTGGCCGCCGGTAGGTTGTCTCGTCGATCGTTCATCCGACGTGCGACGGCATTGGGCGTCTCCGCTCCGCTCGCCGCGCTGCTCGCCCGCTATCCGGAAGCGGTTCTCGCGGCGAGCCAGGGCACCCCCACGGCCGACGGCCCGGCGGGACCTGCGGCCGAGAAGATGACTTTCGGCTCCTTCAACGTCGACCAGGCGCCGCTCAATATCCAGAACAACGACATGGACCTCTATCTCTTCGGGCTGAAGACCGCCGCGGCGAAGCAGCTCGCGGGTGGCGCGCAGGGGGTGCGACTGATCGAGGCGCCGGCCTCGACCCTGTCATTGATTCTCAACCCGGCGCCCGCTCCGGAGGGGGAGCTGAATCCGTTCTCGATCAAAGAGGTCCGCCGGGCGATGCAGGACCTGATCGATCGCGACTTCATCGCCAACGACATCTACCAGGGACGTGCGGTTCCGATGCTCTCCCATGTCAGTCCGCTTGATTACGACCAACTGACCGTCTTCGAGACCGTTCGCACCGCCGACATCCACTACGACGCCGAGTTCGCCAAACAGGCGATCGCGAAGGCGATGCAGGGCGCCGGGGCAACGCTCGATGGCACCTCCTGGTCCTTCCAGGGTCGTCCGGTGACGCTGAAGATCGTGACCCGGGTCGAGGACGAGCGTCGCGACATCGGCGACCTGGTCCGCTCCGCTCTCGAAGGCGCCGGCTTCCAGGTCCAGCCGGTCTATCAGCCATTTGGACCGGCGACGCTTGCGGTTTACGCCAGCGACCCGATTACCTTTCAGTGGCATGTCTACACCGAAGGCTGGGGCCGGTCGTCGCCCGACCGCTACGACTACGGCACGATCAATCAGATGGCGGCGCCGTGGCTCGGCAACATGCCGGGCTGGTTGGAGACCGGCTTCTGGCAATACCAGCAGGCCGATCTCGACAAGCTCGGTCAGCAGCTCTACCGGGGCGAGTTCAAGAGTCGCGAGGAACGGGACGACCTCTACCGGAAGATGACGACGCTGGCGATCGACGAGAGTGTTCGGGTCTGGCTCGTGACCGCCCTCCAGAGCTTCCCCGCTCGCCAGGAGCTGAAGGACGTCACCGTCGACCTCGTCGGCGGACCAAAGTCGCCGCTCTCCCTCCGTCCCGCCCATGTCGAGGGCAAAGACGAGATCCGCGTCGGGCACCTCTGGGTCTGGACCGACCGCACCACCTGGAACCCGGTCGGTGGGCTGGGTGATGTCTACTCGTCCGACATCTATAAGAACCTGGTCGACCCCCCGGTTCTCAATCACCCCTTTACCGGCCTGCCGATGCCCTTCCGTGCCCGCTTTGACGTCCAGACCGGTGGTCCCGATAAGACGGTCGATGTCCCGGAAGATGCCGTCCTCTGGGATGCGAAGGCGGACGCCTGGAAGCCGGTCGGCGCGAAGGTGACGGCGATCAGCCAGATCACCTACGACTACAGCGGGTACTTCGCCGCCCCGTTCCATCACGGGCAGCAGATCACCCCGGCTGACCTGATGTTTGCCATCGCCCAGAGCTACGAGCTCGCCTACGACGAGAACAAGATCCAGATCGAGACGGCCCTTGGCGTCTCCTCCCGTCCCTACCTCGAAACGTTCAAGGGGTACCGGCTGCTTGAGGACGACCGCCTCGAAGTTTATGTCGACTACTGGCACTTCGAACCGAACTACATCGCCTCCTACGCGGCGTCTGGGATCAGCACCCCGTGGGAGCTGCTCGCGGCGATGGACGATGTCGTCTTCGAGCAACGCCGCGGCGCCTACTCCGACACGGCGGCGGCCCGCTTCAGCGTGCCGTGGCTGAGCCTCGTCACCGAGAGTGACGCCCGCCTCGTCGTTCGCACGCTTCGGCAGTTCTCGCGTGAGAAGACGGTGCCGAAGGGGGTCTTTGAGTTCAGCGATCGGACGCTGGTCACGCCCGAGCAAGCGGTCGAGCGCTATGAAGCGGCGCAGAAGTGGTTCGAGGAGAAGGGATTACTTGTCCTTTCCAACGGACCCTTCTTCCTCAACCGCTACGACCCACCGGCGCAGTTCGCCGAGCTGCTCGCCTTCCGGCCGGAAGGCTATCCCTTCACCGCCGGCGACTTTCGCTACGGCGAACCGGAGCGACTCGTCATCCAGGCCGCGCCACCGCCGCCGGCAACCCTGGGCGCCGACATTACGGTACCGGTCACCGTCAATGGACCCGGCGCGCTCTCGCTGCGATGGATTCTGGTCGACCCGACCCAGGGCACTGTGGCCGCGTCCGGCGATGGGACCGCCCAGGGCCAGAGCTTCACCGTCGCGGTTCCCGCGGACAACACGGCGTCGCTCTTTCCCGGGACCTACCAGCTCTTCTTGCTGGCATCGAGTGACGCAATCGCACAGGTCGCCGAGCAGCGGCTCGACGTGGACATCGGGATTTAGCAAGGGCCAGGCGACTGACACTCTTGTGCCACGGGTGAGCGTGCCCGCCGCGATGTCGAGGAACCACCTGATGCCGGGCGTTAGGGTTCACCAGGGATCAACCTCGAAGCGGAGGAGGCGGGTAGCGTCCTCGCCGCATCAGCCGGGGCGCGCGATGTCCCCGCGGGCCATGAGCTGGCCGCAGCAACCGCGCGCTGGAGGGCGATGGCGACACGGAGTGGGGACCGGTCACCGGTCGCTGCTCCCACGAACGCGGTCGCCTGTCTGGTTCCAGCCGCGCATATGCGGCCTCAGATCGAGGACACCCGCGTGATCGCCGTGATCCGGCAGCTGGTGGTCCGGGCGGTCACCCTCTTTGGCGTGCTGCTCGCCGTGCTGATCCTGCTCGTCGTCTCGCTCGGCGCAACCGGGTTCTCCGACGATCTGCTCCGTGCCCAGGTGCTCGAAGAGACCCGGGGACTGCGGCAGTCGCTGAGCCAGACGATCCGAGACCCGGCGCAGCTGGAGACGACCGTCGCCAAGCGCAAGATCGAGCTCGAGCGTTTTTATGGGCTTGACCGGCCCTGGTATCGCCGGTTGCCGCAGGCCGTCTGGCGCGTCCTACGGCTTGACCTTGGCGAGGCTCGCTCTCTGCGAACGGCGAGCGGCAGCAACAAAGTGTCTGATATCGTCCTGGAGCGCCTTCCCTACACAGTGTTGTTGCTGACGACATCATCAATCATCACCGCGGTCGTCGGACTCGTCGTCGGTGTCCGGATGTCGACCCGCGTCGGCAGCCGGCTCGACCGCGTCGTCGCCTACTTCGCCGCGGTCTCCTTCGCCGTGCCGGCCTGGTGGCTGGGAATCCTCCTGATTCTCGTGGTCGGCTTCAAGCTCCACCTCCTGCCGTCAGGGGGCATGTATTCGACGCCGCCGCCGACGGGTCGATGGGACCGCGCCGTCGACCTCGCCCATCACGCACTCCTCCCGATCGTGACCCTCGTCCCGGTCAGCGTTGGCCCCTACATCTACACGGTCCGCACGATGACCGTGACGGTCGCCCAGGAGGATCACGTTCAGCTGGCACGGGCAAAAGGGCTACCAGAAAGTCAGGTCACCAACCGTCACATCTTGCGGGTCGCGGCGCCGCCGATTGTGACCGGTCTCGTGTTAGGACTGGCGGGGTCGCTCTCCGGCTCGATTCTGGTCGAGACGATCTTCAACTGGCAGGGGATGGGACGTCTCTATTTCGACGCCGTCTCCGGGGCGACCGATGAGGGGTTGATCGTGGCGCTGACCTTTGTCTTCACGCTGATGTACGTCATCGCCCGATTCGTCCTCGATATCCTGTACGTGTTGCTCGATCCGCGCGTCCGGTACACCTAGTGATGAGTACGACGTGCCGAGGCAGGCGACCGAAATGACCGACCCCTCGACGACGCTCTCCACGGCGGCCCCCGATGTGATCATGCCGCGGGAGCCACGACCCGAGACAAGTGCCGCGGGTGAGCTGGAGCGGGAGTCCGGCTCGGCCCTCGGGGGCGCGCTCCGGTTGCTCATCGCAAGCGGCTCGGGACGAGCCGGGATCGCGCTCTTCGCGGTGATGCTGGCGATCTCCCTCTACGTGGTCTTCACCTATCCCATCGACTTCGGGACCGCCCGCTGGAGCAACCCCGCCGTCTGGGCTGACAATCCCAAGGATGCGCCGCCAGCCTGGACCAACTGGCTTGGAGGTGGTCGCAAAGTGCCACACACCTCCCTCAGCCACGACACACCAAACGAGGTCAAGACGATCCCCGCCGGCGAGGTGCGGACCTATCGCTTTCCGCTCCCCTACGACGCCGATCAGTTTCCGACCTTTCTTTCGATGACCCTGGACGGCGTAACCTTTCATGGCCGCCCACCGGCGATCCTGGCCACGCTGGTCCGGCCTGATGGTAGCAAGGTGCGCCTCGCCAGCGTCCCCATCCGCGCCCCCCGTCCCGGCGAGCAGGGGCCATTCCGGCGCTTCTATGACACACCCCAACGAGTGCTCCTCTCCGATGAGCAGACGGCGGCCCGCTCGCTGGAACAAATCTTCGGACAGCTCTATCCCGGCGTGCAGACGCCGAGCGTGGCGGACGACCTGAGCTCCGCCCTCTTTGGCCGGCCAGCGACCGATGGCTCCGGCCGGCTCGAACCTTTGACCGGGGACTACAGCCTGGAGCTGCAGGCGGTCGTCGCCGATCCGAGCGATCAGCTCGCCACGATCCACGCGGTCCTCGGCGGCACCGTCTTTGGGATCATGGGCACCGACGGTCTTGGGCGCAATCTCTTCGAGGGGTTGCTTTATGGCTTTCCGGTCGGTCTGCTGATCGCCGCACTGGCGGCTATCTTCTCGACGCTGATCGGCGCCTCACTGGGAATCGTGAGTGGTTACGCCGGCGGAGTCACCGACGCGGTGATCCAGCGCGGGTCGGACATCATCTCAAATGTGCCGGTCCTGCCGCTCCTGATCTTTCTCGTCTCGGTCCTGGGCCGCCATCTCTGGTTGATCATCCTGGTGCTGGTCGCCTTCTCCTGGCCCGGTCTAACGATTCTGGTCCGCTCGATGGTGCTGCAGATCAGGTCAGGTCAGCTCGTCGAAGCAGCCCAGGCGCTCGGCGCGTCGCGGTGGCGGATCATGCTGCGCCACGTTTTCCCGCAGACAGCGCCGTTCATCGTCGCCCAGATGATCTTTTTCGCGCCGGGCGCGATCCTGGCCGAGGCCTCGCTCTCGTTTCTTGGTCTGGGTGACCCGTCGATCCCGACCTGGGGGCAGATGCTGGAGGCGGGGTTTCAAACCGGAGCGCTCTACGTCGGGTACTGGTGGTGGGTGCTGCCGCCCGGTATCCTGATCGTCGTGACCGCGCTTGCCTTTATGTTGCTCGCGCTGGCGATGGAGCCGATCGTCGATCCCCGGCTTCGCAAGACGAACTGAGCACCCGCCGGATCGAGGAGGAATGATGGAATCTGTTGTCTCGACGGTCGCCGGTCTCTATCGCACGGCGCACGCGGACCTGCGCGAGGCGGTTCGCGACCTTGAGCCTGACGCCCTTAACTGGTCGCCCGTGTCGGAGGCCATCTCGGTCGCGGCGCTCGTCGTCCACACCATCGGCTCTGAGGCGGAGGTGCTACGGGCGGTCCGAGCCGTCCCCGGTGAGCGCGATCGCGATGCCGAGTTTCGCACCCACGCCGACACCGCGGCCGACCTCGTCGCCCATCTCGACGCCGCCGATGTCTATCTCGACGAGATGACCGGCACCATCACCGCCGCCGATCTGGACGCTATGCGTCCACGCGGCGACCGCCCCCCGGCCAAGGGACTCTACTGGCTCGTCTCCAACTACGGGCACGCACGCGAGCACCTCGCGCACGTCCAGCTCACACTGCAGCTGTACCGGGAGCAAAAGGCACGATAGCGACGCGCCGACCGCTGACGTACGGAACTGTCAGGTGATTGGCCGCTTCTCAAGCAGCTCGCGCAGCGCGTCGTTTAGCCGGTCCAGATCGTCCTCGCTGTTGTAGCCCTGAAATGAGACGCGGATGAGCTGGCGGCCCGGCCAGTTCGTAATCGGCACCTCGATCCGGTAGTCGTCATAGAGGCGGCGTTTGAGCTCCCGTCCATCGACCGGCGGCAGCGGTGCGGCGATCATCTGAGCGAACCAGTGGGCCGGGGCGTCGTCCGGCCCGGGAGCTGGCACGATCGGCTCCAGACCGGTGAGCTCCGCCAGTCGCACGCGGGCCTCCTCGGCCAGGGCGTGGCAGCGAGCGCGGACCTCGTCCCAGTGGTTGGCGGCCTGGTAGTCGATGGCGGCGGACACGGTTAGATAGGGGGCCAGGTCGCGAGTACCCTGGAACTGATTGCGACTGACGAAGAGGCGTCCTTCCCGCCAGCGCTCGTTCCCCTCGACCCAACCCCAGCTGACGATCGTCGACTCGATCGTCGCGTGGTGTTCCGGGCGAACATGAAGAAAGGCGGAGCCTTTCGGCGCGCAGAGCCACTTGTGGCAGTTGCCGGAATAGATATCGGCACCGATGGCGACGAGGTCGACCGGGATCTGACCCGGTGCATGCGCACCGTCAACGACCGAGAGAATGCCCGCCTCCCGGGCGCGCCGGCAGAGCTCTTCGACCGGGAAGCGCAGCGCGGTCGGTGAGGTGATGTGACTGAGGAAGAGGATTTTGGTACGCGGTGTCACCCCGGCCCAGATCGCCTCGGCGGTCGCCTCCGGGGTCGAGACGGGAAGTGGGACCGGTTGGTGAAGGTAGTGGGCGCCGGCTTTGGCGCAGACGTGTTCCCAGGTGCGATCGAGCGCGCCGTACTCATGGTCGGTCGCCAGCACCTCGTCGCCGTCCGCCAGAGGGAGAGACCTCGCGACGATGTTCAGTCCTGACGTGGCGTTGGTGACGAAGACGAGATCATTGCAGTCGGCGTGCAGGTAGGTCGCCAGGCGCTCCCGGGCCGCGTCGAGCAGGTCCTCGCTGCGACGACCGAGGAACTCAACCGGTTGCCGTTCCATCTCCAGCTGCCAGCGTTGGTACTCCTCGAAGACCGGGCGCGGGCAGGCGCCGTACGATCCGTGGTTGAGGAAGACGACATCGGGGTCGAGGAGGAACTGCTCGCGAAGTGTTGCCGCATCAGGCGCGGTGAGTGTTTGCACGAACTAGCCCTCTCTCCTCGAACCCCGCTCGCCGATGGGCGAGGCATGGTCATCTGGTTTCCACGTGCGGAGAACGCCATCGCGAACCTTTCCGGTTCGCTCCGGCGTTCTCCGTCGCAACTCGTCGCTGGTGTCTCACGCCCGGACGACCCCAGAGTCAATCCCGACGGTTATCCTTCGCGTCCCGACGGCGCTTCTTTGGTGATGTAGATCCCGGCGGGCACCGTGCTCATCGCGGTGTAGCCCGGCCAGTGCATGTTGGTCAGCCCGTTCTCGTCCGGCGTCAGGGCATCGCCTTTGACCCACGGCTTGATGAGCTGGACCGGGGTCTCGTGGTAGACGAAGACGGCCGGGACGTCCTCGACGAGAATCCTCTCCGCCTCCTGGAACATGGCGGTCCGCTTGGCGGGATCGCCGGTAAAGGAGGCCGCGTCCTTGACCTTCGCGTCGAAGTCCGGATTGCTCCAGGAATGCCGCCCACCGCTGAGCCAGACACTGAGCATGTTTGACGGATCGACGAAGTCCATCCCATAGGAGACGTAGCCGAAGAGGACGCCGGTCGGTTTCGCCGTCAGGGAATCCATGAACGACTTCGAGTCCTTATTCGAGACCTCAACCTCGATCCCGAGCTGCTCGCTGATCGCGGCCGCGATCGAGTTGGCGACGTTCTGGTCCTGGGTGTCCTCGTTGCGGAGCCAGAGCTCCTGCTTCGGGAAACCTTTCCCCTCGGGGAAGCCAGCGTCGGCGAGCAGCTGCTTGGCGAGCGTCACGTCGTACTTCTGGATCTCTTTGAGCGCGTCGCCGTTCGCTGCCGGGAATCCCGGCGCCAGCCAGGAATAGGCGGGCTTGCCACCTGGTCCGAGGATCTGCTGCTGAATCGCGTCTCGGTCGACGACGTGGCTGAAGGCCTGGCGAACTTTCAGATCATCGAAGGGCGCTTTCGTGACATCGAAGAAGAGATAGAAGGTGCGGAAGTCACCGACGGAGGAGTAGATCTGCGTGGCCATGGCGGGGTCGGCCTGGGCCAGCTTGAGGTCGGCCGGGGCGGGACCCTGGAGGTAGTCGATCTCGTCGTTCTGGTACATCGTGAACCAGGTCTTCGGATCGGCCAGCTTCACGATGACCCGGCTCACCGGCACCGCGAGGGTTCCCTTGTAGTCGGGGTTTTTCTCGTAGACCACCCGCTGGTCCGCCGTCCACTCCACCAGCTTCAGCGGCCCGGCGGTGACCGAGGTCTCCGGCTTGGAGTTGTAGAGGGGACCGCTCTTTTCCATCGCCGCCTTCGAGAGGGTCGGCGAGTAGAGCAACATCACCGGCAGGTAGGGCGCGGCCACCTCGGTCTCGAAGATGAGCGTGTGCGGGTCGGCCGCGCGGACTCCGAGTTGATCGAGCGGCACCTCGCCCTTGATCGCCTTGCCCCAGTTCTTCAGGACGCCATCGAAGAACCAGGTGAAGTCCCAGGCGTGCTTGGGATCGGCCCCATACCGGAAGGTGGCGACCCAGTCGTCCGCGGTGACCGGGTTGCCATCGCTCCAGATCAGGTTCGGATCGATCTGGAACGTCCAGGTCTTACCGTCCGTGCTGCCGCTCCACTCGGTCGCGGCGGCCGGAATGATCTCGAAATCCTTATTGAAGCGGACAAGCGGGTCGCTCAAGATGTCGAAGGCGGCTATCGAGATTCGCTCGTAGACCGACTCGTAGAAATCGGGAGTCTTATCGAGAGTCGGGTCGGCCGGCATGATAAAGATCTGGTCCTCGGGCGCGGCGGCGTCAGCCGGCAGATCCTGAGCAGCGGTCAGCGGGCGCGATGCCGCCCGCGGCACTGCCAGCGCATCGAGCCGATCGAGCGCCAGCAGGGCACCCGTCGCCCCTAGCGCTCCCCCGAGGAAGCGTCGCCGGTGCAGACGCCGGCCGAGCAGCGCGAGGCGCGCGCGAGCGACCTCTTCGCTGACGGTCGTACCGGCGTTATCGTCGTTTGGGAGGCTATGAGACATCGACGCACTTCTCCTGTCGCTGATCCTGGTCGCCTCATCGCGACCAGTGTTCCACATGTGGGGACCGACTCAATTCTGGCGCGGATCGAGGGCATCCCGCAAGCCGTCACCCAGAAAGGTGAAGCCGAGCATCAGGAGCGCGATCGTCAGCGTCGGGAAGAGACCGAGGTGCCAGTAAAGCCGGATGTACGGCGCGCTGTCGGCGACCATCTTGCCCAGGCTTGGGGTTGGCTCGTTGATCCCGATCCCGAGAAAGCTCAGCCCCGCCTCGGTGAAGATCGCGGTCGGGATCGCCAGCGTCACCGCGACGATCAGCGGCGCCAGCGCGTTCGGCAGGAGGTGGCGCAGGGCGATCGTCCGCTCCGGCACGCCCAGCGCCCGGGCGGCCAGCACATACTCCTGCTCGCGTAAGGTCAGCAGCTGCGCCCGGGTCAGCCTGCAGAGCGTAACCCAACTGGTAACACCGATCACGAAGACGACATTCCGCAGACCTCCCCCGGTGACGGAGACGAGAAAGATGGCGAAGAGAATCCCGGGGAAGGCGGTCATCACCTCGACCAGCCGCATCACCATGAAGTCGGCGACGCCACCCCGGAGACCCGCCAGCAGACCAAGTGGCACGCCGATCACCAGGGCAACCAGAACCGCGGCGGCGCCAACGATCAACGACGTCCGTAACCCGTAGATCATGCGACTGAGGTAGTCATGACCGATTGCATCGGTTCCCAACGGGTAGTCCCGATCGGGAAAGCGATTGGCGACCATCAGGTCGGCCTTCTCGTAGGAGGTGGGGGCGATCAGCGGCGCGAAGAGCCCGGCGAGGACGAACGTCAACGTGATGACCAGACCGAGCACGGCCAGTCGCTGTCGGAAGAATCGATGGATCGCGCGCCGCGTGTTGGTCCGGGTCTTGACCGGGGCGATCTCGACGCCGCGGCCCGCATCAAGCTTGATCGTCGTCGCCATGTCTTTCCCTACCCAGTCCGGGACGAGCCGGTCAGTCGGATACGGGGATCGAGCACGGTGTAGAGGATGTCGGTCAGCAGGTAGGTGATCCCCCAGAGGGCAGCAACCAGCAGCACCAGCGCCAGGATCATCGGGTAGTCGCGGGTAAAGGTGCTGGTGACGAAGAATCGACCGAGACCGGGGATGCGAAATGCCGACTCGATAAAGATCGACCCGGTCAGGATGTTCGGGATCTCCGGCAGCATAACGGTCACAAAAGGGATCAGGGCGTTGCGAGCGACATGCCAGACGAGCACCCGTCGCTCCCCGAGCCCCTTGGCGCGGGCGGTGCGGACATGGTCGGCGCCGAGGACATCGACGAGGCTGGTCCGCGTGTAGCGCGCGACGAGCGCCATCGGGGCGAGCGCATAGGCGATCACCGGCATCACGTAGTGTTTCGGCTCGCCCCAGCCGCCGGTTGGGAGCCAGTTGAGCCGGACACTGAAGAGCAAGATGAGCCAGATCGCGATGACGAAGCTCGGCAGCACCAACCCGAGCGTCGCGCCGAAGGTGACGACATAGTCGACCCAACCGTTCCGGCGCATGGCCGCCACACTCCCGAGCAACACGCCGAGCGGGTAGGCAATCGCGATCGTCAGCGCGCCGATCTTAATCGTGACCGGCCAGGTCTGGGCGATCAGGCCGGTCACCGTGTCGGTCGGGCTCTGGAACGGCACCCCGAAGTCGCCATGGAGCGCCCGCCCCATATAGCGGAGATATTGCACCCAGACCGGCCGGTCGAGACCGTACTTCCGCAGCTGGGCCTGGCGGGTCGCCTCGGGTAAGCGACGTTCGCCGGTGTCGAAAGGTCCCCCTGGAACCGCCTGCATCAGGAGGAAGGTGATCACCGAGACGGTGATCAACACAAAGAGGAGACTGACGAGCCGTCCGAGGATGTAGCGCGCCATTCGCCACCCCTGCCGCACCCACACGAGGCCATCATTCGAGATCAGGATCGCTAGCGTAGCAGAACGGTGACCCCTCCGCCGGGACATACCCCGCGGCCGACAGTCGAGCACCCGCGATCGACATCGCGGTCCGCCCGGGTGTTTGAGGACTCCTCCCGCAACCTCTCCCCGAGCGATGCGACGGACATCGGGCGAACATCCGCGGACCATCCCTGGCGCTGGTGGGTGAAGCGTTCCCGCACCGCGCCGCCAGCTCTGTGCCATTCCAAGCCATGTCGAGGAGATCATTCCGGGGTCCACCACTTAGTGACCCCACCCCCGTCATTCCGAGCCGTCTCGAGGAGTCTCTCTCCGACTCCTCGCGCACGACCTCCAGCACGCGTCCATGGTCATCCACGACGAGATCGAGCGTGAACGGGCGGTTGCCGCTGGAGAAGAGCGGTCCTTGTCGGAGAGAGATTTCTCGACAGGCTCGGAATGACGGGGGACAGGGCGCGAAGACTCGGGGTCGAGGGCGGCGAGTGGGCGTCGAAGGCGGCGATCGCGGGTCGACGGACGCCGAGTCGGCGAGGAGCATGACCTCGCGGCCCAGGGCGCAGGAGCGGAGCCGGTCATCACCGTGTCGCCCCAATCGCCGCGCACATCGGCCGTCCCGCGCGCCACCACGTGGCGCCAGGGTTGGAGGGCTCACCGTGGCCTAGCCAGTGGATGCAGGTCGAGCGTCCATCACGCCATCGCGTGACTCCGGCATCACCGCCAACGTGCCGGCTGAAAACGCTTTTCCGTCGCTCCACACAAAGTGTTGTGCCCGCTATTTGCCTATGCAATACTGCCGGCAGGTCCCGATTTTTTCCTCACCGTTGCAACGGTCGGCGTCGTAGTCGGATCGGGAGGGTTCGGTCTTCACGCGGAGAGCGCCGGCTCCTCATCAATGGAGGTGAAACGCATGGGCGGCAGATGGACGCGTCGGAGGTTCGGCAGTCGCAGGCGGAGGACTCGCGGGGACAATGAGCCTCGGTACGATCGCGACCCGGCATGTGGCCGCCGCACCCGTACGGACCCAGGAGCAAGTCACCCTCCGCTTCGCGACCCTGTCTGACCCTGGCGAGCAGGGCAATGTCGAGAAGTGGATCGCGGAGTTCAATAAAGAGCAGCCGAACGCCAAGGTGACGATCGAACCGCAGAGCGGGGACTACGGGCAGAAGCTGACGGTCCAGGCCGCCTCTGGCACCTTGCCCGACCTCTACTGGATCTCGGACCAGATGGTGCCTGGCTTCGCGAAGCAGGGGCTGATGCTCAACCTGGATGAGAGCATCCAGAAAAGCGGTCTCAAACTCACTGACTACTACGATTCGATGATCGCACTCGGTCATTCCGGCGACAGCCAGTACATGATGCCGCGGGACTATAACCATCTCGTGGCCTACTACAACCTTGACATGTTCAAGGCGGCCGGTTTGGAACCACCCAAGAATGGCTGGACCTGGGATGAGTTCACGACGGCGGTCAAGGCGCTCACCAAGAAAGAAGGCGACCAGACGACGCAGTTCGGGGTCGATGGCAGCAACTTCGACTGGTGGGCGATCACCGTCCCGGCCATTCGAGGTTTCGGCGGTGAGGTCGTCGACGAGGCGAGCAAAGTCGTCGTTAACTCACCAGAAGCCGCGAAGGGAATCGCCGCTCTCGGTGACTTGATGACGGGAGGCTTCGCATCCGGGGTTAAGGGCACCGAGACCGAGAACGACACCTTCCTCAATGGCCGCGCCGCGATCTGGTTGCATGTCCGGCCGGTCGCCCAGGCGATCGTCGAGGCAAGCGCTGGGAAGTTCGATTGGGATGCCGCAACGTTTCCGGCGTTCCCGGTGCAGCATCGCGTCGGCACGGGAACCAGTGGCTACGCGATTTCGGCGACGACGCAGCATCCGGATGAAGCCTGGGCGCTCCTCTCCTTTATCGTCAGCGCCAAGGGACAGGAGATCTTTAGCTCGACCGGCAACGCCGTGCCGGTGCTGAAGTCCCTCAATGAGGAAGGGGTCTGGCGGGACGCGCCGGAGGGCCTTGAGAACGACGATGCCTTCGTTCTCTACCCCGAGGCCGACACCCTGCCGCTGGAGACCCGGATGCCGCCCGGCGCCGGGGGACAGGTTGATACCTCGCGTATCGATCTCTGGCAGCGGATGGCGCTCGGTGAGGTCGATGCCACGCAGTTCGTCGAGGAATGGGCCGGACAGATCGAGCAGGCGATCGCGGACAACGCCTGACCCACTGAGGGCCGCTCGACGGGTTCTCGCGCCGCGTGCGCGTTGGTAGGAGGTGAGCGATGGCATCCGCCGCCCTCGCGCGCAAACCGACGATCAGCAGGCGTCAGCTTCGTGGATGGATGACCGGTTACCTCTTCGTGTCACCGGTCATCCTCGGGCTGCTGATCTTCACCCTCGGCCCGATGATCATGTCGCTCTACTACAGCTTCACCAAATACAACCTGCTCTCGTCGCCGCATTGGATTGGACTCGGAAACTATCGCAGGGTGCTCGACGATCGCGAGTTTTTGACCAGCCTGCGAGTCACCTTTCGCTATGCGCTGGTCTCCGTGCCGCTCGGTTTGATTCTGTCCGGGTTGCTGGCCCTGTTGCTGCACCGACCCTTGCGTGGCATGTCGCTCTTTCGAGCCCTCTTCTACATCCCGGTCATCGTGCCACCGGTGGCCGCGGCGATCCTCTTCGCTGATCTCTATAACGTGCGGTACGGGATCGCCAACCGGATTCTGCGGGGCATCGGATTACACGGCTATAGCTGGATCACCCGGCCAGAGACGGCGCTCAACGCCCTCGTGGTGATGAGCTTCTGGAGCATTGGCGGCGGCACCATCGTCTGGCTCGCGGGCTTGCAAGGCATCCCGCGATCCCTCTATGAGGCCGCCGAGATTGATGGCGCCGGCGGGCTGCGCCGGTTCTGGAACATCACCATCCCGATGATGACGCCGATCATCTTCTTCAACCTCGTTCTCGGCGTCATTGGCAGCCTGCAGGTCTTCACGCAGGCGTTGGTCATGACGAACGGTGGCCCTGCCAACTCGACGCTGTTCGTTGCCTTGAAGATTTATCGAGAAGGGTTCCAACATTTCAACATGGGCTACGCGGCGACGATTGCCTGGGTGTTGTTCCTGATCATTTCCGCGCTCACCGCGCTGATCTTCAAGACGAGCGGTTGGGTCTACTACGAGGGGGCGCAGCGATGATTACCGCGCGGCGCTCGCGACCGGCCCCAAACGCGATGACGCTCGGCTGGACTGAAATCGCCGGCAGGAAGCGCGCGGCTGATTTCGCGGTCTATTTCGTCTTGATCGCCCTTGGCTGCGTCTTTCTCTTCCCGCTTGCCTACCTGATTGCGCGATCGCTGATGAGCCAGGGCGAGACCTTCACCCAGCCGCCGCGCTTCATCCCCGACCACTGGCTCTGGTCCAACTACCGCATCGCCTGGGGGCGAGCCCCGTTTCCGCGCTTCCTGCTCAATACGATGGTGATCGCGTCGCTCCAGGTGATCGGCACGACCTTCTCCGCATCGCTCTGCGCCTTCGGATTCGCGCGGCTGCGTTTTCCGGGACGAAACCTCCTCTTCGCGATCGTTCTGGCGACCCTGATGCTGCCCGGGACCGTCACGCTGATCCCGCTCTACATCCTGTTCAAGCATCTCCACTGGCTGAATACGATGCTGCCGCTGACCGTGCCGTCCTTCTTTGGCGGTGGGGCGTTCGCCATCTTCCTCTTCCGCCAGTTCTTCAATACGATCCCTCGTGACCTGGACGAGGCGGCGACGATGGACGGCGCATCGAGCTGGCAGGTCTATCGGGAGATCATCATGCCACTGAGCATGCCGGTCATCACCGTCGTCTCGATTCTGACGTTCCTCGCGGCGTGGACCGATCTCTTCGGACCGCTGATTTATCTGAATACGCCCAACAAATGGACGCTGGCCCAGGGGGTCTACAACGTCTTCACCAGTTTCTATGGGCCGCCCCAGGTGCCGTACGTCGCCGCGATATCGATGCTGCTGATCGTCCCGCCGCTGGTGCTCTATGCCTTTGCCCAACGGTATCTGATCGAAGGAGTCGTCACGACCGGGATCAAGGGGTAACCGCGGATGCATGCGCCGCTTGTGGCCGGTCACACGGAGGCGGCCCCGTGAGATTTGGCTACAGCACAATCAACTGGGGCGAGACCCCTGATATGGCCGAGGCTCTCGGCGAGATCCACGCGGCCGGCTGGCGCGCCGTTGAGCTCTTTGCTCACCCTCTCGACTGGCTGGGCCCTCCGGCCGTCGTCCGGGGTCATCTCGGGGGGCTGCGAGCCGCGAGCCTCTTCGGCACGGTCCATGTGCCAACCTCGCCAGCCGGGGGGACGAAGCTGCGACGGCAAATCGATTACTGCGCGGCGCTCGGCGCGGAGGCGTTCGGTTTGGTCGGTGGCGGTCGGCCGCGGTGGCGGCCGCCGACGCCCGAGGAAGAGACAGACCTCGCGACTTTCTGCGACGGCCTGGCGCATTACGGTGCGGATCGCGGAGTCGTCGTCGCTTATCACCCTCATGTCGCCTGCACGGTCGAGACGGAGGATGAGATCGATCGCCTGATGGAGCGCACCAGGGTGCTCACCCTCTGTCTCGATCCCTCACACATCGCCCTGGTCGGTGAGGACCCTCTCCATCACCTGCGGAAGTACCGCGAACGGACCGGCTATATCCATCTCAAAGACTGGGCTCGTGGCAAGTTCGTCGAGATGGGCCAGGGCACGATCGGGATCGACTTCGCCGCGATCCTCGACGAGCTGGCGCGTGCGGACTTCCCGGGTTGGGTCATCGTCGAGCAGAGCCGCAGCGATGTCTCGCCACATCAGAGCGCGTTGACTAATGCGGCCTACCTCCGGACACTCGGGTACGACCCGGCGACCATCGGTGGAGCGTCCTGATGCCGCTCGCCTTCGGGCTCTGTGGGTGTGGCGTGATGGGTCGCCGTCATCTTCTGGGACTCCATAAGCTGCAGGAGATCGGGCGTCTCCAGTTGGACCTGGTCGGACTTGTCGATCCCGTCATCGAGAACGCCGAGCGCCTGGCCTGGCTCGCCGAGGACCTCCTCGGGCGTCGCCCGGCAACATTCGCCACTCTCGCCGGCCTCCAGCGGGCGGTTCCCCTCGATGCACTCGACGTGACGACGGCGCCGAACCTGCATGCCGACATCGCCGTCGCGGCGCTAGAGACGGGCATCCACGTCATCGTCGAGAAGCCGATCGCGCTCACCGTTGAGCAGGGTGCGCGGATGCTTCAGGCCGCCGAGGCGGCAAAGCGCCATCTCGCGGTGGCGGAGAACTACCGTCGCGATCCGATCAACCGCCTCGCCCGTGCCCTGCTCGACGCCGGGGCCATTGGCCGGCCATACCTGATCGTGCAGTCGTCGTCCGGCTCCGGCGAGAACGTCATCATCACCCCATGGCGACATCGGAAGCAGAGCGGCGGCATCGTCGTCGACATGGGGATTCACTACGCCGATCTTCTGGAGTATTTTCTGGGACCGATCGATACGGTGGTCGGCATGAGCGCCGTCGTCGACGATCAGCGCCGGGATACTGAGGGGCGCTGGCATCTCGCGGACGCAGAGGACCTCACGGTCGGCGTCATGCGGTTCGCAAGCGGAGCCGTCGGCAATCTCCTCTTGAATCTTGCCGGCCGCGGCCACAATCACACGTCGCGGGTGGTCCACGGCACGGCTGGCTCCCTGTCGATCCCTAACGATCGCTCCGGACATCCACTCCAGCTCAGCATGCGACACGACGGCACCGACAGTATCCTGTCGGAGCGCGAGCAACTTGAGCTGGTTCCCGACTTCGCCCTCGACTCGACCACCGCGACCCTCTTCGGCGGCGAACGGCTCAGTTCCTACGACCTGCCCTGGGCGGATATCGATGCCAACCTCCTCGCCATTGAGCTCGACGACTTCGCCGATGCGACCCTGACCGGACGCGCACCGGAAGTGGACGGCGAAATCGGTCAACGGTCACTTGCGATCGTGTATGGATTTCTGGAATCGGAGCGCCTCGGCCGTATCGTCTCGGTCGATGAGGTGCTGCGCGGCGATGCCGTCGCCTATCAACAGACACTCGCCGCGGTGAGGGAGTAACGATGGCGCCGGTAAAGATCGTCGTCTGGGACAACATCGGGAACACACTGCTCGGGGTCCGGCCATGGGCATCCTGGGTCGGACCGACGCGGGACGCGCTGCTCACCGCCGACCCGGCTGGCGCCCTCCACGCGCCGAGCTTCGATGAGCTGTTCGACGGGCACGACGTCGATCTCACCTGGTTCGTCGCGGGACGCGACAACCTGCAGCATTTTGGCGGCCTTCAGAACGATTTTCCCGAAGCGATCCAGGAACTGAGGAGCATGGATCTTCTGGAGGCCGCGATCGAGGACGCCGACTACGTCGTCATTCATAAAGAGCGTCTCGCCGCCGAGACGTTGCGCCGGGCCAAACGGCTGCAGCTCATTCAGCATCTCGGACTCGACCACCGCGGCGTGCCGGTAACGGTCGCCCACGAGATGGAGATTGCCGTCGCCGCAACCCCGCTGGTGAATTATCTCGCCGTTGCCGAGCATGTCTGGGCATTGATCCTGAGTCACCTCAAGCGTCTGCCGGCGCTGCGCCTCGACATGCAGGAGCGGACGTACCTTGAACACTGGGGGCTCTTTCCCGGGATCACGTTGGCCCAGGATTGCACCCTTGGCCTCCTCGGGCTCGGTGAGATCGCGCGCCCGATCGCGCGGGTCGCACGCGCTTTCGACATGCCGGTCATCTATTGGGATATCGAGCGTTTCCCGGAGCTTGAAGCGCGGCATGGTGTGCGATACGTCGAGTGGGATGCCCTCTTTCAGCAGTCCGATATCGTCAGCGTTCAGCTCGCGCTCAACGACCAGACCGAAGGCATCATCGGGGCGCGGGAGATCGGATTGATGAAGTCTGGCACCCTCTTCGTCAATTCGGCCCGCGGCAAGCTGGTCGATCAGCCAGCGATGGTCGCGGCGTTGACAAGTGGGCACCTCGGCGGAGTGGCGCTCGATGTCTTTGCCGAGGAGCCATTGCCGGATAACGATCCGCTTCACACCTGGCATGAGCGCCGCGAGGGAAACGTCGCATTGACGCCACATGTCGCCTGGCAGAATCCCTGGACGTGGGTCCGCGATTCGCGGGAACTCTGGGACAACGTTCTGCGGTCGTTGCGGGGCGAGCCGATCAAGCACCTGGTGTAGGACGACGGGCCGGCGGCCCTCACCTCAAAGGGTCGGAGGCACAAGTGCTGAGGAGATAGCTCGTTGGTCGCGCCTCGTTTCGGCTTCTGTCTTCCGATCTTCGCCAGCCCGGGTGTCGAACTGTTCCGGACACCGAACATGGCTGTCCTCGACGCCGCCGCCACGATGGCGCTCGGTCGTCTCGCCGATGAACTCGGCTTCGATTCGCTCTGGGTCGCCGACCACCTGATGCTCGGCAAAGGGGATGCCATCCTCGAAGGGTGGACGGTGCTCGCCGCACTCGCAGGAGCGACCCGGCGCGCGAACCTCGGCATGATTCACCAGTCGGTCTTCTTTCGCCACCCCGCGCTCGCCGCGAAGATGGCCGCGACCCTCGATCAGATTTCCGGTGGACGGTTAATCCATTTCCTGGATGGCGGCTCGCGACGCCGGGAGCACGTCGGCTACGGGCTGCCGTGGGAGGAGGACCCCGAGCAGCGAATCGACGCCCTCCTTGAGGCTACCGATCTGATCGTCAAGCTCTGGACGACCGATGGGCCGGTGAATCATAGCGGTGATCGCTATTCCCTCCAGGGGGCGCTCTGCGAGCCGAAGCCGATCCAACGCCCCCACCCGCCAATGTGGTTTGGAGAAGCGGCGCCACGCATGCTCGACGCCTGCGCGCGCCTGGGTCAGGGGTGGAACACCACGCCGGTGCCGGTGACGGAGCTGCGCCGCCGCATCTCCGCCCTGAGCGACGCCTGCGCGCGAGCCGGCCGGCCGGTCGCCGAGATCGAGAAGAGCCTGGAGACGCAGGTTCTGATCGCGCCGGATCGCGACGCCGTCCGCCATCGCCTGCAGGCGATGATCGATGCTGCCCGTCAGGACGAGCTGACGACCGGTGATGATCCCGATCCTGTCCCATCAGATCTCGCCAGCTTCTTAAGGGGTGATTCGGACGCGTTACCGCCGGTCATGGCTGACGAGTGGATCGTCGGCACGCCCGACGAGGTCACGGAGCGGCTACGAACCTATCAGGCAGAAGGGATCTCGCACTTCCTGCTCTGGTTCATGGATGCACCCGCCGAGGATGGCCTGCGGCTCTTCGCACGTGAAGTCGCTCCCCGCTTCCGCTGAACGATGGCCCGGCGCGGTAAACTTGGCCCGCTATGCGTCTGCTGCAACGACTCACGACCAGTCACCGATATCACGACGGCAAGGATGGGGTGAACCGATGGTCACACTCGCGTGTCCGAACAGCCAGGGGATCACCTTCGTCCGAGGCTCCTGCCCGCATGATTGCCCGGACACCTGTGCGACCATCACCGAGGTTCATGATGGTCGGGCGGTTCGGTTCTCGGCCGAACCCAATCATCCCGTCACCCGAGGCTGGCTCTGCGCCAAGGTCCGACCCTACCTCGACCGCGTCTACCACCCCGATCGCCTGACCCACCCGCTACGCCGCGTCGGCCCGAAAGGGAGCGATCGCTGGGAGCGGGTCTCGTGGGAAGAGGCGGTCTCCGAGATTACCGAACAGTGGACGGGGATCATCGACGCGCATGGAGCGGCGGCAATCCTCCCCTATTCCTACAGTGGCACGCTCGGCCTGGTCCAGCTCGCCGTCTGCAACGGCCGTCTGTGGAACCGGATGGGAGCCAGCGGCCTGGAGCGCTCGATCTGCGGTGCGGCCGCCGAAGCCGCTGTCAAAGCCACCGTCGGCGCCCGCTGGTCGCCCGACCCCACCGATGTCCGCCACAGCAAGCTGGTCATCATCTGGGGGCATAATCCGGCCAGCACCAGCCCGCACTTCATCCCATTCCTTCGCGAGGCGCAGCGCGAGGGGTGCCACGTCGTCTGCATCGATCCCCGTCGCACGCTGACCGCGCGCTCGGCCGACGAGCATCTTCGTCCCCGACCGGCGACCGACGGCGCGCTCGCCCTGGGCCTGATGCACGTGCTCTTCGCCGAGGGCTTGCACGATGAGATGTGGCTGCGGAAGCACAGCATCGGCTGGGAAGCGCTTCGCGATCGCGTCGCGGAGTTCCCACCGGACCGGGTCGCCGAGATCACGGGCATTCCCACCGAGCAGATCGTGGCGTTAGCGCGCCGCTACGGCGCCACGACACCAGCGCTGCTGAAATTCGCCGACGGCGTACAGCGCCACGGCAACGGCGGTCAAACCGCCCGCGCGCTCGCCTGCCTACCGGCGATCGTCGGCCAGATCGGGATCCGTGGCGGCGGCCTCGCCTACTCGACCTCCGACTACCTGACCTGGGATCGTGAAGCGATCGGACACGGCTCCGCCTGCCCGCCAACCCCGCGCTCGATCAACATGAACCGGCTCGGCGCCGCCCTCACCGGTGAGGTTGTCGACCCGCCAATTATGTCACTCTATGTGTTCTGCGCGAATCCAGTTGCCGCGACGCCAAACGCGAGCAAGATCGTCGAAGGGATGCAGCGGGACGATTTGTTCACGGTGGTCCACGAGCAGTTCCCCACCGACACCGCCCGGTACGCCGACATCATCCTTCCGGCCACCACGCAGCTTGAGCATCTGGATATCCACACGTCGTACGGTCATCGCAACCTTCAGATCAACGAGCAGGCGATAGCGCCGCTCGGGGAAGCGAAAAGCAACTGGGACGTGATGCGATTGCTCGCGGCGGGGATGGGCTACGACGAGCCGTGGCTTCAGCAGTCGACCGAGGAGGTCATCGAAGAGCTGATCGACGCCTTCCGTGCCAGGAATCCCCTGCTACTGCAGGGGGTCACATGGCAGCGGCTGAAACAGGAGGGGACCATTCCGTTCGCCTTCCCGCCGGGGGAGGACATTCCCTTTGCCGATGGCCACTTCCCGACGCCGTCAGGCAAGGTCGAGCTCGTCTCCGAGACGATGGCCGCCGCTGGCGTCGACCCTCTCCCCGACTACACATCGCCAGCAGAGTTCGACGGGCGAGACGATTCGGGAGGCTTCGCGTCACGGAGAGCGCAGGGAGGGATCGGCCGGGGGAACGGGGTGTCGCACCGAGGCGGCGAGTCCACCGCGTCACCAACCCCCGACCTTGTCCTCATCTCCGGGGCCGCCCACCACTTCGTGACGACCAGCATGGCGAACCAACTCGGGTTGCTCGCGAAGGAAGGGACACCCTACATCGAGATCAACCCGGAGGATGCCGCTACGCGAGGGGTGATCGATGGCGCCGACGTGCTCGTCGCGAACGGTCGTGGGTCATGCACGCTGCGGGCGGTCGTCACCGACGATGTCCCGCCCGGCGTCGCGGTGTCGCCAAAGGGGCGTTGGGCGAAGCTCTCGCCGGACGGTCGCAACGTCAACTGGACGACCTCTGACGCCCTCGGCGACCTCGCCGGCCAGAGCACCTTCCACTCGAACCTGGTCGCGGTCCAGCCAGTGACACCGGCCCCGGCAGAGCGACATCCTGAAAGGGAGCTGATCCAGGCATAACGACGGCGGTAACGCCATGCTACTGGAGCGAAATGCCGCCTCTGGTCCTCGGGACCGTCCGATCGAGAGGGCTTGTCGGCACGGCCAGGCTTCCCGCGCTGTGATGTGCCAGATGCTCGCTACGCCGACCGGTGACCGCTCATGACCGCGTCTCGCCGATGGTGGACGATCGACGGGCCATCAGTCGAGATCGGCAAAGAGGGTGTCAAGGTCGAGAACGAGGTCCGGCAGTACGGGCGACCGGAGCTTTCCGTCCTCCGGGGCCACCTCCTCGTACCGCCCATCGCGAAGCACCTGCATCCCAAACCGGCGCTCCACCGGATCGGGCATCCAGTATTCACGCACTCCGGCCGCGGCGTAGATGCGCGCCTTGCGGACCGTATCCCGCACCCGGCTGGTCGGCGAGATGACCTCGACCACCAGATCGGGGGGACCCTGCACGGGGTTGTCGCGGTAGATATGGAGCCGGTCGGCGCGGATGAAGATGAGGTCGGGTTGCACGACATCGTGAGGAAAGAGCTGCACATCGACTGGTGCGAAGTAGACCTCACCCAGGTTGTTGCGCTTAACGTGGCCCCCCACCTCCAGGTGGAGTCGACTCAAAAACTTCTGGTGAATCCGCGATGGGGCAGGGCTCACGATCAGCTCCCCGTCGATGATCTCGTACCGGTTGCCGTCGTCGGGGGTTTGGAGCAGATCTTCAAAAGTCAGGGGATAGATCGCGGTCGCCATAGAGTCCTCCGATCTCGCTCCCGATGATGCCGGACATGCTGCCGCGGCGTCAAGCGCTTCCCACCGTGGTTGACGCTTGCCGTCAGACCATCGCCGCCGAGTCGCGAACAGCGCGGGCGACAACCCCACTATTCCCGGTCAGGGGGCGGGATGAAGCAATACGCCCGTCCAACGACGGTTCATCACGCGACCATCGAGATGAGAGCGACAACGCGCCGCGCCGTCAGGAGAGAACCCGCTCCCGTCGCCTGTCCCGCCGCGTTGCGCCCAGGCCCGCGGATCAGGCAAGATGCCTCCGTTGCCCGATCGCCCTTACGCAGGACCAGCCCATGGCGCGAACCCCGTTGCTCGACATTCAAGATCTGCATCTCCACTACAGCCAGGACGGCCAGGCCGTTCGTGCGGTCGATGGCATCTCCTTCACCATCGAGCAGCGTGGCGAGGCGGTTGGAGTCGTCGGGGAGTCAGGCAGCGGGAAGACGAGTCTCGCCAATGTGCTGATGCGCCTGCTCCCGAAGAACGTCGCCCGGCTCGATGGCTCGATCCGGCTCAACGGGGAAGAGATCACGACCCTCTCGAACGACGCCTACCGTCGCGAGATTCGATGGCGGCGGATCGCGATGGTGTTTCAAGGCGCCATGAACGTGCTCAACCCTGTGCTGCGGGTCGGCGAGCAGATCGCCGAGCCATTGCTCGTCGACCGGGCCGTGGAGAAGCGGGCAGCCCGCGTCCGGGTCGAGCAACTGCTGGAACGGGTCGGGCTTTCGGCTGCCTTCTATGGGCGCTATCCCCATGAGCTCAGCGGCGGTCAGAAGCAGCGCGTTGTCATCGCGACCGCGTTGGTTCTCAACCCCGACCTCCTGATCCTCGACGAACCGACCTCGGCGCTCGATGTCAGCGTTCAGGCGCAGATCATGAATTTGCTCAAAGACCTCAAGCAGGATCCAGGTATCTCGATGATCTTCATTACCCACGACATCGGCCTGGCCAGTGACCTCTCGGACAAGATCGCGGTCGCCTACGCCGGAGAGCATGTCGAGTTCGGCTCGGCCGAGCGTGTCCTGCTCGACCCCCGGCACCCCTATACCCGCCTACTGCTGGCCAGTCTGCCGCGCCTGCACGCCGCCGAGCGACCGCGATCGATGCCGGGCGAGCCACCAGACCTCACCCTCCCGCCCCACGGCTGCCGGTTCCACCCCCGCTGCCCCTATCGCTTCGAGGCCTGCGACGATCATCCGCCGGCGGTCCCCATTGACGACGGTGGGCATGCCCGCTGCTGGCTCAACGATCCTAACGTCGCCGGCAATCGCTTCCAAATCCACCTGACACCAAAGGCAGTCAGCATTGGTTAGCCCTGCCACGCCGGACCGCGCTTCCGGCGACCTTGACGATGGCTCGATCGACGCTATGTCTGGGGGACGATCGGCATCATCGATCGAGTCGTCGCCCGCGGACACGCCTGGAGCAGCGACAGCGCCATTGGTCGAGATCAACGACGTCTCGATGGTCTTCCAGACCCGCAAAGGGTTCTTCCGCTCCGGCCAGGTTCGGGCCGTTCAGGCGGTGAGCTTCCGCATCCGTCGCGGCGAGACGCTGGCGATCGTTGGCGAATCGGGCAGCGGCAAGACGACCGTTGGCCGGCTCTCGATCCGCTTGCTGCGCCCAACGGCGGGGCAGATCTGGTTCGATGGACGCGATGTGACGCGGCTGAACGACGACCAACTCGGCTGGCTGCGACGCCGGGCCCAGATCGTCTTCCAGGACCCGTTCTCAAGCCTCAATCCGTATATGCGCGTCGCCGATCTCGTCGCCGAGCCGCTCGTGATCGACGGCGTCCATGACCGCGCTGAGCGCCGGCAACGGGTCGACCATGCGCTGGAAGCGGTTGATCTTGTTCCCGCGCCACGGGTCGGCCAGAAGTACCCCACGACGATGTCCGGAGGTCAGCGCCAGCGAGTCGGGATCGCCCGCGCCCTCGTGCGCAACCCAGATTACATCGTCGCCGACGAGCCGGTGTCGATGATCGATGCCTCGAGCCGCATCGAGATCCTTGACCTGCTGCGCGGCTTGCAGACGACGCGGGGCGTCGCCTTCCTCTACATCACCCACGACATCGCCAGCGCCCGGCACTTCGCCGATCGGATCGCCGTGATGTACCTCGGCTCAATCGTCGAGGTCGGCGCAGCCGCGACGGTAATCGACCGCCCGCTGCATCCCTATACGCAGGCGCTCATCGCCGCCGTCCCGGAGCCTGACCCCGCCAATCGCTTCCGTCGCCGCGCGGTCGGCGCTCTCGACATCGTTCGTGCCGGTGGATCAACCGGAGCCGCCACACCAGTTCACCCTGGTTGCCCGCATCGCGAGCGAGGTGGATTCGGCGAACTGCCGCAACTCCTGGCCGCGGCGGACGATCCCGATCACCTCGTCGCCTGCCATCTGCCACTTCCCACGGCAGCCGCGTCGCAGAACCGTTAGAGCCAGTTATGGTGTTTGTGGAAGGGGAGGAGGCCAGGAGTTCGGTTTTCCGAGGGGATCAGAATGGTCGCGCCTGCGTTTTCTCCTCGGGTCGCTCGGGTTGGTTGTTGCAACGTTCTGTTATCCCTTCGCCTCCTTGGCTACGGGCCTACGGCAGACGTCAAGCCCTACTGCCCGCAGAGCCCGCCCTTTGCTGCACCCTAAGCCCTCTTCACCCAGAACCGACGGGTCGCCACCGGGCAAGGAGCGTCGCACCGGGGATCGCGTCGGGAGCGTTCGGACCCAGTTCTGCCAAGAACTCACTGGGTTCGGTTGGCACCAATAGTTCTGGTCCCGTCGGTCGCCCAGTGGTGTGGATGTGCGTCGCGGCGGCGCCTCGTAGCGGGATTTGAAGGAACGATGACAGCAGAAGGGTGTCGGTGCGCCGCGTAATCGCCACGTAGAAGAGGCGGCGCTGCTCCTCTTTCTTCTTGGTGGCAGGGTCTCCTTGGAGGTCACCGTCGCTGAACGGAAGCCACCCACGGTTGCAACCTGCTAGGAAGACGGAGTGGATGGTCAGTCCTTTTGCTTTGTGCAGACTCATCACGCGCACGCAGTCCACGTCCAAAGGGGCTTCCGGAGAGTAGATCTTGGGGCCAAGGTCCTCGACCAGCTTCGCGGCCGTGACTCCTTCACCGTGCTCTTGCATGACCTCCTGAGCTAATACCCGTACATCGGCCAGCTCTGCCGTGCTCTCCGGGAAAAGGGCGTCGACCAGCGTCTGATCAGCCACCGTTCCGATTCGCTCGCGCTCGGCTTCGAAGGCGCACCACCGCTCGACCAGGCGTTCGGTGTCGGGTACGGTGATTGTTCCCGCGGCCAAGTCAGCCATCACGTAAAAGGGATCACGCCCCTGCCGCTCGCAGTACTCTCGGAATTTCCTATATGGTATGACCGCGTGACTGCTGTGGAGAAACCCCAGCCAGCAGCGTAGACCAACTCGATCATCGGACCGTGCGAGAAGCGTCAGGAGGGTATACCGCTCCTGGGCCAGCGGCGTATCGAGGGCCTTATCCTTGAAGTAGCTGTGGGCTGGCACTGCTGCCGCGTTGAGGGCCGCGGTTATCGCAGTGCTGTGGATCTCACGGGGAGTCAGGACGACGATATCGTTCCAATCGATAGTGCGATCGGCACACTTCGGGTGGGGTGTGCGCTCCTTATGGAGCTTGATCAGTTCTGCGATCCCATTAATCTCCTGCTACATCGTTGCCCACTGGACTGTGGCTACGTTGCCCGGTCCATTGTCGGGCGAGGGCAAGAATGCCCGCGCCTCGCGATCACGGTTGAACTGGATGAGGTGAGCCGCCATATCCACAACGGTGGTTGGGCATCGGTAGCAGATGTCCAACATTTCATCGTGGGTGTGGGGGTGGGAGCGGGGGAAGTCGCGAATGCTCTCCGGCTGGGCGTGGCGCAGGCCCGTGTAAATCGTCTGGTCCTCGTCGCCTATGACCGTCAACGTGCCGTTCTGAGCAAGAAGGTCGATCACTGTCTGATCGGCCTTGTTGAGGTCCTGGTACTCGTCGACGAGGACATGCTCGAAGGTCGTCCGCGCTGGGTGCAGCGGGTGAAGCTCTAGGTACCTGCGCATCAGGGCGGGCAGTTCGCCGATCAGCATCGCGTGGTGGAACGTCAGCCAAGCGATCATGTCGGCGTGGAACGCATTGTCAGCCGGGTCAGTTGGCCACCCTGGGTCTTCATGTTGCAATCTTGCCCAGTCGGCCTTGAACGCTTGGAGCATCCGCTTGATATCGCGAATTTCCCGGTGTGGCCGCTTCAGGTCCGCGCGCAGGAAGCCTTCTTCGAACTCCATCATCGGACGAGCAAAGCGTCCTCCCGATCCCGGGATCTCACTCCCAGCGACGGACTTGAAGCAGAAGCTGTGGAGCGTTCCGCTGATGACGCGGTTGGCCCCCCACGTCTCAAGACCCATGAGGTCCTTGCGCAGTTCCGCAGCAGCGTTGCGCGTGAACGTGACTAGGAAGATGTGACCGGGCTCGAAACCTTCTTGGAGCAGGCGCTTAATTCGGTGGCGTAGCGCGCGAGACTTCCCGGTGCCCGGGCCGGCGCAGACACGCAAGGGAGACTCTTCACACGCCGCGATGCGCAGGACTGGCCCGTCCAAGCCCTCATCCCATCTGGTCTCCTGATCCAACGGTACCTCCCCAAACGCAATTCCCATCGCCTAACGACGTAGACACTCGTATATATAGTCGCAAACAGCTTCGGCGAGCGATCAAACCGCCCTTCTTGCAAACCTCCGAGATGGAGTAACACATGCCATCGGTCAACGATCGGACACTTTGCGATAAAGCCGATGAGAGGATGGCAACCCAGCTCGCTCCGACATCGCACGAATCGCAGTATCGGAAGGAAAGACGACAACCGACACCTGATAGGAGCACTTGTGCAACTCGGTAAGAGAGAAATTCTAGCGACGGGTCGCATATCAGAAACGGCTACGAACTCAACTTGTCAACACCTGCCAAGACTAGATCCGGTAGTCCGCTCGGTCATAAGTATGCGGTGGGTTGAGCCACACTGAAAACTCAGAATGGGTCAGATACGGAATCATGAACTGCCACTCATCGTGCGACGGGTCGCTCGGTCAGGGCTTTCGGGTGTGCATCCGTCTTTGTAGCCTCTCGCAGAGTTCATAACACGTGGGGCCACACTAAACAGCGAGACAAGTCACGATGACGACGTGTGTACCGTTCTACGTATAATCAGAGAGAACTCTGGGGTTCACGTCCTTGCATTGGCGCAACGAGTACGTCGGCTCGGGGAGCCCTGTCGGGTTCTTTGTTCGGCCGGCGGCGTCCTGCTTTCCATCCCTACTTCGGCAAGGAGATCTCCAGATGCACATTCTTCAGATTGCCCCTCCCTGGTATCCAATCCCCCCGGTCGGCTACGGGGGCATCGAGCGCGTTGTCTATGAGCTCACGGAGGGACTCGTCGCCGCCGGGCACCAGGTCACGCTGCTGGCGCCCGCCGGTTCGCGCTCAACCGCCCGGCTGATCGAGACGACGACGCCGCTCGGTCTCGACCTCTCCGAAGGAGAGAAGATCGGTCACTTCATGATCAACGGCCGGCGGGCCTATGAGATGGCATCGCGGCTCGGCGTCGACATCGTCCATGACCACACCGACTACTCGCCTGATCCCGATTTCCCACTTCCAATCGTGCGGACGATGCATGGTCCGGCGGTCGAGTATCACGTGGCGATGTACCAGGCGATGACGCACCGCGGCGATCAGTTCATCGCGATCAGCGAGCGACAGCGTCAGCTCTTCCTTGAGGCGGCGGCGCGACAGTTCGGCCCTGGCGAGCAACTCCGGATCAGCGGCGTGGTCTATAACCCGATTGATGTCGCGTCGACCCCGTTCTTTCCGGCGAGTGCGAAACGGGGCTACGCGGCATTTCTCGGGCGGTGCCATTGGGAGAAAGATCCCGCGGCCGCGGTACGAATCGCCGTCGCCGCCGGCGTGCCGCTCAAGATGGCGTTGCGCGTCACCGAGCAGGAACAGTCGTACTTCGAAGAGGTCGTTCGCCCGGAGATCGACGCGGCCGGCGCTCTGGTCGAGTTCCTCGGCGAAGTGGCTGGCTCCGAGAAGTCTGCCTTGATCGGCCAGGCCAGCGCCGTCATCTTCCCGTCCCCCTGGGAAGAGCCGTTCGGGCTCGTCATGATCGAGGCGGCCGCCCATGGCACCCCAGTCGTCGCGCTGCGCCGCGGTGCCGCGCCAGAGGTCGTCGCGGACGGGGTTACCGGGTATCTCTGCGCCGATGAGGCCGAGATGGTCGCCGCCTTACCGCGGGCGATGACGCTCGACCCCTACGCCTGTCGATCGTTGATGGCTGATCGGTTTGACCGGTCAGTGATCGCCCAACGACAACTTGAGATCTACGAGCGCATCCTCGGCGGCGTCACCGCTCCCGACGATCGCGACCGGCAGGCGGCCGAGGTCGCCTAGCCTGACGCCCCTTGGCCACCGACCCGCGAGGTGGCGCACATGTCCGGCGGCGCTACACCTCGTCGCGGAGCAGCACGCGCCGCCGCTGCCGCTCGGCTCGGGCGGCCTGACGGATTAAATCCTTGACCCGGTCGGGGTCGCCGACGTTGAGCAAGCGGCGATCGGGACCGGTCGCGTCAGTGGTGACGATGTGAACATCGCCGAGCCCCGTGAGTCGCTCGATCGGGTTCTGTTTGACCGCGACATCGTTGACCCGGTAGAGATCGATCTCCTCGGTCCGGCGACCGATCAGACCCTGCTCGATGATCAATCGCTCATTGGTGAGCCGGTAGCGGTTGGTCAACCCAACCCGCGGCGAGATGATTCTGTTCGGTCGTCCCTCCCAGAGCAGGCGTTCCCCGCCTGGTTCCCCGTCGAGGTCTTCGCCGACCGGCAGTCCATCGTCCGCGATCATCCGTCCCGCCGCGTCGGCGCGATTCCCACCGACCGGCGGTGCCATCACCGCCGCCGCTTCGGCGACATCGTCCAGCGCGCGGCCGCACGACTGACAGAAGCGGGCATCGTCGTCATTGTCGGTCCCACAGTTGGGGCAGAAGGGCATGCGTGGCCTCTCTTCCTGGCATCCGGTCAGACGCAAGTGGTGTGCGATAGCTCGATCATAGCAGGCGTGGCGAGCCGCCCTGGGGCGGTCCCGCGGCGTACAATGGATCGATGAGGCAACTCACGATCCCAGGGGCAGAGACCGTGATTGAGACAGGAGTGGGGCGGGGACGTGGACAACGGCGGCGGGATGACGGAGCGCGATGAGCAGGACGAAGGACTCGACTACCGGCGGCGGTATCGCGGACTGATCGGCGTTCACTCCAAGGTCCCGATTCGAGACCGCGCGATCCTCTCGCTTGTCTACACACCGGGAGTGGCCGAGGCGTGCCTGGCGATCAGCCAGGACCCGCTCGCCTCCTACGACCTGACCTGCCGCGGCAACACGGTCGCGCTACTCACCGATGGCTCCGATATCTTTGGCCGGGCCGGCGGACCGCCCGAAGCGGCTATCCCGATCGCCGAGGCCAAGAGTGTCATCTTCAAGACCTTCGCTGGAGTTGACGCCTTCCCGCTCTGTCTTGACACGCACGACCCGGCAGAGCTGGTGGAGATTGGCAACGCGATCGCGCCAACCTTCGGCGCGATCTGCCTCGACGACATCTCCGCGCCCCAGGCCTTCACGGTCGCCGACCATCTTGAGAAGGCGGCCGAAATCCCCGTCTTCTCGAATCAACACCACGGCACCGCGGTCCTCGTCCTTGGCGGACTGATCAACGCCCTCAAGGTGACCAGCAAGGAGCTGCGGGAGGTCTCGGTCGTCATCAGCGGGGCTGGCGTGGCCGGTATCGGCGTCGCTCGACTCCTGGTGCGGGCCGGAGTGCGCCGGCTCGTCGTCTGTGACCGCGCCGGGGCGATCCATAAATACCGGTCGGAGCGGATGAACTGGGCGAAATCGTACGTCGCCAAGGAGACGAACCTCGAAGGCCGGCACGGCTCGCTCGCCGAGATGATGCGCGGCGCTGATGTCTTCATCGGTCTCTCGACCGGGGCCGTCGTCACCGAGGAGATGATCCGCTCGATGGCGCCCGACCCGATCGTCTTCGCGCTGGCGGTTCCGGAACCGGAGATTTCCCCCGCCGACGCCCGCGCCGCCGGCGCCCGGGTCGTCGCCACCGGCCGCTCCGACTATCCGAACACGATGGATGTCTCGCTCGTCTTCCCCGGTGTCTTTCGCGGACTGCTCGATTGCCGGGCGCGCAATATCCGGCTTCGCACCCTTCTCTACGCCGCCGATGCCCTGGCGGCAATGGTGCAACCCGACGAATTGCACGCCGACTACATCGTGCCGAGCATCTTCGACTTCCGCGTCGCCCCGGCGATCGCCGCGGCCGTTGTGCGCGGGACCCTGGAGGCGGGTGAGGCGGGGCGCGAGATCGAGCCGAGTCTCGTCGCCGAGAAGACTCGGCGCTACGTCTACGAGGGGCGCCTGCTCCCATCCAAACCGAGTACCCGGGGCGAGCACAAGACCTTCCGGGAGGAAGCGATCGAGCTGCGGCAGCGCCACGGTGGCGTCCTGGAGCTTCACTCCAAGATCCCGATTCGCGACCATCACATTCTCAACGTCCTCTACGTTCCCCCTGCCGCGCTGATCCCGGCCCGGGTCATCCGGGACGATCCGTCGAAGGTGACGGAGCTGACCTCCAAGGGAAATCTGGTCGCCATCGTCACCGATGGCTCGGCGGTGCTTGGACTCGGCGACATCGGACCCCAGGCGGCCTTGCCAGTGATGGAAGGCAAGGCGGTCCTCTTTCAGTCTATGGCGGGAGTCGAAGCCTTTCCGATCTGCGTCGCCGCCCGCGACCCCGACGACATCGTCGCCATCGTCCGCGCCATCGCGCCATCATTCGGTGGAATTAACCTGGAAGATATCGCCGCTCCCCGCTGCTTCGAGATCGAGGAGAAGCTGCGGGCCAGTCTCGATATGCCGGTCTTTCACGATGATCAGCATGGTACGGCGATCGTCGTGGTCGCTGGATTGGTCAACGGGCTCAAACTTCGCGGCTCTGCCCTGGTCGACGTTCGCGTCACCATCAATGGCGCCGGTGCGGCGGGAATCGCGGTGGCGAAGTTGCTGCTGGCCCTTGGCGTCGGAGATATCGTCATCTGCGACCGCTCCGGGGCGATCGTCGAGGGACGCACCGACCACATGGACGTCTCGAAGTTCGAGATCTCCGGGGTCACCAACCGCGAACGGCGCACCGGAAGCCTGGTCGACGTCATCACCGGCTCCGATATCTTCATCGGGCTCTCCGCGGGCGGGGCACTGACACCGGAGATGGTCCGCACTATGGCGCCGAACCCGCTCGTCTTCGCCCTCGCCAACCCGGTACCGGAGATCACGCCGGAACTCGCTCGGGGCGCCGGGGCGCTGGCCGTCGCGACGGGGCGGTCCGACTACCCGAATCAGGTCAACAACTCGCTCGCCTTCCCCGGTGTGTTTCGCGGCGCGCTGGATGTTCAGGCACGCGGCGTCGACGACGCGATGAAGATCGCCGCCGCCTACGCCATCGCCGACCTCGTCGGTGATGACGAGCTCGGTCCCGACCGGATCATCCCCGACAGCCTCGATCTCCGGGTGCCGCCCCGCGTGGCCGCGGCGGTCGCGGCGGCCGCCATCGCGGGTGGTCTGGCCCGTTTGCCGCTCGACCCCCAGGAGGTCGAGGCACGCTGCCGCGACCTGGTCTACGAAGGAACGATCGCGCTGTAGGACGTGCCTGTGACCTCGGGGGGGGACCAGCGCACCAGGGCCAGCGCCACGTCGATGCCCGCTCGTTAGGTCAGCGCCATGGAGCCTGAGGAGATGAAGAGTTCGATGCGAGCCAGTAGCCGAATCTCTCCCGGGATCGAGATCGTCGAAGGCGACATCACTCGTCAACGAGTCGACGCGATCGTCAATGCAGCGAACCGGTCGCTGCTCGGTGGCGGTGGCGTCGACGGAGCGATCCATCGGGCCGCGGGTCCCGGTCTGCTGGAAGCGTGCCGGCAGCTCCATGGCTGCGAAACGGGAGAGGCGAAGAGCACCCCGGGGTTCGCCTTACCGGCAACGTGGGTCATCCACACGGTCGGACCGGTCTGGCGGGGTGGCGATCAGGGGGAGGATGAGCTGCTGGCACGCTGCTACCGGAGCGTGCTGGCGATCGGCGTCGAGCACGAGGTCCGCACCATCGCCTTTCCCTCCATCTCAACCGGCGCCTACGGCTTTCCCATCACGCGGGCGTGCCAGATCGCCCTCCGGGAGGTCAGCGATCATCTGCGGACCAACCAGCAGCTCTACCGGGCAACAATCGTCTGCTACAACCGCGATGTCTTCAACGCCTACCGCGACGCCTACGAGGGCTTTGAGTAACGACCGGTGCTCCGGATAAGATCGGAGGCAAGTACGGCCCTCGTCACGGGTTGTACGGATTGCCCCGGAAAACCGATGTCACATCATTACCAGCCAATCGCCTCATAGTCACCCGAGTGTGACCCCCGCTCCCGGCGGTTGCCATGACCGGCCGCGTCTCGCCGCCGGGCCACGGACAGGCAGACCGAGACTGGCGCGCGTTCGCCGTCCATGTGCTCGCATCGTGTACGGTCCAACGAAGGCCACTCGCTCGATCCAACCCTTGCGATGGTGCGCGAATGCAACGATCCCGTGCCGCGATGGCGGCACGGGATCGGTTCGGTGCGCTGCGTGATGCTTAGCTAGCGCCGGCCGGGGGGCTCGACATCCACTCCTGCATCGCCTGCTTGCCAGGGCGATCGACATGGACATGCTCGTCGACCTTGGTTACCCAGCTCGTCGGAATCCAGTGATGCTGCCCATCAGGGCTGCCGTTCTTCGTCAGCTTGATCGTGTCGCCCACGTCGATGTGATCGACGGTGCCGAATTGCCCACCGTCCGAGCAGACGACCGGCATATGCTCCTTGATCTGACTGGTATCCATTAAATTGTTCCTCCACGTTGCGCCGGTCTCGCCGGATCGCACCATCGCGACCCCGTCCAGCCGGCGCCGATTGTTGGGTACCACCCGAACGACCAGCTGGCATCCAGAAGATGGTAAGCACGTCACGTACCAGCAGGGGCGGTCCGCTGTCGTCAAGACCACCCGGCGGACCGTGCTCTCGCCTCTATCGTGGCGCGTCGGCGACGAAGATTTTGCCGAGGACCGGGCTCACGAACCCAGTTGCGAGACAATCCATGAGGATCTCGTCCCAGAGCCGGCCGCCCATCCACCGGCACTCCCGGCGCCGACCGATCTCCCTGAATCCCGCGTTGAGGTAGGCGTGATAGCCAGCCAGATTGTAGGCGTAGGTGCTCAGCAGCACCGAGTGGAGTCCGAGGGCGGTGAAGGCGACATCGAGCATCAGCCGGGTCGCCTCGGTGCCGTAGCCCTTGCCCCGGCACTCCGCCTCGCCGATCAAGAGGCCGAAACCGGCCGAGCGATTCCGGTAGTCGATCTCCCGCAGATCGGTGTTGCCGATCGGGCGGCCGCTCGACCGCTCGTAGATCGTGAAGACCGCGGCGTCGTGGCTCGTCCGGTCGTACCACGCGGTTTCAGCTTCCAGGGTGGTCGGACCCGGTGGGATGCCAAGCGTCCGGAGGGTCGCGAAGTCATTGATCCACCGCTGGTAGGTGGGAAGCAGGTCGCGGCGATGGGGCCCGAGGGCGACGAGATCGCCGACCACATTGAGGATGGCTGGATTCTCAGCGCCCGGCTCCATCATTCCCCTCCTTCCCGTTCCTGCCGAACCGCGCGGAGCCGCTCGATCATCGTGTTATCGTCGTGGTAGATCCCCAGCGACCGCTGCAGGCCACCAACCACCAGCGGATTGAGATAGCCTGCCTGATTGTCTGCTCCCGCCTTCGCCGGGTCGGGCAGGGTCCGCAGGCGAATATCGGTCGCGAGCCCGATCACCCCGTAGTACCGCGCCGGGTCGACATGCCGTGCGAGACAATCCATGTAGCCCGCCTCCCAGTTGGTGCCCGAATCCTCGCTGACCTGGCAGATCAGGACGTTGCTCGCTTCGAGCGCTTCCATGTCGGCCAGGTAGATCGTCTGACCGGTGATGTCGGTCCGGGTCTTATCGTTGATCGGCTCGCTCTCGTTCGGGCAATAGACCTCGAAGCCATGCTCGCGCAACCTGGCGGTCAGCCACAGGTTATAACGAACCTCGGCCGCGACGAACATGGGGCCGCCTAGATAGAGCTTCATGTGTGGTCGCTTCCCCCTCGTCACCGTGCAGCCCGGCGATCGACACCCTGGACGGCCGGCAAGTCGGCGATTACTCGTCGCGACCGACCAGCGCGGTCGCGGCGGCGGGCGCCGTGTAGGGTTCCGTGCCGCCCACGGTAGCGGTCACCGCCTCGACGCCCTGCTCACCGGTTCGCTCACCGGAGTGCGCGGTCGCCCCGGCACGGACCGCTCCCGGCACCCGCTGCCGCTCAATGTCAATCCGCCGGGTCAGCCAGAGTGACACAAAGATGAAGACCGTCCCAAAAAGAAACGGAAACTGGTAACCGAGCTGCTCCCAGAGCGCCGCCCCGACCACGGGGACGACAATCGCGGTGAGATGCGCGAGCGACACCCCCATCGCCAGGCTCGGCGCCAGATCATCCGGCTGGCAAATCTTCCGGAGATAGGTTGTGGTGCCGATCGAAAAGAGCGAGAGAAAGTTGTACCCCAGATAGGTCAGATAGAGCAGCCAGACATTTTGGGAGAAGGCAAACCCGAGAAAGACCGCCAGGTGCCCCAGGTAGCCGGCGGTTAGCATTCGTCGCTCGCCATGGCGGTCGATCATCCGGCCGATCCACGATCCGGTCCGCCAGTTCAGGACCGCGCCAACGGTCAGCAATATCAGCAAGGCGCGGGCGTTGACCCCGAACTCCTCGACCAGCACGAACGGCGCGAAGGCGAAGTAGATCTGCTGCCGGCTGCCATCAATGAACGTCAGCCAGTAATAGAGCCCGTATTCCCGCCGCCAGGTGATCCGCGGCCCGCGCGCCGCCCGCGCTGCCGCCATCGGGAACCGGAAGATCGACACCGCGCCAACCAGGGCGGCGACACCAACCAGGAGCCAGCTCGCACGCAGCCACGGCCCCTGATTCGCCCGGAGATCTCCTGTCGCCCACTCGACGCCGACGAGCATGACCAGGACGCTGAGGAGTCCGACCAGGGTCCCGGCAAACCCGATCGAGCGAAAGCGGCCGAGCACCGCGCCTTCCTCGCCGGGACGGGCCAGGGAAAGACCGAGCGCATCCTGCAGTTGCAGCCACGAGTGATAGCCGATGCTGGCGACGATCGTCGGCACAATCAGACCGGCGAACGAATTGGCCCCGGCAAAGACGCTGAAACCAACCGCCATTAAGATGAGGGAAAACCCGGTCGCCCGCGCGATGCCGAAGCGGAGCAGCAAGGCGGCAACGAAGATCAGCAGAAAGCCGGGAAGCTCGCGAATGGCAATCAGATAGCCATTAAGCGCTCCGTTCATCCCGAGCTCGTCGCGGAAGAAGTTTGGGGCGATCGCCTGGAAGACGTTCAGACCCATCGTGACGCAGAAGCTGGTGATGCCCAGCAGCAGGAACCCCAGCCGGAGCTGAGCGGGGGTCAGCACCGGCCCTCCATCCGAGCCGGCGCCCCGCACCGGCGAACTCATCCCCCCCGCCCCCACGCTGCCTCCCAACCCCGTCCTCGTCCCCGTTTCGAACCCTGACGATGCGAAGAACCCAGTCTACGGCAGGTGACGGAATCATGGTCCCGCCGAACGTGGCGTGGTTCGATAAGCGGCGCCAAGCCACCGCGCCACCGTCGAGCGCGCCCCTCCCTTCCGCGCCTACGCATCCGACGGCTAACGTGCGACCACGCTGGTCAGAACCTGCTACCTCATCCGCTCATCGCCAGTTCCGTCCTGGCGTCAACCCCGGCCAGACTCCGAGTACCGCCTATCCACCCTGTCATTCCGAGCGTGTCGAGGAAACTCTTTCACGGCTGCTGCGCCGAAGATTCCATACGCGGACCTCAGCGTAACCATCCCCTCCGTTCCCCTGACCGCAATCGTTCGCAGGCTGTCATTCCGAGCGTGTCGACACATCTCTCTTTGCTTTCCGCGACTGAGTGACTCGGTGAGACCACTCTCGGCCGGATCGGCCCACCTGACCGTAACCTCTGCTCCAACCCCGTCGACGAACCTCGAGCAGATCCCGCCAACACGTACCAAGCGAATCGATCAGTCGATCGCGCGCAGCAAGGGTCGGGTCAGGCAGGTCGGGCCACCGGCGCGGTTGAGCGAGATCTCACTCCCGTCATAGGTCAGCACCTCGCACCCAGCGGCTTCGAGCCGTTCCCGGGTGATGGGGTTGCCGGCGGAGGCGATACAGCGACCAGCGCCGAGGGCGAGGACGTTGCAGCCGAGGGAGTCGAACTCCTCGTCAGGCACCTCGACGAACCGCCATTCACGCTCCTGGAGCAGCTCGACAAACGCGGTCACCAGCAAGGGCAGGTAGACCACCGCCAGCCCTGGCGCGACCGGGCTGATCATCGACATCAGGTGCAGGCACTCGGCCGGACCACGCCAGTGGGGCAGCACGACCGGGATGACGGCAACCCCTTGCGGAGCGAGCAGATCACTGAGCTGGTTGATCCCGGCGTCGTTGGTCCGGTACCCGCGCCCCACCGCCAGCGTTTGTTCGTCGAGCCACAAGGCGTCGCCACCATCGACGGTGCCTGGGGCGTCGATCCGACCCAGAATTGGAATCGCGAGCCGCTCGTATGTCGCGGCATGACGGTCGGTCTCACCACGTCGCAGCGGCTTGCCCATCCGCAGGAGAATCGCTCCCGCGTCGGTCAAATACGATGGGTCGTAGGCGAAGATGGCATCAAGCTCCCCCGCCTCGTCCGTCTCCTCGACGATCACGTCCACGCTAGCGCCAGTCAGAAGGTCGGTGAATGCGTCATGCTGGCGCATGCTCAGCGCATGATCGACGGGGTGCAGGAAGCCGAAGTCCCGCCACTGGTCGGGTTCGACCGGCGGAGCCGGCCGCCGCACCATCACTCGCCGCAGCGGAGCGACCATCGACTGGCCACCAAAGAGCCGGGGTGCGGACGCGACGGCTGACGCGGTCTCAGGCATTGACATGGTGGGCGCTCTCCTTCTGGCAGGGTGCAGACAAGTGACATCGGGGCCGGATCGTAGCACGCGACAGCCGATGTTCTCGACCGTGGGCAGCATCAACGGAGACCGTTGCGGCTGGCATCGTTGCGGTCGGCGGCGTACGGTGGCGTCAGCGATGTGGCATCAGGGCGACACGGGGTCAGGACAACGATGCGGATAGCGTTTTTCGATCCATTCTCCGGCGCGAGCGGCGATATGATCCTCGGTGCGCTTCTCGACGCTGGCCTCTCGCCGCGCGATCTGCGGCGGGAGCTCGGCAAGATCGGGATCAGTGGCTACACCTTGGACGTTGAGTCTACCGGTCAGCACGGTCTGCACGGGACGCGCGCGATCGTGACCGTGGCCGACGATGCACCGACGCGGGACTGGACGGCGATCCGAGATCTGTTGGAGTCCTCAGCCCTGGACAATGGGGTGCGGGAAGTGGCGCTGTCAGTCTTTGGGCGTCTGGCCCAGGCAGAGGCGAAAGTTCATCAGCAGGACGTCGCGACGGTCCATTTTCACGAGGTGGGTGGCGTTGATGCCATCGTCGATATTGTCGGGGCTTGCATCGGTCTCGCGCTGCTCGGAATCGAGCGCGTCTTCAGCGGTCCGCCGCGTCTCGGGTCGGGCTTTGCGCGGAGTCAGCACGGCATCGTCCCGGTGCCCGCGCCAGCGACCGCCGAGCTGCTGGCCAGGGCGGCGGCGCCAACGCTGAGTGGCGCACCTCCGGCCGAGGCGCCAGAGGGAGAGCTCCTGACCCCGACCGGCGCGGCGATCCTGACGACCCTTGCCGAGTTCCGGCGTCCAAACCTGACACCCACCGCGATTGGTTACGGATTCGGCACACGAGAGCTGCCCTGGCCAAACGCGCTTCGGGTCTGGATCGGGACGACCGAGGAGAGCCAGCACGGCGGCGACGATGGAGAGATGGTGCTGGAGACAAATATCGACGACATGAGTCCCCAACACTACGAGCCACTTACCGAGCGGCTCTTCGCGACGGGCGCGCTTGACGTCTGGCTGACACCGATTGTGATGAAGAAGGGACGCCCGGCCATTCAGGTCGGCGTCCTGGCGCCCACGGGGCGACGACGAGAGCTGGAAGATGTGCTGATCCTCAACAGCACCACGCTCGGCGTGCGAGCGACGCCGGTCGAACGGACCAAGGCCGCCCGGCGCACGGAGATCGTCGCCACTCGCTGGGGTGATGTCGCGGTCAAGCTGCGAGCCTGGAACGGCCGGGTGATCGATGCCGCACCCGAGTATGACGACTGCCTCGCCCTCGCCCGGACCAACGAGACTACCCTGCGGGAGGTCTGGAACGAGGCGCACCGTCTTGGCGAGTCATACGTTGGCCGCCAGCTCGGCGACGATGGTGCCCTCGGCAGCTCGGCCTCGGTTCGAGGTCGAGGCAGGGGCTGATCGATGCTTCCGACGCTTCATCTCAGCGCCCGCCGTCACGACTCCTCAACGTGACGATGCCGCGTCGCGTGGTGCGTACGTCGTGGCCGCCGGGAGGGCACCGTGGGAGTGGGCGGCAGGTTTGACTGGCACGATCATCGCTCTCTTGACGTTTCAGATAAAGACGGGTCACCCGCTGAGCGAAAATCAGCCTGGCCACCGTCAACGCAAATCCCCCGAGGGTGCCAACGGCGACAACGCGGTCGGGCACCCGGGCGCATGCCTTGCGCCCCTACCGAGCGGTGGCCCGCGGGTTTTCCAATGAATGCATGATCCGGCTTCGCTCGCCCAAAGGTCACCGGCCAGGCGCTGACACGCGACCGCGAAGGGTGGGGCAGGTCATGAGCCCGAACCATTGCCGCGAGGTTGCGCCAGGACATCGCCAATCGCGAGCACCCACGGCGGTCGACGTAGTTGGGACGCCCCACGGGCGCGGTTGTAGGGGCGCATGGCATGCGCCCTGGGTCCTGGTCGCGTTGTCGCGGTTGTCATACCGGCTAGACCCAGCGCTGCTGCACTGGCGACGCATGGGATCGCTGAGCACGCTCAGCATCGCCGCCGGAAGCGAGGGTAAGCCGTAGCGGCCACGCGGTACGTGGAGTTTGGCGAAGCCGGTTATCCCTGATTCGCTCGCCCAGCGACCACTCACCTCCGAAGGTTCACCGTCAGCTCAAACGATGGACGAGCACTCCCTGGAGTGATTCGTCCTCGCGGCTAGGGCACCGCGTCCGAGGGGCATGGTATTCCCCAGGGTGGCGAGAACTGGTCAGCGTAGAAAGGACCCTGGGCCGCCCAGGCCTGGTCGCCAGCGGCGGCGGCGAGACGCTCGACAAGGCCGTCGCCGACCGACCCGTAGTACCAGCTCCCGCCCGCGGTGGCGGAGAGCGCGGCCAGGCTGTTGGCAGTGACGAAGGCCCGCCAGACATCTGGCCAGGAGCCGGAGAAGACCGAGCGTCGTCCGTCTGCTGGCGCCATCCCCGGAATAGTGGCAATCAGCCGGGCGCCAACGTCGTGCCGAGCTTCGACGGTCAATTGGAGCGGATCGGGGAGGACAGAGGGTGCGATAGCACCGCGTCCCTGAAAGGCATCGGCGGCGGCGGTAGTGAGCGCCACTCGGGTGGTCTCGGGATCGAAGGATCGAGCGACGAAGGGGGACACCGCCTCTTTCGTCTCGACACCGTGAACGGCCGGGGCGAACGGAACGAGCTGCTCGATCGTCCGGCGATCACCGGAGACGAGGAGCGTGGGCGCGGCCTGCGCGCCCAATAGGAGTGCATAGAAGGGCGGTTCCCCGGCGACCATTCCGTTGAGCCAGGAGCGGGTCTGCGGATTGAAGGAGTGTGGGACGAAGCTGTCGTTCGTGCCGGCCGCGGCGTGGAAGCCGATCAGCGCCAGCGCATCGACACCCCGCTCGATTGCCTGATCGATGCGGCCGAGGATGCTCGGACCGCCGATAAGCTCAGCACCAACGATGTCGCGTTGGCTCAGGTTGGTTCCCGCCGCGTGGGTATCGATGACCAGCACGTCACTCGCACCACCCTGGCGCAACCCGGCGATCGCCGCGTTGACGTCGGCGGCGTAGTTCTGGCAGGCGGCGGCATAGCCAGCCATGCCGCCGATGATGTCGCGCCAGTCATCGACGCCGACAATGCCTTCAATGTCGCCCAGGATCAGCGCGCGGCCACCATTCATGCCAGTCACCCCCTACTTCTCGCTCAATACCGGATAGTGGCGGTTGTCTATCTCGGTGGCCGTGGCTGCTCAGAGGCCGAGATCAGCGGTCTCCGTGCCGTGCGATTCCTGCCTTGAGCACGACCCACAGATCTGTCACCTCACCGATGCCAGCGATGCGAACGGCGACCAGGTAGACGGCGGCACCGGCGAGCATCGGAACGCCGGCCAGCGTCACCTCTCGCTGAAGACCGTCTCCCATCGGCGCCGCGTGCTGCCAGCGGAGCGCGACCCAGATCATCCATGCCAGGATGGCGGCGCCACCCGCGGCGGCGACCGATCTCCGGACGACACGGACCAGAGCCGGAGTCGCGATCGGACCAAACGTCCGCTCCGCAAGCCACCACATCAACAGGCCATGCGCGATGAACTGCGCAGAATTGGCCAGCACCAGCCCGAGCATCCCGAGCGCGTGGACCAGGGAGAGCGCGACGGCGAAATAGACCCCGACCGCGATGATACCAACGATGACGGGCGTCCGTGTGTTGCGGCGGGCATAAAAGGCAAAGATCAAGACCTGATCATAGGCCGCGAAGAGGGTGCCGGGGAGATAGCCGAGCAACGCAACCACGATAGCGCGAGCGCCCGCCGCATCCGTCGCGCCATGATGAAAGACGAGATCGACCGTTGGCACGGCGACCGCGGCCAGACCAAACGTCGCGGGGAGAATCAGCACCGTGGTCATCGCCAGTGCCCGCCCCAGGGTGCCGCGAAACGCCGCGATATCGCCGGCGGCGTGGTGGCGGGCGAGCGTTGGGAGCGCGGCCAGCGAGATCGCCGCCGCAACCAGCCCGAGCAGCAGCTGGACCAGCGTGGTGGCATATCGCATCGCGCCGAGCGCGTTCTCGCCGGCGTTCCAGCCGAGATTTCGGTCCGCGACTGTCGCGACCGTGCTCACCAGCAGTCCCAGAAAGATCGGGGCGTAGAGACCGAGCACCTCGCGCACGGCGGGATGCCGCAGCTGGAGGTTCGGCCGGGGCAGCGCGTCCGCCCGTCGAAGTGGTCCGATCAGCGAGAGCAGAATCAAGGCCGCTCCTGCCAGCATACCGATGGCCATGCTGCGGACTCCGAACCGCCCCGCGAGAAGCAGGATCGCGCCGACGATGGCGACGTTACGGAGCGCAAGCGACATCGCCGGAGCGGTGACGCGCCCAATGGCGTGGAGGACCGCCATCATCACAGTGCTGACGGAGAGGAGCAACACGGCGGGCAAGATCCACCGCACGAGCGTGACGGTGAGGTTCACCGTCTCCGGGCTTCGAGGCTGGTGATCGGTGACGAGACTCGTCATCGCGTGGACCACCGCCGGTGCTCGCCAGACTCCAACAAGCACCGCCGCCCCGACGACGACGAAGACCAGCGTCATCAACGCCCCGGAGATGCGGCGAAGCTCGGCCCGGTTAACCGCATCAGCGCCCACCCACCGGGCCAGCACCGGGATCAACGCCGCCTGCAGCATCCCGCTGACCGCCAAATCGAAGAGCAGCGTATGGACGTTGTCGGCGACAGTAAAGGCGGCCATCGCATCGCCGGTGCCGAAGTGGGCCGATGCCAACTGCTCGCGGGCCAGGCCGAAGAGGCGACTCAGGACATTGCCGGTCATGAGGAGCAATGCCGCGGTCGTCGCGGTCGATGCGCCGCGAGACGGCGCGTCATGCCCAGGCTCCCCGGATGACGATGCTGTCAACCCCTGCCGACCGCTTTCCTTGGCGTCGACGGGTACCATGGCAGGAACCGACCAGGAATCTGAGGATCGATCGCCAGGCGGATCGGTCATGGGGCGATGTCGCGCAATTTGTGGGCGAGGAGGGTTGTCGATCGTCCCGGGACAAGCGGGAGGATTTCGACCTTCCCGCCGTACGCCTCCACGGCGGCCACCTCGGGAAGAAGCGTCTGGTCGGGACCGGCTTCGGCGGCAGAGACGGTGTAGTCGGCCCCTTTGGCATAGATGTCGGGGCGGAGCAGCGCGACAACTCGCTCGGCCGTCTCCTCGCTAAAAATCGTGACGTAATCGACGCAGGAGAGCGCGGCGACCAGCTCGGCTCGTTCATCCTGAGGGACCACCGGCCGGCCCGCGCCTTTGCGTCTGGAGGTGCCGATGTCGTCGTTGATCGCGACGACAAGGATATCGCCGAGCTCGCGCGCCGCCTGCAGTGACCGTAGGTGACCAACGTGGAGCAGATCGAAATGCCCATTCGTCAGCACCACGCGCTTCCCGGCGGCGCGCAGGCGAGAGCCAAGGCCGCTCAGGGCAGCGACTGGCAATACCTGTCCCACTATCGCGCCTCAGGTTCCATCTGCTCGACGGCGAGGGCCATCTGGGCCGCGGTCACCGGGACGTTGCCCCAGGCACGGACCGCGATGCCGCCGGCCAGCTGGGCCAGGACGAGTGCATCACGCGGCGTCACACCGGCGGCCAGGGCGGCGGTCATCACGGCCACGAGGGCGTCGCCTGCCCCGGTCACATCGTAGACATCGGTCCGGTTTGCCGCCGGAACCGTCTCCACGCCGCCGGGATGCGCCAGGTAGGCCGCCTCGCCACCGCGGGTGACCGCGAGCATCCGGCAGCCCCATCGCTCGCGACCGGCCGCGACCATCTCGGGGGTCACCTGGGCGCCGAGAGCCCGCTCAGCCTCCGCTTCATTGCAGCGAATCAGGTCGAACCCGTTGAATCGGGCGGGACCGGTCTGCGCGTCGGCGACGATCAGCCGCCCCGCACCCGCGGTACGGACCGCGTTAATGACCTCTGGCGTCGCGATGCCACATTGATAATCGGAGATGAGGAACGCATCGACTCCTTCTCGGGCGAGGCGGCCAATCGCCACGGCCAACGATTGTTTGATGGCAACCGCGAGCGGGGTCTGGTCGATGCGATCGAGACGGGCGACCTGTTGCGGGTAGACGAGCAACCCTTCGGCCACGATCCGGGTCTTGACGGTCGTCCGGCGAGACGGATCGACGCTGACCCCGTCGATGGCCGCTCCCTGCTCCACGAGCAGCGCACGCAGACGTGTGCCTTCATCGTCACCGCCGACGACGCCGACAAGGTCGACCCTGGCACCGAGGCCAAGGAGGCTGAGAGCCGGAGCGCTACCGCCGCCGGGATGCTCGAGGTGGCGGGTCTCTTCGAGTACCGGAATTGGCGCCTCGCGGGAAAGGCGCGTCGCTCGGCCGGCGACGATCCGGTCGAGAAGCAGGTCACCGACAACCCCGACGTGAAGGTCGCGCATCCGGCTCAACGATGAGGAGAGCGTCATCCGCGACGACTCGATACCCGGCGATCGGATGGGGCGCCGGCGCCATGCTGACTCCCCTGCTCCACCGGCCGCGGCGAGATCACCGGAAGCGAACCCAGACGATCAGGAATGGAATCGCGGCAAAGAGGAGATCGGGGATGAGGCGGAGATGAAGAATTTGCTCGACACCGGGCACGAGGGCATTGACCTGCTCCCAGGTGATGCCGTATCGCTGGGCGATGACGACCCGGCTGACGGCGAGACCAAGCGCCACACAGGCAATCGCCAGCGCCTGGAGATCGCGCCCACGTTTGGCGTTGCTGGCCCAGGCGATTGCCTCGGCCACGCCAAACCCAAGCGCGAGGGACAGATGGAAGCCCCAATCGGGCGCCCGCCCCCAGAGCAGTCCAACGAGCAGCGCCACCGCGACACCGACGGCGGCAGCTTTACCGAGCACCGAGGTGCTGGTGGCGTAGGTCGGCAACCCGCGCACGCCGGCACAGTCAGGACAGCGCAGCCCCACCGGTGTGCGCACGCCGCACCGGGGGCAGATCGGCTTGCCGCAGCGCGAGCATCGAAGTCGCGTCTCGACACCCGGGTGGTAGGAGCAGCGGGTTGCTCCCTCAGCGGTGAGCAGCTCATCAGTGGTCGCCATGGACGTTGTCGCAATCCCCGGGGTAACTGAGAGAACAGGCAGCACACGAGGTTGCCGTGAACCGGTCCGGTAACCGCCGCCAATCTCATGGAATGATCGTCAAGCATACGTTATGACCAGGCGTGCTCGTCGGCGCCGGGATCGGGAACCTTGGCGAGCATCGATCAGACCTGGCGATTACGACGGCTTCGGCTCGTACGTCGGAGATCGCTCATCGGAGATCGATGGGGTCTGAATGGTCTGAGGTGGGGCGGACGCGGGGGGAGAAGTCGGCTCCGGTCGCTGCTTGGCGGGCGCCATGGTCTTGACCAGGCGACGACCGCGGTTGCCACGTCGCCAGAGCCATCCGATCCAGACAAGACCGGCGAAGCGCGGCAAGGCCAGCTGCCGGCGCCACCGCCGCGGCTCCCGGGCGAGCCGGTAGAGCCACTCCAGACCGAGTCGTTGCATCCAGTGCGGAGCGCGCGGCACCGTGCCCGCCAGGTAGTCGAAGGTTCCACCGATACCGATCGCCATGCGAACTCCCCCGGCGGCAAGAGCCGTCCTGTTGCGCGCGATCCATGTCACCTGGCCGGGTGCGCCATAAGCGACCAGCACAGCGCGTGCCCCGCTCCCCTGGATCGCGCCGAGGGTGGCGTCGTCGTCGGACGAGCGGGGCGCCCCGTCAGTCCAGACCCCGGCAATGCGCGCCGTTGGAAAGCACCGGACGAGCGCCTCCCGCGCCCGCGCGGCCACCGATGGCGCCGCGCCCACCAGAAAGAGATGCTCCCCCGCTCCAGCCAGCCACTCGGTCAGATCGACACCGGTCATACGGGCCGGTTGGCCTGGACGGCCGCTCAGGAGACGGCCTGCCACCGCAACGCCGACGCCATCCGCAACGACGAGATCGGCCCGCTCAATCGCCTGGTTGAATTCCAGATCGCGGCGCGCGGCCATGACGTACTCGGGGTTCAACGTCACGACATGTCGGCAGTGTCCATCCCAGGGATCGGCGAGCGCTTGGGTCATCCACCCGATGATGCCGTCTCGATCGAGCACATCCACCGGGACACCGAGGACCTGGACGCGTTCCAGCGATCGTGAGACCGCCTCAGTCATCACCATGCTGACGAGAATCCACGGCGGGCTAGGCTCCTAGGTCGTCGACAATTGTGCGGCGGCGACGTGTCAAGGGTTTCCGGTGCGAAGCTCGCGTGAATCGCGTCCGCTGGCATGTGAGCGTCAGAGATCAACAGGATCAGCCGGGAATCGGATTCCAGCTGTGGCGGCAATCGATCCTGACGCATCTTCCTGCCTGTCATGTCCGCTGTCTCGGATGGACTGTCGACCGTCACTCGGGTCGCTACGTCAAATCTTCCGGGAGCAGGTCCATCAGCAAACCGTCGTGCCAGGTGCCGTCGAGACCGCGCTCGTACCGACGCATGACGCCGACCGGCCGGAACCCCACCCGTTGATACGCGCGGATCGCTCGCTGATTGTGCGCCGCCGGATCGATCGTGATGCGGTGATGTCCACGTTCCTCGAAGAGGTGGCGAGCGACGGTCCGGATCGCGTCGGGTCCCAGTCCACGACCGTGCCAGGCTGGATCCAGGGAGATATCGATGCTGGCGTGCCGGTAGTCCGGCTCGTTTTCCTCCCAATACTGAATGAATCCGATAACCTGGCCGTCCACCTCGATGGCAAAGGGCACCGTGCCGTCGTCAGGTGCGATCATCTCTCGCTGTACCCGGTCGAGATCGTAGCGCCCCCACCACTCGGCGACGCCCGGCTCCTCCAGGATCTCGGTCAGGCGCGCGGCGTCGCCGGCTGTCGTCGGCCGGACCCGCACAATGTCCCCGGTCAGCGCCCCGAGCTTGTCGGCAATCATCGACGTCTCATCGTCTCAACGGACGGAGCCATCGGACTTCGCCATGGGACGCCAGGATGTGCTCGCATCGTCATCACCATCGCTGTTATCCCGATCACTCGTCGCCTGCGCTAGTCGATTCGCCGGTCAGCACCGACCGGATGAATGCCTCTTTGCCGCGGTTGTAATCGGTCCCGTCGACAACCCCGGCGGCGAGGACGGCTCGATTGCGCTCGGCGTACTCCATCACCAGCGCCGGGTCGGCTCGCAGCGCATCCCGGAAGCGGCGTTGGTCCGTCACCTCCGAATCGCCAGCGGGAATGACGTGGAGGTGGAGCCGAAAGGAATCACCATCGTGCATCAGCGTCCCAACAAAGACGGGCCGTTCCGGCGGAAACGGGTCGCGTCCGAGGTGGAGCCGAAACCCGAGCCCTTCGACGACAGACCGGACCGCATCGAACTCGCCCGGTGCGTACGGGAGCATCAGATCGACGACGCCCTTGCCGGGGCACTCTGGCACCGCGGTGCTGCCAATGTGTTCGACCGCTGCCTCCGGCAATCGGCTCCGAACGAGCGCGGCAACCCGCAGCACCACCGCCGGACTCCGCACGTCATAGGGTCGAAAGGCATCCGCTGGATCCTGATAGCGGACGTAGCCATATTCCCCAACCACGCGCTCTCGGTCCTCCGCTTCCCTCACGATTGATCCTTCTTCGGACGGGAGCCAGGCCGAGCCAGGCAGGGTGGCGGACACGACCTAGTGGAAACCCCCGCCGCCGCCGCCGGACGATCCGCCAGAGGAGCCCCCGCCGCCGAAGCCGCCGCCACCGCCGCCGCCACCATGACGGCCGCTGCTGGCGAAGGCACCGAAGGCGCGACCGGCAAGGTTCAACATGGTCATGAAACCGTCGCTACTGCTCTGCAAGGTGCGACCCGCCTGGTCGCTCGTGTCCTGAAGGTCGGGCATGTCCGGGAGATCAATACCACCGCCACCACTCTGACCTGATTGCCCGCCACCCCACTCGTTTCCCCACCCACCGCCGGGCAGGATCACTGTACCGCCACCAAAACCTCGCCGGCGGCGACTATACGCGCCGCCGGTAAAGACGTCGGTCAGTCCGCCGCCGCCGAACGACCCGGTCTCTCCGTACCATCCTGGGGTCGGCGTGCGGACACTGGCGAACTTCTGCACCCAGGACTCTTCGACGCCGAACGCCACGGCATATGGCAGATAGCGATCGAAGATGTCGCGCGCCTCATCGAGTTTCTCGTACTTCTCAATGTCCTCAAGATATTTGCGGAACGCACGCCACTTCGCGGCGGTCTCGGCGCCGACGTCACTCTTGCGAGGCATCGCATTGCTGACCAACATCAGCACTGCCCCGAGGATCACGGCGGCAACCACCGGGACCCAGACGAACGGCGCCAGATCGGCGATCAGGCTGGCGCCGATGCAACCGACGACGATGGAGAGAATGAGAGCCACGATTCCGGCCGTTTTCCAGCTCTTTCGGGTCGCCTCCGGCGAGCGTGGAAAATGGCCGCGCTGGACAAGCTCGTCATAGAGGTAGGTTCTGATCGTTGGCACCGCGGTGTCGAACTTCGACTTGGCGGCACTAAGGGTGGTTTGCTGGCCGGCGGTCGATTTCGCGGAAAAAAGCGCACGAAGCAGCTCGCCCTCGAACCGAGCGACGGGTGCGTCCGGGGTAAGCAGAGTCAATGCGTAATCGGGCCCGCCGCCGAAGCCGAAGATCCCTTCCTGGGCCTGCTCGTCGATCTTGATAACACCGCGCTTGCCGAGATCGACCAGGGTGGCGACGATGTCGCGCTGGTCCGCGCGCTCGTCGAGCAACGTTCCGGCCGCGCCGGGCGGAAGGTCGTCGGGCGGGTTGGGGATAAAGTCGGCGACCGCGCCGGTATACGGGTCGCGGCCGCGCGCGTACCAGAGCCCGTAGGTGCCGAGCCCACCACCGACGGCGAGCACCAGGCCGAGGCCAATAAAGACGATGTTGAGAAAGGCGCCGTTCTCGGCGCGCTTCTCCTCATTCTGTCGCCGCGTATCATCGGCCTCCTGCCAGCTTGGCGGGTTGGCGGCAATCAGTGGCGGGAACTGCAGCCGTGCCTCGAACGAGTCGCCATCGGTCAGGTCCTTGGAGGTCCAGGTCCAGACCCGGCCGTCCCTGGTGTGCTCGGTCGGTTCACCACCTGACGTCATCGTCTGGTCGATCGGCAACGCGATTGGGAGGCGCATGGTCAGGGTCGATTCGCGGACCGGCGCGACGCTCGTCAACTCGGTCCCGACCGCGGTCCACCAGATCTGCTCGTTTGGAGGATCGTTGTTGAGATAGACCCGAAGCGCTCCGATCACGTCGTACTCGACCAGAAAGGTCCGCACTTCGCTGACCGTGCGCGGAAATCCCCATTCGATGTGGAGCTGGCTGTTGGTCTTCCTGTAGGTGTAGGTGCGGGGCGTTTCGTCGTAGGCTCCTAGCGTATCGAACGTGTAGGGAGTCACGCCGGTCGGGGTTTTCTCGCTGACAGTGACGTTGTTGATGTCGTCGATGCGGGCCAGTGGAACGTCACGGAAACCACCGCTGAACGGGCCGCCCTGAAAGTCGACCTCCTGGCGCTCGGTGACATGGTAGGAGCCGTCGGTCTGGAGGTCGAGCGTCACATCGAATCGCGACCATTCCACGGAGCGATCCTGAGCGGCCACGGAGCGCGGCCCGCCTACCAGACTTGGAAAGAGCAACGTCGCAAGCCCCACCAGGAGCACGATGCGCCAGAAACCCGCCCAGCCGAAGTCAGGCATCTCATCACCCGCGCCAACGCGATCAAAGGTCATGGTGAACTCCGGCATGACGTCAACAACCCTCGCTGGCCATCAAGTATGGCACGCACCCGGTCCGAACATGAGGTCCCACTGGCCCTCGAGGTCTGGAATGGGAGGCATCAGCAGAGGCCTCACCAACCCTATCGAGGATCCGCGCGGCATTGGTTGACGAGGACCACAATGAGCGCGCGATGAGTTGAGATCGTGGCTCGGCTCTCGGGACATCGCCCCGTCCCGGGCAACGAAACCCCATCGTCAAGAGGAGCATAGCTACAGGCAAGGACAACGACCGCCACAGGTCAGGCTATCGCCGTCTCGTGAAGTGCGTGAACAACCAGGCGCCGCCCGTCCAGAGTAAGACTCCAACAACGACATACACGGACTAAGTTTGACACCTCGGCGGGTCCACGCTCAAGATGAACCATCGAATGTCCTATCCCCATGCCGACGCCACCAGATGCGCCGATCACTTCTTTCTCAAGCAGTGGTCGTCCCGCCATCGTCCGGTCCCAGAGGCCCGGTCTTTTGCGCGGTCTCTCCTGCTCAACTCCCCCACAATCAACGCATGGCAACATCTCGCCGAATGGGCGCCACCACGTTTCGATGGAGCCTCGTTGCTGCAGGCTTCGCTTCCGCGTCAGCATCACCTTGCAGGCCCGCGGCTCAATCAACGCTGGCGTCAGCTATTCCATCCATGCAAGCCGAAGGGAGGAGATGGACTCCGGTTCTCAGTACACCCCATGGTCGTCGAACAAACGTCGCCACGACGCGGTTCACAGACGGGCCGGAACTCGTCCGCCAAGAAAGGGTCGATGCCGGCAACGCCCCGTTTTCGGGGGTGAGACTTGGTCTCGGTAGCCATGCTATTATCGCGAGATGTCATCGCCGTCTCACGATCAGCCCAGCTCCCCATCGTCGCCGCAGACCGTCAGTGCGGTACTGGCCGAGCACGGGTATCGGATCACCTCGCCACGTCAGGCGGTGCTCTCGACTGTTCTCGTCAGGGACCGGCCGTTCACCGCTGAGCAGATCGTGGCGGAGGTCAAGGCGCTGCAGCCGGGGGTTGGCCGCGCCACCGTCTACCGGACGCTGGAGATCCTGGCGTCGGTCGATGTGCTGACGCGCTTTCTGCAGGCGGATGGACATCCTGCCTATATCGTCGGTACCCCTGGGCATCGACATCATCTCGTCTGCTCCGACTGTGGCTCGGTGGTCGCCTTTACCAGCTGTCCCGTCGATGAGTTGGTCCGAGATCTGAGCCGGGATACCGACTTCACCATCGATGGGCATCTCCTCGAAGTCTTCGGTCGCTGCCCCACCTGCCGTGCCGGGCAGAGCGGCTCCGTCGCGATTCCTCCGTCGAACTGACATTCATCAATCCCGTTATTGACACTATGTCTCATGTACTGTTACGGTACGCTGGTCGTCGCACCCCTGAGCCGGTAGCCACGGCACGTGCAGTCTCCGCGAATCCTTCCACCCGGGGGATAACGTTCATGCTCCGCTTCCGATTGACCCATCAACGGCACCGATCGTTCCAGTGGCGGCTGCTGGCGCTCCTTGCGCCCGTGGTGCTGCTCGCCAACCCAATGCCAGCGACTGGTCAGGAAGCAGGGGGCACACCGTCAGCGATCGCCGCAACCTTGCCGTCGCCGTCGCCGCTTCCTGCTGCCGCTCCACGAGCGGGTGGCCCGATCAGGGTCGTGGCCTCGACTGGCATCCTGGCCGACCTCGTTCGTCAGATCGGCGGAGAACGAGTCGACGTTCGGTCGCTGCTGCCGGCGAACGCCGATCCCCATGATTTCGAACCGGCGCCCAACGACCTGGTGGCCGTCGAGGATGCCGATCTGATCGTTCGTCACGGTCTCGGTCTCGATACCTGGCTCGACCGGCTGCTCGAGAGCGCCGGCGGCGACGCACCGGTGATTCTCGCCACCGACGGGGTACCGACGCTCACGTCGGATGAGGAAGGATTCGCCGAAGGCGACCCCCACGTCTGGTTCGATCCGACGCGCGTGGCGACGATGGTTGGCACGCTGACCGCGGCGCTCGGTCACCTGGATCCTGAGGGCGCGGCCAGCTATCAGTCCCGAGCGACGATCTACCAGGACGACCTCGGCGCTCTCGACCGTGCGATCAAGGCCGCGATCGAGACCATTCCCGCGGAACGCCGAAAACTCGTCACCAGCCATGATGCCCTCGGCTACTACGCTGACCACTTTGGCCTGACGATCGTCGGCACCGTGATCCCATCGTTGGAGACCACCACCGAGCCGTCCGCTCGGGACACCGCCGATCTCATCGATCTGATCAAACGCGAAGGGGTGCCGGCGATCTTCGCCGAGAACACGGCGAGTCCGCGCCTCGTCGACGAGCTGGCGAAGCAGGCTGGGGTCGAGGTCGTCGACGATCTCTACAGCGATAATCTTGGCAAGGCCGGGTCTGGTGCCGACACCTACCTGGCGATGATGCGCACCGACACCATTCTGATCGTCGAGGCACTCCGGTGACGCCTGCCTCCCAGCGCGAGAATCCGCCCGGCATCGACAGTCCCTCCCCGAGGATGGTGACGACGGCGGTCGATACGACGCCCGTCGTCGATTCTCAAGAGCCACTACCAGGGCCGGCTGTCAGCCCACACCCTGCCGTGACTGGCGCCGCCCCCCGCTTGACTCTTGACGACGTGCGCGTCCACTTCGGGGCGCGCTCGGCACTCGACGGAATCAGCCTCGGATTCCAGCCAGGAGAAACGGTAAGCCTACTTGGACCGAACGGCGCCGGGAAGAGCACCCTGCTGAAGAGCCTGGCCGGTATGCTCTCGCCGACCCATGGTGTCGTCCGTCTTGACGGCGTCCCGGTTCGTCATCCGAGCCCGGCGGTGGTCTATGTGCCGCAACGGACCGGGGTCGACTGGCACTTCCCGGTCAGCGTGCTCGATGTCACGTTGATGGGTCTGGCGAAGCGCCGGTCGCGCTGGTCGCCGTTCCGCGGTCAGGACCGGCAACAGTCGCGGGCGGCGCTCGATCTGGTCGGGATGCGATCACTGGCGGATGTCCAGATCGGCCAGCTCTCCGGAGGGCAGCAACAACGGGTCTTCCTCGCCCGTGCCCTGGTTCAGGACGGTGAGATCTACCTGCTCGACGAGCCGTTCGCCGGGGTCGACGTGCCGACCCAGGACTTGCTGGTCGCTCTCTTCAGCAGGTTGCGGGATGCCGGAAAAACGATCGTCTATGCCACCCATGATCTGGCTCAGGCCGCCGCCTCCTCCGACCGGGTCATCCTCCTGAACCGGCATGTCATTGGTGACGGCGCGCCGCACCGGGTGATGACCGCGATCAATCTGCGCTCCACCTTCGGCGGCCAGGCCGTGATCCCGTTCGCGGTTGAGCCACGCGCGTGAGTAACTGGCTCCTGACGCCGCTCGAACACGGCTTCATGCAGCATGCCTTTGCCGCGATTCTGCTGGTCGGGGTCATCTGCGGGGTCATCGGCACCTTCGTGACACTGCGTGGACTCGCCTTTATGGGCGACGCGCTCGCCCACGCGATCTTTCCCGGGGTGGTGATCGCCTTCGTTCTCGGCGGCAACTTTCTGATCGGGGCGCTTATTTCGGCGGTGGTCGTGTCCCTCGGTATCGGAGCGGTCGGGCAGAGCGGACGTCTCACCAGCGACACCGCGATCGGCGTCTTTTTTGCCGGTGCGTTTGCGCTCGGCATCGCGTTGATCTCCGCTCAGAAGACCTACACGCGTGATCTGGCCGGTTTCTTACTTGGCTCGATTCTGGGCGTCTCACGTGCCGACCTGCTGCTGACGGGCAGCGTCGGCGTCGCCGTCTTGCTGACTATCCTCCTCTTTCGGCGCGAGCTGATCGTCGTCGCCTTCGACCGCACCTACGCTCAGGCAACCGGCATGAATGTCTGGCTCTACGATCAGCTCTTTCTCGTCCTGCTGTCGCTGGCGATCGTGGTGTCGCTGCAGACCGTCGGCAATGTGCTCGTGCTGGCGATGCTGGTGACTCCGGCCGCCACCGCGCGGCTGCTCACCGACCGTCTCCGAACCACCGCTCTGCTGGCGGCGGCCATCGGCGCGGTGTCGGGTGTGGCCGGGCTGTATATCTCTTTTTATGCCGGTATCGCGTCGGGCGCCAGCGTGGTGCTGGTCGCCACCGGGATATTTGGCCTGGTCTATCTCTTCGCACCGCAAAACGGCATCATCACGTCCCGCATCGCCCGGGCGCTGCACTTCGCCCATCCGGAGCGCGATCAGTTTGCCGGGGACCTTCGGTCGGGAGCAACGATGGCCAGTGGCGACACGGCGCCGGTCGATCCGTAGCGCGCGGTGATTGCGACGCGGTGGTGGGGAGCCGACGAACCATCGGCGCGAGTTCGCCGACCCTTGCCAATCTCAGTCGTGTGCCAGGGGCGACAACGCGATCAGGCAAGGGTGCACACATGCCATTCGCACGTAGCACGGTGGCAGTGAGAGTGATCCACCGCTCAGTCGTCGGGTGAGAGGGTGTGACCCGCACCCGCGGGCGCATGCCATGCGCCCCTACCGCAGAGCGTCACCGTGCGTCGTGTCAGGAGGTTGGACCGTGGCGATGGACAGGCGGCACCGACCTGGACTCCTTCGCTGGCAGCCACCAGCAATCCAGGGGAGCGGGGCGACACCGCGGCTTCTGTGCGACACGCGACGATCACCTCTTGGTGACCGTCGCTTCCAATGTAGCCTATGCGATGCGGACGACGGAAGTGGACACCGGCTGGTCAGCAACGGGGCAATGGCGAACGACGGGAGGCAGTTCGATCGATGAAAGTGGCGTATGTCTTCAGCACGTCGGGTCATACCGCAAGTTACAAACTCGGCAAGATGATCCTTCCCCAACTGGAGGAAGGGCGACATGGTGTTGAGGTAGTTGGAATGTTCTTGAACAACCGCATCTAACGGCCACAGAGAAACGCGGCAATCGGCGGCGGAAACAGGACGCGCACATCCCCATCATGGACCTCCACCCGTGCCCCGAGTTGGAGCAGCAGGTTGCGCAGATCGTTCGCGGTGGCGCGCTGGAGCTGCTGCCGGGTGTCGATGAGCAGGCGTTGGAGGGCGGCAAAGGCGAGCGGATTGGGAGCGGGCGGAACGTGGGCCAGCTCGGCGTCGACCTCCGCCAGTTCCGCCGCAATCTCTTCATCCTGGCCTGCTGCCCACGCGGCGTCACGGCGTCCCTCCAGATACCATGCCTCTACGCGCGCGTGACGGGCCTCTAGCGCGTTCCTGCGCTTCGTGAGGGTGGTGAGCCGTTCCTGCCGATCCGGCGCCTCAGCGGTCAACCTGGCGTTTTCCCGTTCCAGGACATCCTCGACTGTAGCCAGGTGGTCGAGGGCGTGGCGCACCTGCTCCAGGACCACGGTCTCCGCCACGTCGCGCATGATGCTCCGTTTGTGGTCCGGTTGTTTGGTGGTGCGGCGGGCAATCGTGCCCGAGCGACTGCACCGGAAGCGATAGGCCGGGGCGCCGTTGGCATGCGGGTGATTCGCCGCCATCCACATCTTCGCGCCACAGCCGCACCAGATGAGCCCCTGAAGCGGTGAGCGTTTGGGGTACGCGGTGCGCGCTGAGCGGCCGGGCGCCGCGAGCAGGCGCTGGCAATCATCCCAGACTGCGCGGGACACGATCGGCTCCCAGCGACCGGCTCTCACCTCGCCGCGAGAGCGCCCCTGCCCGATGTAGACCGGGTTACGCAGTAGGTCGAGGACGCCGGACGCAGCCCAGGTTGCCCGCCCTCGTGGGCTGGTAATGCCGCGCTGGGTCAGGTCGACGGCAATCGCGGTCGAGCCTTCCCCGCCGCGGTAGCGCTGGAAAACCTCGCGGACAATCGGCGCCTCATCGGGGTCCGGTAGGATGCTGACGTACTCCGCGTCATCGGTTGGCTTTGGCTGTTGCCGGTAGCCGAACGGCGCCACGCCATGATGCAGTCCCCGCTCGACCCTCTGACGAAAGGCCGCGGCGAGGAATCGCCCCATCCGTTTCCGTTCGCCGGCGCTCACCACGCCCATGATGCCCCGCACCATGTCATCGTCGGCGTTGGGTTCGGTGACAGAGACGAGACGTGTATTGGCCGCTCGGAGACGCCGCCAGATAGTTTCCTGAAGGATATGGTCGCGGGCGAGGCGGGAGAGGGCGAACACAACCAACGCTTCGTACCCACCCGACTCCGCCGCCGCGATCGCTTCTCTGAGCGCTGGGCGGTTGGGGTCATCCCCGACCACGTCGCCATCACGGTAGACCTCGGCCAGGGCCCACCCTTGCGCCTCGCAGTAGGCGCGGATGCGGGCTTCCTGGGCGTCGAGGGAGAGCGAGGTTTCGTTGGTCTCGTTCTGACGTGTTTTGCTTTGGCGGACGTAGCCAAGCGCGCGGAGTGTCATGTTTCCCCTTAACCAATTAGTACAGATGTTCTAAAACTCAATCTACCAGTGGGCGCCGGTTGGGAGGGTTGATGGACGGTGAACGCATCCGCATGGATCTCGACTTCCTTGTGCTTGCCCGTCCGATCTCCCACGTTGGACCGATCCGTCGAGTGAAGGGCCGCTACACGTCCTATGAGGACGGCCGATGGCACCTCTATCTGATCGGCGCGGATGACGCAGAGTGTCAATACACCGAAGATCGAGAGGAGGGAGCGCGCGCAGCCACCGCCGCGATCATCTCCCTCCTCTCTCGATCGCCAGAAGACGACTCGCTCTAGGATCGGCGAACGCCCCGCAACCCGGAGGCGATGAGGACCGTCGCGATCGCAAAGAGCCCGAGCATTACGGGCGCACCGTACGTATTCGACACAACGGCCGTACCTACCCCAGTCTTCGGCATCTTCGCGCTTGCGGAGCCCCCGGATGTGCCGGTGCTCGTACCACCCCCACCGGAGGGCAGTTTTGGACAGACGATCCCATCCTTATCTTTTCCATCAAGGTGGTTGGGGTCGCTAGGATCAGCGTTGAAGACAGCCTGCGCATCTTCTTGCGTCGCAAAATCGCTACAGTCGAGATCCTTCGCCAATCCGACACTGAAGGTCGCTCCCATCATGGCGGAAGCGGCAACAAGCGCAACAAACATCCGAATCATGAACCCATCCCTTTCTGATTGCATCGCGGCATAGGTTGGAACCGTCGTCGTCGGCGCGTCACTGCTCCATAGGCACTCCGAGAGGATCACCGGATAGGAAGCTGAGACCGTAGACGAGCGTCGTCTGCAAGGCCATGATGGCACCGAGGATCAGTCCGAGGATCAATACCGCTACTCGCATGATTCCGTCTCCTTTCTGCTAGACGCAGCCCATCCGAACCCCCTCACCAACCCCACGATCACCCAGGCGCGCCCTTTTCGGTGATGCCGCTCCTCCCGGATGGTGACGACGCCCTCATCTCATGTGCGACGAATCGTAATGGTCCAGAAACCATCTGCCTCAACGGCCAGGCGGTAGAAGGCGGCGTACTGAATGTGCTCCGCCCGTTGCCCTGCATAGGGTGTTGTTTTCCCCGGCAGAATGATCGTCTCTTCACTTCCAGGACCAAACAGATGAATAGACGCATATCCTTCGGCGCGGACCTGAATGTCGAAGATCGCTAATCCCGGCTCAAGCTGGAACTTATCCGAGACCTCATCATCTGAGCCGTCGAGAACCATCACGACGTCATCCGCAGTCGGTGTGGCTGCGCCGCAGGTTTCTGGTTGTCCCGAAGCCAGGGCCGGTGCGGCGACGCCATAACCGAGGCCCGTCATCAGAACCAACGCGAATAGCAGAGCACTACGGCGCATCGTTGCGCTCCTTCCTGCGACCGTCCCGAGATCGGACGCCCCGATCCCCTTCACAATGCGGCGACTGTCGAGCTCATTGGAGGATCGGGCATAGCACCCGAGGTGGGCGGCGCAGGTCTGGGAATCGGCGTTGCCTGAGTCGCCACAGTCGGGGGGACCGGTACATATTCTGTCGGCGTCGGCGTTGCCGTGGACTTGAAGGCCTGGAGCCATGCCGGGACCGTTTCACTCGCGACAACGAACCCCTCTGGCATGTCCTCGAGTCCGGGCAGAAGATCCCAGACGCCGCCGAGGTGAAGGCCATCCGCTGTCACCGTCGAGAAGTAATCGCGGGCCGATCGCCCAACGAGCTTCTCTCCGATGTCAGCAAGGGTTTGCAGCGGGTTGGTTGTTGTCCCGTGTCCAAGCAATAGATACACGAATCGTCCATCTCGGAAGGAAATGATGGCCGCCGGGGTGTTCTGGGTCTCAGAGTCAGCATCTTTGCGGATATTCAGCGTCCCTGCTTTGGCCACGACCTCATCACCAATCGGGCGAATACTCACGGGGCGAAGAACGCCCATCGTCACATCAGGCGCTATCGCCTTGATCGTTTGCTCAAGTAACCCACCAGGGACACCTGCGGCTCGCCAATCGGCATCGAATACGACAACCTCACAGAGCATCCATGTCATACCATCGACGGGCGCGCTGACCGAGGCGTATTCTCGAATGGCTGCGTCCGTGATGGTAGTAGATGGGGGTTGTGCGCGTTCGCTCGGTTGCGCTCGCGCCAACAGCGGCGCGAGGAGGACGATCGACGCAATACACGCGACGAGTAAACGCATCATGTTGTCCTTTCCTCACTACCAGACATGACGACCCCCCCTTCACAATACAGAACACATGTTCTAAAATAGCCACCAATAACAGGAGGGGGCATGCCTGACGAACCGCCGGTCAATGCTGAAGGCGCCGCATTCTTTCGCTCCGACGAAGAGGGGCGCCCGCGCGAACTGAACAACCGACATGACTGGAAGGGCAATGCCGATTACTTCCAGTGGAAAGTCGCGCCGTTGACGGATGGCCCAAAACCGGAAGTCATCGCGAGTCCGCACCGCGAGGTACGTCGATTCATGCGAAAGGTGTACCAGGCGATGGAGCGCACCAACCCCAAACCGGTCCGTGCGGTGCCGAAACCGATCGGCAAGAAACCAAAGGCGATGCCGGCTCCACCGCCGGACGCTCCCGTTCCCTGCCCACGATGTTTCGGTCAAGGACTGCCCTGGTGCGATCTCTGCACGGGCGACGGCTTTGTTTCGCCAAGGGAGGCGCGAGGATTTCTGGAACAGCACGACTAACTCTCCGCTTTCCGTCGCTCCCGATCAATGTCTATCCACATGCGGATGACTCCCTCCAAACCCGCTGCCCGGTCTTCGGTGAGATTGAGTCGCTTCACCAGATTGATGATGCGGACTCTAGGGTCATCAGACAGCGGCGCTTCGTCGCGAGGTCGATATCCCGCCCTTGTTAGCACCTCGTCGACATCGATAGCAAGCACATCCGCTATTGGCTCGCAATACTGAGCTTCTGGCCTTCGTCCGTCGATCCATCGGCTGACCGTAGATGTGCTTACCCCAAGAGCCGCAGCAAATTCTCGCTGGTTCATACCTGCGTAGCGAAGTTGGCTCGCGAGCCACCCGCCGAATCCTGCTTTTACCCTCTTGGGATCACTCTTCACCATGTCGGAAATCGTAGTTGACACAGTTCCCGACAGGGCGTATGATATTCCCATGAAGCAACGAACACCTCGTTACAACGGCAATCGCCTGGCGGTCCTGCTCGATGCACAGGGGCGTCGGCAGGACTGGTTGGCGGAGCGGTCTGGCATCTCGCGGTCGTTGTTGTCGAGACTTATCACCGGGAGTCGAACGGTGGATAAGGCCACTGCGGAGCGCATCGCAAATGCACTACAGGTGCCACTTTTTTTGGCTTTCGATATCCCGACCGGGAACGATTTATTGCCTGAGGAAGCCTTTTCACTGTCCAAAGAAGCGAGTGCAGCATGAGTGACCTCACCCTGACGCCCGCTGATCGTGCTGAGATTGCCGAACACACCGACGCCATCAAGCGGCTGGCGTCCCGCTCTGGTCAGGACATTATCGAAATCGGTCGCCACCTTATCGCCGTCAAGGAGCGCATCGATCACGGCAAGTTTGCGGAATGGATCACTGATGAGTTTGGGTGGTCCTACCGTACAGCCCGTCGATTCATGCAAGTGGCCGATGCCTTTGGTGAAACTGGCCACGGTGGCCAGTTTGAAGCCAAGGCCCTCTACGCCCTTGCATCGGGCGATGTTCCAGAGGAAGTCCGCGAGCAGTTCATCGCCCAGGCCGAGTCCGGCGAGCCGGTCCGGTACCGAGACGTGCGGGAAGCGGTGAAGGCCGCAACGCCAACCCCAGGACCGGACGGGATGCTGCCCATCGTGGACCTGGAAACCGGCGAGGTCATCGAACGCGCGTCTCTTGAGCCAGACGTCCCCGAGATCGTCGGGGCATCGCAAGCGCAGGCCCTGAAGATCAAAGCCAAGCTCGACGCCATGCCGCCCGAGCAGCGCATCGCCACCATCCATCAAATCCGAGCGAATGAACCTGGCGTGCTGGAAGAACTGGTGGATTTGCCACCACTTCCGAGTGGTCCGAGCGCTCATGAGCGCGCCGCCGTGCTGCGCTCGGGTACCAAGTGGATCAGTGCGATTGACGAGATTCGGATGCGCGTCAACTCGGTGCGCGATCACGGCGGCATTCGGCAGACCACGAAAACGTGGACGCCCAAAGGGAGGGCTGGATTGTTGGGAGAAATCGACCGGCTGATCGATCAGTTGACCGTGATTCGAGACGAGTTGGAGGACTTTATCCATGTCGCATGACGCCATGAACCACGGGGCATTCGTGACCGCGACGAGTGACGCGGCATGGGTCTCCATTGACGAGATTGTCCAGCGCCTCGACGAGATCGCGTTCTGGTCCGAGGACTTCATCGAATCCTCCCTCGAGTCCCGCAAGAAGGCGTGGATTCGCAAAGAGATCAAGAACGTTCGCGGCGAGGACGGCTGGCCGCTCTTCGCGAGCGTCGTGACGATGGACCCCGAGAACCAAGAGACAACCCGCATCTACAAGCAAGAGCGCATGTTCGACCGCGACGACTACGCCCAGGTCGTTCGGTATCACGAGGACCGCTCGCAGTACCACCACCACATGGCTGCCGGTTGGGCAGAACGCGCGGCTGATCGCTTCGGCATGCAGCTGTCATTGCCGCACGAACAGGAAGTGCTCTCATGACCCTCCCTATCTTCCCGTACCCCATCCCGCCGGCGGATCGCCCACTGACCGATACCGAGCGCGCGGAGTTGGTCGCCATCGTGGTCGCCGCGTTCGGGCCAGACATCGTTGAAAAGCTGACACGAGCGGTCTGGCGATGCGTGCTGGAGCTGATCGCGGAGTGGATGCGTGAGCACGACGACGGCGGCGATGTGCTGCCGATTGCGGCGTAGTTGGGGGTTGTGATGCAGACGTATCGCGTCGGTGATCTGGTCCGGGTGACGTGTGGCAAGGATGCGAGCCGGAAGGCGTTGGTCACGTCCGTCTTCAAGTGGAATGGGCGCCCGCCCGTCTCCTACATGATCGAACTGGAGCGGACCGGCAAACGGATCGCGGTGTCTGAGTCGGCGATTGAGCCGGTGCGGGCGAGTCGAACGGATGCCGCCTAACACCGTGGTCACTTCATTTCCTTCCACTCCCCGTCTGGGCTGCATTCGCCTCGCTCCCCCTAGTGGGGCGGGTGCGGCCATCGCTGGGCCGTTTGCCCTCCGCCGTCAGGTGCCTCACGGGCGCCAGTGGATGCGGTGAAGAGGTCGGTAGGCGACCCAGCGATGGCCGATTCGGGCCACGTGAACACAGTAGCAGCCGATGTCCGGTTGTTCATTTATCGCAAGGAGGCACCCGCAGTGTCCCGTAATCCCCGCCGACTCTCACTCGTCTGCGACCGCTTGGATGACCACGAGGAAGCGCTCCGCAGAGCGTTTGCCGATGGCGTGATTGATGGAAAGGAGGAAGTCGCCATTTACGGACAGGTGACCGCGATCAGCGGCACGGTGGCGTGCCTGGACTGTCTCGACCTGGCAGCGGAGGCGCTGCGGGAAAACGGCATGACGCCGTATGTGCGGCGCCGGTTGCGCGAGGCAGAGATGGCCTACGCCCGGCTGGGGTGGACGCTCTTGCCGGGTGGGCTGTCTGACGACAACGAGGCCGCATAGAGATGACCCTCTCACCGCGGACACGGGAGAGGGCCAGTAGGACGGCGCGGAAGCCATCAGGAGGATTCTAACCGACATGATGTGGAAGCGATACCCGACCAATGTCGATTGGCCGCACGTCAACCGGCACGCGCGACGACGACACCGCCGGAGCATCCGGCAATGGCTCCGGCAATGGCTGCCACGGATGGACCTGGTGCTGGCCTCGTGGCTCGACATGGAGCAGATGTTTGATGGTGAGCACGCAACCCCGACGATCAACGATCACGGACACCAGTGGCGCGGTGTCCCTGTTGACATGGGACGACCTAAGGTGTCGGGAAAATCCGCAGACAGTGCCGATGCACGACCGAGGGCCGCTGTATGGAGAGATGCAGAGCAAGCGGTCAGTCTCCACCAGTGCACACCTTCGGCGGAATCTCTTCAGGCCGCGAGCAAAAATCACGATGGAGATGGCAATAGAGATACGGGATCGCTCTCAACGGGGATTCAGTGGTCGGGAACTGGCGCAGGAATATGGAGTGGCGGTGTCAACGATCTCCCACGTGGTGACGAAGAGGACATGGACGCGCCTCGACTAGTGCCCATGCCGGGATGCCGCGTGATTGCCGTCAACCACGATCCTCGGCTGGGGCTGGGCTCATGGCGCTAGGGCGACGGGTGCATCCGGGATGGATGGCACTCCGCAATGCGCCGAAAGGCCGTGTGCCCTGCCCGGTCTGCCGTACCGCGCTCACGACACGGCCGAACGTCTGGCGGCACGACGACGCGCTTCAGACGTGGCGATGCACGAACCGTGATTGCAAGCCGGGGAAGGCGAGGGCGACAGCATGAATGGCAGTCCCTACACCATCGAACGCCGCTACGTGATGGAACCCGAGCCGAGTTTCATTGCCATCGGTCGCGCCGCGGATGCGTTCGCGAAGACACCGGGCATGACGCCAGAGCAGGCGGGGCGAGAGTTCGCGTTCCTGGTCTACGCCGAGATGCGGAGCCGGGGGCTGCTGCCAGAGCAGGAGGGCGGCGATGCCGGGTCTTGAGAACTACATCGACGTCCAGACAAGGATCAACGCCTTCTGGCGGGACCATCCAGGAGGTGCGATACGGACTCGCATGATGAGCCTGCCTGATGACTTCGACCGCTGCCGGTTTCTGGCGGAAGTCTACCGAGAGCAGAGTGACCCGGTTCCTGCAGCCACCGGGTACGCCTTCGAGGTTGCCGGAGGACGAGGCGCGAACCAGACCAGTCATGAAGAGAACTGTGAAACCTCAGCGATCGGGCGCGCACTTGCAAACCTCGGCTATGCCAAGAGCGCAGATGACCGACCCAGCCGCCAAGAAATGGAGAAGGTGGAGTCTGTCCCCGATGAGCCCCGTCCCGCGCCCCCAGCGCCCATTCAGCGCGTCACAGCGGCATCCGCGCCAAATGCTGGTCCGAAGCCCGTGGTCAACCTCGGCCCGCTACATGGCGACATGGAACGTGCCGGCGTCAACAAAGAGGACCAGCACCCGATGGCCCATGACATTGCCTGCGTCTGGTTTGACGTGGAGTCACTGACGGACATCGACCATGAGCAACTCGGTCGGATGCGGCGCCTGGTCCAGACCAAGCCTGTCGAGGAACTGTACGAGAAATGGAAGGTGGCGAAGCTCAAGATGCAGGAACGGCAGCCGGTGTCTGAGCAGCTCGCGGGGATGCCGCAGCCGATGCGGGAGTACGGGTCGTAGCACTGCCTCGCTCCCCGTGGCTGACCGTGGTCGCGGGGAGCGGTGTGCTGGTACCTCGTGTTGGACTAGGTACGGACATGGGGAGATAGTGATGTATACTGACGACAACAAAAAGAGCGCCGCGAGGGGGCGAATCCTCACGACGCTCAAGCCGACCATCCGTATGCAGCACGGAGATCAGCGTTGACCAATCATAGCACTCCCCTACCTCCGGCGAATAATGGCACGCAACCCCCCCAACAGCAGGGAGGGGTACGTGTGCGCGCGCGATACCATATGACTCCACGTCACAACCATCAACAAAGGGTGGTGGCGTGAATGGCCGAGCTTGCCCCCACCTTGCCATTGTTGCGTCTCGTCCGCGACGAAGCGTCGCCGGCCTATGACGGTCAGGAGCGACGCGCCCCCTTTTGCATGACGCCTCGGGCTCTGATCACGGAGCACGGGGCGCGACTCGGAATGACCGCGGTCGGGGTCTATCTCGCCCTTCAGACGTACACGGACAACGCCGGCGTTTGCTGGCCTTCGCATGACGCCATCGCCGCAATGTGCGGAGTATCACGATGGTCAGTGATGCGAGCGATTGCCGCCCTTGAAGCCAATGGATGGGTCATTCAAGAGAAGCGAACGCGTGGACCACACGGTCGGGACTCCAACCGCTACACCCTTCCACACATCGTCAATCAGTATGTGCCACACGTTCACATACCTACCGAGGTAAGTAGCACAGACGCACATACTGAGGGGGAGTATGTAGCAAACGAGAACAAGGTAAGTAGCAAAAACGAGGGTAGGTATGTAGCACCGGTGCTACAAGAACTAGATACCAGTGAACTAGATACCAGTGAACTAGATACTCCCCCTTTATCCCCCAAGGGAAATGGACGTGCCAAACCAGAGGACTATACCGAGGGATTCGAGGCGTTCTGGTCGGCCTATCCCCGGAGAGACCAACGCAAAGGCGCGGCGAAGTGGTGGGCGAAACACAAACCGGATAGTGACCTGCTCCAACGGATATTGATGGCGATCGAGCAACAGGGTTTGGCACGGCGTGAGTACCAGTACCGACCGATGCCAACGACATGGCTCAATGGCGAGCGCTGGAACGATGAAAGACCGGCGCCGACCACAAATGGCGCCGCTAATGGCCGGGCCTCGCCAGAACCAGAACCGGTGATGAGTGACGACGGTGGACTCTCGACCTGGCGAGAGATGGGCCAGCGGAGGGCTGCGACATGACCGAGCACCGTATCTTGCGAATGGTCAGCACGACGGACCTGGTGCCGCGAATAGCCGGGAGATACGAGGCGACGCGGCGAACGAACGAGGAACAGCGTCAGAATTGGATTGCCGAAGGTCACGAGAAATGGGGCTGGCCGCTTGACGCGGAATGTCCGAACTGCGGCGATACCGGGATGTGGCCGAAGAGCATTCATCGCTGCGGCTGTCGGACCGGTGCCGCGTTGGATGCGGCAGACCGAGAGCGGAAAGAGCGGGAAGCCGAAGAGTCGCGCTGGCTCTCGTTCGGGGTGCCGCGGCGATTCCGTGACCTGACATTGGCAACATCTCCACACAGCGCCGCGGTGAGCGCTGTCCGGTCCTGGCTTGAGGTAGACCCGCTCGCTGACGGTCGGAATCTCCTGCTCTTCGGCCCGGTGGGGACCGGCAAGACGTGCCTCGCCGTTGGGGCGCTTCGTGCCTATCACGGCGCCGGCGGCGGTCAAGCGCAGTTCGAGGTTGTGCCGGACATGCTTGACCGGATGCGGCCGGGTACAGACCTTCCGGATCCGATGGAATACTTGCAATCCGTGCGGCTCTTGGTTCTTGACGACCTCGGGGTGGAGAAGCCGAGTGACTGGGTGAGGGAGCGGTTGTACGTGCTGCTCAATGCTCGGCATGGCGCCGAGTTGCCAACGATCGTGACGAGCAATACCGACCTCCCCGGATTGGCAAAGCAGATCGGGGAGCGAGCCGTGAGTCGTTTCGCGGAGTCGGTGACGGTGGTCAAGGTGGACGGCCCTGACTTGCGGCGAGTCGCGTGATGGCCCGCCAAACACCGCCCACGATTCGAGTTGCCTCCGTGCTTGACGGTAAAAAGCTCTTCGACTACCAGGCGAGGCAAGCGCTTGATATCTCCGGCGAGGAGTTCCTTCGTCGCTGGGATGCCGGCGAGTACCGCTCCAATGCATCCGAGGAAGGAAGAGCGGCGCGGCGCTTGGCAATGCTGATTCCCTTTGCCCGACGCACCAATGTCTAGGAGTGGAAGACATGACCTACAACCCGAAATCCGGCTACTCCCTCGACCACGTCACCACAGCACCGAAGCGGCGACCGAAGGACCGACGCACCACCGAGCAGGCGCTCAAAGACCTGGAGTTGTTGTTGGACCCGCCACCGCCGGCGGGCACGCTGCGGTATCGGTTGTGGGCCAAGCGGCGAAAGGAGGCGGGTGATGGTTGAGGACCGGGAACGCTGGGGCCGTATCGCCCACGACGCTATCGAGCACCATGTGATTCAGGAATGGGGGAAGCGGGGCGAGCGGTGCCAAGAGGTCTACCGAACCGCTGCCTCAGCCGTCGCCGCCGCCGCCATCCAGGAGGAGCGGGAACGGATACAGGTGGTCGTGCAACGGATGATTGAAGATTCGCCGGCACCGGACGCAGCCAATCCGCTGAACATCAACTTTGCATCGGGGTTTCGGACAGCGCTAGACATGGTGCTCGATGCGGTCAACGACCAGGACCGACTGGCGCCGGCAGACCAGGCACAGACGCCGGATGGAGGTGGGTGATGGGGCTTCGCCTCCGTCGTCTCGCGGAATCGAGTGAGCAGCCCTGTCACGAGTGCGGGCGTCAATGGTTCAATCAACCAGGGATTGCGATGCAATGGGAGGAGCGTCCCTATTTCGAACTGCGTGGGAGTCTTGGTCATTGCCTCGTGACCACCGTGATTTGTCCATCGTGTGGAGATGCGTTGATCGACGCACTCTGGCCCGGCGTGAGCACCCTTGCCATATTGCGGGACAACCGCGAATGGGAGGCCGATAGTGTGCGCGGGGTGTTGTTGCGCTGTCGGAGCGATGAGCAGGAAGCGTCCTGATGGCGACGCGATTGACCGTGACGATTCCCGGCCCCTTGCCGCGGGAGCTCTCGCCGAATGCCAGCTGGAAGGTGCCGGAGGGCATGAAAACGCGGCTGCGGCACGAGATGGCAGAGGCGTGGTACTGGGAGGCGCTATTGGCATTCAAGAAGACGGATACCTACGCGGTGTCGATGGATGCCCTGATGCCCGATGGCCCCGTCCGCTGTCAGATCACCTACTACCGACCCAAGGGCGGGAAGATTCAGGACGGGGACAATCTTTTAGCGACCATGAAGACGGGTCTGGACCAACTGCAAAAGGTGGGTGTTGTCGCGAACGACCGTCAGTTGGTTCACCAGCCTGTCCGCCAAGACCGCGACCCGGCAGGCGTCGGGTATCTCGTGGTGGAGCTTGAGGGAGAGACGACATGACCGACACCGCGACGACGGACCTCGGTCGGGTGGCGTATGAGGCGGACCCATCTGGCCTCTGTTACACCTGGAATAAAATCCATCCAGAAGCTCGGCGCGTCTGGAATATCCGCGCTGATGCCGTCCGGGCCGAGGTCGAGCGGGAGATGGTGGAGCGGGTGGAAGCAAGGAAATCTCTGGACGTAGTTGATGCGGCGACACGTTGGGCCTCCGGTGATATATGGTCAGATGGGTGGGTTGCCGGATATATCGCTGGTGTCCGCGCTTCTCTCGCCGCGCTCTCTGGCCAGGGTGAGTCTGCTGCTATTGCCGGTGGTACACTATCTGACGAGACCGGAGTTAGCAGCAGGTGAGTGATGGCGGCTGCGTCTAAAAATGTCCTAAAACCTCGTGTTTTGGCGGCTGCCCTGGTCGCTGATGACGAGTTGTCGAATGCGGAAATCGCCGATCGTGCTGGCGTTGACACCAGAACACTCACTCGCTGGAAGCAAGACCCCACCTTCAACGCGCTTGTTGGCGATCACGTTGGCCAGTTGCAAGCCGGGATGCTCCGTCTCGCCATTGCCAAGAAGCGTAAGCGGCTAGAAGTGCTCGACAACCTTCACTCCAAGCTTCTGACGGTGGTGGAAGAGCGGGCCGCGGAATACGCAGCGATGGCGAAAGAAGATGCCGCGGCGCCGACCATCACGCCGATTCGCAGCATGATCGGAGATAAGACGGTCCCGGCGGGTGGCGGCACGGGTCTGATCGTCCGGCAGATCAAGCAGATTGGCACCGGGCACACCGCGCAGATGGTGGAGGAGTTCGGCGTCGATACCGGACTCATCAAGTCGATTCAGTCGCTCGAAGAGCAAGCAGCGAAAGAACTCGGTCAGTGGGTTGAGAAAACTGAGGCAAGCGGCACGATCCGCCGAGAGTATGTTGTCGTGCGAGATGATGCGTCGGTGCGCTCACATTTGGGAATTGACTAGGTGGTCGCGCAAGCCGTCCATGACCGAACCGAGATTCGCCTCGTCACGGAGTTTCGCGGGGCGGCTGGTCGTCTCTGGGATGCGCCATCCGGCGAGGTCGTTATCAGTGGTGGCGCGGGGACGGGGAAGACGCGAGCTATCCTCGAATGGATTCACAAGCGGTGCTCTGAAGAGAAGCTGAACGTCGCTATCCTCCGAAAGACGCTCGAAAGCCTGAAGGCATCGGCCTTGGTGACGTTTCAGGAGCAGGTGCTCTACGACTTCGACGGCAAGCGGTCCGCCTACGACGGTGTGACCTACTTCGGTGGCAATAACATTCGCCCCGCGCAGTTTACCTACGACGACACAGGATCAACGATCGTTATCGGCGGCATGGATAAGGTCGCCAAGGTGCTCTCCACCGAGCGCGATATCATCTACGTCAACGAGGTTACAGAACTCACGTTGCCCGAATGGGAGCAACTGACGGGCCGTGTCGACCGTCCCCGGCTTGGCGTGACTCGGGTTCCCTCGTTGGTCATTGGTGACTGTAACCCCGATACGCCGACGCACTGGATCAATCGGCGGTCGGAAGAGGGCAAGCTCGACCTCTGGCTTTCAACGCACCGGGATAATCCCGCCATGTGGGATAGCGTCGCCGGACGATGGACCGCATCGGGCGAACGCTATCTTGATCGGTTGAGCCGCCTCACCGGCGTTCGGCGATTGCGCCTCTTGGAGGGCAAGTGGGTCGCCGCTGAGGGCCAGGTCTACGAAGCGTGGGATCCGGCGGTTCATCTGGTTGATCGTTTCGAGATTCCGCCTGAGTGGCCGCGGTACTGGTGGATTGACTTTGGCTACGTCAACCCGTTTGTTTGGCTGTGGGCGGCTGAAGCACCGGACGGTGATCTGTACATCTACCGCGAAATCTATATGACCAGTCGGCTTGTGACCGATCATGCAGCGCAAGGATTGGCGCTCTCCGCTGGTGAGCCGCGCCCGGTATCGGTGGTGACGGACCACGACGCAGAGGATCGAGCCACCTTTGAGCGTGACGCCAAGGTCACGACGCGGGCGGCACAAAAGACAGTCAGTCCCGGTATTCAGGCCGTGGCGGTGCGGCTTGGCACCGGAGACCGGCCAGCGCGACTCCATATCCTGCGGGATTCCCTTGTGGAGCGGGATCGTTCGCGTGTTGAGCAAGGGAAGCCCTGCTCGGTGGTGGAAGAGTTCCCGGGCTACGTCTGGAACACCGCGCAAGGGCGAACCAAGGGTGAAGATCCTCTTAAGCGCGACGACCACGGGATGGACGCGGTGCGGTATGGCGTCGTGGATATTGACGGCTTAGGTGACATTGGCGAGATCGAGATTGGGCCTGCCGCGCTGACCGACGCGATGGCCCGTCTGATGGCGGTGCGGTAATGCGGGGACGCCGATGGTCTCGCCCCGTTCTTTCGCCGCAGGGCCGTGACGCGCTGATCGGTGGCGCCGTGATGGTCTTCGCCGGCGCCCTCGCTGCCGGCATCGTTGTGGTGGCGCTGACCATTGTGGCAGCAGGGGCACGTGACCTCGTGGCCTGGGCGTGGTAAGCCGGAGATGAGTGTCTTGAGTACCGCGCTGAACCTGAGCACGTCTGTTGGTTCCGCCCTGCGTCGCACCTTTGCCGATGGCGCGACGCACCATGGCGACTTCGCGCCGTTGCTCGGGACGCTGCAGTACTACGCGGACCTCTACGACGATGCTGACCATGAGCCGGGCGATCTGCGCTATGAGCGCGTCCGCCTCTCGCAGCGACTCCCCAAACGCTATCGCACTGTCTACAACCCGACCGCCCGCTGTGTTGACTTTTACCCGGCCCATGTTTACCCCGGCGATTGGAATCTCGACGGTCGCGCCTCGCCCGATGGCCGACCCAACCGGGTCCGCTTCGCCGGCGACGCCTTTGATGACCGGGCCGGGATCAAAGCGGGTGAACTGCCAGCGGCGGTCATGCAGGCGCTTGACTGGGGCAACGGTGCGGCGATGCTCTATGTCTACGTCCGCACCGTCGCCAAACTCGGGAGTGTCCTCGTTGAGTGCGTGGACCGCTTGCCGGATACGGATCGTGGGCAAGCGGGCAAGGTGTACCCCGAGGTTGTGGACCCGCGCGACGTGGTGGACTTGGATCTGTCGCCGTCGGGTCACGTCCGTCGCTACGCCGTCGCCTATCGCGCCATCAATCCCCGAACGCAACAGGCCGCGACCTATCGCAAGGTGGTTGATCGTCAGACGGTGCGCACCTACTGGGACGATGTCTTGGCGACCGAAGAGGCGCACGACTACGGGTTCTGTCCGGCGGTGTGGGTCAAGCACTTCGACGCGGGCGGCTACTACGGTCGACCAGCGGTCGCGGCGGCGGTGCGCAAGATCGTCGAGTACAACCGCATCGTGGCCCCGACGAGCGATTGGGTCAGCAAGTTTCTCTATCAGCCAATGGTCTTCTGGACCGACGCCAACTTCAAAGCTAACCCGGACATCGTCTTCGAGGTGCCGGACGATGACGGAAGCAAGGTGCCCTACATGAAGATGCCGCCTGGTGGCAGCGTCTCGCCGCTGATCGGTGTCATGCCGATTGGGGAGATTGGCGGTTACCTCGACCGGCTCAATGCGCAGGTGGAATCAGACCTTCCGGAGATCGTCGTCTCCCAACAACTCCGGTCGATGAGTAACGTCACCGGACCGGGGGCGGTGCGGATGATGACCGATGCCGCCGCTCGGCTCAATGAGGCGCAGGGCAACAGTGATGCCGGACTGGTCAAGGTCTCGCAGATGCTGGTGGCGATCGCCGGCCACCGCCTCAATGACGGGGCCTGGGGACCAATGAGCCGGCTAACGCGACAACAAAAGAAGTTCGTGCCGTTCGGTCTGGACAGTTATGCGCGTGGTGACGTGGACTTCGGGCTCGTCAGACGACCGCTGGTGGAGGCGACCGATCTCGAGCTCGTGTCGCTGGCGTCGATGAAAGAGTCGTTACAGACGAGGACGGGCCTGAAGGAAGTGGGGTACTCCGATGAGCGGAATGGTGACGCGCCCTCCGAGATCGACGAGATGCTCGCGGAGCGCCGGGCGCTGGCGAGCGGATTCGATGCCCAACTGACGGGTATCGGCACGGGAGGATAGCCATGGAGCGAATCGGCAAAGACGAGGCGAAGCGGCTCTATACCGTGGCAGCAACTGATCAGGCGACCGAGAACGTCAAGGGCAACGCGAAGGTGGTCGCAGCGTACTACCACGCGCTGATCGCCGAGAACATGCGACCGGACGATGCGCTGAGCATTGCGCTGGACTGGCATTCGGTCTTTTGGTCGGCGCACTTCGATCACTACTACGCGACGCTGGGGAAGTAAGGACGATGATGGATCACATCCTGACCAAGCCCTACAAACTCGCGCTCAAGCGAGAGGACTGGCTCGGTGACGACCAGTCGGGACCGCCAGCGCAGACGACCGAGCGCGAACAGTGGTTCGATGTAGGCGGGGAACCGATTATCGATGCGGCGCGTATCGCGGAACTAGAGGCGGCGGTAGCCGCGAGGAGCACACAGCATGGCGAAGGCAACGGATAACGCGAATCTCGGGTCCGATGAATCAGCGGACGTGGTGACGCTGAGTCGTGAGGAGTACGACGCGTTGCTAGCGGCGCGGGACGCGGGACCCAACCCCGAACCGGCCTTCGAAGAGGGACCGCACCTCAACGACCCGGACATCCGGGCAGCGAAGCGCCAGCAGATGCGAGACGCCGGCCTTGATCACGAGTCGGGCGGAATCACTGAGGATATGCGCGCCATTCTGCGCGAGAAGGGAGACGACTAATGGCTCTAACGACAAGTGGTCGGGACCATATTGCCTCGGCCATCGTCGGCGCAGCGGTGACTGCATTCAATGCGGCGAATGCGTATTTGGGCGTCGGCAACGGCGTCACCGCGTTCGCCGCGGCACAGACCGACTTGCAAGGGGCGAGCAAGACGCGGAAGGGGATGGACGCCACCTATCCCACGGTGGCTGCGAGCGTCATTACAGCGCGCTCGACGTTCGCCACGACCGATGCCAATCACGCGTGGGATGAGGTCGGTTTCTTCAACGCGTCCATCGCTGGCACGATGTTGGTCCGCTGGGTGCAGGCGCTGGGCACCAAGACGAGCGCCATGTCGAGCCAGTTGACCGCCACGATCACGCTGAGCTAGATCATGTGGTACGCACTTGTCGCGAACAGCGGTGATCATGACGCTGGGGAGACGTCGTCGTGGCCTACCTGAACCAGGGCTATGCGGATGGGTTTTCGTGCGACTTCGAGTACACACCGAGCACCCGCCGGGTCACGGGGCTTCGTGTCCTCAACAACCGGAACGATCCGGTCTGGGCAGAAGCGGTCCTGACCACTGGTCTGCGCGTTGGGCAGGTGTTCCTGCCTCACAGTGACACGACGATCAATATTCCCAACAATCTCCTCAAGGTGGTGGACGACCCGGTCGAAGGGACCATTGTGAGCGGGATCGAAACCCTCAACATCGAGATACCCGCGAGCAACCGGCACTAGCGGTGGCCGTTCCCACATTCCGGGCGGCGTCGAGTGCAGCGAACGGCACAACAACCGCCACCACGCTCGCGTGTTCGATTCCCGCCGGTGTGGCAGACGGCGATCTGCTGATTGTCATCAAAAAAGGGTATGCCACAACCACTTCCCCAACTGGGTGGACATCGTTCGCTTCTGTGTTCGCGGCGTCTCCCGTCAAGGCCGAGGGATGGTGGAAGATTTGGAGAACCGGCGACTCGACCTCCTTCACATGGACCTACACGGCTGGCGGCTCGTCAAACATCGTGATGGCTGCCTTCTCCGGTGGCGTCACCGGCGCGACGACGCCCGATGTCGCCGCGACGACCGTCGGCTCATCAACGCTCGCCACGTCGCGTATTGTCCCGACCCTGACGCCCGCATCATCTGACACCATCCTCATCTCCGGTGCTGGCCTCGCGACCAGCACCGCTGCCCTCACCACGCCAACGGGGATGACCACCGCGCTCATCGTATCGGTGGGCGGGAACAGCGGCCTTGCCTATCAAGGTCTCACTGGTGCGCCATCGGCGACTGGCACGCGAACCTGGACCTCTGGCAGCAGCACGGGCGCGGCCTGGATGGCGCCCTTCACGGGCTTCTCATCGGCGCAGCTTCTTTCTGCGAGCGACACCGCCTCCATTTCTTCCAGCGAGTCCGCTGATCTCGTCATCACCCTCGTTGTGACCGACACCGCGACCCTCAACGTCACCGAATCGCCGGCGCTCGACACCTTCCGTGCGACGAATGACACCGCGACGATGGCGAGCGCCGAGTCTGCCGCGCTGATCGAGAGCCTCGGCGCCACCGATACCGCGACGCTGGCGAGCAGTGAGTCCGCGGCGGTTGTGCAGTCGCAGGCCGTGAGCGCCAGTGACACCGCGGTCCTGTCGGCGACGGAGAGCGTCACCCTCGTCGCGACCACAACGGCGACCGACACCGGAACGATCACCAGTGGCGAAACGGCAGCGGCGAGTGGCACGGTCGCCGCGGCGGACACAGCAGCGATCGCATCCACCGAGACGGCTGCGCGGAGTAACGGCATCGCCGCGAGTGATGCTGCCACGCTGGCCACGTCCGAGACGGCGAGTACCGCACTGAGCCTTGCCGCCGCCGATACCGCGACGATCAGCAGCAGCGAGAGCGCGGCGCTCCAACAGGTGACAACCCTGGCCGCGAGCGATACCGTCGTGCTGGCGTCGAGTGAGAGCGCGGCACGAAGCACAACGATTGCCGCGACGGAGAGCGCGACGATCGCCAGCGCAGAGAGCGTCGCTCTGGTCGCCACCGTGGCCGCCAATGACAGCGCGGCGCTTGCGAGCAGCGAAGCAACGGCGCTCGCGGTCAGTCGAACAGCGACGGACACCGCAGCGCTAGGATCCAGCGAGAGCGCGTCGTTGCAGCAGGTGACGACGCTCGCGGCGAGTGACACGGCGACGATCGCCGCGAGCAACACGGCTGCGGTTCAATCGTCGCAAGTCCTCGCGGCCAGCGACACGGCGACGATCGCGTCGACAGAGATTTCCACGACCTCGGCAATGGTGAACGTCCAAGACGCGGCGTCACTCGCGAGCGCTGAGGTAGCATCCGGCGTGTCGACGGTCAGCGCGAGTGACACGGCGCCGCTGACGAGCGCGGAGAGTGCGGCGCTGGCGGCGTCGGTGGCCGCGGCGGATGTGGCAACACTCGGCGCGTCCGGGCTCGCGGCAATCCTGTCGCTGGTCTCGGCAAGTGACGAGACGTTGTTGACGGCGATTGAAACGGCGACTGTGAACTCGAGCGGTCTGACATTTCCACCGCCGTCCTTCTTCACCCACGGACCCGCCTCCCCGTCAACCGCGCGCGGTGGGCAACCGTCATTCGTTGCAATTGGATTGCCGGACGGCGGCGCAGTCCGTGGTCCAGCACGAGCGCTGACCGTCATTGGCGGCGACCCCAACGACTAGGAGAGATGAATGACTGATCCGCGACGAAACGAGCTGGCGGTAACTGATGCGTCTGGCTTTCCCCGGACGTTCTACATGGGCCGTCTTGACCGGGAGACCGTGGCGATCGATGCCGAGCAAACGATCACCACGGTGACGGCGGAGATTGTGCAACTATCGGGTGGCACGGTGACGACAGTTACGGGACCGATTGAGGCGACGAGTGCGTCAGGGACGATTGCGTCCGTGACCATCAATGCCAACCCCGCGACCGGCGATAAGCTGGTCCGAGGCGGCGTCTATGAGGTGGCGGTAACGATGGTCAATGCATCGGGGCGGAAGTGGACGCGGACACTCCCGGTGCTGGTGCGAGCGTGAACGGAGGGCAAGCGATGGAGCGCATCGCGGACGAACTTGCCGGCATTCGTGCGGCCCTGGAAGCGGCCAACGCCTCAGACCCCCTCGCCATGCTGGGCGCGGCCATGGAAGCGGGATCCGCTGAGGGTGCGCCGGAGCGGGTGAAGCTGGAACCAAAGGTGCACCGGCTGGGGGGTCGAAACGCCATCGCCATGGTGCCACTCGCATCGCTCGGTGTGGATGGGTGGTCGATTGATCTCGCGACGAATAACGGATCGCTTCGTGTCGTGCTTCGCGGGCCGTCCGGTGATGCAGTGGAGCTCTGGGAGGCGATCTATGACGAGTCCACGCGCTGAACGCGACGCGCTCTTATTCCGGATTGACCGAGACATTGATACACTTCAGCGACCGGTCGCCCGCGCTGTTGTCGGGTCGGTGCGTCGGCACGTCGTCGAGACCCCGGAGGGACCACGGATCACGGCGATGTCACGATTGCGGATCATGGCAGATGTGGACGCCGCGTTGAGTGGTGGGTATGGCGCATTTCGTGGAGACACGCGGGCGCCGCTCTATCAACTGATCTTGCGACGGGCACGCGAGGCGGCGTTGCTCCCGGTGGTTGCGGCGGTGGAGGACATCCGGCATCGGTTGCGGAGAGAGCCGGAGCTGCTGGCAATAATCGACCAGGACGTGGCCTAAGTGATCGCCCCACTCCCATTCGATCCGCTCGGCGGTGTCATCGGTGCGGCAGAGCGCCAGCGCCGGGCCACGGCCTTTGACGACACGCGATCATGGGTCGATCCGAATGGCTACCGATTGAGTGACCGCGTCTGGCTCGCCCGTCAGTCGGCGCGCCAGGCGATTGACCGGACGCTGGTCAATGCCGTGGTGAGTGGTGAAGACCCGCTCGTGACCGCGCGGAAGCTTGAACAGTGGCTGTCGCCGTCATGGGCGCCGCGGCGAGATGAGACCGGGCGATTGGTCGCACAGCAGCCAAAGCGGATCGTGACGGCGACGCCAGGGCGGGCGGGGTCCGGAAGTTACGCAGCTCGCAGGTTGGCGCGGACGGAGATCACACGGGCGCATGGACTCAGCACGATTGAAACGGCAAAACGTAATCCGTTCACGCGGGGTGTGCGCTGGATGCTCTCGGCTGGCCACAAAGAGGCAGACACCTGTAATCGCTACGCCGAACATGACGAAGGCTTGGGGCGCGGGGTGTTCTCACCACGTGACGTACCGAGTTATCCCCAGCATCCCCATGAGTTATGCACACTAGCCCCAGTACAGGTAGAAGACACCCGCGCCGTTGTCCAATCGCTCCGCTCGGCATTCGGCTTGGACCAGACATCGGCGCCCCTCGCGGTACAGGAACGACCGTCGCGGCTGCGATCGCTGGTCGGACAACTGTATGAGGTCTGGCGATTCTTGCGTGGGGAGGAAGCAGCATGATGATTTATGGGCTCGCGTGCCTGTTGTTCGGCGAAGCCCGGACCGAAGCCGCGATGATCGCTATTGGATCTCGATGCCTTGCAGCGTGGCGATGGATACGGAGGTCAGCATGACCGGATGGAAAGCCAGCCCGCTCTCGGTGTCGCCGCCGTCGCAGGCGATGGACGAAGCATCTGTTTATCGTGGTGCCGTCGTGATGACACTCACCACACGGGATAGTGTGGCCTTTGTTGAGGCGTTGCTAAGCCCGGATGAACCCAACGAAAAGCTCCGCGAGGCAGCGCCGAGGACAAAAGTGAACTCGGAGTTTGGTTCTGACGGTGGTGGGATGATGACGAAAGAAGAACTTATCCGGGAACTTGAGGAGATTGCGAAACTCAACGACGGCGACGTTGAGAATAATCACTCAGAAGCGGATTACATCCTTTTGAGATATATCAACGACAAGGAGGTATCAGCCGCGTTTCGGGCTATCAAGAGGTGGTACGCCTAGGTGGCGAGCTAATGGGTTGCGACATTCACGGATTTATCGACTACCCCCGTTATCAGGGACCTCGGTCGTGTGTCGCCGCGCTTCATCTCGCCCGCAACTATGACCTATTCGCATTGCTTGCCGGCGTTCGGACGCGGGACGCCATGAAGGAATATGCCCCGGTGTTCCAACCTCGTGGACTGCCACACGACCTGACCGAATGGGTTGCGGAGCAGTTTGACGAGGATGCTCATACGCCGTCGTGGCTCACGACTGACGAGGTTGGTCACGTGCTCAAGGTGTACGACGCCGTCTCGCCCTATCCACGGGGTGCGGACACCGATGGACTGCTGGCCATGATGCAGGCGCTGCCAGATGCCCGGCTCATCTTCTGGTTTGACAACTGAGGGCGTGGACTACCGGCTCGATGCTGAGGCGCAGAGGGAGATCCTCGGGCCAGCGGCGCATGATGCCTACGCGGCGGGGCTGATCGATCTGCCGGACCTCGTGCAGACGATGCATGATCCGGTGTGGGGCACGACGCGAACGGTCAAGCCACTATCCCGGGCGTTGAAGGATGAAAGGCGGGCAGCGTGAAAGACTGGACCTATGACGATGCACGAGAACAGCGGGTGCAAGAGCTGGGGGATACCATGATCGCCATCGCCCAAAACTCAACAGACGTAGGGCGACGCTTCGCAGAGGGGCTATCGGACACGATCCGAGAGTTCGGGCAAATCCTTCACGATGCGTTTCCGACGGTGACAAGCCCTGTCCATCGCTGCTCTGGTCGCTGGGTTGCCTGGCGTGATGGGCAATGGGTACCGGTCGTTCGGGTTGGGGAGATGTGGATGTGGGTGGCGTAATGGAACCGAAGCCAGCACCACCCAGCCTTGACTTCTGGAGGTGTCCGAAGTGCGGCAACCTCCTTGCCAAGCTGCGGTTGGCGCCCGGAAGTATCGTCGAGATCAAGTGCGGCAAGTGCAACGCGTTGGTGAAAGAAGCAGCGTAGCTATCTCGTGATATAGTTACGAGGTACAACCGAAGATAAGGCTCGCTGAAGCCGGACTGTGAAGACCCTGAGAGGTCGGACCTGTCCGGCCTTTTTGCGTGTCCACCACCAGCCCCACCGGAGGCGTAATCCGGGACGGAGATGAACATGACTGACGCGACACCAGTGACGAACACGACGGTGACGTTTACACCGACGCCCAACCCGGATACCCCGCCGGCACAAAAGGGGGACGAGGGCAAGGTGACGTTCACTCCCGAGCAGCAGGCCGAGATTGACCGCATTGCTGCGAATGCGCGCCGTGACGGCAAGCAAACGGGGAAATCGGAAGCCGAACAGGCGCTCGCGGCTGCCAAGGCGCAAGAGGATGCCGATCGCAAGCGCAACGCGGAAATCGAAAAGGGCAATTTCGACGCGGTCCGCTCCAGCCTGGAGCAGGAACGCGACCAGGCGAAAGTTGCCGTCACCGACGCCGAGACGAAGTATCAGCAGGCCATCAGCGTGTTGAGCCCGGATGTCGAGGCGCGGTGGAAAGACCTCCCCACGGAGGTCGCGGCGATGTACGAAGGTGCGGACGACGACATCCTCGCGAAGGCGGCTCACCTCAACCGGACCAAGGCGCTCGTGGACCGGCTGGCGGGCATGACGCCACGCACCGGCAACGGGCCGAATCCGCGACGGATTGACGGCGCCGGGCCGACCATTGACGACACGAAAAACGAGCTGCGGAACTCGGGGGCCTACGCCTTCTAGCTCCGGTACCAAGGAGACACCATGGCTGCACTAGCCAAGAGCGGGACGCCGAGCGTGTGCTCTGCAACCCCGTCTCGTGAGCATTCGATTGTGGGCCGGCTTGCCGGAGCGGCGATTGCCGCGGGCGATGCCTGCTACCTCAATGCGGACGGCAAGGTTTACCCAAGCACGGGAGCGGCGGTAAACGCTGCCGCGGTCGTTGACGGGTTTGCCGCCGGCGCCGCACCGATCAATGAGGGTGTCACCCTCTTCCACGATGTCCACTTTTACTACGGCGCCGGTATGACGCCGGGCACGAACTATTACCTCTCCGGGACCGTCGCCGGTGGCCTCGATACGGTGGCCTCCACGGGCGGCACCGTGGTCGTTGCGCGCGCCATTGACGCGACGCGCCTGTCGCTCAAGCGGTCGTGGTAGGGGAGGGCTGAGACACTATGTACGGCACACTCAGCGTCCTCGACCAACTCAACGCCTCTCAGCAGACGGTGACGGAGTTTGGCGAAGACCAGGCGTTTGACGCCATTCAGCGATCTCTCGACGCGCACAATGCCATTACGGCAGAGGCGCTCGGCGACCTCGTGGAGTTCACGAGCGACAACCTTCGCCGCTATGGCACCGTCTCCACGATGGAGATGGAAGAGGTTGACGAGTTCGGCGCGGTCGATACACAGAAGATGACCGCCGGTGCGAACGTCGGCTTCCCGCTCCGCAAGTCGCAGATCGCCATTCAGTGGACCCGAACCTTCATGCTGACGCAGCGGGCGGGTGAGCTGGCGGCGCAGGCCGTGGCGGCGCAGGAAGCGGACCGGCGCGGGATTCAGCGCAGCATCAAACGGGCCGTCTTTGGCCCGACGAACAGCCTCACCTACGTCGACCGCCTGGTCGATAACGTGACGTTGCCGCTGCGCGCCCTCGTCAACGCCGATGGCACCGGCATCCCGAACGGGCCGAACGGTGAGGCCTTCGATGGCGCCACGCATACGCACTACCTGGCGACGGCGGCTCTTGTGGCGGCCAACGTGTCAGCCCTGATTGAGACGGTGGTTGAGCACGGCGTCACGGGTCAGGTCCGGCTCTACATCAACCGGGCGCAGGAAGCGGCCATCCGCGCGATGGCGAACTTCCAGCCCTACATGGACGCGCGCATCATTCCGTCGGTGAACGCATCTCGTGCTGACGGTGCCCTGCTGATGACCAATATCAACAGCCGCGCCATCGGCACCTTCGATGCGGCGGAAGTCTGGGTCAAGCCCTGGATTCCGGCCTCCTACCTGTTTGCCTTCGATGCGCGAACCACGGCGAAGCCGCTGGCGTTCCGCACGCGCACCGGTGCCCCCACCGGCCTTGGGGCGCTGGCTATCGCGGCCGACCACGAGCACTACCCGCTGCGAGCGCAGCACATGGAGCGCGAGTACGGCATCTCCGTGTATACGCGAACCGCCGGCGCTGTGCTCTACGTTGGCTCAGCTAGCTACGTCGCGCCGGTCTTCAACTAGACGGAAGGAATGACTGACATGGCGAACACGCCAAACGACACTGACGCGCCAAAGCCGGCACCGTCACAGCCACAGCCCGTCACCGTTGTCATGCAGGCCGATGACCGCAACGTGCGAGCGGCGGAAGCGATGACGGAGGGCAAGGCGCTGGAGATGGACGTCACGGTCCCCGGTGGAAAATACAAGGTGGGAAACACCTTCGTGGACGCCAACGGTGAACCGCTCAAGGGCGGCAACTAACTCGTGACCCGCTCCGACATCGTGGCCTATCTCATCGCACGCTACGGTCGCCTCCTGGCGGAAGCTGAGGTGGTGATGACCGATAGCGTCGGCGGCTTGAAAGAGCCGATAGACGATGCCTTGCGTGCGATGGGATATGCCGAGGCGGACCTGGCGACCGCGGCGCCGACCGATACCTGGGGCTCGCTGATCTATGTCCGGTATCAGACGCTGCTCAGGATTCAGGAGGCTATCGCGGATCGTTTCGACGTCACGGTCGACGGAGACAGCTTCCGGTTGCAACAGATGATCGACAACGTCGAGAAGTTGATCACCAAAGCCCGCGACGAAATGATCGCCACATTCGGCGTAGCAAGTCTCACGGTCCAGTCCGGCACGCTCAATCTCGGTTTCCTGGACCGCGAGACGGATGCGGTGGAGACGTTCTGATGGTGGATCGGTCGTTCCTGCCGGCGTCGATGATCGCGAAGGTCGGAGCGTTGCGGGGTCGCGCACTGGCAACCCGCTTTGCCCTGACGGATCCACTGGTTTACCTGGTGCTGGAGCGATTCAACCCCACGACCGAAGCATGGGCAGCGATTCCCGCTCAGGCCGTGGTCATGAAACGCGACGACCGACAACCAGTGGAAGCCGGCGGCGGGACGGGCAGCGGCGCAAGTCGGTTCCGTGTGGAGGGTGGGCTGATTCAGGGATTTGCTCCGCTCAATATCCGAGCCGGTGATCAGTTCGCCCTCAACGGCGGGCGGGGACGCGTCCTGTCGGTGTCCGTCGCTGAAAACGGGATCGTGACGGCGCAGTACGAACTATCGCGAGGAGTTGCCTGAGATGGCGACAGCCGGTCTGGTCTGGAGCAGAACGCCGACCGCGTTGGGCGTCTCGGTCACTGACTATGGGCACAAGGTGCTTCAGGCGCTTCATCTCCTTGCGGACCACTTCGCGGCGGTGCTGGAATCCTATGCCAAGCAAACGGCGCCGTGGACCGATCGCACGGGCGCCGCTCGGCAGGGGCTGACGGGGCTGGCGGTGAAAGCCGCGACTGGTGTCACGATCATCCTTGCCTATTCGGTCAGCTACGGGATTTACCTCGAACTCAAGAACGCGGGCCGGTTCGCCGTCCTCGTTCCGACACTCGAGAAGCATTACGCCCCGATCATGGCGGCCGCTCGTGCGCTGGTTGGTGGTTGACATGCTCCACGACCTGATCGCCGCCCGCCTCGCCGGAGACGCAACGCTGATGGCCACCCTGACCGGTGGGGTGTGGTCTCGGGCTCTGGCACGCAATCAGAGCCCGACCGGGATGCCGGCGACACCGGGCAGCACGCCGGGTGCCTTCGATGTCGCGGCGGATGGCTCAAGCGGGCGCCTTCGCCCCGCCGCCGTGGTGGGGGCGCCGAACGAGGTTGGCCACCCATCCGGCAAACGCGGACCAGACGCTCTGGCCTGGGATGCCTTCGTTCAGGTGCATCTCTACGCACCGGCGACGGCGACCGGGAAGGCGGCAATCGAGACGGCGGACGGGCGCATCCAGGCGCTCCTTCATGGGTGGATGGTGCCGGGGTCATTCGCCACGGTGGAGGCGCTCACCGAGCGGGTGGGCCCGATTGATAGTGACGAGTTCCCCGGCAGTGTGCAGACCTACCGGCGCTTCCGAACAACGGGAGTCCGGCTCATCGAAAGGGTGGCGTAGGCCATGACGAAACTCGACACGAGCGCAGAGAAGAACCTGAAGGGCGTGCTGGCCAATCTGGACACACAGAATCTTCCCGATGGTGTCCGCATCAACTTTGGCGACCGCGAGCCGTTCCAGCGCTACACCGAGGCGGACGCGAAGGCCGATGCCGGAGTGGTCCCGGTCCCGGTTGGGGGAACAGTGCCGGAGTCGCCACCGGAGAAGAAGGGCTAGCGATGGACGAGACGACGGTCCGGGTACGCGTGGAGTTCGTCGGCCTCCCCTCGCCCTACGCCGATAAGGTGGTTCAGTGGCGGATCGCCCGTGGGGAGATTCGCCCGAACGACCTGGCGGCGATCCGGAGGCTGGAAGATGCCCGCCAGAACAGCGGGCACGCTCGGTTCCCCGGTGTGACGGAGCGCATCTTCGGCCCTGAGCATGGCTTCAAGGAGTCGTATCACTTTGGCCCGGAACCGGAGGCGTTTATTCAGGCGATGGACCCGGAGGATGCACGTCGCCTGCTCGATAACGCGATTGACCGGCACCTCTATCGAGAGGTTGACGCGATCGTCCTGGCGACGGGGTGAGCGCAGCGATCAGCGTCCGACCGGAGTTGGACGGGCAGACGGAGATCCCGCTGCGCTGTCTGGACTTGGCCGGAGTCGTGGAACTGGACGGGGACGGTGTTCCGGTGCGGTTCCGGCGGCGGTGTCGCAACCGCCAATGCTGTCCACCACGCGACGGCTTCGTGCCGGTGCACCGGTGGGATTTACGCAACGGAACCTACGTCACGGAGTACGCGGCGCAGCGACCGATCAGTGAATTCGTGGACACGCTACGAAATGACTCGTAGCGCGAGACAACAGATGGGCCAGCGCGTTCTGAGCGTGTGCCCTTACCTGCCGCCGGGCGAGCTTCCCGGACGGCTGGAGGACACAGGCAATGGGTTTATTCGGAGAGATTCCCTATAGCATCGCTGACGCGGCGGCGTACCCCTACGCGGCGGGTGTGCCGGGCGCGATGGTCGATGTGGTCGGTATCCGTGGCGCGGAGATGTCCGGCTCCATCGAGACCGCGGAGACCCGCGGCGATAACAAGATTCTGGCGACCGCCGCCTCGTACAACTCGGTCGACCTGACGATCACGATCGGTCAGCTCGCCCTCGCCTCAATTGCCGCGATCTCGGGCGGCGTCGTCGTCACGACCGGCACCGGTGCGACAGCGGTCACGACCCTGACCCGGAAGACGACCGATGTGGTTGCCGACTTCCAGTTCAAGGCCCAGACGCCCTCAAAGGACTCAGGGGGCGGCGCGACCCGGCTGACCTTCCCGCGCTGTCAGTGGCAGGGCGGACCGGATTACAACATGAGTGATAACGAGTTTCCCGAGGTCACGGTCAACGCGCGGGCCATCCCCAATGCGAGTGATGTTCTCTTCCTTATGGAGAACTACCAGACGCTTACGGCTTTCGTGTAATCGACGAATCGATCACCTAGCCCATCGCGCATCGAGAGCGCATAGGAGCCTGTACCGATGGACACCACGAACACGATTCCTCAGCCGCTTCCTTCGCACGATGACCTGACGCTGCGACCGGCAACGCCGCCGCCTGCACCCGAGCCTGATGAGGCGTCATCCACGTCTGGCAATCTCCTGACCTTCGATGACGCCGCTCAGGCGCACGAGCAGGAGGACGAGGGGTTCGAGTTCAAGTTGCCCTACACGAAGCCGGGCGCGATTGCCCTGGTCAAGCGGGTGGCCTTCGAGGACTGGACCACGATGGGCAACCTGCCCACGCATCTCCAGAACCGGGCGCTGCAACTACTCAATCAGGCAAGGGCGGAGGCCGGCGGCACCCTGACGGTCAACACCATCGGCAAGGATCAGAAGCGCGACCACGAGATGGCCAACCTGGTCTGTAAGGCGGGCTTTATCACGCCGCGAATCCTGATGAATCTGTCCGAGCGGACCAGCGACCCGAACGAGGTCTATATCGAGCACATCCATATCAAGGACCGAATGGCGTTTCTGCGGCTGGCCTGGTCGGTCGATGTGGGGTCAGCGGAGCGGCTTATCCCCTTTCGTCGAGAACCGTCCGGCGATGTGGAGCCTCTTCCGGCTCGGCAGCTCGATCGGAACGCGGTACTCGGACCTGTTGCAACTTCGTGAAGCGGGCTTCGATGGGCGGGCGCGGTTGGGGTTTGACCTTGCGGTCCAGGGCTTCGGAGACACGGTGAGCGCGATGCTGGAAGAGACCGAACAAAAGCCCGCGCCGGCGCCGCCGAAGAAACACGGTCACGTCGAGACGGTCCGGAAGCACACCCTCGCGCAACTGCTCGGCGCAGACGACGGCGGGGACGCGGACGGACGCACCGACCCGAACGCGGAGCCGTTGGACCTGTCGCGCTTTAGTCTGCCGACACTGGAACTTCCCGAGTGAGCGTCGAACTGCGATGCGAGCGACACCTGCATGGGAAGCTCCATGGTGATCTCCTTGAGGTTAAGTGCAGTCACTGCGGAAATTTTCACTACTGGCGGGTCATCAATGGTAAAATAGAACCCGTAATAGAAGTGCCGGGCGCTGCTTGCGACAGCCCCGGCGCGGCATCACGGGAGGTTGATTCCCATGACACGTCCTCAGAATATCCCATCGTCGAGTCCTAAGGTAGAGCAGATGTCACCGAGGTCGTCTCCAGAAGACCATCCAATTGACGATCCCGGATCGACTCAAGTTGACCGTCCAACCGACGTTCCGGGATCGACTCCCGTAGACCAGCCAACCGACGATCCACACAGCGAGAATAACTATCACCGTGTTCTTGATAAACGTAACAGCTTCGTCATTCGCTACATTGATGAATGCAACTGGTAAGGTCGCGACGGCCAAGCCGAGGCTGATCACGGCCAACTGGATCAGAGCCACTCTCCACCAGCGTATGTAGTTGACCCAGTCAACGAATAGGTTTCGCTGCTGTTCAATGTAATCCAGAGGCTCCGCTTCGTTGTTGATACTCATCCCCTCTCCAGGGACGGTCCGGAACGCTAAGTAGGCCATAGCGAAAACAACGGTGCATCCTAGAAACACCGCCGGGATGATTCCACGGGATGGCAGAGTCTCCGTTTGGTCAACGTTGTCCTTGGTAATCTTGTCAGCAGTGATAAAGAAAAAAGCTAGGAGACCGGTGTAGAGCGTGCCGATGGCAATAGCGGCCGCCTGAAGCAGCTCTGCCCGCTTTTGCATCCGGTCGATACTTCCCTTGGCTACCTCGATGTAAGCCTTATGGATTTCCGTGACACTCGAATTGATGAAATTGCTCCTGAGGTTGGCCAGGGCTAGGATAGTCGCTGCGGTCGCTGCCGCAGCGGCAAAGCCAGCCTGGGCGGTCGCTGCCTGGCGATTAACCTCGGCCAAAGATGCTGCGGCCGCTGAGCCAATTTGCGCCTGCCGGTCAAGTTGCTCAAGGCTCCTTCGATGCCCCCCCTGCGCGAACGATTCCTCCAATTGCTGTTTGATGAACTCGTTGTGCGCCGTCAGCTCGGCTTTGTACTGCTCGACCAGCTCCGGGGGCACGGAGCCGTCGGGCTTTGCGGGAGGATTCGGCCAGTCATACGGCGGGAGCGGACGAAGACCTGCCGATGACATTTACTTGTCCTCCAACTGGCGTTGTTCACTTGCCTCTCTCGCCTTATTCAAATCCCTTTCGACGCGATTCCCCCAGCGTCGTGGTTCCTCGGTCTTTCTCGGTATGCCACTAGGAAAGAAGTGCTTGCCGTGAATTTCTTGACCCTCGTCATCGACGGTCACTTCGGAGCGGTGCACCATGTGATCTCCGCAAATAACCAGTTCGTCCTTATCCTTGTCGCTCACGTGAATCTCCTCCAGTGATTCCATCCGAGCAGGTACATCGTTCGCCTTTTCTTGTGGGAGCCACGGGTTTGGTCCCTTCGTTGGCCGCTACTTTTCGTTGTTCTGACTGGCGCTGTCCGATGCGGCGCGCGTCCTCTTCGTCTCGTGCGGTCCAACCCTTACGGAAATCACGGTATCCCTTCCTAGGCCCGTCCTTTTCATCTGCTCGGCCGCGATCGAAAGCGGTCCGTCGGCCCATCCCCTTAGCCCGTCGAACCATCGCGACTCCGCTTTAGGCCCCCCGCTCGCATCCTAGAGCCCATATTGCCTGAAGGCAAGGTCGGTCGCATGCGTTGAAACGATGGGGGAGCATGGGGCGTTTGTGCGGCTTGCGTGTGGCAGGTGCGGTGCGGGACGGGACTATGCGCTGGAACGGCGACGGCCGCCGGTAATACCGGCGGCCGTTGGGTTGCTTCCTGGTCGTGACTAAAGTTCGACTACTTGCCTGCGCGCTTTGAGGACGCGGCCATCGGCAGAACGCTGTGCTCTGCGCCTGATGATAGTGACGATCCAGAGTAGGAGCGACTGCCTGCCGTTACGGGCTGCTGCTTTACCGCCTTCTCAGCACGATCAAGCAAAGCTTCACCCGTTACCGGCTCGACGACCTCGTCATTCTCGTCTCGCCAACTGAGGCTGAGATCAAGTAGCTTCTCCCGAGGATAGGTCGCCAGCATAGTTCGAACGAACGCTAGCGCCTCCTCTTCACTCTCGAAGCGTCCGAGCCGGTTGGTCGTTTCAACGTCCCAGATGCTATATCTCATTGTTGTTGTCCCTTCGCCGCCTGGTGGGCCTTCCGTTTTACAGGCCTGACCCAACCCGTCACCAGGTAGCCTCTGATTACCTCCTTATCGCCCCAGACATTGACGTGACCTACGTCGTCTGGATCGCCTCGTACGATGCCGACATCTTCCGGAATGTCGTACCGAAAGATCATGTTCCCGAGGTGCGTTTGTTCCTCTCCGCACCTCCGCGCCCCTTCCTCCGAATCAAAGAAAGACAACGCGCCCCAAGCGTTCCATTCCTCATCGGAGATGCCCACGGGGCGATCCGGATACTTTTCCTGATTCGTTTTGTAGGCATTGCCGTCCGGAAAGGGCAGTTTCCCAACTCGATATAAGGAGCGTTCAGGCGTATCGTTCACGAGACCCCCTGGCGCTCCTCCGACGCAAGTCTATAGGTAGCGATGCTCCTAGGCAATATACGTACACTTGACAAAATGCAGTGATGCATGTGTGCAAGTTCGCGTTACAGAGGGCGAGGGCGCTTAAAGACCGCGCGCAACCGCCGAATCCGAGAAGGATCGCTGTCTATGTATTCCCACGGCACCAACGACGCAAGTTCCCAACCTTGCGCGCCGTAGTGTCGCAGAATGCTGTCTAGGCCTTGCGGCTCGTCCCGAAGTGAACGATCTGGCAACTCAATCCGCTCAACCTTGTGCGAGATAGCAATCGTGGTAATGAGGTATTCCCATGTTGTCACGGTTGACCTCTCCAGACGGTCGAATAATCACACGTCACTACGGGTGATAAAATAGAGAAGCTCTCCGGTTGTCGTGAGCCGACGCCAGAGAAGCTTGCCGTCGCCGCCTAGGACTCATCTAGGCGGCGACTTTTTTTGCTTCGCTGATGCTAATAGGGTGGGGTCGAATAAGCGCCTCGATTTCGCTTTTCCGTACCAGCTTCTCTCGGCGGTCTCTTTCCGACTGATGGGCCGTCAGTTGCCCATCCCGAACAAGTCGCCAAATCTTGAAGCGGCTAACTCCCATGAGATCAGCCGCTCCTTGCAGCGTTAGAAACTCGTCATCCATAGGAGCCTCCTTGCGTCCGAAAGCCTAGCCTTCACTATAGCATGACGTGTTAGAGTCCGCGATAACATGTTGCATATCGCGCTATATCGCGTTAGAATATGTTGCAAGAGAGGGAAGGCAAGCTCCTCTCGCGGCAGTCGGCTCACGTAGACGGAGGATACCGGAAATGCAAAGGACGACGACCACAACCAAGTGGCGAGAGTTGTTCACCAAGGCCGTCCGCGAGGGCGTGCAGGTTCGGCAGCTCGGGCGGATGATATACTGAGAGTCGTCTAGCTAGATAGCCTGTCCCCACCTGAGCGCGCTGACGCCGGGGAAGGCTCCCAAGCGGGAGCTTTCACTGTGCATCGTCAGCGCGTTTCTTTGTTCCCATCTCGTACACGACTGATCTGCGGTCTCTAGCCGTGGAGCTGGGCGCGGCCTCGGGCAGCATTGTCCTGAGTTTTAATCCCGCTGGGGTCAATCAGGCGGTGTCGTCCCTCTCAGGACTTGAGGGGGCGGCTGCTGGTGTTGGGACAAAAACCCAGGGCATGAGCCTGAAGGCCGCGGCCGGATTCGGCTTGATTGGCTATGCGGCAAAAGAGGGACTCGGCGCGGTGATCGGGTCAGCGGCGAGTTTCGAGAAACAGATGAACGCCGTGCAGGCGGCCACTGGGGCGACGGACGCCGAAATCGCGACGCTCTCCACAACAGCACTACGACTCGGCCAGGATACGCAGTACTCCGCGACCGAGGCGGGCGGTGCCATTGAGGAACTAGCCAAGCTCGGTGTGTCGGTCGCCGATATCAATAACGGGGTTGCCGACGCCACCGTGAACCTCGCCGCAGCGACCGGCGAGAGCATAGCCAGCTCCGCAACGGCGCTCGGCCAGAACATGAATCTGTTCCAGGACGATGCCGCCAAGTACAGCTCAACAGCCAAACGGGCGGCAGCCTATACCGACATCATGACCGCCGCGATCAATAAGAGCGCGACCGATCTCCCCGACCTTCAGGCAGGCATGCGCAACCTCGCGCCGGCAGTGCAGCTCGGCGCGGTTGATTCTTTCCAGGATGGTGCGGCCGCAATCGCCTATTTCTCGCAATTCGGTCTCAAGGGCGCCGAGATTGGTACAAGTCTGGCCGCTGCGTATACCAATCTCGCCAACCCCGTCTCGGACGCCACCGCCAAAATGAACGAGCTGGGCATCAGCGCGTTCGATGCCAATGGCAACTTTCTTCCACTCCCCGACCTTATGGATCAACTCGCTACGGCAACGGCGGGGATGACTGAAGAGCAGAAGGCGCAGTCACTTGCCATGATTTTTGGCCGCGAGGCTGCCGACGTGATGGCGGCCGCGATGAAGAACGGCGGCGACCCACTCCGCGCCATGACCAAAGACCTTGATGCCAACGGTCAGGCACAAGAAGCTGCAAATGCCCGGATGCAGGGGTTCGGTGGCGCGGTCGAACAGCTGAAGGGATCACTCGAAACCGCCGCTATCGCCATCGGCTCGAAACTGACGCCGGCCCTGACCGTCATCGCTGGCGCGATCACCGCTGCCGTCAACGCCTTTTTCAAGCTCCCGGAGCCGATTCAGAACGCGATCGCCGCCGCCATTGCCTTCGCCGCCATCCTGACCGGGATCGGGGCCGCGGTGGCCGTGGCCGGTCCGGTGCTCGCTGCCCTCGGCGTCATCGTGGGGACGGTGGGAGCGCCCTTCCTCTTGGCGGCGGCTGCTGTTGCAATCCTTGCGGCGGCCTTCGGTGGGCCGATTATCGACGCGGCTGGGGAGCTTCTGGGCTACCTCAAGCGGGTGGTCGAAACGCAAAGCACATTCAACGCCGCGCTCGACAAACTCCCTGCCAGTGTCCAACCCGCCGCGGAGGCGCTCGGGCGCATCGTTGACGCCTTCGCGGACCTCTACCGCGCTTTCCAGGCGGACGGACTCTCCGGCCTAATGGCGGCGTTTCCGGGCGAGTTGAAACAAATGGCGCAGGCGCTGGCCGATATCGTGATCGACGTGACGGTGAGCGTCGGAAGTTGGCTCAAGGGCGTCATTCTCCAGGACTTCGGCGGGTTTATTAGCGATTGGGTGACTGGCGAGGGTTCTGGCAAAGGCGCCGACCTCCACGATGTCACGGTCAACATCATCAACTGGGCGCAGGGAACCATCGCCAGTATCGCCAACTTCGTCAGCGGATTGTTCAGCGGTGGGGGCGGGGGGCACCTCGGCGGTGAGAACAGCGCCGGGGCGAATTACGGCGGTGGTGGCGTGACGCTTCATGGCGTCCTTGTCAACATCGGCTCGTGGGCCGCCGGGACGATTGAGGACGTCTGGAAGTGGCTGCAAGGACTGGTCATCGGAGCCGACAAAGTCGGACCCATCGGAGGGTTAGGCCCAAGCACCAACAATGCGCCAGGAAGCGGGATAACCCTCGGTGAAGTTCTCGTCAACATCGCCGGCTGGGTGAATGACGGAATCGAAGATGTGTGGGCGTGGCTTGAGGATACAGCCATTCCTGCAATGGGCGATGCCATCGTACAGATTCCCGCCGTCAAGGTTGACATTCAAAACTGGGCGCAGGGAACAATCGAACCGCTCTGGGACAAGGTCAAGGAGTGGGTCGTCGGGGGCGGCGGGTCACGCATTGGTGGGGAGAACAGCGCCGGGGCGATGACTGGCGGCAGCGAAGGAATCACACTCGATAGCGTTCGTGCCAACATCAGTGGTTGGATGATTGGCGACCTTCACCTCGGCGACCTCATTCTCAAAATCAGCGACGCCGTCAATACATTCATTGACCAGGGCGGACCACAGCTCAGCCAGGGGTTCGTCGATACCGCAAACAACCTCGGTACCGAGATCGGGACCAAGATCACTACTGGGCTCGTTGCTGGGATCACCGAGGCGTTTGGGTCATCGTCCGGCGGGACAAACTCGATGGGCGGACCAGGAGAGCGTGGCGAGGGTGGCGGCGCGCTCCAGATTCACGATGCCGTCAACGCCTTTCTGAAGGGTATATTCGACGGCGTCAAGTCTGTGGTTGTTGAGCAACTCAATAAAACCGACTGGATGGAAGGCGGCGACGTCCAGTGGGGTAACCTGGTCAAGCACATCGTCGGAAAGCTCGTCGAGGGATTTACCAACGGACCTGCGTCCGCCGCCATCGGCGAGGCGATCGATGGCGCCCGCCAGTGGTGGAGTGATCTCATGTCTGGCATCTCCTCCGCGCTCGGTGGCGGGAGTGGTCCGGTTCCAGGCGGATTCAATGGTTCACCGGGAACGCCGAGTCAGGGAGGATCAGACCCTGGCGATGTTCTCGGAAGCGCGATCACGAACTTCCTGAAGGCCGGCGTCGATAAGGTTCTTGACATCTTCAGAAACTTTGACCTTAGCGGGATCGCGAGTGCCGCTGGTGACCTCATTGGTCGGCTCTGGGAGACAATCACTGGGGCGTTCACAAACGCCCCGCCTGAAGCCACTGCTCCAATAGTGGAAGGAGTGACGGCTCCCGTCAGTGACTCATTTGCCACGGTGAGCAGTGAACTGCCAGGTATCGGGACGGCGATGGGAGGCCCCGCTGGCGAACTGTTGCAGGACGCATACTTCGGGAGTCTCGGCGTTGGGTTTGAAGGCGGTGATGCGGTCTTCGATGGACCAGACCCAAGCATCGTTTCCACGCCGCTCAATGACGCCCTGCCGTCGATGGTCGATGCGGCAAGGTTCGCGGGCGGCGAAGCGGGGTCAGCGGGCGGCGCGGCGTACGGCACGAATCTTGGAACCGAGTTCAGTGGCGCGGCTGTTATCCCCACCGACCTCGCGGCGCAGGCATTCGCGCTCGGCATAGACATCACCGGCATGACGACCGACCAGATCGTCGCTGCGATGGGGACCGCCGACTTCACGCCGATCGGTACGGCACTCAACGAAGGCATCATGAACGTCGTTGACGCCGCCTTTGCGAACGGGGGGCCAACAGCCCTCGGTGGGCCGGGTGGTGGCCAGGGCGCGGCATCAGGCGGATCGGGGATCGGCCTCGGCATCGCCAACAACCTCGTCACCGACGTCTCGGACGGCATCGATCAGGCGGACTTCAAGCCGGTCAGGGACGCAGTCACCACGAAGCTAGCTGGTCTATTTGGCGGGGTCGATGGTGCAGTTGCGGGGGAAGGTGACACGGCTGGCGGTCTTTTGGCCCCACTGATCGCCCAGTTCAACGCGGCCGTTCCCCTTGTCACGGCGGCAATGGATGATGTTGCGCTTGCGGTCAGTTCCGGGATGGACACGATTACGGCGTCGCTCTCTGGGACCACCCTCGCCGGCGACGGCGGCGGTACACCAGGAAGCCTCTCGCCGAGCACCTCGGGCGGTGGTATTCTCGGGTCTTTTATCGCGCAATTTACCGCTGCCGTTCCGCTGATCACCACCGCAATGACGACAGTCGCTACCGCTGTCATCGCTGGCATGGCAACGATTACGGCTGCCCTCTCTGGTGGCGGCGGCGCTGGTGGACCGACGGCTCTGGGCGGGCCAGGTGGTGGTCAAGGTGGGGCTGGCGATGGCGGCGGAATCCTGGGTCCCTTTATCGCCCAGTTCACAGCTGCCGTCCCGCTGATCACCGCTGCGATGACTTCAGTCGCTGCGGCAGTAACCACTGGCATGGCAACCATCACGGCTGCTCTCTCTGGTGGCGGAAGTGGCGGCGGACCAACCGCGATGGGCGGGCCGGGCGGCGGTCAAGGTGCTGCCGGTGGTGGTGGCTTGCTCGCGCCGATGATCGCGCAATTCACGGCGGCCGCTCCACTTATCACCACGGCCATGGCCACGATCGGCACGGCGGTCACAACCGGTCTGACCACGATGCAAACGGCCATCGGCACCTTTGCGGGACAGGCCGGTCTGCTCATGACGCAGGCCGGGACCAACATGCAGACGGCGATCACGTCGAAGATGCCGGCGATCCAGACTGCGGTCACGACAGCGCTCACCACGATGCAAACGGCCATCGGCACCTTTGCCGGTCAGGCTGGCGCCCTGATGACGCAAGCCGGAACGAACATGCAGACACCAATCACGACGGCAATGACGACTATCAAGACGATAGTGACGACCGGTCTCACCGCAATGCAAACCGCCATCGGGGCGTTTGCGGGGCAAGCTGGCGCCCTGATGGCGCAGGCCGGGACGAATATGCAGACGCCGATCACGTCGGCGATGACGGCAATACAAACCACGGTCACGACGGCGCTGACCACCATGCAAACCGCCATCGGAACTTTTGCGGGGCAGGCCGGGGCGCTGATGACCCAGGCCGGGACGAATATGTCCACGGCGATAACGACGGCCATGACGACGGTAACGACGGCAGTCAACACCGCGACATCGGCCATGTCGAGCGACCTTCAGGGGTTCGCCGGGAACGCGGCGACGGCCGGATCTGATGCGGGAAATGGGTTCAAGGACGGACTCCAGGGTGGCCTTGATGCGGCAGTTGGAGCAGCGGGGCAGGCCGCCGCCGATGTGGGAGCGGCCCTGGGTGGTGGGTACGATGCCGCCTATGCCGCCGGTGCCAATATCGGACTCGGCTTCGCACTCGGCATCTCGTCAATGGCGGGTTCGGTTGCCGCAGCGGCGGATCAGCTTTCCGCCGCTGCGGCCGGCGCGACGGTTCAGTACAACGGCATCGAGTCACCGTCCAAGCTCTACCGAAAGTACGGGCAGTTCATCGGTCAGGGGTTTGGACTCGGCATGACCGACACCTCGTCACTTGCCGCTGATGCGGCTGGGCGCCTGTCCAGTGCGGCGGAAGATGTCTTCGCGAATATGCGATCCCCACGATCCGCACGCACGTCAAGGATCCCTGGCGTCGCGGGAGCCGGTGGGGGTGGCGGAAGCTCCACCGTCAACCACGGCGACACCTATCACCTCAGCATCAACGGCACCGATGCCGGCGGATCCTCCGACCCGCGCATCAACGATGCGATTCACACCCTCGTCGACCTGATGGGCCACTCGGTCCGCAATAGCTACGCGGACCTGGGGGTGTAGCCGTGGCCGTCATCGGACGCATCGTCACCACGCCGCCAAGTGGTTATCTTCAGAGCACCTACGCCGAGGCGCTGGGTCTGATCGGCCCCGTTGCCGCGAACGGCTTTGTGACCAAGATTGGCGCCTACCTCGGACGTGACCCCGCGCTAGCCGCGCAAAGCTTGGCGATGGTCGCCTATCAGGCGGAAGGATCCGACTACGATCCGACTGTCCTTCTGGGAGGCAGCAGCGCCGCGACGACGAACGCCGCGCTGACCGGGGCAAGCGGCGGCGAGTCACTGGAGCTTCCGATCACTTACGGAGATGGGTCGCTCCTCAACGGCACCTCGTTCCCTGTCTCGGAGGGCGACGTCCTCTGGGTCGGCACGCGCAGTGCGGCCAACGCAATCCGCATCGGCGGCAACCCCGACCTCTCCCCGCGCCAGACGGCGGAAGGCGACGCGGCGAATAGCACCACACCGAGCAACCCGTTCATCCTCAAGCTGCGCCGGACCGACGTTCCTCGCCTCGCGACCTGGGCCATCTACACGCCAAACGTCAAGCCGAACCTGGCCATCGCGCTCTCTCCAAGTGCGGACACGATTATTCCGGTGTCGACACCGACGATCTTCTCCGGCACCTTCAGCGACCCGAACAGCGGTCTGGGTGATTACCTGCGGGGCTATCACCTCCAGGTGCTCCGTGGCACAACCCTGATCTGGGACCGGGCTTACGCGGCAACGCCAGAGGAGCGAGCGAGCAATGCCTTCGCTCGGTCCTATGAGGGGTCAATGCTCAACGCCAACGACACCCTGACCTGGCGCGTACGAACGTATGACCACTTCCACGCCTGGTCTGACTGGACAAGTTGGGTCACAGTCACCGTCCAGTCTGCTGGCGGTACCACGCTCACCACCGTCAACGGGACGACCGATCAGACGGCGATCCACCAGACCTACACACCCGACCTCGGCGGTGTCTACGCACACGCCGGAGGCCTCAGCGCCAATGCGGTCCAGATTATCGCCGTCCAGCGACGCGGTAGTCGTGAGATTATCATTCGTGGTCCATCGCCGTTGATTACCAAGAGCATCGCTCCCGGTGCGGCATGGTCGGTCACTTGGGCGCAAACGGGATTCGTCGCCATCGACCCCGGCATGGACATCCGCTTCAAGTCGCGGAGCCGCGACACCGCTGGTGCCATCGGCCCCTATGCCCCGAGTGCTGGATTCCGCGCTCGTTTCAACGCACGACCGAATACGCCGGTGAATCTCACGCCACGGGGGAACCGCCCGACCGGTGCACGACCCGATGTGCGCTTCGAGTTGACCGACCCCGACGACACCATCGCCACCGGTCTATTCGGTGAGGTAGAGATTACGCGACCCGACCTGAGCGTGGTGACGGCAACGACAACTGAGTACGATGCGGCGACGAAACTCTGGCGGCTGTCGCTCACGACGACGCATGTGCCCGCCGGGAGCTACGGACAGTATCTGATCCGGGCGCGTGGTAACGACGGGACGATCGCCGGCCCGTGGTCGAAAGCCGAAAGCTTCGTCTATATCGACTCACCGATTGTCACACTGACCGCTCCGGCGCAGGACGCGACGATCGCGAGCAACCAGATCACCGTGACTTGGACATCGACGATCCCAACCGTCCCGGCTGGTCTGACGAAGACAAAGTTCCGGGTGCTCGTCTATCTGCGCAATACCACCACCCTGGCCTACACCAGCCGCGATGTCTTTTCCGCTACAGCGACCAGCCATGTCATCCCGGCGGGCTACCTGCACGACGACACCGATTACGACGTCATCGTTGAGGTAACGGCGAGCAACGGAATCGCCGGTCAGAGCGCGGTGCGGCGATTCCGGGTGGACTACCCGACGCCGGCAACGCTGGCGAACGCGGTGTTTGGCGAGTTTGCGCTCGATCTCGATGGCAACCGAGCGAGCGTGGTGCAGGGAACCTGGGATCAGCCGATTGTCACGACGTCAGACTTCATGCGCTACGTCGTCACCCGTGAAGAGGAGGGGCGACCGGAAACACGCAAGGAGGTTGCGAACTTCACGAGCATCATCCAGACGCGCTTCCAGGATTACCACCCGCGCTCCGGCCAACCGTATCTCTACCGACTTTGGTGGGAGATGATTCAGGGGACCGACATTCGCGCCAGTGCAGTCGCCGAGTTCACGGTGACGATCAATCTGTCGGCGACCGTCATCAACCTGGCAGATGACCCGACGCGAGGGCGCGTCCAGCTGCCGTATTACGACAGCCGCAGCATCTCGTACTCGCCACGGGTCACCTTCGTGCAGACCTGGAATAACCCGAGCCCGACTGCGATTGCCCATGCGAGCGGGGGCAGGGAGATCCGTCTCGCGACGCGCCTCATTCCGATTCCGGACGCACCGACTCCAAAGACGACACTCGATCAGTTGATGGCGATCTACCTCGATGCGCAGCGAGAGGGACTCGGATCCGCGCCGCGTAACGAGACGGTCTGTCTGCGTACGCCGCGTGGCGATCGTATCTTCGGGATTATCAAAGACCTCGACGTCACCCACGACAACAAGAACGATGGTTACGGCGTCAGTCTCACCATCGAAGCGACCAGCTACCGTGAAGGAAAGGAAGGGTAAGCCATGGCAGGGAAATCAGACTACGCCGAGACGGCAGTCCTCAACTATTACTTTCGAACGGCCACGATGCCGACCAAGCCGACGAGCGTCTACATCGCGCTACATACCGCCGACCCGGAGGCGGCGGGGGCAGAAGTCGCCACAACTGGCAGCGGCTACGCTCGCGTCCAGATCGCCGTCGCGGACGCGCAGTGGAGCGCACCGTCGGATGATGGAGCGGGGCGGATGCGGATCACGAACGTCAACCCGATCACGTTCCCGAATCCAAGCGCGAACTGGGGCACGATCACCCATGTTGCGATCTATGACGCCGCGACCGGTGGCAACATGCTCTACAACGACATTCTTGGTGCGAGCCGGACTGTCAATGCCGGTGACGTGGCACCTAGTTTCGCTGCCGGCGTACTCACGATCGCGGAGGGATGATAACGTCTGCCATGAAGGTTGGTATGCGGTTACTGAGGGCTGAGACGACGTGCTGACACGCGCCGGGCAGGTCACCAGCACAACCTCGGGCAACGGTGCGACGCAGACGATTGACGTCGGCTTCCCGATCAAGGGGCTGATCCTCTGGACCACGTTCCAGACGGCGGACTCGACTGCCTCGCGTGACGTCGGCATGTGCATCGGCTTTGCCTCTGCCGCGAACGCCTCGACCGGGGTTCAGCAGCGCAGCGCATTCAGCTTTCACGACGCCGGTGTCTCCGGCGGTGCGGCGGCGGTAAGTCGCTCAACGACTGATATCATCGCCACCTATACGAAGTTTGGGTCACTTCGGGCGTCGGTCGCCTTCAGTGGCAACGCCTTTACCCTGACCTGGGGCACCGGGCCGACGACTGGCCTCCTACTCCACTATCTGGCGTTAGGTGGCGACGATCTTTCAGCCGTCGCCGTGGATTGGAGTGCCGCTTCGACTACGGCGGGATCGACCCAGACCATCACGACACCTGGCTTCGATCCGCATGCGTTGATTCTAGCCAACGTCCCCACGGCGGCAGCTTTATCACGCGGCTTACTCGGCTTCGGTGTCGACACCTTCAGTGGTGCGCGCTGGGCTGAGGCCGAATCATCCAACCCGTCAACCTCGACGGTGACCGATCGCACATTTAGCAACGCCTACTCGCGGGTCACCGCCGGAACCGATCGTGGGCGCGGTCACGTCTCCGCCTGGGGCACCGGACAGATCACCTGGCTGTGGGATACCGCCGCGGCGTCGACCGCGGAGTTTACATGCGGTCTGGCGCTGCGCTGTACGACGGCGGATATTGCCGCTGGCGTCCTGGCGGCGACGCCCGATACCGCCGATAGCGTCACCGGCCTGACGTTCCGCCCGTCCGGTGTGCTGGTCGGGTTGAATAACACCGTAACGCCGGGAACCGTGGGGGCATCAGGTGCGGTCTTCGGCATCGGCGCGGCCACCACAGCGATCCCTGCGGCTCAGGTTTATCAGGGCATTGTCGATCTCAACGCGCAGGCGACCTCGGCCTCCTATGCGCGCATCCTGAGTACGCTCGCCGCGCCGAACATCAATCACGCCTCGGGCGCTCCGATCTTATCGAGTGGCACGATCACGCCAACCGCGGACGGCTTCACCCTCGGTTACGTCAGCGGCAACACCGGCAACTATCAACTCGGTTGGGTGGCCTTCCCGACATCAGGAAGCAACCCGATCACCGCCAATATCGTGGCCCAGGCGCAGGTTGTCGCCGGTCTGGTCGGCGGCCACCCACTCACCGCGCAGATCATCAGTACGACATCGGTGGCCGGGTACATCGGTCTCTATACCGGCATCGCGGCAAGCATCGTCGCGGATGCCACGCTCGGAGGCCCGACACTAGGCGGAACCTTCACGCTCAATGCCAACCTGATCGGCACGGCAGTCCTCGGCGCGACGAACCTGCGGCTGGTTCGTGACCTAAGTAGCGATGTCGCGGGCGAGGGGCGGCTCTTCTCTCGATTCGATCCGGTCAAGATCGTGGCGCGCCCCACACCGCGTGGCCTCATCTCGGTCGCGGCAGGGTTATGGATTGCCAATATCCATGGACTCCCCTTGGTCGAACTGAGCGAGTACGTGACGGGCGGCGAGCTGGCGGTCAACCTCGACCGTGCCGTGCCGGGATCGATTCGGCTGCAACTGCGCGATCGGGTGCGAGAGCGGCCCATCAGTAACTGGTGGGTGCCGAAGCGGGAGCGGGGCGAGGAGAGTGCGCCGCTGATCTCCGCCTATTCCGACTGGCTACTCGTCACGGTCAAGCGGCGCTACTCCGGTGGACGCGAGGAGGAGGAATCGGTCGGTCTCTTCTCCGTGGAGCCACCAGGCGAAGAGATATGGCCGGACCAGAGCATCCTCTCTTTCTCTGGATACGACACCACCTGGGCACTTTCGCAGGAGGGCGTCACGTCGACCTGGACCTCACCGGTGAGTGCGCGCTACACCGATGAGATTCGGCGCGTCATTAGGAGCGGGCTGCACGGGCTGCCTGACCCGACCATTGCGCACTCGACGAAACGCCTCCCAGCGGAGATGACATGGAACGCCGGGACCACCAAGCTCAAGATCGCCAATGATCTACTCGCAGCCCTCGGCTACTTTCCGCTCGCCGCGAACCAGCACGGTCAGTTGTACGCATCTCCGATGCACACGATTCGCAACCTGGCACATGTGGACATCTTTGCCGGCGGTCCCGGTTCGGTTGTGATCCCGCCGCTGGCGAGTGACATCAAACAACCCAACCTCTGTAACCGAGTGGTGGTGCGGCGCAACGACACGAAGCTTCCACCGCTGGCGGTCGTGCGATCCAACTATCGGTCGGCTTCGCCGGTCTCGATCCCGAACATGCGGCGGACCATCGTCAAGATCGTTGAGCGACCTGCTCTCGCCGATATTGAGGCTGCGACGATCATCGCTGATCACATGCTCGATGATGGCGAGACGTGGGATCGTCAGCTCAAGCTGAAGACGATCCCGACGAACATTCCCGACAAGCGCGATACCGTGCTCCTGCGACTGACCCGATCTGACGACGTACCGATCCCGAGCGGCTGGGGCAAGTACTACCGAACCTCCTGGTCGATGTCCCTCGCACCGGGCGGCACGATGACTCATGACTTGCGGCGCGTGGAGTCGTGGCATGAGGAAACCGACGAGGCTGAGGAAACGGCACACCGGAGGGCGCTCAATGGCTGAGTCGGGACGGGAGCGGGGGCAAGAGCGACGGAACGGACGATCGGACGATCTGCTCTCCAAGAGCGGGGCGCTCGTCGACCAGATGCGACGCGCTCAGGTTGCCGAGATCGACGCGGCCACCGGCTACGTCGGCATCGTCGATTCCATCTCCAGCGACTCAACGTCGGTTCGTGTCCGACGACCCGAAGATAGCAGCGGCACCGGACGATGGATGCCACGCGCCGCCGGAGCACCACCGTCGGTCGGCGAGTGGATCCCGGTGCATGTGGCGACCGGGCGGGGTGAGCGCGGGCAGATCGAAACCCATCATCTGGCGATGCCATCGGTAGGCGGCAAGAGCATACGTGGTCACATCATTGCCGGCCTCGACATTCGTGATGACGGATCGGTGCTGCGAGCCGGGCGCTATACCTGGGACAGCGAGCAGGCGGTTGGCCGCGTCAGCACAGAGCACCTCGTCTCCAGCTCCGTTACGGGAAGCAAAATCGCGGCGAATGTGATTACCGCGTCGCACATTGTCGCGGACTCGATTACCGGTTCCGAGCTGGCGCCGGGCGCAGTCGGCAACGGGCACATCGTTGGGAGCGCCGTTACGGGCTCCAAGATCGCAGCGAATGTGATTACTGCCTCGCACATCGTGGCGAACGCGATCACCGGATCAGAGCTTGCCCCTGGCGCAGTCGGCAACGGCCATATCGTGAGTGGCGCGGTTACGGCAAGCAAGATCGCCAGTGGCTCCGTCGGCAACGCCCAACTGGCCACCGGGGCGGTTGACACCAGCAAGATTGCCGCTGGATCGGTTACGGGATCCAAGCTCGATGGCGCTTCTGTCAACACCGGCCATATCGTTAGCGGTGCGGTCGGCACCTCCCAGATCGCTGGCTCTGCAATTACACCGAACAAACTCGATCGCTCCTATCTCTCGTCGAGCGGCGGCACCGTGTCGGGCACGCTCACCGTCACCGGTACGCTCAGTCACACCGGGGGAAACGCCGGCTTCTTCGGCGTTGCGGCTACCACGCGCCGCGCTTCGGCAGCGGCTGCGAGCGACCTGGCGACGGTGATCACTCTTGCCAACGATCTCCGTTCTGGCCTCAAGAACCTGGGGTTGTTCTCATGATCGCTGAGCTGACCGATCGCGAACGCCGTGAGCTGGTGGGTCTATCCGCACGGGACCGCGAACTGGGGCGACAGATAGAAGAGCTACGTGAGGACCATTCCGCTACGTTGCGCCTGATCGAGCGGCGGGTAGGATTGACTGGCGGGGCTATTGGTACGACGCATGCACTGATTGACGGAACGCAGATTGTCGCGATCGCGGCTGGAGAGGTAAGTGATGAAGATCATTCGTAACGGCGGAAGCACGGCGAATCCTCCCGACTGGCTTGGGCATTTTTTGTGTCCCTTTTGCCGGTCGGTGATCCAGTTTGAACTTGCCGATTTATCCGCCATCCGAGGTTTCGCCGAGGAAGGCGGAATCAAGCGAGTGGAGGCTGTCTGTCCTGTCTGCACGGTCCAGCGGACGTTTATGGACTGGGCGAAGACGCTCGACTACCGGCGGGACGTGACGACGAAGAACCGACCGGCGACGATGTGATGAAAGCGGCGGCTGCCCTGGCACTCAAGCCGGTGCGAACACCGCTAGAAGAGTTGGTACTGGCGATGGCGCGGAAGGCACAGTAGAAGGACACAGGGGGACCATGGATTTTTATGAATCGGCACAGAGCCTACGTGAGAGAACGTTGTGCCAGATATCTCGCCCTTGTCGCCCTTCTGCAGATACGACACTTTCGCCGCCCACCCGGCTGCACGTACGTATTGTCGTCGGTCATCGCGTGACCCTTTATGCAGATATTCGTGCGATGCGCCACTATCGACGGAGACATACCGCGCATCGCATTCTCACGGTTCGTCACCGCTTCCAGGTGCTCCGGGTTGACGCACGCAGGCACACGACACAGATGGTCAATACTCAGACCGTCGGGAATCGGCCCTATCGCTCGTTCGTAGGCAATTCAGTGCGCGTAGGTCCCTACACCACTCAGGCTCACCTGCCCATAACCCCGCGCTTTCGCACCCTGCCATATCCAGCACGGAGACACGTACCCGTGGTCTTCAACAACCCATCGAACACGCCAACAGTCGACGCTGCGGCGATGATTGTGCTCACATGGCACGCATCGCACAGAAGTCGGGGATATCGACACCCCGCAGTCGCAGCACGTGGTACGGTTGTCGGGCATCTCGGGGGACCTCCTTACAGGTCGATTCGGGGTGCCAAGCCGGGGGCGTTCTCAGCGCCGCCCGGCACTTTGCGTTCATTGAAGTATACCAACGAATGCCGGAGATAGCGACATGAGTGAACGACAGACACCGCCACACCAAGAACTTTTGGCAAGCACGATGGAGGGCCTCAACACTGACCGCTCGCGGGCGGCGGACGTTACCGGGGCGCGGGTCGCCACAGAGATCGCCGTTCTCCGTGAGCAGATGCTGGCCATTCGGGAAGCGTCATTCCTGCGAATCGCTGAAGTCGAGCGGCGTACTGTCGCCGCCGGGGAAAAGGCGCAGACGTCGAATGACTCATTGTCTGCGCTCGTTGACCAGCGACTCGGGGAGATTATTAGCTCACGGGCGTTGCTGCACAATGGGTTGATTGAGCGGATTGAGACGTTGCGTCACGAGCGCACGCTCGTGACCGATGCGCTCGAAAGATCATTCTTGACTCGCATGGAAGAAGCCCGAGTGGCGCACGATAAAGAGCGTATGCAGAACGAGCGGGCGATGGATAAGTTCGAACTCACGGTGACTGAGCGAGCCGAGGAGTCCAACAACTTCAAAAGTCAGATCCAGCAGGAGCGTATCGACTACGTGCGTCGTGACATGCTCGAGCAGCGCGCCCACGCGACCGATACGGTGATTGATTTGCTGCGGGGAGATGTGGATAAGCGGCTGAGCATGATGCGAGAGGACATCGACAAGAAGCTTGACCCGCTGATTTCCTGGCGCAGCACGCAGACGGGGCGGGCGGAGATTAGCGGCGGTATCTGGGCTATCGGCGCGGCCATCTTCGTCTCGCTGGTCGTCGTGGCGGTCAATCTCATTTTGGTGAGTTAGGAGTGCGGTATACTCGGGTCGGAGTTATGTCTGTACTGGTAAACCTAGCAGCACATGGAGGCGGCATGGATGCGACCGACGAATGCGCTGATCCTCGGAACAGCTATCGGCTTCGCGGTCGGGCTGATTCTCGCGCTAGCGTGGTTGGGGGGAGCCTCGACCGCATCCCCGCCTATGGCGCCCTCGACTCTCGTCTCCTGGCCGTCCCCGATAGTCTCCGCGGCGCTCACTCCGACACCGGGGCTGGCCATCGTGCTCATCGCGACGATGACGCCCTATCCCACGATGACCCCGGACCCCGAGCAGGAGATGATGCTGACGCCGCATGTCTCGATGAGCACGCCACAGCCGACACTCCCGCCAGGGGTGGCGCCCACGAGCAATCCGATGCCGGGGCAGAGTTCGAGGTGAGTAGCGGCAACGTCTTTGCCGATGTTGGACTGCCAGACCCCGAAGCAGCGCTCGCAAGGGCAAAGGCACAGTACGCCGCGTCCCAGCCGATGCCGGGGCAGGGTGAGTAGGTGACCGGGCAGGCCGTCGTGGACATCGCGCTCCAGCAGGTCGGTAAGCCGTACGTCTGGGCGACGGCGGGGCCAGACACGTATGACTGTAGCGGCCTCGTCCACTACTCAATGAAGGCAGGTGCTGGGCTCACCATCAGCCGCGACTCGCACGTCCAGGCGCGCTCTGGTGTGGCGGTCACAGAGAGCAACCTGCAACCAGGCGACGTGCTCTGCTACGACACGATGAATGGGAGTGAGGTCCGCGAGGGTAACGCCATCTCCCACGTAGGCCTCTACGTCGCGCCGGGGAAGATGGTCAACGCCCTCAACCCGGACAAAGGTGTCGTTGTCTCTGACCCATTCAGCAACTATTTCAAGCCGCTCTACCGAGGGGCACGGCGCATCGTTCCCGTGTCGCCAACGCCGGAGCCGGTCAAAGGAACCATCACGCCGCAAACCCCGTGGCGCACCATCCCCGCCGTCCCACTCTCGACCTATCAGGCAGAGGCCGAGCGTCTCGCCTCCCCCATCACCGACCTGCCGGGTTGTCACGCGGCGGCGGGGCCATACACGGCGTTGGCGCTGGTCCAGGCGGAAAAAGAATCGACGTTCGGGCGGGACGCCACCGCGCAAGAAGCGCACAACCCGCTTGGGCTGATGGTCCGGGCGGGGAGCAAAGCAACCTATACCCTGACCAGCCAAGGGCGTAAGTTGCAGTGGTTCTCGAACTGGCCTGCTGCGTTTGCCGAATACGCCGCCCGCCTGAGTGACCACCCCTACTCCGACACCGACACGGTCGCGGCGCTGGTCCGCATGTACGTCTGGGGCCCCCAAGCGGAGCCACCGCCCGGCGAGTCTCCAGCGTCGCTCGCTGCGTACACCTTGCAAGTCGTGAACTGGATCAATCGCCTGCTTGGAGGGATTACGCCTGTGCCTGGTCCTGCTTACAACTTCGGTCCCCACCCGTGGCCCAACGGGTTCGACCGACGCATTCTCAAGAAGAACGATTCCGGCAACGGCTGGGACGCGCTTGGTGATCGATCAAAAGGGATGGCGATCACCGTCTGCCACCACACCGCCGGGCACGACGACCGCGACGCCATCTACAACCTGTTTAGTGCCGGTGGAGCTCGTGCAAACGATGCCGCCACCGATGCGGTGATCGATCGGTCCGGCAAGGGCTACCTGCTCCTTGACCCGTGGAGCACCGACCCGATGGAAGGCTCAGGGATGACGCCGTGGGCGTCGGGTCCGACGACGAGCCTCAAGGGTATTGGCGTCCAGATTGTTCAGAAGCTTGGGGCCGGTGGGGTCAATAAATGCGGGTTCTCGACCGAGCACTGCAACGTTGACGGGCAGGGCTTTACCGACGCACAGACGGACCTCTCTGCCAAGGTCTACGCCGTGGTCATCAGTAAGGAAAAGATCAAGTACGACCGGTGGCCCTATAACGATGCGCTTGGCGGTATACGCGTCGATGCGACGCATGACCGCTTCGCGCCGACGAGTTGTGCTGGCGCCGACTGGCCATGGGGTGGGGGCTATCACAACGCCTGGGTAGAGGCAGTTCGACTCGAAGCGAAGAAGTTGCAAGTTGGCGGTATCTCACCGCCGACTCCACCCGAACCGCCTGCCCCGGTGACAACGTGGCCGTATAGCTTCCGCAAGGAGTACGCAGCAAAGGCATGGGGCAAGCTGCGGCGCTTCATGCCGGACGGCGGCGTCACGGCTTATGCATTCGATCCGGCTGGTGCCGTCGCTGCCCTGTGGCTTGCGCGTGCAGAGAAGGAAGGGACGCTCCAGCCGGCGCTTGAGTGGTGGGAGTCACCACCCGGCGCGCATTGGATCACGTTCGGTGTGCCGGGAGATGTCGCGTGGGTACTTTTCTTACCAGACATCACGAAGCGCGCTGACTTTCGCTGGGTGGACAAACGGGACATTCCAGCATGATCGTGGGTTCCTTTCGATTCCGGCAGTTACGCAATCAATCAAGGAGAAACATCACCATGACCGAGAAGACACACGGCAAGAGCGGTGCCGCGCACGGCAAGGGTGCCGGACAGACCAAGATGCACACCATCACCAACGTGACAACCGGCGAGACCAAACAGGTCAGCCAGTCCGATTGGAAAGCGAACAAGGCGCAGTACCTTACCGCCGGGTTCTCGCGAGAGGACGGCAACGAGACCTTAACCGAAGCCACACCCGTCGTCTAAGCACCTATGCCCTAGGCCGGAATCGAAAGGAACGCGCATGACCGTTGAAAACGACCGCCCATTAGGTCGCGAGGAACCAACCGACTGGAACCATGTCGAGCTCTATGAACTGACCCCGGAGACGCTCCCCACTACTCCGACACCAGTCGTGTTCGGCGTCCGCTGGTATACCGCCTTCGACCATCCCACCAAGGACGCGAGTGGTCGGTGGTGGATCGGACGGGAGGCCAGCTGGGGCACTGTGCGCGGCGGTCACGCCATCTGCGCCAAGCCCTATGGCGTCCTTGACCCCGATGCGTGGTGGTCCCTCTACAACCAGAGCCCCTACGGTGGGGCATGCGTCGGCTTTTCGTCCTCGCGGATGATGAGCCTACTTAACCGCTATCGCTATGATGCGCCCTGGATCTGGGAGGAGGCCAAGAAGATCGACGGCTTGGCCAACACCAACCCCGGGGACCGGGGTGGCACGACGGTTCGAGCCGCCCTCGATATTCTCCGCAAGCGGGGCCATCGACGCGGCGCGTTCGGCAAGGGCGCGCCGGAATCGCTCGGTGAGGGCATCAGCGAGAACCGGTGGGCGACCGACCCGCAGACAGTCATTCAGACGCTCACGGTTGGCACGACCGGCGGGGTGACCAAGAGCCTCGGTGCCATCCCACTACTCAACAGTTGGGGCCGTGGTTACCCACACACCGTCTGGATCCCCGGTGAAGCATGCCGCCGGTTGCTGAACGAGGGCGGTGAAGCGGCCACGATCACGGACCGATCGACGCCAACGCCACCGGGGCCGGAGGTTACGAAGTCATGAGCACCCGTGGACAGAAAGGGCCAACCGACTTCTTCGACTGGCCCCCAACACTTGAGTGCGAATATGGACCCTACGAAGGCGTCGTGCAGTTCATCGTGGACGGCGATACCTTCCGTGTGCTGCTCTCGGTGGGCCTCAACGACTACGCATTCCGCACCATCCGCATCCTCGGCATCGACACGCCGGAGACCAATCGCGCGGAGAGCAGGGAGGCAGGGCTGGCCGCAAAAGCGAGGCTGACAGAACTGATACCGCCCGGTGAGCCGGTGCTACTTCACACCAAACCCGACCCGGACTCGTTCGGGAGATACCTTGCGACCGTCCGAACCGAAGCCGAGCTCGACATCGGCGCCGTGATGCTCCGCGAGGGGTTCGCTGTGCCGTACGTCAGATAGGAGACACACCATGATCCTCGGTTCCGGCGTTCTCACCCTGATCGTCATCATCCTCTTTCTCTGGTTGATCTTTTAGCACCGAAAGGAGCACAAACATGAAGCGCGAACCGACGGCCTACATCGCAGCGTTTACGTCGCTCATTATCGCCCTAGTTGGCATCCTGACCATCTTCGGATTGAACGTGTCGCCGGACACGCAGGACAAGATCGTCACGGCGGTCACGGCGGCGATTACGGCGATCGTCCTGATTGCCCCGGTAATCCGCGGCTTCGTCTATTCGCCGCAGTCGCATGATGAGGAGGTGACGGGAGCGTTCAAACGCGGCCAGAACGGACAGGCTCCGCCCGTCACCATTCCCTAGACCACCAAACCGGGCACCTCCGGGGAAACCCGAAACGGCCGGGACTGCACGTCCGCTCACGCCCTCACCAAGCAAGGGCCGACAGGGGAGGTGATCTATATCTGCCGGCGACCCTACCTCAGGGTGGGGTCGTTTGGCGTGTGTCGTTAGCTCGCGCTGTTCTTCTTCGACGACAACACGTTCGTGCTCCGATCGGGTGATCCGCTCGGCGAGCGCCTCGCCCGGGTGGCACAGGCGAACGGCATGCTGCTGATGCTCTGTGACCAGTGCGCGCACGAGCGCGGTCTCGCGACCGAGAGCGACGGAGGCTACGTGCCAACCGACGTCGTCGATGGTGTGCAGGTCGGATGTTTTCCCGATCTCTACGCGGCACTGGCAGGTAATCCACCCGACCATCTGATTACCCTTTAAACGCGCTGGTTGACTCCTTCAGCGGCACCGGCCAGATTGCGCCGTTACACCGCCTCTTCGGTGGGTGGTTTGGCGTCGTTCGGGGTAGTCTCGATCACCCCTGTGGGTACAGGACTTGCGTGGAATCACGGTATGTTGAAGCTGACCACCTTGGGTCGTTGACAAGAGGAGCATGAACTCAATGGCGGACGATAAGAATCAAAAAACGATCGCTGATTACGTCGGCGATATGGTCGCCCTGGAGAGCCACATCGAGGAAGCGCTCGACCGGCAGCTGAAGATGGCCAAAGACCATCCGACCGCGGGTCCAGCGGTGCAGCGGTTCCATGACATGGTCAAGGGCAATCGCGATTCGCTCAAGCAGCACCAGGAGCAGGTCGGAAGCACCGGCGGGAACCCGATCAAAGAGGTCGGGGCCAACGTCCTCGGTAAGGCCGCGGGGCTGATCGACAAGATCCGGACGGAAGGCGTGTCGAAGTCCCTCCGTGACGATTACACCGCCTTCAACCATGCCGCCATCGGATACACGATGCTGCACGCGACCGCGCTCGCCCTGGGCGATACCCAATCGGCCGATCTCGCGGCCAAGGGCCTTCGTGGCTACGCGAGCGCGATCCAGGAAATCAACCACATTATGGCCGATGTCGTCGTCTGGGAGCTGCAGAAGGACGATCACAAGATCGCCAATGCCAGCGCCGCCCAGGAGAACCGTGAGGCGGTTGACAGCATCTGGAAAGAAACTGACAAGAGCAACATGACCGAGTCGGCGGGAATCGCCTCCGCGTACTAATCACCGGGCACAAGCGCACGAGCGAAGGCCACAGGCAGACTAGCAGGGGGCGGCATTCGTGCCACCTCCTGCGTCTTGCATCGGTCTTGACCGTGGATTAACCAAGGGGAAGGGCGGGGCCACTGGCCCCGCCCTTCCCGCACCCCACCCGGCTCCCTTCCCGAAGCCAGCGATGGTCGGAGGAATTACCAGTGGATCTCAACGCGACTGCCGAGCCGCATGTGATCGTAGACCGCGTCGGCAGCCCACGGCGGAAGCGCGATGCAGCCACCAGTTGGCCCGTCGCCACCGGCGATCATCTCGCCATTCGAATCAAGCGAGAAGGAGTGGAACCCGTTCAATCGAATCGGGTCGTAGGCGACCCAATCTCGAACCCACGCCCGTCCCCAGTTGGTCCAGGAGAGCCCGCCATACTTCTCGTAGACATAGTAGGTTCCATTGGCGGTCGCGAAAAATCCTTCATCCGAGTCATCGAAACCCATCGAGCCCCAGTACGACGCGATCGCCTGGTCTCCCTCGAAGAGCGTGACGGCCTGACTGCTCCGATCGACGTCGATCCAGTGTTCCGGTCCTGGAGCGGCATTGAGTGAGAGATAGTCCGCCCAGACCCAGCCGCCGGTGTCGCCGAAGGAGACCGGGACGAAACCATTAACTTCACCGCCCATCACCGCCAGGGGGTTGCCGTAGTCGACCGTCCCGATCAGGTCAGCCTCGATCCCGGCCCAGGCGCGCACATTGATGAAGTCGATCGCGACCCATGCCGTGCCGCCGGCTCCGCCCACACCGGCGTCGCCGGCCGTCTCATCACTGATCGTAGTGTCGTCGGGGACGGCGTCCGATGCCGGATCGGTCCAATCATCGCCCGTGTCGACCGTCTCATCGGACGATGATCCCGCCGCGAGTTCGCTCCAGACGGCGTCACCATCGAAGGTGAGGAACTCGCCCGATACCCATCCGGTCATCCCATCCGCGGACACCTCGTACCAACCATCTTCGGTTGGTCCGAGCGTGATCTCGACCCACTCCCCGTTCCACATCGTCCCGACCACCGCGGCCCAGGTTCCCGCGTCCGAGCGCAGATTGACGTCCTCTGAGTTAATCGTCGCACCGAACCCGGCCGCCGCATGGTGGCTCGTCATCATCATCAGGACAAGCGTGAGTCCAACCGTGGCCCCCACCACCCATAGCGACCGGGCGAACCGGCGGCACACCCCACCCAACGTGCACCCGGCTTGCGTGCTTCGATCCGTGCTCGGACCCGACATTGACCCTCCCCCCCGATCAAACATGGATGGGCGAGCGCTTCAGCCCCGCGCCCGCCCCTGACATCCTCGGTCCTGCAAGACCGTACGGACAGGGTACTCCATAGATGCCATTGTGGGGAAGCCCCTCATTTTCAAGTCGCGTGTTGCTCGTCCGGTGGGGTGTGACGTGCAGTCAGCAAGCGCGTTACGGCACGAGCAGGCTTGTGTGGTCTGGTTGTCACTGCAAATCGCACCATTGGTTCCTGAAAAGGAGGCCATCCCCCCCACTTCCGTTGCCTCAGTGGCGATAATTGGACGAATGTCCGCAAAGTGCACCGAGAGATTGCTCTCGGGCCCATTGCCGCTTTGATGACACGTTGGCCCACAGGCGCAGCTCAGGCATTCAGTTGCGTGACTAATATGTAGCACTTGCTACGTCACTGCCCTCTGTAGTTTGGATCGCCGAAGCGAAATTAGACGGGGCGCGTCGTCGTGGTCTTAGAGCGGCCTGCTTCGGGTGGGCTCGCCGGCTGCTGCCATCCCGGATGCGATGTGGGGATGCGGTTCGCTGGTAGTGGAGCACAGCGAGTCCCCGTAACCGTTCATCGCGTAGGATGCACGGATAGACCTTATCGCGGCGTGTCACGGGTCACGGACACAGCGCGCGGCTTCAACGGAGTTGAGACCAGATGACCCTTCCAAGCAGAGCGGTGCGTCTAGGCGACACGGTGAGATGAGCGGCACCGACGTCGCTATGAGACAAGCCCGGCTTCGCCCCGCGTCACCGGGTCTGGGCGAGGTCATCAGCGTCTGGGCCGCCTACACGGCGATCGCCGTGGCAATCAGCCTCACCGAGCGTCGGCGCCAAGCCATTAACGGTCCGTGGGAAGCTGCTGGATCTCCGGTCCTCGCCTTCACCGCCCACCCGTGGTCGCTGGCCGCCGTTCCACAGGCAACCATTGCCTGGGCGCGTCTCCCGGTCGAGATGCGTGCTGCCGCCAGTACCCGCGCCGCTATTGCCGGCATTGTCGGCGGGTCGCTCGTCGCCAGCCGGCGACCCCCGGGACGCCCACGGCTCGCGGTTGAGTCGGGCGGTGTGGCCATCGTCGTGGCCGCCGCGACGATGACGGGTGAGGCGATCTGGCAAGCGGGCTGTCGCAGCGCCGCAGCGCCAGCACCGGGCGACCGGCTTCGCCTGGGGCTGGCGCAGACCTTGGTCCTCTCGTCGGTGCCGTGGATCCTTGCCGATCTGGGACTCTACAGCGGGGATTTTCCCGGTCTCCGGCGACTATTTCTGTCCCGGGAGACGCCGATCAGTCCCGGTGAGGTGGCGGTGCATCTGGGCCATCATCATGGCATGGACGGGACGCTGCTTGCCTTGACGGCGCTCGCGTTGTCGCGGCCACTCCACTCCATGCGCCACGATCGCGTCCGGGCCGGGCTCTCGCTATCGCTCTCAATGCTGCTCGTCTATGGCCTCTCCCGGACGGTGGAGGATTTCTGGAACGAGCAGGTTGTGAAGCGCGGGCGCGCGCACCGCAAGCCGCCGATCATTGTCCGTCAGGGCCGGCCCGAAGGACGGTGGGCCTGGGTGGCACTCGGTGCTGGCGCCGTCGCGGTGGATCGATCCTGGTTCCGCCGTGGCGCGACACGGCAGTGGTGGTGGGCCAGGACCAGACCCACATTCGTCTCCGCCCGTCATCGAAGCTATGCGGAGTAGGTCAACTCCCTTAAACACAGGGCGGGTAGCGACCACACCGGTCCGCCCCGGTGTGCAGATGGCGATGTCGGAACAGCGAACGGTCCCAGGTGGATCACCTGGGACCGCTCTGATCGCGACGGGGCCAAGATCTGAGGCGGCTCAGGCCGGGCTCACCGCCAGCGCCATCCCGTCGAGCACGCTCCACATCGAGAGGAAGTAGTCCCACCCGTAGAAACGGGTCGTCCCGGATGCCGGGTCGGAGGCGTAGACGCCATCCGCGTCGTACCCGTAGGCGACAACGACGTGCTCACCGGAGGCCAGCTTGAAGGCGGTTCCATCGTCCGTGGACTCGTAGAAGCTCGTGTCGCCCCAATAGCCGAGCCAGACCAGGGTTGGCTGCCCACTATCGAGACGGGAGGTCAGGGCGCCTGCATCGCCTTGGCCATAGAAGGCGTCGCCGGAGAAGCCGTAGGCGTTGAGCGCCGGGACGAGTGCTTCCGCGTAGACGCCATAATCGTCAGTATTGCCCCACCATCCGGTGATGTCGCCACGGAAGCCCCAATGGGGATTGGCGGACCAGCCGACGATCCCATCGAGATCCCACTCGGAGACATCAGCGCCAAACGCGCCCATGGCAATGACCAGGGAGGCGTACTCGCAACTCAGGTTGCGCTGCTGAGTGTAGGTCGGGACACCGACAAACGTGCCACTCGCGGCAGAGGAGGCGGATTCTGAATCGTCAACCGCACCGCCTAACGCCACTGCCCCTTCGAGCTGCAGAAGCGAGCTGTTCCCATCACATGAGCCGTCATCCGTAGGATCAATCTCGGTGCCGCCGGCGTATGAGCCGTCGAGGAGGACATCGAGCCAGGCGCTGGCGCCGTCATAGGCGCCCTCGGTCTGAAACTGAAGCCAGGCCACACCGTTGTCGTCGGTGAGGGACCGGTCCATCGAGATAATCTCGTCATCGACCACCAGCGAGAGTCCGACATCGACCCCGGAGACGGTTTCTCCGCCCTGCCGGACCTCGATCGACGTGTCGACCGCGCAGCCGACGCCTGGGGAGATACTGCCAACCTCAACATAGGCTTCCACGCCGGTCGCCTCTTGAGCCGACACCCCCAGGCCGCCCCGCACGATTGGTAATGGCGCCGCGACGACCGTTATCGCGGTCACGGCAGCCGCCCACACCCGAAGTCCCCGCCTCATTTTGCCCGCCCCCCGGCTGTTGTCACCCATTCCCGTCGACTCGGTCCTGCGGGGCGAACGACCAGTATCACGTCTGCCCGCGCACATGGAAGAGACGATGCGTCGTACCGCCGTCCCCCGGAGCGTCCATCGTAGCACAGCCCTGACTCAGGTTATCGAGCGAAGGCCGCTCGCGGCTCGGTGGCGCCCGCAACCTGCTAAACTCCCCGGCGCCGCGACCGCTCGTTCATCGCCTACCTCATCCCATCCGGTGGCGCGTCATCCCGAATATTCTCCCAGCACCCACCCCGGACCCGAGTCGGTCCGCGGTGAAGGGGGTGTAACTCACGATCATGACTCACGTCGTGACCGAGGCGGATCGCACGATCATCCGTCTTCTCCAGCAGGATGCCCGGATGTCCTACGCCGAGGTCAGCCGCGCGACCCGGATCCCGGAATCCACCGTGCGTCGGCGCATGGAGCGTCTGCAGCAGCAGGGTATCATCGAGTTCGCGATGATCGCCGATCCGGCCCGGCTCGGCTTTGAGGTTCGAGCGATGATTGGTCTCACCATCGATCAACGTCGCCTTCAAGAGATTGCCGCGACGCTCCGTGGCCTGAGCGAGGTCACCTTCGCGGCATTTCTCACCGGAACCTTCGACATTGTGATCCACATCGTGGTTGGATCGCAGGAGTCGCTCGTGTCGTTTCTCACCGAGCGACTCGCGGTCATCCCGGGTGTTCGCTCCGCCGAGACATTGCTGATGCCGTACATTATCAAGCCGGCGACCACCTGGGTGCTGCCGGGGGCGGCCGAGGGGACGACGTCCCATCTGGGGTCGAGGAATGCACAGATGGACGAGGCGACATCCTCACTACCTCCCCGCAGCCGGACGCGCCGGGGCGCGTCGAGGTAGGGACGAGCAAGACGGTAAGGCGTTCCGCGGTCGGAGTCCCGAGTATCGTTCGGCGGACCGGCATGGTGCAGACGCGCGATAGCGATCTTCCTGGGGTCCGGGCACGATGAACGACCCGTCGGCCGCAACCGATTCGTCCCCTTCGTCGGCGATCGCGCCGCACCCGCTGGTGCCGCCGGCGCGGGCGCGACGGATCGCTCCCCGCACGACCGTGAGTGGCGAACGTGACGTCGCGGCGACGCTGCGAGGTATCGCTCTCTGGGCGACTCCGGTCCTCGTTCTGCTCCTCGCCTACGCCATCCCGCTCCTCATCGTCCCTCCGACGCACGCGACCCCGCTGATCGACGATTGGAACTATCTGCTCTCGGTGCGCCACCTCGTCGATCGGGGTGAGTTATGGGTGGCGCCCTGGACAGCGGCGACCCTCGTGCTTCAGATCGGGTGGGGTGCGCTTTTTGCTCTTGTCCTCGGGGTCACTCCGGTCGCGCTCCGGTGGTCAACGCTCGTGGCAAGTTTTGCCGGGACGGTCACCTGCTTCGCCCTCTTCCGGGAGCTCGGCGCGCCGAAGCTCCGGGCCGTTGCCGGGGCACTCGCCGTCTGGTTCAACCCGCTCGTGCTGACCCTCTCTTATACCTTCATGACCGAGATCCCCTACGCGGCGCTCCTGAACCTGGGAATCTATGCAACTGTGCGGGCCGTGCGGGGCCAGAACCCGACGTGGCTGGCATACTCCTCCGCCTTCGCGGGACTCGCCTTTCTCGTTCGGCAGCAGGGCGTGTTGCTGCCGCTGGCGACGGTCGGTTGGTTCGTGCTCGTTCAGCCCAGCTGGTATCGGTCGGACCGGCTCCGCCTTCTTGGAGCAACCCTTGGACCATGTCTGGTGGCCGTGGTCGTCTACTTCGCGTGGACGATCGGCGCGGGCATTCCGTCGACCCAGGGCGACTACATTGACAGCGTGCAGCGGGCCGGGCTCGGCGGTGTGCTCGATCATCTGTGGCGCCTGGCGACCGTAGCCGTCTTCTTTCTCGGATTGTTCATCTTTCCGGTCGTGCTCGGCGCATTGCGAAGCCTGCCAACGGCATGGCGACGCGCCGGTCTGGGCTCACGTATCGCCGCGGTAGCGCTCCTGATCGGCTTGCTCACCTGGACGCGATGGTACGCCGATCGATCGAACGACCGAACCTTTCCCTTCATCCCCTGGGGCAGCGTGCTCCATGAAGATGGGATCGGGGTGCTCGACGCTGAGGGACTTCGACCCTTCTTCTTTGAAGCATGGGTCTATGCCACGATGGCGATCGTGCTCGCGATGACCGCCGCCGCGGGTTTTCTTCTGGTCGCCGGTCGGCCGCGCGAGACCGCGGATGGGGAAACGCGAGCCTTCTTTTGGTCGTCGCTCGGGGGTCTGCTGGCGGTGCTGGCGGCTGGTCAGTTCGCCGGGGCAATCCTGCCGTCACTCTATATCCGGCGATGGATCACGTTCGACCGCTACTACCTTCCGATGATCTCGATGGCGATCGGGCTTCTCCTCTGGTCGCTCCGCGACCGGCCGCTCGCGTGGGCGCCGGTGGCGGCTGGACTGCTGCTCTATGCGTTCGTCGGGTTGGTTGGTCTCCAGGACTGGTTCGCGTTCAAGCAGGCACAGTGGAGTGCGGCCACCTGGCTCGTGCAGGAGCAGGGAGTCCCGGCGCGACAGGTCGATGGAGCGGTGCAGTGGGACGGCACCCTCTTTTATGAGGCTCATGTCGCCAACCCGGCGGATTGGGCCCAGCGCCGGGTTAATGATCCATGGTGGCTCTGGATCGTCGCCCCGATGATCGATCCGGTCTATATCGTCGCCGCTTCTCCGCATCCTAAACCGGGCTACGAGCTCTTCAACCGGCGGCCGTACCACTCCTGGATCCGGGACGACGAGGACAGCTGGGTCTACATCTGGCATCGCCTGCCGGCATAAACGAGCTACTTCGATCTCAACGAGCCATTGGCGGCGAGGCAATCCCTACGCGGCACCGCTCAGCTCAAGATCTTCGCCGAAAAAGTGGCGGCGGGCAGTCTCGTCGACGACCAGCCCGTCAGGTCCGAAGGCGTAGATTCCTGCAAAGCCGCCTGCGGTCGGATCGACCTCGCGCCCCTGGCCTGCTCGTTCGCGCCGCTCATCCGCCGCCGATCCCTGGTCAATCAGGAGCTGCCCCGCCCACTGGGCATGGGCCCGCAGCACGGCGAAGACCTGTTCGCGGTCGGCGGCAAAGTCAGCGATCGCTGCCGGCCACCCTGACGGCGCGGTCGAGCAGAGACAGTCTCGCAGGGAGCGGGCATCGCGGAAGGCAAGGGACAATCCGTGTCCCTGGCTCGGGTCGTTGGCGCCCGCGGCATCGCCGATCAGGACGGTGTCGTCACCGCTCAGCCGGCCGCTCCAGGAATCGGCCCCTGGGAAAAAGGCGACGGGACCGGCCGGCGTCGCGGCCGACAGCGCCCCTTCCGGTAACGCGGAGGCACACGCGGCAAGGAAGCCAGCGGATCCGCCAGCGCGCACGACCGCCGCCCGATCGGGATCGCAGACATAGTAGGCGCGAGCCGTTCCATATTGGCGAGGCATGATCATCACCATGCCACCCGGAAAGTAGCCCTGGTGGGCGGCCGTAGCATCGAGGTCGACTCCGTCGAGCAGGCCGCCGCCGATCAGATGATGGGTGGGATCGTGTTTCACGGTGCCGCCGATCCAGCGTCGGACCAACGAATGGGCGCCATCAGCGCCGACGAGGAGTCGCGCCCGGACCGTGTCGATACTATCGTGACCCGCGACGGTGATCTCCAGCGTCGGTGCCCAGCGGCACCTGACCACCGCCGCCGGTCGGAGGACCGTCGCCCCGACCGCCCCGGCGCGTTGGAGAAGCGTTTCCTGGAGCGCGGGATGCGAGATGCCCCACTCGACGTGGTCCTCAGGGACGTCCTCGCTCCAGTGGTAGGGCGGCTCAGGGAACCGATCCCGGTATCGCTGCCAGACCGGCAGCGGATTGGCCCCTGCGTCCACGAGGCACGGCACGAGCCCGAGTCTGGCAGCTTCAGCGTGGCCCCACGGGTGCAGCGACTCCCCCCGCACCCGGTCACGAAAGCGCGCCTCGCGCTCGATCAGAGCCACCTTAAGCCCCCCTTCGACCAGGGCGATGGTCAGGCTGCTGCCAGCGACACCGCCGCCCACGATCGCCACATCGACCGAGACGGGGCCAGTGTTTAAGCGGTGCATGTTCTCGTCGTCATTCGTATGACAGAGCCATTCATTGGAACAGGCCCATTGGGGGTAGGCGGCCGAGGCACAGGCGTCCACGCCTGGAGCGGCCATGGACTCGGTGTTCGTCAAACGCTAGGAGGACCCGATGATATAGGCCGTTGTCACCAGCAGGAACGTCAGGCCCGCGCCGACCATGCCCATTGTTGCCCTGGATTCAGCCGTCGGGCGAGAGCGCGCATAGCCATGCTCGATGCCCAGTGAAAAGATCGGCAGTAACGCGAAGACGTAGTGGCTGCCGGCGTTCCGATGCCCATCGCCAAGTAACCAGAATCCGAGAATGTACTGGACCAGGAGCAGTCCCGCGGCGATACCCGAGACGATGCGGACGGCCGGTAATGGGCGTCCCCTGGCCCACAGGGCGTAGAGAACAGTGAGCACGAGATACGCCAGCACCACGAGCGTGCCAACGGTGTTATGCAATCCGACCATGCAACTCCCTCTTCCTCCGAACAGCCACTCTTCCGCACTCATTGGACCCGGTTTGTCGCGGTCACGCAAGCGACCGCTCGCTGCGACGGGGCAGTGATTCACGGGAAACGGCGAAGTTCGGCGGTCGTTTTTCGGTCCGCCCAATATGACAGTGAGCCTGCACATGGGCGGCGCCACGAGGGCAGCGTGAAGCAGACCGATCCGCAGGAGCACGCCACGAGTGCGAGGTCAGCCAGGATCGACTGCGGCACCCAAATCCAGAGAACCATTCAGTGAGACGTTCTGGTTGACGCCTTCCTCTCCCGGGTTAGCGGATTCGAGCGGGATTGCCGGCGGAACCCAGTTGCGCCAGTCGCGGGTGCTGGCGCGGGCCCAGGCACACGAATCCACGAGGAGTGGCCGCGTCTACGGCACCGCACGCTGCTCACGCTGCTTACGCCACCCGCGCCGGGTCATGCCCCGAGGCTTGTACACCGACAGTGTCGCGGCCACGAGCAACAGCAGCAGGGCGAGCGTGGTGTGGAGCATGGGGGATTCGTTCCGCACCACACCCACCTCAGCGTTCGGATCAGACACGACGCCTGCCATAAAGCGAAATGTCTCCATATAGAGCAGGAGGACGGCGGTGGCAAAGACGGTGATCAGGAGTTTGAACAGGACCCAGTAATGCCGGAACAAGCCCCACGGGGTGCCCAGCGACTGGACGATCCCGGTAAGCAGCGAAGCGACGGCCAGCGGGACGAGGACGAACCACGCGGTCGGCTCCATCACGATATAGGCGGCGCGCGCCGTCTGAGCGTCTGGGCTGGTCCAGCCGACAACAGCGAGCGCGAGAAAAGCACCGACCGCGCCGAGCCAGCCGACCGAGGACGTGATATGCGCGGTGAGTGCAAACTTGCGGACGCGGGGCGTCATCGTCACGTGTGTCGCCCGGGATTGTGGCCGCCCACGAGCAACATCATGACAACCGCCAGGATCACGACGACCGCGATAATCCCACAGACCTTGACCCAGAGTGGCGTCCCAGGAACCGCTCCGCTCTCGGTTCTCGCTCCATGGTCACTGGCAATCTCGGGGTAGGAGGGCCGGTCAGCCATGGCGGTTTTCTCCGTTCACTGCCTCACCTCAATGCCTCAATGCCTCAATGCCTCAATGCCTCAATGCCTCGATGCCTCGATGCCTCGATGCCTCGATGCCTCGATGACATGTTATCGATACAGAATGTCCTCGTCAAGACAAAGCGTCCCTAAGCAGTCGTTAGGTATACTTGGATTATGCCGAAACTCTGGAGTGAGACGATCGCTGCGCACCGCCGCGAGGTGCGCGACGCGATCCAGGAGACCACCTGGGCGCTGGTAGTCGAACACGGGCTGGCGTCGGTCACGATGTCGCAGATCGCCGAGGGGACCGGCATTGGGCGTGCGACGCTATACAAATACTTTTCAGGCGTCGAAGCGATCCTGGTCGCGTGGCACGCACGTCACATCGCCGATCACCTCGAACATCTCACTGAACTCCGGGACCAGCCTGGCGACGCTGGCCAGCGGCTCGACGCGGTACTGGAAGCGTATGCATTCATTGCCTACCACCGCGGGCGCCATGGCGAGGATCTCGGAGCCCTGCTGCATAGGGGTGAGCAGGTGGCCCGAGCGCAGCAACAGCTCATCGACCTGTTCAGAGACCTCTTGACCGAGGTCGCGGATACTGGCCAACTCAGGGTCGACATCACCCCCGACGAACTCGCGAGCTACTGCCTGCACGCCCTCACAGCCGCCGGCAGCCTGTCATCCCCGGCTGCCGTTCGCCGGCTCGTCACAGTCACGCTGGCTGGGTTGCGGCCCCCGACCTGACTCGTTGTGAAGGAAGCGGAAGCGTGAGGCGGGCGGCATCGTGGACTTCTACCAGTGTGACCATAACCGCGCTGATCCTGAAGAGCCTTCAGACCGGGCTAGGCCCGGTGAGTGGCGCAAAATGGAGCCCACATGACGTGGAAACTCGGGCGGTTGATGGACCCCGGTGCGTTCGCCGGAACTCGTTTGACCACGGTGTCATGGACAAGGAAACGGCTCCCCACCCGATCTTTGCTGGATGACTATATTTCCGGCGGTATACTCGGCCGGTCGTGCGGGATACGACAGATGGGGTCGTGACACAGGTCGAACGGTGACGACGGTGGGAGGGGGGGCGGGCGATGGACCAGGGGAAAGCGGCCCACGAGGTCGCGATCGAGGCGCTGCTGGCTGAGGATCGTCGCTTCCCGCCACCGCCCGGCTTTGCGGAGGCGGCGATCGTTGCCTCAACCGAGATCTATGAACGCGCCACCGCCGATCTCGAAGGATTCTGGGCCGAGCAAGCGTCTCAACTCTCCTGGTACAAGCCGTGGGACCGGGTGCTGGAGTGGGAGGCGCCCTTTGCCAGGTGGTTCGACGGCGGTCAACTGAATGTGTCGGTCAACTGCCTCGATCGCCACGTCGAGGCGGGACGCGGCGACAAGGTGGCGTTCTATTGGGAGGGTGAACCGGGAGATCGCCGGACGATCACCTACGCCGATCTGCTGACCGATGTCAGCCGCTGTGCCAACGCCCTCAAGGAGCTCGGCGTCGGCCGTGGCGATCGGGTCGCGATCTACATGCCGATGATCCCGGAGCTACCAGTCGCGATGCTCGCCTGCACGCGCATCGGCGCACCGCACACGGTCGTCTTCGGCGGCTTCTCGGCTGAGGCGTTACGCGATCGTATCAACGACGCCGAGGCGAAACTCGTCATCACCGCGGACGGTGGCTATCGCCGGGGCAAGGCGTCCAGTCTCAAAGAGCAGGTCGATGCCGCTGTTGTCGAGACACCAACCGTCGCCAACGTGCTCGTCGCGCGCCGGACCGGTCAGGACGGGACGATGGTCGCGGGGCGGGATGTCTGGTGGCACGAGATCGTCGAACGACAGGACCCGAGCTGTGAACCGGAGCGGATGGAGAGCGAGGATATGCTCTACCTCCTCTACACCTCCGGTACGACGGCAAAACCGAAAGGGATTCTCCATACCACCGCTGGCTACCTCGTCGGGGTGTCGACGACCCACCGCCTCGTCTTTGATATCAAAGACGACGATGTCTACTGGTGCGCCGCCGATCTGGGATGGGTGACAGGACATTCGTACATTCTGTATGGTCCGCTCACCAATGGCGCGACCGGCGTGATGTACGAGGGGACCCCCGACTTTCCCGACGCGGGCCGATGGTGGGAGATCGTCGAGCGGTATGGGGTGACGATTCTTTACACCGCGCCGACGGCCATCCGCGCCCACATGAAATGGGGACCTCAGCACGCCCAGGCCCATGATCTGTCGTCGCTGCGGTTGCTTGGCTCGGTCGGCGAGCCGATTAACCCGGAGGCGTGGATGTGGTATCACCGGCACATCGGCGGCGAACGCTGCCCGATCGTCGATACCTGGTGGCAGACCGAGACCGGGATGATCATGATCTCCCCCCTCCCGGGGCTGACGGCCACCAAGCCAGGCTCGGCCACGCTGCCGTTTCCCGGCGTGGACGCGGAGGTCGTCGACGGCGACGGGGAGTCCGTGCCGCTCGGCGAAGGCGGCTATCTGGTGGTCAACACGCCGTGGCCGGCGATGCTGCGGGGCATCTACGGTGATCCGGAGCGCTACGTTCAGACCTACTGGAGCCGGTTTCCCGGTCGCTATTTTCCGGGCGACGGGGCGCGTCGTGATGAGGACGGCTATTTCTGGCTGATGGGGCGAGTCGACGACGTGATGAACGTCTCCGGCCACCGCCTCAGCACCACCGAGATCGAGAGCGCCCTCGTCTCCGACGATCGCGTGGCCGAGGCAGCGGTGGTGGGCCGGCCCGACGAGTTGACGGGCGAGGCGATCTTCGCCTTCGTGATCGCGAAGTCAGGCATCGACACCAACCCTGGTCTCGGGGAAGAGCTTCGCGCCCACGTCGCGGCCAAGATTGGGCCAATCGCCCGTCCGAAGACGGTCATGTTCACACCCGATCTGCCAAAGACCCGATCGGGCAAAATCATGCGGCGGTTGCTACGCGACCTCGCGTCCGACCGGGCGCTGGGCGATACGACGACCCTGGCTGATGCCGGTGTGGTCGAGTCGATCCGCGAGGCGACCCGCGCCGGCAAGGACGACGAGTAGTCGCCACCGGCATCGCGACGAGTAGTCGCCACCGGCATCGCGACGAGTAGTCGCCACCGGCATCGCGACGAGTAGTCGCCACCGGCATCGCGACGACTGAGCCGGAGGGGCCATTGATCCTGCGTGGATGGGTTCACGAGAAGAAGGAGACCTATGGCGCGGCCCGATGAGTTGTTCGATGTCGTGATTCAGCATGCGCGCATCGTCGACGGCACGGGCAACCCGTGGCGCTACGGCGATCTCGCCTTGACAGGAGACCGGATCTCGGCAATCGCGCCGTCGGGCCGACTCCGGCCAGCGCCGTCGACCGAGGTCGTCGACGGAACCGGTATGGTGCTTGCGCCGGGGTTCATCGACATCCAGTCGCACTCGATCGTCCCCTTTCTCTCGGATGGACGCTCCCTCTCAAAAGTGACGCAGGGAGTCACGACGGAAATCATGGGCGAATCGTGGACCCCCGCCCCGTTCGGCGGCCGCATCGCCGCGCCGTTCCCCGTGGACCTCCGGGCGCGGATCGGCGACCACTATGAGGAGTGGAACGACCGAGCCCGAGCGTGGCGCGGTCTTGGCGACTGGCTTGACGACATCGTGGGGCGCGGTGTCTCGGTCAATGTCGGGTCGTTCGTCGGCGGCGGAACGATCCGGGAATGGGGCAAAGGCTTCGCCATGGGCGAGCCAACCGCGGCCGAGCTGTCGTCGATGCAGCAGGCGCTCGATGGATCGATGCGCGACGGCGCCTTCGGGATCGCCACGGCGTTGATCTACCCACCGGGGGCGTACGCCGGGACAGACGAGCTCGCGGCATTGTGCGAGGTCGTCGCCTCCCACCGGGCCGTCCACATCACCCATGTCCGCTCCGAGGAATCGCGGTTGCTCGAAGGGATTGACGAGGCAATCGCTATCGCCAGGCGAACGGGTGTCGCGACCGAGATCTACCACCTGAAAGCGGCCGGGAAGTCCAACTGGCACCTCATGCCAGCCGCCATCGCCAGGATCGACGCCGCTCGCTCCTCCGGTCTGGACATTACCGCCGACATGTATCCGTATATCGCTGCCGGGACCGGACTGGCCTCGTGCCTCCCCCCTTGGGCCGAGGCGGATGATCGTCTGTATGACAACCTGAGGAATCCCGTGACCCGAGCGGCCATTCGCGCCGAGATGCTTCAGCCGACGAGCGACTGGGAGAACCTGGGCGCCAATGCGGGTCCGGAGAACGTCGTGCTGGCGGGGCCGCTCTTACCCGAGTATCAAACGTACCTCGGGCGGTCACTGGCGGCAGTCGCCGCGGAGCGCGGGAAGCACTGGGTCGATACGGCGCTCGATCTCCTTGCAGCCGAGCAGCAGAGCATCTTCACCTTCTACTTCGACATGAGTGAAGAGAATCTGCGGCTCCAGATGCGGCAGCCATGGATCACCTTTGCCACCGACGCGGGTGGGGTCGACCCCGGCACGCTCGCTGGCAGCGGGCTGCAGCACCCACGTGGGTTTGGCACCTATCCGCGAGTGCTGGGCCGCTACGTCCGGGAGGAAGCGGTGCTCGGTTTGGAGGAGGCGGTTCGGAAGATGAGCGCGGCGGTGGCATCCCGGCTGGGTCTCCACGACCGGGGGCTCATCCGGGCGGGGATGCTGGCCGATGTGGCGCTTTTCGATCCCGCGGCCATCATCGACCGGTCGACCTTTGAGCAGCCGCACCAGCTCTCGGAAGGCATCCGCGACGTCTGGGTCAACGGCACCCGGGTACTTCGCGACGGCGAGCATACCGGAGCGACGCCCGGGCGGCGGGTCGTTGGTCCGGGGTGGGTTGGATGATCGACCGATCTCGGTGAGGTCAACGCCCGAGATCGAGCTGGTCCTGTCCAGGGCGCATGTGCACGCAGAATGCGGCTTCCGCAGCCTGGCGATCGTCGCCATGGCGATGGAGATGGCCGCCACGTCGCGTCGCGCGTGGCGACCCGCTGACAGCCCTTGTGGTCCGCGAAGTCGTGATCAAGGACCGGTGTCGGGACGTGTCACGGATGACCACGGACGCATCGACGATGTTTCTGATCGTTCACGGGGGAAGACGACCTCTCTATCGCTTATAGAGAACGTCACCGATGGCCGGAGCTGCGAGGCTGCGCCTCGGATCAGGAGCGTCCATGAGGAGCCGGCGAATCACCTTCCACTGGGAACGCATTTCCATTTCGGGGTGGTCGTATGACCAACGCCACACCGGTGACCACCACCACCATGCCCACCAGCTCGCCAGCGCTGAGCCGCTCGCCAAAGAGGAGGTACGCCTCAAGAGCGGTGGCCGGTGGCACCAGGTAGAGCAGTCCGGTCACGCGTGAGACGGCGTGCTGCCGAATCAGCGCCAATAGCAGCAGGACCGCACTCAGAGAGAGGGCAAGCACCAGCCACGCGAGGGCCAGGATGAACGAAAGACTCCAGTCAATGTGCAACCCTTCATCCACTGCCAGCGGCGTGAGCGCCGCGCCCGCAGCCGCGTACTGGATCACCGCCGCTGCGGTCAGATCTGCCTCACCACTGAACCGCTTCTGATAGAGCGTGGCGACGGTGGTCGCGAGCAGGGCAACAGCGATAGAGCCAAGGGCAGCGGCGCCAATGGGGCGATCCGTGGCTGCCCGCGCCTGTTCCCCGACCACCAGAGCCACGCCGACGAAGCCAAGGAGCAGGCCGAGCCACTGCCGCGGTGCTATCCGCTCCCGCAGCAGGGTCTGGGCACCGACCGCGGTCAGAATGGGCTGCAGCCCGACGATCAGGGAGGCGAGTCCGGCTGGGAGACCATGAGCGATGGCGAAGAAGACGCCGCCGAGGTAGCCCGCATGGAGGAGCAGACCAGTGACGGCGAGGTGACCTACCTCGCGCCAGTCGCGGGGCCATCTGGCCCGCCGAACGAGGGCGATGCCGGCGAGCAAGATCCAGGCAATGTGCAGCCGAAGGCTCAAGAAGGTGAAAGGACCTGCCGACGGGAGACCGTACTTGGCGCCGATGAAGCCCGTGCTCCAGAGCAGGACAAAGAGCCAGGGCGCCACCGCGGTGAGCGGCGGTGTGGCTCGCTGGAGAATTTCGGACGATGAACCGTCGGAGGAAGCGCTCGATCCCCTGGCACGGCCATCGGTCGGAGCCGCAGAGGTGGCGCGCGATGATGGCTCCCCTTGCAGCGCGGGACCGCGCGAGCCAGACACGAGGACTGGCTGCCGGAAACGCTGCTGACCAGGAGCGGCTTCGGTCGGCCTTCTCACTTTGTCCACCGCTCCTGCCCCGCTCACACGACAAGATTCCCCTCCTCGCGGACGTCGGCTCCCGTGACAAGCATGCGATCGCGACCTGGGTCTGCCCGTCCGTGCGTCAGCCGGCTCATGCCTGCGCGGTGCTGAGTCTAGCCTTTTCCATCACCTCGCCACGCCAACCGGCGTGTCTTCTCTTGGCGATCGGTGCCCCACTACTTGCTGGGAATCCTGGCGCGCGCTCAAAGCGCCATGTCCGCCTCCGCGCACCCATCCAGGGCGCATCGGCCCTGGTCGACCGGGAGGGCCGACAGGCTGTTATGATCTTCGCGTAACCAGCGAGTCACGACGCGGAGCAACGGCAACCATCGTCTCGAAGTCCCCGGCCGCCAGTTTGGCCGGAACAGGGAACCCGTTTGGAGACGTAAAGATGGGCCGGCTGGGAAAACCCAACCGGCCCGTCCATGAAGGTCTCGCTCGTGGCGGTCTCGCCGGGGATCTGGATGCTCAGATCACGCGGTCAGATTGCCGCTAGTAGCTCGAGCCGTAGCGCGGCGTTGCCGCCCGTCGCTCCTGGAAGCACTCCCGGCAGTAAACCGGCTTATCGGTGCGTGGCTCGAAGGGAACTTCCGTCTCCTTGCCACAGCCCGAGCAGACCGCCGGGAACATCTGGCGCGGGCCTGCGCTGTAGCCGCCGGAGCTGTAGCCCCCGCCGCCGCCGCCATACGATGACCCGCCACCGTAGGAGCTGCCGCCGCCGTAGGACGATCCCCCACCTGAGTCATACCCGGAAGTTGCCCGCTGCGCTTTGCGCGAGGCGCGGCATGTAGGACAGCGCTGCGGCTCGCTGAACCCGCGTTCCTGATAGAACGCCTGCTCGCCCGCCGTGAATGTGAACTCTTGACCGCAATCGCGGCACGTGAGCGTCCGATCGCTCATTCTAACCTTAACCCCTTTGCCGCGGCTCGCCGCGGCCCTTATGACTACAAACCGTTCTTTCCGCTCGGACGCTCCCAGCAGAGCCACACACACCGATTTTGCCCGAGCACCCGGGCATCGACGAGTCAGCACGTGGTCGTATCGTCGCTAAGTCCGCATTATACCACGCTGGCGTAGATGTCAAGTGCCCTGTCGATGCGCAACATTGCCGTGACGGCGTGGTCCAGCCAGCGTCCTGATGGGCGACCCGAATATGCTAGGATGCGCCGGCCGACCCAGGCGCGGCGGTCGCCAGCGACGCCGGTGACAGACAGGGGATACGAGATGAACGTCCACGAGTATCAGGCCGCGGAGCTGCTGGCGCGCTACGGCATTCCGGCGAACCCTGGCGAGATGGTTACGACTCCCGACGAGGCCGCGCGCGCCGCCGGAGATCTCGGCGGGACCGTCGCGGTCAAGGCCCAGGTCCACACCGGTGGTCGCGGTAAAGCAGGCGGGATCAAAATCGCACGGACTCCGCAAGACGCGGCGGCGGCCGCCGAAGCGATCCTTGGGATGGACATACGCGGCCACGTCGTCAGCAAGGTCTTGATCGCGCGGGGCGCCGACATCGCCCAGGAGTTTTATCTCGGCGTCGTCCTTGACCGGCCACGTCGCCGCAACGTCGTCATGGCGAGCGCCGAGGGCGGGGTCGAGATCGAGGAGGTCGCTCGCGAGCGACCGGAGAAGATCGTCCGCGCCCTCGGCGATCCATTTCTCGGGCTACATCCGTATCAGGCGCGGCAGCTCGCCTTCGCCCTCGGCGTCCCGGCCCCAAAGGTCGCGGGGTTCGCCACCATCGCGCAGGGGTTGTACCGGGCCTATCTGGATGAGGACGCGACGCTGGCGGAGATCAACCCTCTGGTCCTGACCGGTGCTGGTGACTGGCTGGCGCTCGACAGCAAGATGAGCTTTGACGACAACGCCCTCTTCCGCCACGCGGACCTCGAAGCGATGCGCGATCTGGCCGAGGAGAACGCTACCGAGCTGGAAGCCCGCCGTTCCGGGATCTCCTTCGTCAAGCTCGACGGCTCGATCGGATGCATCGTCAATGGCGCTGGTCTGGCGATGGCGACGATGGACGCGGTCAAGCTCCAGGGGGGCGAGCCGGCCAATTTTCTCGACGTTGGCGGTGGCGCCAGCGCGGAGCAGGTTGCCAAGGCGTTTCGCCTGGTGACCGCCGACTCGGCCGTCCGCGCGATCTTGATCAACATCTTCGGTGGCATTACCCGCGGTGATGTCGTCGCCGAGGGTATCCGCGAAGCGTTGAGCGAAGTCCAGGTGAACGCCCCGATCGTGGTTCGACTTGCCGGAACGAACGCCGAGGACGGACGCCGGCTGCTCGCCGAGGCTGGTATGACCGCGGTCGACACGATGGACGAGGCGGCGTCGGCCGTGGTCGCGGCGGCAGGTGGCGCGTCATGATGCGTCTCTCGACGATCAGCAATCTTCAGGCGATGTGCGTTGTCACCCGCAAAAGGAGCGCTCGCGCGTGAGCATTCTCGTCAACACGGAGACTCGCCTGCTGGTCCAGGGGATCACTGGGCGCGAAGGTTCGTTTCACACCGAGCAGATGGTCGAGTATGGGACGCCGGTGGTCGCCGGGGTGACCCCCGGTGGTAAGGGGAAGTCGGTGGCCGGGGTGCCGGTCTTCGATACCGTCGCCGATGGAGTCGCTCAGACCGGCGCCAACGTCTCGATCATCTACGTTCCGGCCCGGTTCGCCCCGGATGCCATCTATGAGGCGGTCGACGCCGGCATTCCGCTCGTAGTCTGCATCACCGAGGGGATACCGATTGCCGATATGATCCCGGTCTATGCCCACGTCAAGCGAGCGGGGAGCCGCCTCCTCGGACCAAACTGCCCCGGGCTGATCACGCCGGGCGAGGCCAAAGTCGGCATCATGCCCGGCTTCATCCACGCCCCCGGGCCGATCGGTCTGGTCTCCCGATCGGGCACATTGACCTATGAGGTGGTCGACGCGCTGACCCGGGCCGGACTGGGGCAGACCACGGCGGTCGGGATCGGCGGTGATCCGATCATTGGCACCTCCTTTATCGATGCGATCGCTCTCTTCCAGGGCGATCCGGCGACCGAGGCGATCGTGATGATCGGCGAGATCGGCGGCAGCGACGAGGAGGACGCGGCACGGTTCATCCGGGAGCGCGTCACCAAACCGGTCGTCGGCTTTATTGCCGGTCGGACTGCTCCTCCTGGCAAACGGATGGGGCACGCCGGAGCGATTATCTCCGGCGGCACCGGGACCGCGGCGGAGAAGGTCGCGGCGCTCGAAGCGGCCGGGGTGCGGGTGGCGGAGCGCCCCTCGCTCGTCCCGGAGCTGATGCGAGCGGCGATGACGGCATAGCGGGTATGAGAAACGGTCCGCGATGGTTCCTGCGGCCGAGCGTCATCCCCCGGATTCAACGACGGTGACCGGCCGCCCCAACCCTGGGGCGGCGAAGCCTCCAACCCCGCGTCGCCCCTACCCCTCCGCCACTCCGAGGCGAGGAAGTTCCGTTCGCCTCCCGTCCCCGGCATCCCCCCCTGTCATTCCCACCTTGTCGAGGAATCTCTCCGCCTCCCACCGCCGAGCCACCCAACCACCCGCCACCACCCGTCGCCAGTCAACCACCACGTCGTCATTCCGAGCTTGTCGAGGAATCTCTCTCCGACAAGCATCGCCCGGATTGAGTGGGCGCACGACGTGCGCCCCTTCCGCTGAGCGCGGCGGGGCATGGTCGTGTAAGACCGTTCGATCGTCGCCACCACCCGATTCGATAGCTCGCCACCCCGCATCCTGACGCTCAGCGGTAGGGGCGCATGGCATGCGCCCGCGTGCCCGACCGCAATGGAGCGGAGAGGGCACGGCAGAGGGTGCTCAGGATGGGCCGTAGGGGCGCTGCTCTCTGCGCCGCCTGAGTGGGAGGGGGGAAGCGATTCCTCGACAAGCTCGGAATGACAGTGGTGTAGGGGCGACGCGGCGGCGATGCGGACAGTGCCGAGCCGGAGAGCTTCGCCCCACCACCCTCGGTCAGCGCCAGGCGGCCACCGCCATCAGTGCCCCGGCGTGGTCGCCTTCAACGTCTGGGAGGCGCGGTCATCAACGCCTCGGCGGCGCAGCGAATGATGCCGCAACGGCGTCGTGGTGGACGCGTCAATCAACGCGCCGTCAGCACTTCAGCTTTTCTTCAGGCACTCCTCAGGTGACGTTCAGCATGGGACGTCACACTCATGGATGACGGGCGAGCAATCACCCCGTCGGCGGCTCCACCGGTCGAAGCCGCCGGTCTACATCGCAGGAGTTTCCATCCATGTCTGAACGAGCAGACGCTCGCTCGCGATTCAGTCGCACAATCAAGCGGGCGATAATTAGCGCAAGTCTCTTCCTCACCCTGGTGCTCGCCGGCATCGGCGGCGTTCTCCCATCGTGGTCGTCAGACGCGCCGAGCGTCTCGGCCCAGGTGGCTACAAGCCAGTCCTCGTCGACGACATCACCCGCGGTCGCCGATATCGCGGAAAAGGCGAATCCGGCGGTCGTCACGATCTCGTCAACATCAGTGACCGATACGACGGCGAGCGTCAACGGCGGCCTGATGCCGGGAGGCGAGGTGACCAGCACCGGTTCGGGGTTCATTTTCGACAAGGACGGGCATGTTCTCACGAACAACCATGTCGTCGAGGGCGTGACGAACGTGAAGGTCGCGTTCTACGATGGCACCAGCGCCCGGGCGAAGGTGATCGGCCGGGACGCCTTCCAAGACGTCGCGGTCCTGACGCTCGATCTCGCGTCGGGACAGAAGCTTCCCGGAACGCTGGTGATCGGTGACTCCTCAACGGTCCGAGCCGGTGATGCGGTGATCGCGATCGGCACCCCCCTGGGCGAGTTCACCAACACGGTCTCGACCGGTATCGTCGGCGCCGTCAATCGCTCGCTCGACACCGGGAGCGGCTACCGGCTGCCGCACCTCCTCCAGCATGATGCAGCCCTGTATCCCGGCAACTCCGGCGGACCCCTGTTGAATGCCGACGGCGCAGTGATCGGGATGAACGTCGCCAAAGCGACCGACCCCACGATGCTCGGAAATGGCAGCACGAATATCGACTTTGCGATCGACATCGACGCGGTCATGAACGTCGCCAGGCAGTTGATCGACGATGGTCAGGTTCACCGCCCCTATCTCGGGATCACCGGCGAAAGCACCGATAACGGCCTGACGGTGCAAGAGGTGACCAGTGATGGTCCCGCCCGCGACGCCGGTATCAAGGCCGGTGACGAGATCACGAAGATCAATGGCGTGGCAATCGATTCCGATCACCCGCTCATCAACCAGCTCTTCGAGCATAAGCCCGGGGACTCAGTCAAGCTGACGGTCCACCATATCGGTAACGACACGGAGATCACCGTCAAGCTCGCCGAACGACCGGCCGACGTCTGAGCGGCCATTCCTCTCTCGATCACTCCTTTCTTTCCCTCCCTCCCCCTTTTTCGAGCGACGGGCATCCCAGCACCGGGATGCCCGTCGCTCATGGGTTCTCCCGGGTCCGCTGCGCTACGATAGCTCGGCGTTCTGGAGCCTGACCCGATGTCATCGCCCATTTCCTCTCCCAGGGCCGACAGTGAACCTCCCGTACGCGTGCTCGTTGTCGAAGACGAGCCGGGCATCGCGGGGTTCGTCCGGCGCGGCCTGATCTTTGAAGGCTATGGCGTCGACGTCGCCACGGACGGTCGGATGGCGCTGGCGATGCTGCGCGACCACCCTCCCGATATCGTCGTGCTGGACGTGATGCTGCCCGAGATTGATGGCCGGGAAGTCTGCCGCCGGGTGCGCAGCGCCGAGGCGACGGAGGGGCGAGCAGCGGTGCCGATCCTGATGCTGACGGCCCGCGACGCGGTCGTCGACCGGGTTGCGGGACTGGAGGTCGGTGCGGACGATTACCTCGTCAAGCCGTTCGCATTTGACGAGCTTGTCGCCCGCGTCCGGTCGCTTCTCCGGCGCTCCCGGCCGGGGTCAGATGACGCGCGCCGGGAGGTGCTCATCTTCGACGATCTGGAGCTCGATCTCTCGGCGCGGATCGCCGCGCGGGGAAACCGATCGATCCAGCTGACGACCCGCGAGTTCGATCTCCTCTCGTTGTTCCTGAGGCATCCCAATCAGGTCCTGCCTCGGTCTCGGATCATGGATCGAATCTGGGGCGACGACTTTTACGGTGATTCAAACGTGTTGGAGGTCGTGATCGCCAATCTACGGCGCGCATTGGAGGCGGGCGGCGAAGAGCGAGTGATTCAGACGGTGCGCGGCGTCGGATACGTACTTCGTCGGTCCGAATGAGCGTGGCCACAACGCGGCATCGGCCGATCTTCCGCGGCTGGTCAATCCGTCTCCGGCTCACCGCCTGGTACACCGTGCTCCTGGCGGTGATGCTGCTGGCGCTCGGTATTGCGCTCTCGGCGCTCTTTGAATGGCGGCTCCGGAATGACGTTGACGAGCGGCTGCTCGACACCGCGGTTGACGTCCACCGTGGTTTTGTTCCCGAGGACCCGTTCCTGCGGCGTGTCCGCATCCCACCGCTCGATCCCTTCGCCTCGCCAGGACTCCTGATCGAGGTCGTCGACAGCGACGGGCAGGTGCAGGCACGATCGGTCAACCTGGGCGATGCAACGTTGCCGTCCGCGGGGCAGGCGACGCTCGACCCAGGGCCGCGCTTCTTGACGACCACCCAATCGGGCGCCGACGTCCGGGTCGTCGATCTCCCGCTGGTGACCACCGACGACCGCTACATCGGGAGCGTCATCGTCGGGGAGTCGGTCATCTCGATCGATCGAGGGCTGGGTGACCTGCGGCGGTTGCTGATCGTCGGCTCGCTCCCGGGCCTGATGCTGGCAGCCCTGGGCGGCTGGCTGCTGGCGGGCCGCGCCCTTCGACCGGTGGCGGCGATGACAGCGGCAGCGGCAAGGATTGCCTCCGGCGAGCACGCGGCATCATCACTTTCCACGCGGCTACAGGTTCCCCGAACCGGAGATGAGGTCGCCCGCCTTGCATCCACCTTCAATGCCATGCTCGATCGCCTTGAAGCCGCCTTTGCCACCCAGCGGCGGTTCGTCGCCGACGCCTCCCACGAGCTCCGGACTCCCCTGACCGTCATTCGCGGCAATATCGACGTGTTGAGCTGGCAGCTCGGCTCGACAGGGGAGCATCAACCCGATATCAACGACGCCGTCGATGACATCGCACGGGAGAGTGCCAGGATGGGGCGTTTACTCGATGACCTGCTCCTGCTCGCCCGGACCGACGCGGCCGGGACCGAGCCTCCGCTCCGTCTTCGCACCGTCGATCTCGGGGTTCTGGTGCAGGAGGCCGTCAGGGTCTCCGCCCCACTGGCTCACGGTCAAACGCTGAGCGCCATCGCGGACGCCGCGCCGCTGGCGCTTGGTGACCCCGATCGGCTGCTCCAGCTGCTGCTGATCCTGATCGAGAACGCGCTCCGGCACACACCTTCCGGCGGAACGGTCGAGGTGACGGCGGATCGAGACCGGGAGGGTCGGTCCAGGCTCACCGTCCGGGACACCGGCGAGGGAATTCTCGACAAGCATATACCTCATCTCTTCGATCGCTTTTACCGGGCGGACGGTGCGCGCGACCGTACGTCGGGCGGTACAGGACTGGGTCTGGCGATCGCGAAGGCGATCGCCGAGCTTCATGGTGGGAGCATCGTCGTGATCAGCCGTCCTGGCAACGGCGCCACCTTCACCGTGCTGCTGCCCGCCGCACCAGGCACCAGCCACGTGGCGATAGGAGAGGAGGCCGTGCCGCGGCTCTCGGCGCCGGCCCCACCAGAATGATCGGTACGGGCGCTTGCTCGACGACCGTCGCCGCGGTAGGTCGCGAAGCTGCTACTGCCGGGCGCGGCGCCGAGCGCGATAGCGGCGGATGAGCGCATTCGTCGAGCTGTCGTGGGCGAGGTCACGGTCGCCGGCCGAGGCCAGCTCGCCGCCGATCCGCACTGCGAGTGCCTTGCCCAGCTCCACCCCCCACTGGTCGAACGAGTTGATATTCCAGATCGTTCCCTGGACGAAGACCTTGTGCTCGTAGAGGGCGATCAGCGAGCCAAGGACGTGGGGACTGAGACGGTCGGCGAGAATGGTGTTCGTCGGGCGGTTTCCCTCGAAGGTGCGATGCGCGACCTGAAACTCGGGCACCCCCTCGGCGCGAACCTCGTCCGGCGTCTTGCCGAAGGCGAGCGCCTCGGTCTGGGCGAAGAGATTCGCCATCAGCAGATCATGGTGACCGTTGAGCGGATTGAGCGTTTCGTTGAAGCCGATGAAGTCGGCCGGGATGATCTTCGTTCCCTGATGGATCAGCTGATAGAAGGCATGCTGACCGTTGGTCCCAGGCTGGCCCCAGACGATCGGGCCGGTCTGGTAATCGACGGGATCACCGGCCAGCGTGACGTGCTTGCCGTTGCTCTCCATATCGAGCTGCTGGAGATAGGCGGGGAAACGGGCGAGGTACTGGTCGTAGGGGAGGATCGCGATCGTCCCGGCACCGAAGAGATCGTCGTACCAAAGGCCGACCAGTCCCATCAGCACCGGCAGGTTGCGGTCGAACGGGGCGGTTCGGAAATGCTCGTCCATCGCGTGAAAGCCGTCAAGAAATTCCCGGAACTGCTTCGGACCGATGGCGAGCATTAAGGAGAGGCCGATCGCCGAGTCGACCGAGTAGCGGCCACCCACCCAATCCCAGAAGCCGAACATATTCGCCGGATCAATCCCGAATTTCTCGACCTCGGCGGCGTTGGTCGAGACGGCAACGAAGTGCCGGGCGACGGCGAGCTCATCACCCAGGTCGTCCACGGTCCAGGCCCGAGCGGAGCGGGCATTGGTCATCGTCTCGATGGTCGTGAACGTCTTCGAGGAGACGATAAAGAGCGTCTCCGCCGGGTCCAGGTCACGGGTCGCCTCGGCGAAGTCGGTGCCATCGACATTCGAGACAAACCGGAAGGTCATCTCCCGGTCGCTTTCGTACCGCAGCGCTTCATAGGCCATCACCGGCCCCAGGTCGGACCCGCCGATCCCGATGTTCACGACGGCCTGGATGCGCTGGCCGGTATGACCTTTCCAGGCGCCGCTCCGAACCCGGTCGGCAAAGTCGCCCATTCGATCCAGGGTCTCGTGGACGGCCGGGACCACATTTTCGCCGTCAACCAGAATCTCAGTATCTCGCGGCGCCCGCAGGGCGACATGGAGGACGGCGCGCCCTTCGGTAACGTTGATCTTCTCACCGGCGAACATCGCATCGATGCGCTCTCGCAGCCCGCATGCGTTGGCGAGCGCATGGAGCAGCCCGATCGTCTCGTCGGTGAGGCGATTCTTCGAGTAATCGAGGTAGAGCCCGGCGCCTTCGGCAACCATGCGCTCGCCCCGGGTCGGATCCTCGGCGAAGAGCGTTCGCAGATGCGTTGCCTGGAGGGTCTGGGCATGATCCCGCAGGGCGGCCCATTCGGGACGCTCCGTCAGTCTGGTTACGGACGATCTCGTGGTGGCCATCGCATCGCTCCTTCGGTGATCGCGGCAGGGGGTTCCAGGTAACCTGATCGTCGATCTGTGAGACGGCTCTGGATCGATCCCGTCGGCACCCGAGGAGGTGCTGCCGCTCGTCGATTCTACCCCCATACCGTTCCGTCATCGGGTAGCCCAAGAAGGGGTAGACTCCCCCCGGCGCTCGTCGAGGTGAGCTCTGATGGGGCGCGCTGATGCGTCCCTCCACAGTGAGCACGTCCCTGGAGGATGACATGGACCGTTCGGAGACCGCGACGGCATCGCCTGCCGTCCCACCGCTCAATGTCGAGGCGCTCCGCGCGCTGGTGAGAGACGTGCCGGATTTTCCTCAGCCGGGAATCCTCTTTCGTGACATCACTCCCCTGCTGGCCTCCCCGGCCGCGTTTCGCGCCGCGGTGGATGCGCTGGCGGCGCCATACCATGGCATCTCCACGGTCGTCGCGATCGAGAGCCGTGGTTTCATCATCGGGGCGCCGGTCGCCTATGCGCTGGGCGCGGGTCTGGTGCCGGTCCGCAAGATGGGACGGCTGCCAAGCGAGACGCTGCGCGCCGACTATTCACTGGAGTATGGGACGAACAGCGTCGAGATCCATGCCGATGCCATCAAACCAGGCGAGCGCGTGGTGATCGTCGATGACCTGCTGGCGACCGGCGGGACGGTGCGAGCCGCCGCCCAGCTCGTCGAGCAGATTGGGGCAGTGATCGCCGGCATCGCGGTGCTGGCGGAGCTCTCGGACCTTCATGGACGAGCGGCCGTCGGCCAGTACGACGTCACGAGCTTGATCGTCTATTAATTCTGACTCGTCACCACGTCTACAACGGATCGACGAAGCCAGTCTCGCTAACGACATCGTCCCGGCTCGGCATTACCAGGTGTGGCCGGCGAGGCGACGATGGCGACGCCTCGATGTATGGGCGGGGTCAGTGTACGTCTGTGACGGCCGGGGATCGAACGAAGGCCTGCTTCACCGGGATATGGAGCGTCTGGAGGTCGCCCCTTGCCGCGTTTGCACCCGAATGCTCGCAATGGCTCTGGCGCGAAACGTGTTGGCGGTCTCGCGTTAATTGCCAGCCGTTGCCTCTGGAGTGAGTGTTCGTCCGAGAGAGGCGTTGTTGACATGAGGCAGCCGATATGCCAGATAACCGGCGCACGGCAGCCCGCAAACGAAACCCCAGCTGAGGACAAGCATCTCAAACTTTCCCAGTCCAGTCTCGGAGGTATATATCGTCAGGAGAAGCGCTGCCACCAGAATCGCGGGCACAAGCCCGAGCAGGAATCCCACGGTCTTGTCGCGCCGGGACCACGCCGCCGACGCCAGCACCAGAACCGCCCCGACCGCCCAGCCGACGACCGGCACGAAGCCGCCAAGGGCCAGTGTAAGAAGCGCGGCGGTCTCAAGTTTGCCACGGGATGAACCGGGGTCCATGCTTGAACCGGCGGCGGCGGCGATCTCCTCTGGCCGGCCAAGTCTTTCCAGAATGTTACGGACCTCCACTTCGCCGGCGGTCCCCGCCTCGCGGATGGCCTCATCAATGTGGACGCGAATTTCGGCGACCAACTCCGCCCGTCTTGCAACGTGTAGCGCAGCGGCCGCGTCGTCTAACCGGCGCAGGTAATCGGCGACGAGGCGATCAGGATGGGTGATGGTCATGGCTATTCTCCTGAATAAGCAACGCGTCGACGGTGTCCCGGAAACGAACCCACTCAACGGTGAAGTCATCGAGGGCGGCGCGACCGGCGTGGGTGAGGCGGTAGTACCGGCGGGGCGGCCCAGCGTCCGATTCGCGCCACGTCGTGGCAACGAGGTTCTCACGGCGCAGGCGGGAGAGTAGCGGATAGATCGTGCCCTCGCTCACCACGAGCCCATCGGCCTGGGACAGCACGCGCACAATATCGAATCCATAGCGCTCGTCATCTCGCAGGAGGGCCAGCACGCAATACTCAACGGTGCCCCGGCGAAGCTGAGAGAGCGTGTTACGTGCACCATCAGGTACCATGCTTCGCATGGTACCTTGCCACCCGCATCCTGTCAAGTGGGCGACGGACGGCTGGTCCGGTGGGTGGTCGACGGCTCGTCACCGCGATTAATGGGCGGGCAGCGCCGATGGTGCCTCGCTGTCACTTGCAAGCTGTCCACCATAGATGAGGAGCCTACCTAAGCACCCCACGTGCGCTCGAGGACGCGCAGCCAGTTTTCATGGGCGAGAAGGCGAAGCGTCGCGTCGTCGTAGCCCCGCGACCGCAGCGTCTCCACGAGCTTGGGCAGACCGGCCGCGTCACGCAGGTCCGCGGGCATCGTCGCGCCATCAAAATCGGATCCAAACGCGACCTTATCGACGCCGAGGCGCTCAGTCAGGTAGTCGACGTGATCGGCGATGGCCGTCAATGGCGTGTCCGGATTGGCGGCGCCATCGGGCCGCAGAAATCCAACGTGGAAGTTCACGCCGACCAGCCCCTCGGAATCGCGGATCGCGTCGAGCTGAGCGTCGGTGAGATTGCGTGCTGAGGGACAGATCGCATGGGCATTGGAGTGGGTCGCCACGAGGGGTGCGTCGGTCAGCGCGGCGACGTCCCAGAACCCGCGCTCGTTGAGATGCGAGAGGTCAAGCATGATCCGTAGCCGGTTGCAGGCGCGGACCAGATCCTTTCCGAGATCGGTCAGCCCCGGTCCAATGTCCGGAGTGGACGGGAACGCGAAAGGTACGCCATGAGCAAAGCGATTGGGCCGGGACCAAACGATGCCGAGCGACCGCAGCCCGGCCTGGTAGTAGATCTCGAGGGCATCGAGGTTCGGGTCGATCGGTTCGGCACCCTCGAAATGGAGTTCCATCGCAAAGATGCCCCGGTCGAGACAATCGCGTAGCTCAGCGGCGGAGCGCACCACCACCGCCGCGCCGGTCGCCGCGGTCTCCAGCCGGAAAAGCCGGGCGGTGATCTCCATGGCGCACTGTTGCGCGTAGTCGAGTGGCATCGGCCGCGGGATCGACGCCGGATCGCTGTAGCGGTCGCTGATCCTGGCGGGAGTCTCCTCCTCACCTGACCCGGCCGGGGGCGGGGCAATCGTTCCAGGGTCGGGGACGAAGACCGCGAAGAAGCCGCCTCCGAGCCCCCCTTCGGCCGCCCGCGGGAGATCGATATGACCCCGATCGCTCCGGGAGGTAAACGACCGTCCGGTCCGGCCAAGGCTGAGCAAGGTGTCGTTGTGTCCGTCAAAGATCGCGATCGGTCGCTGTTGCTGGCTCACGACGGTTCCTCCCTTGGCGCCGGTGGTCAGCGGGTATCATGCACCAGGAGCGATGAACGCGGCCCCCGGCGACATGGAGAGGTGAAGCATGACGGTCACGGCGAGCGCGGAGAGGCAGCAAGCAGCTGGGGCGGGCGCACTGGAGGGGAAGAACTGCCTGATCATGGGCGTTCAGAACCGGTGGAGCATCGCCTATCACATCGCCGAGGCGATGGCGGCCGCGGGAGCAAGGATTGCGGTCAGCTATGTCGATGACCGGGCCAAACGCGACGCCGAAGCGTTAGTGACCGACCGGGACGGTGCGGCTGCCTACGCCTGTAACGTCGAGTCGGATGAGGAGCTCGATGCCCTGGGCGAGGCCCTCGGACGTGACTTCGGACGGATCGACGGGCTGGTTCATGCGATCGGGTTCGCGCCCGCGGCGGAGCTGCAGGGGCGATTTCTCGATACCTCCCGCGACGGCTTCAAGGTGGCGCACACCGTCAGCGTCTATTCGCTGATCGCGGCGGCGCGGCGCGTCGTGCCGCTAATGACTGACGGCGGCAGTATCACCACCCTTACCTATCTCGGCGCCGACCGCGTGTTTCCGCGCTACAACGTGATGGGGGTCGCCAAGGCGGCCCTGGAGGCGACCGTGCGCTATCTGGCCGCCGACCTCGGCGAGCAGCGGGTTCGCGTCAACGCGCTCTCGGCGGGACCGATCAAGACGGCGGCAGCGCGAGGCATCCCCGGGTTCTCCGAGATGCACAAGGTGCTGCTGGAGCGAGCGCCGATCAAGGACACCTTTGGCGCCGAGCAGGTCACCGCGACGGCCGTCTTCCTGGCAAGTGACGGTGCGTCGGCGATCACCGGCGAGACCATCTTCGTCGACAACGGCTATCACGCGATGGGGATGTAGCGGCCTCGACAGCGCGGCATGGGCCGCACTGCAACGGAGGATGGCGGTCAGGCCGTGCTCGGTCGCCATCCTGGAGCCGCCGTTGGGCAGCCTGAACGGGAACAACCCAGCCGCTTGTGCGAGCGCGCCGTAGACGCCATCCCGGCCAACCGATAGGCTGGCAAGCATCACCCTGTTCTTCTGACGGGAATCGGGCAAGACCTGGTTCGCCGCTCTCCGGTCGGCGACGGGATGGGATCGATGTCGACGACCGCTCGCCAGCTCGCCCAGGCCTACGACCGGTACGTTTCCGCCGTGTGGCGGGGCGAGACGGATGAAACCCAGCGCTTTGCCGCCTGGCTCAAGGGGTGCTGGGGTCTCGGGGGACCGGACGAGCCGTCAGCCCCGCCGACCGCGATCAGCGCGCTGGGCGGCGCCGGGGCGAGCATCCGCTGGCACGAGACACCGACCGCAATTCTCGGCTACATCCCGGGCGTTCCCCATCGCTGCTACCAAGTGCCCCGCGACGCGATTATGCCGGACGCGGATCGAGCCGGAGTGCCGCAGAGCACGCTCACTGCAAGCGCCGCGCGATCAGGACCGCCCGTGTCCCAACGTTTGGGGCGGCGCGCGCGCGGCGGGCGGCCCCGAGCAGCGATCGCAACGGAAACCTAGCGCTGCATCAACGATCGTCAGCGGCTATGAGCGCTCCAGCGACCGTCTCGAAGAGCTGGTCTGTTTTGGCCGCCATGAGCACGTCGTTGCGATGTAGTCCGTGGATGGCGTGGGTGGTCCAGGTCACCCGAACCCGGCCCCACTCCGTGAGCAGCGCGGGATGATGCCCCTCGGCTTCGGCGAGCTCACCAACACGCTGGCTAAAGATCAGCGCGCCTCGGAAGTCGGGAAAACGAAACGCCCGCTGCAGCCGCTGCGAGCCGTTTCGCTCGGCAATCTCCCAGCACGGGATGCCGGCTGATAGAGCCGAGAGTTCCTCCGTCGTCAGCCGGGGGGAATCGGCCCGACAGGCCACGCATCGCTCTTCAACCAAGGCAGTGGCGTGCATCGACGGTTCCTTTCTCGACGCGGTCCAGCATGGTGCTCCGCTCAAGCGACACGCCATGGTAGGCCGATCTATCTGGGTCGTCCAGACTGCACCAGAGGCATCACCGACCTGATAAGGTGTCATCGTTTGCCGGCATGCGAGAGGGAGGTCGCTCCGGACCTTCAGGGAAAGGGATGGGGGCGACGACGGCGTGATCATAGTTGAGGTGGTCGCGTTCGTTCTCGGCACCGTGCTGTCGATCGCGGCGCCGGTCTCGGCGGTCAGCACCTTCGTCTTGCCACGCGGTGTGCGCGATCCACTCGCCCGCCTCGTGTTCGCCGGATCGAGGCTCCTTTTCGATCTTCGGAGCCGACCCAGCCGTTCCTACGCCCAGCGCGATCGAGTCATGGCCCTCTATGCTCCAGTCACGCTGCTGCTGCTGCCGGTGGTCTGGCTAGGTGTCGTGCTGATTGGCTTCACGGCGATATTCTGGGCCGTTGGTGTTCGCCCGCTGGAGGAGGCCTTCCGTGAGAGCGGGTCGTCGCTGCTCACGCTCGGGTTCGCGGCCGCCGATGGTGTGCCGGCCACGATCCTCACCTTCGTCGAGGCGACGCTCGGCATTACCCTCGCCGCGCTGCTGATTGCCTACCTGCCGACCATGTACGCCGCCTGGCAACGCCGGGAAGCGGGCGTCGCGCTGATCGATGTTCGTGCGGGATCACCACCATCGCCGGTCGAGATGTTGCTGCGCGCCAAACAACTTGAGCGACTGGACCTGCTGCACGATGTCTTCCGAGACTGGGAAACCTGGTTTCACGACCTCGGTGAAACGCATACGTCCCTCGCCGCGCTGGTCTACTTTCGGTCGTCGCACCCAGACCAGTCATGGGTCAATACTTCGGCAACCGTGATCGACGCCGCCGCGTTGACGGCCTCGACGGTCGACCAGCCACGGGACGTGACCGCCGAGCTCTGCCTCCGGGCAGGCTATCTGGCACTACGCCGGATCGCCGACTTCTTTCATGCGCCGTACAACGCCGATCCCGAACCGGATGACCCAATCAGCTTCTCCCGCGAGCTCTTCGACGAGGCCTATGAGCGATTGGCCGATGCCGGTGTGCCGCTCCGTCCCGATCGGGACCAGGCCTGGCGCGATTTTGCGGGGTGGCGAGTTAACTATGATGCCGTCGTCAACGCCCTCGCCGTCCTGACGATGGCGCCCGAGGCCCCCTGGCTCCCGGTCCGTCGCGCGCCTCGGTGATCGCTCGGGTTGGGGGCGGCTGCTCGAGTCACTGGATCGATCGCAGCCGGAGACGGCGCGTAGATCACATCCTCACCGGGTCGTCATCAACGCTTAAACTGGGGAGCGTCATGATCAGCGGGAGCACTATCGGCATAGTCAACGTCGCATCGTACCACTCTACGGCCGGCCGCGGGCGACCACCGGCAGCCGGCTCGATGACCATCGAGCCTCCGCTACCATCAATCAACAGCAAGATATGTCACCGGAGATCACTGTCTATTCCGGGATGGAAATCGACATCCGGCACGATCGGCGCGCCCGAACAATTGCACGAACGGCCACGCCGAACCGATGAGCGATCGACGATACGGCTTTTACCTGAGACCATCGTTCGCCATGTGCCGGGCCCAGGCGGAGATCCATGAGCTGCTTCGCCGCCAGTATCGCCTGGAAGTCGCCGGACGGTTCATGCCGCATGCCCCGATCAAGGGGTTTTTTCGGTCGGATGCGCCGCGTGAGGAGATGGTGCGACGACTCGACGGCGCCCTCAACGCGCTTCACCCGCTGTCCATCCACAACGGCGGTGTGATACCGCTGGGGCCAGCTGGCATCGCGCTGACGATCCAGCGCCAGGCTGATGGTTCTCCGAATCAACCGTTGCAGGCGCTCCACGAGGCGGCGCTGGAGGCGCTCATGCCCCTCGTCCACCCCGACTGTGACTTCACCCCGCACGAATGGCTGGGACCGCGCTTCGAGGCCCATCTGACCCTGGCGATGGCCGACATCCCCACAACCCAGTTCGACGAGATTCTCCGTTTCGTTCGTGACGGCGAGCCGGTGGGTCCGGCCGAGTTCATCGCCGATACCTTTCAACTCTTTGTCTTCGAGAGCGACGAATGGTCGGGCCGGTAGTGGGATACGCTCCACTGGGAGCTGCTCCACAGCTGGCGACTGACGTAACGGTCCACCAGGGAGCGACACCCTGACATGCTCTGCTCCCGCTCTGCCACCGCGCGGACGGATCGTCTCGCGGGACGCGGCGGTGACCAGCGTTTCCGGCGTGCCGCGGCTACCCGCCGGACGAGCGACATTGTTCCGAGCCTCGCTACTGCCGGTCAAATCGTCAGCGTGTCGCGTCCGCCGGGAACGAGGACCAGCCGTAGGCTGTCCGGGGTCGGAGCACGTAGCCGCTCGGCTCATCCGGCCGCCAGTCGTACTTCGTGGCGGAGGCGTCGGCGAGACGCGGAAAGACCGCGTTGTCGGGATCGGCGAACGGCTCCGCCTTGCCCTCGATGATGACGACATCGTCGCCGCTCTCAAGGTGGATGCTCACCTGGGGATTCGCCTTAAGGTTGCGTGTCGATCGTGGACCGGCCCCGAAGTAGAGGGCATCGTCCAGCCAGATCGCCCAGACCGGAACGCAGTGGGGCTTCCCGTCGGGACTCGCCGTCCCCACCCAGTAGTTCTTCGCCTGCTCCAGACGGTCGACGACGTGACTCCACGGCAGGATTCCCTCGGCATCCTCTGGCACCCCGTAGCCCGGGATGACCGGTCGGTCCGCGACCGGCAGAATGTCCCGTATCTGTCCTGTCATCTCAGCTACTCCTCTCACCCGCGATCGCGCCGGACTCAGTTCGGCAATGACTGTTGTATCGCGGTATTGCTGACACCCTGTGTCATATTTGGTCGGTAGCCGGGGTGTCTGATAACGGAGTGACGGGGAGATGAACTGATGCGCGCCGACCGCCTGCTCTCCATCTTGCTCTTGCTGCAGGTCCACCGTCGCCTCCCCGCCCGCGACCTGGCGGCTCGCCTGGAGGTTTCGGAGCGAACCATCCACCGCGACATGGACGCATTGAGCGCCGCCGGTGTCCCGGTCTACGCCCAACGCGGCGCCGGTGGTGGCTGGGCATTGACCGAGGGGTACCGAACGAACGCGACGGGGCTGACCGAGGCTGAGATCCGCGTTCTCTTTCTCGCCAGGCCGGCACGCCTTCTCTCCGACCTTGGGTTGGGTGCCGCGTCGGCGGCCGGCTCAATCAAACTTCTGGCGGCGCTCCCGTCCGTTCATCGACGCGGCGCCGAAGATGTCCGGCAGCGGATCCACATCGATGTCACCGGCTGGCACCCCGGCGAAGCCGATGCGGTGCCACACCTCCCGTCCCTGCAAGACGCGGTCTGGGCGGAGCGGCGGGTCTGCCTGACCTACCACTCGCAGGGTGAGCATGCGACCGAGCGCCGCGTCGATCCGCTCGGTCTGGTTGCCAAGGGCAGCACCTGGTATCTGATGGCGGCTGTCGAAGGCGACATGCGGACGTACCGCGTCTCGCGGGTCGCCGCCGTTCGTATCACCGACGAGCCGTTCAACCGTCCCGCGGATTTCGATCTGGCTGAGGCCTGGGAGCGATCGAAGAGAGGTTTCGTCGGTGGCCTCCCTCGCTATGCCGCGACGGTGCGGGTCGATCCCGCCATCCTGCCCCACCTGCGTTTCGCCAATCGTTATGCGCGGGTCGCCCCCTGCTCGGCGCCCGATGCCGATGGCTGGTTCCGCGTCAGCATTCAGTTCCAGTTCGCCGAGGATGCTCGCGAGTACGTCCTAGGCTTCGGCCCATGCATCGACGTCCTCGATCCAGCCGACCTGCGCGACGACGTCGTCGCTCTGGCGCGCGCCGTCGTGGAACGAGCCAGTCGACAAGTGCGGTGACCGATTCTTCTATACCGGCGCCGCGTCCTCTGGCTCGTAGCCGACCAGGTCGCGCGCGTGCGAGAGGTCCCAGAACTGGCGCGGGTTGTTCGAGATCCCGTAGACGACGGCCCAGGGTACGTGCTCGGCGTCGATGCAGCGAGCAATGAGCTGGGCGCAGTCGCGGCGACTGAGCCAGGTGGCGCGCATGCGCACTCGCCGCAACTCCTCGGTCTGCAGATCGAGCAGAGCGGGGGATGATGCCAGCACGGCTTCGGAGACCGGGTCATCCTCGGCGCGGACGCTGCCGATCCGCAGACAATGGACGCACAGACCATAGCAGTCCGCGTAGTGCCGTCCGAGCGCTTCGCCGTAGACTTTGGAGACGCCATACAGCGAATCGGGCCGTACCTCGACCGTCTCGTCGTAGACCCGGCTGTCGTCGAGTGCGTAGAGGTCGGGGGCGCCATCGAGCTCATACATGCCGATCGCATGATTGGACGAGGCGAAGACGACCGCGCGCACGCCCGAGCGGCGGGCGGCTTCGAAGACGTTATAGGTCCCGATCAGGTTATTTGGCAGGATCGCTTCCCAGGGCGTTTCGACCGCCGGCGACGCCGCAAGGTGGACGACAGTGTCGACACCCGCAAAGGCGGGAAGGATCGCGTCGAGATCGGTGATGTCGGCAACGTGACTCCGAAAGCCCTGCGCTGTCCGGGTCAAGGACCGGAGCTCATATCGATCCCCGAGATGCTCGCGGACGACCGTCCCGATCACCCCTTCGGCGCCGGTGACCAGGATCGATTTGCGTGGTTCTGCCATCGTTGTTCTCTCCCTTAAACGTCATCAGAGGTCACTATTCTCGGACATCGTGTCGTATCAGTTTCATCACGAGCCGGTGCAGGTGGAGGAGCTTCGTCCACCAGAGTTTGAGATACCTCGGGTCAGGGTTGATCGATCGTGCCGCCGAGGCGCGCCGCCCAGCTATCGAGGAGACTGCGGGCAATGCTGAGCGTGGGCGGGACAAGCGGCAGCGCGTCAAGTGAGAAGAATGCCGCTTCGGCGAGCTCCTCCCCGTCTGGCTCCGGCTCTCCCGCCCGATGGGCGGCGGTGAAGCCGATCATGATGGCGTGCGGATAGGGCCAGGGCTGGCTCCCGAAATAGCGGACGTCGGAAAGCTCCATGGCCGCTTCTTCGCGCACCTCGCGCTCGACCGCTTCTTCCAGCGTTTCGCCCGGCTCGACGAAGCCGGCAATCAATCCGAAGCGGCCACTCGGAAAGCGGCGATTGCGGGCGAGCAGCACCTGGTCCCCGCGCTCGATCAGGACGATCACCGCCGGCGACAACCGGGGATAGCTGGTGAGGCCACACGAGGGGCAAACCCTGGCTCGCTCGCCGGTCAGCGGCTCGGTCGCCGTGCCGCAGCGGCCACAGAAGCGGTGATCCCGATCCCAGGCGACGATCTGGGCAGCCCGGCCTGCAAGGGCGTAGAGCGGTTCAGGAATCTGACTGTGGAGCTCCCGGAGACCCAGGAATGCCACTCCCGGCAGCACCGTCGACGCCGGGTCCAGTTCAGCAGACCAGCATGGCGTACCGTCGAGCGTCCCCAGATACTGACGCCGCGCCGTGGCGACGCCGAGCTCGCTGATATCGGCGAGACGAGGCACATCAACGATCCCCTTCCCGTCGACCACCTGGACCAGCAGCTCGGCACCGCGAAACGCGAACCAGCGTGATGACTCGATGGCTTCAGGGGGCGGATCGACACCTGGAACGAAGAGTGGGTCCATGCGGTCCTTTCGAGCGAGGACGCATCCGCAAACGTGGCGGCGGATGTCGTCTCCGCGGAGACGAGGCAACTATCTTGCATGATCCATTGTCCAGAAACAGAAGACGACCCGTCGAGACGTGGGCGCCCGACCATCAGCGGGCCGCCGTGGCCCTCGTCACTCATGAAATAAAGGAGCGAGCGTGAAACTGCAAGGACGGACGGCGCTGATCACCGACTCGGACAGCGGGATCGGCCGGGCGATCGCCACGACGTTTGCCCGGGAAGGGGCCAACGTGGGGATTCACTACCTCGAAGATGAGCGAGTCGCGGACCAGACCGCGAACGCGGCCCGCAGCCACGGCGTCCGGGCTGAAGTCTTCCAGGCTGACCTCAGCGACCCGGCTGGGGCGGAACGGCTCTGGACAGAGGTGACGAGTCGGTTGGGCGCGATTGATATTCTCGTCAATAATGCCGGCTAGGGAGCGGGCGAGGACTCCTCACTCGACATTCCCTTAAAGGCGTTCATCGAGGTGATCACTATCGACCTAATCAGCCCGTGAGTGCTGACGCAGTCCGCGGCGCGTCAAATGGCTGAGCGCGGGGGCGGTGCGATCATCAACATTACCTCGGTGCATGCGACGATCCCCTCGCCTGGCAATGCCGCCTACGACGCGGCGAAGGGTGGCCTCCGGATGGTGGCCCGCACGCTTGGTCTCGAGCTGGCGTCGAAACGGGTCCGGACCAACAATATCGGCCCGGGACTGATCGCCACGCCGATGACGACCGAGCGGCTGCACGACCCCGAACAGTCGGACGAGGCGCTCCAGCAGATCCCGATGGGGCGGGCAGGCGAGCCGCAGGAGATCGCGAACGTCGCCCTCTTCCTCGCCTCCGACGACGCGAGCTACGTCACTGGCAGCACCTATTTCGCCGATGGTGGACTTCTCCAGCACATCGGCGGCGCGTAAGCGCGGGGTACACGTGAACGCCAGGGAAAGATCGCAGGTCCCGATCGGGCTTTACCATCGACGCCGTTCGCTCCGATGAAAGTGCCAGTGGCATGACTTTGCGCTCCGTCCCCGAGTCGACGAGGCTCGTGGTCGAAAAATCGAGCGAAGAATGTCAGCTTTGCCCGGTCGGATACAGATGGCAGGCGACGCGGTGGCCGCCACCAACATCGGTGAGGAGCGGCACCATCTCCTTGCACATCGCCATTGCGTAGGGGCAGCGGGTGTGAAAGCGGCAGCCCGACGGCGGGTCGATCGGGCTCGGGACATCGCCGGGGAGGACGATCCGGGAGCGCCCGCCGGGATCGGTCTTGGGGACCGCGGTCAGCAGAGCCATCGTATAGGGGTGCAGCGGCGTCTCGTAGAGCGCCTGGTTCGAGGCGATCTCGACGATCTGGCCGAGGTACATCACCGCCACCCGGTCGCAGATCGAGCGCACGACGCTCAAGTTATGGGAGATGAAGAGATAGCTCAGGTCGAGCCGGCTCTGCAGATCCTGGAGCAGATTGATCACCTGAGCCTGGATCGAGACATCGAGCGCGGAGACGGGCTCGTCGGCGACAATGAAATCGGGGTTCGCGGCGATGGCCCGAGCGACGCCGATACGTTGCCGCTGGCCACCCGAGAACTCATGGGGATAGCGATTGGCATGTCGCGGGTTGAGACCGACCAACTCCAGGATCTCAGAGACGCGGGCCGACGCCGCCGCGCCCGTCGCGACGCCATGGATCTTCAGCGGCTGAGCGATGATGCCACCAACCGTTCGGCGTGGATTGAGCGAAGAGTACGGGTCCTGAAAGACGATCTGCATCCGGCGCCGTAGCGCCCGCAGGTCGCCCCCGTTCAGCGCGGTCACGTCCTGCCCGTCGAACTCGATCCGGCCGGAGGTCGGTTCCAGCAGGCGCAGTAACACGCGGCCGGTCGTACTCTTGCCGCAGCCAGACTCCCCGACCAACCCGAGCGTTTCGCCGCGCCTCACGGTGAAGCTGATGTCGTCGACCGCCCGGACATCGGCGACATGGCGACGGAAGAGACCGGCGGTGATCGGGAAATACTTGCGGAGGTCGCGAACGACGAGCAAATCGCCACGCTCGCTCGTCGCAGCGACCGGCACTTCCCGCGCCGACCGCTCGGCCACGCGCCGGACTGTCGCCGGGGTGTGATGCCCCAGCTCCTCGGGGATAACCCCGGGGGCGAGAATGGTCGGCCCGAGGGTGTCCGCGCTCGCGCGCCCTTCGGAGCCCACGGTGGCTCCACCAGCCGTGGCGACTGAACGGACCACGTCGAACGGATCACCGCCGGAGATCGTGCCATTGCTGTTGGTGGTCTCTGTCCGGCTCGCGTCGTAAAGCCAGCAGCGCGTCTGCTGACCGCCCGGTAGGGGGATCAGCGGCGGTTCCTCGATTCGACAGCGATCGAAGACGTACGGGCAGCGTGGATGAAAGGTGCAGCCCCGTGGCGGGTGGAGCAAGTTCGGCGGCTGACCGACGATCGGCACCAGCCGGATACCCTTGGGTTCCTCGATCTTCGGCAGGCAGTCGAAGAGCCCCCAGGTGTATGGATGCTTCGGCGAGGAAAAAAGCTGCCGGGTCGTCGCCCGTTCAACGATCCGCCCGGCGTACATCACGACCACCGAGTCGCACATCTCGGCGACCACTCCGAGATCGTGGGTGATAAAGAGCATGGCGGTCCCGGAGGTTTGCTGCAGGGCGCGCATCAGTTCCAGGATCTGCGCCTGAATCGAGACATCGAGCGCGGTCGTCGGCTCATCGGCGATCAATAGATCAGGGGTGCAGGCGAGGGCCATGGCGATCATGGCGCGCTGGCGCAGGCCGCCGGAGAGCTGGTGCGGATAGGCGTCGGCGCGACGATCCGGGTTGGGAATACCGACCGAGTGGAGCAGCTCGATTGACCGGTCCCGGGCGGCGCGTTTCGAGAGCCCCTGGTGAAGGAGCAGCGGCTCGGCGATCTGGTTGCCGACGCTAAAAACCGGGTTAAGCGAGGTGAGGGGTTCTTGAAAGATCATCGCGATGTCGTTGCCGCGGACGCGGCGCATCTCCTCTTCGGAGAGCGACAGCAGATCACGACCCTTGAACTCGACCCGCTGACCAGTGACGGTGCCCGGCGGCGACGGGATGAGGCGCATGACGGAGAGCGCCCCGACACTCTTGCCAGAGCCGGATTCCCCGACGATCCCCAGCACCTCACCACGGTTGACCGTGTATGAGACGCCAGCGACGGCCTTCACCAGACCGTCCTCGGTGCGGAAGGTGGTGTAGAGATCTTCGACGCGCAGCAGCGTCTGATCGGTCATCAGCCTTCAGTCCCCGTCCTTCGCCAGCCGATGATGAGCGCACCGCTCGGGAGCATAGCGTGACGGCGATCCGTCACCGCGCGTTGCTGTTGCATCACGGCTGGAGCCGGTACGAGGGCCCATCCACAGCCTCGGCGGAGCACGGTGAGGGTGGCCATCAATGGAGCCGGGAACGAGGGTCGAGCGCGTCGCGGAGGCCATCTCCGACGAAATTGAAGGAGAGGACGCAGAGGGCGATCAGGAGCCCGGGGAAGAGGCCGATCCACCAGGCGCCGGTGTCGCGCATCTCCTGGAAGGCGCGGTTGAGCATATTGCCCCAGCTCGCGGTCGGCGGCTGAATGCCGAACCCGAGAAACGAGAGGGTGCTTTCTTCGAGGATCGCGCCGGGGATGGAGAGGGTGGCGGCGACGATGAGGGGACCCATCGCGTTGGGGAGCAGCTCGCGAAAGATGATGCTCGGGGCGGACGCGCCGACCGCCCGCGCCGCCTCGGTGTACTCACGGGTCCGCAAGGAGAGGAACTCGCCACGGACAAGGCGCGCGACGTTCATCCAGCCGATCACACCGATCACCGCCGAGAGGACGAGGACCGAGCGGGATTGAAAGGTCGAGAGCGCGGCCATCAGAAAGAGGAGCGGCGGAAAGGCGAGCAGGACATCGGCGAAGCGCATGATCAGCATGTCGATCCACCGCCCGGAATAGCCTCCGATCGCCCCCAATACCGCCCCCACCGCGATGGCGAGACCGGTCGACAGAAAGCCGACCATCAACGACACGCGGGCGCCGTAGATGGTGCGCGAGAGGTAGTCGCGACCGAGGTTATCGCTGCCGAAGGGGTGACGCAGACTCGGTGCGGCGGGGTCACCGAAGTGGGCCAGCGCGCGATCCTGGAAGTTCGGGTCGTAAGGCGCGACCAGTGGCGCGGCGATCGCGACGACGAAGAGGATGAGGAGGATCACCAGACCAACCACGGCCAGTTTGTGGCGGCGGAACCGCCGCCAGGTCAATGCCCATTGCCCGCGATGCCGCTCCGAGACGACCAGATCTCCGTCCAGCGACTGGGCCAGTCCGGCGAGTTCGATCGCTTCCGAGGCCATGCCGACCTGCTGCATAGAGTGCTCCTGCCTCGGTTCTGCCGTCTAACGTCGCGCCGGAACGGTCCGTCGGCGATTGCTGATCCACGTGATCATGCACCGGGCCGTATCGGTCATCTCCGCCCGCGGTCGATCGGCACTGGTACCCCGCGGGATCCACCTTGCGTCGCCATGCCCCACCTTCACCGGCCCCTGATCAGTCATAGCGGACCCGGGGATCGACGATCGCGTAGAGAATGTCGGAGATCAGCGTTCCGAAGACGATCATCAATGAGGAAAGAAGGACCACGCCCATCACCAGCGGGTAGTCCTTGTTGGTCAGAGCGTCGACCGCGAGCAACCCCATCCCCGGCCAGGTAAAGATCGTTTCGACGACGATGCTCCCCTCGACCATGATCACCAGCACGTAGCCGAGCAGGGTCACGATCGGGAGCAAGGCGTTGCGCCAGGCATGCTTGAGGATGACCGTCCGTTCTGGCACCCCCTTGGCGCGGGCGGTCCGGATGTAGTCCTGCCCGATCACCTCCAGCATCGCGGCGCGCTGGAAGCGGACGTAACCGGAGAGCCCGATCATCGTCACCGCGATCACCGGCAGCACATAGTGCTGGAGGCTGTCCTTGAACACGTTCCAGGCGCCCGGCTCCAGCATGATCGAGCGCATCCCGCGCGTCGGCAGCCAGTGCAGATCGACCCCGAAGACATAGAGAATCATCAGCGCCAGCCAGAACGACGGGATCGAGATACCGATAAAGGAGAAGAGCGTCAGGGCGTAATCGGTGACCGTGTTCTGCTTGACTGCCGAGACAATCCCCAGGGGAAGGGCGATCAACAGGGTAAAGAAGAGAGAGATTCCCGCCAGCTTGAGGGTGTTCGGAAGCCGGTCGAGGATCAGCCCGAGAACGGGCCGGTTGTTCTTAAAGGAATTGCCGAGGTTGCCGTGCAGCACCTCGTTCAGCCAGTCGACATACTGGACGTAGACCGGTTTGTCCAGCCCGTACTGCTCGGCGAGCCGGTCGCGGTCCTCCTGGCTGATGCGCGTGCCGCCGGTCCGCCCGGTGCTGACCATCTTGGCAATCGGGTCACCCGGCACGTTCTTGAGCATCGTGAAGGTCAGGACCGACACCCCGAAGAGAATCGGCACCATCCAGAGCAGGCGACGGATGATATAAGCAGTCATCGGCACCCTTGATGGAGTTGCTGAGAGGGTGAGAGGAGATCGCTTCGAGGTTGCCGGATCGGGGAGAGGACGTGATGGCCCAGAAAGGCATCGACGAGTCCCCTCCCCCTGTCAATCAACGGTGGATGAGGGCACCGTCGTTGCCCCAGGAACACTACCCCTCCTTGAACATCAGGTAGACCTGGCTGCGGAGGAACCAGCGGGCGCTGGGCGTGTCGCCAACGCCGCCGACCTTGGCGCTAAAGACCCAGCCATCGGTGGCGAGGTAGAGCGGCACCGAGACGACGACCTCCTTGCGGCGCGCGTCGAGCTGCTTGTAGATCGCCACCCGCTTCTCGCCGTCCGTCTCCTTGCGACCGGCGTCGATCAGTCGGTCGATCTCGTCGTCCTTGACGTAGTTGTAGTTGTTCGCCTCGGGCGGGATGGAGGACGAGTGCAGTTCGTCGTGGACATCGGGGTCCTGCTCGTACGGATGGGGATACTCTTCCAGAGTCAGAGGCCGGGTCAGCGGGTCGTCCTTGGGATCGGACCAACGCTCGGAGAGGGCGTCGTAGTCGATCACCTCCGGCTTGGTCTCGATGCCGATCTCACCCATCATCTGCTGCAGGATCTCGAGACCGTTCTTGTACTCCTCGAAGCCGGAGTAGGTCAGCATCGGGAAGGACATCTTTTGGTCGCCCTTGGCGCGGATGCCGTCGCTGCCTTTCGCCCAGCCCGCCTCGTCGAGGAGGGCGTTCGCCTTCTCGACGCTGAACTCATCCTTCGGCAGGGAGTAATCATTGAAGCGGTCGAGCGGTCCCTTGTCGGAGTACTGATTGTCGGCCCGGGTGTTGCGCCCCTTGGTGACGGTCTCCGCCAGCGAGTCCTTATCGATCGCGTAGCGAATCGCCTGGCGGACCTTCACATCCTGGAAGGCGGGATGCTTGAAGTTAAACGAGAGGGTGATCGGCGTGAAGTAGACGTAGCGATGCAGCTTGAAGTCGGGGTTGTCCTCGTAGGGCGGCTGCGACTCCGGTGGGGTGAACGTGATGTCGATCTCGCCGGCTTCCATCGCCGCGAGCGCCGGTTGGGCGTCCTCGAAGAAGACCTCGTTCAACCCGTCGGCCGCCGCGACCGTGCGGAAGTAATCGTCGAACCGTTCGTAGCGAGTGAACTGGTCCTGCTCCCACTCGACGACCTTGAACGGACCGGAGCCGACCGGCTTCAGGTTGAACGGATCGGTCGAGAGTTCGGCCGACGATTCGAGCAGGTGCTTGGGGATGATACAGATCTGGGAGAGGGCGAAGAGGAAGGGCGCGAACGGTTCCTTGGTGGTGATGACCACCGTCTGAGGATCGCTGGCCTTGTAGGTGACGAACTCGCCGGCAACCTTGAGATCAGAGACGCGGTTCGACTTGGTCTTGGGGTCCTTGATCTTATCGAATGTGAAGATCACGTCGTCGCTGGTGACCGCCTCGCCATCGTGCCATTTGGCGTTCGGGTTGAGCTTGAAAATGACCTCGGTCCCGGCGTCGTTATAGGTCCAGGAATCGGCAAGGTCGGGGATCGGCGTCCCCTTGTCGTCGTAGGAGACGAGCCGGGAGAAGGCCCACCAGCCGGGGAAGTTGTCGAGACCCCCGACCAGGATCGGGATACCGATCCCAGGGTCGCCGCCGGTGACGGCGACACTGATCGTCCCGCCCTTGCCTTCCTGCCGCGCGGGCGCCGCCCCCGCGAGTGCCGCCAGGTTCGGCGCGACCGCCGCGGCACCGGCGCCAACGCCAGCCAGCGCCCGCAGCGCCGGACCGGAGAGGCCTAACGCGGCCGCGCGCCGGCCGAGGTCGCGTCGAGAGAGCCGTCCGCTCCGCACCTCTTCGATCAATGCGTCGATGCGATCATCCTCCCGAGTCATACGGGTCCTCCCTCGTTGTCGTCGTCCCGCGGGCGGAACAACGGTCACCGCGCCGGCGACACCGCCGTCACGTCATCCGACTCAACGATTTCCTGCCACGATGGTGTCTCGTCATCCTCTCACGGTCCGGATTGACCTGGTCTCGCTCGACGCCGACGGAAGGAGATGGACGACGGCGACCGGCAGGCACCAGGCAACGACGACCGAACGCGACGCCAGCATGGCTACCGAACCCGTGGACTGAACCCCTCATTGTCGTCATCTCCGCGATGGCCGGATGCTATGGGAGAAGGCGCAGATGTGTCAACCGGGCTGGGCCGAAAATGTTGTGCCTTTTGCCTAAGGTATTTCGCATCCAATACCGCGAGTGAGGTGGAGAGGCCACTTTACAGGACAGACAATTAGGCTATGCTGCATTGATGTCGCCATGTCGTGGGAACCCGGTACATATGCCAAGGGTGCTTATTCAGTCCTGTTCCCAACGAAAGCTGCTTAATGCAGAGCTAGTACCTGCGATTGATCGATACGACGGCCCAGCATTTCATGTACTGAGGCGATACCTCCGCCAGGAGCAAGCGCGTCCACCTGAGATTTACATTTTGTCAGCCGAGTTCGGTCTGCTCCGAGCCGACGCCATGATTCCGTCGTATGACCGCCGAATGACGGCACAACGTGCAAGCGAGTTGGCCACGTCCGTATCCTCCAACCTCTTCAGATTGTTCGATGATGCGCCATGGTTGACCGAACCAGCTGAGCAGTTGCTAGTGAATCTTGGACGGGACTACATCCCGGCACTGGCTGGATACGACGGAACGGCCCAAGCCGCGTTGAGCGAGCAGCGCCTACGGGCGTCTCAAGGAGCCAGGTTATCGCTGCTTCGTGATTGGCTCTACGGTCGCCCGCCTGATGCACCCATCAGGAAGAGCGTAAACACCGATCTCCCCGTTCGCATTTGTAATGTTTCGATCAGCCAGAACGCCGCTGAGGCATTGAAAATAGTGAGGCTCGCATTGATCGCACGAGAGGGCAACCTGGCTACGTGCCGTACTTGGTATGTGTCAATCGATGGCCAGAGAGTACCGCCGAAGTGGCTGATCACCGAGCTAACCGGCTTGCCAGTATCCGCTTTCACGACGAGCCAGGCGCGCGCGGCGCTGAGCCGCCTCGGTATTGAGGTACACCGCGCGTGAGCGAGAGTCACGGCCGGGCTGGGTGGGCCAGTGAACAAGGGGTACACGAGGACCTGGAGCGGCAGCCTCATCTCTTCATGCGTCTGGCCGAAAACGCTCTAACAGTCGCCGAGAGTGTTCGCGACAATTACTTCAAGAACACCGCCCAGTTCATTACTCATCTGCGCAAAGCCGTGGAACGAGACGACGCCATCATGACCGTCCGCGACGTTTCCGATGCGAAGTGGTCGGATGTGCAAGATGAGGTCGTCACCTTTATTGATGGGGGAGTGGGGCAGGTTCGTAATTCGAGCCAGGTGCCAATCTTGCTTCGGGTAGGTTCATACTCCGTCAAAACTGGAGAGCGCCGTCTCGCGGAACGCGAGCACTTTGGTTATTACCCGATCATCTTAGGTGACTTGGAAGGCGGCAGCAAAGACCGCAAGGATTTCATCGACATCGTCCGCATCACGGCGGAACTTCTCGGTGGCCTTGCCGCACTTGAGCGCAACCAAGATCTCCGAATTCTGATGTTTCATGGTCCCCTCGTCTACGTTGTTGGCCCCTATGCCGGTCACACGCCTTTCACGGAATCTGACATCGATCTCTTTCTTCGCCAATATGCGCTCGATGCCACGCGTGGACGAGACCTCAAAGAAGGATTTCTACGTGAGGCTCGACTGGATATCTATCCGAAGATGGCGAGGGAACAGTCCGACCGATGGGCGGACGCGCGGGTATTCGAACCGTTGGCATGGATGTCCTATCTCTATCGCCAACTAATCAACGAAGCTCTTCGAAGAACACCGGTCCCGATCATCGCGGGTGTAGTGGAGCGTGGGGAGTTGCGTCAGTTCAGCGAGGACGTTCTGTTGGAGCGAGTCTTTCGAGGCCTACGTTCGAAAGGCCATGCCGACTACTTCAACCGTCTTTATGGTCGTAGCGACCTGACCTCGCCGTCGACGATGCTCGATCGGCTTCGCTATACCGACGGCTTGCTGCTGGCGATGCTTCTCCAACCCGGTCAGACATCCGAGGCATGGAACATCAATAAGTACGATGGTCTTCGCGCGGGAGGGATAGCGTTACCCGGAGAGGCGGCTTGTATGCAAGCTGATTGGAGTTCTCTCGCGCCCCCGAGCCCCAGCGGGTTTCCCGGGGTGGGCGGTTGCTATGTGCATGTATCGCCGACTACGGAGCCGATTCGAGTGGAAGTCTTTCCAGTCCTTGGCGACGATCAGATTCTTGAGGCGTCTCGACGGGCGTATTTATACGCACGGTTGCTCCCTGGATACGGCTTTCCCGTTGGCCTCGACATTGCCGACAAATACGCTCACGTACCGTCGTGGTTGACTGATGCATATGGAAAGTTAATTCGTTATCACCTTAGCGCGAGCCTTCAGCGTGGTGAAATCAAGGACGCCGAAATGCAGCGGCTCCTCGTCCAGGCGATTCATATGACCCATCGCGACTGGATTTTCCGCCCGCAGGCATGAAGGGACGCAACGAATGGATGCCGCCACAACCAATGGCTACGTTGGCACCCTCGTCGGTGAGAGCACGAGTCGGGAATTCCGGATCGCCGTCGCCCACGAAACAATCCGTGAGCAGGACATCATCGCCGTTGATGCCACCTTACGACGACCAACGACTCCTGATGCACCAGAACGGATCAGAATTTGGGCCAAAGTCCAACGGATCGAGCGCATCAATCCTCTGTTTCCGACCGAAGCAGGGCATGAGTTGGCGGCGACGCAGACGCATCCGCTGGAGACAGTGCTATCGCTGAGCCGGGAGATGGTAACCGCCGTGTGCCAAGTGCTTGGCGCCGAGCCATTGGATGGGACAACCCACGGTCGCTTAGATCACCTTCGATACCCTGCGCAGCCAGCCAGCACAGCCTACAGTCCGAGCGAGAACGACCTTGCCCGAGTGGTCCTCGGAGACCTTCGACAGACCAAGGACAGAGCTTTGGATATAGCCACGCTGGCTAACCGTCCTAGCGTCAATGTCCTCGTGGACGGTCATGCGATCGTCACGAGACACCTTGCCATTCTTGCAATGACGGGGGCCGGCAAGAGTTGGGCGGCGAGGCGCGTGATTGAAGAGCTTGTAAAGAAGAACTGGCCGATTGTTATCTTCGACCCTCGCGGCGACTACAGCGGCCTCGGGGATGTTCCAGAGCTAACGCGACGAGTGCGACGGTACTACGCGCAGTTTCCCATATTCGAACAAGACATCGAGACGGTGATCACGATAATACAATCGCTTGGCTGGAAGTTAGCTAATACACACTCAAGTTTGTTTGAGGAACTCTTCAAGAGCGCCCACCGATTCCTGTCAGGGTCCACCACTGAGCTTAGGGAACGGACGACGTGGCTGAGCGACCACTTAGGCAGTGAACGCATTGCAAAATTCGGTGTCCAGCCGGATCTTTATTTTCTCGCAAACTTTGTACAGGCAGTGGTTGAAGTTGGAAAAACGGAAAGCGAAGAGGACTTCCGCCAGCTGCGGGAATGGGGCACGAGTGATGAGCTTAAGATCAAAAAGGGGACAGCGCGAAACCTTGAGGGACTACCTGGAAACATCCGCACCGCGGCGAGACAACTCAGGCAGATGGAGGAGATCAGCAAGAAAGTCGCCCACACAAGCGAGCCGCTTCCCCTGAGTCGAACAGATCTCGTTGCATATGGCCAAATTAGCGTGATCGCTTTGTCTGGATACCGAAGCGATTTTCAAGCGATCATCTACAGAATCATTACCGAAGCCATTTTCACCGCCCGCCTCAGGGATGAGCTTGAATGGCCAGTCTTGTTCCTTCTCGAAGAAGCACACAACTTTGCGCCAGCTAAGGCCAACACGCCCGCTGAAGAGCATGCCGCAGCGACTACGCGGCAGATCGCGCAGGAGGGGCGGAAGTTCGGTGTTGGCCTTGTCTTGATTAGTCAGCGACCATCACGTCTCGACGAGACGACCCTGTCACAATGCAATTCCTATATCATCATGCGAATGGCCAATCCAGTAGACCAGAACTATGTTCGTCGTGTCATTGAAACCTTGGGTGAGGATGAGGCGGCTATGCTTCCAGACCTGGACGTTGGAGAGGCAATCCTGTCGGGACAATTGACCAACTTCCCGGTTCTGGTAAGGATTAAGCCCCCGGAATCAAAAGGTGAGCACGAGGAAGAAGACGCGTTCATTGCCTTGGAGCAAACACGAGCGAACAGCATTGGGCCTCGGACATAGTGTCATGACAACGGTCGTTGCAGGACTAAGCATCAAGAACCTTGCGCCCCGGGTTTGGGACAGTAATTCGCCTTATTACCTGCCTTGGTTACGTGCCGTCATGGTGTCGTACGCCGAGTTCCATCAGATGCCGCGGCAGCGGCAAAAAGCGATGGACATCGGCCTACATGCCTATCTTGGCGTTCCCCCTCATGTGCAAGTGTGGCTCGATAACGGTGCCTTCTACTTCTTGAGCCGGGGTGGAGAGACCAATCGGCAGGAGTACGAGGAGTTCGTGCGTGGTGCGCGCCCTGACTGGTATCCCATCCCCCAGGATTTCATTCCCAGCCCGGCGATGACGATGGAACAGCAGCGCGACTGCCTTTCACAAACGATGGCAATGAACCGCGAGTACCGCCACGACGGCTATGTGCCGGTCATCCACATCAGTCAGGTGATCGAAGAGTCGATCATCGCGTTTGAAGCTGACCCAAGTCTCGCGGCAAAGCCAATGCTCGCGCTCGGTGGGATTGTTCCCAATCTGTTGCGGATGCCCAAGGCGCGGCCTTACCGTGAGACCTTAGAGACCTTGGGCCGGGCTCGCACGGTCTTTGCGGATAAGCAGCTTCACCTGTTCGGCGTTGGGGGAACTGCCACCCTTCACGTAGCCGCCTTGCTCGGCATGGACTCCGTCGACTCCAGTGGATGGCGAAACCGCGCCGCGCGCGGCATGGTGCAACTCCCAGGGAGCGGCGAGCGGTTAATCGCGCAGTTCGGAAGCTGTCGAGGTCGCAAACCAAGTCCTGCTGATTGGGACAAGCTCCGAGAATGCCCATGCCCGGCGTGTCGACAGTTCGGGCTTGAAGGGTTAGTTGCGCGAGGCACCTACGGTTTCGCTAACCGGGCCACGCACAATCTGTGGACGCTTCTTGAAGAAGTCGACTGGATTGACCAGCACCTCACCACAGGTACATACGCATCGGAATACGGCGCTCACCTCGATAACTCGATCTACCGCCCGCTGATCGATGAAATGATCGTGTCGCTGCCGCAGCTCTCGTGAGGTTGAAGCGACCGGTGAGTCTCAGTCGACGAACAGATTGACCTCCGTCGCAATGGGATGCCCCTGAAGGAACCGATCAGTCGGAGCCTGAACGCTCACACGGCGGCCGATGGCGCGCCGCACGCTCGTCGCACCGTAGACCAACACGAATACCGCCGCGTTGAGGAGGACGATGGCGGCGCCGGAGGCGATGTCGTACTGGTAGCTGAGGAACATGCCGGCGAAGCCGCAGAGGGCGCCGATCAGGGTCGAGAGGATGAGCATCCGGCCAAAGGCGTCGGTCAGGAGACGCGCGGTGATCGGGGGGACGACCAGCGCGGCGGCGATCAGAGTGACGCCGACGACGTTCATCGAGGCGACGACGGTCGCCGTCAGGGCGAGGGCCAGTCCGGTCTCAACCCAGGTCGCGCGGACGCCGTAGATCGGCGCCAGCTCGGGGTCGAAGGTCGCGAAGAGCAATTGCTTGTAGCCGAAGAAGACGGCAACGGCGACGACAGCGCTGACGCCGCCAATGATCGCCAGGTCGCGGGACGTGACGCCGAGGATGTTGCCGAAGAGCGCCGCCTCGAAGTTCCGGGTGAATGAGCGGGACTTGCTGATCAGGGCGACTCCGAGCGCAAAAGAGGCGGTGGTGACGATACCGATCGCCGCATCAGCGCCGATCCCTCGCCGCCGGGCGGTGGCATTGATGAGCAGGGCGGAGAGGAACCCCCATGCCCCGGCTCCGATGTAGAAGTTCCAGCCGATCAGCGCGCTGACGACCGCCCCGCCAAAGACGGAGTGGGAGAGGCCGTGGCCGATGTAGCTCATGCGGCGGAGGACGACGTAGACCCCCATCAGCCCGCAGAGTCCGCCAACCATCGTCGCCGCGGCAATGCCGTGCCGAAAGAACTCAAAGGTGAACGGCTCGCTAAGATGCGTCATCAGGAGCTCATCCCGCCGTTCAGACCAGTCACTGAGCGGCCCCGGCGGGCATCATCACCAGGTCACCGGTCTGGCCGGTTGCCCGGGAGCGGCCGGTGCGGAACGATGAGGCCAGCGCACCGAAGGGACCATGACCGCCTGCTTCGGCGACCAGCAGCGAGCCGGTCTCCGGGTCGCGGACGACCCGCATCTCGGTGCCGAATGTCTGGCCGAGCACGGGCGAGCTGAAGATGAGGTCGGGCGGTCCCTGCGCGACGATGCCACCATTCACGCAAACGACCCACGGCAGATGCGCGGCGACGGCGCTCAGCTCGTGCGTGCTCATCACGATCGTGATGCTCTGCCGGTGGAGGGAGACGAGTAGGTGGAGGATGTCATCGCGGGTCCGGATATCGACGCTTGCGGTCGGCTCGTCGAGCAGCAGGATCTCCGGCCGCCCGACCAGCGCGCGCGCGAGAAAGGTGCGCTGCTGTTGACCGCCGGAAAGATCGCGGATGTGGCGCCGTCGCAGATCGCCGATCCCGAGCTGCTCCAGGGTATCGGCGACCTCGCGTCGGTCGCTCCTGCTCGGCCATGGCAACGGGCCCATGCGACGGCCCCGCCCCATCATGACGACGTCCTCGACGGTAACGGGAAAGGTCCAGTCGACCGTCTCGACCTGCGGCACATAACCGACCCCAAAGGCTGGCTGGTTCGCTCCAACGGCCCGACCGCCGACCATGACCGATCCCTGCACCGATGGCATCGTGCCGAGCATCGTCCGCAGCAGCGACGTCTTGCCGGCGCCACTGGGGCCGATCAATCCCACGAACTGACCAGCCGGCACCCGCAGATCGACATCTCGCAGCACCGTCGTGGCGCCATACCGGGCGGTCAACCCGTGCAGCTCGATGACGGGAGCACCTTCGGGCGTCGCCCGCCGGTCGTCCACGACCTGATGGACGGCACGAGAGGGATGGGCCGCGGTCGGTCGGGTGGAGAGGTGACCGATCACGACTGGTAGGTGTCGTACGGTTCGATCCCCGAAAGGGCATCGACATTGCCGCCGAGGGCAGGGATCATCAACGTCATATCGGTGAGCATCATCCCCAGGTAGGTGTGCTCTGGGGCTCCGGGGTCGCCCGGTGGCTCATCGTCGCGTAGCTGGTCGACGTAGGTGGCGCCGGCTTCCCTGGCGATTTGGGCCAGCACATCGCTCGGGCAAACCTCGGAGCCGAAGACCGCCGGTACCTTCTCGTCGCGAATCTGCTCGATCAACCGGGCGACCTCTTGGGGCGACGGCTCGGAGAAGTCGGACGGCTGGGCCGCGCCGATCACGGTCATGCCGTAGTGCTGGGCGAAGTAGGCCCAGGAGTCGTGATAGGTCAGCAGCTTCCGCTGCCCTTCCGGGATCGTCTGGACGGCGATCGTAATCCCGCGATCGAGCCGGTCCAGCACGTCGAGATACCGGGCGAGGTTGGAGGCAAAGCGACCGTCGTTGGCCGGGTCGCGCTCCTGGAGTTTGGCGGCGACGAGCTTCGCGTAGGTCATCGCGAACGGCACGTTCGGCCAGAGATGGGGATTGGGATGTCCCTTCTCTTCAGGGAAAGAGAAGTCGTAGGCATACTGATCAGGAGTGATCGTCTGGTCGCCGAGGGTGATCACCTCACCGCCCTCCCGCAGGTTCGCGCGGGCCAGCTCCAGGGTGGGGTCCTCGAGGTCAAGGCCATTGGCGATCACGAGATCGGCGCCAGCGAGCAGCTTCGCATCCGACGGGGCGGGCTCAAAGGTGTGGGAGTCGCTGCCGTCCGGGATGATGCCGCGGAGGGCGATGCGGGTGCCGCCGATATTGCGAACGATCGAGCTGATCGGCGCGACGGTCGTGGCGACGTTGAGCCGCTCCTTCCCGGCGCCAAAATCGTCGCTCCAGCCGATCGACCGGGAGGCCACGAACGTCGACGCGGCATCCTGAGCGCCGGCCGATGCCCTGCTCATCGATGTGGTTACTCCACCAAGCGCCACGGCCGCGATAAACCGGCGCCGGCTGAGGGAAGTGGGGTGGTCAGGTCGAGGGGACACGCATATCTCCATGGCGAGCGACGCGATCTATCCACTGTGTTATCGAGAGAAGATGCAGTTGCAACTTGTCGCAATAAAGCCTCGTGAGATACTAGAGCCGCGTGCGCAAGTTCTGCCGCTATGGCAAGATCCGGCGATGGGCACCCGCCATTCCGTCGATCTCCGCGAGCGGGCTGTGGCCGCCGTCGATGCCGGCGTCCCGCGGTCTGAGATCGTG